>JAESGW010000029.1_pt1 | contig 518336 bp, 494 predicted proteins | sample 9269791 | NCBI WGS metagenome assembly JAESGW01 (sample SAMN16773120, study PRJNA677053) | algae metagenome | isolation source: Aphanocapsa lilacina HA4352-LM1 and co-occurring heterotrophs from near cave... | place: USA: Maniniholo cave, near Haena, Kauai, HI | collected 2009-07-28
CGCCCGACGGCGGCGCGCTGCGCGAGGCGATGAAGGCGGCGAACAACCATCTCGACTATGTCGACTATCTGATCGACCACCGCACCTGGCTCGCCGGCGCGACGATGAGCCTCGCCGACCTGACCGCCGCGGCGCATATCTCGGTCGCCGACTATCTCGGCGGGATCGACTGGACGGGGCACGAGCAGACCAAGGGCTGGTATTCGGGCCTCAAATCGCGCCCGAGCTTTCGCCCGCTGCTGGCGGAGCGGATGGAAATCGTCTCGCCGCCGAAATACTACGAAGACGTCGACTTTTGACCGTCGCCCCTGCGAAGGCAGGGGCCGCTGGCGGCCTTGCGCCGCACCGATAGCGGCCAGTTAAGGGTTGGACATGCCCCGCATGTCCAAGGGTTGTCCGGGGGACAACCCGACCCTTCACTCCTTCGCGGGGGCGACGAGCTGGTCAGCAGCCCTTATACTTCCAATTCCGGTCCTTGCCCTCGGCGACCTGCGCGACGGTGGTTTCGATGCGCTTGACGCGCGTTTCATCGCGTTTCGCCTCGATCACCCATTCGATATAGTCGCGGCGCTTGCCGGGCGAGAAGGCGTCCCAATGGCTCTGCGCCGCCGCATTGGCCTTCAGCGCGGCGCCGAGATCGGCGGGCAGGTCGAGCGCCGCCTTTGGCTTCGGCGGGGGGCGTTTGGGCTTGCCCTCGGCAGAGAGCGCCGCCGCCTTGGCTATGAACGCCGCCATCTCGGTGTCGGAGGGCAGATCGGCCAGCGATGCCAGCCGTCCCATGCTTCCCATCGCGCCGGTGTCGCGCGGCGACCCGGTGACTTCCTCGTCGCGCCAGAAGCCGAAGGTCGCATGTTCCTTGAACGCCGCCATGCCCGCCAGATTTTGCCCCTTCAGCACGAAGGCCGGCACGCCCCATTTCAGCGTCTCTTCCGCGCCCGGGGCGTATTTGTGGACCAGTTCGCGAAGGTGATTGAGGATCGGTTGCGCAAAGGGCTGCGCCTTCGCGATATAGGCGTCGACGCGCGGGTCGCGGGTCAGCCCGGCCACCGCGCCGCGACCAGATAGTTGAGCGCCTCGCTGCCGCCGAGCTTGAAGCCCTTCGCCGCCGACGGCGACAGGCCAGTGCGGTCGACGACCTCGAGCCCCGCGCCTTCGAGCAGCTTGGTGAGCTCCTCGGGCTTCAGGAACTGGTCCCAGTCGTGCGTCCCGCGCGGCACCGCGCCGATCCGCTCGGCCGCCTCGACGAGCAGCAGCTTCGACAGCATCGTCCGGTTAGGGGTCGAGAGGATCATCAGCCCGCCGGGCGCGAGGCGCGCCGCGAGTTCGCCGATGAAGACGGCAGGATCGGTGACATGCTCGACGACCTCCATCGAGGTGACGAGATCAAAGGTCGCGGGCGGCAGCGCCGCGAGCTCGCCGGCAAAATAGCTGATCGCCAGCCCCTGCCCCGCCGCATGATCGCGCGCCGCGGCGATATTTTCGGGCGCCGCATCGACGCCCGTCACCTTCGCGCCCATGCGCGCCAGCGGTTCGGCAAGCAGCCCTGCACCGCAACCGACATCGATCGCGCTCCGTCCCGCCAGCGCATAACGCTCGCGCGCATCCACATGCCAATGCGCGTCGATCTGGTCGCGAATATAGGCAAGGCGCACCGGGTTGAGCTTGTGCAGCATCGCCGACGACCCTTGCGGATCCCACCAGTCGGCGGCGAGCGCCCCGAAATGGGCGGCTTCGTGCGGATTGATCGTGGCGGCACTCATGCCCTGCGATGTGGCACCGTGCCTCGCGCCATGCAAGAAATTCTATCCCGCGCATACGATGCCGGTCTTGCCATCGCCCTCCCCCTTGCCTAACGACGCGAGCGCCGCGGAAATGCTCGGAAAAGTTGCGGCAGAAACTTATTCAGGAAAGCGGGGCGACATGGCGCGGATCGTGATGAAATTCGGGGGCACGTCGATGGCGGGCACCGAGCGGATTCGCACCGTGGCGAAACTCGTCGCGCGCGAAGTCGCCAATGGTAACGAAGTCGCGGTCGTCGTCTCGGCGATGGCCGGCGAAACCGACCGGCTCGTCAATTTCTGCCGCGAGGCGAACCCGCGCTACGACCCCGCCGAGTACGACGTCGTCGTCGCCGCGGGCGAACAGATCACCTCGGGCCTCCTCGCGCTGACCTTGCAGGCGATGGGCACCCCCGCGCGCAGCTGGCTCGGCTGGCAGCTCCCGATCCGCACCGAGGAAGCGCACGCCCGCGCACGCATCACCGATATCGACACCGGCGCGCTCGGCGCCGCGATGGCGAAGGGCGAGGTCGCGGTCATCCCCGGCTTCCAGGGGCTGATGGACGACGGCCGCGTCTCGACGCTCGGCCGCGGCGGGTCGGATACCAGCGCGGTCGCGGTCGCGGCAGCGCTCAAGGCCGACCGCTGCGACATCTACACCGACGTCGACGGCGTCTACACGACCGACCCGCGCATCGTCGCGCGCGCGCGCAAGCTCGACTATGTGACCTATGAGGAAATGCTCGAACTCGCGAGCGTCGGCGCCAAGGTGCTTCAGACCCGCTCGGTCGGGCTCGCGATGAAAGAGGGCGTGCGCGTGCAGGTGCTCTCGAGCTTCGTCGAGGGCGACGAGGCTCCCAAAAAAGGCACGATGATCGTCAGCGACGAGGAAATAGAGGAACATCAGATGGAACGGCAGCTGATTACCGGCATCGCCCACGACAAGAATGAAGCGAAGATCATCGTCACGCGCGTGCCCGACAAGCCGGGTGCGGTTGCGAACATCTTTGGCCCGCTCGCCGCGGCCGGGATCAACGTCGACATGATCATTCAGAATGTCGGCCGCGAAAAGGGCGAGACCGACGTGACCTTCACCGTCCCCGCCATCGACCTTCTCCGCTCGATCGACCTGCTCGAAGCTGCGAAGGAAAAGATCGGCTTCAACCGCATCATCAGCGACGACAAGGTCGCGAAGATCAGCGTCGTCGGCGTCGGCATGAAGAGCCACGCGGGTGTCGCGAGCACGATGTTCCGCGCGCTGGCCGATCGCGGCATCAATATCCAGGCGATTTCGACCAGCGAGATCAAGGTCAGCGTGCTGATCGACGAGGATGAGACCGAACTCGCGGTGCGCGTGCTCCACACCGCCTACGGGCTCGACGCCGAGTAAGCTATTCGGCGACCAGCGGTTGCAGCTCGCCGCCCGCGCGGCGGCGCAGCCGCGCCTGCGTGATGACATGCACCACCGCGATGTGGATCGCGAACAGGCCGAACTTCGACGCGAGCGGGAAAATCCCGATGAACAGCGGCCACCATGCAGTGAAGAAGAGCGCGATGACGAGGTTCAACCCCGCGCTCACGAACATCAACGCCGCCCAGATCATGCCGAACCGGTCCATGACATCGCCGACGATCGCGAGCTGTTCGGGTAGAATATAGCGATTGAGCCAGCCGCGACGCAGCATCACCGATCCGACGATCAGGTAAACGATCGTCGGCTTGGCCATCACGAAGCGCGGATCGCCGGTAAAGAGCGTCGCCGCAGCGGTGAAGAGCACCGAGGCCAGGCTGATCCACTGCAGCGCTGCGACCTTCTTGCCGCGCGCAAGCTCATAGCCAACGACGGCCAGTGCGACGACGGTGCCCGCGATCGTCGCAGGCACGATCCCCGCCCCGGCAACCAGCAGCACCGCAAAGACGAGGACGCCGAGCGAGTCGAACAGCATCGGCCCGAGAGCATAGAGCAGGGTTTTCATCCACCGTTCCTTTCGACTCAATATTTCCACTGTCAATATTGATGGGCGCACCGATAGGCGTCAAGCATTAAATTGACAGCGTCAACATTGGAGGGCTAAGCGGTCGCATGACCAAGCCCTATCATCATGGCGATTTGCGCGCGGCGCTGCTCGTGGCCGCCGAAGAAATCGTCAATCGCGATGGTGTTGCCGGCCTGACGTTGCGCGGGGTCGCGCGCGAGGTCGGTGCCTCGCACGCCGCGCCCAAAAATCACTTCGACGACCTGACCGGACTCGTCAGCGAACTCGCGGCGGTCGGCTTCAACCGCTTCGCGGACCATATGCAGGCGGCGGCGGCCGAGCAGGCCAATCCGCAGGACAAGCTCAACGCAATCGGCCGCGCTTATGTCGAATTCGCGCTCTCCGAGCCCGGGCTGTTTCAGCTGATGTTCCGCGGCGAGCGGCTCGACAAGACGCGCCCCGCGCTGCACGAGGCGATGGTGCGGTCGTTCGGTACGCTGACCGGCTCGGTCGCCGCCACCCACGAAGGCGATCCCGACGCCGCGCGCGCGACCCGCGCCCACGCCGCGCGCGCGTGGAGCATGGTGCACGGCTTTGCGATCCTCCTCCTCGACGACCGGCTCAACCCGCTGTTGGATGCGGGCGCACCGCGCGCGGACGCGCTTGCCCTGCTCGACGACATGCTGACGATGGATTGAGCCGGCGCGGACGCCTTCGACCGGAAGCTGACCCTCATTCATCGTCACCCCGGACTTGATCCGGGGCCTGCCTTGTCTTCGGCGATGCTGGAAAGAAGGAAGGCGGGTCCCGGGTCAAGCCCGGGATGACGAAGCCGGAAACGTCCGCTCCCCACCCCTAAGCAGACGCAACACCGGGATTCGACGCCCCAAATCGCCACAAAGATCTTTCCTACATTATCCGGCCGTGCTTCAAACTGGTCGATGGAACATATATCCGTCCCCGCGCCGCTCCTTGCGGACGCCAGCCTTGCCTTCACGCCCGTCGCGCAGCGGCGCAACCGCGCCGACGGCTGGACGCCCGAAACGCAGGCTAATTTCATCCGCGCGCTCGAAGCGATGGGCTCGGTCGGCAAGGCGGCGCGCGCGGTGGGCATGGGCCGCGCCTCCGCCTATCGCCTGCGCGAACGGCCCGGGGCCGCGAGTTTCGCCGCCGCGTGGGATCGCGCGATCTCGATGGGGCGCACGCATCAATTCAGCATCGCGATGGACCGCGCGCTCAACGGCGTGACCATCGTCCGCGTAATGAAGGGCGGCGCGATCGACGTCAGCGGCGGTCCCGACATGGCGGTCGTCCACGCTGCGCTCCGCGAAGGCGCCTTCGCTAAAGCGACAAAGGAGACATTATGACCGCGCACGTCCGAATCTTTTGTCGCTTTAAGGCGCCAAAAAGAAAGACCCGCCCCCAGGCCCATGTCCCCGGGGGCGGGCCCGCGACCCGTCGTCTTGTACGGCCGCCGCCGCCCCCGCGGGATGATGCGGGGGCAACGGCGCCAAAAGATCAGGCGAGGTCGAAGCGGTCGGCGTTCATCACCTTCGTCCAGGCCTTGACGAAGTCCTTCACGAACTTCTCTTCATGGCCGGTCTCGGCATAGACTTCGGCGACCGCGCGGAGTTCGGCGTTGGAGCCGAAGATCAGGTCGGCGCGCGTCGCGCGCCACGTCTCTCCGCCGCCCTTGCGGTCGGTCGCGACATATTCCTGGTCGTCCGAACCGTCGACGGCCTTCCACACATTGGTCATGTCGAGCAGGTTGACGAAAAAGTCGTTCGTCAGCTGGCCCGACCGCTTGGTGAAATGGCCATGCCCGCGCTCGCCGTGATTGGCGCCGAGGACGCGCAGCCCGCCGACGAGCACCGTCATCTCGGGGACCGAAAGGCCCAGCAACGACGCCCGGTCGAGCATCATTTCCTCGGTCTTTACCGCCAGCTTCTTCTTGCCGAGATAGTTGCGGAAAGCGTCGGCTTCGGGCTCCATCACCGCAAAGCTGTCGGCGTCGGTCTGTTCCGCGGTCGCGTCGCCGCGGCCGCCGGTGAAGGGCACCGACACGTTGAAGCCCGCGTCCTTGATCGCCTTTTCAAGCCCGACGACGCCGCCGAGCACGATCGCGTCAGCCATCGACAGGCCGCCGCGCAGCCCGTCGAGCGTATCGAGCACCTTGGCGAGCATGGCGGGTTCGTTGACCTCCCAGTCCTTCTGCGGTGCCAGACGGACGCGCGCGCCGTTGGCGCCGCCGCGGAAGTCGGACTTGCGATAGGTGCTGGCCGACGCCCAGGCGGTCTTGATCAGCTGGCTTACGGTAAGGCCGCTCGCCGCGATCTTGTCCTTCACCGCCTTGACATCGGCGTCCGACGGCTTGGTGCCCGCGGGGATCGGGTCCTGCCAGATCAGGTCCTCGGCGGGGACTTCGGGGCCGAGGTAACGGATCTTGGGTCCCATGTCGCGGTGCGTCAGCTTGAACCACGCGCGCGCAAAGGCGTCCCGGAACGCGTCATGGTCGTCGCGGAATTTCTCGCTGATCTTACGGTACGCCGGATCGCGCTTCAGCGCCATGTCGGCGGTGGTCATCATCGTCGGGACCTTCAGATTCGGATCCCACGCCGCGGGAGCCATATCCTCTTCCTTCTGGTCGATCGGCTGCCACTGGTTCGCGCCCGCGGGCGACTGCACCAGTTCGTAATCATAGTCGAACAGCAGGCGGAAGAAATTGTCGGTCCATTTGTCGGGCGTGTTGGTCCACGCGCCTTCGAGGCCGCTGGTGACTGCATGTTCGCCGATGCCACCGCTCTCATGACCGCTGACCCAGCCGAAGCCCTGCGCAGCAAGATCACCGCCCGCAGGCGCGGCGCCAAGCAGCGACGCGTCGCCATTGCCGTGCGCCTTGCCGAAGGTATGCCCCCCCGCGGTCAGCGCGACGGTTTCCTCGTCGTTCATCGCCATCCGCGCAAAGGTTTCCTTCATGTCGCGCGCCATGCCTTCATTGTCGTGCGAATTGCCCTGCGGCCCTTCGGGATTGACGTAGATCAGGCCCATCTGGATCGCGGCGAGCGGCCCTTCGATCTCGTTGAAGCCATGTTCAGGGGCGATGCGCGTCTGCACGCCCTGGTTCACCCATTTGTCTTCGCTGCCCCAATAAATGTCGCGCTCGGGCTCGAACACATCGGCGCGGCCGCCCCCGAAGCCGAACACAGGCCCGCCCATGCTTTCGATTGCGACATTGCCGGCGAGAATGAACAGGTCGGCCCAGCTGATCTTGTTGCCGTATTTCTGCTTGATCGGCCACAACAGGCGCCGCGCCTTGTCGAGATTGCCGTTGTCGGGCCAGCTGTCGAGCGGCGCGAAGCGCTGTTGCCCGCTGTTCGCGCCGCCGCGGCCGTCGGCGGTGCGATAGGTGCCCGCGGCGTGCCACGCCATGCGGATGAAGAAAGGCCCATAATGGCCATAGTCGGCGGGCCACCAGGGCTGGCTGTCGGTCATCAGCGCGGTCAGGTCGTCCTTCAGCGCCTGATAGTCGATCGACTTGAACGCCGCGGCATAATCGAAATCGTCGCCCAGCGGGTTCGACGAACCATTGGGGTTGAGGATCTCGGTCGCCAGCATCTCGGGCCACCAGTCCTTGTTGGTGCGGCCGAGCAGCGCACGCGCGCCGCCGGGCTGGTGGATCGGGCAGCCGCCCGCGGGATCGATGGGGGTGGGGTCGTTCATGCAGTCTCTCCTTTTATGGTTTGGGAATGCTGACGCGGCCGGATGACCGGCGCATGACGAGCCGACGACTTCGAGGTCGCCGGGTGGTTTCGGCGCAGGCAAGCACCGAGTCGGTCACACCATCCTTTCGCTCTGACCGGGGGAGGATAGGCCGCGCCGGCCAATCGACCTAAACGAATAAGGTGAATTCAGTGATTGAGTGGTCCGATTACAACGCCGCAGCCGCGAAGATGTTCGCGGACCTTGTCGTACAACCGCCACGGCCCGGCGAAAACGCGACGAGTGGCGGAACATCGGCCCGGCGCGGCGGGTTGTTCGAATGCCGCATGATTATGTTTGCGCGGCAAAAGGAGATGGAAAGTGGCTAACACCCCCAACCAGCCGAATGAAAAGAAACCGCAGGCGGACCGCGACGAAGAGCAGCGCCGCCAGCAACAGCAGCAGGGCGGCCAGAACCGCCAGCCCGGCAGCGACCAGCGTCCCGATCAGGGCCGCCAGAACCCGCAGCAGCGCTGACGCCGTCAGCCTGCATGAGAAAGGGCGGCCCCGCGGGGCCGCCCTTTTCTTTTGTGCGCGAAACGCGAAATCAGAAGCTGGCCTTGATCGTCCCGCCCCACGTCCGCGGGTCGCCCGGCAGGCCGACGATCAAACCGGTGTTGCCCGGCCCGACGCTCAGCTGCTCGAGATATTTCTTGTCGAACGCGTTGCGGACCCAGCCAAAGATGTCGATGCCATTTTCCGTGCGGAACCCGGCGCGGAAGTTCGACAGCGAATAGCCCTCGATCCAGGTGTAGGCCGACGGCGACGGGTTCGACGAGAAGCGCGACCGGTAGCTGCCGTCATATCCCAGATAAAATTGGCCGTCCTGCCCGAACAGCTTCGATTCGGCGTTCGCCTCCGCCCCGAAAGAGAAAGCCCATTTCGACACGCCCGGCAGGCGCTGGCCCGAAATGTCGCAGTTCGCGGGGCTGAGGCCGGGCCGGCCGGGCGCACCCGGCGTCTGCCCCGCGCCGACGGTGGTCCCGCCGGAAAGTTCGGGGGGGCACGGCGCGTCGACGAAGCGCTTATATTTGGCGTCGGTGTAGGCGCCGTTGACATAGGAGCGGAACCGTTCGCTCGGCCGCGCCGAAAAGTCGAACTCGACGCCTTGCGTCCGCACCTTGCCGGCATTGGCAAGATAGCCGCGCAGCACGCCGAACTGGCCGTTGTTCACATTGGCCTGATAATTTTTGATGTCGGTGCGGAAGGCGGTGAGGTTCAGCGTCACCTCGCGGTCGAGGAATTCGGCTTTCACGCCCGCTTCATAATGGTTGACCGATTCGGGCTTCACCGTCGCCGCGTCGAGGATCGGGTTGTTCGCGGTGTCGCTCGGAACCCCGTTCTGGTTGATGCCGCCCGATTTGAACGTCTTGGCGTAGGTGGCGTAAAACAGCAGATCCTGCGTCGCCTTGTACGTCGCGGTCAGATCATAGCTGAAGTTCCAGTCGCTGAACGACGGCGAGATTTCCTGCGGCGCGAATACGCCGAGCCGCGCGACGGTGATCGCGTCGGTCGGGCCAAAGACGACCGGCGTGCCATCGCCCGCGAAAACGCGGCGCTGATAGAAACCGTCCTTCTTGTCATAGTTCAGTCGCACGCCCGGCTGGATCGTGAACTGGTCGGTGATCTTCCAGCTCGCCTGCCCGAACAGCGCCGCGCTGGTGTTCTTCAGATACTGCGTGTTGATCGCCGTCAGCCCGTTCAGCACCGCCGGATCGTTGGCGAGCGCGCTGGTCGGGTTGAGCGTCCAGCGGCTCGACGCCGGGCCGTGCGCTTCGGTGCCCTGCGTGTCGATGCGCTGGTAATAATAGAAGCCGCCGAGCACGAAATCGAAGCGGTCGCCGGTGTAATTGTAACGCAATTCCTGCGTATACTGGTCCTGCTGCGATGGGTTCTGCGACTTGGTGACGATCGGCAGGCCGGTGAAATCGCGGTCGTTTTCGGGCTGCCAGTCCCAATAGCGCCACGCGGTGACCGAGGTCAGCGTGCCGGGGCCGATGTCCCATTTGACGCGCAGCGCCGCGCCGCCAATCTCGTTGCCGGCATTGAGGTTCGCGTCGAGGTCGGTCACCCGGTCATAGGGGTTGGTGCTCGGCACTACATAGCCCTGTGCTGCAGCGAGCGCGGCATATTGGCGGTTCAGCGGGCGCTGCGTCGCGCCGGTGCGGACGAAGACCGAGCTGCAGCACACCGCGTCCTGCTTGTTCCAGTCGCCCGAAAGGGTAACGCTGAGGTCGTCGTTCGGCTGCCACAGCAATTGTCCGCGGATGCCGATATTGTCCTGGCTCTGGGTCCAGCGGTCGCTGGTGACGTTATAGATGGTGCCGCGGCGGCTGGTCGACGACACCGCGATGCGCGCCGCAAGCGTGTCGGACAGCGGACCCGAGATCGCGGCCTTCGCCTGCTTGAAATTGAAATTGCCGATGCTGACCTCGGCCTTGCCCTCGAAGTCGAAGGTCGGCTGGTTGGTCGTGATGTTGATCGCGCCCGCCGTGGTGTTCTTGCCGTAAAGCGTTCCCTGCGGACCGCGCAGCACTTCGATCTGCGCGACGTCGAGGAAGTCGAAGGTCGAGGAGGCGACGCGCGAATAATAGACGTCGTCGACATAGATGCCGACGCCCTGCTCGATCCCGTCGTTGGTCAGGCCGAACGGCGCGCCGATACCGCGGATATTGACCGCCGTGTTGCGCGGGTTCGACGAATAGAATTGAAGGGTCGGCGCCAGCTGGGTCAGGCGGCCGACGTTGAAGCTGCCCGTATTGTCGATCTGTTCGCCCGCGACGACCGAGATGGCGATCGGCACGTCCTGTGCGGTTTCCAGGCGGCGCCGCGCGGTAACGATAATTTCGCCGCCATAGCTGCCGCCCTCGGCCTGCGCAGCGGCATCGTCAGCCGCTGCCGACGTTGCCGCCCCGGCGGCGTCAGTTTCCGCAGCCTCATTGGCGGCGGCGGGCGTCGCGGCGCACGCGAGCAAGAAGGACAAGGTAAGCGACGAGGCCCGCACGCGGCGGCGGACCGAAGGATATTTCGCAGTCATGGGTCATTTCCTGTTGCATAAGAAATCACCACATCCGGCGGTCCGGTCTGCGGCAAGTGGGGACGCATGTCCCCTTTGGGAGCTCAAAAATTCAGTTGGGGTAGCGGTGCCGCTCGGTCACATCGACCTGCACAAGACGGCCCTCGTGCACGGTCAGCTGGATCGCGCCGAACTTCAGTTTGTCGAGTGCTTCGAGCACGGTCTGAATGGCGCGCGGCACGTCTTCGGAGCCGCCTTTGGCGACTTCGTTGATAGCGCTCATGATAATTCCTTTCCCTCGTGGATTCGCCGGCCAAGCATATGCCAAGTAATTTAGTAGACAATGATTGATTTGCTTTCTGCGCCGAAAGGTTGGGTTGTTGCGCCAAACGGACCGCGCCGAACGGATTCGGATGTACGACGGACCGACAGGCGCAACGACGCTAGGGATTGCGCGCGAGTCCCAGTGCTGGCAAAGGCTGGCTCAATGAGCAAAATTAACGATCTGATGGCCCGCGGAACCGAGCTTCTCGGCAGCGACTATGCCATCCTCTGTGGTGCGATGAGTTGGGTTTCCGAACGCCATCTGGTCAGCGCGATCAGCAATGCCGGCGGGTTCGGCGTGATCGCGTGCGGCGCGATGACGCCCGAGCTTCTCGACACCGAAATCGCCGCGACCAAGGCGCTCGCGACGCGCAATTTCGGCGTCAATCTGATCACCATGCACCCGCAATTGTTCGAGCTGATCGACGTGTGCGCGAAGCACAAGGTCGGCCATGTCGTGCTCGCGGGCGGCCTGCCGCCCAAGGGCAGCCTCGAGGCGATCAAGGCATCGGGCGCGAAGGTCATCTGCTTTGCGCCGACGCTCGCGCTCGCCAAGAAGCTCGTCCGCTCGGGCGTCGATGCGCTGGTGATCGAGGGGATGGAGGCCGGCGGCCATATCGGCCCGGTGTCGACGAGCGTGCTGGCGCAGGAAATCCTGCCCACATTGGCCGATGAAGTTCCGGTCTTTGTCGCGGGCGGTATCGGCCGCGGCGAAGCGATTGCCGCCTATCTGGAGATGGGCGCATCGGGTGTCCAGCTCGGCACACGTTTCGTCTGCGCGACCGAAAGCATCGCGCATCCCAATTTCAAAAAGGCATTCATGCGCGCATCGGCACGCGAAGCGGTCGCGAGCGTCCAGATCGACCCGCGCCTGCCGGTGATCCCGGTCCGCGCACTCAAAAATGCGGGGACCGAAGCCTTCACCGCCAAGCAGCGCGAAGTCGCGAACAAGCTCGACAAGGGCGACGTCGACATGATGGAAGCACAGCTGGAAATCGAGCATTATTGGGCGGGCGCGCTGCGCCGCGCGGTGATCGACGGCGACGTCGAAAATGGTTCGTTAATGGCAGGGCAATCTGTCGGTATGGTATCGGAAGAAGAGAGCGCGGCAGCAATCGTCGCATCTCTGGTGCAACAGGCCGAAGCGGCGTTGCACGCTCGGGGTTGATCCCGCATAATATGCGGATGGGGAGTGGGTCATGAAACTGTCGCGTAAGATCATCGTAGCCGGTCTGCTGGCGAGCGTCGCCGCCTGTGCGCCCAAGCCCCCGCCGCCTCCCCCGCCCCCGCCCCCGCCCGTGGCGACCGTCATCCCGCCGCGGCCGATGCCGCCGGGCAATGCTGCCGTGACGCAGATCCTGCCCGGCCGCGGAATCGATGGGCGCTTCGTCACCGCGAACAGCGGCGTGACCGGCGACCGTGCCTTCTGGCAGCTGAAGATCGGCCTCAACGTCGCAGCCATCGGCTGTCGCGGGATCGAGGAAACGACGCTTATTTCGGCGTACAACAACATCATCAAGGCGCACGGCAAGGTGATCAAGTCGACCGAGAAGAGCGTCATCACCCAGCTCGGCAAGGAACATAAGAATAACGGCATCGCGCCGCGCGACCGCCTTTCGACGCAGTTGTTCAACTATTTCGCGCAGCCACCGGCGCAGCGCGGTTTCTGCGTCCGCGCCAACGAGATCGCGCAGGTCGTGTCGTCGACCCCGACCGCGCAGCTCGTCGAACAGGCACCCGCACATCTCGCGCGGCTCGACGAGCCGTTCAACGAATTTTATCAGGCTTACGCCCAATATCAGGTCGACGCTGTCGCGTGGGACGCGAAATATGCGCCGCGGCCGGCAATCATGAACACCCCGGCGCCAGCATCGCCGGTCGGCCCGACCGCTTCCGTGACTGTTCCGACCAGCAAGCACTGACGCCGGTTTCCGACTGCATAGGAATAGATTGGCCAATCGCGCGCGGGGTATTGGCGCGCACCGCATCCTTCTGTTAGCAGGATTGCGATGACCAACGCCCCGCCACCGCCCTCGTCGGCCGCCCAGTCGGCGCGCACCATCCTGACCCGGTTGCACGAGGTCATGGCATCGCGTTCCAATGCGCAGGGCAAGCTCAATCAGGTCGTCGGCATCATCGGCGAATGCCTCGATAGCGAGGTCTGCTCGATCTATTTGCTGCGCGATGGCGCGCTCGAACTTTATGCGACCCGCGGGCTGAAGCAGGAGGCGGTGCACGTCACGCGCCTCGGCCTCGGCGAAGGGCTGGTCGGCATGATCGCCGACCAGATCGAGACGCTGAACCTCGACGAAGCCGCCGCGCATCCCGACTTTTCGTATCGTCCCGAAACCGGCGAAGAATTGTTCCACAGCTTTGCCGGAGTGCCGATCATCCGCCGCGAGCGCGCGGTCGGCGTGCTGTGCGTCCAGCACAGCGATCCGCGCCGTTATGACGATATCGAGATCGAGACGCTGCAGACCGTCGCGATGGTGCTGTCCGAACTGATCGCCAACGCCGACCTGGTCGACACCGCCGCGCGCACCGATGCTGCCGCCGCCGACCAGTCGGCGCAGCGGCTGAATGGCCAGAAGCTGGTCGACGGCATGGGCGCCGGGGTCGCGGTGTTCCACCAGCCGCGCATCACGATCGAGCACACCGTCGCCGACGATACCGAGGCCGAGCGCCACCGCGTCTACGCCGCGTTCGACAAGATGCGCGAGCAGATCGACCGCATGGCGAGCTCGGCCGATTTCGGCGTCGGCGGCGAGCATGAGGAGGTCATCGAAACCTACAAGATGTTCGCCTATGACGAAGGCTGGTCGCGGCGCATCAACGAAGCGATCGACAGCGGCCTGACCGCCGAGGCGGCGATCGAGCGCGTCCAGCAACGCACGCGCATGCGGATGCGCCAGATCGACGACCCGTTGCTGCGCGACCGCATGCACGACCTGGAGGATCTGTCGAACCGCCTGATCCGCATCGTGTCGGGGCAGATGGGCACCGCGGCGCAAATGGGCCTCCGCCAGGATTCGATCCTGATCGCGCGCAACCTCGGCCCCGCCGAGCTGCTCGAATATGACCGCCGCCGCCTGAAGGGCGTAGTGCTCGAGGAAGGATCGCTCACCGCACACGTCATCATCGTCGCGCGCGCGATGGGAGTGCCCGTTATGGGCCGCGTCAGCGACGTGCGCGCGTCGATCCGCGAAGGCGATTTGCTGTTGCTCGATTCGGCTGCGGGAACAGTGCACGTCCGGCCAACGCAGGCGGTGCAGGACGCGTTCGACGCCAAGCTGGAGATTTCGCAAAAGCGCCGCGCCAACCTCGCGTCGCTGCGCGATCTGCCCGCGGTCACCAAGGACGGCGTGCCGATCGAGTTGATGATCAACGCGGGGCTGCGCGAAGATATCGCCGCGCTCGACCTCACCGGCGCACGCGGGATCGGGCTGTTCCGCACCGAATTCCAGTTCCTTGTGTCGGCTACTTTGCCTTCGCGCGACCGCCAGCAGCGGCTCTACCGCGACGTTCTCGACGCCGCGGGCGACCGGCCGGTGATCTTTCGCACCGTCGACATCGGCGGCGACAAGGCGCTGCCCTATATGAATGCCGGTGACAGCGCGCATGAGGAAAATCCGGCGATGGGCTGGCGCGCGCTGCGCCTGGCGCTCGAGCGCGAGGGGCTGCTCAAAGTTCAGGCGCGCGCGCTGATGGAGGCCGCCGCCGGGCGGACGCTCAACGTCATGTTCCCGATGGTGTCTGAACCGTGGGAGTATGAAGCCGCGCGCAATTTGTTCGTCGGCCAGCGCGCCTGGCTCGCGAGCCACAACAAGAAATTGCCGGTCGCGATCCGCTACGGCGCGATGCTCGAAGTGCCGGGCCTTCTCGAAACGCTCGACCTGATGCTGCCGCACCTCGATTTTCTGTCGGTCGGCACCAACGATTTGACGCAGTTCCTGTTCGCCGCCGACCGCGCGCACCCGCGGCTCGCCGAACGCTATGACTGGCTGTCGCCAACGGTCATGCGTTACCTCGCGCGCGTTGTCCGCACGGTGTCGGGATCGAAGGTCGCGCTCGGCGTCTGCGGCGAAATGGGCGGCCGGCCGCTGGAGGCGATGGCGCTGCTCGGCGTCGGCATCGAGCGCCTGTCGATCACCCCCGCCGGCGTCGGCCCGGTGAAGGCGATGATCCGTTCGCTCGACCTCGGCGCGCTGCGCGCCGACATGGCGGCGATCCTGGCGCAGCCTTCATCCGACCCGCGCGGCCAGTATCAGGCGTGGGCGCAGCAACATCAGGTCGATCTGGGCGATTGAATGGGCCGCGATCAGGGCAAGCGCCGGCAGTCGGGCGAAGGCCGGGGATGGAGCGGCCCAGACGTGGCAAAAGCGCGAACGCCGAAGTCGCCCGAGTTCACCAACCGGTAATGGTCGAAGACCTCCGCAAAGCGCGGATCGCGATTGAGCCAGTCAAGCAGATCAAAGGAGCCCGCGGGAAGGCCGAGCCGTTCTTCGGCGTCATCGACCAGAATCAAACGCGGCGGCCGACACGCAAGATCGATCGCGGTTTCACGCCGGATCCGGTCCCCAAGGCGAAGCAACTCAGGATCGGGATTGGCACGCGCTTCATTTTCGACCAGCGTCCCGAGCATCCACAGCGAGTAATGGCGAAGCGGCCAAGGATGGCGGCGTTCCGTCACCATCGGCCAAGCGATCATTGGATCGCTGCTAAGGGCTGCAACCGGTTCTTTCTGGGGAACCTGCGCGATCATGCGCTCGACGCTGCCACTCACAGGATTGGAATAGGCGCCCGAGCTGACGCCCAAATAAAGGAGAAAACCGATCAACGCGGCCGCCAAGGGATAGGATGAAATACGGCGTGACAGCCGATCACCGAGCGTGAGCGCCGCGGCCAAAGCCGAAAACGCCGCAAGTATCATCGGCAAGCCGTGATAGGACCAGCCCTTTTTCTGGGCGAGGAAGGAAAAAACGAAACCAATCGTCGTGAGGACCATAGCGATGACGATATTGTCGCGCGCCTCGCAAATCTGGCGGCCGCCGCCGTGGTCGCGGCGGGCGATGCTGCGGGCAAGGATAATCGCAATCAAGCTGAAGCTCAGTTGAGGCTGAATTAGGAGGGTATGCCAATCAGCCGCGTTGAAACCGTGATAAGCCAGAGCCACCATCGGCACGATGACACGAAAGAATTCGGGGGTCAGCAATGGCGCAGCGATCGCATAGCAAAGGGCGCAGACGCTCAGTATCACCGTTTCAGGCCGGAGCCAGGCATAACCACGTCGGCCGATCAGCCCGGCCGCGAGCCAGAGTTCAAGCAAGACGGGAATGGCGATAAAATAATGCTTGAGTGCAAAACCCGCGCTACTGAGTAGCGCAACCACGATCGCCAAGCGCACATCGATGGGCTCGCCTCCGCGGCGTCGGGCAATCAGAACCGCATACGGGACCGCGGCGAGCAGCGCGAGATGCTCGCGCTGTCCGAAATAGCGGAGACTATATGCAGCCACCATGGCGCAGAGCAATGCGACAAAAACACGCGCGCCCGGAAGATCCGACAACAGGCGCAAAACCAGATTCGCCGCGGCGGCACTCCACAGCACGATAGCCGCAACCAAAATCGTCCGGCTTTCCAGCAACAGGACGTCGCCAACGGCGGCAACCCCCTGCGCCATCCAAAACCAGAGCGGCGGATTCATTTCCATGATGTCGATATAGAGGCGCGAACCGCCGTACAGTCGGTCACCAATCCACAATTGCCAAGCCACGTCATGGGTGGTGGGATTCGCGAGAACCACGGCAAAATAGGCAGTGGCGCAGACAACAATCGCCGCGGCACGGAGCGCCCCGGGAACCCAACCGGACAGCCCTTTTCCCCCGACTTCCTCGTCGGCTCGAGAAAAAACATAGTGGCGAGCAAGCAAGAAGAAGCACAGGCTGTAACCGGCCATGGCCGCGATATGCGTGATCGGCATATCGATCATTCCAAACCGGCGCGCGACCGCAACGATCGCGATATTCACCGAATAGGCGATCGCAAAGGCGATCATGTAACGCGATCCCGCCGACCGCCTGGGCCGAGCCGGTCCGGCAAAAGCCCAATGGCGGTGCAACAGGAAACCGCTACCGAGACCGACCGCATAACCAAATATATTGGCCAGATAATCCGAGGCGCCCAGCATGAGCGCGGCGACAATCACGGCATAGCCGACAACACTATTCAGCGCGCCGACAACGGCAAATCGCCGTCCCTGTTGTATCAGCGCCGCGGCTGGCGTCACGCCGCCCCCCGTGACCAGCAGAAATATTGCGCCCCGAGCGGGAGCCAAGTCAGTTGCCGTTCAAGCGGCCGCAACCACCGAAGCAGATGCGGAAAGAACAGGCGGTAGCGATAACGGACGGCGGGGAAGCCGGCTTCGGCCATCCGCTGCTTCATATCGGGGGCCGAAATCAGGATGGCATTGGCGTCGAAGGGGCAGTTGGCCACCGCATGGCGCGTCGCGGGATTCCAGGGATTATGTTCAAACAAGAAGAAATGCCCGGACGGTCGCAAAACCCGGTGGATTTCCTTGAGCAAGCGCGCGTGATCGGCAGGCGGAATGTGGTGGAAGACACAAGCAGTAAAGACGAGGTCGAAGCTGGCGTCGGCAAAGGGCAGCCGCTCGCCGTCATAGCGCGTCAACGATGCCATCGTCCCATAACGCTCAGCCGCAAGTGCTAGGCTGTCGCCGCTTACATCGACGCCAGAGAGGCGCGCGGCGGGGAAATGGCGATGCAGGAACGGCAGCGACTCACCGATACCACACCCGAAGTCCAATATTTCGCTCGGTGCGATGCCGATATCGGCCAGTCCACCCGCGACATCTGCGATCTTATATTCGGCAAAATAGTCGGGACCTTCTCCCGACAGGCGAATGCTGGCGGCATGTTGCTGCCTATAATCCGCGGCGATAGCGTCGAATTCGGCTCTATCCATGGCGCGCCACACCCGTCTCCAAACGCGACCGAACCGAACGCTGCAATTCCCGGGCAGGCCCTTCGGCGGCGGTATCTTCGGCGCTCACGATGGACTGGATCGTAAAGAGCGGGCGCCGCTTATTTTCCAGATACATCCGGCCCAGATACTCGCCGATCACGCCCAACATAAACAGTTGGATACCGCCAATGAACAAGATCAGCGCAGCGATGCTGGTCCAGCCCGGCACCGTATCCCCGGACGCCCACGCAAAGATCAGAAAGCCGATCATGGCGATCGAGCAGACCGCCGCGACGATGCCAAGATGGGATGCCAGGCGCAGCGGTACGATCGAGAAACTGGTCACGGCATCGATGGCGAACCTGATCATGCGGCGAAGCGGATAGTGCGTTTCCCCCGCAAATCGCGCGTCACGGTCGAACAGCAACGGCGACTGGCGGTAACCGATCCAGCTGACCATCCCGCGGATGAAACGGAAATGCTCGGGCATGGCGAGCAAACGATCAAGCGCCCGGCGGCTCATCAGGCGAAAATCGCCGGTGTCACGCGGAATGGCTACGTCCGACATCGCATCGACCAGGCGATAGAAGAGCGTTGCCGAAGCGCGTTTGAACCAGCTTTCGCCGGCGCGGGAGCGGCGTTGGCCGTATACGACGTCATAGCCCTCGCCCATGCGATCGAGCATCGCGCCGAGAAGTTCGGGGGGGTCTTGAAGGTCGGCGTCAAGGATCAGAATATGGCTGCCCCTCGCAACCGTGAGTCCGGCGGTCAGCGCGATCTGATGCCCATGATTGCGCGAAAGATCGACGCATGTCAGCCGCGGATCGTCGCTCGCCAAGCCGGCCATCATCTCCCAACTCGCATCTCGCGAACCATCGTTGACGAGGATGAGTTCATAAGCATCGCCGGCCACCTCCCGGCAGACCGAAGTCACCCGGCGATGCAGTTCGGCCAGTCCCTCCACTTCGTTGTAGCAGGGGACGACCACCGACAGCAGCCGTACATTGGCCGAAGGCGCAGCACCGCAGTCAATCTCGCCGGCAAAATTCCCGCGACTGCTCTCATCAACCGAGCAGCGATCGGGAGCGCTGTGGGCAGAGGATTTCGAGGCAGTAATCAGCATTTCCATCCCTCGCTGTGGTCAGCGAGCGGTCTAAACAGATGTGGTTAACAACCCTACAACAACGCCCCGTGAGCACTGGACTTGCCTTTTGTTTATGATATGTTCTCCATTCGATTCCTCGAGGAGAGAGTGATGAGCGAGCAAGCCCCCCGTGCCAGCGGCCAATGCCATTGCGGCGCGATCCGTTATTCGATGACCACCGCGGTCCAGCATCATGCGCTGTGCCATTGTAGCGACTGCCGCCGCCACTCGGGCGCACCGCTCGTCGGCTGGGCGCTCGTCGGAAACGATGAAATCGAGATCGACGGCACCGCGAAAATCTATGCCTCGTCCGAGCATGGCCGCCGCCATTTCTGCGCCGATTGCGGCACCGGCCTCTTCTATTCGAACGAGGCGATCTTTCCGGGCCAGATCGACGTGCAGACCGCGACGCTCGACGATCCCGACCTCATCCCCGCGCAGGCGCAGATCCAGACCGCCGAACGCATCGGCTGGATGGAAAAGCTGAACGACCTGCCCGCGTTCGAGCGTTATCCGCCCTTCGAATGATCAGCGGTCGGCGGCGACGATCGCCTTGACGAGCGCGGCAATGTCGAGCCGGTTCTTGTCGTCGTCATAACCCTGCCGCACGATCACCAGCGCGCGCGACGGGATGACGACGACATATTGGCCGCGGTTGCCAAAGCCGCCGAAGGCGTCGGCGGGGATACCGTCCGACTTGCCCAGCAGCCAGAAGCCCGCGCCATAGCCGAACGCGCCGTCGGGCTGCGGCCCGCTGGGCGTCGTGACGAAGCGACGCCAGTCGGCGGGGAGCAGGCGCTCGCCCTGCCACATCCCGTCGTTCTGATAGAGGAGGCCCAGCCGCGCGAGGTCGCGCGCGGTGGTCCACACCTGGCTCGACAAAATATAGTCGCCGTCCTTGTCATGTTCGACGAAGGTGCGCGTCATGCCGAGCCGGTCGAAGAAGGCGGTGGGATCGAGCGACGCACCCGCCTTTTGCAGCGCGGTCTTCAGCGACAAAGTCGCGAGCAAAGTGTCGTTATTGGCATAACGATAATGCGTGTTCGGCGGGTTGAGCAGCGGCCATTGCGTGGTCCACTGGCGCACCGATGCGCCGCCCATATAGATGGCGTCGCTGCGGTTGCCCGCGGTGTCGCTGATGAGGCCGCTCGCCATGCGCATCAGCTGCTCGGTCGTGATCGCCGCGCGGGGGTCCCCCGGCGACTGCCACTCGGCGATCAAGGCGGGTTTCGTCACGTCGATCGAGCCTTGCTGCACCGCATGGCCGATCAAGGTCGCGGCCATCGATTTGGCGACCGAGAAAGTGCGCTGCGCGGTGTGAAGATCGTGCCCGCCCCAATAATGTTCGAATGCGATCCGGCCGCTCTTGACGATCAGCAGCGAACTGGTGCGGCCGCCGACACCGTCCATGTTCGCTGCCATCTGCTCGAACCGGCTCATGCCCTTCGGGACCGGCCGGCGCGCATCCTTGTCGCCAATCGGCCACGGCCGGGCGTCGAGGTCAGCGCGGCGGTCGGCGGCGGGCATCGCCGCCGGCTGCGCGCCGATCGGCAGGGTGACGCAGCCTTCGCGCCCGCTCCATTCCGCGATCCGCGGCGGCATGTCGTCGCGATAGCGAACGCTCACCCGCTTCGCGCTGACGTCGACATCGGCCTTCAGCGCGCGGACATCGGCCTCGATCTCGGGATAGATGCCGGTAAGCTCGTCGCGTTCGATCGCCTCGATCGGTTTGCCCGCGCCGTTCCACAACGACGAGCAGACGAACGCCGCGCGATAGCCCGCCGCCCAAGCGCGGTTCAGCTCGGCATTGGGTTTCGGCGCCTGCGCCGCCGCGGGCACGCCACCGGCAAGCAGCGCGGCGCCGAGGACGCGCAGCACGTCAGGGGCGATCGCCAAAGGACTGGCGCTGCGCCTTTTTCGCCCGGTCCCACCAGGCCCGGCGGATGACATCGGCGATGCGATTGGGGTCGTTCGAGCCGAAGCGAACGAGCAGCGCGTGCCAGCCTTCATAATGCGGCGTTTGCCAGAAGGTGTCGGGATCGGTTTCAAGCAGGATTTCCTTTTCGTCGGGCTTGCACATCACGGCGAAGCTGCCGGACTCGCGCCCCGGCGAGGCGAGCGCCTTGCCGTTGAGCTTCGGACAGGGGGTGCCATAAAAGGAAAGCATCTCGACATCGGGAAGCGCGCACGCGAACGCGACCACATCGTCCCAGCTGTCGAAAGTCAGCGCCATATCCCGGTGCAGATCAGTCTTCCAATGTCCCGGCGGTGACCTCTATGTCGCGCCCCAACGGCTGCATGGGCTGGAAGCGCAGGCGCGTCAACACCAGTCGGTCGCCCTGAATATCGAGATCGTAGAAGGCGTTGCCGCCGCGCGGGCAGCACTCGCCGTCGCCCTCGCGCGCCACGGGCACCGAGGCGGACATCGCATCGAAGGCGAATTGCGCGGGCCCACGCAGCCAATAGCCCGTCGGCAGCAGCTTGCCACCCTGCTCCGACCAGTCGGACAGGTCGACGCGGCGCCATTTGGGCGCGGCGGTCTCGCTGACGAACAGCGCATCGGCGTTGCCCCCGCCGCTGCCAGCCAGCGTACCGCCGACATGGATCATCCGGCGCTTGTCATCGTCCAGCACCAGATTGGGCGTTCCGATCGATCCCGAGCTTTCGGCGAACCCCGCAAGCGCCGCCTTCCCTGCCTTGTCCTGCGACAGCAGCACAAGCATCCGTGCCTGCGGCCCGTCGCGCGGCGCGAGGCGCATTTTCTGCCAGAGCAAGCTGGTGCCGGGATCGCGGCCGTTGATCCGTCCGCTCGCCTCGACGCTACATTTCCCGCCGAAGTCGTAGAGGCATCGCTGCGCGATATTGGTGACGCGCGCGCGGGTCAGCGCGATCTTCGCCGTCACCTCGGCGGCGGTACATTTGGTTTCAACAGTGCCGCCTGGACAGGACAGGATCGGTGTCGCTGCGGCGGCAAGGACAAGCGCCAATGCCATGATGACTACCCCAGTTCCGGCGCGACCCGACTTGTCCCAAAACTATACTCATGCGCCCATCGAGGCAAGGCCGGCGTCAGTCCTTCGCGCGGCGCCGTTCGTCCCACCAGGCGAGGCGTTCGGCGATCCGCTTTTCGAAGCCGCGGTCGACGGGGCGATAGAAGTCGGCCGGCGCCATGCCGTCAGGCCAATAATTGTCGCCCGAAAAGCCGTCGGGCGCATCATGGTCATAGCTATAGCCCTCGCCATAACCCAAATCTTTCATCAGCTTGGTCGGGGCGTTGAGGATATTGGCGGGCGGCGCGAGGCTGCCGGTTTCGCGGGCCGCGGCCCACGCCGCTTTCTGCGCCGCATAGGCGGCGTTCGACTTGGGCGCGGTCGCGCAATAGAGGCAGGCTTGGACGATCGCGAGCTCGCCTTCGGGCGAGCCGAGGAACTGATAGGCGTCCTTGGCGGCGAGGCATTGCACGAGCGCCTGCGGGTCGGCGAGCCCGATATCCTCGCTCGCGAAGCGGACGATTCGGCGCAGGACGTAAAGCGGCTCCTCGCCCGCCACCAACATGCGCGCGAGCCAATAGAGCGACGCCTGCGGGTCCGATCCGCGCAGCGCCTTATGCAGCGCCGAGATCAGATTATAGTGGCCGTCGCGGTCCTTGTCGTAGACCGGCATGCGGCGATGCAGGAACTGCGCGAGTTCGGCGGGATCGAGCGGGGTGTCGATTGCGGTCGCGAACAAGGTTTCGACCTGGTTGAGCAGGAAGCGGCCGTCGCCATCGGCGCTCGAGATCAGCGCCGCCCTGGCATCGTCGGTGACGGGAAGGCTTCGCCCGACCTCCGCCTCGGCGCGCTCGACCAGCGTCGCCAGCGCGCCTTCGCCCAAGCGGTTCAGCACCAACACCTGCGCCCGCGACAGGAGCGCCGCGTTGAGCGCGAAGCTCGGGTTCTCGGTCGTTGCCCCGACGAGCACGACTGTGCCGCGCTCGACATAGGGCAGAAAGCCGTCCTGCTGCGCGCGGTTGAACCGATGGATCTCGTCGACGAACAGCAGGGTGCGTCTGCCCGCCGCCGCCATCTTCTCGGCATCGGCGAAGGCTTGCCGGAGGTCGGCAACGCCCGAGAAGACCGCCGACAGCGGTGCGAAGCGCATCCCCACCGCTTCGGCGAGCAGCCGCGCGATCGTCGTCTTGCCGGTGCCCGGCGGGCCCCAAAGGATGATCGACGACAATTGTCCCGCCGCGACCATGCGGCCGATCGCGCCTTCGGGGCCGGTCAGATGTTCCTGCCCGACGACATCGGCGAGCGTGCGGGGGCGCAGTCGCTCAGCGAGCGGGACAGGCCCGGTCGCACCGCCCTGCTTCGCCTCGGGCACATCTTCGCCGAACAGGTCCCCGGCCATCGGCCGCTCAGCCCCGGCGCCGCTGTTTCTGGCGGATCAGGCGGATATAGGTGTCGGCGACCGCCTGGTTGATCGCGTCCCATTGATAGGCGCCGCTTTCGAGCACCGCCGCCGCGCCATGTTCGGCGCGTAGCTGAATGTCGCGGCAATAGCGCTGGAGATGGTCGGCAAAACCCGTGATCGAGCCGGGAGCGACGAGGTAACCGGTCTGCCCATGCTTGACGATGCTGGCGCTGCCGGTCGCGCGCGCCGCGACGACAGGCAGGCCGCACGCCATCGCTTCGAGGGTCACATTGCCGAAGGTCTCGGTCACCGACGGATTGAAGAAAATGTCGCACGAGGCGAGCGCATGTGCGAGATCCGCGCCGCCCTGGAAGCCGACGAAATTGGCGTTGGGCAGGCGCGATTCGAACCATTCGCCGGCGGGCCCCTCGCCGATCACGACAACCTTGTGCGGCACGCCGCGCCGCTGAAGCACGTCGATCGCATCGGCAAAGACGTCGAGCCCTTTTTCCATCACCAGCCTGCCGAGGAAGGCGATCGCGGGCACATCGTCCTCGATCCCGAGCGAGCGGCGCCATGCCATGTCGCGGCGACCGGGATTAAAAACCGACTGCTCGACGCCGCGGGTCCAGATGCCGATATCGTAATTCATCCGCTGTTCGCGCAGCACCTGCGCAAAGCTTTCGGACGGCGCGATCAGCGCATCGCACTTGCGGTAAAGCTTGCGCAGCCAGGCGACCATCACGGGTTCGAGGAACGACAGATTATAATAGCGGACGTAGGTTTCGAAGCGCGTGTGCACCGAACAGGCGACCGGAAGCCGCCGGCGCCGCGCCCACGCCGCCGCCTGCCGCGCGACGCGGTCGGGGCTGGAGATATGGACGATATTGGGCGCGAAAGCGGTGATATCTTCGCGGACCCGCGATGAGAAGGACACCGGAATGCGATATTCGCTGCGCCCCGGAATCGCGACCGAAGGCACGCTGACCAGATCGCCTGTCGGCTCAAAAGCCGGATGGGCGACGGTCGGCGAATAGACGCGCACCGCGGCGCCATGGGCCAGAAGATAGCCGACCAGACGGTTCAGCGCCTTGTTCGCGCCGTCGGTGGTCATGTTGTAATTGCCGCTGAACAGGGCGATGCGAAGGTCGGAGACGTCCATCGCGCCTGCGCTAATCCCCTCGCGGAGCAAACGCAACGCTGCCGTCAGGCCATGATGCTATAGGGTTCGCCCGGTTTCGAACGGCACATGCGTTTCGACACGCGCGTTTCCTCGCCCTCGACAATCGCAATGTCGGTGATCGACAGACATTTGCTGCCGTTGGGCTCGGTGTTGAGCGCGGTGATCGTCGATGATCCCGCCACGCCTTCGCGCGTCGGGCTCGTCCAGTTGGCGGTCGCACCAACTTCTTCCTTCTTCGTAACCGCGACGGTCGCTTCGGCGGCGACTTTCTGCTCCTTTTCGTCGAGCTGGCAGGCGATTTCGGCGACGAGCACCGCGCCGACCAGTCCCGACACGAGCGTCCCGACGCCCTTGAGCCCCACGGCGCTGCCCGCAACACCGCCAAGCAGCCCGCCGAGCGCGCCGCCACGCTTGCGCGCTTTTTTGCATTTCGGATCAGGGGCGTCGCTGCTGGCGCGCTTCGCCTCGTCGCCTTTCTTTTTGGACGGCGTCCCTGTGGCTTCGGGCGCGGCGACTTCGACGGCGGAGGCGGGAACCGGATAGCCGTTACAGCCGGTGTTGAAGCAGAACCGGTCGGCCAGATAGGCGCGATCGGTCTGATACTGCGCCTCAAGTCCGCGATAGGTGGCGAGGTTCGCGCCTTCAGGATCGGAGGCGGCGTGTTCCGCCATGACGGCTTTATAGAAACGGTCCTGGGTTGCCGGGGAATAGCGCATATTTCCGCCCACCTTGGCCGTATAAAGCGAGGACAGCGCGTTTTGATAGACGATCATCGCCTCGCGATACGGAAGCATTTTCTGCCTATAATATGTGTCGATCGCCATCGTGCAGCGGTTGATCGCCGCCGCCTTGTCGAACGGCGCGTCGATCTTCTTATAATCCTCGCGGCATTTGGGATAGCTGCGGGTGTCGAGCGCGGGGCGCTCGGGAAGATCGGGCAATGCCGGTTCGGCGACCGGCGCAGGAACAAAGGCCTTGTCGCCTTCGCTCGGTGCGCTTTGCCAAGCTGCGGCCACAGCGCTGCTCGACAGCAGCACCAAAAAAATGGCGCCGACCCCTGACCGATATCGCAGCTTTGCCCGCATGGCTGACTCCCAACCCTTGCCTTCAAGGCTAGGCCCGAATGGACGGCCTCACAAGCGGGGTCAATGACGCGGATCACACTGCCAGAACTGCGTGTCGTGATATTGTTTTGGCCGCGGCGATGACATAGCATGATCGCATCAGCGGTTAGGGGTTCGCCTCATGTGGGGATGATCGTATGAACCATTGGATCAAATCGGTCACTGCGCTTGTCGGAGCGCTCGCATGCACCGCCGCGACGCCGCCCGGCATGGATCCCGACAACCCGACGTGCCCCGCCAATCCCAGCTGGTCCGACTATAAGACCATGGTGCTGACCCCGTTCCAGCGTAGCGGCGAAACCGTGTTGCTGGCCGAGGGCCGCGTCGACAGCGAACTTCCGGCGCGCCTCGAAAAGGTGCTGACCGACAATCCGTCGATCAGCGAAATCTGGATCCGGTCGCCGGGGGGCGATGCGCGCGCCGGCAATGCGGCGGGATTGCTGATCCGCAAATTCAGCAAGGAGCGTCAGATGGTGACCCGTATTCCGTCGGGATGGACCTGTTTCAGCGCCTGCAATTTCGTCTTCATGGGCGGCCGCGCCCGCACGATCGACCCGGGCGGTTATTTCATGGTCCATATGTTCACGATGACTGGCGACAAGAACGCCATTCAGTCGAGCGTCGCGCTCGGCGCCGAGTCCACCACCGAGCTGATCAGCGACGTCGAGCGCGAGGCGGCGCTGATGGCGACCGAGGATAACGACCTGCTCATCCGCCTCGATGTCTCGCGCGACCTGCTGTCCGACATCATGTACCGGCAGAAATCGATCGCGACCGAGGGCGACCGGTCGACACGGCGATGCCTGACGCGGAAAGAGGCGCTCAAATATAATGTGGTCAACATCGACCCGGATTAGCGGAAAACCCTAGTCCCCGGTTTCCGACGGCGCTTCCAGATCAACCACCACCGGCGGATGGAGGCGCAGACGGTGAACGCGGCGTTCGTCGGCCTCGGTCACCTCGATGCGCCAGCCGCTCGGGTGGAGCAGGATTTCCCCGACCTGGGGGACATGGCCCGCGAGCACCGCGGCGAGGCCGCCCAGCGTGTCGACATCTTCCTCGATCTCGGCGAGCCGCGGATCGATCGCCTCGCCGACATCGTCGAGTTCGGCGCGCGCATCGGCTTCCCAGCAGCCGCCTTCGCCGGGCGCGAACAGCGCGGTCGGCTCGTCGTCATGTTCGTCCTCGATCTCGCCGACGATCTCCTCGACCAGATCCTCGATCGTCAGCAGCCCCTCGGTGCCCGAATATTCGTCGATGACGATCGCGAGATGCGTACGCTTTGCGCGCATCTCGGCGAGCAGGTCGAGCACGCCCATCGATTGCGGGACGTAAAGCGGCTGGCGAATGAGGTCGAGCAAGGGCGGCGGCGTGCGCCCCTCGGCGAGCACCGCAAACACGTCCTTGACGTGGATCATGCCGACGACCTCGTCGAGATTCTCGCGATAGACTGGCAGGCGGCTGTGCCCGGCTTCGGCGAACAAGGCGACGATCTCGGCAAAGCTCGCGCTTTCGGGGATCGCGATGATATCGGCACGCGGCACCGCGACATCGTCGACGGTCTGCTCGCCGAAGTGGAGGAGGTTGCGCAGCATCTTGCGCTCGGTCTGCGACAGGTCGCCGACGACGCTGCTGCCGCGCCGTTCCTGTCCCTCTTCCTCGGCCTCGTCGATGACCTCTTCGATCTGCTCGCGCAGCGACGGTTCCTTGTCACCGCCGAACAAAAGATTCTTCAGCCCGGACAATAGTCCGGGTCTACTACTGTCCTCTTCCGATCGGCTCGAAGATCCCTGGTCGTCGGGCATGTGCGTGTCGTTTCCCTGCTAGTCGAGTTCCGCATATGGATTGGCGATGCCCAGCGATGCAAGCGCTTTCACCTCGAGCGCCTCCATCGCGGCGGCCGCGTGATCGTCCATATGGTCGTAACCGACGAGATGCAGCGTACCGTGGACGATCAGATGCGTCGCATGATCGGCGATCGAAATCCCCTTCTCCTCCGCCTCGCGCGCGCAGGTTTCGCGCGCGAGCACGATATCGCCGAGCAGGATCTCGCCATCGTCGCTGTTCGCGAGGCTTTCGAGCAAGTCATCCTGAACCTGCGGAAAGGAAAGGACGTTGGTCGGCTTGTCCTTGCCGCGAAAATCGCGGTTGAGCACATGCACCTCGGCATCGTCGGTCAGCCGCACCGAGACCTCGACGAGCGGCGCGGCGTCGGCAAGCTCGGCATAGGGCGTCAGTGCGAGCGCCGCGGCGACCGCCTCCCCGGCCCGCACTTCCCAATCGAGCGGATCGGGCCACGGCGTCGCGGCGTGGGTTTCGACGCTCAGCATCGCGCACCGCGGAAGGTCTCAAAAGTCACACTCCCCTCCGGTATAATGATACCCGTCGGCTGTTCGAGCGCATCGGGAAGACGGCGTGGCGAGGGGAACGAAGCGATAGTCATGATTACCCCGTTATCGTGGCAGTGTTATGTAGGACAGCGATATTTGGCCGGATCATGGGTCGAGAATGACCGCGCGCCCGGCAAGGTCCCGCGCGTGCGACAGTTCAGCGGCCACGGTCTTGGCGACTGGCGCGCGCGGAACAGCCCGAGCCGCGGGGTGAGCCAGCTTGTCCCGAAGGTTGGAAGCGTCGTCAGCGACAGCCGTGCCTCGTCGCGGTCCTGCGCTTTCACGAAGCTCGCGCGCAGCGCCGCGAAGGCGGCCGTCGCCTCGCGCGCGAAAGGGCGCGACTTTGCCGCTGCCGTGCCGCTGCCCGGAGCGATCAACACCCCCGCCGACGAATTCGACGCGAGCTTTCTGGCCGACAGCCGGACTTTGGTCTTCGCGCGCGCGCCGAGCATGAAGGACGATCGCATCGATCTGTTCGTCGCGACATCGTGCGGTGGCCGCTACGGTGCGGGAATGATATTACCCCTTGCGGTGAACGATCGGGTCAAGGACGGCCATGGTCCGATGCTCGACTGGTCGGCGCCGGACCGGCTGACCTTTTCGAGCCAAAGGGGAGGAGCGCAATCGATGGAGTTGTACCGCATCGCCTATCGTCTTGTATCGGGCAGGGTATCGGGAGGGCAGCATGGCCGATAATCTTTTGACCGGCCTCAGCTTCGCCGCTGCGGGCGGCGCGGCACTCGTCGGCGGGGTCTTCTTCGGTTTTTCGAACTTCGTCATGGCCGGGCTTGGACGGCTCGCGCCCGAGCAGGGTGCGACCGCGATGAATTCGATCAATGTCACGGTGATCAATCCCGCCTTCATGACCGCGCTGTTCGGCACCGGGCTGCTCTGCCTGATCGCGGCGGCGATGGCATTGGGATCGCTCGGCACGCTCGACGGCAAGCTGATCCTCGCCGCGGCGCTGCTCTATGTCATCGGCTGCGACGGGGTCACGATGGCGCTGAATGTCCCGCTCAACAATGCGCTCACGGCGACGCCGGTCGGCACGCCCGAGGGCGCGGCGCTGTGGACGCGCTATCTCAAGGACTGGACCTTCTGGAACTCGGTGCGGACCGCGGCAAGCTTTGCCGCCGCGACCCTGTTCATCGCTGCGGGGGTATGCCGCGTCGCCTGACCGTCAGTGCATGTGTTTGAGCTTGTCGGGGTTGCGCATGACATAGATGGCGGTGACCTTGCCGTCCGCAATCTCGAGCGCGGTGGTCTGCAGCTCGCCGTCGGCTTCGCGCGTGACGAAGCCCGGCAGGCCGTTGATCATGCCCGCGTGGACGAGCGTCGAGCCATATTTGCCGAACAGAACCGCAAGGCTGCGGTGCAGTTTCAGCACGATGTCATAGCCGAGCACCGGCCCCGTCGCGGCGGGGCGCTTGCCGCCGCCGTCGGCCCACATGCCGACATCGGCGGCGAGCAGCGCGCCGAGCGCGCCCATGTCGCCGCTGCGCGATGCTGCGAAGAAAGCGTTGGCGATCTGAAGCCCCTGCTCTTTCTCGAGCTTGTAGCGCGGGCGCGCGTCGCGGACGTGAGTGCGCGCGCGCGCGGCGAGCTGGCGCGTCGCGGCGGGATCGCGGTCGATCGTCTTCGCGACCTCGTCATACTCGACGCCGAAGACGTCGTGCAGAAGGAACGCGGCGCGCTCCAAGGGGGAGAGCCGTTCGAGCGCGAGCATCAACGGCAGCGTGACATCATCCTCTTCCTGCTCCTCGACCAGCGGGTCGGGAAGCCAGGGTCCAACATAGGTCTCGCGCTGGTTTCGCGCCGACTTGATCTGGTCGAGGCACAGCCGCGTCACGGTGCGGCGGAGGAACGCCGCGGGCTCGCGCACCGCATCGCGGTCGGCGGCGAGCCAGCGGATGAAGGCATCCTGCACCACATCCTCGGCATCGGCGACCGAACCGAGCATGCGGTACGCGACGCGGGTGAGCAGCGGACGCAACGGGTCGAAACTCGCCGCCGCGTCAGCCGCCGCACCGGTGTCGCCGCGGATGCCTTCGGGGGCCATCAGGCGGCCTTCGCGGGCGCGCCGCCTTCGTACCAGAGGTCGAAGCCGACCGCGATGCGGTTCCAGCCATTGATGACGTTGATCATCACGGTCAGGTTCATCTGCTCCTCCGCAGTGAAATGCTCATCGAGCGCTTCGCGAGCATCCTTCTGCGTGTGCCCTTGCGACAGGCGGGTCAGGGCGTCGGTCCACGCCAGCGCGGCGCGTTCGCGCGGCGTATAGACCGGGGCGTCGGCCCACGCCGCGAGCAGATAGATGCGCTGCTCGGTCTCGCCCTTCGCGCGCGCTTCGGCAGTGTGCATGTTGATGCAGTTGGCGCAGCCGTTGAGGATCGACGCGCGGATCTTCACCAGCTCGATCAGGCTCGCCTCAAGGCTTTTTTCGGCCGCGAGGCTGACCGCCATCCACTGCTTCATCAGCTGCGGCGAGGCGGCGAAGGGGTCGGTTACCTTGGTCATGTCGTATCTCCTTTGGGCGGGTTGTACCGACTTGACGAGACAGGATCGGCGGGTGTGACATGAAACACGAAAAAAATTCGCGTCGGCCGAAAAATCGGTTAGCCTCCCTGCCTCGACAATCGGAATGAGGGGGAAAATCATGAAGTTTCTCGATGGTTTCGGCGAACAAGCCTATGCGCTGCTGCGCATCGTCGCGGGCCTGTTGTTCATGGCGCATGGCGTACAGAAATTCTTCAACTTCCCGGTCAAGTTCCCGATGGAACTGAACCCGATGCTGCAAGCCGCGGGGGTGATCGAACTGGTCGCGGGCGGCCTGATCGTCATCGGCCTGTTCACCCGCCCCGCGGCCTTCATCGCCAGCGGCATGGCGGCGGTCGGTTACTGGGTCGCGCATGGCAGCCAAGGCGCCTTCCCGATCGTCAATGGCGGCGAGACGATTGCGCTTTACTGCTTTATCTTCCTGTTCATCGCGACGCGCGGCGCGGGCATTTGGAGCGTCGACGGGGCGATGAAGAAATAGACACCGGCATAAAATAGGGGGCGGCCCTTTCGGACCGCCCCCAGTTACGGGCTTCACATGGTGAAGGTCTTCAAAGCTTGCGGGTGTTGGTCTCGATCAGCTTCTTCGCTTCGGCGATCGCCTTGGCGGTGGTCAGCTTCTTTTCCTGAACCTCGTCGGCCATTTCGAGCAGGCGGCCGCTGATCACGGTGCCGGTGTCGGCCTTTTCGTCGATCGCGATGCCGCCCTTGGTCGCGGCGACACGGTCCCATTCGGCGCGCACCGCGGCCCAATAATCCTTGGTCGCTGCCCAATAATCGTCGGCGGCCTTCACGTCATACTGGTCATATTTGATATAGGTGTTGAGGACATATTCCTGGACGATCGGCACCAGCTTGCCGTCCTTCGTCCCCATCTTCGTATTGTCCTGCCAATGGACCCAGCCGTCGGGGCTGGGCTGATGGCGGTTGATCGAGAGGTAGCGGTCGTAGACCGGGCTCCGCACCGCATCGCGGCGCGCGAGCGGGCGCCACGTCCAGTTCGAGCGCCAGCGGCGCACGCCGCCCTGCGTCTCGAACTGGCCCCAGCCGCCGTAGCGCGGACTGTCATCGACCTGCCAGACCGTCTGCGACCAGCGGCCGGTGCGCATCTTTTCGGGGACGTCTTCCCACGTCCACGCGTTGCGGTCGGAGTAGACGAGCAGCTTCGCGGGCTCATATTCCCAGTCCTGGCGCCAATGCTTGATGATCATGCTCTTGTCGTCGTCGCCGGTGATGACGAGCATGTGCTGGAGGCTGATCTTGCGGCCGGTGTCCTCGATCACGCGCACGACCTCGTTGCCGCCCGAGCGCTTGGGTTCGAGCACTTCGTACGCCGGGTCCCAGCGCGTCGATTCCTGCATGTTGAAGCTGACGCGGTAATTGCCCGCCATCGCGAGGATGTCGGCGCGGTCCTGTTCGAAATTGGCGGCGGCGGCCTCGGCGGCGATCGGCGGGTGGGCCGAGGCGGCGACGGGCAGCGCGGCGGTGAGCAGCAACAGGCTGGCGGCGATCTTGCGATAGGTTTTCATCGGTGCAGTCCTTCTTTCTGTTTTAGAAGCGGAAGCTCAGCGACACGCTCGCGTTGCGGCCGGGCTGGGTATAGGCGTCGGCGCTCGCCGGGAGCGTCGGCGCGGTTGCCGTTCCGCCCATCGCGAGGCCGCGCACATCGCTCCACCAGCTATATTTCTTGTCGAGGATGTTGAAGACGCCCGCGCGCAGCGTGAGCGCATCCATCACCCGCACGAAGGCTGTCGCGTCGAGGATCGTGAAGGCGTCGGGGCGGAAGCATGTGGGGGTGCAGAGCCCCGTCGTGCGCGACGCTTCCTTGCGGCCGGCGTGCGTCATGATGATCTGGCCGCCGAAGCGCCCCGACGATTGCCGATAGCCGACGCCGGCGACGAGCTTAAGCGGATCGATCGACGACAGCGGCGAACGCACGCCGTCGGGGTCGATGATGTCACCCTTCGCATAGGATAGGGCGAGCGTCGTATACAGGCCGGACGACGCTCGCCCCTCGAACCGCGCCTCGGCCCCTTTGACCCGGACGCGATCGAGATTCACGAATTGATAGAGGATGGGATTGGCGATCGTGCCGGTGCCGCCGACCTGCTCCTGGCTGATGAAATCCTTGTAGCGCGCCGAAAAGCCGGTGACGTCGAGGCTGATCGCGTCGCTGGAGAAACGCACGCCGCCCTCGAAGCTTTCGCTGCGCTCGGGCCCCAGATCGGGGTTCGGAAGCGTGCGGTACGAGAAGAAGGGCGAGGTGAGGTTTTCGAAGAACTGGTTCACCTGCCCCGGCTCGGGCGCCTTGAAGCCGGTCGCGTAATTGGCGAACAGCCGGACGTCGTCGGTGACCTTCCACACCGCGCCGAATTTCGGCGATACGCGCGAACCGTCCTGCTTGGCGCCGCGGAAGGTCGGCAGCAGCGGGTCGTTGTCGGGCGACAGGTCGAACCAGTCGAAACGCAGCGCCGGGTAGAGCAGCAGGCGGCCATCGGCGACCGCGATCTCGTCGCCGACGAACAGCCCGGCGCGGGTGAAGTCGGTGCTCGGGAAGGCGCGGGTCGGATAGGTTTCGCCCGCCGGCGGCACGGTGCCGCCGCGAAGGCCCTGCTGGCGCGTCTGGCTGATGTCGCCGCCGAAGACGAGGCGGTGCGTGATCGCGCCCGTCGTGAAATCGGCGCGTGCGTCGGCCGAGGCGCCGAAGACGCGGTTCTCGAAGGTGTTGAGGCGCGTGCGGTCGGCCGACGGGGTGCGGTCTTCCTCGGTATACTGCCGATCCTCGCCGTCCTGCCAGTAAAGCGCGACGCGCGCGAAATCGATCGCCCCCTCGCCTTCCCAGCTCCAGTCGAGCGAGACGCGCTTGCGTTCCCCCGTGTCGAAGCCTTCGAGGCGGTCGACGGTCGCGCCGAGGCCGTTCGGGCCGAGGCCGCTGAGCCCGTTGGTATAGAGGCGCGTGTCGAGATATTCGCCGGTCAGCCGCAGCTTGTGGCCGTTCGCGGGGTCATAGACGATGCGCGCAAGCGCAGCGTCCGAGCGGCCATCCTGCGGGTTGGCGCGCGTGCGCGACGGACCAATGCCGTTCGCGGTGCCGAGGCTGCCCTGGTTTTCGAGCTCCTTGTAATCGCGGCGCGTATAGGCCGCCATCACCGACCAGTCGCCGCTGCGCCCCGCGAGGATCGCGGTTTCGCTGAACTCCTCATCGGCGCTGCTGTAGCCGGCGCGGAGGAGACCGCCGACGTTCTTGCCCGCTTCAAGGAAATCGGCGGGATCGGAGGTGATGAAGCTGACCGCGCCCGCGAGGCCGTCGCTGCCATAGAGCGCCGACGACGGACCGCGCAGGATCTCGACCGATTTGACGAGACCGAGGTCGACATAATCGCCGCGGCCCGACGCCTGCGCGCCGAAACTGAAGCCGTCGGGGACGCGGACGCCGTCGACCTGGATCAGCACGCGGTTGCCGCCGATACCGCGGATGTTGAAGCTGTCGTTGCCCGCACGCCCCGTCGCGCCGAGCGCGGCGCCGAAACGCGCGGGCTGGCGCTGAACGCTGACGCCGGGTTCGAAGCGGACAAGGTCGCGAATGTCGGTGACCATCTCGTCGGCGATCTGCTCGTCGCTCTTCACGGTGACGGTGACCGGAATATCCTCGGCCTTTACCGCGGTGCGCGTCGCGGTGACGACGATCTGGTTCTTGCGGGCTACCCAATAATCGCCGTCATTATCCTGCGCAAAGGCCGGCGCGGCGGTCGCGGCGAGCACGAGGCCCAGCGCGCTGCCTGCAGCAAGGCGGGATACGGACGGCAAATATTGGCTGTTCAATTTTCTTCCCCTGATTGATTGCGACTGACTCGCAATAGCGGCCATCTAGGCGCGCAAAATCAGAGGGTCAATATGCTATTGCGAATCGTTCTCGAAAATTAGCAACGCATGGCGGCGCGCCACTACCGGCCCCGAAGCGCCGTGAACGCGGAAACAAACTCGGAATTATGAAAGACAGGTAGCGACCGAAAGAAGACGTTTACGTTTGCTCCGCTAGATTTCTCAAGGTGAGGCTCAAGGAGGAGTGAGCGCTTGGATTGGCGACGGGTATTCGTGTTGGGATCCGCTCTGGCAATGGCGTCTGCCGGAACTGGCAACCTTGCGTTGGCACAGCAGCCCGCAAAACCGAACGCCGAGGCAACTGCTCGGCAATCCAGCACGTCAATTCTTCCACCATATCGCCCACCATCGCCACCCCCTGATAGTCATAGTGGAAGGCAGCCTGCTCCCGCGCCGGCAGCACTGATGGAAGGGTATGGGATAGGCCCGGGAGGTAGTCAGAGGGATGGTCTCGAATTCACCGTCGGTCAGTGTCGCGACGACCTGTCGGCGGCCAAGCGCCAAGATAAACGGCGACTAGAGTCGGTGAAATATAACGGCAATGATTTGAATGGAGGCCAACAGTATCTGCATCGGATGATTTGTTCGGCTTATCTCTTGGGAGTTGAGGACGGGATGAAAGAGGTATCAGCGCGCTAACGCCGCATATCCTTTCGCGGACATTCTCTGCCAGATGTCCGCTCCCCACCCCAAAGCCGACGCTGTTCGGCGCGCTAAGCCCCCGGCCCCTCATAGGCATCGACGATCCGCCCGACGATCGGGTGGCGGACGACGTCGGCGCTGGTGAAGTAGCTGACGTTGATGCCTTCCAGCCCTTCGAGCCGGCCGACCGCGTCGGCGAGGCCCGAGGTTGCGGGGATCGGCAAGTCGACCTGCTTGGGGTCGCCGCAGACCACCATGCGGCTGTTCATGCCGAAGCGCGTCAGGAACATCTTCATCTGCGGGATCGTCGTGTTTTGCGCCTCGTCGAGGATGATGAAGGCGTCGGCGAGCGTGCGCCCGCGCATGAAGGCGAGCGGCGCGATCTCGATCTCGCCCGACGCGATGCGGCGCTCGACCTGCTCGGCGGGCAGGCAGTCGTGGAGCGCGTCGTAGAGCGGGCGCAGATAGGGATCGACCTTTTCCTTCATGTCGCCGGGGAGGAAGCCCAATTTTTCACCCGCCTCGACCGCGGGGCGCGATAGGATCAGGCGCTGGACGCTGCCGGTGATCAGCTGCGCGACCGCCTGCGCGACCGCGAGATAGGTCTTGCCCGTACCTGCGGGGCCGAGCGCGAAAATCACGTCGTCGCGCGCGAGCGCCTGCATATAGGGGACCTGCGACGGGGCGCGCGGGACGATCGTCTTTTTGCGCGTGCGAATCATGATCGGCGGCGCTTCGTCCTTGTCGTGGCGGATGATGCCCGCGAGCGTCGGCTGCGCCGACATCGCTATCACGCCGTCGACGAGGCCGGTGTCGACCTCCTGCCCCTGTTCGATGCGGTTATAGAGTTCGGTGAGCACATCGCGCGCGCGCGCCGCGGCTTCGGCCTCGCCCTCGATCTGTACGCGGTTGCCGCGCGCCGAGATATAGACGCCGAGGCGGTTTTCGATCGCGACGAGGTTGCGGTCGAACTCGCCGAAGAGAATGCCCAAAAGCTGCGTTCGCTCAAATTCCGCGGTCAGTCGGACGCGGTCGCCGGGTTCGGCGGGGGTGGAGGCGGTCAGCGGGCGTTTGGACATATGGGCAAGGCTCCTTCGATCGACGACATGACTGTACTCCCGCCAAGACGGGAGTCCATGACTTGCGGACTGCGAATAGGACGGAAGGAGACGGAGTGTGTCTTCGGGGAGACAGCTTCCGTCCTTGGCACTAGGCGACCACTTCCATCAGGGCTTCGGCGCCGACGCTGTTGGCACCGGCCGAGGTGATGCGCACATCGATCATGTCGCCGATCTTGAGCCCCGGCGCGATGACATGCACCGACTGGAGCCAGGGCGACTTGCCGATCAACTGGCCTTCGAGCTTGCCCTTGCGTTCAAGGAGCAGGCGCGTCGTGCGGCCAACGGTCGCCTCGTTGAACGCCTGCTGCTGTTCGTTGAGCAAAGCCTGCAGCCGCTGGAGGCGGTCGTTGAGCACCGCTTCGTCGATCTGGCCGTCCATCGTCGCGGCGGGGGTGCCGGGGCGGCGCGAATATTTGAAGCTGTACGCCATCGCATAGTTGGTGGCGCGGACGATATCGAGCGTCGCCTCGAAATCTTCGTCGGTTTCGCCGGGGAAGCCGACGATGAAGTCGCCCGAAATCGCAATGTCGGGGCGGACGGCGCGCACGCGCTCGATGATTTTCAGATAGCTTTCGACCGAATGGCTGCGGTTCATCGCGGCAAGGATGCGGTCGCTACCCGCCTGCACCGGCAGGTGGAGGAAGGGCATCAGCTTGTCGATCTCGCCATGCGCGGCGATCAACCCGTCGGTCATGTCGTTGGGGTGGCTGGTGGTATAGCGGATGCGCTCCAGCCCATCCTCTTTCGCGAGCTCGCGGATCAGCCCGTCGAGGCCGATCGCCCGGCCCTTGTCGTCCTCGCCGTCCCATGCGTTGACGTTCTGGCCGAGCAAGGTGATTTCGCGCACCCCGCCGGCGACCAGCGCGCGCGCTTCGGCGATCAGGTCGGCGAAGGGCCGGCTGATCTCGGCGCCGCGCGTGTAGGGCACGACGCAGTAAGTGCAGAATTTGTCGCAGCCTTCCTGCACGGTCAGGAAGGCGGTCGGACGCTGGCCGCCCGCGCGCTTGGGCAGCGCGCCGAACTTGCTGTCGAGCGGCATGTCGAGGTCGACGGCTTTCTCGCCCTTCGCCGCGCGGGCGATCAGGTCGGGGAGGCGGTGGTACGCCTGCGGGCCGACGACGACATCGACGGTGGGGGCGCGGCGCGCGATTTCGGCGCCCTCGGCCTGCGCGACGCAGCCCGCGACCGCGATCGTCGGACGGCTGCCGTCGGCGCGCTTCAGCCGGCCGATGTCCGAATAGACCTTCTCGGCCGCTTTCTCGCGAATGTGGCAGGTGTTGAGCACGACAAGGTCGGCGTCGGCGCCGTCGGCGGCCGCGACATAACCTTCGGCGCCCAGCATCTCTGCCATGCGCTCGCCGTCATAGACGTTCATCTGGCAGCCGAAGGATTTGACGTGGAATGTTTTTGGAGAGTCGGATTTCATCGGCGCGCTATAGGCGAAGCGGCGCGCTGGCGGAAGACCGTGCGATTTCGGCCGCGATCGAGGCGCGCGCCGCCTCGGCCAAGATCTTGCGGTCGCTCTCAACCACATCGGGCAACGGGTCGAGATAGTGGATCGTCAGATGCACCGGCCGCTTGCGCGCGAGCAGCCGCTTGAAATTATCGAGTCCGGATTCGGGGTCGAGCCACGCGATATCGTTCGCCTCATGCCCATAATCGAGAAATACCGGCTGGACGCGCAGGCTCGGCGGCGTCGGGATCACCGCCTGGAACAGCGAGGCGCGGAAGGGCAGCAGACCGTCACCCGGCCCCGTCGTGCCTTCGGGAAAGAGCGTCACCGGACGGCCGCGCGCGAGCGCACCCCGCAGCTCGTTCGCCTGATTGTGGATCTCGCGCCGCGCCTCGCGCTGGACATAAATGGTGTGGTTCTGGTCGGCGAGCCAGCCGACGAGCGGCGTTTCGCCGACCTCGGCCTTCGACACGAACGCCGAGCGCGCGGCGCCGCCGAGCGCGAGAATGTCGAGCCAGCTGACATGGTTCGACACGAACAGGACATTACGCCGCAGCCGCGTCCCCGTCGTGCGGATGCGCAGCCCGGCGATCCAGCCGACGGCGTTGAGGAAGGCCATGACCATCGGCGACGGGCGACGGGCGGCGCGATAGAGGAGGTGCGGGACGATCAGGAAAAGGAGCGTCAGCACCATCAAGGCGAGACGGGCGACCGTCCGCCAGGTGATCGAGGCGCGATCAGTCGCGCTTGCGATCGATGGCGACACCATAAAGCTCCATGCGATGGTCGACGAGGCGGTAGCCCAGTCGTTCTGCGATCACCTTTTGCAACGCCTCGAGCTCCGGATCGACGAATTCGATCACCTTGCCCGTTTCGACGTCGATCAGATGGTCGTGATGCGCCTCGGGCGCGGCTTCGTAGCGCGAGCGGCCGTCGCCGAAATCGTGGCGGTCGAGAATGCCCGCCTCTTCGAACAGGCGGACGGTGCGGTAGACGGTGGCGATCGAGATGCCGCTGTCGACCTTTGACGCGCGTTCATACAGCGTCTCGACGTCGGGATGATCCTCCGAATCCGAGATGACGCGCGCAATGATGCGACGCTGTTCGGTGATGCGCAGCCCCTTTTCGTGGCACAGGGCTTCGAGATCGATATTGCCGGACATGCTTGCCTTTCCTGCAGATGCAGCCGTGTCTATGTTTGTTACAAACTGTATAGGCACGCCCCGCCGATAGGACAAGGGCGGCACCCCTGTGGCGCCGCCCTTCCCTGCTCCGGCTGGAGCGATTTATCTTAGGCCCACACCCTAAGGTTCAGACCTTGGGCTTGCGCTTGCGCCCGCCGCCGCGGCCCTTGGTGCCGAGGCCGATTTCCTTGGCCAGCGCGCGGCGCTTTTCGGCATAGTTCGGCGCGACCATCGGATAGTCGGCGGGCAGGCCCCATTTCGCGCGATAATCGTCGGGGGTCATACCATAATGCGTCATCAGGTGGCGGCGCAGCATCTTGAGCTTTTTGCCGTCCTCGAGACAGACGATATAGTCGGGCTTGACCGAGGTGCGGATCGACACCGCCGGCACCAGCTTTTCCTCGACGACCGGTTCGGTGCCGAGACCCGACAGCGCCGCGTGCACATTATTTATCAAAATGGAGAGGTCCGAAATGGCGACGCTGTTGTTGCTGACATGCGCGGCGACGATGTCAGCAGTAAGCGTAACGAGCATCTCGTTGGTATCGGCTTGGTCGGACATGAGACTATTCCTTGTTTATTTTACCCAGAAGACATGCCGGCGAATATTGGATTTGTTCTTCCGCCAGCCAGAATACTGCCACTTTGGATGGAATTTCGCAATGACCGATCAGTCCGCCTTTTCGTCGCGCGCCGACTGGCGCATGGTAATTGCGTCGCGAACCACCCCGTCATTGCCGCGGTAATAGGCCGGCCGCCGGCCGCACTCTGCAAACCCCGCGCTCGCATAGAGATGAACCGCGTCGTTATCGGCTCGCATTTCAAGGAAATAGTCTTCGGCACCCTGTTCGGCGGCCCATGCCCGCCAGTCGTCGATCAGTAATGCACCGATACCGCGGCCGCGAAACAGCGGGTCGACCGCGAGCAACAATAATTCGCTTTCGGGCCCGGCGATGCGCGCCGCCGAGAAGCCGCACGCATGATCGCCGTCCCACGCGAGGCACACGCGCGCCGAGGGCAGCGCGAACAAGGTCAAAAGCTGCGCGCCGCTCCACGCTTCGCCATAAGCGGGCTCGAACGCGGCCTCCATCACGCGCATCACCGCAGCGAGATCGCCGACGCGCGCGGTGGCGAGGCGGATGGCGCCCGTCATGCCGGCGCCATCGGCTTGGCATCGGGTGCGCGGCCGTAAATCGGGCTGGGCTGATCGATCAGCAGGGCGGTCGGCAGCCGCAGGAAGGCGCGCGCGTCGGGCAGTGCCGCCAGCGCGCGCCCGGCGCCGCGCCGCGCGACAAAAGGCTCGGCGCGATTGCCGACGACCAGCTCGTCGCCAATCAGGACGGCGTCGTCGGGCAGGAGCGAGCGAATGTCGTCGCGCGGCGTCAGGTCCGCCGCGAACGGCTGGACGAACCATTGGCCGTGCCCGCCCTCCATCACCACCAGCCCGCCGCCGGCCGCCGCGATATCATCGGCGGCGCCAGCCGCGACCAGCGCGAGCGTCGAAAAGCCATGCACGGGCACCTGCCAGCCGAGCGCCAGCGCGCGCGCCGCCGCCACGCTGATCCGGACCCCGGCAAAGCTGCCCGGGCCGCATCCCGCGACGATGACGTCGGCGCGGCCGCCGCCTACGAGTTCGGCGATCAGCGGAACCAGCCGTTCGGCATGGCCGCGACCGATCACCTCGTGACGATGGTCGACGACCGCTCCGGCCTCCAGCAGCGCCACCGAACAGGCCTCACTCGCCGAATCGATGACCAGATACCGCATAGTGGTGGAACGCGCTCAGGCGATACGGTTGAAGCGGGCGAAATCGGGGCGCGGGCTGCGATCGAAGATCGTCGCGGCATCGCCATAGCCGAGGGTCGAGATGAAATTGCTCTTCACATTCGGCTGGTCGGCAAAGAAGGCCTCGTCGACCCCGGCGTTGTTGAACCCCGACATCGGCCCGGTATCGAGCCCGAGTGCACGCGCGGCGAGGATGAAATAAGCGCCCTGGAGCGTGGCATTGCGGAAAGCCGTCGTCTGCGCCAGCGCCTCATTGCCCACGAACCAGCTGCGCGCGTCGGTATGCGGGAAGAATTCGGGCAGGTTTTCGTAAAATTCATTGTCGCTCGCGATGATCGCGGTGACCGGCGCCTTCAGGATCTTTTCCTCGTTCCCCGGTATCGCGAACGCGGCGAGCTTCGCCTTCGCCTCGTCGGTCACGCACCAGACGATCCGCGCCGGCAGGCTGTTGGCGCTGGTCGGGCCGAACTTCACCAGATCCCAGATCGCGTGCAGCTGCGTTTCCGAAACCGGCTTGTCGAGATAACCATTATAGGTGCGCGCGGTACGAAACAGCTGGTCGAGAGCGCTGTCGGAAAGCGGCTCGCTCATGGGTTATCTCCTGAAATGATTTTGGTCAGACGGCGTGGACTGCCGTTACCTCAGGCACATAATGTTTCAAGAGGGACTCGATGCCATTCTTCAGCGTCGCGGTCGAGGACGGGCATCCCGCGCACGCGCCCTGCATCTTGAGATAGACATTGCCCTTGTCGAAACCGCGGTAGACGATGTCGCCGCCATCGTTGGCGACCGCGGGGCGGACGCGCGTTTCGATCAGCTCCTTGATCTGCTCGATGATGTCGGCGTCGGCCGGATCGTCGGCAAAGCCGGCTTCATCCTCGGGCGGCACCGAAAAGCCCGCGCTCGCGGCGTTGAACAGCGGCACGTCGGCGAGAAAGTGATCCATCACGATACCGAGCACATCGGGCTTCACATCGGCCCATTCGGCGCCGGGCGCGATCGTCACCGACACGAAATCGCGGCCGAAGAAGACGCCGGTCACGTCGCCGAGCGAGAAAAGCGCGCTGGCGAGCGGCGATGCCTCAGCCTCTTCGGGGCTCGCAAAGTCGCGGGTTCCCGCCTCCATCACCGCCCGGCCGGGCAGGAATTTGAGCGTCGCGGGATTGGGCGTCGATTCGGTTTCGATCAGCATGGGGTGCATGTGGGGCCGAGCGAGGCTTTGTGCAAGACGACATGGATGCGCTAAGGCGCGGCGATGCTTCCTTTCACCCATTTTGCCGCACTCGACTGGTCGGGCGCCCGCGGTCCGCGCCAGCGCGGGATCGCCCTGGCGGTCGCCAGCGGCAGCGCGGCGCCGGCGCTGGTGCGGCCGGGGCATATCTGGTCGCGCGCCGAAATCCTCGATTGGCTGGAGGGCGTCGCGGCGGCGGGCGAGAATATGCTGATCGGTTTCGACTTTTCGGCCGCCTTCGCCTTTGCCGACCATGGCGCCTATTTCCCCGGCTGGGCGGAAAGTCCGGCCGACATGCGCGCGCTGTGGGCGCTCGTCGAACATCTGGCAGGCGGCGATCCGCATTATGAAGCGGGCGGATTTCTGGCACATTCCGAGGCACGGCGGCATTTCCGCCACCGCGGCGAGGCGGGCGACCTGTTCGAAGCCGGCGCGGGGCGGCTGCGCGTCGTCGAGCATCACCAGCGCGCGACGAAACAGGCGGCGAGCGTCAGCAATTTCAACCTCGTCGGGGCGGCGCAGGTCGGCAAGGCCAGCCTGTCGGGCATGCGCCTGCTCCACCGGCTGGCGCGCCGCATCCCGATGTGGCCCGGCGATCGGGTGCCCGCGGCGGGGCCGATGCTGGTCGAAATCTACACCAGCCTCGCCGCGCGCGCGGCCGGACTGCCGCCGGGGCGCAGCAAGATCCGCGACGGCGCGGCGCTCGACGCGGCGCTCGCGGCGCTGGGTTCGCCGCCGTGCCGCTTGACGGGGCCGGTCAGCGACCATGCGAGCGACGCGCTGCTGACCGCCGCCTGGCTGCGCGCGATCGCTGGCGACGCCGCGCCCTGGTCGCCTTCGCCGCTGACGGACCGCCTTGCGCGAACCGAGGGCTGGACCTTTGGCATCATCTGACGATTTCCTGCTTGCCGCATTTTCCCAACGTCGGATGTTTCCATCCGGCCGAAAAATGCTAAGGGGCGGTCAGCCGTGCCGGCTTAGCTCAGTTGGTAGAGCACCTGATTTGTAATCAGGGGGCCACGGGTTCGAATCCTGTAGCCGGCACCATCAGCCTATTTCAGTGGTTTCAGAAACGCCTTGCAGGCGCCGCCGGTCCGCGACGCGACGGCACCGCACGCAGGATCAAATTGCCGAAGCAGCCCTGACCTGTCATCCGCCCCTCGACAAACCCCAACAAAGGAGATTCCTATGAGCATCGAACGCCTGCATTCGGGCCCGCGCATGAGCCAGGCCGTGATCCATGGCGGCATCGTCTATCTTGCCGGCCAGGTTGGCGCACCGGGCGAGAACGCGACCGTGCAAACGCGCGCCATTCTCGCGTCGATCGACGAATTGCTCGCCGAGGCCGGCACCGATAAATCGCACCTGCTCACGGCCATGGTCTGGTTGGCCGACATGGCCGATTTCGCAGCGATGAACGTGGTTTGGGAAGAATGGATCGGCGGCGCCAATGCGCCGACGCGGGCGACCGGCGAAGTTCGTCTGGCAACGCCCGATTACCGCGTGGAAATCATCGTCACCGCCGCGCGGCCCTGACGCCCTCCTCGGGGCAGCCGAAGCAAGGCCGGGACTGCATGACCTTGCTTCGAACTGCCCCGAAAACGGATCCGATCAGAAATCGACCTTCGCGCCGACGGTAAAGTAGCGGCCGACGACGTCGTACAGCGTGCTGTTGACGGTGATGAGCGGGGGATCGCGGTCGAACAGATTGTTCACATTGCCGAACAGCATGAAGCGATCGTCGATCTTGAACCGCGCGCCGAGATCGACATAGGTCCGCGACGCGATCCTGTTGTTGATCAGCGTCGTGCGCGTCCGGTCGAAATTGCCGCCATCGATGTAACGCGCGCGGATGTCGAACCCGACATTGTCATCCTCATAGGTCGCGCTGAGCGTCCCGCGCCATTTCGGCGTCGCGCGCAGCACCGAATCGCCGACGTCGCCCGCGGTCTCGACGCGGGTAACCCCGGTATCGAACACCAGCTTGTCGACATAGGTCGCCAGCGCGCGGATGCGCAGGCTGCCCGGCAGGCCCGCACTGACGTTCGACAGGTTGACGACATAGGACGCCTCCATGTCGAGCCCGCTCGTCTCGAAGCTCGCAATATTCTGCTGGGTGGCGGCCACCTGGGTAACCGTCCCCGTCGCGTCGCGCGTGATGCTGTCACACGCGGATGCGACCCCGCGCGAGCACAGGAGCGTGAGGTTCGATCCGTTCAGCGCCGTGACCGCACCGTCGATCTTGATCTTGTAATAATCGACCGAAGCGCTGAAGCCGCGCAGGAAGGACGGCGAATATGTTGCGCCGATCGCCGTCGTGTAGCTCACTTCCGGCACCAGATTGGGGTTGCCGCCGGTGAATGTCGTCACGGTCGACGGCTGCGGATTATATGCGGGGTTGGCCGCGGCTCGCCCGGCCCTGTCCTGATCGTTGAGCGGCCCGATGTTGATCGCGCGGAGCGCGAACAATTCGCCGATGCCCGGCGAGCGGATGTCGCGCGAGCGCGTTGCGCGCAGGAGCAGGTCGCCAAACAGCCGCGCGGTGCCGCCGGCCTTCCACGTCCAGATGCCGCCGCTGGTGCTGTAATCCGAATAGCGCGCGGCGCCGCTCAGATCGATTTCGACCGCATTTTCGAGTTTGAGCAGCGGGAACAGGACTTCGCCGAACGCCTCCTTGACGTTGAACCCGCCCGACGTGGGCGTCGAAAAGACGAGAATGCCGAAGTTGCTGGCGTTCGCGATCGTGAAGTCGTCGCGCGACGAGACCTGTTCCTCCCAGCGTGCCTCGGCGCCGATCGCGACGGTCACCGGGCCGGCCCACAAGGAAAAGAGATCGCCCTGAATTTCGGCGCCCACCGAATCGAGCTTTCGGGTTTCGAACGATTGCTGCGCCCCGGTGACATAGTCGCGTGCTTCGGGCGACGCGTTCAATGCGCCGAAGGGATTGAGCGGGCGGCACGCGGGATCGTTATTGGTCGGGTCCGCGTCGGCATTGATGCCGCAGACGATTTGCCCGCCGCTCGACACCGCATTGATCGCGTTGCTGAACTGCCGGACCAACCGCGAGTTGCCCATCGACTGTTCGCTGTCGACCTCGCCGTGGCTGTACCAGGCCTTGTAGCGGAAGCCCTTGCCGAACGTGCCGTCGACGCCGATCGCGCCTTCTTTGCTGACCCGCTCGCCGCGGAACTGCAGTTGAAGGATGTCGTTGAAATAGCGGCCGAAGGTGAAGCTTGTCTCGCCCGCGGCAGCGAGCCGATCGCGGATCGCGGTCGACAGATAGGGGTTGTTCGCCTGGATCGTGAGGTACGGCAGGCCGAGCGCCCCGCCGACCGTAAAGTCGCCGAAGAAAGGCGCGTTCGACAGCGAACGCGCATAGCTGCCGTCGACCCAGAAGGTCGCGTCGCCGACTTCATAGCTCAGCCGGGCGTAGGTGCTCATCCGTTCGAAAGGCGAGGAAACGGGAATGGTGTCATAGAGGTTGATGCCGTCGGCGCCGCCGACCATCCGCAGCGGGAAAGCGCCCGCGCCGACGGCCGTGCCGCGATCGAAAGCACGCAGCGTGCCGTCGGCGTTGAACGTCTGCCCCGCGAGCACGCCGCTGGTGATCAGGCCGCCCAGCGTGACATTGCCGAAGTTCACGTCGCGGACCAGTTCCGACCCCGTGCCCGAGGGGATGAAATCGGGGCTGTTGAGGTTCGGCCGCGTGCTGCGGTTGATCACGCCGCGGTCTTTGACATATTCGCCGCCGATGATGAAATGGCCGCGCCCGTCGGCGAAGCCGGTGCCGAATTTCGCATCGAAGCCATAGCGGAACCCGTCGCCGCGCGACGACACGCCGACATTCCCACCGATCGACAGGCCGTCATAATCCTTGTCGAGCAGGATGTTGACGACGCCCGCGACCGCGCCCGAGCCCCAGGCGGCCGAGGCGCCGCCGGTCACGACTTCGACGCGCTCGACCAGATTGGTCGGGATGAAATTCAGATTGCCCTCGCCGACGAAGCGGCGGCCGTCGAGCAGCACCAGCGTGCGGTTCGACCCCAGGCCGCGCATGTCGACGGGCGCGGTGCCGGTCGACGTGTTGCCGTTCGATACGGTCGGCGTCGTCGTGGGGCGGATTTGCGGCAGGTCGTTCAGCACCTGCTGGATGTTCGGACGCGCGCCGAGGCGCAATTCATCCTCGCCGATCACCGTCGTGGGGGTGGGCTGATCGAAACCGGCGCGCGCGATGCGCGATCCCGTGACGAGGATTTCCTCATCGGCCGTGGCCTCGGTCTCGGCGACGGTCTGCGCCGCGGCCGGCACGGCGAGCCATAATCCGGCCGCCAACGCCGCAATGCTGCTGCCGCGCGCGAGCCGGTAACCGAGCTTGTCACTGTCCTTACGCATCTCATCCACCCCTTTGGCTGGGCCGCTCCATGGCGGCCTTTTTGGTTCCCCGCATCGAAGCTGCCACAATGACCTATTTAGGACAATGTATTTCTTTCAAGAGAAATTTGGCTCATTATTGCCATGAGTTCCGTTGAAGCCGATCGACCTCGGGTGCCGAATCGGGCCGAAAACCGGGACGACGACTTGCGGCTATGGCGCTCAGCCTGGCGGCTCGCGTGAAACGCGAAGAGGTTTTTCAGGATTCGAAAGCGACGGATTGACGAAGCCCTAACGGGATAATATCGTCCTGATCAGAAAATTACAACGCAGGGGATGATGATGCTATTTTCTCGACGGCAGGCGATTTGCGCTGCGGGCGCGGCGCTCGCTGCCCCCCTCGCCGCTCCCTATGTTGCGCGCGCGCATTTCCAGATCAATCCGGCGACGAACCGCGCCTATTCGAAGCGCGCGATCGAGCTGGTCCAGCGCGCGGTCGTCGTCGACATGCTCGCCCCGATCAAGATCGACTTCGACCCCAGCTATTACACCAAGGCGCTGAGCGAAAAGGAAACCGCGGACTTTCGCGCCAGCGGCATCAACGCCATCCACCACGCGGTTGGCATCGGCGGCCCGACGGCGAAGGAACAGGCGCTCAGCTTCTTCGCGATCTGGGGCAATTTCGTCGCGCGCAACAGCCATGTCTTCACCGGGGTCGATAAATTCGCCGACATCCTGCGCGCCAGGAAGGACGGCAAGGTCGCGGTCATCATGGGACTGCAGAACGCCGACCATTTCAACCGGCCGGCCGACGTCAAGACCTTCTACCAGATCGGGCAGCGCTGCGCGCAGCTCACTTATAATTCGCAGAACCGCATCGGATCGGGATCGACCGAGCGCGTCGACGGCGGCGTGAGCGATTTCGGGGTCGGGATCATCAAGGCGATGAACGAAGTCGGCATGCTGGTCGACGTCTCGCATTGCGGCGACCGCACGACGCTGGACGCCATCGAGATTTCGCCGAAGCCGATCGCGATCACGCACAGCAATTGCCGCGCGCTGATCGATCACCCGCGCGTCAAGACCGACGAGGCGATCAAGGCGCTCGCCGCCAAGGGCGGGGTGATGGGCATCACCGGGGTGCGCAATTTCGTGAGCAAGACCGATCCGACGACGATCGTGAACTATGTCGATCATATCGACCATGTCGTGAAACTCGTCGGCATCGACCATGTCGGCGTCGGCACCGATTCCGACCTTTATGGTTATGACGACACCTCGCCCGAGATGAACAAGATGCTGCGCGGCGCCTATAAGGACAGCTACGCCTTTCGCGAGAAGATCGACGTCGACGGGTTCGATCACCCGCTCAAGATGTTCGACCTGACCGAAGAGCTGCTGCGCCGCAAATATTCCGACGCGAATATCCTTGCGGTGCTCGGCGGCAATTTCCAGCGGCTGCTGACCGCGACGTGGGGCGGTTGATGAACGCCATGACCGACCGCATCGCCGGGGCGCTTGTGCTGCCGCAGCCTTATGTGCTGTTCCTCGGCGACACGACCATCCCGGGTTTCGCAAAGACCGCCTTCGGGCTGAAGGATTGGGCGCCCGACAAATGCGTCGGCGAGCTGCGCCTGCCCGGCGCCACGGTCACCACCGGGCTGGAGGCGCTCACCGCCGCCGAAGCGCGGGCGCGCGGCGCGCGGGCGCTGGTGATCGGTGTCGCCAACCTCGGCGGCGTGATCCCTGCGAACTGGCGCGCGTCGCTGGTCGGGGCGCTGGAGGCGGGGCTCGACCTGATCGCCGGCATGCACATGCGCCTCACCGACATCCCCGAACTCGCCGAAGCGGCGCGCCGGCTCGGCCGCCAGCTGATCGACGTGCGCGTGCCGCCGCCGCATATTCCGGTCGGCACGGGGCGGAAGCGGACCGGCAAGCGGCTGCTGACCGTTGGCACCGACTGCGCGCTCGGCAAGAAATATACCGCGCTGGCGCTGTACCGCGCCTTCATGGCGCGCGGCATCGACAGTGATTTCCGCGCGAGCGGACAGACGGGGATCATGATCGCGGGCGGCGGCATCGCGATGGACGCGGTCGTCTCCGATTTCGAGGCCGGCGCCGCCGAACTGCTCTCGCCCGACGCGCCCGTGAACCATTGGGACGTGATCGAGGGACAAGGCGCGCTGACCCACCCGGCCTATGCCGCGGTGTCGCTGGGGCTGCTCCACGGCAGCCAGCCCGATGTGTTCGTCGTCTGCCACGAGCCCGGCCGCACCGAGATGCTCGGCACCGCGGGTTACACGCTGACCGGCACCGAAGAAATCGTCGAACTCACAATGCTGCTCGGCCGGCGGACCAACCCCGCGATCCGGTGCGGCGGCTTCGCCTTCAACACCTCGGCGCTCGATGCAGCGTCCGCGACCGAGCTGATGGCGCGCGAGAGCGTGCGGCTCGGCTTGCCGGTCGCCGATCCGATCCGCGGCGGACCCGCCTTCGACGCGCTCGTCGACAGCTGCCTCGCATGAACCCCCTGACCTTCGGAGATCTTGCATGACCCGACTCCCGGCCCTGCGCCGTACCGCATTCGCCGCCGCGCTGCTCGGCTCGATCGCCCTGCCATCCACCGCGATGGCGCAAGCGGCCGCCGAAACCAGCTATGGCATCCCGCAGGAGCGGATCGGCGGGCTCGCCGATTTTGTCGATGGCGTGATGGCGCAGCAAATCGCGACGCGCGAGGTCGCGGGCGCGGTGGTCACCGTCGTCTATCGCGACAAGGTGCTGTTCTCACGCGGTTACGGCTTTGCCGATATCGACAAGGGCATAGCGGTCGACGGGCAGCAGACTTTGTTCCGGCCGGGGTCGGTGTCGAAGATGTTCACGTGGAGCGCGCTGCTGCAACAGGTCGAGGCAGGCCGCGTCGACCTCGACGCCGATGTGAACAAATATCTGGATTTCCAGATTCCCGAATATGAGGGCCAGCCGATCCGTGTACGCGACCTCTTGTCGCACACGCCGGGGATGAGTGATGTCGGCGGGCTGACCGCACCGACGCCCGACAAGATCCAGCCCTATGTCGAATGGATGAAGACGCATATTCCGGCACGGCTTTGGCGGCCCGCGACCGAGACCTCCTATTCGAACTATGGCTCGGTCCTCGCGGGCTATATCGTCGAGCGCGTGTCGGGCGAAGCCTTTCCCGACTATGTCGAAAAGCATATCTTCGCGCCGCTCGGCATGAATGCCACGACCTTTCGCGAGCCGCTGCCCGCCGCGCTCGCGCCGCGCATGGCGTCGGGCTATCAGGTCAAGGACGGGAAGCTCGTCGCCGATCCGTTCGAACTGTTCAGCCCGGTGATGCCCGCTGGATCGGGAACGAGCAGCGGCCCCGACATGGCGCGATTCATGATGGCGATGATGAACGGCGGCGCGCTCGGCAAGGCGCGCATCCTGAAACCCGCGTCGGTCAAACTGCTGATGACCAACTCGGTCGCCAACGCCCCCGGCCTGCCCGGCATGGCGCACGGCTTCTTCGTCGTTCGCGAAAAAGGCCCGCGCATGGTGGGGCACGGCGGCAACACCGGCGATTTCCATTCGAACATGATTTTGGCGCCCGAGGCGGGGCTGGGCTTCTTCGTCTCCGAGACCGGCGGCGAGGGCAGTTATGGCGGACGCACCGAACTGACCGAGGCGATCATCGGCCGGCTATTCCCCGTCGCCCCCGCCCCGCGTGTCGCCGCGCCCGCGAACGAGACATTGCCGCTCGGCGCCTATCGCGTGAACCGGCGCGATTATGCGAGCGCCCCCAATCCCGAGCGCGACCTGAAGATCGCCGCGGCGGGCCCGAACGCGGTTGTGGTCACCAACGACGGGAATGCCAGCTATTGGGAGCGCGTCGGCCCGATGCGCTTCGAACGGGCGACCGGTGCCCGCGCCGGCGGTCCTTACGAGCAATTGCTATTCCATGGCGCCGAGGGGCGCTGGCGCTTGTCCTTCACGTCGCAACCGCATGTTCTCTATCATTTTGTCCAGCCCTGAGGAGAAGCCATTATGAAGCTGTTGATCGCACTCGCGCTCTCCTGCGCGCCCGTCGTCGCCCTGGCGCAAACCGTCGAGGCGGATACGCCCGGCAAGCTCGCCAGCGGCGTGCAATATGTCCAGCCCAAGGACTGGACCGCATCGAAGCAGGGCCCCGCGCTCGTCTTCACCTCGCCCGAGGGTGACCTGCGCATTGTGGTTGCCGAAGTCGGAACCGCCGCCGATGCCAAGGACGCGGCGGCCAAGGCGTGGGCGATCGTCCGCCCGGGCGCCGCGCCGGATCTGCGCACCAGCACCGCCGCTCCCCCGGCCGACGGTTGGGAAGAGCGGGTGAGTTTCGCCTATGACACGCTGCCCACCGAGCGCGCCGCGCGCGCGGCGACCGCATTGCGCAAGGGCACCGCGTGGACCGTGCTGATCGTCGACGGCTCGGCGGGCACCGCCGCGAAACGTTCGGCCGCGATGTCGGTGGTCTCGCAGGGCCTGCGCCCGGCCGGTTTCCAGAAAGAAAGCTTCGCGGGCAAAACCGCGCACGAACTCACGCCCGAGCGCGTCAAGCTGCTCACCGACTTTGTCGAGGCGAGCCGGCAGGAGCTTGAGGTCCCCGGCATCGGCTTTGCGCTGATCGATGACGGCAAAGTGCTGTGGCAGGGCGGCTTCGGCGTCCGCGCGCTCGGCTCGCCCGAAAAGGTCGACGAGCACACCAAGTTCATGATCGCGTCGAACACCAAGGGGATGACCACGCTGCTCCTCTCGACGATCGCCGATGAGGGCAAGCTGCGGTGGGACGAGAAGGTCGTCGATCTCTATCCCGCGTTCCGCCTCGGCAATGACGAGGTCACCAGGTCGGTGCTCGTCAAGCATCTGATCTGCGCCTGCACCGGCCTGCCGCGCAAGGATTTCGGTTTCATCCTTGCCGACAAGGGGCAGCCGGCCGCGGCCACCTTCACCCAGCTTGCCGCGACGATGCCGACCAGCAAGTTCGGCGATCTGTTCCAATATAACAATCAGCTCGCCTCGGCGGCGGGTTATGTCGGCGGGCATATCCTCTATCCGAAGATGGAATTCGGCGCCGCCTATGACCGCGCGATGGAAGAGAAGGTTTTCAAGCCGCTCGGCATGAAGGACAGCAGCTTCGATTATGCCGAGGGCATGGCGGGCAATTGGGCGGCGCCGCACGGCCTCGACGTCGATGGCAAGGTGACTTTGATGTCGAACGACTTCAACTGGGCGCCCTATCCTTACCGTCCCGCGGGTGCGGCCTTTTCCACCACCGCCGACATGGTGCGCTACGTCCAGCTCGAACTCGGCAAGGGCATGCTCGACGGCAAGCGCGTGGTGAGCGAAACCAATTTGCTCGCGCGGCGCGAAAAGGGCGTCCAGGTCGGACCCGACAGCTGGTACGGCATGGGCCTGTTCCAGCGCGACGCCTCGGGGGTACAGGTCGTCACGCATGGCGGGACGCTGTTGGGCTATCACAGCACCTGGTTTGCGCTTCCCGAGTCCGGCGTCGGCCTAGTGATCCTGACCAACAGCGATCCGGGCGCATCGATGCTCGCGCCGACACTCCGCCGCCTGCTCGAAATACTCTATGACGGACAGCCCGAGGCGGCGCGCGACATCACCGCGGCGGCGACGCGGATCAAGGCGCAAACCACGGCAAAGCGCGAGCGGCTCACTTATCCGGGCGACCCCGCGGTGCTCGCCAATCTTGCCGGCCACTATAGCGATCCTTCGGTCGGCCAGATCAGCATCAGCGAGAAGAACGGCCAGAAATGGATCAAGGCGGGCTTTGTCGAGGGGCCGATCGCCACGCGCAAGAATGCCGACGGCAGCGTTTCGATCGTCTCGGTCGGCCCGGGCAATATCGGAGTCGAGGCGCTCGTCGGCACCAAGGATGGCAAGCGCACGCTGAACATCAACGACGGCCAGCAGACCCAATATCTGTACGTCGAGGACTGATCAGGGAGCGTTTCGCGTGATCCGGCCGCGGCCCCGCATCAGTCGGCCGTCACCTCGATCTCGCGCTGCTGGCGGATATCGGCCGAGGATGATCCGGCCATGATCCGGTAACGGCCGGGGACGACGCGCCACTGGCCGCGTTCGGCGTCGAATTGCGAAAAGGCGCGGGCGTCGAGCGTCACGCTGACCGTCCGGCGCGCGCCGGGCGCGAGGTCGACCTTGGCAAAGCCGCGCAGCGCGATCGGCGGATCGCCCGCGGCGGGCGCGAGCGGCGCGACATAGACTTGCACCACTTCCTTGCCGGCGCGCTTGCCGGTGTTGCGGAGCGTGAGTTTCGCGGAGACCGCTTCACCACCCTTTACGCGCGCGGGTGCCGACAGCGCCGAATAGGCGAAGCTCGTGTAGCTGAGCCCGTGACCGAAGGCGAAAAGCGGCGTCACGCCCTTCGCGGCATAGCCGCGATACCCGACGAGCAGTCCTTCCGAATAGGGCGTCTTGGCGCCCTTGAGGTTGATCATATCGTCTTCGGTACGCGCGGGAAACGTCACGGGCAGCTTGCCCGACGGGTTGACTTTGCCGGTCAGCACGTTCGCGAGCGCCGCCGCGCCGCCCTCGCCCGGCAGCCACATATCGACGATCGCGGGCGCCTTGTCGGACCAGGGCATCGTCATCGCGGCGCCCGCGTTGACGACGACGGCGGTCTTCGGATTGGCGGCAATGATCGCCTCGACGAGCTTGTTCTGGTCGCCCGGCAGGTCGAGCGAGGTGCGGTCATAACCTTCGCCCTCGGTCGTCGAGGAGGAGCCGACGAACACCAGCGCGGCATCGGCGCCGCGCGCCGCCGCGACCGCCTCGTCGAACGAGGGCAGCGGTTCGCGAATACCGAAACTCAGATATTCGTACGGCGTCTGGCCGTTCACATAGTCGAGCCGGATCGGGTAGCTGCGGCCGGCTTCGAGCTGGACCGATACCGTCCGGCGGGGGATCGGGAAGCCCAGCACGTCGCGGATATCGGGCTTCGACGCACTTGCTTTCGACAGCACGGTCTTGCCGTCGAGTATGATCGTCGCATTGCCGGTTCCGCGGGTGCTGAATTCATAGGTGCCGCTCTTGTCGGGCCAAAACAGTCCTTCCCAGCGGAATGCCGCATAGCCCGTCACCTGCGGCCCGGCGATATTGCCGCTGATCCGCTTGAGGAAGCTGGTCGCGGTTTCGCGCTTCACGGGTTCACCGCTCATGTCGGCATTGGCGTAATAGGTCGCCGCGAGGCCGGTGACGCCGCGGTCGGTTCCGGGACTGAACAATTTGGAATTGGCGCCCGGCGGCGTCTCTTCGTTGTCGACGCCGCGCGCGTAATCGATCTTCACACCGGGCAGCGCGGCTTTGAGCGCAGCGAGCGGCGTGCTTGTCTCGAACGGCACGACCGCCGAGCTGCCGCCGCCCTGGATGCGGACGACGTCGGCGTTCGGGCCGATCACCGCGAGCGATTTGATCGACGGCGGCAGCGGCAGGACGCCGCTGTTCTTGAGCAGGACGATCGCTTCCTCGGCGGCGCTTTGCGCGAGCGCGGCATTGCGCGGCATTTGTTCGGCGATCAGGCGGGCAACGCCGCGTTCGATCGCGCCGCTGCGCACGATCAGGCGCACCATGCGGCGGGCATTGTCGTCGAGCTGCGCCGCCGTGACCTTGCCCTCGTCGACCGCCTTCCTGAGCTTCGCCCCGAAATGGTTCGGCGGCCCGGGCATTTCGAGGTCCATGCCGGCGTTGACGGTGGTCGCGGTCGAATGGACTGCGCCCCAGTCGGACACGACAAAGCCCTTATAACCCCACTCGGTCTTGAGCAGGTCGGTCAGCAGCCAGCGGTTCTCGGCCGCATGCGTGCCGTTGATCTTGTTGTACGCCGCCATCACCGACCAGGGATCACCCCCTTTGATCACCGTCTCGAACGCCGGGAGATAGATTTCGCGCAGCGTCCGCGGATCGACCACCGAATCCACGATGAAGCGGTTGGTTTCCTGATTGTTCGCGGCGAAATGCTTGAGCGAGACGCCGATGCCCGCGCCCTGCGCGCCCTTCACATAACCGAGCCCGATCTGACCCGCCAAATAGGGGTCTTCGGAATAGGTTTCGAAATTGCGGCCCCAGCGCGGGGTGCGGACGATATTGACCGTCGGCGCGAGCAGCACGTCGGCGCCGTGCGCCAGCGTTTCCTTGCCGATCGCCGCGCCGACTTTGGCGGTGAGATCGGGGTTCCACGTCGCCGCCATCGCGACGCCGACGGGGAAGACCGTCGCGGGCTTGCCGTCGGGCGAGCGCACGCCGGTCGGCCCGTCGGTCATGCGGATCGAGGGGATGCCGAGCCGTGGAATCGGGTTCAGCGTCATCGACGATTCGCCCGCGAGCAGCAGGATCTTCTCATCGAGCGTCAGCCGCGCCATCAGGTCGTCGACGCGCGCCTCGATCGGCGCCGCTTTGTCCTTATAGATCATATCCTGCGCCTGTGCGCCGGACAGCGCCACCGTCGAAGACAGCAATGTTGCCGCCAGATAGGCTGTCCGGCTCTTCATCACTTGATCTCCGCCAAATCCTTGGCGGTCGCGGCGAGCATCTCGTCGGTGATCTTGCCGTTCGAATAGGGCTGGAGCTGTGTCAGGCTGATCGCCTTGAACATCTCATATTCGGGCAGCGCGATCATGCCGGGGAAATGCTTTTCGATCACCGCCTTGCCCTTTTCGTCGGCGACGATGTCCTGCAGCGGGGTGTCGAGGTTGAACTTGGTGTCGGCCGCCGGTGCGGCCGGCGCCGGTGCGGGCGCGGCGGGAGCGGCGGTGCCCTGGGCAAGGGCGGGGGCGGCGGCCATCAGCGCCGCAATAAATATGGCAGTTTTCATTGTGCTTCTTCCTTTCCGAGATCGGCGACCATCGCCTCTCTGATCAGATATTTCTGGACTTTTCCCGTCACCGTGGTGGGGAATTCGCCGACGATACGCACGTAGCGCGGGACTTTATAGTGGGCGATCTGGCCGCGGCAGAACTCGCGGATATCGTCCGGGCTGACATCCGCGCCGGGCTTCAAACGCACCCACGCGCACAGCTCCTCGCCCATGCGTTCGTCGGGGATGCCGACCACCGCGACGTCCTCGACCGCGAGGTGGCGATAGAGATAATCCTCGACCTCGCGCGGGTAGATATTCTCGCCGCCGCGGATCACCATGTCCTTGAGGCGGCCGACGATATTGCCATAGCCCTCGGCGTCGATCGTCGCGAGGTCGCCCGAGTGCATCCAGCCGTCGGCGTCGATCGATTCCATCGTGCGCTGCGGCTCGTCCCAATAGCCGATCATCACCGAATAGCCGCGCGTGCAGAGTTCGCCGGGTTCGCCCGACGGCACGATATTGCCGTCGGTATCGACGATTTTGCATTCGAGGTGCGGCTGGACGCGGCCGATCGAGCCGACGCGGCGCTCGAAGGGATCGTCGGGCGCGGTCTGGAAGCTCACCGGGCTCGTCTCGGTCATCCCGTAAGCGATCGTCACGTCGCGCATGTTCAGCCGCTCGACCACCTGCCGCATCAGCGGTTCGGGACAGATCGCGCCCGCCATGCACCCAGTGCGCAGCGAAGACACATCGAATTTGTCGAAATCGGGATGCGCGAGCACCGCGATGAACATCGTCGGGACGCCATAGAGCGACGTGCAGCGCTCGGCCTCGACCGCGCGCAGCACCGCTTCGGGGTCGAAACCTTCGGACGGATAGATCATCGCGGCGCCGTGGGTGATGCTGGCAAGGTTGCCCATCACCATGCCGAAGCAGTGATAGAGCGGCACCGGAATGCAGATGCGATCACCCTCCCCCAGCCCCTGCGTGCGGCCGACGAAATAGCCGTTGTTGAGGATATTGCGGTGGCTGAGCGTCGCGCCCTTGGGCAGGCCGGTGGTGCCGCTGGTGAACTGGATGTTGATCGCGTCGTTCGGGTCGAGCGTCGGCGCGATTGCGGCGAGGCGCTGGCGGTCGGTATCACTTCCCTGCCCCATCACGTCGTCGAAGCGCAGCCAGCCGGGACGTGCCTGTTCGCCGATCAGGATCAGCGAGCGCAGCGTCGGCAGGCGGTCGGCACGAAGCTGTCCGGGCGTGTTCGCGGCCACTTCCGGCGCCAGCTCCTCGATCATCGCGGGGTAATCGCTCGTCTTGAAGCTGGTCGCGGCGACGAGCGCCGACAGCCCGACCTTGTTGATCGTATATTCGACCTCGGACAAGCGATAGGCGGGGTTGATCGTGACGAGGATCAACCCGGCGCGCGCGGCGGCGAACTGGGTCAGCGTCCATTCAACGCAGTTCGGCGCCCAGATACCGATCCGGTCGCCGGGGTTCAGCCCGAGCGCGAGCAGCCCCGCAGCGAAGGCGTCGGACCGTTCGAGCAGTTCGGCGAAGTTCCAGCTTATGCCCTGCCCGACCGAAACGAGCGCATCGCGGTCGCCCCAGCGCTCGGCGGCGAGCGCGAGGGCGTCGCCGATCGTGTGCTCGATCAGCGGCGGTTCGGTGACTCCGTGAACATGGCTCGTCATTTTCCGGGTGCCTCGCAGGTAAAGCTCGCCGCATCGTCGGTCGAACCCTTACTGTCCCATTTCGCAACCTTGGGGAATGCACAGAGCGGCCGCGTGCGCCCGGCCTTTGCGGGGAGGCCGATATAGGCGAACAGGTCGTTGTCGAACTTGGTCGCGATGATGCGTTCGGGCGCGGGCCCGCCCTGCCGCCAGCCGTCGAGCGCGCTCAGCGGGTCGAAGTTGTTCGGCCCCGGTCCGGCAAGGCAATGCGACATGCCCGGCACCATGAACAGGCGAATCGAAGTCGCGGCCGCGCGCGGGTTGGCCGCGACGAGGCGCTCGTAATAATCGACGGTGTTCTGCGCCGGGATCCCGGCATCGTTCCAGCCGTGATAGAGGATCAGCTTGCCGCCGCGGTTGTAGAAGGCACCGAGGTCGGTGCGGTCGGCGTCGAGATCGCCGCCGACGCGTGCCTTTGCGAGCGCATAGTCGCGCTCGAGATTGAAGTCGGAGAGCGGCCAGTCGGGATTGGCGTGCACAAAATAGCGGAAGAAGGCGGTGCCGAACTTCACATGCTGCGACGTCTTGCCGGTCAGCCACTGCGACCAGGTGCCCGCTTCAGCTTCGGCGCCCGGCGCAAAGCCGGGGTAGAAGCTTTTGCCGTCGGCACTCTTCGGACCTTCGTAGAACAGCTTCGCGGTCGCGACCTCTGTTGGCGTCAGGCAGTCGGCGCCCTCGCCGCCCTTGCACGCGAGCTTCGCGGGATCGAAATGGCAGGCGCGCGGATCGTCGATCACGCCGTCCTTCACACCATCGAGACCGTCGCACTGGCCGAGCGACGCCGTTTGGAGCAATTTCAGTTTCGCCATCGACAGGTCGCCGCCAGGCTTGTTCGCCGCGATGGCATTGCTGGTAAAGGCGCTCGCCATGCGCGTCCACGGCATCGCCGGGGCCCCCGCGATGATCGCGTCATAATCGGCGGGGTAACGCTGTGCGAGGGTCAGCGCCTGCCGCCCGCCATCTGAACAGCCGTGAAAATAGCTCGCCGTGAGCGGATTTTCATAAAAGGCCGCGATCACCTGCTTCGCGGTCTCGGCGCCGACATGGTTCGCGCGCCAGCCATAGTCGCGGATCTTCTCGGGCGCGTTAAGCGCCCAGCTTGCGTCGACATCGGCCTCGCTGACATGCCCCATGTCGGTGCCGACCGCGGCATAGCCCTTCTGCACCGCGCCGCGCATCAAGAGCGAGGGCAGCAGCATATTCGCGCCGAACCCGCCATTGCCCGCGCCGAGCAGCTTGCCGTTCCAGCCCGCGCGCTCGGGCAGCCACACCTCGACCTTGATCGACGAGCCCGGCACCGGCGACAGCGTCGCCTGTACGCGGCAGAAGGCGGCGGGCGCAGGAAGACCGGGCTTGCCCGCTTCGAGATTGACCATCGCGCCGCCCGCGAGCGCGGTCGCGGCGTCGACCTTGCCGTCCTTCAGCGCAAGACCGGTCAGCGCTTCGCAGCTTCCAACCCTTTGCGCGACCGGAGTGGGGGCCGGTGCAGGTTCGTTCGCGGTGCAGCCCGCCAGCAGCGATCCGCCCGCGAACAGGAGGAGCGATGCGGCCCTCATTTGCCGACGAGTCCCTGATCGCGCATCCAGTCGGACATTGCGTCGGTCCACGCGTCGCTCGGTTTGCCGCTCTTCTTCATGCCGAAACCATGGCCTCCGCTCTCGTAAGTGACGATTGTGCTGTTCGCGCCGGCGCTCTTCCACGCTGCGGCGAGGCGAACGCTGTCAGTATATGCCAGCTTGTCGTCCTTCGCCGCCGCGACGAACAGCGGCGGCGCCTTTTTCGGCACCGCGATCGTGTCGGGCAAAAGGCCCGGATAGATGGCGATCGCGAAATCGGGGCGACTCGCGGGCTTGTTCGCCGCCAGCGTCCACACCGTCACCGCACCACCCGCCGAAAAGCCCATCAGGCCGACGCGGTTCGCTTTGATGCCATAGCGGCCGGCATTCTTGCGCACCCACTTCACCGCATTCTCGCCGTCGGCGGTCGCGAGCGGGCGCAGCGGTTCGACCGCGGTGCGCAAGGAGGGGAGATTGGCGAGGTAACGCATCATCTGGAGCGGAAAATCGGCGCCGGTTTCGAGCAGGCGATATTTGAGCACGAAAGCCGTAACGCCATGGCTGTTCAGCCACTTCGCGACCGCCTCGCCCTCATTGTCGATCGACAGCATGTGAAAGCCGCCGCCGGGCGCGACGATCACCGCGGTGCCGTTGGGCTTTTCGGCGACATAGGGGGTCAGCGTCGCGTCGGACACGTTGCGCACGATCGTCCCGAACGGCCCCGTTTCGCGCACTTCCTTCGAGGTCGCGGGCACCGGGTCCGACGACAGACGGATCACCTCCCACGCACAAGCGGGGATCGCGACGATGGCGAGCGCGCCGGCGAAGACGGCAGAGAGGCGCATGGTCATGACTTTCATTATTTTCCGTCCCGTGCAGCGGCGATGGCGGTCAGCGCGGGTGTCGTTGCCGGCGCCATTGCGGTTGCGGCGATACCCATCGACAACAGCTGCGGCGTGGCGGGGTCGAGCCGCGACCAGACCGGCAAGCCGCTGCCATTCGGGTTGCCGGTCTTCGCGAAATTGGTCCAGTAATCGCCGAGCCGCTTGGCTGCGGCGCGGTCGGCCGTGGTCGCATCGGCGGGCAGGTTGCCGAACTGGAACGCGATGTCCGACGCATGGACCGCGCCGACATCGGGCTTGCGCTGTCCCTCGGCAACATAGCCGAAACGATAGAGGAAGGTCGGCGCCCCGGCACGCGCCTGCAGCAAGCCAAACGCAAGCGCCGGTTCGGTAAAGATCGCGTCGCCGCCAAGCCGCCGGTTCGCTTCATCTTCGCTGGCATAGGCCGCTTTCACGGTAGCAGTGGCAGAGCCCAACGCCTTTTCGACCGGGCCGTTGACCATCGCGCGGAACGGCGCCGGGATGAAACCGAGCTCGTCGTCGTTGCTGCCGATGATATAGGGAATGCGTGCCTGCTTGCCCTCGGCGAAGATCGCCTCGGCGCCCGCGGGAACGATCATCCCGTCGGTCATCGGTCCCGAATAGCGATCCTCTTCCTTGCTCATCAGTGCGATGGTGCCGAGCACCTTGTCGGCGGGCAGCGCGCGTAATGCCGCCGCGTCGGCGCCGCCCGCACGAGCACCGAAGACCTGCCCCTTCGCCTGCGCCTCGGCCAGCGTCGGCCAGTCGTCGCGACCCCCGCCCGAGGCGACGATCGCGCGTGCGAACAGGTCCTTCGCGGCGGGCGACGCCATCAGCCGCGACACCGACTCGCCGCCGGCGCTCTCGCCGAAAATGGTGACCTTCGCCGGATCGCCGCCGAACGCCGCGATGTTGCGCTGCACCCATTTGAGCGCCGCGATCTGGTCCATCAGGCCCCAGTTGCCGTCCGCGCCCAGCGCCGGATGCGCGAAGAAGCCGAAGCGGCCGAGGCGATAGTTGAAGCTGACGACCACGACATCGCGCTTTGCGAGCAGGCTGCCGTCGGTCTCGGGCAAGGTGCCCGACCCGCCGACGAAACCGCCGCCGTGGATCCAGACCATCACCGGCAGCTTCGCGCCCTTGGCGGGTTTCGGCGTCCAGACGTTGAGCGTCAGGCAATCCTCGCTCATCGGCCGCGATCCGGGCTGGATGCCCGGCAGCGGGTTCTGCATGCAGTCGGGGCCGTAAGCGGTTGCGTCGCGCGGCGCGCTCCACGGCTGGACCGGCGCGGGCGCGCTCCAGCGCAGGGCGCCGACCGGCGGGGCGGCATAGGGAATGCCCTTGAACGCCGCGACGCCTTCCGCCGTCACGCCCGTGATGGCGCCGCTGTCGATCGCCACCTGCTGCGCCGCGACCGGCGACGCCATTAAGGCAGCCGAAACCAATATGCTGCGGATCATTGCACGCCTCCGGTGGTAAAGATGAAACGGCCGGGACCGGTGCGATAGATGGAATAGCCCTTGTCTTCTCGCACTGGGTTGGCGCCAGCGGGCGGGGTCACCGCGCCAAAGCTCGTCGGCACCCATATCTCGCCCGTCGTGTTCGACGGCACTTCGGCGGTCAGCGTCAACCGGCCGGCTTCGACCTTCCACCCCGAGAACGCGCGGCCGTGGACCGTGTCCATCGCCGCCCCGGCACTCGCGAGGCCATCGGGGACCGCCGGTTTGACGAGCACGAGCTTGTACCCCGGCGCGCCGGGACGCAGCCCGGCGAGCCGCTGGCGCATCCAGTCGGAAATCGAAGCAAAATAATGATGGTCGCGCGAGCGGCTGTTGAGGCTCCACGTCTCGAACATCGTCGAATGACCATTCTTGATCCACCAGCCCCAGCTCGGCTCCTCGGTGCGTGTCGCCACGCGATAGGCGAGGTTCGCATGGCCATAATCGCTGAGGATTTCGAGCAGGTAGCGCGCCCCATAGACGCCGGTACGCAGCCCCTGCTTGTCGACGTCGCGCGCGATCGTATCGGCCACGCCTTGCTCACCGCCCGCGGGCGCCATGCCGAACGCGAGTGGCAGGATATTCTGGACCTGCGTTGCCGGACCCGCGACACCCTTGGCATCGACGGTGCGATACCAGCCGTTCGTCGCATCCCAGTAACGCGCGTTATAGGCGGTCCGGATATCCTCGGCGAGTTTCGCGTAACGCGCCGCATCCTCGGCCTTCCCGACAATCGCCGACGATTTGGCGAGCAGATCGGCCTGATGGAAGAAATAGGCCGTCGTGACCGCGTCGATGCCGCCGCCGCGCGCGTTGCTGTAATCCATGCCGCCCGCCGACGCCCATTCGGAGAGCCCCGCCGAGCGCTGGTAATCGGGCGCCTTGATGAAGGTCGCGGTATAATCGACCAGCCGGCGCTGCATGTCCTGATTATCGGCGAGAATGCGCGTGTCGCCGTACGTCGTGTAAAGCTCCCACGGCAGGATCATCGCCGCGGCATCCCACGGCGTCGTCGGCCCCCAGATCACATTCCAGCCGGGGGTGTTCTCATAGCCATAGAAGGGCGTCGTCGGCGCGATTTCGGGGACTTCGCCCTTGCCCGACTGCGCATCGCGGAAATCGGCGAGCCATTTGGTCCAGACGCGCGCGATGTCGAGGCTGCGCGCCGCGGCGCCCGCCGACGCCTGCGCATCGCCGCTCCAGCCATTTTTTTCATAAGTCGGCGTGTCGGTCTGGAAGCCGTGGAGATTGTTGAGGATCGACGCGATCGCCGCAAAATCGATCTGGTTCAGCAGCGGGTCGGCGCTGGCAAAGCTGCCCGTGCGCGCGACCGCCGAATGGACGATGCGGGCGGTCAGCGCGCCTTCGGGCGGCGTGCCCGGAAAACCATCGACCTGCACATAGCGAAAGCCGCGATAGCCGAAGCGCGGTTCCCATTGCTCGGCGCCCTTGCCCGCGAGCGTATAGCGATCAGTCTGGAGCTGCGCGTCGATCAGGCCCGCGGCGGGGACGACCTTACCGTCGTCGGCGACGCGTTCGCTCGCGACCATCGACACGGTGAGACCGCGCGGACCGCTGACCTTGAGCACCGGCCAGCCCGCGACGATGCGGCCGAAGTCATAGACATGGACGCCGGGGGCCACCTCCTTTACCGCGACGGGCGAAATCGCCTCGACCGGTTCGATCGCTTCGGAGTTGGCGGCGACAAGCTGTCCCGTCGGTCCTGTAACAACGGGCGCCGCCGACCATTTGCGGTCGCGGAAACCCGCACGATCCCATCCCGCCGGCACCAGCCGCGCGTCAAAGCGCTCGCCGCGATGCACCGAGTCATTGAGCGTCGGGCCGGAGACGGTGCGCCAGCTGCCGTCGGTCACGACCGTTTCGCGCGTCCCGTCGGCGTAAGCGACTTCGAGCTGTGCTTTCAGCGCGGGTTCGGCGTGCCATGGCGCCGCGTGGAAATACCATTCGTTGGGATCGGTCAGCCCGTACCAGCCGCGCCCGAGTTCGGCGCCGATCACATTCTCGCCGCGGCGCAGCAGGCTGGTGACGTCGAGGGCATAACCGAGAACGCGCTTGTCATAGGCGGTGAACCCCGCACCGAGCGACGAGCCGACGACACTGCCGTTGACCGACAGGCGCGGCATACCCGCGCCCGCATAATAGAGCCGTGCGCTCGCGACCGGCTTGGTGAGACGAAAAGCACGGCGAACCAGCGGCGCGGGTGCTTCGATCGGGAGCATCAGGTCGACGCCCGGAACGCCGCTGGCGACGACGAGCCCATCCTTCGCCACGCTGCCGCCGGTGAACGGATTGTCGCCGCCAGCAAAATCGAACGCGACCGCGGGGCTTTGCGTGCCCGATACGCGGACCGAATGAATTATAGCGGCACTGGCTTCCTTACCTGCAAAGCCGATCGTGCCGTGCTTGTGCGCGTCGTTGTCGACCGTCGCGACGACCGCCCCGTCGATGCGCGTGACGATGCGGCCGCCCTCGGCGCGGATCGACAGCGCGATGCGGCGTCCTTTCAGGGGTGCAGCAAGCTTGACCTGCCCCAACCGCTCCATCTTGATCGCCGAACTGGTGCCGCCCGGATAGCGGCGGACGGTCTGGATCAGTTCGGGCCCGTTCTTGTCGTCGGCGAGCGTCCAGACATAGGCGTCGCCATAGGTCTTTCCGTTGGGAAGCGCGCGGAACAATATATCGACGCTCTTGCCCGTCAGCGTCAGCTCGGCATCGAGCGTCAAGTCGCCCCAGTCATGGTCGCGCCGCGCGGGTCCCGAAATCCATTGGGCTTGCCAGTCGGATGCGCGGAGCAGTCCCATCTCCCACCCGGCGGGCGCGCTCCATCCGGTGACCTTCCCATCGGCGTCCCACACCTGCACCTGCCACCAATAGCGTTGGCGCGATGCGAGCGCGGGCCCGGCATAGGCGATCTGGACATTGTCCGCCGAGGCGACTTTGCCGCTGTCCCAGTGCGGCGCGCGATCGAGGCCGGCTTCCGACGTTGCGACGCGGATGCGGTACGCGCTTTGCCGCGCCACCGGCGAGCGCCACGCAAGCCGCGGCGCCGCTGTGTCGAGACCCAGCGGCGCTACGGCATATTCGGTTCGCAGCTCCACCGGGGCCGGATCGGCTGCCCATGCAGGCGTGGTCGCCATGCCAATGGCCGCGAGCGCACCCAGCAACAGGCCTCGCAAGCTTCCGATCAGCGGCAACCCAACCTCCCCGTCAGAATTTGGTGCGAATACCGAAGGATACCAGCCGGCCGAGCGTGCTGCCATTGGTATAGCCCGATGCACTGTTCAGGAACGGCGGGTCCTCGTCAAAGACATTGTCGACGTTCAGCGTCAGCAGCGTATTTGCGAGCATGTCGCCCAGATCATAGCTGAAGAAGAGATCGACGGTGTCGAACGCCGACACCCGCTCCTGCGGCGGTAGCCCGATGATCGGATAGCCGCTGCGATGGTTGAGCGTCGCGCGCGCGGTGAAATCGCCAACCGTCGCCCCGAGCCCCGCGGTGAAGAGGAAACGCCCGGTGCCGTTCTTGAGATCGTCGTTGACCGGACCGCCCTGCACCACCTGCGTCTCGCGATTGAGGAGGTAGCTGCCGGTGAAATTCGCATGGATCGAGCCGAAGCCCGTCGGGCGATTATAGGCGAGATTGAAGTCGATCCCGTCGACATTCACCGCGCCGAGGTTCGCGCGCTGCGCGAGGAACAGCACATAAGGCGAGCTGATCGCGAACAAGGTCGCAAGGTTCGGCACGCCATCGACGCGGAGGTTCCCCGCCGCCGCCTGCGCCTGTGCGAGCGTCGGATTGAGGATGAAGAAATCCGCATAGGCAGGCGTCGTGAACAGCAAGGGCGACGTGAAGGGCGGGACCGCGATCGCGTCCTTGAACTTCACGTTGAAATAGGTCGCGCTGGCGACGAAGCCCTCGATCGCCGCGGGCTTGAGATCGAAGCCGAGCGACCAGGTGTCGGCGGTTTCGGGCTTCAAATTGGCATTGCCGCCGGCGATCGCGATCGTCGGGCGCAGCGCGTCGAACGGCGAACTGCCCGGCGCGCGGAACGGGCTGAACGGCAGCACCTGAACGCGCGCGTCGACCGAATTGCCGAGGTCGGCAAGGCTCGGCGCGTGGAATGACGTGCCGTAATTGCCGCGGATCGTCAGCGCCTCGAACGGGCGCCAGGTCACGCCGACCTTGGGATTGGTCGTGCTGCCGACGTCGCTGTAATCGTCGTAGCGGATCGATCCCGACAGCTCGAGGCTGTAGAACCCCGGCGCGCGATTGTCGGCGCCGAAGATCGGGATCAGCAATTCGCCGAACAGCGACTTGACGTTGCGCGCGGTGTAGGCGTTCGATCCGGTGACCGCCGCCTCGGGACCACTGCCGGTGAACGAGCGGATATTCTCATAATGATATTCGCCGCCGACCGCGAGACGCACGTCGCCGCCGGGCATCGCGAACAGCGGGCCGTCGAGCACGACGCGCCCTTCGGCGAGTTCCTGCGTCGCTTCGCCATAGTTGACGAAATCGTCGATCGCCGCGAGCACCGCGGGCGACGTCGACGAGAGATTATAGGGGTTGAGCGCGGTCGCGGTCGTCCGGCCCGCAAGCGCGATCGTCGCCGCGGTCGAGTTGAACGAGCGCTCGGTCGATTCATTCTCGCTGCGCCCGAAATTGGCCATCGTGCGCAGCTGCCATCCGCCGCCGAGCTCGAAATCGAAGCTGGGGGTGATGCCATAGGAGGTGAAGCTCGACGGGCTGTCGTTGCTCGGCCCGAAGACGTCGTCGAATGCGAAGGCGACGCTGTGCGCGAGCTCGGTCCCGATCGGGCGGAAGAAGGGGTTTGCGGCGGTGATCGCCCCGCTCATGCTGCTCTGCGCGCTGCGGTGCAGCGTGTCGCGCTTCGACCAATAGGCCGACAGCTTGAACGCGACCGAATCGCTCAGGTCCTGCGTCAGGCCGGCGAAGACGCTGTGGCGTTCCTCGCGCGGATAGATGGCCGCATAATCGGTCTGGTCGCAGCGATTGACGCCGGGCGTCCGGCCGGGAAGCGCATAGGTCGTCGTGCCGACGGTGATGTTCGCGAGCGCGCAGGCGGTGCTGCGGAAATCGCCGCCGCCGCGGTCGGTCTGGTTCGCGGTCGCATAATCGCGGTCGAGCCCGATCAGATCGTCGTGCCAGGCATAGGAATAGGAAATATAGGCGGAGCCCGATCCCCAGTCCTTGCCCGCGATGACGCTGGCATCGATCGTCTGGTAGTTTTTGGCAAAGCCATAGCGCGCATTGACGCCGATGCCGTCATAGCGGTCGCGCGTGATGAAGTTGATCACGCCGCCGATCGCGTCGGAGCCATAGATCGACGAGCCGCCGTCGGGGATGACGTCGACGCGCTTGATCACGTCGGGCGGGATGACCGAGGGATCGAAGCTCGTCTGCAGAATGCCCGCGCCGACCATGCGGTGGCCGTCGACGAGCACGAGCGTCGTCGAGCCGCCACTTGCGCCGAGATTGCGGATATTGGGACGCACGATCGGATTGCCGAAATTGCCGAGACCCGCCGGGATCGTCCCGAAATTGCCGACCTGCGGGATCGAGGCGAGCAGGTCGTTCGCCGACGCAGCGCCCGAGGCGACAACATCGGCCTCGCTGACCGCGACGACATTGGTGCCGACCGGCGCAACGCCGCGCAGCAAGGTGCCGGTGACGACAATGTCCGCGTCGGTCGGTGCTTCGGAATCGGCTTCCTGCGCATAGGCGCCGCTCGCGCCGAGCAGCGCGCCCGCACACGCCAGCACCGAAATGCCGCGCCGCCACGCGCCCCGCCGCGCAACCATATCCAGCCCTGCAGTCGTCATCGCCTTCATCGCATCCTCCCTGCACTCGCCCTCGCGAGTTGTCCCTTTTGACGGAGGCGCCTGTCCGGCCATCTTGTTCCTCCGATGCCACGCTTCGATGAGCGTTTCTGCATCAATGCTCATTATTTGTCTTTATCAATCACGTCAACGATCAAATTCAATCATTCGAACCCGAACGGCACGGCGGGCCGCGGTTTTGCTCCGAAGATATTGGAAAATTCAGGCGATGATGACGCGGATGCCGGCGGCTTCCATCATCGCGACATGGTGCGGTTCGATTCCGGCGTCGGTGACGACGACATCGATCTCGTCGAGCGAGCACACGACATTGCCCGAGGGGCCCGAGAATTTGGAACTGTCGACGAGCACGATGATCTCGTCGGCGCGCTCGATCAGGCGGCGTTCGGCGGCGACAAGGATCACGTCGGCCTGCATCAGCCCGGCGGGGCCCATCGACGCCGCGCCCATGAACAGTTTCGGCGCATGGAAGCGCGGCATGCCGTCGTCGCCCGCCGCCGACAGGACGATATTCTGTTCGCGAAACACCTGCCCCGACGGCACCAATATGCGCGTCGTCGGCTGCGGCAGCAGCGCACTGACGATATGGAGCGAGTTGGTCAGAACCTGCAGCGCGAGGCCGTCGAGGTGCGGACACATTTGCAGCGTCGTCGAGCCGCCGTCGATCATCACGCCCTCGCCGGGGATGCAGAGCCCCGCCGCGGCGCGCCCGATCGCTTCCTTCGCGGCGCGATTGCGGCCGATATTCTCGTGAAAGGGAATGCCCGACAGGCCATCTTCGGATGCAGCCGGCGCGCCACCGTCCCCTCCGACGCGCTTCGCTCCGCCACGCACGCGCGTGATGACGCCCGCTTCCTCGAGCCGGTCGAGATCGCGGCGGATGGTCGCGGGCGACGCGGCAACGCGGCCCTCGAGGTCGCGGAACGAGACGAAACCGCTCTCGCCCAGGCTGTCGAGGATCATTTTTTCGCGTTCGGCTGCGTGCATATGGGTCCCTGTCTGATTGCGCCTATTTGACCGGACCTGCACCGAGTTGCAATCGAATGATTAGACGATCCCTGCTGCGGCGCCAGCAGCCTTGCGCTCCTGCGCCTTGCGGTCACGCCAGCCGCTCGCACGATAAGCCGCGATCGCGTCGATCGCCCCGCCCGCTTCGGCGCGTGCCGTCGCGAGGATCGGCGTGACATCGGTGCGGTACGCGGTGCGCAGCGCCTGGAACGCCATCATCGTGTCGTTCGCCTCTTGTGCGGCGAGCAGGGCCTCGCGGTCGACGAGAAGGGCCTTGGCATAGGCCGCAACGATCGCCTCGGCCGACGAGAGCATAGACTCGATCGGGTCGGTCACATTGTGCGACTGGTCGATCATGTAAGCGGGGCGGAAATCGCCGCGCGGGTTCAGCTCGGCCTCGATCAGTTCGTTGAAGACGAGGAACAGCTGGTGCGGATTGATCGAGCCGCTGTCGAGATCGTCGTCGCCATATTTGCTGTCGTTGAAGTGGAATCCGCCGAGTTTTCCGAAGCGGTGCAGCCGTGCGACGATCTGTTCGATGTTCACGTTCGGCGCATGATGGCCAAGGTCGACGAGGCACTTCGCCTTGTCGCCCAGCTCCTGCGCGACGAGGATCGAGCTGCCCCAGTCCGAAATCACGGTCGAGTAGAAGGCGGGCTCGAACATCTTGTGCTCGATCAGCATCCGCCAGTCGGCGGGCAGCGCGGCATATACCTGCGACGCCGCATCGAGATAGCGATCGAGCGAACGGCCGAGATCCTGCTGCCCCGGAAAATTGGTGCCGTCGCCGACCCACACCGTCAGGTCGGTGACGCCGAGCTGCTTGCCGATCTCGATACACTCGATGTTATGCGCGACCGCCTGTTCGCGCACCTCGGCGCGCGTCGAGGAGAGCGAGCCGGTAGCATAGCTCACCGCCTGCCCCGGCTGGTCCTGGAATGTATTGCTGTTCACCGCGTCGAAACCGAGGCCGAGCGCGGCGGCTTCTTCGCGCAACGCCCGATAGTCGCTGACCTTGTCCCACGGGAAATGCGGGCTGACGCGCGGCGTCGCGCGGCCGAGCTGCTGGATGACCGCGCAATCCTCGAGCTTTTCGTGAATATTGGTCGGCTCGCCGGCAATCGGGAATTTGGCGAAGCGCGTGCCGCCGCGCCCCGCGCCCCAGCTCGGCACCGCGACCGAGAAGCCCGCGACCTTCGCCTTCACCCCATCGATGTCGATGCCGCGACGGCCGAGCTGGCGGCCGAGGCTGCCATAATCGTCGTCGAGCGCGGCGGTCAGACCGGCGTTCAGCCGCTCGATGTCATCCTGTGCGAGCGGCAGGTCGCCAGCCATAAAACTCTCCGTACCTTAGCGTGTGAATGCTTGCGCGTTGCCCGCGTCGACGTTGATCATGTTGCCCGTCGACTTTGCCGACATATCGCTGCTGAGGAAATAGACCGCTTCGGCGACATCCTCGGGCAGCACGTCGCGCTTGAGCATCGAGCGGTTGCGATAATGTTCCTCGAGCTCGCTGCCCGAATCGATCCCGTGCGCCCCCGCGCGTTCGCGGCGCCAGTCGCCGTCCCAGATGCGCGACCCCTTGATCACCGCGTCGGGGTTGACCGTGTTGACGCGAATGCCGAAGGGTGCGCCTTCGAGCGCGAGGCAGCGTGCGAGGTGCAACGCCGCCGCCTTCGCCGACGCATAGGCCGACGCGTTGGTCGCGGCCGCGATGCCGTTCTTCGATCCGATGAAGACGATCGACCCGCCGCCTTGCGCCTTCATCAACGGGAAGGCCGCGCGCGCAGTGAGGAAATACCCCTGCGCGAGCACGTCGTAATTGCGCTGCCACAGGTCGAGCGTCGTGTCCTCGATCGGCGCCGACGAGGCGATACCGGCGTTGGCGACGAGAATATCGAGCCCGCCGAATTCGCGCGCGCACGCCGCGAAGGCCGCGGCAACCTGCGCCTCGTCGGTCACGTCGCACACCGCCGAGCGAATGCGGTCGCGGCCGAAGCGGCCTTCGAGTTCGTGCGCCGCCTTAGAGAGTGCATCGGCATCGCGGTCGACGAGCAGCACGCACGCATCGTCGGCAGCGAGGCGCTCGGCGGTCGCGGCGCCGATGCCGCCCGCGCCGCCGGTGACGAGCGCGATGCGCCCCGCGAGCGGCTTCGGTTTCGGCATGCGCTGGAGCTTCGCTTCCTCGAGCAGCCAATATTCGATGTCGAACGCTTCCTGTTCGTCGAGCCCGACATAGGCGCCGATCACCTCGGCGCCGCGCATCACGTTGATCGCATTGGCATAGAATTCGCCCGCGAGCCGCGCGGTCGTCTTGTCGCCGGCGAAGGTCATGCGACCGATGCCCGGAACGAGCACGACGACGGGATTGGGGTCGCGCATCGCGGGCGAGTTGGACCGCGCGCAGCGCTGGTAGTAGGCGGCATAATCGGCGCGATACGCCTCGATCCGCTCGGCGAGATAGGCAGCGTCGTCGATCCGCGCCGGGTCAAGCACGAGCGGCGCGATCTTGGTGCGCAGGAAATGGTCGGGGCACGAGGTGCCGATCGCGGCGAGCTTTGCGAAATCGCGGCTGCCGGTGAATTCGAGCGTTTCGGCATCGTCGGCGAAATGCCCGACGCGGCGCCCGCCCATCAGCCCGCGGAGCAGCGGCATCAGCTTGGCGGCGGCGGATGCGCGGTCGGCGGCTGGCAGCGGTGCGACAACCTCGCCACCGAACGCCGGCCCACTAGCCAGCTTCGCATTCAGATAGTTCGCGGCATCGGTGATCAGCGCGATTGTGTTGTCATAGCAGGCGCTGGCGGTGTCGCCCCAGCAGATGATGCCATGCCCCGCGAGCATTACCCCGCGCAGCCCCGGATACGCGGCGACATAATCGCGCAGCTTCAGCCCAAGGTCGAAACCCGGACGCTGCCAGGGCAACCAGCCGACTGCCCCGCCCCAGATCGCCTTGGTCGCGGCCTCGCCTTCGCTCGACGCCGCAAGCGCGATGATCGCGTCGGGGTGGACATGGTCGACATGCGCGAAGGGCAGATAGCCATGGAGCGGCGTGTCGATCGACGCCGCGCGCGGGTTGAGCGCGAAGGTGCAGTGCGGCAGATAGCCGACCATCTCGTCTTCATCTTCCAGCCCGCGATAGAGTTTTTCGAGGCCGAGCAGCTTGTCCTGGTAGAGCGTCGAAAACCCGTCGAGCTTCATCGAACCGATATCGCCGCCCGATCCCTTGACCCACAGCACAGGAACGGTTTCGCCGGTGAGCGGATCGCGCGCGTCGAGCTTGGCCGAGGTGTTGCCGCCGCCGAAATTGGTCACGGTGAGGTCCGAGCCAAGGCGGTTCGAGCGATAGAGGAGCAGATCTTCGGGCGACTTCCCCGCCGCCTCTTCGTCCGACCAGCGATTCGCCGGGATAGCGAACAGCAGCGCGGCGGCGTTGGATCGGGGTGTGACGTCCATAAGATCGGGCATGAAGGAAACTCGTTGTTTCGACTATGCGGGGGACATGTATCGAAATCGCTGGCGCTCTGCAATCAGTTTCGATAAAGTTCGATCAAATTCGGTCGCAACGAAGCAAGGGGAGAAGGATGAAGGGTCGCGCAACCATAGTCCTCGATAGCGGTAAAACCTTGGCAAAGCTGAGCCTTTGGTCCGCCGATGGCGCGATGATCGAACGCCGCGTGCGCGCCAATGCGCGCGTCGAAACGAGCACCTATGTCGCGCTCGACGCGGCGGGGATCGAAGCGTGGGTGGCCGAGGTGCTACGCGACTTTGCCAGGCTGGCCGATGTCGGCGCGATCATCCCCGTCGGGCATGGCGCCGCGGCGGCGATCATCCGTGGCGACCGCCTCGCCTGCCCCGCTGTCGACTATGAAGACGCGATGCCCGCGGGCCTGAGCGCGCTCTATGAAGCCGAGCGCGACGCTTTTTCGGAAACCGGTTCGCCCTCGCTTCCCGATGGCCTCAACCTCGGCGCGCAGATCTTCCGGCTCGAGGCGCTCGATCCCGATCTCGCGCATGGCACGCAAATCCTGCCATGGGCGCAATATTGGGGCTGGCTGCTAAGCGGAGTCGCGGCGTCGGAGGTGACCAGCCTCGGCTGTCACACCGACCTCTGGAACCCGCTGACCGGCACGGCTTCGGTGCTCGCCGAACGGCGCGGATGGGCCACACGGCTCGCGCCGCTGCGCCGAGCCGGCGAGATACTCGGCACGCTGACGCCGGCATGGGTCCAGCGCACCGGCCTTCCCGCCGATACCGAGGTTCATTGCGGGCTGCACGATTCGAACGCCGCACTGCTCGCGGCGCGCGGCTTTGCGGAGATTGCCGACGCGGAATCGACGGTGCTGTCGACGGGCACCTGGTTCGTCGCGATGCGCTCGCCCAGAGATGCGGCGTCGATGGATATGAGCGGCCTCGACGAAGCGCGCGACTGCCTGATCAATGTCGATGCGTTCGGCAAGCCGATCCCGTCGGCACGCTTCATGGGCGGGCGCGAGATCGAAACGCTGATCGGACTCGACACGCGGCAGATCGATATCGCGGCCGACCAGCCCGCCCTGCTCGCAGCGCTTCCCGATGTGCTGGCAAGCGGCGCGATGGTACTGCCGAGTTTCGCGTCGGGCTTCGGTCCCTTTCCGCACGGTCGCGGGCGGTGGGTCGCAAGGCCCGACGATCACGCCGCGCGCCGCGCCGCGGTGTCGCTCTACGCCGCGCTGGTCACCGACGCGTCGCTGCGCCTGATTGGCACGCAGGAGCGGCTGCTGATCGAAGGGCGCTTTGCCGAGGGGCAGGTTTTCGTGCGCGCGCTCGCGGCGCTGCGCCCCGACCTGCGCGTCTATGTCGGCAAGGCGCATAACGATGTGTCCTATGGCGCGCTGCGCCTGCTCGACGCCGCGCCGCCCTCCGCCGAACCGCTCGAACTGGTGGCGCCGCTGGACGTCGATCTCGCGCCCTATCGCGAGCGCTGGCTGCATGAAGCCGAACGGGTGGAAGAAGCCGCGTGAAACCTGCATCGATCGGCGATTATCGCGAAGCCGCGCGGCGGCGCCTGCCGCATTTCCTCTTCGAATATTTCGATGGCGGCTCCTATGCCGAACGCACTTTGCGCGCGAATATCGACGATCTGCAGGATATTTCGCTGCGCCAGCGGGTGTTGAACGACGTGTCCGCGATCGACCTGTCGGTCAGCCTGTTCGGCCAGCATCTCGCGATGCCCGTCGCGCTCGGTCCGATCGGGCTTGCCGGGATGGCCGCACGGCGCGGCGAAGTGCAGGCAGCGCGCGCGGCGGCGGCAAAGGGCGTGCCCTTTACGCTGTCGACCGTATCGGCCTGCTCGCTCGCCGAGGTAGCGCGCGGCTCGCCGGCGCCCTTCTGGTTCCAGCTCTATATGGTGCGCGACCGCGGTTTCATGCGGTCGCTGCTCGATGAAGCGAGCGCCGCGCGCTGCCCGGTGCTGGTGTTCACGGTCGACATGCCGCTGCCCGGCGCGCGCTATCGCGATGTCCGTTCGGGGCTTTCGGGCGCCGCGAACTGGCGCGGACAGGCGCGGCGTGTCGGACAGGCCATGGCCCGCCCGGGCTGGGCATGGGACGTGGGACTCAACGGCCGGCCGCACCAGCTCGGCAATGTCGCGCCTTTGCTCGGTCCGAAGTCGGGGCTCGAGGATTTCCTTGGCTGGATGAAGGATAATTTCGATCCTGCCGTGACGTGGGCCGACCTCGATTTCGTGCGCGCGCACTGGAAGGGACCGATCGTGATCAAGGGCATTTTGGATGCCGACGACGCGCGGCGGGCCGCCGAAGCGGGGGTCGACGGGATCATCGTATCGAACCATGGCGGGCGCCAGCTCGACGGCGTGCCGTCGGTCGCGCGCGCGCTGCCCGCGGTCGCCGACGCCGTCGGCGACCGGCTGACGGTCCTTGCCGACGGCGGGGTGCGGTCGGGGCTCGACGTCGTGCGCATGCTCGCACTCGGGGCGCGAGGCGTGCTGCTCGGCCGCGCTTGGGCCTTTGCGCTGGCCGCGGCAGGCGAAGCGGGCGTGCGCCATGTGCTCGACCTGATCGAAGCCGAAATGCGCGTCGCGATGGCGCTTACCGGGGTGACCGGGGTGGACAGGATCGGGCCGGAGACACTAGCCGCCTGACGATCAGAACGAGGGGAGAAAAGGGATGGATGCGAACCCGCTGCTTGGCGTGTTCTTTCACTGGCTGGGCGGGTTGTCGTCGGCGAGCTTCTATGTGCCGTACAAACGCATCCGTGCGTGGTCGTGGGAGATTTTCTGGATCACCGGTGGCATCTTTTCATGGCTCATCGCTCCCTGGCTGTTCGCATCGATCCAGACGCATGACCTGATCGGCGTGCTCAGCCGGACGCCGGCGGACATCTGGTTCTGGTGCTGGTTCTGGGGCGCGATGTGGGGGCTCGGCGGGCTGACCTTCGGGCTCACCATGCGCTACCTCGGGCTGTCGCTCGGCATGGCGGTGGCGCTCGGGCTGACGACGGTGATCGGCACTATGGGGCCGCCGATCTTTCGCGGTACATTGGGCGAGCTTTTCGCGACCAGCAGCGGGCAGACGGTCTTCCTCGGCATCGCGATCACGCTGGTCGGGATCGTCATCGTCGCGCAGGCCGGACGCCGCAAGGAGCGCGAGATGAGCGACGCGATCGGCGAGGCAGACAAGTCCGAGTTCAACCTCCGCAAAGGCCTCGCGATAGCGGTCTTCTCGGGCATCATGTCGGGCTGTTTCGCCTGGGGCCTCGACGCCGGCGCGCCGATCCGCGAGCTGACCCTCAAGGCCGGGACCGATCCGCTGTGGCAGGGGCTGCCCGTGCTCTGCGTCGTGTTGCTCGGCGGGCTTACCACCAACCTCATCTGGTGCGGCATCCTGATCGCGCGCAACCGCAGCGTCAGCCAGTTCGCTGGCGAATCCGCGCCCGGCGCGACCGAAAAGCCGCCGCTGGCGCTCAACTATGGTCTCGCCGCGCTCGGCGGCACTTTGTGGTATTTCCAGTTCTTCTTCTACACGATGGGCGAAAGCCAGATGGGGCGCTTCGGCTTTTCGAGCTGGACGCTGCACATGGCGAGCATCATCCTCTTCTCGACGCTCTGGGGCTTTGCGCTCAAGGAATGGGCGCCCGCAGGCCAGCGCACGCGCGCGCTCGTATGGCTCGGGATCGCGGTGCTGATGGCCTCGACCGTCGTGATCGGCCTCGGCAACAGCCTGGCGTAACGTTTTAGGCGGGCGTTGCGGCGAGTTCGCCGCGCGCCTGCCTAAACACTTCGATGCTGCCCCAGATCGCGAGCGCGGCCATGATCGCGGCGACGGCGAGGTCGGGCCAGCTTCGCCCCGTGCCGAACACACCGAGCGCGGCGCCCATCACCGCGATATTGCCGATCGCGTCGTTGCGCGAACATATCCACACCGAACGCATGTTCGCGTCGCCGGTGCGGTAGCGATAGAGCATCAGCGCGACCGCGACATTGGCGGCGAGCGCAAGCGCCCCGATCAGCCCCATCGTCTCGGCATGCGGCGCCGATCCGGTGATGAAGCCCCAGACCGCCGATCCGAACACCCAGAGGCCAAAGACGAGCATCGTCCCCGCCTTCAGCAACGCGGCGCGCGCGCGCCAGGCGAGCGCCATGCCCGCGACGCCGAGGCTGATCGCATAATTGGCGCTGTCGCCGAGGAAATCGAGCGCGTCGGCCTGAAGCGCGCGCGAATCCGCCGCGACACCCGCGACAATCTCGACCCCGAACATCGCAGCGTTGATGATGAGCGCGATCCACAGGATGCGGCGCCATATGGGGTCATTGAGTGCGGTCTTGCCGCTTTTGCCGGCACAGCATTGATCGGCCACTGCGAAAGCTCCTGTTATCTTCGATTCGGCGCCCTATATGCACCCTGTAGCAACTACGGGGTCAAGCGATGAAAATCGGCGAACTGTCGCGGGCGACCGGGACCAATATCGAAACCATCCGCTATTACGAGCGCATCGGGCTGCTGCCCGCGCCGGGTCGCACCGCCGCGAATTACCGCAGCTATGGCGATGCGCACCGGGCACGGTTGGCGTTCGTGCGCCATTCGCGCGATCTGGGCTTCACGATCGAGGAAATCCGCTCGCTACTCGACCTGTCGGACAATCCGACACGCGAGTGCGACGAGGCCGACCGCATCGCGACGCGGCATCTGGAACAGGTCGAGGAAAAGATCACGCAACTCAGCCTGCTACGCGACGAACTCGCGCGCATCATCGGGCGCTGCCGCGGTGGCATCGCCGCCGATTGCCGGGTGATCGAGGCGCTCAGCGACCATAGTCACTGCGAAAATGCGCACGTTTGACGCGCTGACGCGCAAACGGCACCAGCCCGCTCCCCCACCCGGCCTCCCTAGGTTACTATCGTCAGGGAGGCCGGGTGGGGGAGCGGGCTGGTGCCGCAACCGGCAGAAGCTGGAAATAAGGTGGGACGATTCTGTTGCCCGGCTCGTCCCCAGCCGCTGGTATCCGATTCTGTTGCCCGGTTCGGTCCGAACCGCGTTCTATTTGTCTAACCTTAGGCCGTGAGGCTTATCGGTTAGGCAGCCAGAGCGAGTGCTTCGTTATCGTTAGCACCTATTGGTTTTGAGCCTTGAACGGGTTACTCAGCCCGGGCAAAAATATCGTCTTTGAACACACGTCGATCCTGGTTCGGCCCCGTCAGAAACCCGCGCGCCCATCAAAGAAACGCGGGTTTGTGGTGGAGCCGCCGGGTACTGCCCCCGGGTCCGCTGTGTCTATTCCACGACACCATTTATCACCATAGCCGGCCGAAACCGGCACGAGTGATATAGGGTGCCCGCGCGCCGATGGAAAGGGCGCGCGTGCAATTCATCGTGGATAGGTCACGGCTTCTTTCTCAGCTCGTCGCGGATTTCGGTAAGGATATCAATCTCGGTCGGGCCTGCTTCGGCCGGCTTGATGAATTTGCTCGCCTGCCGCACCAGCAGGAACACGACGAAGGCGAGCAGGATGAAATTGATCACCGCGGTGACGAAACTGCCGAGGGCCATCACATTCGCGCCGGTCGCCTTTGCCGCCGCCAGCGTCATGCCCGCGGCCACCTTGTCGCCGCCCGACAGCACCAGATACTGATTGGTGAAATCGACCCCGCCGCCGGTGACGAAGCCGATGAAGGGCATCAGCACATCGTCGGTCAGCGACTTGACGATCGTCCCGAACGCCGCGCCGATGATCACACCGACGGCCAGCCCCATCACATTGCCCTGGTTCAGGAATGCCTTGAAATCCTTGATCATGTACCAACCCCTTTGGTCGCTGCGCCTGCCCACCCAGAGTGCATGACACGATTATCCGCGTCAATGATTGCGGGGTGCGAAGCGTCTTACTATATTAAACCAGTTGGCGCGGCGCCCTGCCGCGCGGAGGGAGTGTCCGACCATGACTTTGCGTTCCGCCCGTTGGTTGATTGTGCCCGTTGCCGCGATGTCGCTGTCCGCCTGCGGCATCAACAGCGTTCCCACCAAGGAAGAAGCCGCCAAAGCCAAGTGGGCGAATGTCGAAGCCGCGTACCAGCGCCGCGCCGACCTGATCCCCAATCTCGTCGAAACCGCGAAGGGCGCCTCGCAGATCGAGCAGTCGACGCTCGAAGGCGTGATTCAGGCGCGCGCCTCGGCGACGCAGGTCAAGCTCAGCACCGACGATCTCGAAGATCCCGCCAAGGTGCAGGCGTTCCAGCAGGCGCAGGGACAGGTCTCGGGCGCGCTCGGGCGTCTTCTTGCCACGGTCGAAGCCTATCCCGACCTCAAGAGCCAGGCGCGCTTCGCCGACCTGATGACCCAGCTCGAAGGCACCGAAAACCGCATCAATGTGTCGGTCCAGGACTATAATGGCGCGGTGCAGGATTATAACACGACGATCCGCACCTTCCCCGACATCATCGGCGCCAAGATCGTCCATGGCGCGCAGCCGATGACGCCCTACAAGGCGATCACGCCCAACGCCAACCAGGCGCCGAAGGTCGATTTCGGCAAATAAGGTGGCCCTGACCGCCCTTTTGCGTCCACTGGTAACAGCGGCTCTTACCGGGCTGCTGGTACTGGCGGGACCCGCCGCTGCGCAGACCTTTCCCAAGCTCGCGGGCAATCCGGTCGTCGATCAGGCTGACATCATCCCCGCGGCCGAGGAAGCAGCGCTCAACACGCAGCTCCTCGACCTCGAGAAGACGACCGGGCACCAGCTCGTCGTCGCGACGGTCAGCGACCTCGAAGGCAATGATGTTTCGGAATATGGCTACAAGCTGGGCCGAGCCTGGGGGATCGGCGACGAAGCGAAGGACGACGGCGTCGTTTTCCTGATCGCGCCGAACGAGCGGCGGATGAATATCGCGGTCGGCCTCGGGCTCGAACCGGTGCTGACCGACGCGCTGTCGGGGCGGATCATCCGCGACGTCGTGACGCCCAAGTTCAAGGCGGGCGACATGCCCGGCGGCATCCAGGACGGCGTCAATGCGATCGCGCAGCAGATCCAGCTGCCACCCGAAGAGGCGGCGGCGCGGGCCGCAGCGGCCGATGCCGCCGAACGCGACCGCGCCAACGACGGCAATTTCGGCGGGCTTTTCTTCGTCGGCTTCATCATCCTGATCTTCTTCGTCCTGCCGATGCTCTCGCGCCTCGGGCGGCGGGGGAAGAAGCGGGGCAAGGGCCGGCCCTGGGATGCGCCGATCATCATCTGGGGCGGCGGCGACGACGACCATTGGGGCGGCGGTGGCTGGGGCGGGGGCGGCGGTTCGTCATGGGGCGGCGGTGGCGGCGGCTTTGGCGGCTTCTCGGGCGGCGGCGGCTCCTTCGGGGGCGGCGGCGCCTCCGGCGGCTGGTAGGGGAGTGGACGCATGAAAGTCAGCCACATCAGCGAAGCCGATCACGATATCGTCACCGCGGCGGTCGCCGCGGCCGAGGCGCATACCAGCGGCGAGATCGTCACCGTCGTCGCCGGGAAATCGAACGATTATGACGATGTCGCGCTCGTCTGGGCGAGTGTCATCGCGTTCATCGCCATGTCGGTGATCGCGCTGTTCCCCGACTTTTACCGCGGGCTTTACGACCGGCTCACCGGCGGCTGGGGGCACGAGCTCACCGCCAATCAATGGCTTGGAACGGTGATTGCCGTCGGCGTGCTCAAATGGATCGGCATGTGGCTGATCCTGCTGTGGCGGCCGCTACGGATGGCGCTGACCCCGCGCGCGATCAAAGCGCAGCGCGTCCGCGCGCGCGCGATCGACCTGTTCAAGGTCGGGACCGAGGCAAAGACGCTCGGCCGCACCGGCGTCCTCCTCTACCTCAGCCTGAAAGAGCATCGCGCCGACATCGTCGCCGACGAAGCGATCGCGGCAAAGGTCACCCCCGAAATCTGGGGCAATGCGATGGCCGCGCTGATCGAGCGTGTGCGCGTCGGCAAGCCCGGCGAAGGCATGGCCGAGGCGGTGCGCCAGATGGGCATCGTGCTCGCCGAACATTTCCCCAAGGGCGATGAAAATCCCAACGAACTTCCCGACCGCCTGATCGAGATCTAAGCGGGTGACAGCAGGCTCTTGAATCCGTTTTCTATCGAAGGAAAAGCATGACGCGCCCCTCCCCCGACGCCCCCATCGAGACGCGATGGGAAGGCCGCTTCATCTCCGTCAAGCAGCAGGGAAATTGGGAATATGTCTCGCGCGCCCGCGGCATCCACGCCGCGGTGATCCTCGCGATCGACGAGGATAGCGACGGGCGTCACGTCATATTGGTCGAACAATATCGCGTGCCGCTGAAGGTGAATTGCCTTGAGCTACCCGCGGGGCTGGTCGGCGACGACACCGCCGGCGAGGCATCGGAGATCGCGGCGCAGCGCGAGCTGGAGGAGGAAACGGGCTATCACGCCGCCAGCTGGCGCACCGTCGGCGAATTCTACAGCTCGCCGGGCATGGTCAGCGAAAGCTTCACGCTGCTGATCGCGACCGGGCTGACCAAGGTCGGCGAAGGCGGCGGGGTCGATGGCGAGGACATCATCGTCCACCGTGTACCGCTGGACGGCATCGCCGATTTCGTCGCGGCGAAGCGCGCCGAGGGCTGCGGGATCGATGTGCGTGTGGCGATGCTGCTCGCGGGCGGATTGCTCGGACTTTAGCGCGCGCCGAAGCGCCAGCGGAGCAGCGGCCGCGCGAGCAGCAATCCGGCAAGGAACCCGCCGACATGCGCCCAGATCGCCACCGCACCAAAACCGCCGCCGCCGGCGAAACCAAGCAGCAGTTGAAGCCCGATCCACGCCGCGGCGAGCCATAAAGCGCGCACCCAATGCCCCGGGATCGGGCCGATCGCGGTCGCCTGCGAGCGGCTGAAGATCAGGGCATACACCGCGATCAGCGCCGAGATCGCGCCGCTGGCGCCGATCATCGGCACCGCCGATTGCGGGTCGGAAAGAAATTGCGCGAGCGCGCCGCCATAAGCGCCGGCGAGCAGCACCACCGCCATCGCCTTCGCCCCGAGCGGCGCTTCGAGCTGGCGCCCGATGAACAGCAGCACGATGACGTTGAAGACGATGTGCAGCACCCCGCCGTGCAGCAGGGCCGACGTCAGCGGGGTCAGTATGAAGGGCACCATCGTGCCGGGCGGAAGGATCAGCTCACTACCGAAACGCGCAGGGATAAACCCCGCGCGCACGATCGCGTCGACCTGAAATCCGGTGATCGTCAGCAGGACAAAGACGATGACGCAGACGAGCGCATAGCCCGTGACCAGCGGCGCGTCGTACGGCTTCATCGTCAAAAATCCATCAGATGAATTCGATCTTCTTCACCAGATAATATTTGTCGCCCGCGGGCACGGTGACTTCGATCTCGTCCTCGACGCGCCGGCCGATCAGCGCGCGGCCGAGCGGCGAATTATAGCTGATCTTGCCGTCCTTGGCGTCCGCCTCGGCCTGACCGACGATCTGATACTTCACCGGCTTGTCGTCCTCGTCGGCGAGCGTGACGGTCGCGCCGAACACGATGCGGTCGCCCGACAGCGTCGTCGGGTCGATGACCTGTGCGCGCGACAGACGATCTTCGAGGTCGCCGATCGTCGCTTCGACCTGGCCCTGACGCTCCTTCGCGGCGTGATATTCGGCATTTTCCGAAAGGTCGCCATGCGCGCGCGCTTCCTCGATCGCATCGACGATCAACGGTCGCTCGGCCTTGAGTGCGGTGAGCTGCGTGCTCAGCTTCTCATAGCCTTCTGCCAGCATCGGCACCTTTTCAACGCTTGCCATTATCCTGTTGTCCTTCGTCAATAATCCAGCGCCAGCGAAACTTCGCCGGGCGGCTGCGCCGCTGATCCGTCAATGTCGGGGGGTGGAGCGGTGGTTCAATAATAGTCCTGAAGCGGCTTTACTTCAAGAGAGTGCGAGCGCAGCGCCCCGATCGCCTGCGTCGATGCGTCGCTTGCCGCGGCGGTCGTGTAGTATGCGATATCCGCCGCCAGCGCCGACGCGCGGATCGATTGCGAGTCCTGCAACGACTGCCATCCTTCGGTCGTGTTGAAGATCAGCTGCACGTCGCCATCCTTAATCCGGTCGACGATATGCGGGCGGCCTTCGGCGACCTTGTTGACGCGCTCGACCTCGATGCCCTGCTCGATCAGATAGTCAGCGGTGCCGCCGGTCGCGATCACCTTCCAGCCCCAATCGGTGAGCTGGCGTACCGCGCCGATGATGCGCGGTTTGTCGCTATCCTTGACCGACACGAAGACGCGCCCCTCGGTCGGCAAGCGGTCGCCCGCGCCGAGCTGCGCCTTCGCGAAGGCCAAGTTAAAATTGCTATCGATTCCCATGACTTCGCCGGTGGACTTCATTTCAGGCGACAGCACTGGATCGGTGCCGGGGAAGCGCGCGAAGGGGAAGACCGCTTCCTTCACCGCGACATGCGCGATGTCGCGGTTGATCTTTGGCAGGTCGGCGAGCTTTTCGCCCGCCATCACGCGCGCCGCGATCTTGGCGATCGGCGAGCCCACCGCCTTGGCGACGAAGGGCACGGTGCGGCTGGCGCGCGGGTTGACCTCGATCAGATAAACCTCGTCGCCCTTGACCGCGAACTGGATGTTCATCAGCCCGCGAACTTCGAGCGCGCGTGCGAGCGCCTCGGTCTGCCGCTCGATTTCGGCGACGATGTCGGCCGACAGGCTGTACGGCGGGATCGAGCAGGCGCTGTCGCCCGAATGGACGCCGGCTTCCTCGATGTGCTGGAGCACGCCCGCGACGACGACATCGGTGCCGTCGCACAAGGCATCGACATCGACCTCGATCGCGTCGCGCAGATAGCGGTCGATCAGCACCGGGGAATCGCCCGACACCTGCACCGCGGTCTCGATGTAATTTTCGAGCTGCGCCTGATCGTCGACGATCTCCATCGCGCGGCCGCCGAGCACGTAGCTCGGGCGCGTGAGCACCGGGTAGCCGATGCGCGCCGCGACCGCGACGGCTTCCTCGCGACTGCGCGCGATGCCATTCTCGGGCTGCTTGAGGCCGAGCTTGTTCACGAGCGCCGCGAAGCGCTCGCGATCTTCGGCCAGGTCGATCGCGTCGGGCGAGGTGCCGAGGATCGGGATGCCCGCGTCCGAGAGCGCCTGCGCGAGCTTCAGCGGCGTCTGCCCGCCGAACTGGACGATCACGCCGACGAGTTCGCCCTTCGACATTTCGACGTGCAGGATTTCGAGCACGTCCTCGGCGGTCAGCGGCTCGAAATAGAGGCGGTCCGACGTGTCATAATCGGTCGACACCGTCTCCGGGTTGCAGTTGATCATGATCGTCTCATACCCCGCCTCTTCGAGCGCGAAACAGGCGTGGCAGCAGCAATAGTCGAACTCGATCCCCTGCCCGATCCGGTTCGGTCCGCCGCCGAGAATGACGATTTTCTTGCGGTCCGACGGGTTCGCCTCATTCTCGGGCTCGCCGAAGGTCGGGGCTTCGTAGGTCGAATAGAGGTACGGCGTCTGCGCCTGGAATTCGGCGGCGCAGGTGTCGATCATCTTGAACACCGGACGGACGCCGAGCTTGTGGCGCAGCGCACGCACTTCGGCCTCGGTGACGCCGCCGGTCATCGCCTTCACCGCTTCGTGGATCAGCCCGCCGCCGCGCGCAGTCGCGCGGCGCGTGCCGGGGTGGAGGTTCGCCGACTGGAGCGCGAGATAGGCGAGGCGCTTGTCCGAGAAGCCCATGGCTTTCAGCTTGCGCAGCGCTTCGGCATCGCGCGGCAGACCGTTGGTGCAGACGTCAACCTCGGCGGCGACGATCTCGGCGATGCGTTCGAGGAACCACATGTCGTAACCCGCGACGCGGTTGATCTCGGCGAGCGGCAGCCCCTCGCGGATCGCCTGCGCGGCGTTGAGCAGCCGGTCGGGCGTGCGCTTGGCGAGTTCGCTGCGCAGTTGGTCGTGCGTCGCGCCCTTGAGCCGTTCGACGAAGTTGAAGCCGCTGAGGCCGGTTTCGAGGCCGCGCAGCGCCTTTTGCAGGCTCTCATGGATGGTACGCCCGATCGCCATCACCTCGCCGACCGACTTCATCGCGGTCGACAGCGTCGCTTCGGCGCCCTTGAATTTTTCGAAGGCGAAGCGCGGGATCTTGGTGACGACATAATCGATCGTCGGCTCGAACGACGCGGGGGTGACCCCGGTGATGTCGTTCATAATCTCGTCGAGCGTGTAGCCGACCGCGAGCTTCGCCGCGACCTTGGCGATCGGGAAACCCGTGGCCTTCGACGCGAGCGCCGACGAACGCGACACGCGCGGATTCATCTCGATCACGATCAGGCGGCCATCCTTGGGATTGACCGCGAACTGGACGTTCGACCCGCCCGTCTCGACCCCGATCTCGCGCAGCACCGCGATGCTCGCGTTGCGCATGATCTGATATTCCTTGTCGGTCAGCGTCAGCGCCGGCGCGACGGTGATGGAATCCCCGGTGTGGACGCCCATCGGATCGACATTCTCGATCGAGCAGATGATGATGCAATTGTCCTTGCGGTCGCGCACCACCTCCATCTCGAACTCCTTCCAGCCGAGGAGCGATTCCTCGATCAGGACTTCGGTGGTCGGCGAGGCGATCAGGCCGCCGCGGACGATATGCTCGAACTCCTCGCGGTTGTAGGCGATGCCGCCGCCGGTGCCGCCGAGCGTGAACGACGGGCGGATGATCGAGGGCAGCCCGGTGCGTTCGAGGATCGCGAACGCCTCGTCGAGCGTGTGCGCGACGCCCGAGCGTGCGCTTTCGAGCCCGATCTTGTCCATCGCGTCGCGAAACTTCTGCCGGTCCTCGGCCTTGTCGATCGCCTCGGCATCGGCGCCGATCATCTCGACACCGTACTTCGCGAGCGTGCCGTCCTGCGCGAGCGCCAGCGCGGTGTTGAGCGCGGTCTGCCCTCCCATCGTCGGCAGCACCGCGTCGGGGCGCTCCTTCGCGATGATCTTCGCGACGATCTCGGGCGTGATCGGCTCGACGTACGTGGCGTCGGCGAGGTCGGGATCGGTCATGATCGTCGCGGGGTTGGAGTTGACGAGGACGATGCGATAGCCCTCCTCCTTCAGCGCCTTGATCGCCTGCGTCCCCGAATAGTCGAACTCGCACGCCTGACCGATAACGATCGGGCCGGCGCCGATGACGAGGATGGATTTAATGTCGGTTCTTTTGGGCATTTATTTCAACATTTCCAAAATTTTTGCGAGGACGGCCAGAACCTCATCGACGCTCCACTCGGCCGCCTTTTCTCGAAATTTATCAGATATTTCCTTGAAGAAGGACCATATCATGGTTCGGAGCTTGCTAATGCTAATGCGGTCGCCCTTTATAAGCTCCTTCGCAGCTTTAGCTTCAGCCACGAGCCTATCTCTGTCCTGCCCCGCCTCGTCAGCAATTTGGTTGTTCGTCTGCAAATCATCGGAAATCCGATCAAGAGCGCCGATAATCAGCTTTCCTTGTTCAGAATTATGAGACAGAGTGACCACCCTATCGGACGCGGGAATATTTGGATCAGGCTGAGCATCGATGCCTTGATACTCGTCCGCTAAATCTCTCCAAAAATCATTGTTATTCAAGGTCCTACGGTATATTTCATTAGCGTTATCGCCCGGCCGGATAAATTTCGCATAGCCGCTTTCCGCCAACTCAACATATCGTTGATCAAAGTCCCCTTGCTTGAACGATATAATGGTCCCAGCATACTTCTCGTGCCTTACGGCAATAAGCCCAAGATTCGAGAGCTCTAATAGAATTCTTCGAGCAATATCTTTATCTATTTCTTTCCGATAGAATTCTTGGAAGCTTTTTTGAAAGGCCGCCTCATCTTCAGGGAAGGTAAGTTCATCTGATTCATACACAAAAACGTATGCCGACGCTGCCACAATATAATCAAAAGCACTATCCATTGAGGATTCCGATCACGAGAGCTGACATTACGGTACTAAGCCTTCAACCCACCCACAAACTTCTCGAACAGATAGAAGCTGTCCTGCGGCCCCGGGCTCGCCTCGGGGTGATATTGTACGCTGAACGCGTTCTTGCCCGTGATCGCGATGCCGCAGTTCGATCCGTCGAACAGGCTCTTGTGCGTCTCCACCACGCCGTCGGGCAGCGTCGCGGCGTCGACCGCGAAGCCGTGGTTCATGCTGGTGATCTCGACCACGCCATCGTCCGCCCGCTGCACCGGATGGTTCGCGCCGCGGTGGCCCTGATGCATCTTCACGGTCTTCGCGCCCGCCGCGATTCCGAGCATCTGGTGACCGAGGCAGATGCCGAAGATCGGTACGTCGCGTTCGAGCAGCCCCTGGATCACCGGCACCGCATAGTCGCCCGTCGCCGCGGGGTCGCCGGGGCCGTTCGAGAGGAACACGCCTGCGGGATTATGCCCCAGCACCTCGTCGAGGCTCGCGGTCGCGGGCACCACGGTGACGCGCGCGCCGGCCTTTACGAGGTTGCGGAAGATATTGTCCTTCGCGCCATAGTCGATCGCGACGACATGCGGCCGCGCGCCGCCGTCCGCGGTCGCATAGCCGTGCCCCAGCGTCCACGCGCCGCCGGTCCAGTCGCCGGTGTCGGTACGGCTGACCGCCTTCGCGAGATCCATGCCCTCGAGCCCCGCCCAGCCGCGCGCTTGTCCGAGCAACTCGTCCACGTCGAACTTGCCGTCGGGGCTGTGCGCGATCACGCCGTTCGGCGCGCCCGCGTCGCGGATGCGGCGGGTGAGCGCGCGGGTGTCGATGCCCGCGAGCCCGATCACGCCCTGCTCCACCATCCACTCGGGCAAGGTCTGGACGCTGCGGAAGTTGCTCGGCTGCGTCGGCAGCTCGCGCGTGATCGCGCCAAGCGCGCCGCGCACGCCGCGCTCCATATCCTCGGGGTTCGCGCCGACATTGCCGATATGCGGAAATGTGAAGGTGACGATCTGGCCCGCATAGCTGGGGTCGGTCAGGATTTCCTGATAGCCCGTCATCGACGTATTGAAACAAATCTCGCCCACCGCGGCACCGCTCGCGCCGTAACCCACGCCCCACAGGATCGTGCCATCGGCAAGGACAAGGACGCCAGTCGCGCCAGACGGCTGGCTTTTGGGCGCGGCAGAGGGGTTGGCAGGTGCCATTCAACATGCTCCGGACGGGGGGCTAAACGGCCGACCAAGTAGGCGCCAAAAAAATGATTCACAAGCTATCGGATTAGGAAACTTCTCGCTAGGGAGGGCCTTTCCGAAATTTGCAGCGCATGGGGACACGTATGATTCGTGACGACATCAAGGCTGCGCAGGTCGCCGCGATGAAAGCCGGCGACAAGGCGCGGCTCGGCACCATCCGGCTGATGCTGGCCAAGATCAAGGACAAGGACATCGAGCTCCGCACCGGCACCGCGCCGGCCGACGACGATGTGCTCGTCACCGACGTGCTCCAGAAAATGGTCAAGCAGCGCCGCGAATCGATCACCATGTACGAACAGGGTGGCCGTCAGGAGCTTGCCGACATCGAGGCCGCCGAAGTTGTCGTGATCGAGGATTTCCTGCCCGCGCAGCTGTCCGACGACGATGCGGCGGCGGCAATCAAGGCGATCGTGGTGGAGCTTGGCGCCGAAAGCCTCAAGGATATGGGCAAGGTGATGGCGGCGGTGAAGGACCGGCTCGGCAGCCAGCTCGACATGAGCAAGGCGAGCGGGTGGGTGAAGGCGGCGTTGAGCTGACGCTTCGGCCAAAAGCGCCCTCTCCTCTTCCGTTCGTGTCGAGCGAAGTCGAGACACCCATCGGCACAACGCCAACTCGATAGGCGTCTCGACTTCGCTCGACGCGAGCGGGTAGAGGGGTTGGATGGCGTTCTGGACCTATATCCTGCTTTGTGCCGACGGGCTCTATTACACGGGGCACACGGACAATCTTGAGCTCCGGATTGGTCAGCATCAGTCGGGCCAGATCGAAGGCTTCACCTCGTCACGTCTACCTGTCCGCCTGATGTGGTCGCAGGGTTTTCCTATTCGCTTCGAAGCATTGGACGCCGAAATGCGGATCAAGAAATGGTCGCGCGCGAAAAAGGAAGCCTTGATACGTGGCGATTGGGAAACTGTGAGCCATTTCGCCAAGCCCCCTCACGAACGCCCTCCCTCTCCGTTCGCATCGAGCGAAGTCGAGATACCGGGAGGGCATGCGCCCACGATGGGTGTCTCGACTTCGCTCGACACGAACGGAGGTAGGTTTGAGTCCGATCGGGAGGGGAACACATGACCCTCACCCCGCAATGGCTGGACGAACTGCGATCGCGGATCACGCTGTCGACGCTTATCGGGCGCACGGTGAAGGTCACGCGCGCCGGCCGCGAGTATAAGGCCTGCTGCCCCTTCCATAACGAAAAGACGCCGAGCTTCACGATCAACGACGAAAAGGGCTTCTACCACTGCTTCGGCTGCTCGGCGCATGGCGACGCGATCCGCTGGATGACCGATCAGCGCGGGCTGTCGTTCATGGACGCCGTGAAGGAACTCGCCGCCGAGGCCGGGATGGAGGTTCCCGCCGCCGATCCGCGCGCCGCCAAAAAGGCCGAGGAGGCCGCGAGCCTGCGCGATGTCGTCCAGGGCGCGGCCGACTGGTTCACCCAGCAGCTCGGCAGCAGCAACGGCGCCCCGGCGCGCGAATATCTCGCGAAGCGCGGCATTTCGGAGGCGACGCGCAAAGCCTTCGGCTTCGGCCTTGCGCCCGACAGCCGCAGCGCGCTGAAAGAGGCGCTCAAGAAATTCCCGACCGCGATGCTGGTCGAATCGGGGATGCTGATCGCGGTCGAAGAGAAAGAGCCCTACGACCGTTTCCGCGGCCGGCTGATGATCCCGATCCGCGATGCGCGCGGGCGCGTGATCGCGTTCGGCGGGCGCATCCTCGGCGACGGCGAGCCCAAATATCTGAACTCGCCCGACACGCCGCTCTTCGACAAGGGCCGCGTCCTTTATAACCTCGACAAGGCATCGCCGGCGTCGCGGCAGACGAACCGGATCATCGTCGTCGAAGGTTATATGGACGTCATCGCGCTCGCCGAGGCGGGGATCGCCGATGCGGTCGCGCCGCTCGGCACCGCGCTGACCGAGGCGCAGCTTGGGCTGATCTGGCGGATGGTGCCCGTGCCGGTGCTGTGCTTCGACGGCGATGCCGCGGGACAAAAGGCGGCAATGCGCGCCGCGATGCGCGCGCTTCCCCTCCTCCGCCCCGGCTTCAGCCTTGCCTTCGCAACGCTGCCCGCGGGGCAGGACCCCGACGATATCGTCCGCGCGCGCGGCGCCGAGGGGTTCAATGCGATCCTCGATGAGACGCAGCCGCTCGTCGAGCGGCTCTGGGCGCATGAGGTCGCAGCGGGGCCGCTCGCGACGCCCGAGGAGCGCGCCGCGCTCAAGACGCGCCTCCTCGCGCATGCCGACGCGATCGAGGACGCCGACGTCCGCCACCATTATCGCGAGGCGTTCCGCGAGCGGCTCGATATGCTGTTCGCGCGCAAGCAGCCCGAGCGCCCCCAGCGCCAGCCGTGGACGCCGAACCCGCCGCGTGGAGGCGGCAATCGCCGCTTCGGCCCCGACCCGCGATTGCAACCTCCGGCCGACGAGACGCGTTCCATCGGGCAGGCCGGGATTTCGGCGCCTTATGTCGCGGCGCTGATCGGCGGATTGCTGCGTTACCCCGAGGCGCTTCGGCGCAACGAGGAGGCGCTGACGCGGCTGCCGGTGAGCGATTCAAGCGACGCCGAACTGCTCGGCGTAATGCTTGACAGCGCAATGCGTCAGGAAGGGCTTGATTGCGAGGGGTTGCTTGCCATATTGGAGCCAATGAAAGTGTATAATAGGGCGATGACATTGCTCAGAGCCGACGGAATGCACTTCTCGTTCAATCGCAGGCTGGAAAGCAAGGAAGAGGCCGCAGCGGCGCGGGAAACGGCGCTTCGCGACCTTGACGAATATATCGGCGTGCTGGTGACCCAGCCCGAAATCCGGGAGCGGCTTGCCGAAGCCACCGCGGATTTCCAGCGCACGATGGACGACGAAGGATTCGCGCGGCAGCAGAAGCTGTCCGCCATGGATAAAGAATTGACCCGCCGCCTGGCTGCGCTGTCCGAAGACAGCAACCAGAGCTGAACGATTACGCCCTTAGGCAGGAACCACGAATGGCCACCAAAAGCACCGCCGACACCGATACCGACACCGACAGCCCGCTGATCGACCTCAACGAGGCCGACGTCAAAAAGCTGATCGCGCGCGGCAAGAAGCGCGGTTACCTGACCTATGACGAGCTGAACGCGGCGCTGCCGCAGGACGAGATGTCGTCCGAGCAGATCGAGGATATCATGTCGGCGATCTCCGACATGGGCATCAACATCGTCGAAAGCGACGAGGATGTGCAGGAAGAGGCCGACCAGGAGCCCGACGACGAAGTCGACGTCAGCGCCGGCACCGGTTCGGTTTCGAACCCCGCGATCGAAAAGAAGAAGGAAACGGTCGATCGCACCGACGATCCCGTTCGCATGTATCTGCGCGAAATGGGCGCGGTCGAGCTGCTCAGCCGCGAAGGCGAAATCGCGATCGCGAAGCGCATCGAGGCAGGCCGCGACACGATGATCCTGGGGCTTTGCGAAAGCCCGCTGACCTTCAACGCGATCATCGACTGGTCGACCGCGCTGAACAATGGCGACATGCAGCTGCGCGAGATCGTCGACCTCGAAGCGATGCTGTCGAAGGACCCGGCGCCCGAGAATCTTGAGGAAGAGGGCGCCGACGACAACGGCGAAATCAGCGAGAAGACCGCCGGCGTTTCGTTCAAGGACGAGGACGAGGTCGAGGAAGAACCCGCGGCCGACGGCGACGACGAGGATGGCGAAGGCTCGTCGGGCAAGCGCGAAAGCTTCGAAGAGGATGAGGAAGACAACACCCTCAGCCTCGCGGCGATGGAAGAGCTGCTGAAGCCCGACGCGCTCGAAAAGTTCGCGAACATCACCAAGAGCTTCAAGGCCTTCTCGAAGCTGCAGGAAGCACGCCTCGAAGCGCTCTCGGGCGGCGAGGAATTCCCCGCAGCGTCGGAAAAGAAGTACCACAAGCTGCGCGAGGAACTCACCGCGCAGGTCGAGAGCGTGCAGTTCCACGGCACCAAGATCGAATATCTGGTCGACCAGCTCTACAGCTACAACCGCCGCCTGACCGCTCTCGGCGGCCAGATGCTGCGCCTCGCCGAACGCCACAAGGTGCCGCGCAAGTCGTTCCTCGACAATTATGTCGGGCGCGAGCTTGAGGAAAACTGGATCGAGAGCGTCAGCGGGCTCGACAAGAAATGGGCCGCCTTCGCCGAGAATGAAGCCGGCGCGGTCGACCGCATCCGTATCGAAATCAGCGAAATCGCGCAGGCGGCCGGCATGAGCCTGACCGAATTCCGCCGCGTCGTGAACATGGTCCAGAAGGGCGAGCGCGAAGCGCGTATCGCCAAGAAGGAAATGGTCGAGGCGAACCTGCGCCTCGTGATCTCGATCGCCAAGAAATACACGAACCGCGGCCTGCAGTTCCTCGACCTGATCCAGGAAGGCAATATCGGCCTGATGAAGGCGGTTGATAAGTTCGAGTATCGCCGCGGCTACAAGTTCAGCACCTATGCGACCTGGTGGATCCGTCAGGCGATCACCCGCTCGATCGCCGATCAGGCGCGCACGATCCGCATCCCGGTCCATATGATCGAGACGATCAACAAGCTGGTCCGTTGCAGCCGCCAGTTCCTCCACGAAAGCGGCCGCGAGCCGACCCCGGAGGAAATGGCCGAGCGTCTGTCGATGCCGCTCGAAAAAGTCCGCAAGGTGATGAAGATCGCCAAGGAGCCGATCAGCCTCGAAACGCCGATCGGCGACGAGGAAGACAGCCATCTCGGCGATTTCATCGAGGACAAGAATGCCGTCATCCCGGTCGACGCCGCGGTGCAGTCGAACCTCAAGGAAACGGTTACGCGAGTTTTGGCGTCGCTCACCCCGCGTGAGGAGCGTGTTCTGCGCATGCGCTTCGGCATCGGGATGAACACCGACCACACGCTGGAGGAAGTCGGCCAGCAGTTCAGCGTGACGCGCGAACGTATCCGCCAGATCGAGGCGAAGGCGCTCCGCAAGCTGAAGCACCCGTCGCGCAGCCGCAAGATGCGCAGCTTCCTCGACCAGTAAGCCCTTCGGGCCTTTCGGACATCAGACACCCCGCCCTCACCGGCGGGGTGTTTTGTTTTGCGCCTTCGATCAAAATGTTGTCCAGATGCTGCGCTGCACAATTTTTTTGCCCCACGATCTTTAAATCTTCATATTTGTCCACCAGATAGCGCTCGTCACGCGATGCGGGGGCTTCATGAGCCGTTCAGGCGCCACCCATCAAATGGCAATCATTCCCATAAGGTGGGGATTGATTCACGATCCAGAGCAGGCCGCCCAACGCGGCTGATACAAAAAAGCTCGGAAATCTGGGGCTCGCGAAAATTGGCACGACCTTTGCGATGCATTCGGCATCGGCGCGGGGCAGTGCCTGCAGCCAAAGGGAAAGACAAAAAAGATGGAAAACGAAACCACCAACCTCTTCCGCCGCCGCGATACCTTCTTCGGTATTTGCGAGGCCGTTGGCCAGGATTTTGGCTTCAACCCGCTGTGGCTGCGCCTCGCCTTCGTCGCGCCGCTCTTCTTCTTCCCGGTCCAGACCTTCATCGGCTATTTCGCCCTTGGCCTGGTCGTCCTGGCCTCGCGCCTGATCTTCCCCGCCAAGGCGGCCGCCCAGCCCGCGCCGAACGCGATCGACGTCGCCGCGCCGCAGGCTGAAAAAGCCGGGGAACTCGCCCTCGCAGCTTAAGCGGAACCGGCCGGACGCTCGCTCCCTCCAAGTCCGGCCAACCCCGTCCTTTATGGCATCCACTGGTGCCATAGATGGGACCGGCAAGCTTCTCCCCGGGGCTTGTCGGTCCCTTTGCTTTTGTTCCCGATTGCCTTGATCCCCGAGCGCTTTTGTCCCCGGCTGGAACAGACATGGACAAATCTGGGGCAAATCAATCGCCGCGCATAAACGCGTCGTTTACGACGTTGAACTATGACCGATCGCTGTAATTCCATTGGCTTGGGCTCCGGTGCCCCGCCACAGCGAGGATCAAGCCTTGAGCCAGTCGCCCCAGCCCAAAGCACAGACGCGCGGCGTCGCCGAATTGCTCGATGCGCTGGTCGCCAGCGACGGCACCGGCGCGCATCCGCACGTCCGCTCGGGCGCCCTGTCGAGCGGGCCCGAGGCGATGCGCAACCTTGCCGACGCGGTGCATTTTCTCTGCCTGCTCCACGGCCGCTATCCGGGCGTGATCGACAATGCCGCGCGCAAGGCGGTCGACCCCGCGTCGCGCCAATGGATGGCCCAGGCCGCCGATGCCTTCGTCCAGGAACGCGCCTTCCTGACCAAGATCGCCTCGGCGGTCGGCCCGGTGCCGAGCACGCAGGGCCAGGCGCAATGCGAAGCCGCGGTCGCCGCGCAGCGCAAGGCGATCGACATGCTCGCCGAATCGGACCGGCACGGCTGCGCGCTCGGCGCCGCGATCGCGCTGACACTCGACTGGCGGACGATCCGCGTCCTGCTCGACATCAGCGCGCTACGCCTCGACCTCTCCCCGCCGACCTGCACCCTGCCCGACCTTCCGGGCACCGCGCGGCTCGCCGCGACCGTCGCCGGCAGCCCCGCGATCGAGCGCGCAATGGTGTTCGGTGCGCAGCAGCTGATCACCCAGCATAGCGGCCTGTGGGACCTGATGGCGGCGCGCGCCGCGAGCCGCCTGCATCCGTAACAACTCGTCGCCCCTGCGCAGGCAGGGGCCGCTGGCTGCTCTTAACCGTGCAATCAGTGTCAAGACGACAACGGCCCCTGCCTTCGCAGGGGCGACGCCTGTTGGCTTGCGCCCTCCCCCTCCCCCCGCTATGCCAGCTTGACGTTCACGTTAAGGGAAAGAGCCGATGCGTTTCGAAGGCACCAGCGCCTATATCGCCACCGACGACCTGAAGGTCGCGGTCAACGCCGCGACATTGCTGCGCCGCCCGCTGCTCGTGAAGGGCGAACCCGGGACCGGCAAGACCGTGCTGGCCGAGGAAATCGCCAAGGCGTTCGACGCGCCGCTGATCACCTGGAACATCAAGTCGACCACTAAAGCGCAGCAGGGCCTGTACGAATATGACGCCGTCGCGCGCCTGCGCGACGGCCAGCTCGGCGAAGAGCGCGTCCACGACATCCGCAACTATATCCGCAAGGGAAAATTGTGGGAGGCGTTCACCTCGCCCAAGCTCCCCGTGCTGCTGATCGACGAGATCGACAAGGCCGACATCGAATTCCCGAACGACCTGCTCCAGGAACTCGATCGCATGGCCTTCCATGTCTATGAGACCGACGAGACGATCACCGCGAAGGAACGCCCGATCGTCGTCATCACCTCGAACAATGAAAAGGAACTGCCCGACGCCTTCCTGCGCCGCTGTTTCTTCCACTATATCAAATTCCCCGACCGCGACACGATGGCGTCGATCGTCGACGTCCACTTCCCCGGCATCCAGAAGACACTGGTCAGCCGCGCGATGGACATCTTCTACGAAGTCCGCGACGTCCCCGGGCTCAAGAAAAAGCCGTCGACCAGCGAGCTGATCGACTGGCTCAAGCTGCTGCTCAACGAAGACATGCCGCTCGAAGTCCTGCAGAACCGCGACGTCGGCAAGGCGATCCCGCCGCTCCACGGTGCGCTGCTCAAGAATGAGCAGGACGTGATGCTGTTCGAAAAGCTGGCGTTTATGGCGCGCCGTCAGGGCAGCTGAACATTATCGTCGTCCCAGCGAAAGCTGGGACCGCTATCGACCAGGCGCTCCCGGTTGAGCGATCCCAGCTTTCGCTGGGATGACGGCTATAACTGATACGCGACCTCGACATCGCCCCAGCGGCGGCCGTTGATGATCGCGGGCATATAGACGTTGCGCACAGTCACATAATTGATGCCGTCGCCTTCCTGCCGATAGACCGTCATGAAAAAGGGCGCGGTGCTGCGCTTCGCCGCAGCGTCGGTCGCGTCGTACAGGATGCGGCCGTTGCGACAATGCGCGGTGTCATGCTCGAGGTCGCCGGTCGGCGCGCGCGAACATTCGGTGATATGCGTCGGCAGAAAGCCGTTCATATCGCCCGCCGACGACATCTTGATCTCGGGATGCTGCGCGACGATGCGGTCGAACAGCGGACGCCAGTGCGCGTCGGCCCAGTCACTGAGCGTCGTGCGAAAACGTTCGGGGTTGGAGTTCGGGACGCGGACATAATCGGTATCGAAGAGCTGTTCCATCGACAGCTCGCCGTGCGCGACCGCGCGTTCGGCCAGCCCGACGAATTCATCACGCACTTTCGCCGCCAGGGCGACGATCGCCGAATCCTGCGGGCTGACCCCCGCCGAGATCACCGCGTTGAACATGCGGTTCGACACATGCTCCATCGACAGGATCGAATCGCGCGTGCCCACCAGAGTCGCGCTATTGTCGCGCACCGAGGTGACGACGCCGTCGAGCGCCTCGCGCACCTTCGCGCCATTCGCATGCACCATCGCGCTCGACTGCGCGATGCGGTCGCTCTGGTCGTCGAGCAGCGCGACGAGGTGCGTCGCATCGTGCAACGCGTCGGTGATCGTTTCGAACTGCGCTTCGGCGCGGCTCGACTGTTCGACCCCCGACTGGATTTCGGTCACGAGCCCGCTCGCCTCGGCGGCGAGGCTGCCGATGCTGCGGCGGATCTCGTCGGTCGCCCCGCGCGTGTTCTGCGCCAGCTTCTTCACCTCGGCGGCAACGACCGCGAAGGTGCGGCCGGCATCGCCGGCGCGCTCGGCCTCGATCGCGGCGTTCAAAGCGAGCATGTTCGTGGTCTTGGCGATCTGTTCGATCGACTGGCTGACCTGCTGCACCTGCTCCATCACCGCGGCGAAATTGGTGACATGCGTACCGAGCCGCGCGACGAGGTCGATCACCGAGCGGAATTCACTGACCGCGGCATTGACGCGCTCGGCGCCGGTGTCGAGCTGTTCGCACGCGCGCGCCGAGAGCAATTTCGCCTCGTCGGTCGAATCGGCGATCTGGCGCTGGTCGGCCTCGAGGCTGACGACATATTCTTCGAGCCGCCCGAGCTCGCCGATCTGCCGGTCCATCTGGTCGGTTGCCAGCTTGATCCGCCCCGCGGCGTCGCTGCACCCGACGGCAAGTTCACCGCAGTCGCTCGCGACCGACTGGTCGAGTATCTGCGCCGCCGGATTGATCGGATCGAATTTCATTGCGCCACCCACATCAAATTGATCGCGATGCTATGCCCGACAATGGTTAACGCGGGGTCAATCTGCGGCACTTTACGCGAACGTAAAGTAAGTTGCGCGCCGCGCCCGAACGCGATACGCCTGCGCCATGTTTTTCGGCTTTCTCGACGAGCTTCGCGCCGCGGGTATCCCCGCCAGCCTGAAAGAGCATCTGATGCTGCTGGAGGCGCTCGACCGCGAGGTGATCGACCGCAGCCCCGAGCAATTCTATTACCTCAGCCGCGCGATCTATGTGAAGGATGAGGGCCTGCTCGACCGTTTCGACCAGGTGTTCAACAAGGTCTTCAAGGGCATCATCTCCGACTATGGCCAGAACCCGGTCGACGTGCCCGCCGACTGGCTGAAGGCGGTCGCCGAGAAATTCCTGACGCCCGAGGAAATGGCGGCGATCGAGTCGCTCGGCGACTGGGACAAGATCATGGAGACGCTGAAGGAGCGGCTCGAGGAACAGCAGAAGCGCCACGAGGGCGGCAGCAAGTGGATCGGCACCGGCGGCACCTCGCCCTTCGGCAATTCGGGCTATAATCCCGAAGGCGTTCGGATCGGCGGCGAGAGCAAGCACAAGCGCGCGCTGAAGGTCTGGGAAAAGCGCGAGTTCCAGAATCTCGACAACACCAAGGAACTCGGCACCCGCAACATCAAGATCGCGCTCCGCCGCCTGCGCAAATTCGCGCGCGAGGGCGCGGCCGACGAGCTCGATATTCCGGGGACGATCGACGGCACCGCGCGCCAGGGTTGGCTCGACATCAAGATGCGCCCCGAACGGCGCAATGCGGTCAAGCTGCTGCTCTTCCTCGACGTCGGCGGATCGATGGACCCGTTCATCAAGCTCTGCGAGGAACTCTTCAGCGCGGCGACGACCGAGTTCAAGAATCTCGAATTTTTCTACTTCCACAATTGCCCGTACGAAGGCGTGTGGAAGGACAACAAGCGCCGCTGGTCCGAACGCCACCAGATGTGGGATATTCTCCATAAATATGGCCATGATTATAAAGTGATCTTCGTCGGCGACGCATCGATGAGCGCCTATGAAATCACCCATCCGGGCGGCAGCGTCGAACATTTCAACGAGGAATCGGGCGCGGTCTGGCTTGGGCGGATCACGCATGTCTATCCTGCCGCGGTGTGGCTGAACCCGGTGCCCGAGGCGCATTGGGGCTACACCCAGTCGGTGAAGCTGATCAAACAGCTGATGAACGACCGCATGTATCCGCTCAGCCTCGCCGGGCTGGACGATGCGATGCGCGAGCTGACGCGAAAGCATTGACGCGGCGTGGGCGGGGTGTAGGGGCGCGAAGATGATCGACCTCCCCCTCGTCACCATCCTGCTCCTCACCGCCTTCATCAACCTGATCGGCGCGCTTGCCTATGCCGCACGCATTGCCGGGGTGCGGACGCGGCGGATCGCGATGTCGTTCGCGCTGTTCAACATCCTCGTGCTCTTCTCGCGCACCTCGAACAGCTTCCTCGGCCCCTTCCTCGCCAAGCGGATCGAGACGCGCATCCACGACGGCAGCGGCACCCAGCTCTTCATCGACATGCAGTTCGTGCTCGCCGCGGCGAGCGTCGCGACGCTGATCGGAATCCTGCTGGTACCCACAGGGCAACGCATGTTCGCCGCCGCGATCGGCTGGTATCAGGACAACCGCTCGACGACGAAGCTCGCACTCAAGGCCGCGAGCCCAAGCGGTCTGCGCACCTTGGGCCGCTCGCTGACCCTCCCCAGCCTGTCGCACCTCAAGAGCTGGAAGATGCCCAAGGGCATCGGCTGGGGCGTGCTCATCGCGAACTGCCTCGCGCAATCCCTATTGGCGGTCGGCGTCGTCGCGTCGCTCTACGCCGGCTATCTCGCCCCCGAATTTCGCGTCACCGCATCGCAGCTGTCGGCGCTGATCAACGGCTTCGCGACGATCCTGCTGTTCGCCTTCATCGACCCGCAATTGTCGGTAATGACCGACGATGCGGTCGAGGGCAAAGTCGACGAGGCCGATTTCCGCCGCGCGATCACGCTGATCTCGCTGAGCCGCCTCGCGGGCACAGTCCTGGCGCAGGCGCTGCTGCTGCCCGCCGCGCTGCTGATCGCGTGGGTCGCCGTGCATGTCTGACACGCAGCGCGGCCACAGCCGCTTCCATGCCGTCCGAGCGCGGCTGGAGGCGATGGCGGTAACATCCGGTCCGCGCGGCTGGTTTCTCGAATTCCTCGTCTTCGGCTTCAAGCAGGGCTGGGCGTGCCTGTTCGGCGCGCTGATGCTTGCGCTCTTGCTCGGCACGCATCTCTTCTGGCCCGACGATGCGCCGCTCCACCGCTATGACGCGATCACGATCGGCGCAGTGCTGATCCAGATCGGCATGCTCGCTTTCCGGCTCGAAACGCCGAAGGAAGCGCTCGTCATCCTGATCTTCCACATCGTCGGCACGGTGATGGAGCTGTTCAAGACCGCGGCGGGATCGTGGCAATATCCCGAGCCGAGCCTGCTCCACATCGGCGCGGTGCCGCTCTTCTCGGGCTTCATGTACGCCGCGGTCGGCAGCTATATCGCGCGCGTCTGGCGCATCTTCGACTTTCGCTATTCGGGCTATCCGCCCGCGGGGGCGAGCTATGCGCTAGCGGCCGCGATCTACGTCAATTTTTTCGCGCACCACTGGCTATACGATATCCGCTGGTTCCTGTTCGCGGCGACCGCGCTGCTCTTCTGGCGCTGTCAGGTGTGGTTCCGCCCGCTCCACATCCACCGCCGCATGCCCTTGCTTGTCGGCTGGGGGCTCGTCGCTTTGTTCATCTGGTTTGCCGAGAATATCGGAACCTTCGCGCGCGCCTGGACCTATCCGAGCCAGAACGACGGCTGGCACATGGTCGGCGTGGAGAAGCTCGGCAGCTGGTATCTGCTGATGATCATCTCGTTCGTGCTTGTCAGCCTCGTCCAGCGGCCGAAGACACCGGATTAACCGAACGGCTTGTCGATCGACGGCGGCGGTTCGCTGAACCACTTGGGCCCGCCGTCGGTCATGTAGAAACAGTCTTCCAGCCTTATGCCGAACTCGCCGGGGATATAGATTCCGGGTTCGTTCGAGAAACACATGCCGGGCGCCAGCTTCGTCGTCTCGCCGCGCACGAGGTTGACCGGTTCATGCCCGTCGAGGCCGATACCATGGCCAGTGCGGTGCGAGGTGCCGGGCAGCTTGTAGCCGGGGCCCCAGCCGAGGCTCTCATAATAGGCGCGCACCGCGTCATCGACCTGACCCGCGGGCGTGCCGAGCTTTGCCGCGGCGAAAGCGACATCCTGTCCCTTGCGCATCTGGTCCCACACCTGCCGCTGGCGCGCCGTCGCCTTGCCATAAACAAAGCTGCGCGAGATGTCGGATTGATAGCCATGGACGGTGGCGCCGCAGTCCATCAGCACGACCTCGCCGCTCTTCACCGCCTGCGGCTTGCCCGACCCGTGCGGATAGGCGCTCGCTTCGCCGAGCAGGATCAGCTCGAATTCGCTGCGCCCACCCAGCGCCGTGGTCGCCGCAGCCATGATCGCACCGATGTCGGCGGGGGTCATCCCCGCCTCGATCCGCGGCGCGGTGTGGCGGTAGGCGGCGATGGTGATGTCGGCGGCGATCTGCATCAGCGCGATTTCGGCGGGCGATTTGTGCATGCGGCAGCCGCGCACGACCGGCGCGCCGTTGACGACCGTCGCCTGCGGCATCGCCTTTTCGAGCGCGTCGACCGCGAAATAGCGCACCGTTTCCTCGACCCCGATCTTGCCCTTGGTCAGCCCGCGCTTGCCAAGCCAGGCAGCGACCGCCGCGAGCGGGTTCTCATCCTCGTTCCACGTCAGCACGTCGGCGTCGACGCCCAGACTCTCGCGCACCGATGGCTCTTCGAAAAATGGCGTAACGACCGCGAACTCGCCCTCGCGCGTCAGCACCGCCGCGGTCAGCCGTTCGCTCCGCGACCAGCGCACCCCGGTGAAATAGATGAGGCTCGACCCCGGCTCGATCAGCAGCGCCCCGATATCGTTCGCGCGCATCAGTTCCTTCGCCTTGGCTATCCGCGCCATGCGTTCGGCCTTGCCAATCGGGACAGCCTTCGCGGCGAGATTGGGAAGGCCGGCGGTATCGGCAGCGAACACCGGCGCGGGCAAAGCCGCTGCCAGCCCGCCAATTGCCGCGGTGCCGAGGAATTGCCGTCGGTGCATTATCATCCCCTTCGTCAGTAGATTAGCAGATCGGCGATTTCGTCGCGCCACGCAGCCTCGTCGGGCAGCGCGAGCGCATCGAGATCGCCCGCCACCGCGCCCGCATCGTCGACCCACTCGCGCAGGCCCGGGCCGCCGTTGATCACGTCGATCGCAAGCACATCGTCGGTATATTCATATTTGAAATCCTTGCCCCGCCAGATCGGATAGTCCGGATAGAGGCTGCGGATCGCCTTGAACCCCAGCGCCTGCACGCGCCACGGCTGGAATGCCGCGTCGTCGTACCACGGCCCATCGGCGTGGATATGCACGCCGCTGTTGAGCTCGCCGACATGCTTGTGAAAGGTCGGCTGGAACCAGATGTCGCGGAGCTTGCACCCGCCGAGCCACCCAGGCGCCAGCCGCTGCATCTCGGCGATCACCGCCTTGGCGTCGATATCGGGCGCGCCGAACAGTTCGAGCGGGCGTGTCGTGCCCCTGCCCTCGCTCAAGGTCGCGCCCTCGACCATCACGGTGCCGGCATAGGCGCGCGCCATATTGACGTTCGCGGCGTTGGGGCTGGGGTTGATCCACACGCGATCCATGGGCCAGCCGAAGCCGGGGCCTTTCGGGTCCCAGCCCTCCATCCCGATCACACGATAGTCGACGTCGAGATTGAAGTGACGGATGAACCAGTGTCCCATCTCGCCCATCGTGAGGCCATGACGCATCGCCATCGGCCCGGCGCCGACGAAACTTTCCCAGCCGGGCAGAAGCCGCGTGCCCTCGACCGGGCGCCCCGCGGGGTTCGGCCGGTCGAGCACCCACACCGCCTTGCCATGCTGCGCCGCCGCTTCGAGGATGTAGAGCAACGTCGTCACATAGGTGTAGATGCGGCAGCCGAGGTCCTGCAGGTCGACCAGGATCACGTCGAAGGTGTGCATCGACTGGCCCGACGGCCGGCGCACCTCGCCATAGAGGCTGAACACCGGCATGCCATAGGTCGGATCGGTGAAGTCGGGCGACTCCATCATATTGTCCTGAAGGTCGCCGCGCACGCCATGCTGCGGCCCGAACACTGCGGTGATGTCGAGCCCCGAAGCGACGAGCGCATCGAGGCTGTGCGTCAGGTCGGCGGTGACCGAGGCGGGGTGCGCGAGCAGCGCGACGCGCTGGCCTTCGAGCGGTTTGCGAAGCGCCGGATCGGCGAGCAGGCGGTCGATACCGAAGTGAATTGTCATGCCGCGTCGGGTGCCCCAAGCGTGAGCGCAAAGCAATCGGGATGATGGAAGTCGGGTTTGCCCGGCGGGTGCGCGAGCGCCCAATAGCTTTTGGTGCCGTCGAGTTCCTCGATCACCGCGGACAGCGCCAATTTTGCGCCATTGTCGGGAAAGATGCCGGGCTCGACGCGCAGCGCATAGCTTTGATCGCCCTTCTCCGCCGCCATTTCCCACGGCGCAAGATCGTCGGTGCGGAGCAGCGATCGATAATCGTCGAACTGGTAACAGGCCCAGCGGCCATCGGGCGAATAATTGAACTCGGTGTAATCGGGCTCGCCGTCCTCGGTCAGGAACGCCTCGAAGCAGGTGCTTTCCCACAGGCCATCGGTCGCGCTGTCGGCGATCACGAGCTCGCCCTGCCCGTCGGGCAGCACGAGCGCCGCGGTCGCGCCGTCGACGATGAAGCGCAGCGCGAAACCGTCCTCGAATGACAGCGACACTTCGACCGCGACGGCGCGCACGGCCTTGCCCGGCGTGCCGGGGTGACAGATCAATTCCCTGCGCATGCTATCCAAATATCAAACCCCATGCTAAGCGCCCGCCCGCTATGACGAACTATAAATCCGACCTGCTGCGCCTCCTCGACGAGCGAGGCTATATCCATCAGACGACCGACGCGGAAGGGCTCGATGCGCTCGCCGCCAAACAGGTCGTCCCCGGATATATCGGCTTCGACGCAACCGCGCCGTCGCTGCACGTCGGCAGCCTCGTCCAGATCATGATGCTGCGCCGCCTGCAACAGACGGGGCACAAGCCCGTCGTGCTGATGGGCGGCGGGACGACGCGCATCGGCGACCCGACCGGCCGCGACGAAAGCCGCAAGATGCTGTCGGACGAAACGATCGCCGCAAACATCGCGTCGATCTTCAGCATCTTCCAGCAATATCTGACCTTCGGCGACGGTCCGACCGATGCGGTGATGGTCGACAATCAGGACTGGCTCGGCCAGCTCGGCTATATCGAGCTGCTGCAGGAAGTCGGCACGCATTTCACGATCAACCGCATGATGACCTTCGATTCGGTCAAGCTGCGGCTCGAACGCGAACAGCCGATGACCTTCCTCGAATTCAACTACATGATCCTGCAGGGCTATGATTTCCGCCATCTGTCGAAGACGATGGACATGCGGTTGCAAATGGGCGGGTCCGACCAGTGGGGTAATATCGTCAACGGGATGGAACTCGGCCGCCGGATGGACGGCGCCGACCTCTATGGCCTCACGACTCCGCTGCTGACCACCGCTGCGGGAACAAAAATGGGCAAAACCGCCGCCGGCGCGGTGTGGCTTAATCCAGAACAACTGTCCCATTTTGACTATTGGCAGTTCTGGCGCAACACCGACGACCGCGACGTCGGCAAGTTTCTGAAGCTCTTCACCGACCTGCCGCTCGAAGAGATCGCACGGCTCGAAGCGCTCGAAGGCGCGGAGATCAACGAGGCGAAGAAAATCCTTGCGAACGAAGCGACCGCGATGTGCCGCGGCGCGGACGCCGCGAAGGCCGCCGCCGAGACCGCGACGCAAACCTTTGAAAAGGGGCAGATCGGTGGCGATCTTCCGCAGGCCGTCGCGCCCGCCGAGGGGCTCAGCGTCGTCGATGCGCTGCGCGAACTCGGCTTCGCGGGCTCGAACAAGGAAGCGCGCCGCAAGCTCGACGAGGGCGCGGTGAAGGTCGACGGCGTCGTCATTCGCGACCCGCAGCATCTGATCGTGCCCGGTGCGGACCCCGTTCCGCTCAGCCTCGGGTCAAAAAAACATGGCCTCGTGACGCGGTAACGCACAAAAAAACGTTTACCACTTCTTCAGCAATCAGATGGATCGTCATGGCCAAATCAACAAGGTCCACGAATATGCGCAAAATCGACACGAGCAAGGCCCATTATGTCGGCCTCGACCAGCGGATCGCTCCGCGTAGCGACGTCTATTGCCGCCTGCCCTTCGTCATGCCCGACGGACGGCAGGAAATGTGCACCTGCGTCAACATCAGCGCCGACGGCATGCTGATGCGCTTCGAACGCGGGCTGGAGATCGGCGACCTTGTCGTGCTCCGCATGCCGATCATCGGCCGCACCTCGGCGAAGGTCGTCTGGTCGCTCGCCGGCAAGACGGGTTTGCAGTTCGAAAAATCAATCTCGGTCGAAGATTATCTGCCGATGATCCGCGCCATGGGCGCACGCGGCGACGTAAACTAACCACTAGAGCAGAAGCAGGCCTCTTCCCCCCTCCCGCTTGCGGGAGGGGTCGGGGGAGGGTGTGTCTGCGCGATTTGTGTTGGAGGAAACATGCCCTCCCCTAACCCCTCCCGCAAGCGGGAGGGGACTATCACCCACTCCTCAATAGCGGCACCGCGGCATCCCGCTCGAACAGATAGAGGCAGTGCCGCACCGCTTCGGCGCGGGCGCCGTCCATCCCGCCATCGCGCTCGACGAACAGCCGCGCATCATCGTGCGCTACCGGCAGCAGCCGCACGAGCTGTTCGGGGGTAGCGAGCCGGTAGTCGGCATCGCCCGACTGCTTGAGCCCGAGCAGTTCGCCACCGCCGCGCAGCTCGAGATCCTTTTCGGCAATCACGAAACCGTCGTTCGTATCGCGCATCAACGCGAGCCGCTCGCGAGCGGTTTCGGAGAGATTCTGCGAGCGCAGTAACAGGCACACCGACTTCGCCGCCCCGCGCCCGACACGGCCGCGGAGCTGGTGGAGCTGCGCAAGCCCAAAATTCTCGGCATGTTCGATGATCATCAAGCTGGCGGCAGGCACATCGACCCCGACCTCGATCACCGTGGTCGCGACGAGGACACCGATTTCGCCCGCCTGGAAACGCGCCATGACGTCGTCTTTTTCGGGGCCTTTCATCCGCCCGTGAACCAGCCCGACGCGCGCATCCCCCAGCCGCGCGCGGAGCAATGCCGCACGGTCCTCAGCCGCAGCCAACTCGCTCCCTTCGCTCTCGGCGACGAGCGGACACACCCAATAGGCCTGCGCGCCGGCGGCCAGATGCCTGTCGAGCCCGTCGACGACGTCGTCGAGCCGGTCGAGCGAAATGACGCGCGTGTCGACCGGGGTGCGCCCGGGCGGCATCTCGTCGATCTGCGACACGTCCATTTCGCCATGATTGGCAAGCTGCAGCGTGCGCGGGATCGGGGTCGCGGTCATCACCAGAAGGTGCGGCGGGCGCGCCGCCTTTTGCGTGAGCATCAACCGCTGCGCGACGCCGAAGCGATGCTGCTCGTCGACGACGACAAGCGCGAGATCCTTGTACGTCACCGCCTGCTGGAAGATCGCGTGGGTGCCGACGAGGATATCGATGCTGCCGTCGGCGAGGCCCATCAACGTCGATTCACGCGCCTTGCCCTTATCGCGCCCGGTGAGGATCGCGAGGTTAACCGGCAAACCGCCAAGCATCCGCTGCAACGTCGCGAAATGCTGGCGCGCCAGAATCTCGGTCGGGGCGAGCAGCGCCGCCTGCGTCCCCGCCTCGACCGCCGCGAGCATCGCGCGCAAGGCGACGAGCGTCTTGCCCGACCCGACGTCGCCCTGCAGCATGCGCAGCATCGGCGTGTCCTGCGCCATATCGCCCGCAATCTCGCGCCCGACGCGTTCCTGCGCGCCGGTCAGCCCGAATGGCAGCTTCAGCGCATCGGTCAGCCGGCCATCGCCACGGATGGCCCTGCCCTTGCGCGTGCGCAGCCCCTGCCGGATCAGCATCAGCGCGACCTGGCTCGCGAAAATCTCGTCGTAGGCGAGCCGGTCGCGCGCGGCTTCGTCGCGCGGGCTGGCATGGGCGCGCTCCATCGCCTCGCTCCACGCGGGCCAGCCGCGGCTGGCCAGCAAAGGCGCGTCGATCCATTCGGCAAGCTCTGGCCGCCGTTCGAGTGCCACCGCTCCAAGCTGCGACAACCGCGCGTTGGTGAGGCCTTCGGTCAGCGGATAGACGGGTTCGTGCACCGCGATGCCGTCCTCGTCGCCCGGCTCGGCGACATGGTCGGGGTGCACGATCTGGCGCATGTCGCCGTACATATCGAGCCGACCCGACACGCGCCGCGTCTCGCCCAAGGGAAAAAGTTTTCGCGCCAGCCCCGACGCGCGCCCAAAATAGACGAGCCGGACATGGTCGCCGGCGCTGTCGAACGCCTCGACGCCGAAGGGCGCTCGCGGGGATCGGCCGGGGCGATAATCCTGCGCGGTCAGCTCGACGATGATCGCCTGTCCGACCTGCGCCTGATCGAGCCGGTCGACCGGAAAGCGCGAGATCAGTCCCGTCGGCAAATGGAACAGTATATCGACGACGCGCTCCAGTCCCAGCCGCGTCAGCGGTTTGGCAAGCTGCGGCCCGACGCCTTTCAGGTCGGTGAGCGCGGCAAAGAGCGGATTGAGTATCTCGGGTCGCATGGCTAGGGCGTGTCTAGCCCCCACATTCCGTTCGTGTCGAGCGAAGTCGAGACACCCTGCGTTTGCGCCGGACCGATGGGCATCTCGACTTCGCTCGATGCGAACGGATTTCGGGATGGCCGTTGAAGAAGTTCGAGAGAAAAAGACAAGGCCCGCCATGCAAGACCGCCTCAAACGCCTGAAATTCCGTGCCTGGCACCGCGGCACGCGCGAGGCCGATTATATGATCGGCGGCTTCTTCGACCGCTATTCCGCCGATTGGGGAGACGAGGAACTCGCCTGGTATGAAGCCGTTGTCGAGGAAGACGACGTCGACATCATGGCGTGGGCGCTCGGCACCGGTCAGCCGCCCGCGCATCTTGACCGGCCGGAGATGATCGCCGCGATGCGCCGCCTGGACTATATCCCGCTGCCATGACGATGCCCGCCGCCGACATTTTTGCCGCGATCGGATCGGCGTCGGCGCCGCTGACGCTCTCGCGTGCGGCCGACGGCTTCCTGCCGCTGCTGCTCGCCGATCTGGCGCGGGCGAGCGACAAACGGCTCGTCTATATTGCGACCGACGATACGGCGATGCAGGCGATTGCCGACGCTGCGCCCTTCTTCGCGCCCGACCTGATCGTCCACCGCTTTCCGGCATGGGATTGCTTGCCCTATGACCGCGCGGGGCCGTCGATGCGCGTCAGCGCCGACCGGCTCGCCACGCTGTCGGCGTTGCAGCTCGCGCCGAAGCGCGGCGAACTGATCCTCACCACCGTCGCCGCGATCACCCAGCGCACGCTGACGCCGTTCCGCATCCGCCAGCTCGCGACGACACTCGCCGCGGGGCAGCGGATCGACCGCGATGCGCTCGCCGAGCTGCTCGTCGCGAACGGCTTCAGCCGCGTCGACACCGTCGCCGACCAAGGCGAATTCGCGGTGCGCGGCGGCATCCTCGACCTCTTCCCCGCGGGCGAGGAAACGGGCCTGCGCGTCGATTTCTTCGGCGACGAGATCGAAAGCATCCGCCGCTTCGACCCCGCCGACCAGCGCAGCCTTGGTCCCGCCAAGGCGCTGCAGCTCCTCCCGGCGTCCGAAACTTTGCTCGACGAAGCGACGATCAAGCGCTTCCGTTCGGCCTATCGCGACCTGTTCGGCGGGCAATCGACGGGCGATCCGCTCTATCAGGCGGTGAGCGACGGGCGGCGGCAGGCGGGCATGGACCATTGGCTGCCGCTGTTCGAGGAACGGCTGGCGACCTTGTTCGACCATATCGATCCCGCGACCCCGGTGCTGCGCGGCCACCGCACCGAGGCGACCGCCGAGACGCGCTTCGCCGCGATTGCCGACTATCACGCCAACCGCGTCGCGGCCGAACGCGAGTCGCCCGGCAGCTATCGTCCGCTGGCGCCTGAGACACTCTACCTGACCGAAGGCGAATGGGCCGGAGCCTCGTCGAACCGGCCGATCCATATCGTCACACCCTTCGACGTCCCGCCTGCCGCGACCGTCGTCGATCTCGAAACCTTCGCCGCGCGCGATTTCACCCCCGAACGCACCGCCGACCTCAACGTCTACGACAAGGTCGCCGACCATCTGTCCGACGAGCGCCGCAAGGGCCGCCGCACGATCATCGCCAGCTATTCGGGCGGCGCGCGCGAACGTCTCTCCGGATTGCTGCGCGACCATGGGGTCACCTCGCTCGCGCCCGCCGACAGCTGGCAGGACGCGCTCGGCACGGCCTCGTCCGAAAGCGGCGGCGCGACCGCGATGGTCGTCCTTCCGCTCGATCATGGCTTTGCATCCGACGCGATCAGCCTGCTCACCGAACAGGATATCCTCGGCGAACGCCTCGTCCGCCGTCAGAAGCGCCGCAAGAGCGCCGATGCTTTTCTCGCCGAGCTTGCGACGCTCAGCGTCGGCGACCTTGTCGTCCATCTCGATCACGGCATCGGACGCTATGAGGGGCTGACCCAGATCCCGGTCGGGAGCAGCCCGCACGATTGCGTCGCGCTCACCTATTCGGGCGGCGACAAGCTCTACGTCCCGGTCGAAAATCTCGATGTTCTCTCGCGCTACGGCGGCGAGAGCGAGGGCGTCGGCCTCGACAAGCTCGGCGGCGAGGCGTGGCAGCGCCGCAAGGCGCGGATGAAGGAGCGCATCCGCGAGATCGCGGGCGAACTGCTCGCGACCGCGGCGCAGCGCGCGCTGCGTTCGGGCGAATTGCTCGCGCAGGATGCCGCCTATCCTGCCTTCGCCGACCGCTTCCCCTATCAGGAAACCGACGATCAGGACCGCGCGATCGGCGATGTCCTCGCCGATATGGCGTCGGGGCGCCCGATGGACCGGCTCGTCTGCGGCGACGTCGGCTTCGGCAAGACCGAGGTCGCGCTGCGCGCCGCCTTTGTCGCCGCGATGGCGGGGGTACAGGTCGCGGTGGTCGTGCCCACCACCCTGCTCGCGCGCCAGCATTACACGAACTTCGCCGAGCGTTTCAAAGGCTTCCCGGTCAACATCGGCCGCCTGTCGCGCCTCGTCCCGGCGGGTGAAGCACAAAAGACGCGCGACGGCCTGTCGAGCGGACACATCGACATCGTCGTCGGCACGCATGCCGTCATCGCGAAATCGGTCGAGTTCAAGAATCTCGGCCTCGTCATCGTCGACGAGGAACAGCGCTTCGGCGTCGTCCACAAGGAGCGGCTCAAGCAGCTCAAGACCGACGTCCATGTCCTGACCCTCACCGCGACGCCGATCCCACGCACGCTCCAGATGGCGATGTCGGGGCTTCGCGAACTCAGCGTCATCCAGACGCCGCCGGTCGACCGCCTCGCGGTCCGCACCTATGTGGCGCCATGGGATCCTGTGGTAATCCGCGAAGCGCTGCTCCGCGAACATGACCGCGGCGGGCAAAGCTTCTTCGTCACCCCGCGGATCAAGGATCTGCCCAATATCGAGGCGTTCCTGCGGACGCGGGTGCCCGAGATCAAATATGTCGTCGCGCACGGCCAGATGGCGCCGGGCGAGGTCGAGGAGCGGATGAGCGCCTTCTACGACCGTAAATATGACGTGCTCGTCTCGACGACGATCGTCGAAAGCGGGCTCGACATTCCGAGCGCGAACACCCTCATCGTCCACCGCGCCGACCGCTTCGGCCTCGCGCAGCTTTACCAGCTCCGCGGCCGCGTCGGACGGTCGAAGACGCGCGCCTATGCCTATCTCACGACGCTCGAAGGCGGCGCGATTACCGACACCGCCGAAAAGCGGCTCAAGCTGCTCGGCGATCTCGATACGCTCGGCGCGGGCTTCCAGCTCGCGAGCCACGACCTCGACATTCGCGGCGCGGGCAACCTCGTCGGCGACGAGCAGTCGGGGCATATCCGCGAAGTCGGCTTCGAACTGTACCAGTCGATGCTCGAAGAGGCGATCCTGGTCGCCAAGGCCGAGGGCGCCGGAAAGCTGCCGCCGCGCGAGGCGCTGTCTCCGGTCATCACCGTCGACGCGCCGATCCTGATCCCCGAGGATTATGTCCCCGACCTGCCGCTGCGCATGGCGCTCTATCGCCGCCTCAACGATGCGCAGGATCGCCCGGCGCTCGATGCGTTTGCTGCCGAGATGATCGACCGCTTCGGCCCATTACCGCCCGAAACAGCCAACCTCGTCCAGCTGATGGAGATCAAGGCGAACGCCAAGCTCGCGGGCATCGCCAAGCTCGATGTCGGCACGAAGGGTGCGCTCGTCAGCTTCCATGGCGACGCGTTTGCCAACGTCCCGGGGCTGATCGCCTATGTCGAACGGCTGAAGGGCCGTGCGCGCATTCGCCCCGACAACAGACTGTCGATCAGCGGCGACTGGATGAGCACCGGCGCACGATTGAACGGCGCGCTGCAGCTATCGAAGGGTTTGGGGAAACTGGCGAAGCAGGTCGCCTAGGAAAATTCCGTACCCCGGCGAAAGCCGGGGCCCATCTCCCGCCGCTGCGGCAAGAACCACGCGCAGGTGAGGGACCCCGGATCAAGTCCGGGGCACAGCTATTTTTGAGCGGTAAGCAATCCCAGCAACTGATCCGCCGGCACCGGCCCCGACCTCAAAAACCCCTGCCAGGTCGCAACCCCCAGCTCGGTCAATCGCGCCAGCTGGCGCTCATTCTCGATGCCCTCGGCGACCACCAGCAGCCCCAGCGCGCGCGCGAGGTCGACGATCGCGCGCACGACGATGCGGTCGCGGTCGCTGCCGTCGATCGTGCGGGTAAAGCCGCTATCGATCTTGAGATAATCGATCGGCAGCCGCGCGAGCAGCGACAGGCTGGAATAGCCGGTGCCGAAATCGTCGATCGCGACCGCGACGCCGAGCGCGCGAATCTGCGCCAGCTGGTCGGCGGCGCTCGCCGGGTCGCTGAGCATCGCCTGTTCGGTCAGCTCGAGCGTCAGCCGGTCGGGATCGATCTTCGCCGCCTTTGCCATCGCGGCAAAGCGGCCAGCAAATTCGGGGTCGCCGAGGTCGGCGGCGGTGATGTTGAGCGAGACGCGCAGCTTCGCCAGCGCCTTCGGCCAGCTCGCCATTTCGGCGAGCGCGACGCGGTGCGCATGTTCGGTGAGCTCGCATTCGAGCCGGGCCGCGCGCGCGGCCGTCACCAGCGGCCCCGCGCCGAGCAGCCCGAGCTCGGGATGCTGCCAGCGCAGCAGTGCCTCGACCCCTGTCATCTCGCCGGTCGCGACGTCATATTGCGGCTGATAATGGATCACGACCTCGTTCTGCGACAGCGCGGCATGAACCATCACCCCGTCGCGGGCAGACGCCGGCCGCGCCAGTTGATCGCATGCCGCACGCAATTGCTCGGCGACCGACTCATCACGCGTGATCAGCGCCGCCGCGATGCGGATCGACAGGCGGCCATTCGGATCGCCGACGATCGGTTCGGCCAGCGCGACGTGGAGCGCGCGCTCCTGCGCGCGAAGCGCACCGAGCGACATCGGTGTCGACGGAACGATCAGGAAACGCGGGCCGTCGAGCCGGTCGACGCACGATCCCTGCCCGAATTCATCGCTCGCGAAATTTTCGAGCCGCCGCCCGATCTCTTCGAGCACCGAATCGCCCGTTGCCGTGCCCGCACTGTTGTTGATGCGCGCCATCTGGTCGACCTGGACCAGGATGACGCCGGCGTCGGCATCATAGCGCGCGTGCAGGGCTTCGAGTTTGCGGGCGCAGACGGAAAGGGTCTCGGACAGGCGATTCATCGCATTCCCCTAGCAGGCTTTGCTTGCCAAGTTCCTGCCTTTTGCATCAATATGCGCGCGTGGCTGCCACATTTTCCCATAGCGCCCTACCCGCGGCGCCGCTCATCGACGGACATGGCCGTCGGATCAGCTATTTACGCCTTTCGGTCACTGATCGCTGCGACCTGCGCTGCCGCTATTGCATGGCGGAGGATATGACCTTCCTGCCCAAATCGGCGGTGCTCAGCATCGAGGAAATGGGCGAAATTGCAGAGCGCTTCGTTGCGCGCGGGATCCGCCGCATCCGCCTGACCGGCGGCGAACCGCTGGTCCGGCGCGGGATCGATACGCTCGCGACGCGATTGGGGGCGATGATCGGCCGCGGCCTCGACGAACTAACGCTCACCACCAACGCGATGCGCCTCGCCGAGCATGCGCCGATGCTCGCTGCGGCGGGGGTGCGCCGCATCAACGTCAGCCTCGACACGCTCGACCCCACCGCCTTTCGCCATATCACCCGTGTCGGCGACCTTGATGTCGCGCTGCGCGGCATCGATGCGGCGCGCGCCGCCGGACTGGCGGTCAAGATCAACATGGTCGCGCTCGCCGGGCTCAACGAAGACCAGCTCGTCCCGATGCTCGATTATTGCGCCGCGAATGGCTGCGACCTCACGCTCATCGAAACGATGCCGCTCGGCGAGGTCGCGGACGACCGCAGCGATCATTATATCCCGCTCCATCACTTCGTCGCGCCGCTTCGCGAAACGCGCGCCATCTATCCGATCGACAAACGCACCGGCGGCCCGGCGCGCTATTTCGCGGTCGAGGGCAGCCCGGTGACGCTTGGCCTCATCACCCCGCTCAGCGACAATTTCTGCGCGACGTGCAACCGCATCCGCCTGACCGTCGAGGGGCGCGTCTATATGTGCCTTGGCCAGGACGATCATGTCGACCTGCGCGCCGCGCTGCGCGATGGCGGCGACGTCGATGGGTTGATTGATGCGGCATTGGCTGGCAAACCCCGCGCGCATGACTTTCATATCGAAGGAAAGTCCAAACCGGCGGTCGCGCGTCATATGAGTGCAACGGGCGGCTGAGGGGCCGCCCGCTAGGGGAACCGGACCAATATGCATCGCAAGATTGCGCTCGTCGCATCGAACGCGCCCGCGGCCATGGAGGCGGAAGCCGAACTGCGCCCGCTCTATGACTTCGTGGAATTGGGGGAGGCCGACCTGCTGATCGCGCTCGGCGGCGACGGTTTCCTGCTCCACATGCTGCACCAGTTGCTCGACCAGCGCCGCAGCCTGCCCGTCTTCGGCATGAATCGCGGCACCATCGGGTTCCTGATGAACGAGTTTAGGATCGAGGGACTGGTCGACCGGCTCGCCGCCGCGCGTCCCTTCCTGATCCATCCGCTGTCGGGCGACATTACGACGATCAGCGGCGAGCGTCACATATTGCCCGCGATCAACGAGATTTCGCTGCTGCGCGAAACGCGCCAGGCGGCAAAGCTCGAGGTGATGATCAACGAAAAGACGATGCTAGAGGAACTGGCGTGCGACGGCGTGCTCGTGTCGACCCCGGCGGGATCGACCGCGTACAACCTCAGCGCCAACGGCCCTATCCTGCCGCTCGAATCCGAGATGCTCGCACTGACGCCGATCAGCCCCTTCCGCCCGCGCCGCTGGCGCGGTGCGCTGGTCCCCGAATCGACGAGCATCCGCTTCAACGTCCGCGAAGCCGCCAAACGGCCGGTCAGCGCGGTCGCCGACCAGCGCGAGATCCGCGATGTGAAGACCGTTTTGGTCACCACCGACCGCAGCCGGCCACTGACTTTGCTGTTCGATCCCGACCAGGGTCTCGACGAACGCATCGCGATGGAACAATTTATCGTCTGAGAGTCACAAAAGGCCATAAAAGCCCCTTGATAAAGTTGTCGGTTGGCGGCAAAGGGGCCGCCTTGTCCGCTTCGGCGGCGTGTTCCTCGGTAGCTCAGCGGTAGAGCAATCGACTGTTAATCGATCGGTCGTAGGTTCGAATCCTACCCGGGGAGCCATTTCTTTCAAGACATGCGAAAGGCTACGCCAAAGCACCCTAGCTTTGCGCGACGTTTGCCGACGGCACTCCCCCGTACTCCAGGGCAGCGATGAAAAGAGCCTAAACTCTTATCGCAGAGCAGAATATCGTAGGTCGCCCAGACACTGCAACGAGGAAATCGACTTCGCGTAGGCTAGCGAAGAAATACAAGCCATAGAGCCGCCTAGCGCTCCTGCGGACACAGCAGCGTCGCCTTGGCGCCTTCCGGCTACTCTGGCGTAGCGTCTCTGCGCCAACAAGCCGACGAACGACGATCTGCTTTTGGCCGGAAGCGGACGGTCTGCTTTCAGTCTCCTTTGTGCGAAAAGCGGCCGTCCGCAATCTTTGACGAAGAGACAACATGCGCACCTGACTAAGCATTTGCTTAAAGAAGCTTTCTTATCGATCGGAGGAGGAGGCGCTTGTTGTCGTTCGGCGCTCTGAATTGCAGCTCCGGACATATCGCTGCGACCGCTGCCGGCTGTTTCACTTAACGAGCCGCACAAAGGGCAAGCCTTCACCTCGGTGAGGTGAACGCCCATTCCGTCATTGGCCGCTTGCGAACGGCCTGCTTTGGAGAAGCCAAAGGAAAAGAGGTGGACTTCCTGAATGCCGTCCACATCATGACCGTCAACGCCAGGGCGTGAAATGGCCGCGACACTAAGCTGCGGCCCCCAAATGGTAATGGCTGGATGATGCCGGGCGGCGCATCGGCCCCTTTAAATGATCGCTGGAATGCGAGGCCCGGGACCATCGATGCCCGGGAATCAGGGGGGCATATGCACGAACGGCGTAGCGACGCGGGCACGTCATTGACGGGAGCACAGGCGCATTTCGCGCTTGCGGTGTTCCTTCTCGCTTATGTCCTGTCCTTCGTTGATCGCCAGATACTGAGCCTGATGGTCGATCCGATCCGCCGCGATCTGGGGATCAGCGATCTACAGATCGGGCTGCTCCAGGGCGCAGCCTTTGCGCTGCTCTATGCCATGCTGGGGGTGCCGATCGGGATGCTCGCCGATCGCCTGGTTCGGAAGCGCATCATCGCCTTGGGCGTGGCGTTCTGGAGCGTCGCCACCGGGCTGTGCGGCTTTGCCGGAAGCTATACGACCTTGTTTCTCGCACGCATGGGGGTTGGTCTTGGCGAGGCAGCCCTGTCGCCGACCGCGCATTCCTTTCTGAGCGACGCCTTTCCTCCCGCCAGGCTCGCGCGGGCGATGGCGATCTATTCGCTTGGCATCACGCTGGGCGGGGGGGCGGCGTTCATGATCGGCGGAAGCGTCATCGATCTGGTCGCGCGCAGTGGAGCGACCACGCTGCCGCTGCTCGGTACGCTCAAATCCTGGCAGCTCGCCTTTCTGATCGTGGCGCTGCCTGGATTACTGATCGCGCCGCTTGTCATGCTGGTCACCGAGCCGCGCCGCCGCGGCGCGGTGCTGGCGCCCGATCTCCGGCCCGATCGCCCGACGCTCGCCACGGTGCTGCGCTATGTGACATCCAACTGGCGCGCCTTCGCGCCGATCTACTTCACCTCGTCGCTGCTCGGCATTCTCGGCTATAGTATGATGAGTTGGTACCCGACGCTGCTCATCCGTTCCTTTGGCCTCTCGCCGGGTGAAGCGGGGCATTATGTCGGGCTGATCTACCTCCTTCTCGGCAGCGCGGGCTCGATCACCGGCGGACTGCTCGCCGAAAGGCTGGCAGCACGCGGCCGACACGACGCAAACCTGCGCGTCGTCGCAATCGTGTCGGGTGCAGTGGTTCTGCCCGCGGTCGCAGCACCGCTGATGGACAGCCTGCCCGCGATGCTCCTGCTCTTCGCGCCCGCGATCTTCCTGCAAAGCGGCTTTTTCGGCGCGTCGACTGCGGCGATACAGTTGACGACGCCCAACAAGATGCGTGCGACCAATGCCGCGCTCTTCCTTCTCGCCAACAATCTCATCGGCCTGTCGCTCGGCGCCGCGATCGTGCCGCTGATCGATCATCTGTTCTTTGGAGGGAATAATCTTGGCGCCGCGCTCGCGGTCATCGCGGCCGTCGTCTGCCCCTTGAGCCTGATCCTCGCGCGCTGGGGGCTCGCGCCATACCGCGCGCTCGTCGTCCAAAACATGGCGACGGCCTGAATTCCGCGGAAGGGCGTCCGCCTTCCCCGCCGATCTCGACCAATTTCAACAGGGAGAAATAATGTGAGAATTGATAATCTGCGCCGTGCCGCCTTGTGCGGATGCGCGCTGGCGCTGGCGCATGCCGCCCCGGTGCTTGCACAGGATGCCGCCGTGACAGAAGCAGCTGCCCCCGAGGCGGCCGCACCCGACGAAGGCGGCGAGATCGTCGTCACCGGCTCGTTGATCCGCCAGTCTTCGATCCCCTCGCCGGTCGATATCGTCGATGCGGGCCAGATCGCCACGCGCGGCATTGCCAACCCCGCCGAACTGGTACGCGCGCTTCCCGCCAATGCGGGTTCCGAAGCGCAGGTCGATCAGCTCAATCAGCCGCTGACGTCGGGCACCGCGCAGTTCAACCTGCGCAATCTTGGACTGGGCTCGACGCTGGTGCTGCTCAATGGCCGCCGGCAAACACTCAGCGCAGTGGCCGCGACCGATGGCAGCACCTTTGTCGACATCAACTCGCTCGTCCCGCTAATCGCGCTCCAGCGCGTCGAAGTCGTCAAGGACGGTGCCGCGGCAACCTATGGCTCGGACGCGGTGGCAGGCGTCGTCAACTTCATCACGCGCAGCCGTGTCGAGCGTCCCGAAATCTCTGGACGCTACCTCAGCATGGATGGCGCCTATCAGTTGACGCTTCAGGGCATCACCGGTCTTGAGCTTGCGGGCGGCGACCTCATACTCGCAGCATCCTATTTTTCGAGCAGCCGCCTTGGCACCAATGAGCGCAGCTTTTCGCGTGCCAGCACCTTCGGGCGCCCGTCCTGGCATTCGGTTTCAAGCTTTGGTCAACCTGGCTCCTATTTCGTCCCGAGCCTCGGCCGCTTCGCACCCGACCCCAATTGCACCAATGCGGCATTTCCGGACAGCTATCGCAATTCGCCGGCCGACACTTTCTGCCGCTATGACTTCTCGGAATCCTTCGATCTGCTGCCCACCGAGCGGCGTGCACAATTCTACGGATCCTATGAGGTGGATCTGACCGATGCGGTAAAGCTCAACCTCGAGGCCGCCTATACCAACACCTTCTCCAAGGTGCGCGCATCGCCCTCCTTCCCGATCCTGACCGTATCGCCGCTGGTTCCGGCCACGCATCCCGACAATCCGTTCGGCCAAGCCGTCCGCTTCCGTGGCCGCCTGCTTGGCAGCAACTATGGCTCGTCGATCTCGACCTTCAAATATGACACGTTCCGCGTGGCAGCGGGGCTCGAGGGCAAATTTGCCTTCGGCTGGAACTGGAACATTGATGCCGGCTACAGCCAGCAGAATGTGCAATATGACAAGCCCGACACGCGGGCGACAGCGCTCCAGAATGCGCTCAATGGCCTTGGCGGCACGGGCTGCAATCCTGCTACTGGTACGCCCGGCGTCGGCCCCTGCCAATATTATAACCCGTTCGGTTCGGCGCAGCTGGGCACGGGCACCGCGAACAGCCAGGCGCTGATCGACAGCCTCATCGGCCTGACCGACCTGCAGGGCAAGGCCTCGCTTGTCACGATCGAGGGCGTGACCACTGGCGACGTTTTCGACTGGGCGGGCGGCACCGTCGCGGCGGCCGTCGGCGCACAATATCGCCGCAACCATTTCCGCCACGACTGGGGCGCCGATGTCAATGCGGGTGAACTGATCACGCTCGGCCAGGCACCCGACTTTTCGGGCAATCAGGAAACCGTGTCGGTCTTCGGTGAGGTCAAGGTGCCGTTCGGCGAGATTCTCGAGCTCCAGCTTTCGGGACGCTACGAGAAATATATCGACAGCTTCGGCAACTTCAGTCCCAAGGCGGCGCTGCTCTTCCGCCCCTTCGATGCGCTGTCGCTCCGCGCCTCCTATGGCAAGGCGTTCCGTGCGCCTTCGATCTACCAGTTGGTCGCGGTGCAGGCGGGCCAGCCTTCGGTGAGCGATGGCGGCACCTTTGTCTTCGCCAATACCCAGACCTTCGGCAATCCCGATCTGAAGCCCGAAAAGTCCGACAGCTACAATATCGGCGCAACGCTCCGGCCGCTTCAGGGGCTCGAGTTCAACGTCGATTTCTATGGCTTCGACTATTCGAACCTGATCGTGAAGGAGAACCCGCAACCGATTATCGATCAGGCTCGGGCGGACACCGCGGCGGGTCTTGTCGGTACGCCCGCGCAGCTCAAGGTGAAACGCGACGTGCTCGGCAACCTCCAGCTCGTCAAGCTCGACTTCATCAACGCCTCCTCGGTCAAGACCGAAGGCATCGACGTGTCGGGTCGTTATCGCTTCGACACGGGGATCGGCGCGTTCGAGGCCAATGCCGCCTGGACGCATATCCGCAATTATCGCGTCCGCCTGTCGCCCGGCGGGCCCGTGATCAACGGTGCGGGCAGCGTCAACTTCAACAACCTCGGCCGTTCACTGCCGCGCAATCGCGTCGAGTTTGGCCTTGGCTGGACGCTCGAGAACCACCAGCTCCAGGCATTCGGCCATTATGTGAGCGGCTACACCAATGATCGCTCGGGGATTACCGACCGCTCGATCAAGGCACAGACGACCTTCGATCTGCAATATAATCTGACGCTCGAAGGTCTGCTGGGCGCGCCGACCAAGCTGACGCTGGGCGCGATCAACCTCGCCGATAAAAAGCCGCCGGTCGCACAGCTCAACCTGGGCTTCGATCCCATCGTCCACGACCCGCGCGGGCGGGTGCTCTACATCGGCGCAAGCCAAGGCTTCTGAAGATAAGATGTGTTCAGAGCCGGCGCGACAAGCCCGGCTCTGAACCGCTTCCCAAATGGGCAATCCGGCTCGATTGCATCAGCCCTGCCACCATCCCGGGCGAAATGGCCGAAAACGACCAGTCTCCTGATTGGCGCGCGACACCATGAGCGGTCATCAAAGGTAGAAGATCGGCAGCCGGTCCGGAACGCCTATTTGCGGACAAATTTGTCGCCACCGAGTTCCAGAGTGGCGATCTCTCCATCCGGAGCGAAGGTGAACCCCACGGGGGTCTGACCGGTTATACTCCTCTGGCCAGGACTATCCCACTGCGCCTTGAACATATCGTTGCGATCATGGTTGAGCACCGCCGTCGCCTGCGGACGTGCGAGCTTGAGCTTGCCGTCGGTCAGCGTGATTGCAATCTCACCGAGCAGGTCGCTTGAGTAGGTACCGGCATAGCGATCGAGTGGCAGTCGTGTGGGCGCAATCGTCACAGAACCCAACGTCGCCGCTGCCTTTTCACGCGCAATCCGGACCGCGTCGTCGTTCTCCTGCTTCATGACGGCGCTGTGATCGATCACGGGGCCACCAAGGAAAGCGTCCAGCACTCGCAGTTCGACGGCCGTAGCCAGCTTTGTGCGCAAGCCGTTGGTCAGCACAACCACGCCGAGCTTCCTTTCAGGCATCATCGCGACCATGCTCTGCATCCCGTCGATCGCCCCCGAATGCCGGACAATCTTTTGTCCCCGATATTCCTGTACCCCCCAGCCAAGGCCGTATTCACTGAACTTGAAAGTTGCGTCGGTTCCTCCACGCGGGACAATCTGACCGCTATGCATTTCTGCCAGGGTCGGGGGGGCGATAAGCTGCGTGCCTTTGAACGTGCCGCCGCCGAGTTGCAGGCGCACCCACTGCGCCATGTCGCGCGCACTAGAGTTGATCACGCCGGCGCCGCCAACATTGTCGATCATGCGATATTCGACCGGCGTCGCCTTGCCGTCGAGCAGCGCATGCGGGGTCGCCACGTTGGCCAGCCCCTTGAGGGCAGTGACACTGGTGTTGGTGCGGCGCATGCCCAGCGGCTCGAAGATGCGGTCGGCGATGAACTGGTCATAGCTGGTGCGGGTCACCGCGGAGACTATCTCGCCCGCCACGATGAACATCTCGTTCTGATACTGATACTGGTTACGGAAGCCCAGCGTGTCGGCCTGGAAGCGTAACCGCCGGATGATTTCCTGACGTTCGAACCCCGATCCATACCAGAGCCCGCCGTTGGTAACGACGCCGGTACGATGCGACAGCAGATCGCGTACCGTCACGTGGCGGGTGACATAGGGATCATGAAGCTCGAACGACGGCATGTAATCGTGCACCACGCCGTCCCATTCGATTTTCTTCTCATCGACCAACATGCCGAGCGCCGCAGAGGTGAAGGCCTTGGTTGCCGATCCTATCGCGAAGACCGTATCGGCGTCGACCTTGCCGGGCTTGCCCGCTTCGCGGACGCCGAAACCTCTGGAATATATAATTCGGTCGTCCTTGACGATCGCGATGGACAGGCCCGGCACCTGCCATGCCTTCCGGGCGCCCTCGATGTATGCGTCGAGCCCCACGAGTGCTTCTGCCGTCGTGGGCGATGTCACCGGCGCCGGAGATGGCGTCTCGGCCGCGGCCGGAGCGAAGGCCTGACCGACGAACAGGGCCAGACTCGCGCTAGGCACGAGGAAATACCTCAATCGTTTATTCGAGACCACGCTGTATGCCCCTCCCTTGGGAAGCGAAAATTTCTAATTTGAAAATATTTTCGGATTTGAGCATAATTGCTCCGAACAGAAATTGTCAACGACCTACCGTCCGTTCCTTCCGTAGTCACACCGGTGTGCCAAAGAGTGCCTGGATTTTCTGCGGACCGACAAGAGCGGTTCGGTACCAGCGTAACTGGAGAGCCTCCCGACCCATGATGGCCGCTAGCGGTCGGGCTACTTTCAGGCATGGCTGCCGAACTTCTAGCGCCGATAGAGAAACGAAAATTATCTGCAGGAAGATTTTGAGCGTCGGGGCGAGGGAGCGCCACGCCCCCGATAAGCGCTTATATTGAAATAGAATTCAACCCCGATGTCCAGGACGAAGGGGCACTGTGAAGATAGGTAATGTCGCGGCATGGCCGGCCACCAAAGGGAAATGGATCAGTCGGAACGCGCTATTTCTAACTCCGGACAAACGACACCGCGTCTCATTTTGCGCCAGGAATCCATGTTTTTCGTGATTTTCTTGGTTGAAGACTCATCAATCATACTCTAATTTTCTTTTGGGTCGCAGCGTGATTCTTTTGGGGAGGATGCGCGTGCGGAATAGGACCGATCTGGTTAGGGATAACCGAGGCGCTACGGCCGCGATTTTCGCGATCGCCATGCCCGTTCTCGTCGGCATGGGTGCGCTTGCCGTCGACGTGGGACTGTGGACGGTGCAGAAGCGCGAAGCGCAGGGCGCCGCCGATCAGGCCGCTTTCTCAGCTGCTATCGCCGCACAGGCCGATGACGACGATGCTGGGCATCTCGAAGGCAGAGCCGTCGCGGCCAGCATGGGTTTCGTCGATGGGCAGGACGCGGTCGTTGTCGAGACGAACAAGCTCGACAGCCTTGACGGAGAGTCGGGCGAATTCTGGGAAGTTATCATCAGGAAACCCCAGTCGATGGGGCTTGCAGCGATCTTTCTCGACAGCGCGCCGACAGCGCAGGCCCGCGCCGTTGCCGGAACCGCATCGGGCGGAGCCGCCTGTATTATCGGCCTCAGCACGAGCGGCACGGCCGTTTCGATCGACAATAACAACAGCATCAGCAATCCGGGCTGCGCCGTCTACTCGAACGCCAATATGTCGATGAGGAACGGCAGTACGATCAATGGCACTGCTTTTGTCGCGGGTTCGATAAGCAAGCAAAACCCGAACCAGATCACGATCGGTCGGGAAGTTACCGGCGTGACGCCCATCCCGGACCCCTATGCCGACGTTCCCTCACCCGGCCCCTGCACCAACTCGGCGAGAATCACGAATGGCGGCAACTATTCCGCAGGCCAATTCTGTGCCGGCATCGAAATCCGGAACAATGCCAGCAACAAGACGCTGAACCTTGCGTCGGGAACCTACTTTGTTGGCGGAATTCTGCGATTGGACAATGGCGTCACGGTCAACGGAACCGGAGTCACGTTGGTGTTGATGCCCGGCACGACGGTCTCGCTCGGGAACAATCTTGTTTTCAACCTCACGGCGCCGACCAGCGGGAGCTATGCCGGCATAGCGATGATGGGCCGCAATATCGGAACCAATATTCTCGCCTGGAACAATGCCATCTTCAACGTGCAGGGTGCTCTTTACTTCCCCAATCAGGAATTATCGATCAGGAACAACAGCGTATTCAACTCTGCGCAATGCACCCAATTGGTCGCGCTTGTCGTTTCGATCAACAACAACGCCAATATGAACGATGAATGCCCCGGTTCGGGGATCCGGGACGTTGGCGACGGCAAGGTGGCCTTGCTCGTATGACGCGCTCCCGGACAAAATCGCCAGCGTTGAAGCGAGCTCTGCGCGATCAATCGGGCGCCAGCGCGGCCGAGTTCGTTTTGATCCTGCCGATACTGGCGATCCTGCTGTTCGGCGCGGTCGATGTCGGCGGACTGGCGTGGGCCAAGATACAGGTCGGCGCGGCGGCGCGCGCCGGCGCGACCTATGCGCTGACCAACGGCTTCGACGAAGCCGGGATCAACAGCGCGGTGACCAATGCGACCGGGCTGACGGTCACCGCAGGCACACCGGCGCAGATTTTCGGCTGTCCCGACCTGGCCAGCGGCATTGTCGAGGTGGAGGATGACAGTGTTGCGTGTCCCGGTAGCGGAGAACTGCCGGGTGACTATGTGACCGTCGGCGTAAGCGCCGATTATATTCCGATCTTCGGCTGGCCGGGATTGGCCAATCCAGTGCCGCTTTCGGCCGAAGCAAAGGTCCGCATCTCGTGACGCGGCGTTTGCATTCGGACCGCCGCGGTTCGATCGCCGCCGAGTTCGCACTCGTCATTCCCTTGTTGCTGCTCCTGTCCTTCGGGATCATCGAATTCGGCCGGACGATGTGGGTGCGCAATTCGCTGCAATCGGCGGTCGAGGATGCCGCGCGCTGCTATGCGCTCCAACGGCCCGAATGCGCGACGGTCGCCGACGTCAAAAACTATGCGGTGAGCAAAGCGATGGGGGTTCCCGTGACCGCCGATGCCTTCGAAGCCGCGCCGGCGACTTGCGGTAGCGTGAACGGCAGGCAGGTGACGGCCACCTATCCGTTCGTCTCGATCGTGCCGGTCATCCCGCTGGACTTTACGGTCAGCGCCAGCGCATGCCGTCCGGCGCCTGTATGACAAGGACAGCGCCGCGCATGCCGCCGGTGAGCGAACGCTGAACTGATCAGGGATAGGTCCGGAACAGCGAGATGATTCCGCCAGCGGCGATCGCCAGCCCATAGGCGATCCGGCGCTTCATGAAATTGCCCTTTGCGCGATCGGCAGGACCGAAGGCAGTGCGCGCGAGGCGCAGCAGGATCGATACCACGACCACCGCCACCCCGCTCAGCGAGACGACGAGCAGCAAGAACAGGCCGTTCGACAGGGCGAACCACAGGGAAACGGCCGCATAAAGCTTGACGTCGCCGCCACCGAACCAGCCAAAGTGAAACAGCAGCATCCCGATCCCCAGCGCGATCGCGAAATGCAAAAGGTGCGACCATAGCGGCGCGATGAAAGGAAAACCGGCGAACCAGGCGACGCCCCCGAGCAGGAGCAGGAGCAACGGATACATATTGGGGATGGTGAAGCGGCGCGCATCGGAATAGGCGGCGAGTGCCAGAATGGCCACATAGACGGCCTTGATTGCGATCAATGCGCAAGCCTTTCGTCATCGCGACCCGTTACCGCGGCATATTGCCGCCAGAGCTGCTCATCATGACGCGGTCGCGCGATCAACGCCTGACCCAACAACGCCTCGGCGAGAAGGGAGCGGCTGGCGCGTTGCGCACCGAGGCCGGCATATTGAAGGCGGCGGCTCCACATCAGGTCGCTGTCCGACGGCCGCCGCGATGGTTGCCGTCCCAGCATCCCGTTTGCATAGTCCAGATTGATCCGCACTTCCGCCTGATCGGGATCGAGGAGCAGAAGCGCCGAAAGGGCACGCACCGCCTCCGGGGCATCGCCGGCGGCAATCAGGGCAACGCCAAGATCGCATCGCACGCCCCCATTGGCGGGATCGAGAGACAGACCTTTTCGAAACGCCGCGACTGCAGCAAGCGCCCGGTCGCGGGCGAGGTGCAACCGGCCTGCGCTGCGCCAGAACACCGGATCTTCGCTACAGGCCTTTTCGGCGCTCGTCGCGAGTTGATCGGCCCCGTCGAACCGGGATATCTGGACGAGAGCGGTCATTTCGGCGGACAATTTCCTGCATTGCAAACGCCCGTCGGGATCGATCGCCGTCAGAAGCGACACCGCCTCGGCGGGCCGACCGACGGCGATGAGCCATTCGGCACGCATCAGGTCGATTTCACCGCCCTCCTCTTCGGATTGCTTTGCCAGGCGATTCAGCAGCGCTTCGGCTTCGACATATCGCTGGCCTGCCAACGCGTCGTCGGCCGCGCGAAGCAGGGCCGACCTTGGCGGACCTGTTTCCCCTGCCGTCGACGCGTTCGGTTCGGCCGCTGCCAGAAGCGTCGTCGAAACCGCGTAAAGGACGAGCACAACCGCAGCGGCGATGATCGGGTTGATACGCCGATACATCAGGTCGCGGCCTGCGCGGTCGGCAGGCTGATGCCTGCAAAATTGCCTATCAGATTGATCTGATCGAGATAGGCGGCGACCAAGCCGAGATAGGCCTTGTTGCTCATCTCCGCGGGCTGCGAGATGGCGATCGCGCTTTCCGGCACGATCGAACACTCTGCTCCAGTCGCCTGCGTCGCGATGAACACTTCGCCGACGCTGATGCGGAACATCCGCATCTCGCCTTCATTGCTCGATTCCGCCGGATCGGCATCCGTCAGGCAAGCTATCGACATTTCGTCAGCCGGGGATGGCGCCGCGGCGGACGGCTGGCCCAAGAGCCGGGCCTCGATCAGCAATGGGCGAAAGCTGGCACCGAGGGGACTGGGCTTGCGCAATTCCCCGCCCGCGATCACCGATGCATGTTCGGCCTGCGACGGCTCGGCGGATAAGGCCGCCTCCACAGCCGGGACCTGCGGCATGTCCGCCGGCTCGCCCGACCCATCGGCCAGCAGCGACCGGCGTTTCTCCGATTGCTGTGATGCGCTATAAAAGGTTGCGAGATTGCGCCGCGTGCGCTGGTCATCGGTCCGCAAAGCCAGCGCTTTCTGAAAATAGCGCTCGGCAACATCGCGTCGCCCGATACCGTCATAAGCGATCGCCAGGCCGTTCAGACTATCGACCTCGAGCGCCGGATCGCGACCCGCGGCCTTGAACAGCTCGATTGCCAGGCCAAATTGCTTGGAAGCGAGAAACGTCCGCGCGCGTTCGAGAGATTGCGCGGGCGAAAGGCCGGCGAGAACCGGGACGTCCTTGACCACGGGCAGCGCGGATCGGAGGTGCGGACCAAAGGAGCAACCGGCCAACACCAGCGCCGCGACCATCATGCCGGGTAAGGGACGAATGCGCATGATCAACCACCACCTGTCATGGCCGGCGCAACGTCGCGGATCACGCGGACAGCGGCGGGTAGCATCAGCACGCCGACCATCACGGGCAACATGCAGGCGACCAGAGGAATCGACAGGAGGACAGGCAGGCGGTGGGCCTTTTCCTCCGCACGCATCCGGCGCTTTTCGCGCATCTCGGAAGCATAGGTGCGAAGGGTGGTCGCGATGCTGGAGCCAAGCTTGTCCGACTGGATCAGGAGGGTCGAAAAGGCACGAATTTCGTCAACGCGCGTGCGATCCGCCATGGCGCGCAAGGCCTCCTCGCGACTTGCACCCGCCCGTAATTCCAGGGTCGTCTGCAAAAGCGTTTCGGCAACAAGCGGGTGCGAGGTCGTCATCTCCCGGGCCACCCGGTCGAGCGCGGCTTCGAGACCCATCCCCGCCTCGACGCAGACCAGCATGAGATCGAGGCAATCCGGAAAGCCGTTCACGATTTCCTGACGGCGGCGATCCGCCCGGGCAGTCAGATAGAGATTGGGCAGGACGAGCCCCATCGCAGCGAAGCCCGCCCCCTGCAGATAGAGGCTCAGCAGGGAGATCGGCTTGTCCGAGACCAGTTGCGGAAGGACGACCAGCGAAGGCAGGAGGATGATCAGCAGCAGGCGAACGAGCGTAAAAATCTTCGGCGCCTGCGGCGACCGGTAACCCGCCGCGATCATCTTGCGTTGCAGGGCTTTGGGATCGGAGTCGCCGAGGGAGAATCCGCCCCGCTCGATCCTGTCGGTCAGTCTGGCCCACGCGCTGGCCTTGGCGGTGGAGGCTTCCAGCATGGCCGTAGCGCTTTCGGAAATAGCGCTCGTCGATTCCTTTCCGAGGCGGTTCAGAATCAATCGGCGGCTGACCAGCGTTCTGATCGCCAGAAAAGAGACCGCCGACACGAGGGCGAACAAGAGCAGCAGAACCGCCCATCGCATGAAAGGAGACAGGGCGATTTGTTCGACCATGCTATACTTTCAGATCCACCATTCGCCGAATGGCGACAAAACCGATCAGATAAAGAAGCAGGATCCCGGCGAAGCCGAAGATGAAAATCGGATCTCCCGCAACGTCGAGATAGAATGCCGGGTTGACGATGAACAAAACCGCGAAAGCGAGGATCGGCAAAATGGTGAGAACGAGGGCGGTCATTCGGCCTTCCGAACTGAGCGCACGAACCTTCATGAACATGCTCGCGCGCTCGCGGATGACCCGGCTCAGATTTTCCAGTATCTCTGCCAGATTTCCGCCGGTTTCCATCTGAACGGAAACCGACACGACGAACATGTCGATGTCGGCGAGCCCCCAGCGCTGCGCCATGCGCGACAGCGCTTCGCGCAGCCCGAAACCAAAAGCGATCTCGTCGGCCACGATACCGAATTCAGTGCCGACGGGATCCTCCATTTCCTCGACAAGCAGATTGAGCGCTGCCGGAATCGGGTGGCCCGCGCGCAACCCGCGGACGAAGACATCGAGCGCGACCGGAAACTGACTCTCCATGCGGCGACGGCGCGCATCGGCGAGCCGACCGATCACCATCCAGGGCAATAATATGCCGACGACCGCGCCCATCGCCACCGCCAACTGGATCACGCCGAAGGTGACGGCGACACCCGACCATGCCGCGAGAGTCAGGATCAGCGCCGCCACCGCCCCCCCGCCGAGCAGCATCGCGCCGAACACTTCGGGCACGGAGCGTTTGATATTAGCGGCGTTAAGCATCCGGTGAAAAGCACGCGCCGAATTGGAAGCCCATTGCGGCGCACCCGGAATATCGTGCGGAATATCCTTGCGCAGCCTGGCGGTCACCGTTTCACGGTCGACACCGGCCTCGATCATCCGCAAACGCGCATTCACCGCCCGGGTCTTGGCGCGCCGGTCGACGAAGGCACCGCCCGTCACTTGCGCGACGAGCACGATGAACGCGAAAAGGGCCAGCATCGTCAGGAAACGAAGTGCCGTATCGCTCATGTCAGGTCACCGGACGATCTGGCCGGAACAGGTCCGGCGACAAGTCGATGCCATGGGCCGACAAGGTTTCGAGGAATTTGGGCCGGATGCCCGTCGCCTCAAAATGACCCAGTACGCGGTTGTCGGCATCCCGACCGGTCATGCGGAACAGGAAGATATCCTGCATCGTAATGATCTCGCCCTCCATGCCCGTGATCTCCGACAGGCTGAGCAGCCGTCGATGGCCATCCGAAAGGCGGCCGATCTGCACCACCACATTGATAGCGGAGGCGATCTGCGCCCGCGCCGCGCGCGGCGACATTTCGATGCCGCTCATGCCGACCATCTGTTCAACGCGCGCAAGCGCATCGCGCGCGGTGTTGGCGTGGACCGTCGTCATCGAGCCGTCGTGACCGGTGTTCATCGCCTGCAGCATGTCGAACGCCTCGCCGGCGCGAACTTCGCCGATGATGATGCGATCCGGGCGCATGCGAAGCGCATTCTTTACGAGGTCGCGCTGCGTCACTTCGCCGCGCCCTTCGATATTGGGGGGTCGCGTTTCGAGGCGCGCAACGTGCGATTGCTGCAGTTGCAGCTCGGCCGAGTCCTCGATGGTCACGATGCGTTCCCGTTCGTCAATGAAGGACGAAATCGCGTTGAGCAGGGTCGTCTTGCCCGACCCGGTGCCGCCGGAAATCAGGATGTTGCGCCGGGCCGCGACGACGCCCTTCAGCACCTCCGCAACTGCGGCCGGAACGCTGCCGAACCCGACAAGCTTCGCCATGTCGATGGGAATATGCGCAAATTTTCGGATCGAGAGCAGCGAGCCATCGAGCGCGAGCGGCGGCACGATCGCGTTGACGCGCGACCCGTTCGGCAAACGCGCGTCGACGAACGGCGAGGACTCGTCGATCCGGCGCCCCACGCCGCTCGCAATCTTCTGAATGATGCGAAAAAGGTGTCGCTCGTCCTTGAAGCGCGTGTCCACACGCTCGAGCAGCCCCAAGCGTTCGACGAAAACCGTGTCGTGACCATTGACCAGAATGTCGGTGATCGTTTCGTCCTGGAGCAAAGGTTCGAGCGGTCCCAGCCCAAGGAGTTCATCGAGCACATTGCTCACGAGCATTTTGCGTTCGATTGCGGTCAGCGCCATCTGGTGCCGTCCGAGGATGCCGGCGATCACATCGCCCGCCTCCGCTTCGATCTGTGCGCGCGACATCTTGTCGAGCTGGGCCAGGTTTATTTCGTCGAGCAGTTCGCGATGAACCTGCACTTTCAGCAAGAGCAGCGCGGCACCACGCTCGGGTGCGCCGTCGCCAGCCGCGGCCGCCTGAGCCAGCGCGTGCGGCGTGGCGCCTTCCGCCATTGAACCCTTCTGCCGATGGACCTGCCACATAAGATCTAGCCCTTGTCCAGCGCCGCGGCGATCTGCCCGGCCAGCGCGGCGAGATCGGTTGCGACCTTGTTCTTGCGGGCAACCGTGCCGACGAGCACGCCCTGGTCCTGCGCCGACTGCACAACCGCATAGTCGCTGTGGACGGTCGCAAAGATCGGATAACGGAGCGCGTCGGCCGCATCCTGCACCCCGATCGTCCGGAACATCCGCTTTTCGACGCGGTTGGCGACGATCCGGATGCGCGAAGGGTCGATCCCCGTTTCCTCGAACAAGGTGAGCCGTCGGCGCGCCTGGCGCAGGCTGCCGATCGATAAGTCGACGACCAGCAGGATCAGGTTCGCCTTGTCGATCGCCGACAGCGTCCAATTGGCCCAGTTGCCGGGCAGATCGAGCACGACATGGTCATATTGCCGCCGCGCGAGGTCGAGTACGCGCATCAGCTGGTCGACCTCGACGGCTTCAAGCGGCGCGATCTTCTCCGGCGCCGCGATCACCGCGACGCCCTCGTCGCTGGCCGCGACGCTGCGCAGCAACTCGCCATCCACCTGCGCTCCCGCCTCGAGCAGTTCGTCCATCGTGAGCCCGGAGGGGCGACCGAGATAGGAGGCCGCATTGCCGAACTGGAGGTCGAGGTCGACAAGGCAGCAACCGCGCTCGCTCGCGCCGCCCAGAAAATGAGCGATGTGCGTCGCGATGGTCGTCGCTCCGATCCCGCCGACGCTCTGCGCAACCGCGATCACCGGGGCCAGTCCGGCGTCGGAGATCGCTTCCTTCGCCGTCGCGGCGAGCAGGTTATTGACCGCGTCGTCGAATTCGGCACGCTGGATCGGCAGCGCGATGACATCGTCGACCCCTTGGCGGATCAAGGCGCGCGTGGTGGCAAGGTCGCCGTCGCGCATCGCGACGATCAGCGGCAAGCCCGGGTGGCGTGCGCGGAGTCCGGTCAGCCGTTGCATCGACCGCGGATCGTCCGCGCCGAGTTCGATGACGAGCAGCTCGGCATCGCCGACCATGTCGGACAGAACCGGCGCATCGGCTGCGAGGCTCAGCAGTTCAAAGGACAGGCTCGAAAATTCATCGCGGGAGAGGGCCGAACGAGAGAATTCCTCTTCGGATATCAAAAGCTTGATCTTGCAGTTCAAGCGCAGGAATCCATCCTTTGCGGGCGTTTCCATATCGATATTCTTGCCCACGGCTCCATCCCCATCCTATTTCGGCCCGCCGGTTTCTGTATCGGTCGTGCGGATCGTATCGGGCTGTTTCACCTTGTCGGTCCGGTAGCGATCGACCGCCTTGGCGGCCTTTGTCCCCTCGGTGGTGGGGATTGGATCCTCATATTGCGGGTCGGGATTGACGACCTGTGCCGCCATCGTCTGTCGCACGGCATTACCAAAGGTCGCATCGGTCGGCGTACAGCCGGCGACGATCAGCGCGAGCGCCGCCGCGGCGCCGTGGCGGGGATCAATATTCATAGCCGCTTCCTTCCCTGGAACGTTCCGCGGTTCCCGTCTTCGCCGGCGGCATCTGCTGGACCGGGGGAACGGCGGGAACCGCGGTGTCGGTGCGACCCAACAGGAACAGGTCGATCTCGGCCGGATCGCCGACGCGCTCGGTCGGCAAGGCTACCTGGTTCGGCCTGATCGGCTGGACGAGGCGCGGGGTCACGACGATCAGCAATTCGGTCTCGCCGCGCTTGAATCCCGACGAACGGAACAGCGATCCGATGATCGGGATCGAGCCGAGCAGCGGCACCTGGCGCACCGTCGTCGCGAAATCCTGTCGGATCAGCCCGGCGATGGCAAAGGATTCGCCGTCGCGCAGTTCGAGTGTGGTCGACGCGCGCCGCGTCTGCAGACCGGGGATCGTGATGTCGTTGAGGATGATCGAATTTTGCGGGTCGATCGAACTGACCTCGGGCTCGACGATCATGTTGATCACGCCGTCAGCAAGGATCGTCGGCGTGAAGCCGAGGCTGACGCCGAAGGGCTTGAACTCGATCGTGATGCTCGAACTGCCATCACCGCCGATGCCACCGCCGCCCTGGACGACGGGGATCGGAAATTCGCCCCCGGCAAGGAAGCTCGCCTTTTCGCCCGAGAGCGCGACGAGCGTGGGTTCGGCGAGCGTCTTCGCCAGCCCCTTGTCCTCAAGACTGTCAAGCACGCCCAATATATCGAGCCCGCCGAGGCTGAAGCTCTTGCGGAAGATGCCGAAGCTGTCGGTGATCGACGAGAGCTTCAAAACACCTGCACCCGTGTCGGGATCGGGCGTGAGCGATGCGCCGTTGCCGAGCGCGCCGTCGAAACTGCCCGACTTGTTGCGGAAGAAACCGCTGACGCCGATTTCCTTGCCGGTCTGGCGGTTGATTTCCGAAAAGCGGACCTCCAGCATCACCTGCTGGCTCGACCCGACGCCCATCATGTTGACGACCTTGTCGCCAGCGTAAGTACCCGCGATCTGGACCGCGTTCTGCGCGGCCGAGGCGCTGCTGACGACCCCCGACAGCACGACCGCATCGTTCGCGATGCGCGCGTTGATATTTTCCCCCGGCATCAGTTCGGAAAGCTGGCGGCGCAGCGACAGCACGTCGGGGCCGACCGCGACGTCGACGATCGTGATGACGCGCCCGCCCTTGTCATAGACCGTCAGGCTGGTCGTCCCCATCTTCTTGCCGAGCACATAGATGGAACGGTCGGAGATCGGCATGATGTCCGCAATCTCTTCCGACCCGATCATCGCCCGCCCGAACGGGCGGTCGAGCGTCACCGTCTGACTCTTGTTGAGCGGCACGTCGAGCTGGCCCGCGTGGACGCCGGCGGCGCTCATCTGCGCCTGCGCGGCGGGTGATGCGATGGCGAAGGCCAGCGGCAGCGTGAGCCCGAAGGCGACCCGGCGCATGGTACGGCGGCGATTGTCACGAGCCATGACGTTTGACCTCATAGGTGGTGGTGGACACGCCGCGGACGATTTCGACCGACGGCCCGGCGGGGCGCGGCGGCGCGGCGGGCGCGGGAGCGCGGGGCGCGGCGTAACGCGGAGCTGACGCCGGCGTTTCGCTGTAGAAGCCGGGCGGCAGGCCGGCGAGACCGGGCGAGGATTGCGGCTGCCCGCGACGCGGCGCCGAGCGCCAGCCGCTGCCCAGATCCTGCTGGGTGACGGTCAGGTTTGCGCCGTCCTCGAGGCTTGTCACATTACGGAGCGCGAGCGAGATGGTGCCGACCTCCCGCGCCAGGGCGAGCTTCTGCGCGCCGAAGGCATCGACCTCCAGCGTCGCGGTCTTCGCGACCTTCGGATCGGTCTTGTCCTCGTCGGACACCTGGTCGATCGCGATGACGCGCACCTTTTCAAGCACGATGTCGGTCATCTGGTCCTTGTCGTCCGCGCCCTCGCCCGCCATTTCGCGGGTCACGAGCACGTCGACGACGTCGCCTGGGGTGACCAGCCCGCCGACGCCGGTCACCGCGTTGACCCCGACCGCGACCGCGCGCATCCCGTCGGGAAGCAGCGCCGACACGGCAGCGCGGCCGCCGGTTCCGGTAATCTTCGATGAAAGAATGGCTTCACCGACCGCGATCGGCCGGAGCGCGACGCGCGGGCCGCGCGGGTTGTTGATCACGCCGATGCTGGTCTTGAAGGCGCCTTCGGGCAAGGAAGCGGCGGGCCAGCCGACCAGCTTCGTATTCTGCGCGGTGAGGACGGTGCCGAAATCCATCGGCTGCGACGCAACAAGAACCTGAACAAGAGCCAGCTGCTCTGCCTTTCGCTGTTCCTGTTTCTCTATGCCGCTGAAATAAGAGTTAGCCAGAAAGACAACGATGAGGCCCAGAAGGACCGCTATGGCGATGATAGTCGCATTTCGTCGCGCCAACATATTCCCCCCCACCATGCTCGTATCAAGCAGGATGCTGCAGGACTGCGCGGAAGTTTTTCGAGGACTTCAATCACAGCCCTGCAGTCAGCCGAAAGCGATCAGCTGAACTCGAGTTCGCCGATCTCTGTCGCAGCTTCGCTCATGGCGGCGCCGATGGCGTTGCCGAGCGTCACAGCGCCAACGGCAATGCCGGTGCCGATGATCGCAAGGATCAGGACATATTCAGCGGCCGATGCGCCGCTTTCGTCACGCACGAAATTCTTGAGAAAATTCTTCATGGTCCGACTCCTTACCGCCACCGAGAGGCGGTCATGTCCGGCCTTCCCTCCCCCATGGAGGCGGTCGGACATTCCCATGGGAAGGAGTGCATAAGAACCGACGCGACCCGGTTTTAAAACTGCGGCTTGCGCCGGTTCAACCTGTCAATGCGGTCCCCCCTCAGGAACCCCTTGATTGGAACTCTTTTGGCCGTAGCCGTCAATAAATTATTAACTTGCATTGACAGCGGGTTAATAACTAATTTCTATTAACCATCCTGTGAATAGCCGCCGATCTTTGGTTAACGCTACCTGGATCGGATCGCGAGTCGCCGACGAGTCGTAACTATTAGTTACCATGGTGTTTTTTCACCATCCGATCGACTGTGCGGCATGTTTCCCTCGCCTTCCAACGGGCGGCATGATCGTCCGGCAACCCGCAACCGCGTCGCTCCCCATCATTTGTTAACCATGCCGGCTTTACATGCGCGACAAAGCGGAGGAAATTTGCGGCATGACCAGCGCAGCGATCCGGACCATGAAAAAGCGGCTGTTCCGCCAGAGCGTTCGCTTCGTCGCACCGCTGGAGGGTCATGTCCGCGGCCTGCTGCTCGGCTGGACGATCATCGTCGCGCTGATCTGCCTTGCGCGCATCCTTTTCCCCGCGACGCCCGCGCACGGCCTGTCGTCGATGCTGGTGCTCCTCGTGCCGCACATGCTGATCCTCGCAAGCCCTTTCCTTGCCTATTGGAGCGCCAACGCGCTGTTCCCGCGCGGCACCGATTTCGCGCAGCCCGAAATCCGGCTGGCACGCATCGGAAACTGGCGCCCGTTGAACGCGCTCGCGGCTTACGACCATCCCGCCTTCGGTCCCGTTGGAATGATGGCGTCGCTGCTCCTCGGCATGTTGCTCAACGTCCCGATCCGTACCGCCGAATTCATGGCAGGGGTGCCGGCGATGACCGGGTCGTCGCCCATGTGGGGCCAGATGATCTATTTCGCGATGGCGACCGATCTCGTGGTCATGAATTTCCTCTACGCGCTCTGTTTCTTCATGGCGCTGCGCCGCATGCCCTTTTTTCCGCGTATGCTGCTCTTGACCTGGGGCATCGACGTCGTGTCACAGATTGCGATCGCCCAATATGTCAGCGGGGCGCCGCATTTGCCCGCACAGGTCGCCGCGGCGATAGCGCCGCTTCTGGAAAGCAACCTCAAAAAGGCGTTCATCAGCATCATCGTATGGATGCCCTATCTGATCCTGTCGGAGCGCGTGAATGTGACCTATCGCTGGCGCGAGCCAGCGTAAAGCCGGAGGACATCTCGCCAACGGCTTGGAGGTTTCGCGCCTGAGGTGTATCATGCGATATTGACCGATTGCTTGGGGGAGCAGTCCGCATGACCGGCGAAATGCGCGTCAGCCTGTTTTTTCTGCTCATACTTGCCTTCATATGGACGGCCTTGGCCTTTGTGGGCGTTTGGCCATTCCGCTTCTCGTCCTATCTCTCCAATCTGATCTTCTACCTTTCGGCCTGGTCTTTTTTCGCCGCAGCACAAACGCTCAGGAGCCTGTACCGGTATCGCCCGGATCGGCCCCTTCGCTTTCTGCGCGACGTTGAATTCGGCCCGGCCTACCGCCAGCGTTTTCGGAAATCACTTCCGTTGCTGGTCGCCGTCGTCCTGTTCATGCCCGGCTTTTCGGCTATGAAAAGCGCGATCCCGCTGTTCAACGACTATAGCTGGGACCAGAGCTTCGTCGATCTCGACATCACGCTTCACGGGACGGACCCGTGGCGGATATTGCAGCCTGTGTTGGGTCATCCGCTCGTCACCTCGATGATCTCCGTCGCTTATCACCTATGGGTTCTCCTGATCTATGCGGGCACGATCTATTTCGCTCTCTATTCGAGCGATCGGCGGCTGAGGGTGCGCTATTTCGCGGCATATTTCGCCGCATGGACGATCAACGGCGTCCTGCTGGCGACGCTGCTGGCATCGGTCGGCCCCTGCTTCTTAGAGCCCCTGATCGGAAATGCGCATTATGCCGACCAAATGGCCTATCTGGCCAAAGCGAACGAAATCTATCCCGTGATGGTCATCGATGTTCAGCAGCAGCTTATAGCGTGGCACGCGAGTGGATCGCACGGTCTTGGCCGCGGCATCAGTGCGATGCCGTCGATGCACGTGGCGCTCGCTTTTCTCTTCTTCCTCGCCATTCGCCAGGTCAGCCGGGCGCTCGGCATCCTGTTTTTCCTGTTCTTCGTAACGATCCTGATCGGGTCGGTGCATCTGGCCTATCACTATGCGGTCGACGGCTATCTCTCGATCCTGACAACGGCAATTATCTGGGCCGTGTGCGGCAAACTTTTCCAGCCCACGCGCCAACATCACGGAATAGCCGAGAACTTTCAGCCGGTTCCACCGCAGGGAATCAAAAGCGCAGATGCACGGCGTGAAGCGCGCGCGCGCCATCACCCGCGGATGCGGCGGCCATCAAGCACCACTCATCATATTTGCAAACGGCTTCTTTGAGGCGCAAAACGGTCACCAGCGCTTATCCCGAGAGCACGTGAGTTAAGTCAGGCGCGCTAATCCGGCGCTTGCCTGGAGGATGCTCATAATGACTTCGAAAGCCCCACCATTTCGCTATTTGCGTACACCCGAGGCTGCACGGTTCCTCAGCCTGTCGCCGCGAACGATGGAGAAGCACCGGCTCTATGGAACCGGCCCGCGGTATCGAAAACTTGGCGGTCGCGTCGTCTACTCGATTCCTGATCTGCAGGATTGGGCAGATCAGAATATCCGTACCTGCTCATCCGATCACAGATTCGGCGCGTAACTTCTAATCCCCGTGAGCATGGTCGCCATGCTCACGGCTTGCGCATTCGCCGATCAGCAGTTCGTCCAATATGTCACCGAACCATATTTCAAGAACATCGAGCATCTGAGGACTGATCGTTACGACTTCCGGGAGATCGGCAACAACGGTCCATTCCTCGGCACCCCGCCGCCTGTGCGCCGGGCCATAATAATCGAGCAGGTCATATTCCGTCACGGCAATGTCGCTGCGCACGGCGTGACCGTCGATGATCTGAAATTTCTGCTCCATCCCAGCGACAGGATAGAATTTACGCCGACATTGTCGACCCAGGGCTGCGGACCGTGAATAGCCGTGGGAAGCCCACGGGCGTAAAGAAGAGGAGCGCATAATAACGAATAGCCGTCATTCGGAGTAAAAATCGGATGGTTCTTTGAACTCGATCATCGCGAGACGCCCGCCTCCTCGGGCATCACGGGTGCTGGAAGGAGTGTCTGTGGCCGCCCTGTAAACGCCGTAGCCCACCCGAATGAGCAACCCTTCGTTGCACATCATGGGAGGATATTGCCGAGGAATGCCGATCGCTTCCAAATCCTTTGTCCGGACCGTTCCGCGCTGTTTCGCCAACTCAATCGCACGCTCGCGCTATGACAAACGAGGCTCCGGTTTCGAGGTTTCGGCGGCCTTGAAAGCTACCTTCGCTGGAGTACGCCCATGTTTTTGAGGCTTTTCAATGTCTTCCGACCATAGGTCCTCGTGACTATAGTCGCCGGGGAGCCATTTCTTTCCAGACACGCGAAAGACCGCGCCAAAGCAGCCTGGCTTTGCGCAACAAGCGCCGACCTATCGTTGTTAGCATGGAACGGCGATGAAAGAGGCATAGCGCCTATTTTACGGCAATGTGCCGATTGCGGCCCGCCGACTTTCAGCAGAATGGGAAAAATTCAGCCGCGCACGCTCGTTCGGAATCAGGCTTCTATCGCCTGGATTCTGCGGCGGAGCAGCAAGAGACCGCCCGCGAGCATCGCCGTCGGGACAAGCATCAACGTGAACGCGGTGCGCCCGTCGAGATGCGCGAAGAGCTGGCCGGTGACCAGCGACCCCGTCGTGCCGCCAAGCGCCGAAAAAACAACGACAAGCCCCATCAGCGGGGGATGGCTGCGCCCCGGCATCGCGCTCAGCATCACCGAGACGATCGTCGGATAGATGGGCGCGAGCGCAAAGCCGATCAGCGGGAACAGGAAAGCGGCGAGCGGGGCATCGCCCCAGCTGGCGATCGGGCCCGGCCGCAGCCCGTCGGCGAGCGGCAGGACGAGGATGATCAGCGCCGCGAGCAGGGCAAGGCAGATGTTGAGCACCGGATACCAGTCGAAGCGCGCCATCACCGCGCCCGCACCGAAGCGCCCGAGCGCGATGCACGCCGCGAACAGGCTGGCCGCCTGCACGCTCATCTGCGCGGGAAGATGCAGCACTTCGTTGTTGAAGGTCGGCAGCCAGGTTCCGATCCCCTGCTCGATCAGGACGAAGATGAAGGCGCACAGGATGAAGATGAGGACGAGCGGCAGCGCGGCGAGTTTCAGCATGGCAAGGATCGGCGCGCTTTCGGCCTCAACCGCATCGCCCCCCTCGTGCGCGCGCTGCGCGTCGACGGGCGCCGAGAGCAGCAGCGCCAGCGCCATCGCGGTTATCCCGGCGAGGACCCAATAGGCATTCAGCCAGCGCAGCCCCGTAGGATCGATGAAGGCGCTGAACACCCAATAGGAGGAGAGGACGCCGACCATGAACATGCCTTCGATCAGGCTGGTCAGGCTGGCGTGCTTTCGCGGGCTGTCGGTGACGAGGCCGATCATCGAATAGACGACGACCTTGGCAACCGCGAAGGCCGCGCCGACCATCGCGAAATGAAGCTGCGCGGCGCCGAAGCTGCCGACCAGCGGCATCACGATACAGCCGGCGATCGCGAGGATGAGCGCGCCGATCAACGCGTTGCGAAGGCCAAAACGCGGCAGGTAGCTCGCGGTCACAAACGATACGACCGCAATCGTGATGTCCTTGAAACCCTCCAGCGTGCTCGCCTGCGGCTTGGTGACATCGAAACTGGAAATCGACTGAAGGATCACCGTCCCGACGCTGTTGAGCAGCATCGCAAAAGCGACATAGGTCAGGATCAGCGCGGCGATCAGTCGGGTGCGGGCCATCGGCTGTCCTTAGCAGAAAAAGAAGGGGTGGCCGCGAAGAGGCCGCGGCCACCCAGGGAGGGATGATCCTATTAGAATTTATAGGCCGCGCTGAAACGGAACGACCGGCCGAGGATCGGGCGTGCGTTGACGACTTCGCCCCCCGTCTGCCCCAGCGTGCGCGGATCGCCTTCGGTCAGGCCGACCTTGTCGGTCAGATTGTCGGCGGTGACCGCAAAGGTCAGCGCGTCGTTGACGTCGACGGTCACCCCCGCATCGATCTTGAAATAATGCGGCAGCGACTGCGTGTTCGCGGTGTCGGAGAAGCGGTCGCCGACGTAGCTGAAGGTCGAATAGAGCGAGACCTTGCTATTGTCGCCGAACTCGATGTCGTACGACGGCGTCACACGCCATTGCCATTTCGGCTGGCGTTGCACGCGGTTGCCGCTGAGGTCGATCGTCCCGCCACCCGCGAAGAAGTCACGGTATTTCGCGTCGAGCCAGGTGCCCGAAAAAGCGATGGCGAAATTGTCGATCGGCCGGATCTGCCCTTCGAGCTCGATCCCGGTGCTGCGCGCGCCGCCGATGTCGGCAACGGGCGCACCATTCTGGATCACCGTCGTCACCAGCCCCTTGAACTTGGTATGGAACAGTGTGGCATAGAGCGACACGAGATCGGTGCGGACCTTCACCCCGCCCTCGAAATTGTCGACACGCGGCGACACGAAAATCCCGTCGCGCAGATTGTCGAAAAATGGGTTGGTGTTGCCGCGGTTGTAGCGGGCATAGACGCCGACCGACGACGAGACGTCATAGTTGAGCCCCGCGGTCCACGACCAGGCGCCCTTCTTGTACGCGATGTTGCGGAAGGTGCCGTTGAGCACCGCCGTGCCGTTGTTGTAGAGCGTGTTGGGGTTGTTGTCGGTATCGACCGAGCTGTTGTTCTCGATCGTGCCCGTCGCCTTGTAATTCTGGTAGCGGATGCCCGCGTCAAATCGCAGTTCGGGCGTGATCTGGAACTCGTCGACCGCATAGAAGGCATATTCGCGGCCGTCATAGGCGGCGTTGACGTTGAAGAACGACCCCTGGGTGAAGCCGTTGCTCGACGCGACCCGGCCGTCGGCGAGCGTCAGGTTTAAGAGGCGGCCGTGGTTTTCGGCGGTCAGCAGGTGGACGTTACCGAGGTTCCATTGGTCGTTCGACGAAAAGTCCGAATAATAAGCGCCGACGGTGAACTTGTTGCTCCCGCTTTCCCATTCGACCGCGAGGTCGTTGGTGAAATCCTCGATCTGCTTGCGGACGATCCAGGTGCCCGCGCGGATCACCTGCTGGGTGCCGGCGACCGCCTGCCCGCCGTTGACATAGGTCAGGCTGCCCACCGTGCTGCCGAGCGAGGCGGCGTAGGCGTTGGCGGTGGTCGCGGTGCTGGCGGGGACGAGACCGGTCGTGTCGGCATCACCCTTGAGATAGCTCGCGCGATAACGCAGCTGGAAACCCTCACCGATCTCATAATCGAAATTGGTGCCGAGGTTGACCAGCTTGGCGCCGCGGCCGTCGGCGAGATCGGCGCGCGTGCCGTCGGGAAGCGTGCTGAGCCGCGTTTCGGGGCCGGCGAGCACGCCGGTGCCCGGATCGATATTGCCGAACTGGCGCACCTTGTTGCCGTCGCGGATCACCGGGATCGGCAGCAGCCACTGGCCGCGATCGTTGAGGTAGCGCGCGAAGACGAGGATCGAGCCCTTATCGAGATCGTGGCGGACGTTGGCGGTGATCTGGCCGCCCTTTTCGGCGGTGAAGCCGGGGCTGCGGATGCCCTCGCCGCTCGAATAATAGCCGCCGACCATGAAGCTGGTATTTTCGCCGAGCGGGCCCGAGAGCAGCATGTCGCCGCGCAGGTCGCCATAATCGGTGATGCTGGCCTTCACGAGCCCCTCGAAATCGCGCCCGCCTTCCTTCTGGACGAAGTTGACGGTCAGGCCGGGCTGGCCGCTGCCGAACAGCGCGCCGGTGCCGCCGCGAACCGCCTCGACGCGCTCGATCGTCTCGTCAATGCGGATCAGCTGGGTGTTTTCGAGGAACGACAAGGTCGGCGGCGAGAAGAAGGGAACGCCCTGCACCATCAGCGTGACGAATTCGGCGTCGCCGCCCGAGGGATAACCACGCACGAAGATATTCGCGCCATTCTGGCCGCCCGAGCTTTCGGCCGACACGCCCGGGATGACCTTGAACAGGTCGGCGGTGCTGTTCGGCGCGGCGCGATCGATCGCGTCCGAGTTGATGCTGGTGATCGCGAACGCCGCGTCCTGGCGGTTGACGCCGCCGCCGGCGGTGCCGGTGACGATGATTTCTTCATTGGCCGCGGCCGCGTCCTCGGGCTGAGGCGCTTCCTGGGCGAAAGCCGTGGCCGGCAGCGCGAGCAGCGCGATCGACGACAGCAGATAGGTTCGATTCAACATGGCATATCCTCCACTTTACCTGTTCTGATTGAAAGGCGTCCGTGCGCCGCCGCTTCCTGTTCTGCCGACAGGATCCGGTCGAGCGTCAGATCGCCTATGGCGGTGACGTTGATCTCGGCATCGGGCAGCGCCTCTTCCGGCCCGATGCCAATAGCCACCATGCCCGCCGCATGGATGGCCGAAATTCCGGCGCGCGCGTCTTCGACGCCGATGCACTGTCCGGGAGACAGGCCCATGCCGGCGGCACAGGCCAGAAAGATGTCGGGCGCGGGCTTTGCGTGGGCAACAGCCCCGGCGTCGGCGATAAAATCGAACTCTCCCGCGATGCCGAGCAGGCGCACCACATCGGGCGCATTGCGGCTGGCCGACGCAAGGCCGATTTTCAGCCCCGCCGCGCGGCACGCCGCAAAAAGCTCGCGAACGCCGGCGAACAGGTTCGCAGGCGAATAGTCCGCCAGCCGCTCACGATAGAGCTCGTTCTTTTCGGCGAGCATCGCGTCGAAGGTCGCGGGATCAACCGCAGCCCCGGCATGATCGAGGATCAAGCGCAGCGAACCCGCGCGGTCGACGCCCTTCAATTGGTGGTTGGTTTCGCGGTCGAACGCCAGCCCGTGCCGATCAGCGAGCGCCTGCCACGCCTGATAATGATCCTCGGCCGTATCGGTGAGCACGCCGTCGAGGTCGAAGATCACGCCTTTCAGCGCCGGCCGCGGCGCGGCCACCGGCGCGTCGCCGATGCGCAGCGCGCGGCCATGGTCGACGATATCGAGCGGCGCGCCCGACAGCAGGCGATAGGTGCAACCCGCCGCGTCCACCGCAAGCTCGATCACGCTGCCGCGCCATTGCAGGCGGAAACGATAGGCGTTCCACACGGCGGGAAGCTGCGGCCGGAACGACGGCACCGCGCCGGCGAGAAAAAGGCCGCCCCAGCCTTGCGCGAGGATGAGCCAGCTACCCGCCAGCGCCGCCATGTGGAGGCCGTGCGAGGTGTTGCCGTGCCGATCCTCGAGATCGACGAAAGCGCATTCGCCGAGGAAACCGAGCGCCGCCGCCTCGTCGCCGAGCCGCGCCGCGATGATGGCGAAGGACACCGACGACAGCGTCGAATCATGCGTCGTGACGCGGGAATAATAATCGAAATTCCGCCGCTGCCGCGACAGCGGCACATCGACGAGGTCCATCGCCATCGCCTGGACGACATTGCCCTGTTTCGCGACCTGATGGCGGAACAGGATCATCGGGTGATAACGCATCAGCAGCGGACCATGACCGTCGCGCGACGCAAGATCGGGCAGCTCGGGACGACCCAGAAACGCATCGTCCTGCGGATGGACACCGAGGACCGGGTCGACGGGCAGCCACATCGCGTCCGCCGCCTTGCGCCAATCATCGATTTCGGCGTCGCCGAGACCGATCGTGCCGGCGAGCGCAGCAAAATCGCCGCGGGCGCGGAGCCAGTCCGCGGTCTCCGCAGCATAGGCCAGATGGCGGCGCGCAATTGTGTTGGTGTAGAAATCATTGTCGACGAGAGCCGAATATTCGTCCGGCCCGGTCACGCCATGGATGCAGAAGGCCCCGCCGCGCCGGGCGTCGAACGCGCCGATCTCGATCCACATGCGTGCGGTTTCGAACAGCATTTCGGCCGCCTCGGCGCGAAAATCCTCATCGCCCGTCGCCGCGACATAAAGCGCGAGCGCATAGGCGATATCGCCATTGATATGATATTGCGCCGATCCCGTCGGATAGTGCGACGAACATTCGTCACCCGCGATCGTCCGCCACGGATAGAGCGCGCCGCGCGAATGGCCGAGCGCCTTTGCATGCGCGCGCGCGCGGTCGAGCTTGCCGATGCGATAGGCGAGCAAGGTCCGCGCCTTGCCCGGCGCCTGCAACGCGAGCACCGGCAGCATGAAGGTTTCGGCGTCCCAGAAATAGTGACCCTCATAGCCCTCGCCGGTCAGCCCCTTGGCGCCGATGCTGTGGTTCGGGTCGCGGCTTGCCGACTGGTGGAGCTGGAACAGGTCGAAGCGAAGCGCCTGCGTCAGCGCATCGTCGCCGTCGATCGCGAAAGCCGCGCTGTCCCATAGCGCCTCGACCGCTGCACGCTGGCTGGCGGCGATCGCGTCGAAATCGGTTGCCACATCGTCGAACACCGCGAGGTCGACCGGGCGGCCGCGCGCGGATGCTAGCGCGACCACCCGGTCGATCGTCAGGGTGCCGCCGGCGACCAGCGCGCCGCGCACGACATGCCCCGCGCCCTCGGCCGCCACTTCGGCGGTTGGGGCGGCGACATGCTGGCGATAGGCGAGCTCGACGGCATCCTGCGCGAACCGGGCAACCGTGGAAGGGTCGCCCGGCAGGGGGGTGGCAATGGTCCAGACCGGCCGCAACCGGGCCGAGATGCGCGGGTCGTCGGCTTCGGCGCCGCCCGCGCCCTTGTCTTCGATCCCATAAGTCAGCCACGCCTCAATCGCTCCACCGAAATCGATCGGTCGGATGTCGATGCGCGACGCGACAAGGGCACCGCCGGCGAGCGGTACGATGCGGTCGACCGCGATTTCGAGTGTGCGGCCGCCGGCAAGCCGCCAGCGCGAGACGCGGCGAAGCTGGCCGGTCGTGAAATCGAGCGCGTTTTCGGTCGAGGCGAGTTCGGCGCCGCCGAAATCGACGGGCTGGCCATCGATATGGAGGCGCAGCAGCACCGGGCTGGGGCACGGAACGCGCGTATCGGTCGCGCTCGCGTAGCCTGGAAAGCTTTCATGATAGGCGATCGGACGGCTGACATAAGCGTCGGGCAGATAGGCGCAGGGCCGGTCCGCGCGCTCGTCGATCAGGCCTTCGACGCCGACCAGCCCGTTGGCGAGCGCAAAGAGCGCCGCCGCCTGCGCGCCGGTCGCGGCATCGCCATGGCGGACGAGCCGCATCGCTTCAGAAGGATTTTCGATTGTCGCCACGCACCCTCACCCACGGCGAAGACTGCTTGGCCCTCCGCTCTGGGGCTCGGTTTCCCGCAAAATGGTATCGATGTCAAGGTATCGATACCATTTTGCGGGAAACCGCGGGAAAGCAACGATAAACGATCCTGCCAGCTAGCTGTCGCGGACGATTAGCGCGACCGGCATCGCACGCGAGTCGACCGCTTTTCCGGCCACCATGGCGAGCACCTTTTGCGCGAGCAACTCGCCGCCGACGCCCCAATCCTGCCGGATGCTCGTCAGGCGGGGCGAAAACAACGCCGCGCCGGGCGAATCGTCGAACCCGACCACCGACACGGCACCGGGCACATCATGTCCGCGCGCCTGCAGCGCCTCGATCGCGCCCATCGCAATCGCATCGCTGCTCGCAAAAATGCCGTCGAAGCCGGGCTTGCCGCCTTCGAGCAGCGGCGCGACCGCGTCGCGGCCCGCGGCGAGGGTGAAGGCGCAGGGAATATTGGCGACCAGCACCGCGTCCGAACCCGCGAGCCCGGCATGGAAGCCATTGAGGCGATCCTCGGCCTCGCCATGCTCCGCGTCGCCGAGGAACAGGAGGCGGCGGCATCCGCGGCCAAGCAGATATTCAGCCGCCAGCCGCCCGCCCTCGCGATTGTCGCTGCCGACGACGATCCGTTCGGGCGGGCCATGTTCGGCGCCCCAGACCACATAGGGCAGCCCGGTCGCCTCGATCACGGCAGCGGCGTCGTCATGCACCCCCTGCCCCAGCAGGATCACGCCGTCGGCCGAGGGCGGCGCTTCCGAAAACAGGTCGATGGTGGTGAGCACCATATTCTGCCCCGCCGCGGTCAGTTCCTGCAGGATGCCGCCGAGCAGCAGCAACGGATAGGGCTCGCTCATCAGGCGTTCGTGCGACGGCGTCATTTCGATGACGACCGCGATCGTGCGCGTACACTGTTGCCGCAGGTTGCGCGCCGACACGTTGAGCCGGTAACCCATGCGCTCGGCGGTCTCGCGGATCAGCGTGCGCGTGCTGTCTTTGACCGTCGAATGGTTCGACAGCGCGCGCGAGACGGTGATTTTCGCGACGCCCAGTTCGCGAGCGACATCCGCCATCGTCGGCCGCGCGCCGTCGTTGGACTTTCCTTTACTCACCCGCGGCATCGCATGGTGACGGATGGCGAGAATCGATGCGCTGAGCCATGCCGCACCCCTAACGCCCGACGGCCGGCTTTCACAAGCCGCTTCGCAGCCAGCGGCATCCATGACGGTTGACGCTCCCCGAAGCCGGCGCCAAGCCTTCGCAAGTGACGATCACCCTCTCTCTCAAGGAAGCGCGCCGGATCGCGCTCGCGGCGCAGGGGTTCGGCGCCCGTCGCCCCAACCAGCCGACGGCCTTCCATTTGCGCAAATCGCTCGATCGTCTGGGGCTCTTCCAGATCGACAGCGTCAATGTTCTGGCGCGTGCGCATTATCTTCCCGCATTCTCGCGGCTCGGCGGCTATGACCGGACCTTGCTCGAACGTGACGCTTGGGGTCCCACCCGCCAGCGGCGCCTGTTCGAATATTGGGCGCATGAAGCCTCGCTGCTTCCGCTCGACCTTCATCCGCTGCTCCGCTGGCGAATGGCGCGCGCCGAGCGGGGTGAGATCGGCTATCAGGCCTTGAAGCGCTTTGCGACCCAGCACCGCGCCGAAGCACAGGCCGTGCTCGACCGGATCATCGCCGAAGGGCCGCTGACGGCCGCCGATTTCGAGAATGGATCGAGCAAAAGCGGCTGGTGGGAATGGAGCCACACCAAGCACGCGCTCGAATTTCTGTTCTGGTCGGGCCGGATCACCACCGCGACGCGCCGCGGCAGCTTTGCGCGGGTCTATGACCTGCCCGAACGCGTGTTGCCCAGGGCCGTTCTCGACCTCGCCACTCCCGATGCCGCAAGCGCACAACGCGCGTTGATCGAACGGAGCGCCCGCGCGCTCGGCGTCGCGACTGCTTCGGATTTGCGCGACTATTATCGCCTGAAGCCCGACGAAGCCGATCATGCGATCGCTGCCGAGGCCGAGGAGGGCACCCTCATCCCCGCACGCGTCGAAGGCTGGAGCCAGAAGGTCTGGTTACACCGCGACGCCCGCGCGCCCCGCCGCGTGACCGGCGCGGCGCTGCTCGCCCCGTTCGACCCCCTGATCTGGGAGCGCAGCCGCACCGAACGCCTGTTCGGATTCCGCTACCGCATCGAAATCTATGTCCCGCAGGACAAGCGCACCCACGGCTATTACGTCCTGCCCTTCCTGATGGACGACGCGCTGGTCGCCCGCGTCGATCTCAAGGCCGATCGCCACGCCCGCGTCCTGCTTGCGCACCGGATCACCCTCGAACCGGGCGCGCCTGCCGAAACACTGGAGCGTCTCGCAATCGAACTCGATCGGATGGCGGCATGGCTGGGCCTGGACGGCGTCCGGATCGGCACGACGGTCGCGTCATCCTGAGCGGAAGGCCGCCGCGCCCCCGGGTTCACTTCCGCATCATTAGCGATTAGGCCCATGATCCGTCACACGCCGATTTCGCAGAGGAGGACGTCTTGCGGCAGCTCGCCAGATTCGATCTCAACCTGCTGCGGATATTCGACGCGATCTTCGTCAAGGGCGGCGTGTCGGCGGCGGCGCGCCATCTGAACCTGTCGCAGCCGGCGATCAGCCATGCCCTGACACGTTTGCGAACGCAGTTCGATGACCCGCTTTTCGTGCGGCAAGGCAACGGGCTGGTCCCGACCCCGGCGGCACGCGCGATCGCGGGGCCGGTGCGCGAGGCGCTGCGCGGGCTCGACGCGGCGCTTGACGCCGCCGCGTCGTTCGACCCCGCCGACGCGACGCGCGAGTTTCGTATCGGCGTGCGCCTGTCGGGCGAGATGCCACGCTTCTCCTCGCTCGTAGCGCGCGTCCGACGCGAGGCCCCGCATGTCGCCCTCGCCAGCGTGACCTTCCGCCGCCGCGACCTCGTCATGATGCTCGCGAGCGGCGACCTCGACCTCGCGCTCGATGTCGCGCTGCCAGCCGACGACCGGCTCCAGCGCCATTATCTCGGGACCGAGCCCATCGTCGTCGTCGCGCGCAAGGGGCATCCGCGGGTCGACGGCGCGATCGACCTCGATACCTATCTCGCGCTCGAACATATCATCGCGACCTCCCGGCCTTATGGTCCCGGGATTGAGGACATGGCGCTCGGCCGCATGGGCCTCGCCCGCCGCGTCGCGGTCCGCTGTCAGCACGCGATCACCGCCTGGCAGATCGTCGCCACGTCCGACATGCTGTTTTCGCTGCCGCGCTCGCATGCCGAGGTGCTGGGCGCGATGTGGCCGATGCAGCTCGTCGACCTGCCGCTGCCGGTCGAACCGGGCGGAAGCTATCTCTACTGGCATCAGGCGGCGCAGGCCGATCCGGGACTTGGCTGGCTGCGCACGATCATCGCCGACGAGCTGGCGCAGACCGCATAGTCATTCGTCCTACGAATATCCTATATTCGCTCCTATCATTTTCCTTGATGACATGGCGCGGCTAGACTGCGGGCGAAACCCAGCGGAGGATTGCCATGACCGAGATCGAACTCGAAGCCGAACTCAACGACCTCAGGATGTCGAAGGAAGCGCAGCCGCTATTCGACGCGGTCAAACGCCACATCGCAGAGAATGTCGACCCGATCACCGAGGAATTTTTCCGCCTCGGCGAAGGCCGCGCCGACCGCTGGAGCTGGGCGCCGGGCCAGCTCGAACTGCTCGAAGGCGCGAAGGACAAGGCGAAGGCCGCGGGCCTGTGGAATTTCTTCCTGCCGCACGGCGACACCGGAACCCCGCTCAGCAACCTCGACTATGCCTATATCGCCGCCGAACTCGGCAAGTCGCCGCTCGCATCGGAATCATTGAACTGCTCGGCGCCCGACACGGGCAATATGGAAGTGCTCGAAATGGTCGGCACGCCCGAGCAGAAGGAGCGCTGGCTTAAACCCCTTTTGAACGGTGAAATCCGCTCGGCCTATGTGATGACCGAACCCGGCGTCGCCTCGTCGGATGCGAGCAACCTCGAAACGCGCGCGCGCCTCGAAGGCGATGAGTGGGTCATCAACGGCGAGAAATATTTCATCAGCGGCGCCGGCGATCCGCGCTGCAAGATCCTGATCTGCATGGTGAACACCAACCCCGAAGCGGCGCGAAAGGCGCAGCATTCGCAGATTCTGGTGCCGATGGACACGCCCGGCGTGCAGGTGCTCGGCCCGATGCACGTCTTCGGCGCCGACCATGCGCCGCAGGGGCATATGCACATGCGTTTCGACAATGTCCGCGTGCCCAAGGACAATATCCTGCTCGGCGAAGGCCGCGGGTTCGAGATTTCGCAGATGCGCCTCGGGCCGGGGCGCATCCATCACTGCATGCGCACGATCGGCAAGGCCGAGCGCGCGCTCGACCTGATGGTCAAGCGCGGCAATTCGCGCACCGCCTTTGGCCGCCAGATCTCGCAGCTCGGCAAGAATCTAGAAGTGATCGCGCGCGCCCGGATCGAGATCGAGGCGATGCGCCTGATCGTGCTCAAGGCCGCGAAGGCGATGGACCTGCTCGGCAACCGCGAAGCGCGCGTCTGGGTCAGCATGGCGAAGGCGATGGTTCCCGAACGCACCTGCCAGATCATCGACCAGGCGATCCAGATCCACGGCGCGACCGGCATCTCGCAATGGACCCCGCTCGCCGATCTTTATGCCGATGTGCGCCACCTGCGCTTCGCCGACGGGCCCGACGAGGTTCATTATATGGTGGTCGGCCGCGAGGAACTGGGGCGGCACTGAGGGCCCTTACAATAACGGCCGCGCCTTCGCGCCGGAAATCAGGCGCCGCGAACGCTTCAGCGGGCGCGGCGCCGCCCGGGTGGCATGGATCGTGTAGCCGCAGAGCAGCCCGTAGAGCGCCAGCCCCTCGACCTGCCAGAACGGCATCGTCGCCATGTTGAGCAGGAAGAAGGCGAAATGCGCCGCGAGCAGCTTGAAGCGCTCGCCGTGCGCCGAGGCCGCCGCGGTGAACATCACCGCCCACAGCCCGATCATCGCGGCCACGCCGAACCAGCCGAGTTCGTAGAGCGTCGCGATCAGCGTGTTGTGCGGATAGACTTTGAACACGCCCTCCCAGCTCTCCGGCCCCAGGCCGAACAGATGCTGGAGCGGTGTGCCCTCGGCCCAGGCATAGATATAGCTGCTCCAGATCAGCGGCCGGCCGGACATCACCTGCCGTTCGAGCAAGTCGAAATCGCGCGGCGGTTTGATCAGCCCGGCGGGGTCCGCGAGGAAGGCGGACAGGTCCGCGAAACTCGCGCTGTAGGACAGGGCGGCGACCGAGACGAGCAGCACGCCTGCGACCATGGCCGTCACCGCCATCGGCGCGCGCTGGTCGCGCCGCACGCTCAGCGTCAGCCCGCTCAGGAAGGCGGCCAGCGCGAGCGGCGCGAAGGCGAGGATCGTCGTGCGATAGCCCGCGAGCAGGATGCCGATCAATGTCGCGAGCAGGAAGGCCACCCGCACCGCGCGCGGCGCCGATTTGGCAAAACAGCCGACCAGAAACCCCGTCATCATCGCGACCGAAAAGGCCGCTTCGTGATTATAGCCGCCGATCCAGACCAGCCCGTCGCCATCCTCCGACCCCTTGGGCAGGTTGAGCGCCAGCGACAGCGCCTGAAAGACGAGCAGCGGCAGAAACGAAACCATCGCCCAGCTCAGGAACCGCGCGTCGGGATCGCTGCGCAGTGCCTGGAACACCGCGAGCATGATGACGATCATATAGGCATATTTGACCGCCGCATTGATCCCGCCGGCGGCATCGCCGTTGAGCGCGGCGCTGAACAGCGCGAGCCCGACCAGCGCGTAGACGGGCAGCAGCCATTTGAGCGCCAGATTGGCCGGCCGCACCACAAAGAGCAGCCCGAACGCGGTCACCCCGATCGAAAGCAGGGCATTGCCCGAAAGCCCGCCCGCGAGCGGCTGGAACATATAGAGATGATAGGCGCCCGCCGTGTAGCGCATCCACAGCGCCACCACGACGAATGCGCCCGCGACGCTGCCCGCCCGCCGCGCCGCGATGACGAGCGAAACGAGCAGCACCGCCGTCACCGGCAGCAGGATGCCGAGCCCGAACGCCGGGCCGTAAGGTAGCGCCTGCGCGGTCACGGCGCCGCAGGATCAATCGGCATAATAGGGACGGTACGCCTTCAGGAAGGTGCCGCCATCTTCATAGCCCGCCCGCTCCTGCTCGCGCACGTCGACCAGCGTCAGCACCGCGCCCAGCATCTCGGCATGGACATCGTACAATCGCCGCAGCGCCACCGACGCCGCCTTGGCCGGTGTCTTGCGCCAGCGCACGAGGAACACCACCCCGTCGGCCATGCTCGCGATCACGCGCGCCTCGTCGACCGGCAGCACCGGCGGCGTGTCGAGGATCACGAGGTCGTACCGCCCGCGCACTTCTTCGATCAGCTCGGCGAGCCGCGGACTCTCGGTGAGGCCAACGCCCTTGGAATCGAGCCGCTGCGGCAGCAGGAAGGCGCCCGACATGCTGTCCTTGACGATCGCCTGTTCCAGCGTCGCCTGCCCCGCCAGCACTTCGTCCAGCCCCAGCTTCACGCCGTCGGCGAACTGCCGGCTGGACGCGCGCCGCCGGGCGTCGGCGTCGATCAGCAGCACCTTGCCGCCCGCCGCCGCCACCGCGCGGGCCAGCCCCATCGCGGTGGTCGTCTTGCCCTCGCCCGGCACCGCCGAGGTGATCGCGACGACGCGGATCGGGTTCGCCGCCTCGGCGAACTGAATTGACGTGCGGAGCGTGCGGAACGCCTCGGCATAGGTCGATTGGGGTCGCTTCAGCAGCAACTCTGCCGGCGGCGCCGGCGGGCCCAGCTTGCGATAGCCGGGCAGCGTGTTCGCGTCGGGGATCGAAGCCAGCGTCGACATCCCCAGCGACTCCTCGATCGCATCGCTCGTCTCGATGCCGCGTTCGAGCAGCTGGAGCAGGACAACGAGCAGCACGCCGATGCCGAGCCCGCCGACGACGGCCATCGCCGCATAGATCAGCATGTTGGGCGAACTCGGGGCGCCGGGAACGCGCGCGCGGCTGACGATATAGGCATCGCTGCGCTCCAGCCCCGATTGCGCGACCGTCTGGCGATAGCGATCGAGGAACGCCTGATAGAGCGTCCGCGCCGATTCGGCGTTGCGCTCCAGCTCGTTCAGCCGCACCGACGCCGCATTGTCGCTGGCGAGCTTGCCCTCGGACTGCGCCACCGAACCCGCGAGCGATCCCGCGCGCTGATTGGCGATGCTCGCCTGGATCGCGACGTTGGAGACGATGCGCTGCACCTCGGCCGCGATCTGCTGATCGGCGACGCGGAGCTGGCTCTGCGCGCGGACGAGATCGGGATGACGCGGGCCATAGCGCTTTTCGAGCGCCCCGACCTCGCGCGCCACCTCGGCACGCTGGGCGCGCAGCTGGCTGACCACGGGGGAATCGAGCGAATCGCCAAGCTCCTCGCCGGTCCGCCCGCCGCTCAGCTGCGCGCGCGCGGCCGAAAGGCGCGCCTGCGCCGCGGCATTTTCGGCCTTGGCCTGGGCAAGCTGGGTCGAAAGCCCCGACAGCTCCTGCTGCGTCACGCTGCTCGCTTCGGAGACCGCGAAAAGATTGTGCGCAGCGCGATAATCGGCGACCGCACGCTCGGCACCGACCACCTGCGCTCGAAGATCCTGAAGCCGTTGCTCCAGAAATCCGCGCGCCCGATGCGTCGCCTCGGTCTTCGACCCGACCTGTCCCGATACATAATCGTCGACCAGCGCATTGGCGATCTGCGCCGACTGCACCGGCGTGCCGCCTTCGAACGAAACGCTGATCGCATAGGATAGCCCGTCGCGCTTCACCGTCAGCCCGCTCAGCAGCGTACCGATCGCGCGCTGGCGCCCGATCAGATCGGGCTGCGCCGTCGGCTGGCCCTGTCCGGCGGCCTCGTTGAACGCCGGGTCGCGTTCGAGCTTCAGCCGATCGACCACGCGCCCGATGAGTTCGGGCGAGCGCAAGACCTGCACCTCGGTATCGACCGCCGCCGAATCGGGATCGGTCGTCGGGATCACCGAATCGACCTTGATCACCTGCTCCGCCGTCCGTTCGAGCGCGACCTGTGCGGTGGCGAGGTAGCGCGGCTCGGCGGCGAGATAGGCGGCCGCGGCGATCACGATCGCCGCAGCCATCGCCGCACATAAGATCATCCATCGCCGACGCAGCACCCCGCCGACCCGGCGCAGGTCGATCAGTGCGCCGCGATCGACCTCAGGGTCCGCTTCCCGGCCGCGCGGGATATGCCGTGTAACTGCGTCCATATTATGCGGCAGCCAGGAAAGCGCGCACCGCGGGCGCGATATCGGGGCGGGCGAGCGCCAGCGCGAGCGTCGCGGTCACAAAGCCGCTCTTGTCGCCGCAATCATAGCGCTTGCCCTGGAAGGTGACGCCGTGGAACGGTTGCTGGCCGATCATCCGCGCCAGTGCGTCGGTCAGCTGAATCTCGCCGCCCGCGCCTTCCTCCTGGCTGCCGAGGACGTTCATTACCTCGGGCTGGAGGATGTAGCGGCCGATGACGGCAAGCCGCGACGGCGCAACGTCTGGAGCCGGCTTCTCGACCAGTCCCCTAACTTCGGTGATCGCGCCGGCACTCGTGCCCGGCGTGACGATGCCGTATTTATACGTGTCCTCCGCCGCGACTTCCTCGGTGCAGATCAGATTGCCGCCGAGGTCGGCATAGGCTTCGACCATCTGCTTGAGGCAGCCGGGTTCGCCGACCATCAGATCGTCGGGCAGAAGCACCGCGAAGGGCTCGTCGCCAACGAGGCGGCGCGCGCACCACACGGCATGGCCCAGCCCGAGCGGCTCCTGCTGCCGCACGATGTTGATGTCGCCCGGCGGCGGGCGGGTGCCGTCGAGCGCGGAAAGCGACTTGCCGCGCCGGGCCATCGCTTCCTCAAGCTCGAAAGCATGGTCGAAATGATCATCGATCAGGCTCTTGCCGCGGCTGGTGACGAAGATGAACTGCTCGATGCCCGCCTCGCGGGCCTCGTCGACCGCATATTGGATGAGCGGCCGGTCGACGACGGGCAGCATCTCCTTGGGCATCGACTTGGTCGCCGGAAGGAACCGGGTTCCAAGGCCGCCGATGGGGAACACGGCCTTGCGTATTTTTCGCATCTTTTCACCCTTTTCTGGTCGCTGGGTTCCCCCCCCAATTAACCAGCATTCGGATCGGCAGACACGATCGCCGCGTGCTGCCGAGGAGCGACCTGCGCCTTTACGCTGCATTGCAGCAAGAGCCCGGCGTCGAAACGTGTCCAAAGTGCGCCAAGCCATTCAGAGCTTGGGAGGTGTCCCGGCAAAGGACACTCCGCCCGGCACCGCCCCCCCGCCACGCGAGCGGACCAGCGGCGTGCCCGGCGGCACCTGGATATCGTGCGAGCCGATGATGATTTTCGCCGGCCCGTGATGCACGTCGAAGATCGGCCAGCCCCGGTCGCTCTTTACCGTCAGATGCTCGATATGGATGACCAGCGGCTCACTTGCGCCTTTCGCCGCCATGATCGTGAAATGATTGGTGTCGCCGATCCCGCCGATCTTGACGGGATTGAGGCTGGTGAGCCGCGTCGCGCGGATGCTCGACCACAGCCGGAAATTGCGCGCGTTGCGGCCGCTGACGCAGTCGTCGAGCAAAGTCTCGGTAGACTTCAGGTCGAACCCGCCGTCGCTATTGTCCCATGCGGCGCATTGGCGAAACAGGATACGCGCATTGCCCCGCTCGGTCGAGAAACCGTCGCCGTTCCAATATTGCCTGGCTTTGCGCTGCCATTGAAAGCCGCGCATCGAGCAGCGCTCGACCCGGAAATCGTGCGCGGTGCCGTCGAAGGCGATGCCGACGGGCAGGTCGGTCGCGCCCGTCGTCCGCATGCCGCTCGCGCTGACATCCTCGATCACCCCGTCGTGGCTGTCATAACGGATGCGGGCGAAGCTGCGTTCGAGATTGCTCGCCTTCGCCCCGCGCACGCGGAGCCCGACGCTGCCCGCCCCCGCCAGTTCGGGTGCCGCCTTGTTCTCGATCACCCGGTAGCCGCCCTCCACCCGGATATTGGCGATCTGCACATTGCGCACCGGCTCGCGGATCACGAACAGGCCGTTGCCGACATCGCGGGCGCGCACGCCGCGATAGACGGCGCCCGACTCCACGAAATAGACCGGTTCGCCTCCTGCATTGATCTGAACCGCCTTCGCGGCGAAGCGAGAGGATGGATTGTCCATGCGGCCGCGCTAATCGGCGCGTACCGATCAAGGCCAGCGCGATGCGGCGCGGCGTGGCGCGCCCGGGGTCAGTGCAGCACGGGCGCCGCCCCACCCAGATCATCGCCGGCGTCGCGCGCGGACACACGCGCAAAACCGAACAAGGGCTGGCGGCAGACGTGCCGCTTCCGGCTGAACCGCCGGAAGCCGGCTTCGCCGTGATCGATGTTGAGCGTCATGCCGGCATCGGCTTTCGTCGCCGACGGAATGCGCCCGTCGATCGCGATCGCCGCAGACAGCGTGTGTTCGAGCACATGACGGCGCTCGCCGGCATTGCGGCCGAAATAAGTGATGGCGAGCGGCGGCGGGCGCCGGTGGATCTTGGCGATCGCATCCTCGATCCGCGCATAATTGCAGAGCGGCAGGATCGGTCCCCGAAACTCCTCCTGCATCACCAGCATGTCCTCGCTGGCGTGACGAATGATATGGAGCGGCATAGCCGACCCGCGCGGCTCCGCGGTCATCACCTCACCTCCACGCGCGCGCGCGTCGTCCAGTAGCCGCGCCAGCCGTTGCTGCTCGGCGTCGGGCAGCGCCGCTTCGTTCGGCCGGGGCTGCATCGCCGCGCACCACAGCCAGGACGCAATCGCCTCTTCCTGCTCTTCGGGCACCAGAAGATAGTCGGGCGCGAGCGGTGCGCGTCCGCCCTTGCGGCGCTTGCGTGCGATCACATTGTCGGCCGCCTTGGCAAAATCCGCCGAGCGCCCGAGGATGACCGGCGACTTGTCCGAACGCGCGAGCATCGCCCCATCACCTTCCTGCGGTTCGCTTGTCACCAGCAGGTCGAACGCCTGCTGTGCAAAGTCCCCGCCGGACGCCACCGCCAGTTCGAGCGGATCGAAAAAGTCCGGCGCGAGTTCGCCGATCAGCCGGCCCAGCTGCACCGAGGCCGCGTCGAATTTCAGCGTCACCCGATTGCCCGCGGCGAGCGCACCCGCGAGGATGCCCGCCGTCCGGAGCAGCGGCAGCGATGCCGGCGTCGCTATGCCGATCACCCCGACTGGCTGATATTCCACATAGTCGCCCGCCCTGCGCAGCCGCGCGAGCAGCCCGCGCCCGTTTTCGGCGCGCATCCAGCGCCCCACCCCGTCGATCGACGCCCGCAGCGCCGCGAGCGCCGGCGCCACTTCGATAAGCCTGGCGGAGTCCGAATCCTGATTCGGCTGGTCGGCGGCGAGCGCGTCGCACAGTGCGTCGGCGTTTTTTTCGATCAACAGCACCGCACGCCGCAGCCGGTCGCGGCGAATGGCCAACGACACCGGCAAGTCGGCGAAAAATGCCCCACGTTGCGCTTCCAGCATCTCACCCTTCCCCGCATTTTATCCCGTACAGCTTCTACTCCGACGCCGAGCCGTGGCAAGTTCAAGTCGAAGCGTTTCGTCGCATTGCAGCCAATTCGCCTGGCCGTCGTTTAGGCAAAGCCCCGAATTATCCGCTTCTAATATATCGCATTTTTTCTCCTTGTCCCGTTCTGGGTCGGGATTTTGGGAACGATCATTTCGCCTTTCAATTGCCTCCGCTCAAAGCTGGCAAGTTGACCGTTAACCGTTGCGACGCGATTGTTCGCACGTGCAGCAAAAAGCCGACTTCATATAAAAAGGGAGCAACGCGTAATGCGTATCGTAATGATCGGGTCCGGCTATGTCGGGCTCGTTTCGGGCGCGTGTTTTGCCGATTTCGGCCATCATGTGACCTGCGTCGACAAGGACGCGAACAAGATCGCCCGCCTTCAGGCCGGCGGCATCCCCATCTATGAGCCCGGTCTCGATGACCTGGTCGCGCGCAACGTCGCCGCCGGCAATCTCGCCTTCACCACCGAGCTTTCCGAGGCCGTCGGCGCCGCCGATGTCGTGTTCATCGCGGTCGGCACCCCCAGCCGCCGCGGCGACGGCCATGCCGACCTGTCCTATGTCCATGACGCGGCGCGCGAGATCGCCGGGGCTCTCTCGGGCTTCACCGTGATCGTCACCAAATCGACCGTGCCCGTCGGCACCGGCGACGAGGTCGAGCGGATCATTCGCGAGTGCAACCTGGCCGCCGAATTCGCCGTCGCCTCCAACCCCGAATTCCTGCGCGAAGGTGCCGCGATCGAGGATTTCAAGCGCCCCGACCGCGTCGTGATCGGCATCGAGGACGAACGCGCGCGCGCGCCGATGGAAGAGGTTTATCGCCCGCTTTCGCTCAACAAGGCGCCGATCGTCTTCACGAGCCGCCGCACCAGCGAGCTGATCAAATATGCCGCCAACGCCTTCCTCGCGATGAAGATCACTTACATCAACGAGATGGCGGACCTGTGCGAACAGGTCGGTGCCGACGTCCAGGAGGTCGCCAGCGGCATCGGGCTCGACAACCGGATCGGCGCGAAGTTCCTGAATGCCGGCCCCGGCTATGGCGGCTCCTGCTTCCCAAAGGACACGCTCGCGCTGATGAAGACCGCGCAGGATCACGACGCGCCGCTGCGGCTGATCGAGGCGACCGTCGCGGTGAACGAACAGCGCAAGCGCGCGATGGGCCGCAAGGTCATCGCCGCGATGAACGGGCAGGTGCGCGGCCGCACCGTCGCGGTGCTCGGCCTGACCTTCAAACCCAACACCGACGATATGCGCGACGCGCCGTCGATCGCGATCATCCAGACGCTGCAGGATGCCGGCGCCAAGGTCCGCGCCTATGACCCCGAGGGCATGGACGCGGCCAAAGCGGTGCTGTCCGACGTCGAATATGCGTCCTCCGCCTATGCCGCCGCCGAAGGCGCGGCGGCGACAGTGATCGTCACCGAATGGGACGCGTTCCGCGCGCTCGACCTTAAGCGCCTCGAGGCCGCGATGGCCGAGCCGGTGCTCGTTGACCTCCGCAACATCTACCCGCCCGCGCGGGCCGAGGAAGCGGGGCTGCGCTATGTCGGCATCGGCCGGCCGGGCCAGCCCGCGGACGAAGCCGAAGCCGCGAACGAAAGGCACGCCGCGTGACCGACGACAGCCCCATCCTGGTAACCGGCGCCGCGGGTTTTATCGGCCATGCGGTGTCCGAACGGCTCCTCGCGCGCGGCGAACGCGTGCTCGGGCTCGACAATTTCACCGACTATTACGACGTTTCGCTCAAAAAGGCGCGCACCGCGCGGCTCGTCGATAATTTCAACTTCCGGCTGATCGACGGCGACATCGCCAGCCCGGGATTGATCAGCGAGCTGGTCGAAGCGAACGGCATCCGCCGGATCGTCCATCTCGCCGCGCAGGCGGGTGTTCGCTACAGCCTCGAAAACCCCTTCGCCTATGAGCATAGCAACCTCAAAGGGCATCTCGCGGTGCTCGAGGCGGCGCGCCACGCGGGCCGTATCGACCATCTCGTCTACGCCTCGTCGAGCTCGGTCTACGGCGACCGCCCGCTCGGCGGCACCGGCTTTCGCGAGGACGAGCCCTGCACCGCGCCGGTCTCGCTCTATGCGGCGACCAAGCGCAGCTGCGAGCTGATGAGCGAAAGCTATGCCAAGCTCTATCAGCTGCCGCTCAGCGGGCTGCGCTTTTTCACCGTCTATGGGCCGTGGGGCCGGCCCGACATGGCCTATTATGGTTTCGCCCAGAAGATCCTCCTCGGCCAGCCGATCGAGGTGTTCGGCGAAGGCCGGATGGCGCGCGACTTCACCTATATCGACGATATCGTCGACGGCGTGATCGGCGTGCTCGACCGGCCGCCCGCGGGCGGCGAAAACCGGCTGCTCAATATCGGCGACTGCAATCCCGTCGGACTGATGGACATGATCGCGGTGCTCGAACGCGCGCTCGGCCGGCCGGCGATCAAGCTGATGCGGCCGATGCAGCCGGGCGACGTGACCGCGACCTACGCCGACATCTCGGCGATCAACGCGCTCACCGGATACAGCCCCAAGGTCCCGCTCGCGCGGGGGATCGAGCGGTTCGTCGACTGGTATCTGGGCGAAATAGAAAATGGTGGAAGAGGGCCGATGGCAGCGGTGGCCTGAACCGGAAAATCCGGCCGGGCGCTAATGGAGTTTGATAATGCTGCAACGGACAAGTCTGTCTTCCGGCGCCCCCGCGGACGCGCCCGTCATCTGCGTGACCGGCCTTCGCGGCTTCCCGCATGTGATGGGCGGGATCGAAAGTCACTGCGAGGAGCTTCTCCCGCGGATCAAGGCGATCTGGCCCGATCACCGTTCGGTCGTGCTCGGCCGCGCGCCCTATCTGCCCGAGCCGGTGGGCGAGCATCGCGGTATCGAGATCGTCGGCATCCCCTGCCCGCGCTCGCAAAATCTGGAGGCGGTGGTGTCGACCCTGCTCGCGGTCCTGTCCGCCCGCAAGCGCGGCGCCGGGCTGATCCATATCCATGCGATCGGCCCCGGCCTGCTCGCGCCGCTGGCCCGGCTGCTCGGTCTGAAGGTCGTTGTGACGCACCACGGCACCGATTATCACCGCGCCAAATGGGGCCTCGCCGCGCGCACCGCGCTGCGCGCCGGCGAGTGGCTGGCGCTCAGCTTCGCCAATCGCGTCATCGCCGTCTCACCCTCGCTCGCCGCGCAGCTGCGGCAAAGCTTCCCGAAACGCGCGCACGCGATCGCCTATATTCCCAACGGCACATCGGACCTGCCCGGCGACGCCGATCCCGCGCTGGTGCTCGAACGGCTGGGGCTCGAGGACGGCGACTTCCTCCTCGCCGTCGCCCGGCTCGTTCCCGAGAAGGGCCTGCACGACCTGATCGACGCCTATGAGCGGTCGAACTGCACCGCCAAGCTGGTGATCGCCGGTTCGGCCGATCACGAAAGCGAATATGCGCGAGAACTGCTCACGCGCGCGAGCGACCGCGTGATCTTCGCCGGCGTCCAGTCACGCGCGACGCTGAAGTGCCTCTACGAGCATTGCGCGCTGTTCGTGATGCCCTCCTATCACGAGGGCCTGCCGATCGCGGCGCTCGAGGCGGCGAGCTGCGGCGCGCCGATGCTGCTGAGCGACATCCCCGCCAACCTCGACATCGGGCTCGACGCGGCGAACTATTTCCCGACCGGCGATGTTGCGGCGCTCACCGATCGGCTGAACGCCGACTGCGCGGACTTTCAGGTCGATCGCGACGCCGTGCGCGCGCGCTTCAGCTGGGACAAGGCGGCGGAGGACACGCTCGACGTCTATCGCGCCACGCTCGCGCCGGGCCGGACAGCCCCGCGCACGCCCAATTATTCCGACGCGGTGGAAGCCTAGGCGCCAAGCCGGGCGAGGACCTTCGCCCGGTCCGCCTTATCGATCGGCCCGCTTACTTCGATACCCGCACCGGTCCGCGTCGCCCGCGCGATCCGCGGGTGCCACGCGTTCTTGCGCCACTCCCAGCTGCGAATTCGCCAGCGCCCCGGCCCGTCGGAATCGATCGCCAGCGTCGGCCGTCCCGTCTTTTCGGACCCGGTGCCGGTGTCCTTTGCGGTGCAGGCGCTGCCAGCGGCCGCGGCGGCCATGGAAGTCAGAAGCGTTCGTCGATCCATTTCCATATCCTGTAGCTAGGGCGCCGCGACCTTTTCGGGCACGGTCTGAAGCGCGCGCGGCGTGCTGCCCCCGGCCACGCGCTTGATCATCGCCTTGCCCAACCGCTGCCCGGGCAGCTCGACCAGCTTGTAGGTCACAAAAGCAAGGGCATAGGTCACCGGCACCACAATCGCTCCGGTCAGGGCGAAGCGCCCGGCGGCGCCGAGCCCGAGGCCGTACTGCGCGATGACCGCCGCCGCGACCGGCTGCAGGATCAGCAGGTGGATCAGATAGGTGCCATAGGACAGCTCGCCCATCCAATGGAAGGGCCGGCTGCCGAGCAGGCGCGAGATCCAGCCGATCACCCCGAGCGAGCGCCAATGAACCAGCGCGAAGAAGCCGAACACGATCAGCTCGCGCACCGCGAAATGGAGCAGGTCCTGATCGCCCCCGATCGGGATCGCGGCGAGCAGCATCGCGGCGCCAAGGCGCGACCATAGCCGCGCGCCGCTCTCCCCCGGATCGGCGGCGATCAGCATGCCGGCGAGGAAAAGCTGGAGCTTCAACGGCAGGAAGGACGGCATCGGATAATCGAGCCCCGCCGCCCCGGCGAGCAAGGCGATGACCACGCCGCCTCCCGCCGCGACCAGCGCCGCGGGGATCCAGCCGATCCGCCGCCCGAGCAGGATGAGGAAAGGAAAGAGCAGGTAGAACTGCATTTCGAGCCCGAGACTCCAGTCGGGCAACGGCGTGCGGAACGCATAGTCGGGCAGCAATCCGAACAGGAACGTCAAATGCATCACGATATTGGTGAGGCTCGCATCGGTATAGCGCTCGGCCGGCTGGAGCGATTGGCCGAGGAAGCTGTCGATCGCGACGCGATCGGCATAGATCATGGGCCCCGCGATCAGCGCCGCCGCCAGCGTCACATAGAAAAGCGGCGCCAGCCGGAAAAAGCGGCGCGTCCAGAACGCCGCCCAGGTGCCGGGCGCATCCCAGTCCTCGCTGCCCGCGCGCAGCCGATACTGGTACATCATCAGGAAGCCCGAGAGCAGGATGAACAGGTCGACGCCGAGGTCCGGCTTGCCGATCAGCGGCAAGCGGAAACCGGTCAGGATCATCATATGCCCGATGAGCACCCAGAGGGCCGCGACGCCGCGCAGGCCATCCAGACACTCGACTCGCCGAATGTCCATTAAATACCTCCGCAAAATCGTTCGTCGATGTCCGCCCTGATAGACGTATCGCGGCGCGAAACCCTTTGAAATCGGCCAGATGCCCCGCCGAGACGATGAAGCGGGCGTCGCTGTGTGCACTGCAACAAATGCCCGTGGTAGGAGTTCTCCAGAGGCGAATTCCGCCCGAAACTCCAGCGAGGAACCATGCTGCACCGAAAGCGGATTTTATTCGCGATCAACTCGCTCGCGGGGGGCGGCGCCGAGCGCGTCCTCGCCACCCTGCTGGCCGGATCCGTGCCGTGGCGCGCGCGTTACGACATCCATCTCGCGCTGCTCGACGACGAGCCGCGCGCCTATGGCGTGCCCGAATGGGTCGAGGTTCATCAGCTGGATGCCCGGCACAAATTGCTGCCGAGCCTGACCCAGCTTCGCGCGCTCGTCGGACGCGTCTCGCCCGATGCGACGCTCAGCTTCCTGACCCGCGCCAATATCGCCAATGCCTGGGCGATGGCGGGGCGCGGCCGGCCGTGGCTTATCAGCGAACGGGTCAACACCAGCGCCCATCTGGGCGATGCGCGCACCGCCAAGGCGATGGTCCGCATCGTCTATCCGCGCGCCGCGCATGTCATTGCGGTGTCCGAAGGCGTCGTCGACGATCTTGCCGCCAATTTCGGCGTCGCGCGCGCGCGCATGTCGGCGATCGCCAACCCGGTCGACCATGGGCGCATCGCCGAGCTGGCTGCCGAACCGCCGGCCTTCGTGCCTGCCGATCGCTATATCGTCTCGGCCGGACGGCTCATGCCGAACAAGAATTTTCCGCTCCTTCTGCGCGCCTATGCGCAGGCCTTGCCGCGCGAACGCCTCGTCATCCTCGGCGAAGGCCCGGAGCGCGGCGCGCTTCAAGCACTCACCACCTCGCTTGGAATCGCCGACCGGGTCGATATGCCCGGCTTCGTCGCCAACCCCTTCGCGGTGGTGGCGCGCGCGCAAGCTTACGCGATGCCTTCCAACGCCGAGGGCTTCCCCAACGGGCTGGTCGAGGCGATGGCGTGCGGCGTCCCCGTCGTGGCGACCAATTGCGCGTCGGGCCCGTCCGAAATTCTGGCCGGCCGGTCGCGCGATGCGATCAGCGGCAGGATCGATGTCGATGCCGGTGCGTTGGTTCCGACCGATGACGTGGAAGCCTTTGCCGCGGCATTGGTAGACGTGCTCGCCGAGCCCCGCCGCAGCGCTTGCGGCGCGAAGGCGCGTGATCGCTCGCTGGCCTATGGCGTCGAACAAGCGGCCGCAAATTACTGGGCGCGGATCGAGGCGGCGCTGCGCGCGCCGTCCGCCGCGTCCGAAATCGAAGACATATCAGCCTATCGTCCGGGAGTAAGTTCATGAAATGGCACATGCAGATCGCACTGGCGGGGGCGCTGATGGCGCTCAGCGGGTGCGCCGGGCAAACCCCGCTCGCGGGCAGCGGCGCCGCGCCGCCACCCGCCACGGCTTTCGTCCTTTCGCCGGGCGACAAGATCAAGGTCGCGACCTATGGCGAAGAGAAACTCACCGGCGATTTCGAGATTTCGCCCGCCGGCACGATCGCCTTCCCACTGATCGGCGAGGTCAAGGCGGCGGGACTCCAGACTGAGGAACTGTCCAAAGCGATCGAAGCAAAACTCGGCGACGGCTATCTGCTCGAGCCGCAGGTTTCGGTCCAGGTCGCCAATTTCCGCCCCGTCTACATCCTCGGCGAAGTGAACAAGCCCGGCGAATATCCCTATACGCAGGGCCTCACCATCCGCGGCGCGGTCGCGAAAGCCGACGGCTTCACCTATCGCGCGAACGAGAAGCGCGTCTTCCTCAAACGCGCGGGCGAAGCTGGCGAGCAGGAATATCCGATGAGTGCCGATTTCGCGGTGCTTCCCGGCGATACGATCCGCTTCGGCGAACGCTATTTCTGATGGATATGGCGACCGCATCGCTGACGCCTGTGCCGGCGTTCAAGGAACCCGTGCCCGACGAGACGTCCGACGAGGCGGGCAAGCCGCATCGGCGCGGCTGCCCGGTGAGCTTCGCCAAATTGAAGGCGCTGCTCGCCGCCGACCTTTACCGCTATGCGGGGCGCGTGAGCTTCGGCGCCTTCGCCAAGCATTATGCCTTCACCCCGGGGTATAAATATACGGTGCTGATGCGCACGACGGGCTGGCTCAAACTCAAGCCCGCCAAGGCGTTCGGCCTCTATCCCTTTGCCAAATGGCTGCTGCTGCGCGCGCGCTATAAATATGGCTTCGCGATCCCCGAATATATGGAGATCGGGCCGGGCCTGTTCCTCAATCGCTTCGGCGGTTTCTATTTTCACGGCGACACGGTGCTCGGCAGCAACGTCAACATCACCCACGGCGTCGTGCTCGGCTATATGAACCGCGGCGGCCGGCGCGGCGCGCCGGTGATCGGCGACCGCACCTTCCTGGGTTCGGGCGCGAAGGTAATCGGCGGCATCCATGTCGGCGCGGAGGCGGCGATCGGCGCCAACGCCGTGGTGACCAAGGATGTGCCCGAGCGCGGCGTCGTCGGCGGCATCCCCGCGAAGCTGCTCTCCGATCAGGGATCGGACGGCTATATCAACCGCCTCGCGCCGCCCGAATTGCTCGCGGCGTGCGAAGGTGCGCTCTACGGATCGCGGACAAAGCCCGGCTGATCGGGCCCTACAGGCCCGAGAAGGTCAGCCCCACCGAAACCCGATTGTCCGTAAATTCGCGGCCCGCCGTCGCGCCCCAGCTCGACTGGGTGCGTCGCTGCAGGTCGAAGCGCAGCGCCAGCCGCTTGCTCACGAGGTACGACGCGCTGCCGCGCCAGGTCCAGCGGTCGTCCTTGCGGTCGATGTTGTTGAAATCGCGCTTTTCCAGCTCGCTGCCGGCGCTGATGATCAGGTTACGCAGCAGCTCGTAATCGGCGCGCAGCGTCATGTTGGTCGCGAGATAACCGGTCGCGCCATTGACGCCCGTTTCCTTGATGCCGCGGTCGACGGTGCCGGTGATCGTCACCAGCGGGGTGAGGAAATAGGCCAGCTCGCCGCGCACGAGGAGGCCCGAGACGTCCTCGAACTCGACCGGCCGGTAATCCTGCTCGAAATAGCCAAGCCGCAGCGCGCCGCGCGCCTTGCGGCCGAGTTCGAAACTCGCGCCGCCGGCCAGTTCGAAGCCTTTGGAATCGCGCGCCGCCACCGGCCCGATGCGCTCACGATAGTCGCGCTTGTTGAGCGAGCCCGCGACGAACAGCGCGATGCTCGGGCTCAGCGCATATTCGCCGACGGCGGTGCCTGTGTAGGTGGTGTGATCGCGAAAATCCTGATCGATCGGATCGCCGAGCGGTGTCACGCTGTCGCTGTAATTGCGGTTCTCGACATCGACGACGCCGCGCACGCGCAGCCGGTTGAAGACATGCGTATAGGTCGCCGTCCCCCCGCTCTGCGTGAAACGGATCGGCCGGTCCGCCTGCGTCGGGCTGTCGGGAGACACACGTTCCTGGCTGTAGCGCCCGTTGCGCAGCATGACGTTGAGCGTGTTCGACTTGCTGATCGTGTAAAGCGCGCCGGCATTGACCGAATATTGCGTGGCGTTCTCGCTCGCGCGGTCGGCGTAGCGCAAGAGGTCGAGTTCGCCGTCGAGCGACAGCTTGAGCGTCGGCGAAGGCCGCACCAGCGAGACGCGTGGGCGAATGCGCAGATAGGCGTCGCCGACCCGGTCGTCCTCCTGCGCATAGAGATTGTCGTCATAGCCGGCGCCGATCGCCATGCGCGGCATCAGTTCGAGGACGCCGAGCTGGATCGGTTCGGGCGTATAATCGGGCCGGCGGCGTTCGAGCACACCGATATTGCGGTCGCGCCCGAAGCTGTTGTCGCTCGACACCGATCCGAGCCCGTCGGTCGCATCCGATTGCTGGGCGAGCGCGGGCATTGAGACGCCACAGCTGCCGATCAGCGCAAAGGTGATCGCGCGCTTCATCGGCGGGCCAGCGTTACGAGCAGCGGCAGATGGTCCGATCCGGTGGCGGGAAACCGCCGCGCCGACACGAGACCCCAGTCGGGTCCGGCATAAAGCTGGTCGATCGGCAGCACGGGAAAGGCGCGCGGCCAGCTAGGCAGCGCACGCGTCATGCGGGTGAGCGGTGCGAAGGCGCGGTCCTGCTCTCGCATCGCCGCGGCCCAAGGGGTGAGGTTCATGTCGCCTCCAACGATCAAGGGCCCGCGTTCGATCCGTGCCAGCGCGCGCGCTACATCGTGTCTGCGCACCGCCTGATCGCGCGATGTCGGGCGGGGATAGTGGAGCGTCACGACGGTAAACGGATCGCCGCCGGGCTCCGCAACCCGCGCCCAGAGCATCGCGGGACCAAATTTCCGCTCCTCGGCATCCTTCAGGAAATAGTCGCTGTCCACGATCGGCCAGCGCGAGAAGATCGCGAGGTCGCAGCCCGGCGGGCATTTGGTGGCAAAGGCGAAATGCTGATCCAGCGCCGCCAGCATAGGGCGGAAACTGCCATCCACCTCCTGCAGCATCACGACATCGGGCTTGGCGTCGATGATCGCCTGTGCGGTATCGGCGGGATCGCGATTGCTCTGCCAGACATTGTGGGTCAGCAGCCGGATTGGGGTCGCGCCCTTTTGGCCGGCCGGAATCTTGCGCGTCAGCTCGGGCATCACGCCAATCGCGACCGGCGTCAGGCCAACCAGCGCTGCGACGACAGCCCAGCGCGGGCGCGGGCGCGGCCGGGCGAGCAGCAATCCTACCAGCACCGCCACGCCAAATATCGGCAGGAACGATGCCAACACATCGAGCATCGGTAGGAGCCCGCCAGCGAGCGACAGCCATGCAGCAAGGCACGCCCCGCCGGTGAGCAGGATGCCAAAGGTTCGGGCCAGCTTCACGCCCGCGCGCGAATCCGGTTACGCAGGGCATAGCTCGATTGCCGCACCGACGCGGGGATCAGCTTCGCGGCGAGCAGCAGCGCCGCGGTGCCCGCCCCCTCGGGCAGATAAAGATCGCCGACCCGGATCGCCGTGCGGCCCGGATATTTCATCGCATAACGCGCATAATGCGCGATTTCCTGATTCACGAGCCGCCGCAGCAACGCTCTCTCGCGCGCCGTCGCCCCGGCGAGCATCGCGCGCGCGGTCTCGACCAGGCAGGGCACGTCGAGCGTTGTCGTCGACTTGCTGACCTTGTTGTCGCTGTCGCGGTGAAAGACCGCGGTGATGCGCGGATCGTAACGCAGCGCCCCCTTGGCGAGCACGCGCAGCCACAGATCCTTGTCGCCGCCGCGCACCGCGCGCCCTTCGGGGAACAACCCCGCCTCGAACAACGTATCGCGCCGGATCGCGATCGCGCCGGTCCACATCGGGCATTCGCGCACCGCCAGCCACGCCGAAAGAAAGCCGGCTAGGTCCAAGCTTTGCGGCTGCTCCAGTTCCGGCGCGATCCGCTGCGGCTGCGAACGATCCTCGAACACATGGTCAAACCGCGTCGCCGCCGCACGCACGTTCGGGTCGGCGCTTATGCCCTCGGCGAGCACCGCGAGATGGTCGGGCTGCCAAAGGTCGTCGGCGTCGAGAAAGGCGATCCAGTCGCCGCGCGCCGCGCGGATGCCGATGTTGCGCCCGGCATAGCCGCCCGGCCCCGGCATCGACAGGTCGAGCAGATTGATCCGCGCGTCGCCGATCGCGGCAACGATCTCGCGCCCGCCATCGGTCGAGCGATTGTCGACCACCAATATTTCGTGCGGCGGAAACGTCTGGGCAAATACGCTCTCGATCGCGGCGCGCACATGCGCGGCCTTGTCATAGAGCGGCATCACCACGGAAAATCGTGGAGCGTCATGGGGAGGAGTCATCAGTCGCGTGCTGCCTTTCGTCCCCCCGCGAGATTGAGATATTCGCTCACCGCCACCCCGGCGAGCTCCAGTGTCAGCCCCATCACGGCCAGCCGCCGTCGGAACGACAGCTCGCGCGAGATCGCCGCGCGGCGCAGTCGCCGGATCGTATCGACCGCCGTAATTCCAAGAACATGGACAAGGCGCGGGCGCCGCGTCGTGCGATCCCAGCGCCCGCCGCTCAGCCGCTGGCGCTTGCGCACCAGCTCGGCACGGCTCGCGCGAACCGGATGGCGCACCACCATCGCCGGCACGTAAATGAGCGGATGGCCGCTATCGCGAATGCGCAGCGCCATCTGCCGGTCGCCGCCCGATTTCAGCGCCGCGTCGAACCCGCCGAGCGCCTTCAGCAACGCCGTCTCGCTCGCCCAATTGGCGGTCGCGCAATTGCCGCGCGCGGCATGCGCCTGCGGAAAGCTGAACAGCCGCTCATAGTCGCCGAACACTTCGCGTTCCTGTGCGATCTCATCGAACAGCTCGATCTTGCCCGCGAGCACGCCGAACCCGGGGTTCGCCGCCGCCGCGCGCAGCACCTGCTCGAGCCAGTCGGGCGCGGGTTCGCAATCGGCGTCGGTAAACGCGATGATCGGCGCGCGGACGCGCCCGATCGCGAGGTTGCGCGCCGCATAAGAGCCCGGGTGACGCTCTTCGAGCAGCTCGACACCCAGGTAGCTGCGCGCAATCTCACCCGTTGTGTCGTTCGATCCATTATCGACGACGATGATCTGATATGCCGCGCTTGGAAGCGTCTGACGCGCGAGCGCGTCGAGGCAACGGCCCAGCACCTTTTCGCCGTTCCATACGGGTATGACGACTGCGACTTGAAACATAGATACGCCTGTCCAGTGCCCCCGCGATGGTCCAATCGGCTGTCGACGGCATGCCGGTCAACAATATGCTGCACCTGCGAAGACGAGTTGCCCTGTTGACCGGACGACCGGAGCGCCGGTGCCTTCGCTCTCAAATAATTGCCCGCTACCAAGGATCGCGTCGGCCCGTCGTTGGTTCTGAACCGCGCAGCCATGCGCAACCGCAAGCAAAAAGGCGATCCAAGTGGGTGATTCCCTACCCGAATCGGGCAAAACCACCGAGGTCCTCGTGGTGTCCCTCGAATCAGCCGCGGCGCGGCGCGCGGCCTTTGCCGCGCGCGCGGCGGACACCTCGCTTGCGTGGCGTTTCTTCGATGCCTGCACCGCCCCGGCGCCGGGGATGGTGATCGACGAACCCGCGATCCGCAGCAACAAGGGCCGGCCGATGAGCAAGGGCGAGATCGGCTGCTATGCCAGCCATTTCTCGATCTGGCAGGATATGGTCGCGCGCGGCGTGCGGCAGGCGATCGTCCTCGAGGATGATACGGTGGTCGACTGGGCCTATCTCGAACCGCTCGCCCGTACCGATCTTCACGCCGAGGGGATCGACTATCTTCGACTCTACGCCAAGCGCCCGACTTGGCAACGCGTGGTGCGGCGCGACTTCCTCCAGCATTCGCGCGCGATCGTCGAGCTGGTCGGGCTCGCCTATGGCACGCAGGGCTATGCGATCACGCTCGAAGGCGCGCGGCGGCTCGCCGGGCATTGCCGCACCGTCCGCCGCCCGATCGATGACGAGATGGACCGGTCATGGGCGCACGGCCTGCCCAATCTCGCGCTCTATCCCGCGCCGATCCTCGAAGCCGCAATCGTCTCGGACATCGGCAATTCGCGCTTCGGGCCCAAGACCGATCCGCTCTATCATTCGATGCGGCAAAAGGTGTGGCGGCAGGTCGAACGCGCGCGTATGCGGATGCTGAAAGCGAGACGCCTGCTTGAGCGCTGACCTCCCCGCCCGCTTCGACGACGGGTTACGCGCGCGCAGTCGCAGCTCGATCGGCTGGACGATCACGCGTTTCCTGTCGGACCAGATTTTCTCGTTCGTCGTCTTCGTGATCCTCGCGCGGCTGCTCACGCGTGCCGACATCGGCGCCTTCGCGGTGATGGCGGTGACCGCCGAGGCGTTCCGCATCATCGCGACTGCGGGTCTGGTGCAGACGATCGCGCGAAAGAAGGAGCTGAGTCCGGCCTTCCTCGACACCATCTATCGCTCGCAGCAGGCCTTCTCCTTCCTCTCCGCGATCCTGATCATGGCGCTGGCGCAGCCGATCGCGAACTGGATGGGCGCCCCGGACATCGCGCTGCCGCTCGCGGTGATGAGCCTCGCGCTGCCAATCTCCTCCTTCGGCGCCACGCATATGGCGCTGCGCCTGCGCGAGTTCGGGCATCGCACCACCGCGCTGCGCTCGGTCGTCGGCGGGCTGATCGGCGGCACCTGCGCGGTCGCCGCCGCCTTTGCCGGACTCGGCCTCTGGAGCCTCGTCATCCAGCGCCTCGTGACCGAGATCGTCGGGGTCATATTGTCGCGCGCCTCCTATGACTGGAAGCCGGGCTGGCAATTCGACTGGGCCATATTGCGCGGCAATCTGATGCTCAACGCCAGCCTGATCTATGTCCAGCTCGCCTTCCTCGCGACGGTGCGCGTGCAGGAGATGGCGATCGGCGCCGGGATCGGGCTCGCTGCGGTGGGCGTCTATCGCACCGCCTGGCGCACCGTCGAGCTGATCGGCCGCGGCGCGATCCAGCCCTTCACGCAGGTCGCGGTGCAGACGCTCGCGCGGGTCAAGGACGACCCCGCGGAACTGCGCAAAGCCTATCGCTGGATGATCGCGCGCGCGTCGGCGCTGTCCTTTCCCGCGCTCGTCGGTTTCGGCGCACTCGCGCCGGTCGCGATCCCCACCGTGTTCGGCGCCAAATGGGCCGAAGCCGGCCAGCTCGCGCAGATCTTCGCCTTCATGGCGGTGCCCTTCACGCTCAACTTCTTCGCCTCGCCCTCGCTCAGCGTCCTCGGCGCGTCGCGCAGCCTGATCTCGCTCTCGACGACGCAGCTGATCCTCGGCGTGATCCTGACGCTCGCGGCGCTCCCCTACGGGCTGTTCGCGGTCGCCGTCTCATACGTCGGGCGCGCCTATCTGACCCTGCCGCTGCAGATCTGGCTGCTCCGCCGCGCCTCGGGCATCCGTCCGGTCGACAGTTTGCGCGCGGTCGGCGCGCCGCTCATCGCCTCGTCGGTGATGGGCGCCGCGCTGGCGATCGCGATGCGGCTGCTCGATACGCATCTGGCGGGCTGGCAGTCGCTGCTGCTGCTCACCGCGATCGGCGCGTTGTTCTACGCGGTCGCGCTGCTCGCCATCTCGGGCGCGTGGCGCGGCCGTTTCCTGTTCCTGTTCAAACGCTTCAGAAAGAGCCCGATATGACCAAGAAGACCGCCGACCAGCTCGTCGGCGAACTCGCCCGGCGTTTCACGCGCGTGCTCGACGCGGTGATCCCCGCGGGCCCGCTCGCGCTGGTCGACTTCCCCGACCACTCCAATGTCGGCGATTCGGCGATCTGGCTCGGCGAGATGGCCTATCTGCGCCAGTCGGGCCGCCTTCCCGCTTATTATTCGGCGATCGCCGATTTCGACGACGCGGAGTGCCGGGCGGCGATCGGCGACGGGCCGATCCTGATCCATGGCGGCGGCAATATGGGGACGCTCTGGCCCAAGCATGAAGCGTTCCGCCTGCACCTGCTTCGCACGCACCGCGGCCACCCGATCGTCCAGATGCCGCAGTCGCTCCACTATGCCGATCCCGCCGTAGCCGCCGAAATGGCCGAGGCGATCCGCGCGCACGGGCAATTCACCCTGCTCGTCCGCGACGCGCGCTCGCTCGCCTTTGCCGAGCAGCATTTCGATTGCGATATCCGGCTTTGCCCCGATGCCGCGCTGATGCTCGGCCGCCAGCGCCGCGACCCCGCGACCGCGCCGGTCTTCGCGCTGCTGCGCACCGACCATGAACGCGCGCCCGGCGACGCCGCGCTGCCCGCGGGCGTCGTCGCCGATGACTGGCTCGAAGAGGATGCCGGCCAGAAACGCCGCCTGCGCCTGTCGCTGGGGCTCGGCCGCCTCCTCACCCGCGATCCGATGGTGCAGCGCGCGGCGCGGCAGCAACGTCTCGCCGAATGGCGGTTCCAGCGCGGCCTTACGATGCTGTCCACCGGCGAGCTGGTCGTCACCGACCGCCTCCACGCGCATATCCTCTCGCTGCTGCTCGACATCCCGCACGTCCTGCTCGACAACAGCTATGGCAAGGTCGCGGGCTTCGCCGATCAATGGACGGGCGACTATGCGGGGCTGATGCGCGCGACAAATCGCGCCGAAGCTTTCGAGACCGCGCTGGCGTGTCGCGCGCCCCAAATCGTGGACGGCTAAGCGCCGTCCACGGGGCACCGCTCAATAAGCGTTGCGGTGGACGAGCACCTGCGCGGTGCGCGCCAAAATCGAAACGTCGCGCAGCAACGACCAGCCGTGCTGATATTCCAGATCGGATTCGAGCCGGTCGAGAATATCGCGTTTGGTGTTGGTCGCCCCGCGAAACCCGCGGATCTGGGCGAGGCCGGTGATCCCGGGCTTGAGCGCATGGCGGTGCCAATATTGCCGGTCGACGCGCCAGAACAGCTCGTTACCCGCGGTGGAACCCAGCGCATGCGGGCGCGGCCCGACGAGGCTCATCTCGCCCGACAACACGTTGATCAGCTGCGGCAGCTCGTCGATGCTCGTCGCACGGATGAACCGTCCGACGCGCGTGATCCGGTCATCGTCGCGGCTCGCCGAGCGCGCGCCGTTCGCGTCGGTTGTCTCGACGCGCATGCTGCGGAATTTCAGGATGCGGAAGATGCGGTTGCCACGCCCCATCCGCTCCTGCCGGAAAAAGACCGGCCCCGGTGAATCGAGCTTGATCGCCAGCGCGACGATCAACAGCAGCGGCGCCAGCAGGACCAGCGCCGGAATCGTGACCGCGAGGTCGAGCGCGCGCTTCTTCACCCGGTTCGCCCGGTTGAGCGGGCCCCACGACACCACCAGCGTCGTCACCCCGCCGCGCTGGCGCGTGGTGAGCGGCCCCAGTTCGGCAATCTCGGGCATCACGATCTCGCCGACGATGTTCACGCCCTTCAGCGCGCGGGCCCACTCGACCTTGTATTCGGGCGCGCAAACGATCGTCACCCGGTCGTAATCCTGCAGCACGGTGCCGAGGCGATCGAGCATATAGGGATCGTCAAGATCGGTGCGGAGCCCCGACGCGCGTGCGTCGATAATCTCGCGGCCAAAATAGGCAGTGGGCAGGTTCGCGCCGTCGACGATTACGAGCTCGGCAGTCATGTCGCCGAAAGCCCGGCGCACGATCCGGCACAGCAACAGCCGTTGGCTTACCAACAAGGTCACCGCGGTCACCATGCCCATGCCGACCGCCAGACGCGGCATCTTGCCGGTCAGCCGGAACGAAAAGGCGACCAGCAGGAAGACGAACAGGGTCGTCGCGAACGACAGCAGCGTTTGACGAACGCTTTTGACCGGACGGGTCAGGCAGCGCGGATTATAGGCCTGATTCTGGAAAGCGATCGCGAAGTGGACAAACAAGGCGCCCAGCATCGCAGTCAGCAACCCGTCCGAGATGTGCCGGGGCTGCTCGATCATCAGCGTTACCGCGAAACCGACCGCGAGCGCTACGGCGTCCAAGGCGATCAGTCCCAGACAGAGCCATATCTTGGCATCGCGCCGCGCCGCCTTCGCGAGCGGCGTTCGAATGGGTGCGCCTTGGAGCGCCAAGTCGATCTTGGTCATGGGATGGGGAGCTCCCTGGGGTTGGCTATATTGTTGCAATGCAACATGTCTTGTGCGCCAGGGAATACAAGCGGGCCGCGCGGGCACGTGCCGGATACAGGATGATCCGTGCGGCGGCCATCGGGTAGCCGCGACGAACGGCTCGGGCAGCGCGGCCGCCCGAGCCGTTGGCATATCAGAAGGCTGCGGTCAGGCTGGCCACCACCGCGGCATCGGCAATCGAACCGGTCCCGTCCCCGCCCTTGCTGAAATTGGGTTGCAGGCGCGCCGCCTCGGCCTTGCTGATGTTCGTATCGATATAGGACACGCCCAGCGTCAGGTTGCGCCAGCTGGCGTCCATACCGAGCGACCAGTCCCAGTAGCTGCCCGTCGGGGCAACGCTGGTGCCGTTGGGGCCGAGGCCGGGATTGCCGTCCGAATGGCCGACATGCGCCTTTGCGGTGAACGGGGTGCCGGGAATGGCGACCGCGCCGTCGCCCCACAGATAGAGGTTATCGTCGCTCTGCCCGCGGCTGTTCGGCGCGTTCGACACATTGGCGAGCGCATGTTGCTTGGGCGCATAGGCGGCCCCCGCAGTCAGGGCCGCCGGTCCGACGGTTCCCGTCAGCTTCACATAGGGTTCGGCGAAATCAGATTCATCGGCGCCGCCCGGGTACATGTACCAGACGGGGCCGACGTCGAGCGCGGCCTTGTCGCTCAGCGGCAATTTGTAACCGCCGATCAGATCAAGCTCCATATTGGCGCCGCCGAAGGTGCCCCAGCCGGCGAGGTTCGACGCCCAAACGCCCGCATAAAGGCCGCTTTGATGGGTCAGCGTCAGGCCGCCCTGAACGGCCATTCCCTCGTCGGACTGCGAGACACCGCGGAAACGGTATTCGGACGCGATGGTCGCGGATCCCGTGATCGTGACGGATTTTGTTTCCTCGTCCTGTGCGAAAGCGGCGGCCGGGAGAAGTCCCGCGAGCAGGGCGGCGGCTGAGATAATGGTCTTCATATTGTCCTCTTGAACTGGCCTCTTTCCGGAGTGGGGAGGCTGGCGAGGACGCCCAACTAGATCAGCGCGGCATTGGAAATCGAGAGTGGCGGGCGATCAATTGCATAGTGTTTTCGTTATGCGGCGGATCGACTGTGCGTTGCCGGCTCGACATCATTCCCCGGATCGCGTTCGACGGCAAACGACGCGTTGGAAGCGAGCGGAGGCACGCGTTTCCATCGCGCCGAAACCTCGACACTCTCCCAAAGGCCCGCGCCGACAAACAGCAGGGCGCTTCCGGCGCTCGCGCAGAGGAAGGTCACCGCCGACAACAGGATCATCAGCGAACTCGCATCGCGCGGTCCGATCGCCTGGGCCATATGATGGAGCCTCAGGGCAAGCAGCCAGCCGATACCGAGCAGGGCGGCGCCCCCGGCGCGCAGGCCGATATCGGCGGCGCGGTTTTCATGCCATTTCTTCATCGTGCAACCTCCAGCAGGGAGGCCGAACAATTACGCATCATCCCGTAGAAATTCGAGATCGAGAAACCGAAAGGCGCATTGAGATTTCGTATAATTCAGCGGCTCGCGGAGAGAGTTTCGCCTTAGCCCATCTTGTCGACAATAAAGGCGACCAGAGCCACCATGGCGCACATATAGATAGTGAGTGCCGACGGCCCTTGCGCGCCCAGCCAGTCGATGACGCGGTCGTGCCGCGACGGCCGCGCGGCACCTGGATGGTTCTTGAAATCGTCGCCTGTCATCGGGATGAGATAGGCGCTCACGCCATTTTAAATCGAGAGCAGGTCAGCCCGAACTCCATATGATCGGCATAGAATCTGCGCGATTTAATGCCCCTGCCCGGCTTCGTCGCCCGGCGCGTCGCTGACCGATCGCAGGCGATAGCCGATTCCGAGTTCGTTGCTGATGATCTGCGGTTGCTGCGGATCGCTCTCCAGCTTCTGGCGCAGGGTACGGACGAGGACGCGCAGATATTCGACATGATGCTCGACCTCGTGCGGCCATACCTGCGCCATGATCTGGTTGTGCGTGATGACCCGCCCGGGGTGCCGCGCGAGCTGCGCCAGCACCGCATATTCCTTCGGCGTCAGATGGACCTCGCGGCCCGCCTTGACGACGGTCCGCGCGATCAGGTCGATCGTCACGTCGCCCGCGGTCACCGCCAGCATCCCGCCGTCACGGGTCATGCGGTTGCGCAAGGCGACGCGCACGCGCGCGAGCAATTCGTCGGTATCGAAGGGCTTGGTCAGATAGTCGTCGGCGCCCAGATCGAGCGCGGCAACCTTCTGGTCGGTCGCGTCGCGCGCCGAGACGACGATCAGCGTCGCGTCCGACTGCTGCTTGACGAGCGGCACGAGCTCCAGCCCGTCGCGGTCGGGCAGGCCGAGGTCGAGCAGCACGATATCGGGGCGCTCGTCGCGCAGCATTTCGAGCGCTTCGCGGGCACTCTCGGCTTCGACGATCGCATAGTCGGCGCGCGCCAGCGCGGCATGGATCAAGCGGCGGATATGCAGCTCGTCGTCCACGACCAAGACCTTGTGACGCACTTTCATCGTTGTTCCTTGTCGTCCAGATGCGTGATGATCAGCCGCTCCGGGATGCGGATGGTGAAGCAAGCGCCGTGCGGATCTTCATTGTTGCTCGCCTCGACCGACAGCCCCATCGCCTCGGCAAATCCCTTGACGATGGCGAGCCCGAGGCCGGTGCCATGCTTCGCGCGATCGCTGCCCTCGAGCCGGGTGAAGGTTTCGAAGACGCGCTTCTCGTTTCCGGGTGCGATTCCCGGCCCTTGATCGATGATCGACATCGATATGGCATCGGCCGCGCGCCGGGCGCGAATGACGATGGGGGTGTCGGGGTCGGCATAGCGCCCGGCATTGTCGAGCAGATTGATCAGGCAATGGTGAAGCAGCACCGGATCGACCCGCACCAGCGGAATATTGGGCGAAATATCGACCTTGACCTCATGCCCCAGCAGCGAGGCGCGCGTATCGTGCGCCGCGCTGGCGGCGGCGTCGAACAGGTCGGTCGCCTCGACCTTCATCGGCAGCGCCCCCGCCTCAACGCGCGCCATGTCGAGCAGGTTCGACACGAAACGGTTGAGGCGAAGCGCCTCGGTCTCGATCGTCTCGGCCAGCAGCGCCGAGGGATTGCGCCGGATTTCCTGCGCGGCCGAGAGGATCGTGGTGAGCGGGGTGCGAAGATCGTGGCTGACCGACGACAGCAGCGCCGAGCGCAGGCGATCGCGTTCGTCGACCTGCCGCGTGCGAAGCGATTCTTCCTCCAGCTCCATGCGGTCGAGCGCGATCGACGCCTGGTCGAGCAGGCTCATCAACAGCGGCACCTGATCCGAACGGACGGGCTCGCGCGCGTCGTCGCGCGTCATGCCGAGCACGCCGAGCACGCCGCGCGTCGTGCGCAAGGGATGGAACAGCCAGTCCGAAGCGGTCAGCGTGGCGGAGCCCCGGCCCGCCGGCTGCTCATTGTCCATCGCCCATTGCGCCGCGGCGCGCTCGATTTGTTCGAGCCGGTCTTCGGGCGGAACCGCGGCGCGCAGCATCGGCCCGTCGGCCGACGGCAGCAGCAGCGCGGTGCGGACGTCGAGCAGCCGCCCGACCTCGGCGCAGATGGCGTGCATCAGCGTGTCCTGGTCGGGCGCCGCGGTCAGCTGGCGCGAGAAGCTGGCGAGCGCCGCATTCTGGCGCGCGCTCCACTGGGCCAGATCGGCCTGGGCGCGCACGCGCGCCGCAAACTGGCTGGTCACCACGGCGACGCCGAGCAGCACGAGGATGCTGACGACATTTTCGGGATTGTTGACGGTCAGCGTGCCCGTCGGCGGCAGGAAGAAGAAATTATAGGCGAGGCTCGATGCCAGACCCGCGAACAGGCCGGCGCGCAGCCCGAAGGTCGCCGCGGCGAACATCACCGGCACCAGATAGAGCAAGGCGATGTTGCCAAGGTCGATCGCGACGAGGAGCAGGCGCGCGAGTATCGTTATCGCGGCGACCATCGCCAGCGACCAGATATAGTCGGCCGGGCGGCCCCAGCGTCCGGGGGCGACGATCCGGTTGCGCGGCCCGCCGGGTTTTGCGGCGGGCTCGCCGGGCAGCACATGGACCGCGACATCGTCGATCGTCCGCACGAGCTGGTCGACGACCGATCCGTGGCGCATTTCGAACCACCAGGGACGGCTCGACTTGCCGATGACGATCTGCGTCGCGCGCGCATCGCTGGCGAAGCTGCGCAGCCCTTTGACCACGCTCTCCGCCGGAACGGTCGCGGTCGACGCGCCGAGCCGCGAGGCGAGCGCTAGCGTGTCGGCGAGCTGCCGCCTATCGGCGTCGGTCATATGCTGGCTGCGCCGCGTCTCGATATAGACCGCGGTCCACGGCGCCCTCAGTGCGTCGGCGAGGCGCTTGCCCGCACGGACAAGCTCGGCGGCGACGGGCAGTTCGCTCACCGCGACGACGATCCGTTCGCCGACCGCGAAGCTGCCCGCAAGCGCATGGCTGCGCACATGTTCCAGCATCTGCGCATCGACCGCCTGCGCGGCGCGGCGCAGCGCGAGTTCGCGCAGCGCGGTCAGGTTCGATTTGGAGAAGAAATGGGTGAGCGCGCGCGTCGCTTCCTGCGGGATATAGACCTTGCCCTCGCGCAGCCGCTCGATCAGTTCGTCGGGCGGGATGTCGACCACCTCGATCTCGGCATTTTCGAGAATCGAGTCGGGCACCGTTTCGCGGACGCGGACGCGGGTGAAGGAGGCGACGACGTCGTTGAGGCTTTCGACATGCTGGATATTGATCGTCGAATAGACGTCGATGCCCGCATCGAGCAGTTCCTCGACATCCTGATAGCGCTTGGGATGCCGGCTGCCGGGCGCGTTGGTGTGCGCGAGTTCGTCGACGAGCACCAACTGCGGCCGGCGTTCGAGAATCGCGTCGATGTCCATTTCGCCGAGACTATGGCCCTGATGGTCGACGTCGCGGCGCGCGATGATCTCGTGGCCGTGAACCAGCGCCTCGGTCTCGCGCCGCCCGTGCGTCTCGACGACCCCGACGACGACATCGACCCCGGCCTCGCGGCGTTGCCGGCCGTCGGTGAGCATCTCCCACGTCTTGCCGACGCCGGGCGCGGCGCCTAGAAAGACTTTCAGACGGCCACGGCCTTCCTGCGCCGCCTGGCGCAGGAAGGCTTCGGGAGATGGTCGATCATTTCCTGTCACGCGGCGGGTTTAGCCCCAAAAGCATCGAGCCGTCGATTGAGCTTGAACACATTGACGCGCGGCTCGCCAAGAAAGCCGAGGAGCGGCTGGTCGACGCTCTGTTCGACGAGCCCGCGAACCGCCGCCGCATCGAGCCCGCGGGCCTTTGCAACGCGATCCACCTGATAGAGCGCGGCCTCGGGCGTGATGTCGGGGTCGAGGCCCGAACCCGATGCCGTGACGAGATCCGAGGGCACGGCCTTGCCGGGTTCGGCGGTCTTCAATTTCTCGACATCGCCCTTCACCCGGTCGACGAGCGCCTGCGACGTCGGGCCGAGGTTCGACCCCGACGAGGCAAGCCCGTCATAGCCGTCGCCCGCCGCCGAAGGACGCGTGCTGAAATAGCGTTCCGACGCGAAAGCCTGGCCGACCACTGTCGAACCGACGACCTTGCCATTCTCCTCGACGAGGCTGCCGTTCGCCTGGCTGGGGAAGAGTGCCTGCCCGATGCCGGTGAGCGCCAGCGGGTAAGCGAGCCCGAGGAGCAGCGCGAAGAGCAGCGTCATAACGAGCGCCGGACGCAGCGAGGTGATGAGATCCTTGTTCATTGTCATATCCTCAGACGAGACCCAGGCCGCCGACCGCGAGGTCGATCAGCTTGATGCCGACAAAAGGTGCCACCAGGCCGCCAAGGCCATAGACGGCAAGATTGCGTGCGAGCAGCGGCCCCGCGCCCATGGGGCGATAGGTCACGCCCTTCAATGCGAGCGGAACGAGCATCGGGATGATCAGCGCGTTGAAGATGATCGCCGACAGGATCGCGCTCTCGGGGCTGGTCAGCCCCATCACGTTGAGCACGCCGAGGCTCGGATAGAGCACGATGAACATCGCGGGGATGATCGCGAAATATTTGGCGACGTCGTTGGCGACCGAGAAGGTCGTCAGCGCGCCGCGCGTCATCAACAGCTGCTTGCCGAGGCCGACAACCTCGATCAGCTTGGTCGGGTCGCTGTCGAGATCGACCATATTGCCCGCCTCGCGCGCCGCCTGCGTCCCGGTGTTCATCGCGACGCCAACGTCGGCCTGCGCGAGCGCCGGGGCGTCGTTGGTGCCGTCGCCGCACATTGCGACGAGGCGCCCGCCCTGCTGTTCCTTGCGGATCAGCTCGAGCTTGTCCTCCGGGGTTGCCTGCGCGAGGAAATCGTCGACCCCCGCCTCGGCGGCGATCGCAGCCGCGGTGAGCGGATTGTCGCCGGTGATCATCACCGTGCGGATGCCCATTGCGCGCAGCTCGCCGAAACGTTCGCGAATGCCCGCCTTGACGATGTCCTTGAGGAAGATCGCGCCGAGCAGCTGGCCGTCCTTTGCGACCGCGAGCGGCGTGCCGCCCGCGCGCGCGATTTCGTCGGTGATGCGGCGCAGTTCGGTCGCGGCGGCGGTCGCCTCCGCACCCGGATTGGCCTTGAGGACCGAATCGACCGCGCCCTTCTGGATCACGCTGCCCGCATGCTTGATGCCCGAGATGCGCGTCTGCGCGGTGAACGGAATGATCTCCGCGCCCGCCGGCAAGTCGGTCATCGTCTGGCCGAACTTCTCGCGCGCCAATGCGACGATCGAGCGGCCCTCGGGGGTTTCGTCGGCGAGGCTCGCCAGCAGCGCGGCCTCCGAAAGCACCGCCACCGACTGGCCGCCCACCGGGCGGAATTCGGTCGCCTGACGGTCGCCGACGGTGATCGTGCCGGTCTTGTCGAGCAGCAGGACATCGACGTCGCCCGCCGCCTCGACCGCGCGCCCCGACTTGGCGAGCACATTGAAGCGCACGAGGCGGTCCATGCCCGCGATACCGATAGCCGACAGCAAGGCCGCGATCGTCGTCGGAATGAGCGTGATCAGCAGCGCCGCGAGGATCGCGACGGGGATGCTGCCGCCCGCATAGCTCGCAAAGCTGGGGATCGTGCCGACCGCGATCAGGAAGATGATCGTGAGGCCGACGAGCAGCAGGGTGAGCGCGATTTCGTTCGGCGTCTTCTGCCGCTCGGCGCCTTCGACGAGCGCGATCATCCGGTCGAGGAAGCCCTGCCCCGGATTGACCGTCACCTGGACGCGGATCTCGTCGGAAATGACGCGCGTCCCCGCGGTCACCGCCGAGCGGTCGCCGCCGGCCTCGCGGATCACCGGTGCGCTTTCGCCGGTGATCGCCGCTTCGTTGACCGACGCAACGCCGCCGATGACTTCGCCGTCGGACGGAATGAGGTCACCTGTTTCGACGAGCACGACATCGCCGACCTTGAGCGCGCTTGCCGGCACGGCGTCCCATGCCTTGCCTTCGCCCTTCAGCCGCTTGGCGGTGAGTTCGGCCTTGGTGGCGCGCAGCGAGGCGGCTTGCGCCTTGCCGCGCCCTTCGGCGAGCGCTTCGGCGAAGGTGCCGAAGAGCACCGTCAGCCAGAGCCAGATCACGAGTTGCAGTTTGAAGCCCGTCGCGAGGCTGTCCTGGCCGACGACGAGCAGCACCGTGAGCAAGGTCGCGACGACCGCGGTGGTGAACATTACCGGGTTGCGGATCAGTTCCCTGGGATTGAGTTTGCGGAAGGCGTCGCCGATCGCCGGAACGATCAGCTCTGCCGTGAACAGGGACTTGGTTTGAGGCCGAGCCATTTGCGATAATCCTTAAAAGAGCTGGCCGTTGATCATCGCGAGATGATCGGCGATGGGACCGAGCGCGAGGCTGGGCAGGAAGGTCAGGCCGCCGACGATCAGCACGATGCCGACGAGCAAGCCCGTCCACAGCGGCCCCGTCGTCGGGAAGCTGCCCGCCGATTCCGGCGTATATTTCTTCGCCGCCAGGCCGCCCGCGATGGCCAGCATGGGAATGATAATGAAGAAACGGCCGATCCACATCGCGGCGCCCAGCATGCCGTTATAGAAAGGCGTGTTGGCGGTGAGGCCCGCAAAGGCCGACCCGTTGTTCGCGACGGCGCTGGTGAAGGCGTAGAGGATTTCCGAGAATCCATGCGGCCCCTTGTTGAGCGGCCCGGCCAGCCCCGCCTCGGTGACCGACGCGATCGCCGTGAAGCCGAGGATGATGAGCGGCAGGACAGCGATCGCGAGCACGGCGAGCTTGACCTCGCGCGCCTCGATCTTCTTGCCGACATATTCGGGGGTACGCCCGACCATCAGCCCGGCGACGAAGATCGCAAGGATCGCGAAGAGCAGGAAGCCATAGATGCCCGCGCCGACGCCGCCGATCACGACTTCGCCGAGCTGCATGTTGAACAACGGGATCATCCCGCCGAGCGCGGTAAAGCTGTCGTGCATGCCGTTGACCGCCCCGCACGAGGCGGCGGTGGTGACGACCGCGAACAGCGCCGTCTGGGCGATGCCGAAGCGAACCTCCTTGCCTTCCATATTGCCGCCTATGGCGCCAAGGTTGTGGAGGATCGGATTGCCCGCGGCTTCCTGCCAATAGGTGATGGCGGTGCCCGCGACGAACAAAGTCATCATCGCGGCAAGGATCGCCCAGCCCTGGCGCTGGTTGCCCACCGCACGCCCGAAGGTCCAGGTCAGCCCGACGCCGATCGCGAAGATCGACAGCATCTGGACAAGGTTGGTGAGCGCGGTCGGGTTCTCGAACGGATGCGCGCTGTTAACGTTGAAGAAACCGCCGCCGTTTGTGCCGAGCAGCTTGATCGCTTCCTGCGAAGCAACCGGACCCAATGCGAGGGTCTGCTTGACCCCCTCGAGCGTCGTCACATCGACGGAACCCGCCAGCGTCTGCGGCACGCCGCTCGCGATATAGAAGATCGCGATGGCGACGCAGAGCGGCAGCAGCAGATAGAGCGTCACGCGCGTCATATCGGCCCAGAAATTGCCGATCGTCTTCATCTCGCGCCGCGCAAAACCGCGGAACAGCGCGAAAGCGAGCGCGATGCCCGTCGCCGCCGACAGGAAATTGTGGATGGTCAGGCCCAGCATCTGCGACAGGTTCGACAGCGTCGATTCGCCGCCATAGCTTTGCCAGTTCGTGTTGGTCGTGAAGCTGACTGCCGTATTGAAGGCGAGATCCGCGCTCGTGCCGTCATAGCCAAGCGGGTTCACGGGCAGCACGCCCTGCAACCGGAGCACCGCATAGGTGAACAGCAACAGCGTCGCGTTGAAGATCAGCATGTGGACCGCGTAACGGCGCCACCCCTGCTCTTCATTCGGGTCGATCCCCGACAAGCGATAAAAGCCCGTTTCGACCGGGCCAAGCACGCGATGGAGCGGCGTCCGCCGCCCTTCGTAGAGCGCGAAGAGCCATTGGCCCATCGGCTTGCAGAGCAAGAGCAGGATAGCGATGAACGCGATGATGAGAAACCATCCCTGAAAGGTCATGGGTTCGCCTCCCTTAGAAGCGTTCGGGCCGTGCGAGCACGGCGACGAGATAGATGAGAAGGCCGAGCGCGGTGATTCCCGCGAGCCAGAGGTCGAGAGTCATGGACATCATTCCTTATGCGTCGTCGCACAGGCGCGCGTAGCCGAGGCTCGCGGCGAGCAGGGCGAGGATGATGCCGACCCAGATTAGATCCTGCATGGGTTTGCTCCAGCATGGCGCTGGCCACGGGAGGTGGCACGAGTCGTCTGCGGACTCCCAAATAGGTGAGGCACGCGTTTGATTGCGAGAGACCGAAAGTGCGGCTCGCATAGTATTCTCATATGATTTTGCAGATTTTCTGGCCGGTGAGCGCGGGCCGCGAAAACAAATGAAAATACAATGGGCGGCGCCCTTCCTCGATCTCGAATCCCTATGCGCAGCTCAATAGATTGCCAGCATCGAGTCCCGATCTTCGGGGCGTCGATTTGAGTAGCCAAGGAGCATCTCACCATGATTTCTGCGATTTCCGCGGAGCCCGACCCAGAAGGGTCGATTATATTCGTCGGCCGCGATGCGGCCGGCCACTGGCTTGTTCAGGGCTGCAAAGGACAGCTCGAAGGCCGGTTCATTTCGCGCGACGCCGCCTGGGCTTTCGCCCGCGCCGAGTGCCGGGGCTTTCCGGGCGCGCGGATCGTCGCCGCGCTGCGGCAGCTGATCCCCGCCGTCTCGTTCGAGCCCTTGCGGCCCGACGAATGCGCGATCGACCGCGCGGCTTGAGGAGGCTCGTCATGCATTATCCCTATATCGCCCCTGCCGGCATCGTCTGGATGGCACCCGCCACAAACGGGTGGGGAACGCTGGTGCAAGGCGCGCAAGACCGTGCCGAGAAGGACCGCCGCTGGCCCGCGATGCTGCGCAAGCTCAAGGGCCTGCGCAAGCGCGGGCGCCGCGCCATCCGCATCGTCGATGCCGATTGCGGCGCCGGCGAGCTGCTGATCCACGCCGTCCGGCGTGCGCGCGAGATGGGTTTCGTCGCGATCGAAGGCCGCGGCATCGACGCCGATCCGCGCCTGATCGCCAGCGCGCGTCGCGCCGCCGCGCAGCAGGGAGATCCGGCCATCGGCCTCGTCTTCGAACAGGACGACATGGACAAGATCCTGCGCGAAGAAGCCGAATATCCGGCCGACCTGCTGCTCTGCCCGGCGTCCGATACCGACGCACGCAAGCTAAAGGCGCTGGCCCGGACCGCCGCCGACACCGTCCTGTGGGACCGCAAGTCGAAACCGGAGCGCGGATGATGACCCAGCGTGACCTTTTCTGGCGCACCGCCGGGGCCGCCCTCGTCGGCGCGGGCTATGTCCTGACGCGCCTCGCAACCGAAGCCGGCGCCGACCTTGTCGGCATCATCGGCCTCCTCGTCGCGGCAGCCGGCCTGCTTCTCGTGCTCGCGGGAAAGAAGGCCGTGCTCGCGCTGCGCGTCGAGCGGAGCCGCCACCGCGAACTGCCGGGCGCGATCCGCGCCTCGCGCCGCGCCCGGCGCGACCAGCCCTAACCCCATCTCCATCCAAGGATCGGTTTATGTCCTCTTTCCATTTGCTCGGCGGCGAAATGCACGCCGAAGCGGTTCCCCTCGCCTCGATCGCGGCAGCGGTCGGCACCCCCGCCTATGTCTATTCGGCCGGCGCGCTGCGCCACGCGGCGCAGCGCTTCCGCGCCGCGCTCGGCAAGGTGCCGCGCAAGCAGCTGATGTTCGCGGTCAAGGCCAACCCCTCGCCCGCCGTGCTTCGCGTCCTCGCCGATCAGAACTTCGGCGCCGACATCGTATCGGGCGGCGAGCTCGATTGCGCGCTCGGCGCGGGGATTACCGCGAACCACATCGTCTATTCGGGCGTCGGCAAGACCGCGCCCGAACTCATCGCGGCGCTCGATGCCGGGATCGGCCGCTTCAACCTCGAACTCGAACGCGAGGGGCAGCTCTTGTCGGCGCTCGCGTCGCAGCGCGGACGACGGGCGCCCGCCCTGCTGCGCATCAACCCCGACGTCGATGCCAGCACGCATGCCAAGATCACCACCGGCCGTCTCGACAGCAAATTCGGCATCCCGATCGACGACGCGCTGGCCATGTACGACCGGCTCGCGGCGCTTCCCGGCCTCGATCTCCACGGCCTCGCCGTTCATATCGGCAGCCAGATCATCGACCTCGCGCCGCTGGAAGCCGCCTATCGCAAGATTGGCGACCTCATCCGCGCGCTGCGCCAGAAGGGGCACCGCGTCTATCATGTCGACCTCGGCGGCGGGCTCGGCGTCTCCTATCGCCCCGACCTGCCCGGCGCCGATGTCGAAGCCTATGGCGCGATGGTTGCCGAAGTCACGCGCGACTGGGACGCGACTTTGCTCTTCGAACCCGGACGCTTCATCGCGGCCGAGGCCGGAATCCTTCTCACGCGCGTGCTGTGGGTCAAGCCGGGCGCCCGCCACCCCTTTGTCGTCGTCGATGCGGCGATGAACGATCTCGCGCGCCCCGCAATGTATGACGCGTGGCACGAATTCGCGGCGGTTCGTCCCACCGGCGAGACCTTCGTCGCCAATATCGTCGGCCCGATCTGCGAAACCGGCGACACCTTTGCAAGAGAGCGCGAGATCGACCGGGTGCAGGAGGGCGATCTTGCGATCTTCCAGGCGGCCGGTGCCTATGGCGCGTCGATGGCATCGACTTACAATTGCCGGGCGATCGCGCCCGAAGTGCTGGTCGACGACAATCGATACGCGACGGTCAGCGAGCGCGTTTCCGCGCATCAGGTCCGACGGCAGCGGCTCGCCCCGTGGATGGACGACGGCGCCCCCAAGATCCGTGCGGCCTAGCGCAGGTCAGGGGCCGGCATTGAAGTCCGCCGCCAAGTCGAAGCGATCGCCGCGAAACAGCTGCCGCACATGCGTGACGACGCGACCCGCCCGCCATGTCGTGCGGTCGAGTTCGAGGCAGGCGGCACCCACACCGATCGTCAACAGCGCGGCTTCCTTGCGCGTCGGGTTCACCGCGCGGATCACATGGCGCGCCTGCGTCCACGGAATGTGACCGAGCAGCCACGTTCCCGGCGCCACCTTCGCGAAGTCCGCATCCGCCGCCTCGGGGACTTCGCCGAGCGCGATGAAGCGGCGCTCGAGCGCGAAGGCTTCGCCCGCCGCCATATGCACGCCCTCGATGCGCAGCGCCGGTCCCGCAAGGTCGTCGCCCGCGTCGGCGGTTTCGATCGACGCCAGCTCCCAGCGATAGGCTTCGCCGCGCGCCGCGATCAGCTCGGCGAGGTCGGGCACGGTCATCACCGCCGAATGGACCGGCGGGTGCGCCACGAACGTCCCCGCCTTGCGCCGCCGTTCGACCAGCCCCGACGCGGCGAGTTCGCTTAGCGCCTTGCTCACCGTCGCGCGCGCGCAGCCATAGCGTAAGGCGAGGTCCTGCTCGGTCGGCACGCGGTCGCCGGGGCGCCATTCGCCGGACTGGATCGCCGCAGCGATCTCGTCGCGGATGCGGCGTGCGGGGTTCACGCGAGCAACCGCGCGACGCACGCGCGATAGGCGGCGCCGATCGCGTCGGCATCCGCATGGCGTCCCTTCTCGACGCGCTTGACGCCAGCGCGCCACACGCTGTCGATCGCACCCGCGCGCGCCGCGAAAATCCAGCGGTCGAGCAGCGTCGCATCGTCTGTGCCCGCGAAGGCGGGGTGATCGAGGTCGAGCGAAACGATGTCCGCCGCATGACCGACGGCCAACCCTGCAGGCACACCGAGCGCCTGTGCGCCGCCCTGCACCGCGCGCGCAAACAGGTTTGCGCCAACGAAGGGCGCCCCCTCACTCGCCAGCAACGCCCGCGCACGCTGCGCTAAGCGCTGCGAATATTCGAGCGCGCGGAGCTCCTGCGCCGCATCGACCAGGATATTGCTGTCGGTCCCGACCCCGAAGCGCCCGCCCGCGGCGAGATAATCGACCGCGGGGAAAATGCCGTCGCCCAGATTGCCCTCGGTGATCGGGCACAGCCCGGCGACCGCGCCGCTCGCGGCGAGGCGCTGGACCTCGTTCGCATCAAGATGCGTCGAGTGGATCAGGCACCAGCGTTCGTCGACCCCGGCATTGTCGAGCAACCACTCGACCGGCCGCGCGCCACTCCACGCGACGCAATCGGCGACCTCCTTCACCTGCTCGGCGGCGTGGATATGCACCGGGCCCGTCGGCGATAGCGCGAGCAGCGCCGCAAGCTCGTCGGGCGTCACCGCGCGCAGTGAGTGCGGCGCGACGCCGATATTGGCGTCGCCGGAGAGCTTCGGCCGCGAGGCGTCGAGCAGCGCGGCAAAGCCGTCGATATCGTTGAGAAAGCGCCGTTGCCCGGGGCTCGGCGGCGCCGCGTCGAAATTGCCGTGCGCGTAGAAGACGGGGAGCAAGGTCAGCCCGATCCCCGTCGCGGCGCTGGCCTGTGCAATCGCCCCCGCCATCTCGGCCGGGTCGGCATAGGCCGCGCCCGCCGGATCGTGATGCAGATAGTGAAACTCGCCGACGCGCGTGAAGCCCGTTTCGAGCATCTCGGCATAGGCTTGCGCGGTGATCGCCGCGACATCCTCGGGCGTCAGCCGGTCGAGGAAGCGGTACATGATCTCGCGCCAGCTCCAGAAATTATCGTCGGGGCGGCTGCGGCGCTCCGACAGTCCCGCCATCCCGCGCTGGAATCCGTGGCTGTGGACGTTGCAAAGCCCCGGCAAGCCGACGCGGTGACGATCATCGCCCTCAGCCGCCTCGACGCCGGCCTCGACCGCCGAAATCCGGCCGTCAGCGATGCGCAGGCGCACGTCCTTTTTCCATTCGCTGTCGATCCACGCGCGTTCGAACCAGAGAGCCATCGTCTTTCGTCCTCAACATTATGTCTAGACATAATGGCGCATTCGAACGACACTGTCCAGATGGAGCAACTCTGGACGAACGCCCGACTCGCAACGATGGCCGATGGTGACCTCGGCCTGATCGACAATGGCATGGTGGCTGCGAAGGACGGCCGGATCGTCTATGCCGGACCGGCCCATGGCGCCCCGGCGATGGCGGGAACCGTCCATGATTGCGAAGGCCGCCTCATCACGCCGGGCTTGATCGACTGTCACACCCACCTCGTCCACGGCGGCAATCGCGCCAATGAATGGGCGATGCGGCTTGCGGGCGCGAGCTATGAAGAGATCGCGCGCGCGGGCGGCGGGATCGTCTCGACGATGCGCGCGACGCGCGACGCGAGCGAAGCGGAACTGATTGCCAGCGCCCTCCCCCGCCTCGACGCGCTGATCGCCGAAGGCGTCACGACGATCGAGATCAAGTCGGGTTACGGCCTCTCGACCGACGACGAGCTCAAGATGCTCCGCGCCGCGCGCGCACTGGGCGAGCGCCGCAACGTCCGCGTCGAACCCACCTTCCTCGGCGCGCACGCTTTGCCCCCCGAATATAAGGGCGACAGCGACGCCTATATCGACCTTGTCGTCGGCGAGATGATCCCCGCCGCCGCACCGCTCGCGACCGCAGTCGACGCCTTTTGCGAAGGTATCGGCTTTTCGCCCGCGCAATGTACGCGCGTGATCGAGGCCGCGAAGGCGCACGGCCTCGCGGTCAAGCTCCACGCCGAACAATTGTCGGCGCTCCACGGCAGCGCGCTCGCCGCGATGCACGGCGCGCTGTCGGCCGACCATCTCGAACATGCGACCGATGACGATGTCCGCGCGATGGCCGCGGCGGGCACGGTCGCGGTGCTCCTCCCCGGCGCCTATTATTTCATGCGCGAGACGAAACTGCCGCCGATCGACGCGATGCGCCGCCACGGCACGCGCATCGCGCTCGCGACCGACAACAACCCCGGCACCTCGCCGACCACCTCGCTGCTTCTCATGCTCAACATGGGCGCGACTTTGTTCGGGCTGACCGTGGTCGAGGCGCTGCGCGGCGTCACCGCAAACGCCGCCGCGGCGCTCGGCCTGTCCGCCGAGGTCGGCACGATCGAAGCGGGCAAGGCGTGCGACCTCGCGATCTGGGACGTCACCGACCCCGCCGAGCTCGTCTACCGCATCGGCTTCAACCCGCTTCACCAACGCATCAAGGACGGACAATGATCATCACCCCCGGCGCCATGACGCTCGCCGACTGGCGCGAAATTTACGAGGGCGCGAGCGCCGAACTGAGCGCCGGCGCATGGGATGCAATCGACGCCAGCGCCGCCGCGGTCGCGCGGATCGTCGCCAAGGGCGCGCCCGTCTATGGCATCAACACCGGCTTCGGAAAGCTCGCGAGCGTGCGCATCGCCGACGACGAGCTGTCGACGCTTCAGCGCAATATCGTGCTCAGCCACGCCGCGGGCACCGGCGCACCCTCGCCCGCCCCGATCGTGCGGCTGATGATGGCGCTCAAGCTCGCCAGCTTCGGCATGGGCGCCTCGGGCGTGAAGCGCGAAACCGTTGCGATGATCGAAGCGATGCTCGCGAAAGGCCTGACCCCGGTCGTCCCGTCGCAAGGCTCAGTCGGCGCGAGCGGCGACCTCGCACCGCTGTCGCATATGGCGGCGGCGATGATCGGCGTCGGCGCGATCGAGGTCGATGGCAACGCGCTGCCCGCCGCCGATGCGCTCGCAGGGGCCGGCCTCACCCCGCTCGACCTCGGCCCCAAGGAAGGCCTTGCGCTGCTCAACGGCACGCAGTTTTCGGCCGCCAACGCGCTCGCGGGCCTGTTCCGTGCTGAAACCGTTTTCCGCTCGGCGCTCATCACCGGCGCGCTCTCCACCGAGGCCGCAAAAGGCTCCGACGCGCCCTTCGATGCGCGCATCCATGCGCTGCGCGGCCATGCCGGGCAGCGCGAGGTCGGCGATACGCTGCGCACCCTGATGGCGGGATCGGCGATCCGCGCCTCGCACGCCGTCGACGACCCGCGCGTGCAGGATCCTTACTGCCTCCGCTGCCAACCACAGGTGATGGGCGCCGTGCTCGACCTGCTGCGCCAGGCCGGAACGACGCTCGCCATCGAAGCGAATGGCGTCTCGGACAATCCGCTGATCTTCGCCGACACCGACGAAGCGCTGTCGGGCGGCAATTTCCATGCCGAGCCCGTCGCCTTCGCTGCCGACATGATCGCGATGGCGCTCTGCGAGATCGGTTCGATTTCGGAGCGCCGCATCGCGATGCTCGTCGACCCCGCGCTCTCGGGCCTCCCGGCCTTCCTCACCCCGCGCCCCGGCCTGAACTCAGGCTTCATGATCCCGCAGGTCACCGCCGCCGCGCTGGTCAGCGAGAACAAGCAGCGCGCGTACCCCGCCAGCGTCGATTCGATCCCGACCTCGGCGAACCAGGAGGATCATGTGTCGATGGCCGCGCATGGCGCGCGCCGCCTGCTCGAGATGGCCGACAATGTCAGCGCGGTGATCGGGATCGAACTGCTCGCGGCGTGTCAGGGCATCGACTTCCACGCGCCGCTGAAATCGAGCGACGCGCTCGAAGCGGCGCACAAGCATCTGCGCGCGGAGGTGCCCACGCTCGAAGACGACCGGCATTTCCACCCCGATATGGAGGCCGCCACCGCGCTGATCCGTTCGGGCAGCCTCGTCGCCGCGGTTCCGGCGAACCTGCCGGACCTCGGCTGATGGACTGGCTGCGCGTCCATCGCGGCGACGCGCCGCTCGTCATCGCCTTCCCGCATGGCGGCACCGGACTTGCGGGCCTCGACGAGCAGTTTGTTTCGCCCTGGCATGCGCAGATCGACACCGACTGGTATATCGCCGAGCTGTACGCCTTCGCTGCCGATCGGGGCGCAACGTTCGTCGCGACCAGCATTTCACGCAGCGTAATCGACATGAACCGCGATCCGTCGGGCGCCTCGCTCTACCCGGGGCAGGCGACGACCGAGCTGTGCCCGACGACGACCTTCGACGGTGATCCGATCTATCGCTTTGATACGCCGGACGAAGCAGAGATCATGCAGCGGCTGAACCTCTATCATCGCCCCTACCATGATGCACTGTCCGAAGAACTCGACCGGCTGAAAGCCGCGCACGGCAAAGTCGTCCTCTACGACGCGCATTCGATCCGCAGCCACGTCCCGCGCCTGTTCGACGGTGAGTTGCCGCAGTTCAACATCGGCACCAACGGCGGCGCGACCTCAGCCCCCGAATTGGAAACCATCGTCGCGAACATCTGCGCCGCGAGCGGCAAGAGCCATGTCGTCAACGGCCGCTTCAAGGGCGGCTGGACCACGCGCCATTATGGCCGCCCCGACGACGGCGTGCACGCGATCCAGATGGAGCTGGCGCAGCGCGGCTATATGGCCGAGCCTGCCGAAATCACCCACGCCAACTGGCCATCCCCCCTCGACCCCAATCCCGCGATCCGGCCCATACTGGAGCAAGTGATCGCCGCGACCCTCGATTTTGCGAAAGGATAGAAATGACTCGCCTCGACAACAGCCGCGTGATCCGCCCCGCTACCGGCCCGGAGATCAGCGCGAAAAGCTGGCTCACCGAAGCGCCGATGCGGATGCTGATGAACAACCTTCACCCCGACGTCGCCGAGGCGCCGCACGAGCTGGTCGTCTATGGCGGCATCGGCCGCGCCGCGCGCGACTGGGAAAGCTATGACCGGATCGTCGAGACGCTGAAGCGGCTCGAGGGCGACGAAACCCTGCTGATCCAGTCAGGCAAGCCCGTCGGCGTCTTCCGCACGCACGAAAATGCCCCGCGGGTGCTGCTCGCCAATTCGAACCTCGTCCCCGAATGGGCGAACTGGGATCATTTCCACGAGCTCGATAAAAAGGGCCTGATGATGTACGGCCAGATGACGGCGGGCAGCTGGATTTACATCGGCAGCCAGGGCATCGTTCAGGGCACCTACGAAACCTTCGTCGAGATGGGCCGCCAGCATTATGGCGGCAGCCTTGCCGGCCGCTGGCTGCTCACCGCGGGCCTTGGCGGCATGGGCGGCGCGCAGCCGCTCGCGGCGGTGATGGCGGGCGCATCCTGCCTTGCGATAGAATGCCAGCCGAGCCGCATCGAGATGCGCCTGCGCACCGGCTATCTCGACAAGCAGGCATCGAGCATCGACGAGGCGATCGCGATGATCGAAGCGAGCCATGCCGACGGCAAGCCCATCTCGGTCGGCCTGCTCGGCAACGCCGCCGAAGTGCTGCCCGAAATGGTCCGCCGCGGCATCCGCCCCGACCTCCTCACCGACCAGACCTCGGCGCACGATCCGGTCAACGGCTATCTCCCCGCCGGCTGGACCCTCGACCAATGGTTTTCGAAGCGCGAGAGCGACCCTGCTGCCGTTGCCAAGGCCGCGAAGGCGTCGATGGCGGTGCATGTGCAGGCGATGCTCGACCTGCAGGCGGCGGGCGTGCCGACGACCGACTATGGCAACAATATCCGTCAGGTGGCGAAGGACGAGGGCGTCGAAAATGCGTTCGACTTCCCGGGCTTCGTCCCCGCCTATGTCCGCCCGCTCTTCTGCCGCGGCATCGGCCCCTTCCGCTGGGTCGCGCTCTCGGGCGATCCCGAGGATATCTACAAAACCGACGCCAAGGTGAAGGAACTGCTGCCCGACAATAAGCACCTCCACAACTGGCTCGACATGGCGCGCGAGAAGATCCAGTTCCAGGGCCTGCCCGCGCGCATCTGCTGGGTCGGCCTCGGCGACCGCCACCGGCTCGGCCTTGCCTTCAACGAAATGGTGGCATCGGGCGAACTCAAGGCGCCCATCGTGATCGGCCGCGACCATCTGGACTCGGGCTCGGTCGCCTCGCCCAATCGTGAGACCGAGGCGATGCGCGACGGATCGGATGCCGTGTCCGACTGGCCGCTGCTCAACGCGCTGCTCAACACCGCGTCGGGCGCAACGTGGGTGTCGCTGCACCACGGCGGCGGCGTCGGCATGGGCTATTCGCAGCACAGCGGCATGGTGATCGTCGCCGACGGCACTCCCGAAGCGGCGAAGCGCCTCGAACGCGTGCTGTGGAATGACCCCGGCACCGGCGTGATGCGCCACGCCGACGCGGGTTACGACATCGCGATCGACTGCGCGCGCGAGAAGGGCCTCGACCTGCCGAGCATCTAGCGCTTGTTTCGGTTGCACCGAAACAGCTTCGCATCCTAAGGCTCTCCCCACGACAAGGGGAGAGCCAGAAGCCGATGTCCGAAGCGCAGCCGCAGAGCTACCCTGAAATCCGCGAGGCGGTGCGCCGCCTCTGCGCCGATTTCCCCGGCGAATATTGGCAGCGCCTCGACCGCGACCGCGTTTATCCGACCGATTTCGTCCGCACGCTCACCGAAGCGGGTTTCCTCTCGGTCCTCATCCCTGAACAATATGGCGGCTCGGGCCTCGGCCTCGGCGCCGCGACCGCGGTGCTTGAGGAAATCCATCGCTCGGGTTGCAACGGCGGCGCGTGCCATGCGCAGATGTACACGATGGGCACCTTGCTCAAGCACGGGTCGGAGGCGCAGAAGCAGGCCTATCTTCCCGCGATCGCACGCGGCGAGCTTCGCCTGCAGGCGTTCGGCGTCACCGAACCGACCGCGGGCACCGACACGACGCGCATCCGCACCTTCGCCAAGCGGGTCGGCGACAAATATATCGTCAACGGCCAGAAAATCTGGATCAGCCGCGCCGAACATTCGGACCTGATGGTCCTCCTCTGCCGCACCACCCCGCGCGAGGAGTGCGCGAAGCCCTCCGACGGGATGAGCGTTCTGCTCGTCGACATGCGCGAAGCACAGGGTAACGGCCTGACGATCCGCCCGGTGCGCACGATGCTCAACCATGCAACGACCGAGCTCTTCTTCGACGATCTCGAAGTCCCCGTCGCGAATTTGATCGGCGAGGAGGGCAAGGGTTTCCGCTACATCCTCTCGGGCATGAACGCCGAGCGTATCCTGATCGCGTCCGAATGTATCGGCGACGGGCGCTTCTTCATCGACCGCGCGACCGCCTACGCAAAAGACCGCTCGGTCTTCGGGCGTGCAATCGGCGAGAATCAGGGCGTCCAGTTCCCGATCGCGCGCGCCTATGTGCAGATCGCCGCCGCCGCCGAAATGGTCGATAAGGCCGCACGGCTGTTCGACGCCGGGCAGGACGGCGGGACCGAAGCGAATATGGCGAAGATGCTGGCGTCGGAGGCGAGCTGGTACGCCGCCGACATGTGCATCCAGACGCACGGCGGCTTCGGCTTTGCCGAGGAATATGACATCGAGCGCAAGTTCCGCGAGACGCGGCTCTATCAGGTCGCACCGATCAGCACGAATTTGATCCTGAGCCATGTCGCGACCCACGCGCTCGGCCTGCCCAAGAGTTTCTGATGGACGATTATTCCACCTGGGTCGGCCGCAGCGAGACGCGCGAAGATGTCGCGACCGCGGCGCCGCTCGCGGGTCTCGCCGCGCTGCTCGATCATGACGTCTCGCCATGGTCATCCGGCACCATGCCGCCGCTGGCCCATTGGCTCTATTTCCTGCCTACCGCGCGGCAATCAGCGATCGGCGACGACGGTCACCCGCGCCGCGACGGCGCGGGCCTGCTCCCGCCCGTCCCGCTCCCGCGCCGCATGTGGGCGGGCAGCCGCATCGAGTTCGTCGCACCGATCGGGGTCGGTGCCGCGCTGACGCGCGTCACCACAATCGACGCGATCAAGCCGAAGCGCGGCGCGGGCGGCGACCTACTCTTCGTGACGCTGCGCCACGACATTGCGGCGGACGGCGTCGCCGCGATCCGCGAGGAGCAGGACATCGTCTTTCGCGCGCCCGCGACAACCGCGCCCGCGCCCGCGCCCGTGCCAGCCGCAGCAATCGAACCCGAGCCCGCCGACGCGGTGCGCAGCCTATCGCCCGATCCGGTACTCCTGTTCCGCTATTCAGCGCTCACCTTCAACGCCCACCGCATCCACTACGACCGCGACTATGCGCAGCGTGTCGAGGGCTATTCGGGGCTCGTCGTCCACGGCCCGCTTATCGCGACCTTGCTGATGGATCACTTCTTGCGCACCACGCCCGGCGCGCTCCCCCGCCGCTTCGGCTTCCGCGCCGAGGCACCGCTGATCGACGGCGCCCCCTTCGACCTCTGCCTCGCCCGCGATGGAGATGCGACGCGATTGTGGGCGCGCGATGCCGCGGGGCGAACGACGATGCGCGCCGACGTCGCATAGCGGGGCCGGCCCCAAGCAAATCCACCCACCGAGATCATCTGGGTATTTCTCCGCCCCCGACATTGCCAATTCGCAAAGCGGGTCATGCCGCGGCGGATCATGATCGCCTCGTTCGCACCGATGCGGACGGAGTCGGGGAGGATCCGCATCAGCCATGCCGTCCGGCATCGCGCGCCATCCCCTTTTTGTAAGGAGAGTAGCCATGATCAAGAAAGTCATGCTGGCGGTGTCGACGCTGGCGCTTGCCGTCTCGGCCGCACCGGCCTTCGCGCAGGGGAGCCAAGACCAGGACAACGACAACACCACGACCGGCGCCGCGGGCGGCATCGGCAATGACACCGTCGTCGTCAACGATCTGATCGACCTGTTCGTCCAGGACAATGCCGCCGACACCTTCTCGGATGACGATCAGGACAATGACGGCAATGGTTCGTTCAACAGCAACAGCTTCGTTGTGGCGACCCAAACGCTCAATGCCAACAACACCAACCAGCAGATGGACGAACTCGTCGACCTGGACGGTGAAGACGAAACCGACACGGCCGTCGGCTATAACAGCGGCAACAACTCGGTGAGCGGCAGCGCCTTCGCGGCCTATGCCGGTATCCTGAACGCCGCGTGGAACACGGGCATCAACTCGAATGCCCAAGCTGCAACCAACATTGCGGCGAGCGGCACCGTCAGCTTCGGCGACAGCGCCCCGGCAGCCGGCGGTGGCGGCGGCGACGACTGATACGACCCCCCCGATGGCCGGCCCGGCCCACTGGCGGGCCGGCCATCACCCATTCCTTTGGAATTCAGGAGTGTTCCGGTCATGAAACCCCCGATGGTCCCGGTTCTGTTGATCATGGCAGGATTGTCAGCCCCGGCATGGGCGAATTCGCCTTCGCAGGAAGCGCCCCCCTCTGTCACGGCCGAGGCCGCACCGGCCGAAATCGTTGTGATCGCGGCACCCCCCGTGCGGACCGAACGCAAATCGCCGATGCTGAAAGATAACGAGCTCGATACGCTGCGCGGCGGCCAGTCGCTCGTCATCACCAACCAGACGATGGAATCGATCGTCAGCGGCAATGTCCTCAAGGGCGACTATACCGCGGGTGCGGTCACGCTGAGCGATTTCGCCCTGTCCAATTTCAACGGTGTCGGCAACCTGCTGATCAACACCGGTGCGCAGGTCAGTGCCCAGAGCGGCATGAACCTGACCATCAACCTCGGCGATTGAATTCGCAGTGCGGCCCATGCGCGCCTTGATCGCGGGCATGCTGTGTGCCCTTGCGGCAGCCCCAGCCACCGCCGAGGTCCGGCTGACCGGCCCCGAAACGGGCGGCAACTACCAGCTTCATGTGATGACCTGGTGGGATATCCCGTTCCGCTCGGTCGTTCGCCAGCGCTATGATTTCAGCTGCGGCTCCGCCGCGGTCGCGACGCTTCTCACCTATCATTATGGCGCACCGACATCGGAGGCGATGCCCTTTCGCGCGATGTGGGAAAAGGGCGACCGCGAGGCGATCCGCAAGGTCGGCTTCTCGATGCTCGACATGAAAAACTATCTCGCCTCGCGCGGCTTTCGCGCCGAAGGTTTCCGGATCACCGCCGAGCAGTTGAAACAGGTGAAGCGCCCGACGATCGTCCTGATGGATCTCAAAGGCTTCAAGCATTTCGTGGTCGTCAAAGGCGTCCGCGGCGACCGCGTGCTCACCGGCGATTCGGTCCTCGGACTCAACGAATATTCGCTCAGCGATTTCGAGAAACATTGGAACGGTATCGCGCTGGCCATCGTCGAGGGTGGCAAGAAGCGCCCCGCCTTCAATCTCGCCGGCGACTGGGGCCCCTGGTCGCAGGCGCCGCTCGAAGATGAGGGCGCGCTTCGCGTTTCGATCAGCGACCTGACGACCAACCTTCCCCCGCAATATCAGCTGACGCCGCAGATTCTGCTCGATGTACGCGTCGGCACCGTGAAATGAGGCCGACCATGCCCCCCCGCATCCTCCTGTTAGCCTTCGCGCCCGTGCTCCTCGCGGCGAGCGAGCCCGCGGCCGACGATCCGCTCGCGGACGCCGAGACGGTATCGGACGAGGTGCTGGCGATGCAGCGCGGCGGCTTTGCCTTTCAGGGCATGGTGATCGCCTTCGGCGCCGATATTCGCAGCTTCGTGAACGACGAGCTCGCGCTCCGCACGATCGTCAGCTGGACACCCCAGGGATCCTCGATCGAGCGTTTTGTGTCGCCGGCGCTGACCGCGGTCGATGCGGCGCAGATCCAGGGCGGCATATTGACCAGCGGCGGCATCACCATGCGCGTGGGCGATGAACCGGTGTTCCTTGCGAACAACGGCCAGACCGCACTGATCCAGAACACCGATGCGATCCAGAATATATTGATCAACACCGCCAGCAACGTCTCGCTGAACCAGCAGGTCGACGCCGTGCTCGACCTCAGCGGCTATGAGGGGTTCCGCGACGCGCTGGCATCGACGCGGATGAGCGACGCGATCGGCGCCGTGATGGGTGCGCAGACGGTCGGCGCGCTCGGCAACTGAACGACCCCCCGCCCCTGTTTCGACAGGGACGGTTCACCTGGCCCCGCCTCTTTTGGCGGGGCTTTCTTTATGCGATCGGGCCGGGTCGCAGGACTAAATTTTCCCGCCGAACGGCATGCGTAGCGTGATCGACACGTCGGGCGCATCCTCGGTCACGCCGATTTCGAAGCCGAGGTTCACGACGTCGCGCTCGGTCAGGCGATAGGACATGCCGAAATTGAGCGAGCCGACGTGAATATAGTTGGATTTCTGATTCGTATCGCCGATCTCGGTCTTGGTCGGGAAGATATAATTGTGCCGGTAGCCGAGCGAGAATGAAAAGCGGGGGTTCAGCGCGAAACCGAAACCGATATTGGCCGAAACCGCATCGCCCGGATCAACACGCCCGATCATCACGTCGCCGACCAGTTTATTTACGTCGCGCGGGATATGATAAAGATAGGCCGCCCCGCCATAGATCACCGCGGGATCCGACGGCATCAGGAAATTGACGCCTGGCTGAACCGCCCAGAAACCCGACCCGGTGGCCAGCCCGGTAGCGACGCCGAATTCGTCGTAGCCGACCTCGAACGGCCCCTTGCCCGTGTCCGATTTTACGCGCAGCGTGCCGACGAAGATCGGTTTCTGCCCGACCGGGCGATTGAATTGATAGCGCAGCGAGAATTCGGCGTCGCCGACCCCGTCTTCGCGCAGCGCGATCGACCGGACGATGCCTTCGTCGCGCTGCTGGACGACCTCGATCCGGTCGTTGCGATAGAGATAGGGGATGCGCACCTCGGCCTCGAGCCGGTCGCTGATTCCGTAACGCAGCGAGGCCGTGCCGACGAGCGTGTCGCGGTCGGCGTCGGTCGCCTCGATCAGGCCGATCTGGATCCCCGGGATCAGCTCGATCCCGCGAAAGACGAGGCGATTGGTCGACGAGCGCGTATATTCGAACGAGGGTTCGAAAATGATGTGGCCGGCGCGCGTCAGCACCCCCTGCCCTTCGGGAACCGCGGCGACGCGCTCGGCGGTCGACTCGCTCGGCGGCGGTGCCTCGCCGACCGGCGCGTCGGGCAGCGCGACCGCGTCGCTGCCAGGACCGGGCAGCGCGGGGCCGGCAATGCCTTGCCCCATGCCGGTCCCGCGGAACATGTCGAGCGGAGCCTCGGCGAGGGCGAAAGACGAGAGCCGGTCGATCTGCGCCTGCTGGGTGATAAGCTGTCCCTGCATCTTCACGATATGCTGCCGCTGCTCGGCGAGCATCACATTCTGCTGGTCGATCAGCGCGCGCTGCTCGGCGATGATCCGGCGCTGCGCGTCGATCTCGCTCTCGACGCTCGCGGCCGGCGGACTTTCTGCGGCGCCGTCCGGGGCCGCAGCCGCCGCGTTCCACGTCGGCGCGGTATCGAGAAAGGGAAGCGCATCGCACAGGCATTCGAGCGGCAACGCTTCATACGCCTTCGCCTGCGAGGGCGCAAAAAAGGCCGACAGACCAACAGCTGCCACACCCATATGGCGCAGCACGGGCGGCGCTGACAGATGGTTGCTCATGCGCCCGCCCCCTGCCCGGTGAAGGTTCGCCGCGGCTGCATCGCGCCCAACTTGTCGATCGCGACGCCCATTTCTTCGCCGGCAATGGCGCGCAGCCCGTCGAGGTCGACCAGCCGGCACAACTGCGGCCCCTCCAGCTCGATCAGGCCCTGGCGGACAAAGCCCGATATCGTCCGGCTGACGGTATGGATCGTCAGGCCGAGATGATCGGCAATATCGCCGCGCGTCATCGGCAAGGGAACACTGCCGAGCGCCGACAGCCGCTTCGCCGCGATCAACAGAAACGCCGCGACGCGTTCGTTGGCGTTGCGGCGGCCGAGCAGGAATATGCATTGGTTCGCGCTGTCCAGCGCGCGTTCGAGCGCCCGGTTCTGCCCCAGCGAATCGGGGTCGCCACCCAGCGCCGGGCGGCGGGTCAGGATCGTGTTGGTGACCGCTTCAGCGGCGGCGTCGCGCGCGCCATATTCGACGCCGAACACATCGCCCTGATAGAAAAATCCCGTCAGCTGGCGGTGCCCGTCGACATGGAAATGACAGGTTCTGACGGTGCCCGAGATGACTTCGAACCAGCAATCGCCGGGATCACCCTGCGAGAAAATAATCTCGCCTTTCCGGAATTTTAGGATGGTGTCCTGCGGAATAGCCCCGCGTTGAAATTCTGCCGACAAACCTTGCACGCCACGTCTCCAATCTGGAATTGGTATTTGCGGCGACCCCATTTGCGAGTCTCATCTGCCTTTGCGGGTGCTGAATCCATCCGCATAAAGCCCTAGGAATTCGTGTGTATGGACAGCCTAGGAAAATCACTTACGTAAATTTCCTTAGCATTTCAGGATAGATTAAGGCTGAATTTCAGTAGCATAGATGTATTGGCATGCGCCGTGCCGTTATATGCTTAATTAGCTTAGGTTAATTGATAAACAGCGCACAAACATATATCATCGAAGCCAGAGCAGGTGGGTTGCGGCAATTGCCGCGCAAAAGATGCTCGTCGGTCGCACTGTGTCTACGCCTTGGGTGTCAGGGGATTGCGCCGTGCATCATAACGCTTTGAACGTCGAACCGCATTTGACCTTTCGCGAGCATCAGATACTCGAACTGGTCGCCGTCGGCTGCTCGGCCAAGCAGATCGCGATCGAGATCAATATCGCACCGCGAACCGTCGAACGGCACATCGAGAATGTGCGGCTGAAACTCAATGCGCGCAACCGCGCGCATCTGATAACCCAGGCCATGCACCTGGGCCTGCTGGTCATCGAAACGCCGTCGCCTGACGAACCGACGCTCTTCGAACTCAAATGATGGTACATCCGACATGAACGCCTCTGGGCACCGATAGCGAAGCAGATGCCGACCGCCGATCGGGCCGGTGAATGCTGATGAAGGCCGGGAACGAGCGCATCGCACCGCTCCAGCCTTCATTCCGATCAGCTGTCAAATAAACGGATAAGTCACGCCATAATAGCCATAGACGCCGCGGCCGTCATCGTCGGTATGCGATGACCGCGCCGGTCGGGCAAGCCGCGCCCGCGCGCGGGCGCGACAGAAAATTGTCAGGGCGAAGCGACCGGGTGTTCGTCCGCCGATTGAAATGGCGGCATCCGGCCCGCCGCCCGATGGCGCGCGATCTGGTGCTTGAACGCGGCCGCGACAAACGATCCATCGAGCGGGGCGTCCGTCTTCCGCGCAAACTGGCGGCCCGCGGCGCTATTCGATCAAAATTCCGAGATCGTTTCATCCTCGATCGCCGCACGGATCATCCGGTCCCAAACATCGGCGTCGCCGACCGCGAGCATCCGTCCGCTCGGCTCGCGCAGCGTACGGAGCGCAGCGAGCGCGGCATCGGTATAGTCGGGCCATAATGCATCGACCGCCGGACCCGCCGACGTTAGTTCGCCTTCGGCATTTTTGCTCAGCGCATGACCGGCGAGCGCGCGCGCGACACGCTCGACGGGAGCGGTCGCGGCATGGTCGAGGTTGCCGTGCGACATGGTGGATCTCCTTTTCGTGACATGAACTCAACGTCCGCATTGCCGCCGGGTTGCAGGTCGGCGCCGTTCGTAATCGAAACTGCTTTGTTCCGTCGCCTGCAACCGCCGACGGACGCGATTCCCGATAAAAATTGCCGGCCTCACCCGCCGCCACGGAAACCTCGCGGCGCGCCGTTCGTTGCTCATTGCGTGAACAGTGGGATGCGAAAGGAGTCGACGTGATTACCTATGCGCTTCGTTACGAGGACGACGGGATCGGTATCGAAAAACGCGTCGAATTCGAGGCCGATACACCGGCGCAGGCCCTGTTGATCGCGCAAAGCGAGGCAGAGGGACGCTGGGCGGAACTCAGCGCGGACGGTCGGCCGATCTGTCTGCTCGGGCGCGAAAACCTGGGCGCGGGCAATTATTGGGTCATCCGGCCGCAGCAGCATAGCGAGATTGTCACCCCCGCCAGCGCGCCACCGAGCCCGGAGCGCGCGGTGTAGCAGGTCGGAGCGCCGCCATATGGACTTCGCGGTAGATCACCTCATCTTCGGCCCCGACGACGTCGATCTCGGACGCTCGCCGCTCGCGGGCGCTTTCGATGCCGAAACCTATGTGCTCGGCGCTTTCAACCCCGGCCTTACCCGGCTCGAAAACGGCAATCTGCTGATGATGGTGCGCGTCGCCGAAGCATTGCGCGATCCGATCGCCGATGGCCATGTGCGCGCGATCCGCTGGACCAAGGGCGGCTATCGGCTCGACGCCTGGCCGCTCGATCTTTGCGATACCGCCGACCCGCGCAAATTCATGGTGCGCGGCGGCGCGTGGCGCGTGATGGCGCTGACCTCGCTCTCCTGGCTCCTCCCGGTCGAGCTGTCGCCCGACGGGCTCGATCGCGTCGCGATCCATTATGACAAGGCGGTGGCGCCGCAAGGCAGCTTCCAATGCTATGGCGTCGAGGATGCCCGTATTTCGCGGGTCGACGGCCGCTGGCTGATGACGACCTGCTCGGTAAGCCCCGAACGGCATTCGACAACGCTCTACAGCTCAATGAACGGGATCGACTGGCGCTTCGAGGACATCGTCCTCGATCACCAGAACAAGGACATGCTCATTTTCGAAGGCCGCATCGACGGGCGCTATTGGGCACAGACGCGCCCGCTGGGCGACCTCTATTTCGCCTATCCGCCGGGCTCGGAGTGGCGCGCGGGTCCGTCAATCAACCTCGCGACCTCGCCCGACGCCCTTCACTGGAAACCGCATCTCGCGCCGGGCATCCGTCCGCATGCCGATACGCTCGCAACCGCGCGGATCGGCGGCGGCACCCCGCCGATCCTGACCGATGATGGCTGGCTGACGCTCTGGCACGGGGTCGAACCCAAGGAAATCGTCGGTATCTACCGCACCTATTGGTCGCTGCTCGACCGGCGCGATCCGTCGAAAATCCTGCGAACCGGCGACCAGCCGTTGATCGAAGCCAATGCCGGCCTCACGCGCCCGCTGGAGGACCGGCTCTACGTCCGCGACGTCGTGTTCACGACCGGGATCGCCGACGGAGGCGACCATTATGTCGTCGCGTCGGGTGAAGCCGACCTCGCCTGCCGCATCACCCATATCCCGAAGTCGGTTTTCGCCGCCTGAGATGCGCGAGTCCTTCAGGCATCGAAAAAGTCCGGACACCATCACCGGGCTGCAACCATCGCCGCGTCGCGCCGTTGCTTTCTTCGAGAGGAAAAACATATGGCAAAGATGGCGGAATCGCATCCGGGCGCACCCCGACTCCGGGGCTTCGCCGGAATGCTCGGCGGCATCGCGCTCGCCTGGCTCGCGGCACTCGCGATACGCAGGCGGGCCCGGCCGGCGAAGGCCGACCGCCATTCGGCTGCCTTTCGCGACCGCGAGACCGATGCCGAAAATTTCGATCAGACACGATCGGCCGGCCCTGACGCGATGCGAGACGGAATCCGCCGGCCATGGGAGGCGATCGATCAGGCGATCGATGAGTCCTTTCCGGCGAGCGACCCGCCGGCAACTTACGGATCCGGGAACGCCCGCCCCTCAGGCGAGGTGGCGAAGTAGGTCGTCGATCGAGGCGATCGCGAAGCCGATCGCGCTGTCCGATATGCCAAACGGAATGAAAAGCTCGTCGCCGACGCGCATCGCGCCGCAGGTATAAACGACATTGGGCACATAGCCTTCGCGATCGCTCTCGGCGGCGGCGAGGATCGGGCAGGACGTGCGTCCGAGGACGCGCGACGGGTCGTCGCGATCGAGGAGCGCCGCCCCCAGGCTGTATTTGCGCATCGCTCCGACGCCATGGGTGAGGAGGAGCCAGCCCGCATCGCACTCGATCGGACTTCCGCAATTTCCCATCTGGATGAACTCCCAGGGAAATTCGGGGCGCATCAGGATCTGGCCTTCCTCGTCCCAGCACGTCAGCGTATCGGACGTCAGCAGGGTGATATTCTTGCCGTCCTGCCGCCCGATCATCAGATAGCGTCCGTCGATCTTGCGCGGGAACAGCGCCATGCCCTTGTGCCGCGCGGCCCGTCCGGTGAGCGGCGCGAGGCTGAAGCTTGTGAAGTCGCGGGTGCGCAGCAGTTCGGAGCGGATCGCCTGCCCCGAATAGGCGGTGTAGGTTCCGATATATTCGGTGCTGCCATCGTCGTGAACGAAGCGCACGAGGCGGAGATCCTCGAGCCCGTTGCGCTGCGCCTCGGTCACGGGAAAGAGGACGCTGTTCGAGATCGCGCTGTCGGGCTGGCGGTGCACGGTCACGGCATCGTCGGGGCCGATATGGTGGCGGTCGTCGGCGACCGCCGCCATCGCCGGCCCCGATTGCGGCCAGAGATGGAAATCGCCGCCCGGGCCGATGATGCCCTCTCGAAAGGCCACCGAGCTGATATGCCCCTCGCCCACCGCGCGCATCGACATCAGGAAACGCTGCTGCTGCGCGGCGAGCCCCGTCTGGTCGGGATGCGGCACGACGCTCGGGTTCATCAGCGCCGCCGCGGCATAGCTATATTCGTGGCAGAAATAGGCGCCAATCAGTCGCCGCTTGACCGGCGAGACGCTGCTCACGGCAAGCGCCAGATCCTCGGCGATCTCGGCGAAGCGTTCGTCGAAAATGCGGCCGATCTGCCAGTGCCGCTCGGAAAAATCCTTCCAGATCAGCCCAAGCTCGAGCTCCGCCTGGTCCTCGTCGAGCGCGACGACGTCGGCGACGAGTTGCGCGGCGCGCGGCGGTTCGGAAACATTCGATGCCCATGCGAGGTGGAAGGGTCGCAAGACGACCCGCGCGGGATCGGCGCTGAGCTTTTCATTGAGTATGTGCAGCGGCGACTGGTCGGGTCTGCAGATCAGCATCGATAAGGCCCGCCTTTTCGTTGACCCCCGCCTGCCAGAATAGGTCGTCCATCGCGTGATAGGCAAGGTGAAATGCCAGCACCGACTCGGCGCCGACATTCGTATTGACCCCCTGCGGGGTCAGTCCGTCGCAGCAGCGCCCGGTCGCGGCGCTCGCGAGCGCGAGTGACCGGTCGTTGTCGCCGTGGAACCAGCGCCAGGCCATATCGGCGCGCGCGCTCCAGCGCGGCAGACCGGTCGAGGCGAAAGCCTCGCCGCAGGCGGCAATCGTCGCCCACGCCTCCAGCGGCTGCTGGTCGAAGGGCAAGGTTTCGCCAGCGAGACCGAAGCCCTCGGACCCCGCCGGGCGGAACCATCCGCCCGCGCCCGTCTGGCGGTCGCAAAGCCAGTCGAGCGCCGCAAGCCCCGCCTCTTCGAGGGGGAGCGAGCGCAGCCGGAGACCAGCGCGCATCAGCGCCTCGGCGAGCCGGGCATTGTCATAGGCAAGCCCGGCTTCGAACCAGTCCCATCCGGGACGGCGCGATGATTGCCAGAGCGTGTGGAGGAACGCGCCGCCGCGCTCGATCAGCGCGCGCGCATCCGCATGCGCAGGGTGACGTAGAAGCAATTCGTCGGCGCCGAGCATCGCGAAAGCGATCGCGCGCGGGCTCCGGAAATCCCCAGCCATCGCGGCGGTGCGCCCGAACCACTCGAGCCCCCAGTCGGCGAGCCCCGAAAGCGGCGCACGACCGGCACAATGGCCAAGCGCCCAGAGCGCCCGCCCGTTGCTGTCCTCCGATCCCGCCGCCTCGAGCCATTGGCGGTCATAGCCCATGAAGTTGCGGAAGCGGCCGTTCGCGGGATTCCACGCATGCTGGACAAAGCTCGCATAGCGCATGGCGAGCGCTTCGTTCTTGGCGAAGGCCTTGGGCCCGAGGCTGTTGAGGAGCATCAGCGCGCGCGCATTGTCATCGATGCAATAGCCGTGGGCGCGATCGGGGATGATACCGCGGCCATGCTGGAGGATCCCCACCCCGTCGCTCATCGCGCGGATCGCGCCGAGCGAGGGCGGTGCGCGCTCCTCCTCGATCGCCGCCGCCGGGGTAAGCTGGCCGAGCAGCGCGGTGTATTGCAGGGCGATTTCGGGCCAGGCGGTGCGCCGTCCGCGTATATAGGCCCGATGCTGGAGGGCGCGGCGCTCCTCGGGGGCCGAGAGAAGAAGGAGCACCGCCTCCGCGATCGCGTCGCTGTCCCCCTGCGGCACCAATATGCCGACATCGTCCGCGAGAAGCTCGCGGGCGTGAACGAAGGGTGTCGAGACGACCGCGCGTCCGAGCGCGACGGCATAGGCGAGCGTGCCCGACGTGATCTGGGCGAGATTGGGATAGGGTGCGAGATAGATATCGCACAGCTCGATCTGGTCGAGCAGTTCCCCGGTTTCGAGGAAGCGGTTCTCCCAGGCGATATTATCCTTCACCCCCAGGCTTTCGGCGAGCGTCTTGAGGCTCTCGCGGTACGCCTCGCCTTTCGACGCGAGGAGGTTGGGATGGGTCGCGCCGACGATGCGATAGAGGATATCGGGATATTGGGCGGCAATGGCCGGCAAGGCGCGGATCGCGGTTTCCAGCCCCTTGCCGGGACCGAGGAGCCCAAAGGTCGAAAGGACGGGCCGCTCGGCGATCCCGAGCGCCGCGCGCAGCGGCGGCGACGCGGTGAAGGGCCGGTCGGGCGTCCCATGTTCGATCAGGACGACCGAAGCGGGTTCGGCGCCATAGACGTCAATCAGCGTCCGGCGCCCGAAGTCGCTCATCACCATCAGCCGCGACGCGCGCGCGACGAGCCGTTCGATCACGCGCCGCTGCGCCTCGCTCGGTTCGGCGAGCACGGTGTGCAGCGTGACAATCAGCGGCGCTGCGATGCGATCGACCAGTTCGAGGACCAAGTCGCCCGCAGGCCCTTCGAAGATGCCGAATTCATGCTGGAGCCAGACCGCCGCCGCGGCGCTGCGATTGATCGCCGCTGCAGCGGCTCGATAGGAGGCGGGGTTGTCGTCGTCGATCGAGCAGGCGATCGCCGCGTCGCTGGCCTGCGCATGCAAGGAACGCATCGCGTAGACATCGACCGCGAGGCCCGCGCCGGTCGCCATGAGATGGTCATAAACGTCGGCGGTGAAGGTCGCGATCCCGCACTGGCGCGGCCGGAAGCAACCGATCAGCGCGATCCGCTTTCGCGCTTGCGGCGGCAATTTTGCGGAGATTCCGCGAAGCAGATCGCCGCCTGAAACGTCTGAAAGAGAAAGGACTTCCGGATCATATTTCATCGCGACGCCTTTTGAGTTCCCCCTCAATCGACATGGACTCGGTGCCGACTTCTTGGAGAAGCAGCAGGCACATCATCACAACCCCATCAACCCATCAACGCCTGCACCGCGTCACAAGTTGCGCCGCGCCGCCGCGGGAAAAAGGCGTTCCGGCTCGGTCCACGAGATCGCGCCCGTCGTCGCTTTTCGAGCCTCTTCCTCGCGCCGCGGATTCTACCGGTGACGGAAGCCGTCCGATGGATATGGACTTTAACGGCTCGCCAGGACGAAATCGTCGGCATGCCGTTTCAGATCGCCGAGCGCGATCCCGGGGCGATAGAGCGCGCCGCCCAGCCCGAAGCCGGACGCGCCCGAGGCGCGCCAAAGCGCCAATTTATCGGGCGTGATGCCGCCCGTGACGATCACGGGGACATCGGAAGGCAAGACCGTTTTCAACGCTTTCAAGATATGGGGAGACGAGGCTTCGGCCGGGAAATATTTGAGCGCCGTCGCCCCGGCCGCATGCGCCGCGAACGCCTCCGACGGGGTCAGGAAGCCGGGGACCGACGCGAGGCCCGCTTCCACCGTCGCGGCGATGACGGCGGCGTCGGTGTTGGGTGACACGATGAGCCGCCCGCCCGCTGCGGCAACGTCGGTCACTTGGCTGCACGATAACACCGTCCCCGCGCCGACGACCGCCCGATCGCCGACCGCACCGGCCAGAATATCGATGCTGCGCAGCGGGTCGGGCGAATTCAGCGGGACCTCAATCAGGGTGAACCCCGAATCGACGAGTACCTCGCCCGCCGCCGCCGCCTCTTCCGGCCGGATTCCCCGAAGAATGGCGACAAGCGGGCATTGTTCCAGCGCCGAGGCGAAATCCATTACAATTCTCTCCAGATTCGGGTGATGCCGGCGACGAAGGCGGCATGGCTGTCGACAAGGATCGCCGAGCCGCCGAGTTCCTCGATCGCGCAGCGGTACAGCCCGCCAAGATGGGCATCGGCAAGCACATGCACCGGCTCCGACGGGTCGGTGAGGCGCGCGCGGACGTCGCTGCCGATGAGCAATCCGCTGGTAAAAGACGCGCTTTGCTCGAGCAGCAGCGACCCGAGCAGGCGCGCCGCGCGAACCGAGAAGAGTAGCGACAGCAGGTCCTGCCCCTGCGCCTGGCGGACGCCCGCCAGAAACCCTTCGTTCGGTCCGACATCGCCGTCGAGCAGATCGGCCAGCAGACTGTGCTGCTTGAGCAGCGCGAACAATTCGCCGGTCATCGTCGTGGTGAAATCGACCAGATGCCCGCCCGCGACCCGCGCCCATTTGCAATGGGTGCCGGGCTGGCAGAGCATCGCTTCGTCGGGCACCAGCCCCGCCTCGAGCGCGCCGAGAAACTGGACCTCTTCGCCGCGCATCACGTCGGCGCGGCTGTCGTCGAGGCGGCACACGCCGGGGACGATCGCGGTGCGCCGCGCGTCGATCCACCGCGTGCCGCGCGCGATGGCGGCAAAATCGGCGGGCGCCGGCACATAGGGAATTTCGTGCCAGCCGCGCTTCGATCCGACCATGCCGGCGCACAGCATCGGGGCATCGCCAAAGCGCGCGCGTATGCCCGCCGCCTCGGCATCGAAACCGCCCGGCGCAATCGCCAGCACGCCGCGGTCGTCACGCTCGGTTTCGATCACCGCGCCGCCGGCATCGATGCTGTACACGCGGCGGTTGGTGGTGCCCCAGTCTATGGCGAGAAAATGTCCGTCCATGCGCCCGTCCGACCTACCACCAGGTCGCATAGAGCGCGATCAGGATCGCGATCACCGCGCCGCTTGCCACGTTGAAACTGGTCGTGGTGCGAAAGCTGACGCCTTCGGCCGTGATGCGATCCTTGTCGGCGGTGGCCGGCATCAGCAGCGACAGGGCGACCGCCAACGCGAGCGCGATCAGGAACACGATCCCCATGCGATCCATGAACGGGACCGACGGCGCGAGCACCTTGAACAAATAGGAGAAACCGACCGACGCCACCGCTGCGGCGATCGCGCCCGCCTCGCTCGCGCGCTTCCAGAACAGGCCGAGCAGGAAGATCACCGTGATGCCGGGGGTGAAGAAGCCCGAAAATTCCTGGATGAACTGGAAAGCCTGGTCGGAGCCGCCGAGCAAGGGGCGCGCCGTGATCAGCGCGAGCAATGTCGCGACCACCGCGACGATGCGCCCGACGAGCACCAGCTTCTTCTCGCCCGCCTCGCTCCGCTCGCCGGCATGCGCGGGTGAGAATTTGGCGTAGAGATCGAGCGTGAAGATCGTCGCGATCGAATTGATCTTCGACGCGGTCGACGCCACGACCGCGGCCATCAACGCCGCAAAGACCAGCCCCAATATGCCCGCGGGCAGCAGCCGCATCATCGTCGGATAGGCCTCGTCGGGTTTCGCGAGGTCGGGCGCCAGCATCACCGCGGCGATCCCCGGCAGCACGACGATCACTGGCATCAGCAGTTTGAGAAAGGCCGCGAACACGATGCCCTTTTGCGCCTCTGCCAGGCTTTTCGCCGCGAGCGCGCGCTGGATGATATATTGGTTGAACCCCCAATAGGACAGGTTCGCGATCCACATGCCGCCGATCAGCACCGAGATGCCGGGCAGATCCTTGTAGAAGGGATTGTCGGCCGTCAAGATCATGTCGAAGTGCCCGGGCAGTTCGCTGGTCAGGCGGCTGAAGCCGCCGACCAGCCCGGCGTCACCGCCGATTTCGCTGAGCGTGATGCCCGAGATGAGCAGGCCGCCGAGAACGAGCAAAGTGACCTGGACGATGTCGGTGAGCGCGACCGCCTTCAGCCCGCCGTAAAGCTGATAGAGAAGCGCGAAGCCGCCGAGCGCGAACAGCGCGACGTCCTGATCGACCCCTGCCACCTTGTTGACCGCGATCGATCCGAGCCACACGATCGATGTAAGGTTCACGAAAATATAGAGCGCGAGCCAGAAGATCGCCATCAGCGTGCGGATGTTGGTGCCGTACCGCTGTTCGAGGAACTGCGGCATCGTGAAAATCTCGTTGCGGATGAAAATCGGCAGGAAAAATTTGCCGACGATCAGCAATGTGAGCGCCGCCATCCATTCATAGGAGGCGATCGCAAGGCCGATCGCATAGCCCGATCCCGACATGCCGACGATCTGCTCGGCCGAAATATTGGCGGCGATCAGCGACGCGCCGATCGCCCACCAGGGCAGGTTCTTCGACGCGAGGAAATAGTCGGCGCTGTCCTTGGCCTTGCCGCCTTTTTCGCGGCTGACCCACTGCGCGAGCCCAAAAATCCCGATCGCATATGCGACGATCACCATCACATCGAGCGTCGTCAGCGTCATATTCGGCATCCCCTTTCCCGCGGTGTCCCGCAAACGCCGCGCCGAAAAAACGCGCGATCGTCTATTTATACGATTTATAGGACTTTATATTTATATGATCTATGCCACTTGTCTAGAGCCTAGCTGCGGGCGATACGAAGTGCGAGCGAACCGCGCGCGGCAGGATGCCCTAAAGTGCCTGATTTGGCGCAGCGGACAAGAGAGGGAAAAGCGTGCAACCAGGCGATCCGGCGGAACTGCGAACCCGATTGGGACGCAACCTCACCTATGGCCTCCTCGATGCGCTGGGCCGCGCGATCGTCATCGGTGCGTATGAAGACCAGCCCTTTCCCACCGAGGCCGAACTGGCGAAGCAGCATGGTGTCAGCCGGCAGGTGACGCGCGAGGCGGTGAAGATGCTGACCGCCAAGGGCCTGCTCAGCGCGCGCCCGCGTCAGGGCACGATCGTCCAGCCCGCGACGACGTGGAACCTGTTCGACACCGACGTGCTGCGCTGGCTGCTCGAGCGCAAATTCTCGGTCGAGCTGTTGCAGCAATTCAATCAGCTGCGCGTCGCGATCGAACCCGAGGCCGCCGCGCTCGCCGCCGCCAATGCCAGCGACGCCGATCTCGAACCGATCTTTGCCGGCCTCAAGCGCATGGAAGCGGCCGAGCGCGGGTTCGACGATCCGCTCGACGCCGACATCGCCTTTCACGTTGCGATCCTGCGCGCGTCGGGCAACCCGTTCTTCGTCCAGTTTCGCGACGTGGTGACGACCGCGCTGCGCAGCTCGATCCGCTTCACAAACCGTATCAAGGGCCGGTCGGCGAGCGTTCCCGATCATGCCGCGGTCAGCGAGGCGATCGCGCGCCGCAACCCCGACCGCGCGCGCAAGGCGATGAAGAAGATCATCGGCGACGTCCTCGACCTGATCGAAACGAGCGAAACCTAGAGCCGTCTCTATTCGCCCGCGTCGGTCATGGTGATCGGCAGGATCGCCCCGTCGGACGTGTAGCGGACGCGTTCGACGGCGATACGGCGTTTGCCCTGCAACGGCGCGCTTTTGTCGCGCGTCGGCCAGCGGTGATAGACGATCAGCCAGTCGCCGCTGGCGGGGTCGCGAGCGAAGCTATGATGTCCCGGACCTTGATGGGCCGCATCGGACCGCAGCAACACACCGCGATAGCGCCAGGGGCCGACGGGCGAAGGGCCGGTCGCATAATGGACCGAATAGCCGGCGCTGTTCCACGCGCCATGGCTGTAGGAAAGATAATAGACGCCGCCGCGTTCGTGCATGAAGGCGCCCTCGGTAAAATGGGGCGGCTGTTCGGTGGCGACCTCGTCGGCGATCGACAGCAGGTCGTCCGCGAGCCGGTAGATGCGAAGGCGCGATCCGGCGCTGCCACCGGCATAGAGATAGAAACGGCCGCTCGCGGGATCGCGATATACCATCGGGTCGATTGCCTCGAACCCCTCATCACCGGTGAGCAGCGGGCAGCCGGAGTCCGCGAATGGGCCCTGCGGCCGATCGGCGACCGCGACGCCGATACGGCTGGGCGTCGGATTCTGCGGACCGACCGAATAGAAGAGATAGTAGCGACCGTTCGCCGCGATCAGCGCCGGTGCCCAGAGATGGTGGCGAGGCGCGCCGTCATCGTCGATCCAGCCGACCGCGTCGCGGCGCAGGATGACGCCGCGAAACCGCCAGTGCCGCAAATCGCGCGTCGTCCACGCCGACAGCCGGTCTCCGCCGCCGCCGTCGGTCGGATAGACCCATAGTTCGTCGCCGATCGCCACCGCATGCGGGTCGGCCCCGACAAGCGATTCCGGCCCGGAAAATTCGGCAGGCGTGACCGGGCCGGGCAGCATGATCGCTGCCGTGGCCGCCCACGCCCACCGAAGGCGGGAGGATATCATCAGAAGCGCGCGCGCAGGCTCGCCCCATAGAAGCTGTCGTCGACCCGAATGTCGTGCGGGAAGGCCGGCGTGTGGAAATAACTGTAATATTTGCTCTTGAGCACGTTCACCCCGTCGACGCTGAGCGCCAGATTCTCGTTGATGTCATAGCTGACCGAGAAATCGAGGCGGCCGTTCGCCTTGACGCGGTTGAACTTCGCGCCATCGCCCGGCACCAGCAGGCCGCCGCCGAACAGACCCTCGTTGAACTTGCCGCGCCACGTATAAACGACACGCGCCGTGATGCCGTATTTCTCGTACAGCCCGCCGATATTATAGCTGTATTTCGACACGCCGAGCAGCGGTTCGCCGACGAGCGGATCGGTCGGGGTCTTGATCTTGCTGTCGGCGAAGGTGAAGTTTCCGAACATGCCGAGGCCGTCGAGCCCTTCGGGCAGGAAATCGAAGAACATCTGGCCGCTGACTTCGACGCCCTTCAACTGGGCACCGCCCAGGTTGCGCGGGCGCGAGATATTATAGGTGATGCCGTCGATGACCTCAGGCTCGACGCCGATCGCGACGCGATCCTTGATCTCGCGATAATAGACGGCGGCCGAAACGTAGCTCGACGGGCCGAAATAATATTCCGCCGTCGCATCCCACGCTTCCGATTTCTGCGACCGCAAATCCGGATTGCCGCCATTGCCGTTGGGGCGGATATTGGCGTTGTTCGGCACTTGATAGAAAAGGCCGGGATTGAGATCGCCGAACGCCGGGCGCGACAGCGTCTTGGCATAGCTCGCACGCAGCTGGAGTTCGGGCGTCAGCTTCAGCCGGATGCTGGCGTTCGGCAGGAAGTCGGTTTCGGTGCTCGACCGCCGGACAGGCGTCAGCACGCCGCTCACCCGGCCCGTCCCTTGCAGATCGCGGTCGTTCGTTACCCAGCGCACGCCGACAAGGCCGTCGACCAGCATGTCGCCGCCTAGATCGGCAGCATATTTGATCTGCGCATAGCCCGACATCGTCTTTTCGTTCGCGCGGTAGCTGCGCGACGGGTCAGGCGCCGGGTCGCCCGTCGGCGCGCCATAGAGCTGGCGCAGGAGGTCGGTGTTCTCGCGCAGGAAGTCGGGATCGGGGGTGTACCAGTTCGCCCCGTTGTTGATGAACGGGATCGACGCGGGCGACAGGATCAGGAAATCGGAAGGCAGCCCGACCGAATTGACCTGCGTGACACGGTTGCCGCCGGGCGCGGCGGGGCCGCCGGCAAAGCCTTCGAACGAGGCCTTGCGGTCGGCATAGCGAAAGCCGAGCTGGATCTGGTCGATGAAGCTTTCGACGTCGTAGCTGAAGTCGGTCCGCCACGCCTTCAGCGAGCTTTTCGAGGTGTTGATGTCCTGGAACAGGCTGTTCGCAAAGCGGAAATCATTGGGATCGCTGAGCGGATCACCCGTCATCACGGTCGTCCCGTGCCCGTTGTCGTTGATGATGACATTCACCGCGGGGATCGTCTTGCCGATATCGACGATGATGTTGCGCGCCTTGAACGTCGTGTCGAAATAGGAAAGATCGGTGTCGAAATGAATGCGGTCGTTGTCGTACCGCATGCCGCCCGCGATCAGCCATTGGTCGGTCTTGTCGCGCTTGGCCTGCGTGCTGGTGAGGCCGGGGACATTGTTGAAGGTCGCGCTTTCGCCGAGGCACAGATTCTGCGTTGTGCCGCCGTTGCGCGTCGGGAAGCCCCCGCCGTCGACCTGCGCCGTGAAACATTCGTCGCCCGCCACGGCGTTGGTGATGCTCTGCGCCGCGAAAATGTCGGAGAAGATGAAATTGGTGGCGAAGCGCGAGCGATAGCCGCTGTAGAGGCCATCGACATACAGTTCGAGTTCGGGGGTCGGTTTCCACTGGAGCGCAAGATTGGCCTGCGGACGGCTATAGCCGCCGGTGTCGGTCAGCCCGCCGACGCAGGTCGGCAGCACGATCCCCGCGGCGCCCGGAGGGCCGTTGGAGCCCGAGCGCGGATCGCAGTTGAACGAGATCGGCCGGTTGAAATTCTGATCCGAATAGGAAATGTTGAGGAGCGCACCGAACTCGCCGTCGCCGACGTTCCAGCGGCCGCTGATCAGCCCGCCGACCGTATAGCTGAACTTGTCGACTTCCTTGCCATAGCTGCCGCGCGCGTTGAGTGCGACGCTGACGCCTTCCTTGAAGTTGAACGGTTTCTGCAGCTTGAGGTTGATCACCCCGGCAACCCCGCCTTCGAGCAGGTTGGCCGAGTTTGATTTGTAAACCTCGGCCCCCGCCAGCGCCTCGGCGGGCAGGTCCTGAAAGGCGAAGCCGCGGCCGACACCGGTGAAGATCTCGCGCCCGTCGAGCGTCGTCAAAATATCGCCGATGCCGCGAACGAGCGGGCTGACGACCTCGTTGTTGAAACCGTTGACGGTCTGGATGCCCGGAACGCGCTGCAACGCGGCGGCCACGGTGGAGTCGGGGAATTTGCCGATGTCGTCGGCGACGATGACCTCGACCACCTGGTCCGAATTGCGCTTGATGTTGCGTGCGGCCTGCAGGCTGGCACGCTGGCCGGTCACGACGATTTCGCGATCGGTCGCGGCGGTGCCTTCGCTGGCCACGCTGCCGGTTTCGACTTGCTCGTCCGACGTCTGCGCCGCGGCGGACGCCGATGCGAGCAAGGCCGCCATCGACGCACTCGTAAACATGAACAATCTGGTCTTCATCGGTCGTCTCCCCATAGAGCTGCCAGGTGATGTTTCACCCGATCTTGTTGATTTTAAATATCTTATTTGTAATATAAATTATTCAGGCACAAAAAATTGAAGGATTGGACGCGCGCTATTTTGTGGGCACGACACCCTTCGGCGCGGCGGTCAGACGCTTGATCAGGTCGACTTCCGCCTGCCGATACGGCGTGCCGTCGCTGCGCAGAACCTCGTGGAACCAGATCGTCGGCTCATCGCCGGTGTAGGGCTTTTTCCAGCTGTCCCACGGCAACCGCGTCTGCGACTTGCCATCGACAAAGCCCCAGTTGATCATCGCGACGCCATATTTCTTGCCCAGCGGCAGCGAGCCGTCGAAGGTCGATCCATTGCCGCGCGCCATATATTCGGTGCACAGCAGCGGCCGTCCATAGACCTGGAGCTGCTTGACGCGGCCCTCGAACGTTTCGGGCCAATTATAGTCGTGGAAGGAAATGACGTCCGACTGCGCGACCTGGATCTTCTCGACCGCATCGAGCTTGCTCACGTCCGACCATTCGTCGCCGATCCACAGCCCGCTGGTCAGCGGCTGTTTCGGCTTCGCGCCCCGCGCCCAGTCGAACACCTGCCCCAGCAGGCCGGCGACCATCGCCTTCTTGTTCGGCGTCGGTTTGTAATTGCCGCCGCCCTCATTGTTCGGCTCGTTCCAGACGTCCCACAGAAGGACGCGATCGTCGTTCGCGAAATGGCCGACGATATCCTTCACATAGGCTTCCAGCTTGCCGTGCTGCGACCTGTCGGCAAGCCGCGCGGCGCCCGGCGCCTGCATCCAGCCGCTGTTGTGAACGCCGGGGATCGGCGGATGCTGCGGGCCCGCAACGGGATTCGGATCCCAGCAGCTGTCGAACAGCACGAACATCGGCTTGATCTTGTGCTTCGCCGCGATGGCGAGAAACTGGTCCATCCGCTGCTTCAGCCCCTCGGGATCATTTTCCCAGAGCAGATTGTGCAGATAGACGCGCATCGTGTTCATGCCCATCGCCGAAGCCCAGCCGAGCTCCTTGTCGATCGTTGCGGGATCGAAGGTTTCCGCCTGCCACATCTCGAACTGGTTGATCGCGGTCGCGGGGTTGTAATTGGCGCCGACGAGCCACGGCTGCGCGTCGTACCAGCTATGCGCCTGAGCCTTGGTCCAGCGTTCGGCGGCATGCGCGGGCGATATCAGGAACAGCGCGGCGCAGACCAGCGCCATCAACGTACGAAGCATCTCACTCTCCGAAAAAGAGACGGTAAACCATCTTGTTTATATAGGTTTGACCCGGGGCCAGCCGCGCCGAACCGAGCGCGGGCTGGTTCGGCGTGTCCGGAAAAATCTGGGGCTCGAGCACGATCGCGTCGCCCTGGCGATAGAGCTTGCCCGCCTTGCCGACGACAGTGCCGTCGAGGAAGTTGCCCGAATAGAATTGGACACCGGGCTGGTTCGACCAAAGCTCGAAGCCGCGGCCCGAAACAGGTTCCTCGACCCGCGCGAGCTGGCGCAGCGCCTTCGACACGGTCTTCGCGACGACGAAATTATGATCATAGCCCTTGCCGGTCACGATCTGCGGATCGCTCGCGTCACGTACCCGCTCGCCAACCGCGTGCGGCGTGTTGAAATCGAACACCGTGCCCGCGACGGGCTGGAACACGCCGGTCGGGATCAGCGTTTCGTCGACCGGGGTATAAGCCGCTGCGGGGATGGTCAGCACATGCCCCATCGCCCCCTGCCCCGATCCCTCGCCCGCCAGATTCCAATAGCCGTGGTTGGTGATGTTGACGATCGTCGGCTTGTCGGTCGTCGCGCGATATTCGATACCGAGCTCGTTCTTTTCATTGAGCGAATAGGTCGCAAGCACGGTGAGCTTGCCCGGATAGCCCTGATCGCCGTCGGGGCTGACATAGCGCATCGTAACCGACGCCGTGTCGCCCTTCTTGACCTCGACAACCTCCCACAACACCTTGTCGAAACCGGCGGTGCCGCCATGGAGCGAATTGCCGATGTTATTGACCGGCGTCTGATACTGTTTGCCGTCGAGGCTGAACTTGCCCTTGGCGATGCGGTTGGCGAAGCGCCCGACCGTCGCACCGAAATATTCGGACTTGGCAAGATAACCGTCGATCGAGGGATAACCGAGCTGGACGTCGGCGACCTTGCCCTGCTTGTCGGGCATCATCAGCGACTGGATCGCGGCGCCCCAGTTGATGATCGTCGCCGAGACACCCTTGGCATTGGCCAGCGTCACCGCCTCCACCTGCCGCCCGTCGGGGAGGGCGCCAAAGGGCTTGCGCTGGGTTTCCGCTGCGCCCGCGGGGGCAAGGGCCAGCGCCCAGCCGGCCGCCCCGATTGCGAGCGATGCCGCAAGCTTCGCCGTCATGATGATCTCTCCCTGTTCATGGTCTATCACGCACCCTTTTGCGAGTAAAGCCGTTTAATATGATAATTAACTTGCGAATTGGCGTGGGGCAAATCCGCGGACGCCGGCATCGACCTCGAACAAGGCACCGGCGTGCGGCGACGCGGTGTCGTCTTCGGCGGCAGACGTGACGAAAAGGCGGCCCAAATCGGCGCCCGCGAAGGCGCAGCTGGTGAGTTGTGCCGCGGGCAGCGCGATGCTGCGGTCGAGGCTGGCGTCGGGCGCATAGCGTTCGATGCGGCCGGCGCCCCAGAGCGCGATCCACAGGCCGCCTTCGGCATCGAAGGTCATGCCGTCGGGGGTGCCGTCGCTATCCGCAAAATCGAGAAAAATGCTGCGATCGTGAAGGCTGCCGTCGTCAGCGATGCGATAGCGGTAGACATGCCGCAGCTTGCTGTCGGTATGGAACAGATGCTCGCCCCCGGGCATCAGCGCGGGGCCGTTCGCGATCGTATAGCCGGTATCGACCTGTGTGACGCGGCGATCAGGATCGAGCCGATAGAGGCTGCCGCTCGCGCCCTCGCAGTCGAACGGCATCGTGCCCGCCCATATGCGCCCCGCGTCGTCGGCCTTGGCGTCGTTCATCCGGTTCGCGGGCAGGTCGGGCTCGGGATCGTGGAATGGCGTTACCGAGAAAGGATCGAGCAGCAGCTCGGCGAAACCGCTTTGCAAACCGGCGATGAAACCGTTGCCCGGCGCGCGCTCGATCACCCAGCCGATCGGCTCAGCGAGCGTCCAGCGGGTCACGTTGCCGCCCGCGAGGTCGAACCGATTGAGCGCGCAGCCGAGGATGTCGACCCAGTACAGCGCATTGTCGCGCGGCGACCACAAGGGCCCCTCGCCCAGCCGGTCGCGCGTGCCGCGCTTGACGATTTCGAAAGCGCTCAATGGCTGTCCCTCGGCAGGCCGACATTTTGGGCGAGGCGCTGAAATCGGGTCGCGTCCTCCAGCGCGGCGCCGCTCGCGAACTGACCGACCAGCTGGCGCTGGATCTCCTGCCACGGCGTCTGCGAAGCCGGATAGGCATAGCCGCCCGCTTGCTCGAGTCGGCTCCGCCGCGCGGCAAGCTCGGCGTCGCCCACCAGCATGTCGGCGGTCCGGCGGACCAGATCGACGCGAATGATGTCGCCCGTCGCCAGCAGCGCCAGCCCGCCGCCCGCGGCAGCCTCGGGCGATGCGTTCAGGATCGAGGGGCTGCCCGACGTGCCCGACTGCCGCCCGTCGCCGATGCAGGGCAAGGTATGGACACCCCGCTTGATGAGCGCGACGGGAGGCTGCATGTTCACGACTTCGGCGCCGCCCGGATAGCCGATCGGCCCGGCGCCGCGGATGACAAGAATGCAGTCCTCGTCGATGCCGAGCGCCGGATCGTCGATGCGCGCGTGATAATCTTCGGGACCGTCGAACACGATCGCCCGGCCTTCGAAGACATTCGGCCGATCGGGGTCCGACAAATAGCGCGCTCGAAAGGCGTCGGAGATCACGCTCGCCTTCATCACCGCCGAATCGAACAGATTGCCGCTGAGCACCATGAGCCCCGCATCCTCGCGAAGCGGCGACGCAAAGGGTCGGATCACCGCCGCGTCCTGCGTCACCGCTTCGCCGCAATTCTCGGCGAGGGTGCGACCGTTGGCGGTGAGCACATTGCCGTCGAGCAACCCCTGGCGCAGCAGTTCGCCGATCACCGCCGGGACGCCGCCGGCGCGATAGAAATCCTCGCCCAGATATTCGCCCGCGGGCTGCAGATTGACGAGCAGCGGAACATCCTCGCCTTCGCGCTGCCAGTCGTCCATCGTCAGTTCGACCCCGATATGCCGCGCGATCGCATTGAGATGGATCGGCGCATTCGTCGATCCGCCGAGCGCGGCGTTGACCTTGATCGCATTCAGGAACGCGGCGCGGGTCAGGATGTCGGAGGGCTTGCGATCGGCATGCACCATCTCGACGATCGTGCGTCCGGTCTGCCACGCGCATTCCTGGCGGTCGCGATAGGGCGCGGGGATCGCCGCCGACCCCGGCAACGCCATGCCCAGCGCTTCGGCCAGGCTGTTCATCGTCGTCGCGGTGCCCATCGTATTGCAATAGCCGGTCGAAGGCGCCGAGGAGGCGACGAGTTCGACAAAGCCCTTATAGTCGATTTCGCCCGCCGCGAGCATCTCGCGCGCTTTCCATACGATCGTGCCCGACCCGGTACGCTGCCCCTTGTACCAGCCATTGATCATCGGCCCCACCGACAGCGCGGCCGCGGGGATATTCACCGTCGCCGCGGCCATCAGGCACGCCGGGGTCGTCTTGTCGCAGCCGATGGTGAGAACGACGCCGTCAAGCGGATAGCCATAGAGCGTCTCGACGAGGCCGAGATAGGCCAGATTGCGGTCGAGCCCCGCCGTAGGCCGCTTGCCCGTCTCCTGAATCGGGTGCACCGGAAATTCGATCGGGATGCCGCCCGCGTCGCGGATCCCCTGCTTCACCCGATCGGCGAGAATGATGTGGTGGCGATTGCACGGCACCAGGTCGCTGCCCGTCTGCGCGATCCCGATGATCGGACGGTTCGACTGCAACTCCTCGAGCGACAGGCCGTAATTCAGATAGCGCTCGACATAGAGCGCGGTCATGTCGGGATTGTCGGGATTGTCGAACCACGATCGCGACCTCAGGGCCGGCCGCTTCGATCCGCTATCTTGCTTGTCGTCCGTCACTTCATTTCCTGACTTGGCTCAATGTCATTTGAAGGCTGCGACCAGCCGGTCATACTGCGCCTTGCTGATCTCGATCATCGATCCGTGGCGCGCGCCAGCGGGCACCGCGTAGCGGTTCCATTCGGTCACGCCGCTGTTCCCCGACATCTGGAACCACGGCCCTTCCAGCCGCGGCGCTTTTGAAAGGCCATAGCTGGTGCCGGCATATTGCTCATAATAGAGCAGCCAGTCGGCGCCGTTCGGCGCGCGGATGATCGTCGGCGCCTCGCGGAAATTGGGGCTGAGCGCCGGGCCGGGGGTCGGATAGGGGCCGGTCATGTCCTTCGCGCAGGTGATGCGGACGGTCTTGCCCGTCGTCCAGGCGTATGAGGGGTAACGCTCGTCCTTCAAGAGCGCACAATAGCCGCCCTCGGGGTTCGGCTGGATGACGGTGTCGATCGTCGCCATCTCCCATTCGAACAGGCGCCGCGGCGGCCCGGCAAAGCTTTTGAGATCGGGCGACAGGACGTAAAGCGTGCGCTGGCTTTCCCAATAGCGCTCGGGGTCGCTCGCCGATCCGGGCACGGTCGGCGTGTGCCAGCTCAGCATGAAGCGCTTCGACGGCTTGTCGAAATAGAGCTTGGGCGCGCCGATGCGCTGCAACGGATTGGCCAGCCCGACCGCCGACTGCAGATCGGGCTGATAGGTGCCATAGGGCGTCCAGTTCACCAGATCGTCCGACACCCAGAAGCGGATCAGCGGGTCCTCGTCGCTCTTGTTGCCGACCAGATAATAGCGTCCGTCAGGCCCCTGTGCGATCGAAGCATGGCCGTGATAATCCTTCGACACCGGCTTTCCGCCATTGAGCTCGGTCCAATAGAGGCCGTCCCGGCTGACCGAATAATAGAGGATGCCGTAATGACCGGTCTTCATATGCGCGAACAGATAGGCTTTGTCCGGATGGACATAGGTGTCGGGTGCCGACGCCGGCTGCGTGTTATCCTGCGCCAAGGCGGGCGCGACGAACGCGGCGAACGCAAGGCAAGCCATCGACAGTCTGCGAAGCGGCATAAACTCTCCCCTGTGTGGACCTTGCGCGGCCCCCTTGCATAAGCTCCAATCTCGTATAAGCAGATATATATGATAAATAAAGAGGACGCGATGGACGAGAGGAAAGATTTTTCGGGAGCCAGCGGGGGGACAGAAATCCGCCTCGCACTGGTCGGCATCGGCAAGATCGCGCGCGATCAGCACTTGCCGGCGATCGCCGCCGATCCGCGCTACCGGCTGGCTGCGACCGCGAGCCGCAACGATTCGGTCGATGGCGTCGCAGGCTATCGCAACATCGACGAACTTCTCGCCGCCGGCGTCCCGCTCGACGCGGTGTCGCTGTGCACGCCGCCCGAAGGACGCGCCGATATCGCGCGCCGCGCGATCGATGCCGGCCTGCACGTCATGCTCGAAAAGCCGCCCGGCGTCACCGCCGACGAAGTGCACGCGCTGGCGCGCCATGCGGCGGCAAAGGGCGTCACTTTGTTCGCGTCCTGGCACTCGCGCGAAGCCGCCGCGGTCGACGCCGCGCGCGGCTGGCTGTCGGGCCGTGCCGTCACCGGCGGGCGGATCATATGGAAAGAGGATATCCGCCAGTGGCATCCCGGGCAGGAGTGGATCCTCGAGCGTGCGGGCATGGGCGTCTTCGATCCCGCGATCAACGCGCTCTCGATCCTGACGCGCATCCTGCCGGCACGCTTCGAGGTCGAGGCCGCCACCCTCGACATTCCAGGCAACCGGTCGGCCGCGATCGCCGCCGCCTGCACATTGCGCAGCGCCGAAGGCTATACGATCGAAGCCGATCTCGATTTCCTGTTCGCCGGCGCACCACGCTGGGACATCGAAGTTGCGACCGATGCCGGGCGATTGATCCTGCGCGACGGCGGCGCGACGGTCGAGCTGCCCGGCGCCGCGCCGCATAGCGGCGAAAATTGCGAATATCCCCGCCTCTATGATCGCTTCCACGCGCTGGTCGAGGCCGCGGAAATCGATGCCGACACCGCGCCGCTCGAACTCGTCGAACAAGCTTACCGCGTTGGCGAGGCGCACGCCGCGCCGCCGTTCGCTTTCTGATCCCAGCGGCAACCGGTGCTCAGCGAGCGGGCGATGCGGCGGGGACCGGCGATGGCGTTCCGGTCGCAGCGGGCGCACCGAAATCCGGCCAGCCTGCGGCGGTCCATGCAAAACGCTGGATATGCGGCGCCCGTTTCGCGGTGCAGCCCATGCCGGGGCCCGGGTTGGCATGGTAGATGATCCAGCTTTCCCGACCATCGGGTGACCGGAAAAAGCCGTTATGTCCCGTCGCATAAACGCCATTGGCGCTTTTGAAGACCGGCTGCGGCGACTTGCTCCACGCGGCGGCGTCGAGCGGAACCGCGCCCGGCGGCGCGCGGAGCAGCCCCAGCGAATAATCGTCCGACCAGCAGGCGCTGGCCGAATAGGTCAGGAACAGGTCGCCCTTCGGGCCGAGCAGGAATTCGGGCCCCTCAACGATCTGCCGGCCGCCTTGCCGTTCCCAGACATGGTCGGGCCGCGCGATCACCGCCTCGCGCCCCTTCAGGGTCCAGGGGTTCGCCATCTCGGCGATCGCGATGGCGCTGTCGGGGCCGATGTAGGGCGAATAGGCGAAATAGCGTTTGCCGCCGTGATCGAAGACGGTGCCGTCGATCCCGGCATGCGCCGTGTTGACGCGGCCGCGGTCGATCCATGTTCCGCGCAGCGGATCGGGGCCCGTATTTTCCAGGACAAAGACCGCGCGATGATCGTCGTCGGTGAACCCGCTGGCGGTCGCTGAATAATAGAGGAACCACTTCCCATCGATGCGATGCAGTTCGGGCGCCCATATCGAATGCGCGTTCGCCCCCTCCTTCGGCGGCGTCCAGACGGTCACCGGCGCGACCGCGCCCAGCCTCGCGACATTGTCGGTCCGCCAGAGCGCGATCCGGTCGCCAAGCGTATGGGTGTAATAATAATATCCACCGTCCTGCAGGATCCACGGATCGGGTCCCGAGGGAAGCAGCGGGTTGGCGAAGGTGGCGACACCCGTCTCCTCAGCCGCCGCAGGCAATGCGAGACCGCCGATTGCCGCGACCGCAACACCCCACGCGATCCGCCGGACGACGCGGCGCGCGAGACCGTTGACCGAACCCGAAAAATGCATGCGCCTCTCCTTCTTATTCCTCTGATCCTAATTTATAATATAAGTATGATCAAGCTGGCAACGGCGACTTGGGCGCGTATGCGTGGACGCGTTGGCCGGTTGCGGCCTGTCAGCTCTCACCTCGGAAATTGTGAGGGCGGCCGCCCAACCTCGTAGGGATTTCGCGCTCCATCCCGACTGTGGCCCCAGGGCCACAGCACCGCATGATTCGTATGCGGCGGGAGCTTGGCGTTCATCCTAACCCTTTTCCCGAGCGTTGCTGACGCGGCTGCCGGATTTTGGCGACCGCACACATATGCCTGAAAACAACAGGAGGAGAGGATAATGACCCAATTCCAGCAATTTGCTCGGTCGGGAACAGCCGTCATCGCCGTAGCGGCAGCTCTGGCAAGCGCTGCCCCCGGCAACGCACAGCAATCGGAACCGCTTCCGCAGGACAGCACGGCCGAAACATCGGGGGATACCATTGTCGTCACCGGTTCGCGCATCCGCCGCGACCCGTTGGACCAGGAAGCCCCGATCGCGTTCATCGGTCAGGAGGATATCGCGAAGACCGGTCTCAATTCGGTCAACGACGTGCTCCAGCGGCTGCCCAGTTCGGGCGGCGGTCTCAACAGCAAGTTCAACAACAGCGGCAACCTCGGCAATCCGCCCGACGGCGGCGGCGTCGGCGCGGGCGCGGCGGAAATCGACCTGCGTTATCTGGGGTCGCGCCGCGTGCTCGTGCTCGTCGACGGAATCCGCTATGTGAACGGCGCCTCGGCGAGCGGCGTCCCCGGATCGACCGACCTCAACTCGATCCCCGAAAGCGCGATCGAGCGCATCGAGGTGCTGCAGGACGGCGCCTCGGCGATCTACGGGTCCGACGCGATCGCGGGCGTCGTCAACATCATCACCAAGAAAAGCCAGGAGGGGCTCCGCGCCAGCGCGCAGGTCGGCGGCTATGGCCAGGGCGACGGCTTTACCAAGAGCGCGCAGGTTAGCTGGGGCAACGGCCGCGGCCCGACGCAGATCGTCGTCGGCGCCAACTATGTCCAGCAGGACGGCGTTTTGGCGGGCAGCCGCGCGATTTCGCGCTTTCCCGCGCCCTATTCCGACACCTGCCTCGATGGCGGCTGCTCGGGTTTCGTGCCGCTCGGACGCTTTATCGTCTTCGGGGCGCCAGGCGCCCGAAATGATTTGACGCTGCGCGGCCCGGTAATCGGCCGCAACCCCGTGTACAATGCGGGCAATCCGACCGACCCGGCGAGCGATTTCAAGGCGTTTGGCACCGCCGACCGCTTCAACTTCGGCCCGTTCAACTTTCTCCAGATTCCGGTCGAACGCTATGGCGCCTTTATCAACGCCCGCCAGGAAATCTCCGACAGCATCAATTTCTCGGTTCGCGGGATATGGAACCGGCGTAAATCGAAGAATCAGGCCGCGCCGCTGCCCTTCGGTTTCGGCCCCGCCGCGGGGCTGACGCCGGTGCTCGACGCGATCACCGTCGATGCGACCAACCCCTTCAACCCGTTCGGGGTGACGCTCGACGCAAGCAACACCGATCTCGTCTATCGCCGCTTCGTCGAGGGCGGTCCGCGCCGCTTCAACCAGAGCGTGACGACCCTCTATGGCGTCGCGACGCTCGACGGCAGCTTCAACATCGGCGGCGGGCGCAAGTGGTATTGGGACGTCAACGCCGCCTATGGCCGCAACAAGGCCAAGCAGACGATGTTCGGCAACATCAATTCGGATCGCCTGCGCCGCGCGCTCGGTCCGGTCGCCGCCTGCACCGGCGAATGCGTGCCGTTCAACATCTTCGGCGGGGTCGGTTCGATCACCCAGCCAATGCTCGACTATGTCATGTTCACCCAGCGCGATCGCAGCCGCCAGTCGACCTTCAGCGCCTCGGCCAACATCACCGGCAGCCTGTTCGACCTGCCCGGCGGGCCGCTCGGCATCGCGGTCGGGGTCGAATATCGCAAACTGAAAGGCAGCTTCGATCCCGATCCGATCGTCGCCGCGGGCTTCAGTTCGGACATTCCGGCGCTGCCGACGCGCGGCAGCTATAACGTCAAGGAAGCCTATGCCGAACTCAGCGCCCCGGTGCTGTCCGACACGCCCTTCTTCGACCTGCTCGAACTCACCGGCGCGGTGCGCTGGTCGGATTATTCGACCTCGGGCTCGACGACGACGCTGAAGGGCGGCGTCAATTGGAAACCGATCCAGGATCTGCGCCTCCGCGCTTCCTATGCCGAAGGCTTCCGCGCGCCGTCGATCGGCGAATTGTTCGGCACCCAGTCGCGCTTCGACCAGCAGATCAACGATCCCTGCTCGACCTCGACGACCACGGGCCAGAACTGGAACAACAACACAACCGTTCGGACAAATTGCATCGCACAGGGGGTTCCGGCCGCCGGCTATGCGCAGGCCAATCCGCAGATTTCGGTGCTCGTCGGCGGCAATCAGGACCTGGCCGCCGAAAGTTCGAAGAGCTGGATTTTCGGCGGCGTTTACAGTCCGGGTTTCGTCCCTGGCCTGTCGATCGAGGCCAATTATTACGACATCAAGATCAAGGGTGCGATCCAGGCGGTGAATGCCGAGATCACGCTGGCGCAGTGTGCCGGGCAGAACGATGCCGACGCCTGCGCGCTCGTCACCCGCGCGGGCGGCGGACAGCTGACCTTCGTCGAGGGCCTGCTCCAGAATATCGCGGGCATCCGTACCAAGGGGATCGACGCCAACCTGACCTACCGGACACAGAAAACGTCCGCCGGGCGGTTCGGCTTCACCTGGAACAACACCTTCCTCACCCAATATGACGTGATCGTGCCGACCGCCGACGGCTCGCTGGTCGTCAGCCGCGAGGGGACCGAACAGGGCAGTCCCAGCCAGGCCTTCCCCAAATGGAAGTCGGTCGGCATCCTCGACTGGGACGGCGCATCGATCGGCGCGACGCTGACCGGCCGTTATGTTTCGGCGATCCGCGAACCGCTGGCCAACGACAACAGGTTGAAGGCGCGCTTCTACACCGATTTCCAGCTGCGCTGGTTCCCGGCAGAGGATCCCGAGGCCTTCGGCTTCGCGCTTGGCGTGAACAATTTGTTCAACGTCAAGGCGCCGGGGTGCATCAGCTGCGACATCAACAATTTCGATCCCACCGCCTATGATTTGCCCGGGCGCTATTATTACGTCCGCGCGAGCTTCAAGATGTAGGCATTCGGCTTGGAGGGTGATCGATCTCGCGCGAGGTCGATCGCCCCTTCGCATTGCGATCCAACATCCCCTATCTGACGGGCGAAACGAAAGACGCGGAAGCGCTGCTGGCGGCGATCGAATTCGGGCGAGCCGAAAAATGGTGCACCCGACAGGATTCGAACCTGTGGCCCCCAGATTAGGAATCTGATGCTCTATCCTGCTGAGCTACGGGTGCGCCGCCGCTCGTTTAGCGGTGCAGCGCGCAAAGCGTCAATCGCGATGGATCAATTGGCCGCCTCGGGCGGGACGATCGGCACCAGCAGGGGCATCGCGGCGATCCCGTCGTCGTGCAGCGATTGCGCTTCTTCGGGCGAGGCCTGGCCGTGGATCAGGTCTTCGGCCGCGCGTCCTTCGTGCATCGCGCGCGCCGCATCGGCGAAATCGCGCCCGACCCAGCGCGACTGCGGCAGCATTTCGGCCTGCTTCGCGGCAATGTCGGCGAACAATTTGCGCACCAGGTCGGGCGATGGCTCGAGCGAACCCGCCGGTTTGATGGGCGGCTGTTCCGCCCCCTGACGGTTGGACTTGGCACCGACCCGCGGCGCCATCACCGCCTTTTTCACATCGTCATCGCCGCACACCGGGCAGTTGATCAGCCCGCGCGCCTGCTGGTCGGAGAAACTCTCGCTGCTCGCGAACCAGGCCTCGAAACGGTGGTCACCGGCGGCGCAGCAAAGGTCGAAAACGATCAAGGTCAGCCCAGTCCCAACAACGGATCGAGCCCGCCGCGCGCATCGAGCGCCGCCATATCGTCGCTGCCGCCGATATGCTTGCCGTCGATGAATATCTGCGGGACGGTGCGCGCGCCACCCGCGCGCTCGACCATCGCGTCGAACCCGGCGCGGTCCATCGTCAGGTCAATTTCCTGATATTCGACGCCCTTGCGCTCGAGCAGCGCCTTGGCGCGCGAGCAATAGGGGCAGAAGAACTTCGTAAACACTTCGATCTTGGCCATGCGGCTATCCTGTTATCCTTCACTCGTCATATCGGAATCCAACGAAGCAAAGTCAAATATGTTGCTTGTCATCAGGGCATCGGGAACGACGCGTGCCCATGTTAACGCCGACACCCGTGCGGCGCCGCTGCGCCCGAGCACCCGCGCCGCCGCGCGCAGCGTCGCACCGCTGGCATGGACGTCGTCGACCAGCACCAGATGCCGCCCCGCCGCGCGCGCCTTGGCATCGCCCGCCAGTGCAAAGGCGCCGGCGACGATCCGGTCGCGCTCGCGCCGCCCCTTGCCGCGCAGCGATGCCGTCGCCTTGGTGCGCAAAAGCAGGTGATGATCGCGCGGCGCCCCCGTCAGCCGTTCCAGTTCGTCGGCGATCAACGCCGCCTGATTGAACCCGCGCGACCACAATCGCCAGCGGTGCAACGGCACCGGAACCAGCAGCATCGCATCGATGTCTCCCAGCATCGCGAGCTGCCGTGCCATCAGCCGCGCCATCAACCGGGCATGCCCGGTCCGTCGCCCATATTTGAGGCGCAGCGCCACCGTGCGCGCGACGGGGCCATAGGCGACCGCCGCGGGCGCACCCTCGAACGGCGGCGCGCTCGCCAGGCACGCGCCGCATAGGGTCGGCCCGCCGGGCAAGGCGGCGGGCAATGGAATCGAACAGCGCGAACAGCAAGGTCCATCGAGAAAGTGAAGCGACGACCAGCAGGTCAGGCAGAACTGGCGGTCTTCGCCGACGATGACGCCGCAGCCGGGGCAGCGCGGCGGCAGCGCATAATCGACGATCGCACGCGCCGCGGCGCGCAATCCGCCCAGCCATGCCCCGGCCGGCGCGCTGTCTTTTTCGACATCCCCCGTCGTCGTCGCCATCACCGGCTTGTGAAGCATCGCCGGGGACGGCACAAGCGGCGCATGTCGCAGCCCCCCCGCCCGCTTTTCTCCCCGGCCCGCCATCGCGTCCAGCGCGACCGCATGGGGCGCTTGCCCGCATCGGCCAATTTCCTCGCGCCGCTCATCGCCGAAACCTTGCTCGACCGGCTCGCGATGGTGACGCGCGAATTTCCTCGCACGTTGCTGATCGGCGCGCACGATCCCGCGCTCGCCGATCATCTGCGCGCGACCGGCACCACCCTTACCATCGCCGAGGCGGGGCCGCGCCTTGCCGCCCGAACCGGCGCCATCGCGGTCGAGGCCGACGCCATCGACCTGCCCTTCGCCAGTTTCGATCTCATCATCTGGCCCGGGGGACTCGACAGCGTCAACGACGTGCCCGGGGCGCTCCTCCGCCTCCGCGCGCTGCTCGCCCCCGACGGCCTGCTGCTCGGCGCCTTCGTCGGCGACGGCAGCCTACCCCGGCTGCGCCGCGCGGTGATGACCGATGGCGTGCGTTCGATCGCGCGGCTGCATCCGCAGATCGACCTCGCCGCGATGGGCAATCTGCTCCAGCGCGTCGGCTTCACCCTGCCCGTTGTCGATGTCGACGCGCTGACGGTGCGTTATGGCGACTGGTTCGCATTGGTGCGCGACCTGCGCGCCGCCGGCCTGTCGAGCCGGCTCGCGCCCGCGCCGCCGCCCCTGACGCGCGAGGAAACCGCACGGATTGCCGCCGCTTTCGCGGGGCAGGCCGATCCCGACGGCCGGATTGCCGAAACCTTCCGCCTGATCCATTTCAGCGGCTGGGCGCCGCATCCCGACCAGCCGCAACCCGCACGGCGCGGCAGCGGCACCGCCTCGCTCGCCGAAGCGCTCAAGCCGAAAGATTAGATCAGCGCCTCCAGCAGGCCGATCAGCGGCTTGTCGGCGGGCGGCATGTCGAGGCCGTGCAGTTCGACGGGGCGCACCCAGCGCAGCGCGCTGGCGTGCTGTGCCACCGGCGTCCCGCGCCATTTGCGGCAGACGAACAGTAAAAGCAGAAGATGCCGGTCGCCGAGCATGTCGCTCGCGAAGCAGGCGGGCGCGAGGCAGGCGTGATCGACATCGATCGCAAGTTCCTCGCCCAGTTCGCGGATCAACGCCTGCTCGGGCGTCTCGCCGGGTTCCAGCTTGCCGCCGGGGAATTCCCACAATCCCGCCATCGACAGACCTTCGGGACGCTGCTGGACAAGCAGCCTTCCGTCGCGGTCGACGAGCGCCGCCGCCACGACAACGAGCGAGCTTTTCTGCGGCTTTCCGGGGTCTGGCACGGACAAATTGTTAACCTTCCTGTGTCAATATGGGCACCCTCGGGAACTATAATTTCAGTCAGGGGTGGAACAATGCGAAAGTTTTACAGGCTGATGCGGTCGACCAGGGCCGCTACGGCCGTCGAATACGGGCTGATTCTGGCCCTTGTCTTTTTGGCGGCCGTCGTTGCGGTAAGCAATGTCGCCAACTCCACCAACAGCATGTGGGGAAGCGTCTCGAACGCTGCCGAAAAGAATATGTAGCGCCGCGGCGGCCGCCCCGTTTCGGGGCAGCCGCTCACCGGTTTCGGGCGGATGCCATTAAGATTTTCAAAACCTATTCGCCCTAAACCCCCAGATGTTGACCCAGACCAGACCGTCAACAGGGTAAGTGAAATCAGGAGACCAGTCATGAAGTTCATCAAGAAGTTCGTTCGCGATACCAAAGCCGCCACCGCCATCGAATATGGCCTGATCGCGGCCCTCATCGCCGTCGCCGGCATCGCCGCGATGGGCGCAGTCGGCAACAGCGTCGGCAACACCTTCAACAAGGTTTCGACCGAGCTCAACAACAAGAACACCTAATCTCGTTGTGCTCGCGCCGCTATTGCGGCGGAAATCCGGAAAGGGCGGTGGAGCGATCCACCGCCCTTTTTCGTGCGCTCGCTGGAAGCGATTATCGGCTCGCGTACACGACCATCTTCACCCGCTGTCCCGGGGTCAGGCGGCTCGATGCGGTCAGGCGGTTGAGCACCTGGAACCGTTCGGTCTGATAATTGCTATAGGCCATTCGCCGCGCGAGGCTGGCGAGTGTATCGCCGCGCCCGACGGTCACGACATCGATCCGCCGCGGCCTGATCGCCGCCGCCTCCGCCGTGCTCAGGCGCCGGACGCTGCTGAACATCGAATTGAATACGCTACCGCCGCCCGCCTGCGTCAGCGCGACGAAGTGAAACGCGCTGCTGCGAGAAAATTCATAAGCGAAGACGGTGACATCGACCTGCCCCGACTGGGTATTCACGCGTGCGGTCGAATAGGATGCCGGGATGCCGTTCACCGTCGTGCGCTGGATCGCGCCGGGGCTGATCGACGCGTTACCCGCCACCGCCCTGAACGCGGCGGCGACATAGGCATTCATGTCGCCGCTGTACGGCCCCGTCGTGAACTGCGCTTGCCCGCCATTGCCGCTGACCGACACCGCATCGGCGGCGTTCTGCATGCCATAGCCGTTCGGCACCGTGAAACGCAGCCGGAGATCGGGGTGCAGGAAATCCCGCCCCTCGACCACGCCCTGCGCCGGATCGTCGCCATAAAGCACATTATCGACCGAAGCGAGAAAGGCATCGGCGTTGCGGTTGCCGCCGCTGCCGCCCGCCCGGCTCGCCAGCGTCTGCGCGTTGCGGACGCGCGACGCGGGGTCCGGGTGGGTGCTCGCCCATTCGGGCAGCGAGCGCGCGTCGCCGCCCGACAGGCGCGCGTCGAGCGTCGTCTGGTTGGCGAGGCTCGTCAGCATCGTCGACAGCGCCATCGTGTCATAGCCCGCGCTGCGCAGATATTGGACGCCGAGCTGGTCGGCCTGCAATTCCTGGCTGCGCGAAAAGCCCAGCGTCGCAAGCTGTGCCACGCGCATCGAATTATTCTGGAGCAACCCGCCGAGACCGCCGAGCAGCCCGCCATTGTCGCCAATCGCCCCGCCCAGCACCGCGCCGAGCACGCCGAGGATCTGGTTGCGCGTCGCCGCCGACTGGCGCTTCTTGCTGTGCTGCGCCGCGACATGGCCGACCTCGTGTCCGAGCACGCCGGCGAGTTCGGCCTCGTCGTTCATCAGCGCCATCAACTGGCGCGTCACGTAAACATAGCCCCCCGGGATCGCGAAGGCGTTGTTCACCGGCGAATTGAGGAGGGTGACGGTGAAATCGCTGGGCGAGCGCGACAGGCCCGACTGGACGGCGATATTCTGCCCGACGCGGTTCACATAGGCGGCCTGGGGGCCGTTATAGGCGCCGCCGAATTCGGCCATCAGCTGCGGATGCGCGTCAGTGCCCTGCTTGCGTTCGGCGGGCGAAATGCTCGTCGCGGTCTTGATCGCCTTCAGCTGCGCATCGGCAACCCCGGTCAAGGCCAGGCTGCCGAGCGCTGCCGATGCCGCCAGCTTGATCGCCAGCCCGTTTTTCGTCGTCGGGGTCATTGCCGCGCCTCCCTTATGCTTCTGGTCATCAAGGAATATCCTCGATTCACGACAAGGCAAGCCGCGCCATAGCCCGAACTTGTCATTGCCTTGATCGGGAACGCAAATGCGCGCGATCGGGTTCCGGTTCAGGCGCGGCCCATGGCGAGGAATTTTTCCTCGCGCGCCGCGAGCAACGTCTCGCGCGGCAATCCTGCCAGCGCGCCCAGTTCCTGCTCGATCGCATCGCCGAGCGCCGCAATCGCGACTTCGGGCGCGCGATGCGCGCCGCCGACGGGTTCGGTGACGATGCGGTCGATGACCTTCAGCCCCAGCAGATCCTGCGCCGACATTTTCATCGCCGCGGCGGCGTCAGCCGCCTTGTCCGACGTGCGCCACAGGATCGACGCGCAGCCTTCGGGCGAAATCACCGAATAGACGGCATGTTCGAACATCAGCACGCGGTTCGCGGCGGCAAGCGCGATCGCGCCGCCCGAGCCGCCCTCGCCAACCACCGCGGCGACCATCGGCACGCCGAGCGCAAGGCATTGTTCGGTCGAGCGTGCGATCGCTTCGGCCTGGCCGCGCTCTTCGGCCTGGATTCCGGGAAAGGCACCCGAGGTGTCGACCAAAGTCACCACCGGCAGCCCGAAACGGTCGGCAAGCTGCATCAGGCGGATCGCCTTGCGATAGCCCTCGGGCTTCGCCATCCCGAAATTATGCTTCATGCGCGACGGGATATCGTCGCCCTTTTCGTGGCCAATCACCATCACGCGGCGGCCGCGGAATCGCGCCATTCCGCCCAAAATCGCCTGATCGTCACCGAAATTCCGGTCGCCAGCCAGCGGCATCCAGTCGTCGAACAGGCCGGCGACATAATGTTTGAAATGCGGGCGGTCAGGGTGGCGCGCGACCTGCGTCTTTTGCCAGGGCGTCAGCTTCGAATAGATTTCACGCAGCAATTTCGAGGACTTACCCTCAAGCTGCGCGATATCATTATCGATGTTGAGCGTCGGGTCGTCCCCCATTTCGCGCAATTCGGCAATCTGTCGATCGAGCGCGGCGACCTGTTTTTCGAAATCCAGAAAGGCTGTCATGGCGGAGAGCGCTAGGACGAAGGCGCGGCAACGTCAACTTCGGGGTGGGCGCCATCCATCCGCGCCAGCGGATGCCGTTTGTTGACCAGTTCGACGAGGCGGCGGCTATCAACATGCGTGTAAATTTCGGTCGTCGCGATATCGGCATGGCCGAGCATCAATTGCAGCGCGCGCAGATCGGCCCCGCCCTCGAGCAGATGCGTGGCGAACGCGTGGCGCAGCACATGCGGGCTGATCGCGGTCGGGTCGATCCCGGCGCGCGCGGCAAGGTCGCGCAGCATCTGGAACAGCCGCACGCGAGAGATATGCGCCTTGCCCGACGGGAACAGCCAGGGTGATCCTTCGGCCACGAGCGGAAGCCAGCGATCGAGCACGCCGCGCGCGCGTTCGGACAGCGGAACCAGCCGCTCCTTGTCGCCCTTGCCGCGGATGATCAGATATTCGCGCTCGCCGGCGACCGCGCGGCGCGGCATCGACACCAGTTCGCTGGCGCGGAGGCCCGACCCGTAGAGAAGTTCGAGCAGCAGCAACATCCGCACCGCCGCCGCGGGCGGCGCTTCTCCCGCGGCCTCCTCCTCGGCCTGGTCGAACAATCGCTCGACATGCGCGTGGGTCAGGATGCGCGGGAGCGGCCGGCGCGTCGCGGGTCGCGCGATATCGAGCGCCGGATTGTCCGCGCGCTCGCCTTCATCGAGCAGAAAAGCAAAAAACTGGCGCAGTGCCGACAGCTTGCGCGCTGCACTGCTTGCCGCAAGCGACTGATAATCCGCCATCAATTTGCGCAGCGCCGCCGCATCGGCATCGACCAACCGGCCCTGCCCCCATTCCGCCGCCTGTTCCAGATCGCGGCGATAGGCGGCCAGCGTGTTGCGCGAGGCGCCGCGCTCGGCCGCCATCATTTCGAGGAAACGGTCGATCAGCGCCGCGTCAGACATCGCCGACGTCCGGCAGCTTTATGGGCTCAGACACGCACCAGCGCTTCGGCCGCAATCATCCGCGCTTCGGCCGCGAGGCCCACGTCGCGCAGCGCCCGGACGATATAATAGAGATGATAGGGCGGGACTTTCGACCATTCGCCCTGCATCCCCGCCGCCGCGAGAAGCGCCACCATGCCGGGCTCGCGCCGCTCGGCGGCGGCCATGATCGCCCGCGACCAGCGCGTCTGCTTGCCCAGATCGACCTCCAGATCGTCCGCCGCCGATGCCGCGGCGCTCGCATCAAGCCGCCCGAGACCCGCGAGACCCGCGAGCAGGAATTTCGACCGCAGCGTGTCGGCGCTGTCGTCGTCGCCCGCAAACTGGCCGACCGCCCCCGCGCTCATGCCGGTAAGCGGCCGCGGCGATCCCACCGCGAGCACGCCCCATGCGCGGCTGCCGACCGAAACGGTCGGGACCCACGCGATGGCATTTTCGTCATATCCGCCCGCGAGCATCGACCCCAAAAGCTGCCAGGGATCGCCGCCCACTTCGGTATTCACCGGCAAGGCCGCGGCGGCGCGTGCGGTTGCGACCATCGCGGCATAGCTTTGCGCCGGCGTGCCGCCCGCGCCCCACAACTGCTGCATCGCGGCATAGCGGTCGGCGCCGGCCGCGAGGCGAAACGCACTGCGCAGCTGATCGGTCTGCGTCACGATCGCCTCGGCGGGCTCCTCTTCGCTCGCCGCGGCGCTCAGCAGCGACACATAGGCTTCGCTAGACAGCACACCGCGCGCGGCGGCTTCGGGCGCGGCGGCGATGCGGCTCGCCATGTCGGTCATCGGCGCGAGCACCGTCCAGCTCTTGATATTGGACGGCGCCGCGGCGCGCAGCGCCTCGGGCACCGGGATCGCGGTCGCGGTCGCCATGCCGAAGCGCCAGCTCGTCAGCCGGTCGATATTGTCCCACTCGATCGTCGTCGAGCGCCGGCCGGCGCCCGTCGCGCCAAGCACGCGTTCGGCCAGCAATATGTCGAAGTTCGAAATCTTGCCGCTCGACCGCACGCGGCCGATCGCCCAGCCCGCGGGCCCGGCTTCGCCCGACAGCCCCGAACAGATCGCCGACGACAGGCGCCACGCCTGCTCGTCACCATGCGCGAGCCCCGCGGGGACATAGGGACACATGCCCGCCGGATCGGCGTTGGCGAGATAGGTTTGCTGCGCCGCTGCGACGAGGCGCGGGCTTGCGCGGTCATAGTCGACCGACTGGACGATCCGGCGCGCTATGATCGATTCACCCATGCGCAGCAGCAGCGACGTGCGAGCGGCGGCGAGATCGGCGCCGTTGATCGTCTCGGGGGTGTCGATCGCCGACGCGAGCGAGCGGCGGAGCAATATCTGCCCCCAGCGCGACGCGAACTGGCCGTTCGTCTTGCCCATGATCGCGGCGGCATATTGGCCGCGCACGCCGAACGCATCGGGCGCAAGCCCGCCCGTTTCGGGCGTCAGCGGCCCGATACGCGTCAGCAGGCGGCGCGCGCCCGGCGGCAGGTCGTATTTGAGGCCGCCCGATTCGACTTCTTCGCCGTCCTCGTCCTCTTCACCGGTTTCGGCGGGCGCACTCGCGCTCGTGGCCCCGACGGTCGGCGCGACCGGCGGCGGAGCGGTGCCGTTAACCGGCGGCGAACCCGGGGTCGGTGTCGCGGTCGGCGACGGCGTGGGGGTCGGACGCGGCGCGGGCGTCTCGGCGGGGTTGCCAAAGCCTTCGGGCAGCAGCGATTCCTGTGCGAGCGCGGGCAAGACCAGCGCCGCAGCGAGCGCGGTGCCCGAAAGGCCCAGCGTCAGCGAAAGCGTTTTCATCTTCATCGTGGAGCGCTTTCGGCAATCTTGTCGGTCACGTCCACCTCAATCATTCGCGGCTCGATCGGCCGGCCCAGGAACAGCAGGAACAGAAAGAACGCCGCCAGCACCAGCGCCAGCACGATCAATCGTGCGATCCAGCGGCCTTTTCCCGATCTGCCCCGAGCGCGCAATATCCAATGCCTGCCGTTCGTCTCATTTGAACCGCAGCAAAACGATTGTTCCGCGCGGTCCCTTCGGTATAGCCGCGCGCACCATGTCGCGAAACCCGAAAAGCCCGGCTTCAGCCGTCCCCGCGTCGATCCGCGACCGGTCGATCGTGCTCGTCGGGCTGATGGGGTCGGGAAAGTCGACGATCGGCCGCCGCCTCGCGCAACGCCTCGGCATGCGGTTCGCCGACGCCGACGACGAAATCGAGCGCGCAGCCGGCATGACGATCTCCGATATTTTCGCGCGTTTCGGCGAGGCGCATTTTCGCGACGGCGAACGCCGCGTGATTTCGCGCCTGCTGGGCGAAAAGCCGATGGTGCTCGCGACCGGCGGCGGCGCCTTCGTCAACGAGGAAACCCGCGCGCTGATCCTCCGCGACAGTCTTTGCATCTGGCTCGACGCCGATATCGCGACGCTGGCCGAACGCGTCGGCCGCCGCAGCCATCGTCCGCTGCTCAAGAATCGCGACCCCGGCGAAGTGCTCCGCGAACTGGCGGCGGTCCGCAATCCCATCTATGCCGAGGCGCATCTTCGCGTCAGTTCGGCAAGCACGCCGCACGACCATACGGTGCGCGCGATCCTCGAGGCCCTGTCAAAGTGGGAAGATCCGAAATGGAAAGCCTGACCGTCGAATTGGGCAGCCGCAGCTATCCGATATTGATCGGCGACGGGCTGATCCAGGGCATCGGCGATCATGTCGCGCCGCTGCTGAAACGCCCGCGTACGATGATCGTCACCGACACCCACGTCGCCGAACAATATCTGATCCCGCTCGGCACCTCGCTCGCGATGGCGGACATCTCCTTCTCCTCCTTCGTGCTCGATCCGGGTGAAAGCACGAAGAGTTGGGCAGGGCTCGCGCGGCTGACCGAATGGCTGATCGGCGAAGGCGTCGAGCGCGGCGATCATGTCATTGCGCTCGGCGGCGGCGTGATCGGCGACCTCGTCGGCTTCGCGTGCAGCATCGTCAAACGCGGCTGCAACTTCATTCAGGTGCCGACCACCTTGCTGGCGCAGGTCGACAGCAGCGTCGGCGGCAAGACCGCGATCAACGTGCCTGCGGGCAAGAATCTGATCGGCGCCTTCCACCAGCCCGCCTTGGTCGTGATCGACCCGACGACGCTCGAAACGCTGCCGCGCCGCGAACTCGGCGCCGGCTATGCCGAGGTCGTCAAATATGGCCTGATCGACGACGCCGATTTCTTCGCCTGGTGCGAGGAGCATGGCGCGGCGCTGCTCGCAGGCGACAGCGCGGCACGCCACAAGGCAATTGCACATAGCGTCGCGGCCAAGGCGCGCATCGTCGCCGCCGACGAGCGCGAGACGCAGGACATTCGCGCCCTCCTCAACCTCGGTCACAGCTTCGGCCACGCGCTCGAGGCCGAAACCGGCTATTCGGACCGGCTGCTCCATGGCGAAGCGGTCGCGGCGGGCATGGTCCTCGCCCACCAATTCTCGGCCGCCAACGGCCTCTGCCACGCGGCCGACGCCGAACGTGTGCGCGCGCATCTCGCCAGCGTCGACCTGCCGCACAGCCTCGCCAGCGCGGGCGTCAACACCGATGGCGCGACGCTCGCGGGGCATATGGCGCACGACAAGAAGGTTCGCGGCGGCAAGCTGCCGCTGATTCTGACCCGCGGCATCGGACAGAGTTTCGTCACCGAAGACTATGGGCTCGATACCGTCGCGGCGTTTCTCGACGGCGACACGTCAGCTGATCGCTGACGCCTGCTCGCTTTCCTCGTCCTTCGGATCGTCTTTCAGCGCCTTCGCCGCCAAACGCCGCAAGCGGAATTTCTCGAGCACGCTTTCGGCCTCGCGTCCGCCGCCCGGTTTGAAGCGATGGTCCATGCCCGCCGAAATATCGCCCTCGTCGATTTGCGCCTGCAGCCGCGTTTCGTCGAGATGGCGTAACGTGGCCTCGACATCTTCCATCTCGCGCGGATCGACGTCGAGATAGCGCAGCGCCGTGAGGCCCATCGCGACCGAACTTTCAAAGACCTCGCGAATAACCCCGTCGACCCCGGCCCCCTCGATCGCGAGCAACTGGCGGCGGTCGAAGACGCGCATCAGCACTTTCGCATTCGGAAACGCATCGACGATCGGCTTCAACGCCGCGGCATCGACCGAGGCATCGTCGATGCAGAAAATGATCAGCCGCGCCTCGTCGGCGCCCGCGCGGCGGAGCAGGTCGACGCGCAGCCCGTCGCCGAAATAGACCTTGGTATCGAAACGGCTCGACAGCTCGATCTGGCTCGGTTTCTTGTCGATCAGCGTCACCGAACAGGCGACGCCGTGCAGCATCTGCGACACGATCTGGCCGAACCGTCCGTAACCGACGACGATCGCCGACCCGCGCGGCGCGCCCGCCGGATCATCGAGGTCGGGGAGCTCGGCGGCGGGCGAAAATTCGAGGTTGCGCGCGAAGAGCATCAGGAACGGTGTCGTCACCATCGATAGCGTCACCACCGCGCTGAACAGGCTCGCCGCTTCGGGCTCGATCAGCAGCGCGTCGGCCGCCTGCGCGAACAGCAGGAACCCGAACTCGCCGCCTTGGCTGAGAAGCAGCCCGAGCCCCAGCGCCACCGGCCACGGCTTGCCGAACAATTTCACGATCAAGGTGAGGACGACGACCTTCACCGCGACGAGCCCGAGCGCGAGCGACAGGACAAGCAACGGCCGCTCGATCACCGCCCCGACGTCGAGCACCATGCCGACCGCAAGAAAGAAGAGACCGAGCAGGATCAGGCGGAAGGGCTCGACATCCGACTCGATCTCGTGCCGATAGGGCGAGTCGGCGAGCATCACGCCGGCGATGAAGGCGCCGAGCGCGGTCGACAGGTGCAGGCTGTGCATCAGCGCCGCGCTCGCAAGGATGGTGAGCAACCCGACGACGACGAACAATTCGCGCTCGCCATAACGCCCGATGATGCGGAGCAGCGGATTGACGACGAAGCGGCCTGCGAGAACGAGCACGATAATCGCCCACAAAGTGAAGAAGGCCATCTGCCACCCCGGCGGCGCCGACGGATCGGCGGGCGCGCGCGACAGCACCGCGACGATCGTGATCATCGGCACGAGCGCGAGGTCCTGGAACAGCAGGATCGAGAAGGCTTTCTCGCCAAAGGGCGAATTGATCCGGCCCGAGCTTTTGAGGCCGGGCAGCACCTGCGCGGTCGACGACAGCGCGAGCGGCAGGCCGAGCGCGAGCGAGGCCGCCGGACTGAACCCCAGTGTCAGATGGATGAGCCCGGTGAGCACGAGCCCGGTCACCACGACCTGCATCATACCGAGCCCGAAGATCGCGCGGCGCATCTGCCACAAGCGTCCCGGCGACAGTTCGAGCCCGACGAGAAAGAGCAGGAAAGCGATCCCGAGTTCGGCAAAGGCGAGCTTCGATTCGCCGCCGCCGACCAGCCCGAGCCCGTGCGGCCCGACGATCGCCCCCGCAATCAGATACCCAAGCACGGCGCCGAGCCCGAGCCGGCGAAAGATCAGCACGAACAAGGTCGCGACGCCGAGCAGGATCGCGCCTTCGACCAGCGCGGTGTCGGTTGCGGTTGCGGCCACTTTCCCGGCCGCCTCCGAGGCGGCCGCGGTGAGCGCGAGCAACGTCATGCCGCCGCCGCCCGCTCCTCAAGCGCCGCGATGGCGGCGTCGAAGGGCAGCAGGATCGCGCCGTGGCGCGCCGGATAGCCCTGTGCCGGTGCGAGCAGGTCGAAGCCCGGCCAGTCGGGCTGGGCGTCCGCGCCCGCGAACCAGCTGGCGATCCCGTCGCGCGCGGCGCGCAGTTCGGTCAGGCCGAGTCCCGGCGCATGGCGCGCGAGCAGCGCCGCCGATGCCTGACCCAGCGCGCACGCCTCGACATGCATGCCGACGCGCGTCACCCGGCCCGCGTCATCGGTATCGAGATCGAGAATGATCGCGCTGCCGCACAGCGGCGCGCGCTTGCTCACGCGGTGGCGCGCGTCGGCGATCGGCAAATATTCCGCGGTCGCCACCGCCAGCGCCAAGATGTCGCGATTATAGAGCGGCGCGCTCATGGCTTGTCGGCCCCGGCGGCTTCGGCCTCGCGCGCCTCGGCGCGGCGCGCGGCGATGACCTTGCTCATCGCCGCGCTCGTCGCATTGAGCGCCGGATAGGTGCGGCTGTCGGTCATCCACGCGGGGCGCTGCATAACGCCATAACCTATATCATAGAGCAAGGTGAGGAGCATGAAGCCGATCGACGCGATCAGCAGCCCTTTCACGGCGCCGAACCCCGCGCCCAACCCGCGGTCGAACCCGCCGACCAGCGACGCGCGGCTGCGTTGCCCCATCGCGCGCGATCCCCATTTGGCGAGCGCGAACACCCCGCCGAAGAGCAGCACGAAGGCGAGCGCCGCGGCGCCGCCTTCGGTCCCGACCCAGCCCGCGAGCTGGTCGGTCACGAACGGGTGAAAGAAACGCACTGCCGCGATCGCCAGGACCCACGCGAGCAGCGTCGTCACCTCCTGCACCAGGCCGCGCGAAAAACCGAGCACCGCGCCGCCGCCAACCAGCACCAGCACGACGATATCCAGAGCCGTCAGACTTCCCATAGGCCGGTCGCTAGTCGCGCCCGAGCATCAGGTCAACGAGTTCGCCAAGGCGGCCGAAACCGGTGACCGAAATCCCGCCGACCGCTTTCATGCCCGTCGGCCCCCAGCCGCGCGAAAAACCGAGCTTCGCCGCTTCGCGCAGCCGCAGCCCGTCGTGCGAAACCTGCCGCACCTCGCCCGACAGCGACAGCTCGCCGAATACGATTGCGTCGGCGGGCACCGGCCGCTCGCTGAACGCCGAGATCAGCGCCGCGGCGACTGCGAGATCGGCGGCGGGATCGGTGAGCCGATAGCCGCCCGCGATGTTGAGATAGACTTCGGCAGCGCCCATCTGGAGCCCGCAGCGCGCCTCCAGCACCGCGAGCACCATCGCAAGCCGTCCGCTGTCCCAGCCGACGACCGCGCGGCGCGGTGTCGCCCCGCTCGCCAGCCGCACGGTCAGCGCCTGCACCTCGACGAGTACGGGGCGCGTGCCTTCCAATGCCGGGAACACCACCGACCCCGGCACATCGCGGCTGCGGTCGGTCAGGAACAGGCTCGACGGGTTGCTGACTTCGCCCAACCCCTCCTCGCCCATCGCAAACACCCCGATCTCGTCGGTGCCGCCAAAGCGGTTCTTCACCGCGCGGAGGATACGATATTGGTGGCTGCGCTCGCCCTCGAACGCCAGCACCGTGTCGACCATATGTTCGAGCACGCGCGGCCCCGCGATCGTCCCGTCCTTGGTGACATGCCCGACGAGCACGATCGCGGCATCGCTGTCCTTGGCATAGCGGATCAGTTCCTGCGCGCTCGCGCGCACCTGGCTCACCGTCCCGGGGGCGCTGTCGATCAGGTCGCTGTGCATCGTCTGGATCGAATCGATCACGACGAAATCGGCGGTCTGCTTGTCGAGCGTCGCAAGGATGTCGCGCACCGAGGTCGCGCTGGCGAGCGCCACCGGCGCATCGCCCAGCCCCAGCCGCTGTGCGCGCAGCCGCACCTGCGCCGCCGCTTCCTCGCCGCTGATATAGACGACCGACTTGCCCGCCTTCGCGAGCCGTCCCGCCGCCTGCAGCAGCAAGGTCGACTTGCCGATCCCCGGATCGCCGCCGATCAGCGTCGCCGACCCCGCGACGAAACCGCCGCCCAATGCGCGATCGAATTCGGCGATACCGCACAGCATCCGCGCGGGCATCTTGCTCTCGGCATCGAGCGTTTCGAGCGCGAGCGTCCGCCCGCCACGGCTGAGGTCGTGCTTCGCCGAAAACACCGTTTCGGCCGCCTCCTCGACCAGCGTGTTCCACTCGCCGCAATCGGCGCATTGCCCCTGCCAGCGATAGGTGGCGGAGCCGCAATTCTGGCAGACATATTGACGTTTCGCTTTGGCCATGCGGCTCGCATAATCGGAACAAAGAACGAACGCCAGCGCTTTCATCGAAGCCGACGGTTCAGTTTTTGCCCGCGTTGCTCTAGGGCGTCGTCAAACCCGAATCACCTTCCCACAGGAAAGCCCCGTGCCATGAAATTCTTCGCCGACACCGCCGAAATCGCCGACATCCAGGAGCTCGCCGCGACGGGCCTGCTCGACGGCGTCACCACCAACCCCACGCTGATCGCCAAGTCCGGCCGTGACTTCAAGGAAGTCACGAAGGAAATCTGCGCGCTGACCACCGGTCCCGTGTCGGCCGAAGTCGTCGCGCTCGACCATGCGACGATGATGAAAGAGGCCGAGATCCTCCGCAAGATCGCGCCGAACGTCTGCATCAAAGTGCCGCTGACGATCGACGGGCTCAAGACGTGCAAGGCGCTGACCAGCGACGGCACGATGGTCAATGTGACGCTCTGTTTCTCGGCCGCACAGGCTTTGCTCGCGGCGAAGGCGGGCGCGACCTTCGTCTCGCCCTTCGTCGGCCGTCACGACGACAATGGCTTCGACGGGATGCAGCTCATCTCCGACATCCGGCTGATCTACGACAATTACGGCTATGAGACCGAGATCCTTGTCGCGAGCGTGCGCCACGGCATCCATGTGCTCGAAGCCGCCAAGATCGGCGCCGACGTGATGACCGCGCCGCCGTCGGTGATCAAGGGGCTGTTCAAGCATATCCTGACCGAAAAGGGCATCGAAGGCTTCCTCGCCGACTGGGCGAAGACCGGGCAGTCGATCTGAGACACGCCTCACACTCTTAGCAGTTGACGTAAACGTTAAGTCATCGCGATACTCCCCCGAAAAGGAGAGATTCGCGATGACCGACACGACCATCCTCACCGAACGCCGCGGCCATGTTCTGATCGTCACGATCAACCGGCCCCAAGCGCGCAACGCGGTCAACGCCGCGGTCCATGTCGGCATCGGCACCGCGCTCGAAACTGCCGAAAACGACCCCGAAATCCGCGTCGTCGTCATCACCGGCGCGGGCGACAAGAGCTTCTGCGCGGGCGCCGATCTTGTCGCGCTGTCGCGCGGCGAAAGCCTCTATCCCGACGATCCGGCGCAGCAGGCGTGGGGCTTTGCCGGCATGGTATCGCACCCAATCTCGAAACCGATCATCGCCGCGGTCAATGGCTTCGCCTTCGGCGGCGGCTGCGAGATCGCGCTGATGAGCGACATCATCGTCGCCGCCGACCATGCGCAATTCGGGCTGCCCGAGGTCAAGGTTGGGCTGTTCGCCGCCGCGGGCGGCGCCTTCCGCCTCGCGCAGCAGCTGCCGCGCAAGCTTGCAATGGAATATATGCTGACCGGCGACCCCATCCCCGCCGCGCGCGCCGCCGATTTCGGCCTCGTCAATCATGTCGTCCCGCTCGCCGACCTGCTCCCCACCGCCATCGCTCTCGCCGAAAAGATTGCCGCCAATGCGCCGCTCTCGGTGCAGGCCTCAAAGCGCGTCGCGCTCGGCATCGACGAGGGCCGCATCGCCGCAGATGCGCCTTATTGGGAGCATAATACCCGCGAGCGCGGCGCGCTGATGCGCAGCGAAGACGCGCGCGAAGGCCCGCTCGCCTTCGCGCAGAAGCGCAAGCCCGAGTGGAAGGCGCGCTGATATGGCGATGACCGATCCCGAACGCATTCCCGTGATCATCGGGGTGGGACAACTCAATGACCGCCCCGACGACCCCGATCAGGGTCTCGATTCGCTCGGACTGATGGTCGAAGCGCTCAGGCTGGCCGATGCCGATGCCGGCGGCGGGTTGCTCGCCGAACTCGATAGCCTTGCTATCGTCGACCAGATCAGCTTCCATCACCTGGGCAAGCTCTGCGAACCGCTAGCCGCCGCAATCGGCGCCACGCCGGCTATCAACTACCAGTCGGCCGCGCCGCACGGCGACACGCCCGTCCGCTTACTCAACGAAGCCGCGAACCGCATCGGCGCGGGCGAGGTCAAGCTGGCCGCCATCGTCGGCGCCGAGGCGCTGCGCACCGCCGCGGGCCGTGCTGCCAAAGCCGCGAGCGGCGAGGACAAGAGCTATAACGCGATCCGCAAGGTCGCGACGCGGCGCGAGCCCAACTATGCCCAGCTTCACGGGCTCGCGGCGCCGGTCGATGTCTATCCGCTCTATGAGAACGCGACCCGCGCGGCGTGGGGTCAGAGCCTTGCGGAGGCGCAGTTCGAAAGCGCCGAAATCTGGTCGCGCTTTTCGCATGTCGCGGCCGAAAACGACGGCGCATGGATCCGCAAGCCCGCCAGCCCGGACGACATTCTCACCGTCGATGAACGAAACCGCCCGATCGCCTTCCCTTACTCAAAACTGATGGTCGCCAATTCGTCGGTGAACCAGGGCGCGGGCTTCATCGTCGCGAGCCTCGCCGAGGCATGGCGCCGCGGCATCGCCGAAGACCGCCTGATCCATATCGGCATGGGCGCGGCGGCGAAGGAGCCCCCGAGCATCCTCCACCGCGACCGCTACGACGGCAGCGTCAGCATGGAGACGTCGATCGCGCGCACGCTCGAACTCAACGGCATGACCGCCGAAGATTTCGATTTCGTCGAGCTTTACAGCTGTTTTCCGTGCGTTCCCAAGATGGCGCGGCGCATCCTCGGCTGGCCGTGGGACCGGCCCGCGACGGTGTTCGGCGGCCTCACCTTCGGCGGCGGGCCGATCGCGAACTATATGAGCCACGCGATCGTCTCAATGGTCGACAAATTGCGTAGCGAAGGCCGCTATGGCTTCCTCTTCGCCAACGGCGGCTTCGCGACCGACAATCATTGCATCGCGCTGGGCAACCGGCCGATTGCGGCGGCGAGCTTTCCGCAGGACTTCGACTATCAGGCCGAGGCCGAGGCGAAACGCGGGCCGGTGCCCGAGCTGGCCGAGGATTATGCCGGGCCGGCGGCGATCGAAAGCTATACGGTGTTTTATGGGCGCGATGGGGCGCCAAAAGCGGGCGTTGTCGTCGCACGCACGCCCGAGAACAAGCGCACGCTGGCGCATGTCGATGTGAACGACGGCGCGATGCTGGCGTTCCTGACCGACGGCACGCAGGAACCGGTCGGAACGGCGGGCCAAGTCGTCGCGCTAGACGAAGGTTTCGGCTGGCGCGCCTAAGCCTTTCCCCTCCCGCTAGCGGGAGGGGAAACATCAAATCTCGAACGAAACCCCCTGCGCCAGCGGCAGCGTGTCCGAATAATTCAGCGTATTCGTCGCGCGCCGCATATAGGCCTTCCAGCTATCCGACCCGCTTTCACGCCCGCCGCCGGTTTCCTTCTCGCCGCCGAACGCCCCCCCGATCTCGGCGCCCGAGGTGCCGAGATTGACGTTGGCGATCCCGCAGTCGCTCGCGACGAGAAACTGCTCGGCCTCGCGCATATCGGTGGTGAAGATCGCCGACGACAGCCCCGCCGCGACGCCATTGTGCTGCTCGATCACCGCATCGAGGTCGTAATAGCGCATGACATAAAGGATCGGCGCGAAAGTCTCTTCGAGCACGGGCCCGACCTGCCCCGGCATCTCGACGAGCGCGGGCTTCACGTAAAAGCTTGCGCCCTCGCCGACCCGCTCGCCGCCATGGACGACCCCGCCCGCACCGCGCGCCGCGCCCAGCGCATCCTGCATCATCTCATAGGCGGCGCGGTCGATCAGCGGCCCCACGAGCACCTCGCTTGTCAGCGGATTGCCCACACCGACACTGGCATAGGCGGCCTTCAGCTTGGCGACGAAACCATCGTAGATGCTGTCGTGCAGGAACAATCGCCGCGTCGTCGTGCAGCGCTGCCCCGCGGTCCCCATCGCGCCGAACGCCACCCCGCGCAGCGCGAGGTCGAGGTCGGCCGACGGCGCAACGATCACGCCATTGTTGCCGCCGAGCTCAAGGATCGCGCGCGCGAACCGCTGCGCCAGCCGCGGCGCGACCGCGCGGCCCATGCGCGTCGAACCCGTCGCCGATACCAGCGCAACGCGCTTGTCGTCGACGAGCGCCTCGCCCGCCTCGCGCCCACCAATCAGCAGTTGCGTCAGCCCCGCGGGCGCATCGCCGAACCGCGCCACCGCACGATCGAGGATCGCCTGCGTCGCCAGGGCGGTCAGCGGCGTCTTTTCCGACGGCTTCCACACGACGCTGTTGCCACACACCAGCGCGATCGCGGCATTCCACGCCCACACCGCGACCGGGAAGTTGAACGCCGAGATCACCCCGACGACGCCGAGCGGATGCCACACCTCCATCATCCGGTGCCCCGGCCGCTCGGTCGCGATCGTCAGGCCATATAATTGCCGGGAAAGCCCGACCGCGAAGTCGCAGATGTCGATCATTTCCTGCACTTCGCCCGCGCCCTCGGACGGAATCTTGCCCGCCTCGATCGTCACCAGCTTCGCCAGATCGTCCTTCGCCGCGCGCAATTCCTCGCCCCACAAACGGACAAGTTCGCCGCGCCGCGGCGCCGGGACATTCCGCCATGCACGGAACGCCGCGCTCGCTTTGTCGAGCGTCTCGTCGATCACCGCGGCATCGACGACCTGCACCATCCCGAGCTGCTCGCCCGTCAACGGCGTCACCGATGGCATCGACCCGTCGGTCCATAGCGCGCGGTCAACGCCCAGCCTGTCGAGGAGTTCCCCTGTCTCCTGGCCCAGTCGCAGCATATAAAGTCCCTTCATCAGCGCGCGAGCGCCTTGCAGTTTGCGGATCGCGGGTTATCGCTTCGCGCGAACAAAGCAAACCCAATAGGGAGAGTCGCCCGTGTCGTCCGAACTGCACCCCTCCGAACCCTTCGTTCCCGTCCCCGTCGACGCGGCTGCGAACACGCATTGCACGGCGGCCGACTACGACCGGCTCTATGCGCAGAGCATCGCCGATCCCGACGCTTTTTGGGCCGAACAGGCGAAACGGATCGACTGGATCACGCCGCCGACGAAGATCGCGGGCTGGTCCTTTGACCCGGTCGAGATCAAATGGTATGAAGACGGCGTCCTCAACCTCTGCCACAACGCCGTCGACCGCCATGTCGCAGCGGGACACGGCGACCGCACCGCAATCATCTTCGAACCCGACGCCCCCGACGGCGAAACGCGCCATATCAGCTATGCGGCGCTGCTCGCCGACGTCATCCGCTTCGCGAACACGCTGAAGAAGATGGGCGTCCAAAAGGGCGACCGCGTCACCATCTATATGCCGATGATCCCCGAGGGCGCGGTCGCGATGCTCGCCTGCGCGCGCATCGGCGCGGTGCACAGCGTCGTCTTCGGCGGTTTCTCGCCCGAGGCGATCCACGGCCGTATCGAGGATTGCGCGAGCGACTGGGTGATCTGCGCCGACGAAGGGCTGCGCGGCGGCAAGGTGGTTCCGCTCAAGGCCAATGTCGACAAGGCGCTCGAGCGCGTCGATGTGAAGGCGGTGCTCGTAATCGCGCACACCGGCGGCGACGTCGCGATGAAGGAAGGCCGCGACCATTGGTACGACGCGCTCTCGGCCGACGTCGGCGCCGACTGCCCGTGCGAGCCGATGGGTGCCGAAGACCCGCTCTTCATCCTCTACACCTCGGGCTCGACGGGCAAACCCAAGGGCGTGCTCCACACCGTCGGCGGCTACAGCGTGTGGACCGCGAGCACCTTCTATTATGGCTTCGACTATCGCCCCGGCGAAATCTTCTGGTGCAGCGCCGACATCGGCTGGGTCACCGGACACAGCTACGTCGTCTACGGCCCGCTCCAGAACGGCGCGACCACCCTGATGTTCGAGGGCGTGCCCAATTATCCCGGTCACGACCGCTTCTGGCAGGTCGTCGACAAGCATCGGGTCAATATCCTCTACACCGCCCCGACGGCGATCCGCGCGTTGATGCGCGAGGGCGACGATTATGTGACGCGGCACGACCTGTCCTCGCTCCGCCTGCTCGGCAGCGTCGGCGAGCCGATCAATCCCGAGGCGTGGCGCTGGTATCATCAGGTTGTCGGCAAGGACCGCGTTCCCGTCGTCGACACCTGGTGGCAAACCGAAACCGGCGGCATCATGATCACCACCCTCCCCGGCGCGCATCCGATGCAGCCGGGCAGCGCGGGGCGCCCCTTCTTCGGCATCCGCCCGCAACTCGTCGATGCCGAGGGCGGCGTGCTGGTCGACGAACAGACCGGCGGCGCGGCCGAGGGCAACCTCTGCATCACGCACAGCTGGCCGGGACAGGCGCGGACGATTTATGGCGACCATAAGCGCTTCGCCGAAACCTATTTCTCGACCTACAGGGGCAAATATTTCACCGGCGACGGCTGCCGCCGCGACACCGATGGCTACTGGCGGATCACCGGCCGGGTCGACGATGTGATCAACGTGTCGGGACACCGCATGGGCACCGCCGAAGTCGAAAGCGCGCTCGTCCTCCACGACCTCGTCGCCGAGGCCGCGGTCGTCGGGTTCCCGCACGACATCAAGGGTCAGGGCATCTACGCCTATGTGACGCTGAACGCCGGGGTCGAGCCGACCGATGAAGTCGCCGCCGCGCTCAAACAGCAGGTCCGCACAGAAATCGGCCCGATCGCAACCCCCGACCATATCCATCTGACGCCCGGGCTGCCCAAGACGCGTTCGGGCAAGATCATGCGCCGCATCCTGCGCAAGATCGCCGAGAATGATTTCGGGTCGCTGGGAGACACATCGACGCTCGCCGATCCGAGTTTGGTCGACGGGCTGATCGAGGGACGGAAGAACAAATAGCCGGCGGCGTTCCCCGGCGAAAGCCGGGGCCCACGCGATCGAGCGCTCCGCAGTCTGGACCCCGGCTTTCGCCGGGGAACAACTACTTCGCCAGCGCCTCGCACAGACCGTCGGTCGCCAGCGCGATACGCGATTCCGCCGTTTCGCGATTGGCGGCGCTGTTCTCGACTTCCCGCGTTTCGGTGTTGAACGCCAGCAGGCTGCCGAGACGTTGATCGGGGCAGAGGCTCAGATAGGCGCGAAAGCCGTTCTGATCGCCATTATGCCCCACGAACCGCACCGCCGCGCTGCGGTCGACAAAGAAGGACAGGCCGCTCTGCGTCGTCTTCGCCATGCGGCCCTGCGTGAAATCCTCGCCCGCGGCGATTTGCGGCGCCCACATTTCCTCGAGCGAAGACCGCTTCAGCACCAGATCATAGTCGGACTGGCGCGCCGGATCGCCGAGCAGGAACGCCGCATATTTCGCCATATCGGGCATCGGCGCGTTGAGTCCGCCGTTTGACACCGTCACCCCGGTATCGACATCGAACGGCGCCGCGACCCGCCGTCCATCGCGGATATAATAGCTGTGCGACCGGTGCCGCAGCAAATGCGGCGGCGTGCGGTCGAAATAGCTGGCGTGCATGCCCAGCGGCTTCAGAATATTTTTGTCGACATAGACTTCATAATCCTCGCCCGACAAACGCTCGATGACCTGCCCCAGATAGACGATGCCGGGGTTCGAATAGCCGAAGCGGCTGCCCGGTTTGAACTCCACCTGCGTATAGGGCAGCATCGCGGCGAGCTGCGCCCAGCCCTTGGGCTCGAATGGCTGCCAGTCATGGTCGCGCCACGGCCACGTGCCGCTGCGAAATCCCGCGCTGTGGCTCATCAGCTGGCGCAGCGTGATCGCGCCCGTGTCGCCATGGGGATTATGCACCGCCGCCAGCTCGGGAACGTATCGCACGACCGGATCGTCGAGCGACAGCAGGCCGCGATCGCGCAATTGCATGATCGCGATCCCGGTCATCGTCTTGGTGATCGAGGCCCAATGATAGATGGTATTGGCATCGACGGGGACATGCGCGTCGGCGTCCTGCTCGCCCAGATGGTCGGCAACGACGGTCCGGCCGTCACGTACAACGTAAAAGCTGCTTCCCGCAATCTTCGCCCGGCCGGTTTCGCTCCGATGCAGCTCGCGAAAATCGCTGAGTGCCGCGTCAAAGCGCGACTCTTTGGCCGCCGCCGGATTGGCTATCAGGACAAGTGCGGCAGCAATCCAGCGCGACATGGCGATCCCCTGTGCATTCACGACGGGCGACGGTGGCCGAAGGCGGTCAGAAATGGAAGTCGGGCAGCTCCGCCAACGCGATCCCCAGCGCTTCCGCCCAGCCGTCGGCGACGCTTTCGAAATAGGGGTCGTTGCGCTCGAACCGCCGTTCGCGCACCGTGGCAAAATCGTCGCGCTCATGGACGCGAAGGTCGATCGGCAAGTCGACACCGGCATTGGCGCGGATCGTCGAATCGAACGAGACGCAAAGCAGCTTCACCGAGTCCTCGAACGACATCGCCGGGTCATAGGATCTCACGATGATCGGCCGCCCATATTTGGTCTCGCCGATCTGGAAGAAGGGATTGTCCTCGCCCGCCTCGATGAAATTGCCTTCGGGATAGATCAGGAACAGCCGCGGTTCGGAGCCCTTGATCTGCCCGCCGACGATCAGCGAAGCGCGGAACAGCGATTCCGCTGCAGGCCCTTCGTCGCTGTGGCGCATCACGATATTGCGCAGCGTCTCGCCGACGATCGTCGCGACCGCGAACATCGACGGCGCCGCGAGGATCGAAGGTTGGCGTTCCTCGGGGGCCTTGGTGCGCTCGTCGAGCAGGCTCACCACGGCCTGCGTCGTCGCCAGATTACCCGCCGACATCAATGTGATCACGCGCTCGCCCGGCACGTGCCAGCTGCGCATCTTGCGGACCTGCGAAATGTCGTCGACGCCCGCGTTGGTGCGGGTGTCCGACATGAACACCAGTCCCTTGTTCAAACGCATGCCAACGCAATAAGTCATCGAATCCCGTTTCCCCGCCCGGAAAGTCCCGATCGTCCAGCCCGCTTATTGCTGGACCTGCAATTGAACAACCAGATTTTCCTGCGCCGCACCATAGCGCATGCCGCGAACCGGGGCAGCGTCGCGATAATCGAGCCCGGTCGCGACGCGAATGTAACGCTGGTCGGGCGAATGGCCGTTGCTGACATCGAAGCCAATCCAGCCGATATGGTCGAAATGCGCCTCCGCCCATGCGTGCGTGGCATCCTGATGCGTGCGGTCGTTCATCATCAGATAGCCCGAGACGTAGCGCGCCGGATGGCCGAGGTGGCGCATCGCGGCGATGAAGATATGCGCATGGTCCTGGCACACCCCGCCCTCGCTGCCGAGCGCCTGTTCGGCGGTCGTCTCGGCATCGGTAAAGCCGATCCGGTATGCCAGCCGGTCGATGATCAGCGCCGACAGCGCATGCGCGCGCTCGATCTCGCTGCCATGGTCGCGGCCGAGCTGTGCAGTGAGCGCGCGGACGTGCCGCCCCGCACGCGTCAGCGGCGTGGGTCGCAGAAAGGTCCACAGCGGCATCGCGCCGCGATGCACGCCGATCACACCGTCCCATGTTTCGAGCTCGATCGCACCATGACAGTGGATGACCAGCTCGCTCGATCCGCCCTGCACCGCGATCAGGTCGACGCCATTGCCGTGATGATCGGTGTAGTGCAGCTGCTGCGCCCCGCCCTCGACGTCGATCGTCCAGTCGAGAACGCGCTGCTGGCCCGGTCGGTCCTTTGGCGTCAGCTTGAGCTGCTGCAGCGCATAGCTGACCGGCGCATCATATTGATAACGGGTGGTGTGTTCGACGCGCAGTTTCATTCCACAAACCTGTAATCGCGCTCGATCTGGCGCGCGAGCGCCGCATTGGCGCGAAGGAAGCCGGTCACATATTGGTGCAAGCCGCCGTCGAAGATCGACTGGATCGGCCCGGCGAGCGTTTCGTGGGCGAGCGCATGCGCCAGCCGCCACGCTTCGGTTTCCGCGCCATAGTGCCGCTGCAACTGCGCCAGATGATCCTCCATCCGCTCGCCGCAGAAAGCGAGGCTGCGCGGCATCTGGCGATAGAGGATCAGGAATTCGGCGATCTTGAGCGCGCTGATCTCGGCCCCGTAAAGCCAGCGATAGGCGCGGTGCGCCGACACCGACCGCAGGATCGTCTCCCACTGCACATTGTCGATCGACGTGCCGATATGCGCGACCGACGGCAGCAGCAGATAATATTTGACGTCGAGGATGCGCGCAGTGTTGTCGGCGCGCTCCAGAAACGTGCCGAGCAGCGCAAAATGATAGCCGTCGTTGCGCAGCATCGTGCCGTTCAATGCCCCGCGGACATGCGCGCTCTGCTGGCGGATCGTCGTCAGCACGTCGGGCAGATCATCCTCGCGCACGGGCCGCTTCAGCAGCGCGACGAGCGTCATCCAGCTCGTGTTGACCGCCTCCCACGTCTCGCGGGTCAGCGCGGTGCGCGCGGTGCGGGCATTGTCGCGCGCTTGCCTGATCACCGACATGATGCTCGACGGGTTGGCGGGATCGCGGAGGAGGAAGTCGATCACGCGCGCCGAGCTATAATCGCCGTGCGCCGCCTGGAATGCCTGATTGACCCCTGCGGTCACCAGCACCGACTTCCATTCGGCGGCAGCGGTCGATGAGCGCGTCAGCGCGATGCGGAACCCCGCGTCGATCAAACGCGCGTTGTTTTCGCTGCGCTCGAGATAGCGCGCCATCCAGAAGAGCGAGCCTGCGGTCTTGCCCAGCATCAGTCTTCCAACACCCAGGTGTCTTTGGTGCCGCCGCCCTGGCTCGAATTGACCACCAGCGATCCCTTGGTCATCGCGACGCGCGTCAGGCCGCCGGGGGTGATCGTGATCCCCTGCGGCGACATCAGCACGAAGGGGCGCAGGTCGACGTGGCGCGGCGCGAGGCCCTTTTTCGTAAAGATCGGGACGGTCGAGAGCGACAGCGTCGGCTGCGCGATATAATTGCCCGGGTTCGCTTCCAGCTTGGCGCGGAAGGCCGCGAGTTCCTTCTTGCTCGCCGCAGGACCGACAAGCATTCCGTAACCGCCCGATCCATGGACTTCCTTGACCACCAGCTCGGGAAGCCGGTCGAGCACTTCGCGCAAATGCTCGGGGTCCGAACAGCGCCACGTCGGCACATTGGGCAGCAGCGCCTTTTCGCCGGTATAAAATTCGATGATGTCGGGCATATAGCTGTAGAGCGCCTTGTCGTCGGCGATGCCGGTGCCCGGCGCGTTGGCGATCGTGATGCGCCCGGCGCGATACACGTCCCAGATGCCGGGCACGCCGAGCATCGAATCGGGGCGGAAATTCAGCGGGTCGAGATAATCATCGTCGACGCGGCGATAGATGACGTCGATCGCCTTATACCCTTGGGTGGTGCGCATCGCGACGCGCCCGTCGATAACGCGCAGGTCGTGCCCCTCGACCAGTTCGGCGCCCATATGGTCGGCGAGGAAGCTGTGCTCATAATAGGCGCTGTTGTGGATCCCCGGCGTCAGCACCGCGACGGTCGGCGTGCCGCCGCATGCGGGCGGCGCGCAGGCGGCGAGCGATTTCAGCAGATTGATCGGATAGTCGCTGACCTCGCGCACCGGCACCTTCGCGAACAGCTCGGGAAACATCTGGAGCATCGTTTCGCGGTTTTCGAGCATGTACGACACGCCCGACGGGGTGCGCGCATTATCCTCGAGCACGTAGAATTCATTGGCGCCGGTGCGCACGATGTCGGTGCCGCTGATATGCGTATAGATGCCGCCCGGCGGATCGAGCCCCATCATCATCGGCAGGAACGCCTCGTTCCCCGCGATCAGGTCGGTCGGCACGCGGCCCGCGCGCAAAATCTCCTGCCGGTGATAAATGTCGTGGAGGAAGGCGTTGAGCGCGCGCACCCGCTGTTCGATGCCGCGCGACAGCCGCCGCCATTCGCTGGCGGAGATGATCCGCGGCACGACGTCGAAGGGGATCAGCCGCTCGTCGCCGTCGGCGGCTCCATAGACGTTGAAGGTGATCCCGGTGGTGCGGAACAGCGCCTCGGCCTGCTGCGCCTTGCGCTGGATGCGCGTCGCATCTTCGGCCGCGAACCATCCGCAATATTCGCGATAGGGCGACCGGGTTCCGCCCTCCTGGCTCGTCATTTCATCGAAAAAGGAAATGCGCCTGCCCTTTCCACGCAACATGCCACCCAATGCCGCGCGCGAACGCGCAGCGCACTCTGTTCCAGCTGCTGCGTTACCTGACGGCTACGTGGCCATCAGGCTTGTGGGGGTAATGCTAATCGCGCCCGCGAGCCTTGGCAAGCGGGCGCATCGTGTCGATTGATACGGTAACATCAAGGGGTTGGCTTACCCTTCCTTCGTCATGCCGGACTTGATCCGGCATCCATCCTCGCAGGCGAGGCATGGACCCCGGATCAAGTCCGGGGCGACGAATGGAAAAGATGTCGGCCGTCCGCCTCAAATCGCCCCGTGGCAATGCTTATACTTGCGGCCCGAACCGCAGGGGCACGGCGCGTTGCGGCTGATGTCGAGCGCCGCATAGGGATTTTCGCCTTCGGGCAGGTCGGGACGCGGCGACTGCATCGGCGGCAGCGTATTTGCGATCACGCCCAGCTGGCCGTCGTCGAGATCGGCGCTGTTATCCTCGCCCGTGAACGGATCGATGTGCGTCGTCAGGAAATCGGGCAGGTCGGGCAGCGGCAGCGCCTCGGGCTCTTCGAAGCGCAGGTCGATCCGTGCGACGGTGCGCGTCACATCCTCGCGGATATTCTGCAGCATGCGCTCGAACAGCGCGAAGGCTTCCTGCTTATATTCGTTGATCGGCTGCTTTTGCGCATAGGCGCGCAGGAACACGACCTGGCGCAGCGCGTCGAGCGTCGAAAGATGCTCTTTCCAATGATGGTCGAGCGTCTGGAGCAGCACCGATTTCTCGATGCCCTTCCAGGTTTCCTCGTCGACCAGCGCGGCCTTTTCGGCGGCGACGGCGTCGGCGGCCGCCTGAATGCGTTCCTCGAAGACTTCGGCGTCGACCGCGTCTTCCTGCATCCACGCATCGATCGGCGGCGAAAGATCGAGGATATTCTCCACCCGCTCTTTCATCTGCTCGACGTTCCACTGTTCGGGATAGCTGCCCGGGGGGCACGCGTCGGCGACGATCGAGTTGACCGTCTCGGCGCGCATCGCGGTCATCACCTCGTCGACGGTTTCGCTGTCGATGATCTCGCCGCGCTGTTCATAGATGACCTTGCGCTGGTCGTTCATGACGTTGTCATATTCGACGACCTGCTTGCGGATGTCGTAGTTGCGCGCCTCGACCTTCTTCTGCGCGGTCTCGATCGCCTTCGACAGCCACTTCGACCCGATCGCCTCGCCATCCTCGAGATTCTTGTTCATCATCTTGGAGAACAAGGTGTCGGGGCCGAAGATGCGCAGCAGGTCATCGTCGAGGCATAGGTAGAATTTCGACAGGCCCGGGTCGCCCTGGCGCCCCGAACGGCCGCGCAACTGGTTGTCGATGCGGCGGCTTTCGTGGCGCTCGGTCGCGAGGACGAACAGCCCGCCCGCGGCCAGCACCGCCTCACGCTCGGCGGCGACCTCTTCGTGGATGCGGGCGATCGCGGCGTCGCGCTCGGCGCCTTCGGGCAGATCCTTCAGCTCGTCGCCGATGCGGAATTCTTCGTTGCCGCCGAGTTTGATGTCGGTGCCGCGGCCCGCCATGTTCGTCGCGATCGTGACCGCGCCGGTGCGGCCCGCCTGCGCGACGATATGCGCTTCGCTTTCGTGGAAACGCGCGTTGAGCACGCTGTGCGGCACCCCGTCCTTTTCAAGGAAGGACGACAGCAGCTCGGACTTTTCGATCGACACGGTGCCGACGAGCACCGGCTGGCCGCGCTCGTTCGCTTCGCGGATCGTCTTGGCAATCGCGCCGAATTTGTCGGTGATATTCTTGTAGAATTCATCCTCGTCGTCGACGCGCGCGATCGGACGGTTGGTCGGGATGTTGACGACATTCATCTTGTAGATGTCGAAGAATTCGGCGGCTTCGGTCGCCGCGGTGCCGGTCATCCCCGAAAGCTTCGGGTACATGCGGAAATAATTCTGGAAGGTGATCGACGCGAGCGTCTGGTTCTCGGGCTCGATCTGCACGCCTTCCTTTGCCTCGACCGCCTGATGCAGGCCGTCGGACCAGCGGCGTCCGTCCATCATGCGGCCGGTGAATTCGTCGATGATCACGACCTTGCCGTCCTTGACGATATAGTCGGTATCGATGCGGAACATCTGGATCGCCTTCAACGCCTGATTGACGTGATGCACGACCTGCGTGTTCTCGATGTCGTAGAGATTGTTGCCCTGGAGCAGGCCGGCGGCTTCGAGCAGACGCTCGACATGCTCGGTGCCGTCCTCGGTCAGGTTGATCGACTTGGACTTTTCGTCCTTCTCATAATCATCCTCGGTCAGGTTGAGCACGACTTCGTTGACGCGGATATAAAGCTCGGACTTGTCGTCGGTCGGGCCCGAGATGATCAGCGGGGTGCGCGCTTCGTCGATCAGGATCGAATCGACCTCGTCGACGATGCCGAAGTTGAAGGTGCGGTGGACCATCTGCTGGCGGTCGAACTTCATATTGTCGCGCAGGTAATCGAAGCCGAGTTCGTTGTTCGTCGCATAGGTGATGTCGCTGTTATACGCGTCACGGCGCTGCGTCTCGTTGAGGTTCGGGACGATGATCCCGGTCGTCAGGCCCAGGAAGCCATAGACGGTGCCCATCCATTCGGCGTCGCGCGTCGCGAGATAGTCGTTGACGGTGACGACATGCACGCCCTTGCCCTCCAGCGCGTTGAGGTAGCAGGGCAAAGTCGCCATCAGCGTCTTGCCCTCGCCCGTTGCCATCTCCGCGATCTCGCCGCGGTGGAGCACGACGCCGCCAACCATCTGCACGTCGAAATGGCGCATGCCGAGCGTGCGGACCGCGGCCTCGCGCACCGTGGCAAAGGCTTCGGGAAGGATGTCGTCGAGCGTTTCGCCCGCCGCGAGCCGGTCGCGGAACACCTGCGTTTGCGCCTGCAATCCGGCGTCATCGAGCGCCTGCATCGCGGGTTCGAACGCGTTGATCTTGTCGACGATCTTGCGGATCGAGGCGACATAACGGTCGTTGGACGAGCCGAACAGGCTCTTGGCAAGGCCAGAAAACATGGATTTTCCTTGGAATTAGAATGAATTGGCGGCGCTTCGACCGCATGAACATATGAAAAAGGCCCCATCGCGGGGCGGCGCCTTTAGAAAGGCGCTAAAACGCTGCTCTATTCGAGCGCGCGGTCGCTGCCGGTGAGCAGGCCGGGAAGGTGCGGCGGCGCCGCCTTGCGCGGCTTGCCGCTCCCGCTGGAGACGCGGCGGGTCGGCGCGGTGGTGGTCGGGCGGCGCTCGACGTCGCTCGTTTCGGCCTTGCCCGCGGTTTCGGCGAACATGACGAGCGACCCCATGGCCGCCGGAACGGCAGGCGCGGCAACAGCCCGGTCGGCGGTCGCCAGGCCAGTCAGTAATGCCAAAAGGGTCAGCAACAGCCGCAAGAATAGCCCCTCATACCGTTCGGAGCCCAGATTATTGCGCCCCGTTCCCTGAACATAGGGTGAAAGCGGCGGCGCGTCTAGGGGGCTGGCGTCGCGGCGGGGTCGGCCAGTTCGGGGTTCAATCCGCGTACTTCGATCAGGAAACTCTTCGGTTTCTTGAACAATTTGCTCTTTCGATCGACCTTGAGCCCGACTGTCTCGGCCAGCTCCATGACAAAATGGACGCAATTGAACTTGTTCAGGCTGTAACTCGGCTGTTCGCGGTCACGCCATTCGGCGACCTTCGCCATGACCAGCGCGTAGGTCGCGTCGTCGACCGTCACGTCGAACTGGCGATCGCTCTTCGCAACATAATCGGGTTCGGACGACTCCACCTTGCCCTTCACCGACCCGAACAGGATCGCGGGGCTGACCGAAACCGCGGTGAAACCGTAATTGGCGTCGACCACTTCGCCCGTCGCGTCGACCGTCCCCTTCATCACGATGAAGGCGTGCGGAAAGCGGTCGCCGAAATCATGGCTGTAGAAACTCACGACCACCTCGGCGCGCGCCGGAACCGTGAGGCCCGCGCACAGCATCAGCAACGACAGGAGAATGAAACGAAGGCCGCGGGTCATCATCGGCGCCCTCTTAGCGAGCCGCGCTTCGCCTTGCCAAGTCACGATTGCCGCTTGACGTTTACGTCAGCTTTGCAGCATCTCACACTGACAAGAATGTAAGGAGCGAGCGATGGCGAAGAAGGCGATTTTCATCACCGGCGGCGGATCGGGGATCGGCCGTGCGGTCGCGCGCCATTTCGCCGGGCAGGGCTGGTTCGTCGGCATCGCCGACGTCAACAGCGCCGGGATCGATGAAACCGCCGCGCTGCTTCCCGAAGGGGCTTCGTCGCGCCATGTGATGGATGTCCGCGATCGCGACCAGTGGCAGGCCGCGCTCGACGCTTTTTCCGCGCAGAGCGGCGGCCGCCTCGACGTCCTCTTCAACAACGCCGGCATCGGCACGGGCGGGCAGTTCGCCGATATGCCGCCGGCCGAGGCCGACCGGTTGATCGCGATCAATTTCGGCGGTGTCGTCAACGGCATCTATATGGCGCTGCCGCTGCTCCGCGCGACCCCCGGATCGACGATCCTCAACACCGGGTCGGCGTCGGGCTTCTACGGAGTCGCGGGTCTCGCCATCTATTCCGCGACCAAATTCGCGGTGCGCGGCCTGACCGAGGCGCTCGAAATCGAATTCGCCAAACATGGCATCAAGGTCCGCTCGCTGATGCCGGGCTTCATCGACACCCCCCTGCTCGATCAGGTCAGCGCCGACAGCAACGAACCCGCGCGCAATCGCCTGTCCGACAGCGGCTTCGAAATCGTCCCCGTCGAGCGCGTCGCCGAGGCCGCATGGGAAGCGGTGCATGGGACGAGCGTCCACACCCCGGTCGGCAAGATGGCGAAGCGCCTGTCACGCCTCGCGCGCTGGTTCCCCGGACTGATCGTCCGCCAGTCGAAGAAGATCGACGGACTCGGCGCCGCGTCAACGCACTAAGCTATTTCCCCGGCCCGCACGTCACCGAGCCGCTGCCGATATTGCGCACCGTACAGACCGGCTTGCCGAGCACGACGGTCTTGCCGATCCCGCGCGAGGTTATCGCGGCGCTTTTGACCGCGCGCAGGATATGGTCGCCCGCGCCCTCGCTGTCGCTGATCAGTTCGTCGACCGACAGCGCGCCCGCGTCGACCGCGCCCGCGCCCGACAATGTCATCTGCGCATTCTTTGCCGTGCCGCCGAGGGTCATCGAGCCGTTGCCGATCATCGCGACCTGCAACCGGTCGGCGCCGATCTGGCCGACGATCAGCCGCCCGGGTCCGCGCAGGCCGACCATCGCGCGCTGCCCTTTCAGCCTGTCGATCTGCAGCGACCCCGCGCCCGAAAGCGTCGCAGCGCGCAGATTGGCGGCGTTGATGCGAACCGTCACCGGCCCGCGCGGCCCGCGGCGTTTTTCGTCGCCCGCGAACTGGCGCTCGCTGATCACCAGCTTGCCGTCGCGCGCTTCGACGCTCAGCCGGTCGAGCGCGTCCTGCGGCCCGGTCGCCACAGCGCTCACCGGTGCCCGCGTCACGACCTCGACCGTCACATCGGCGCTGACGTCGATCGTCTCGAAGCCGGTGAGACCATAACGCTTTTCGGCGCCCCATGCGGGGCCGGCGGCAAGCAGGGCGGCGGCCGCGATCGCGGCGCATCTGGTGGCAGGCGTCATGGTGCCGCCTTACCCCGTCCGGGCGGGCGGCACCAGCGCGGCATCATTTGCAGGTCGCGGTGCCCGAACCCATCTGCCGCGTCGAACAGGTCGCGCCGCCGCCCAACGTCACGTCGCCCGACCCGAGGATGCGAATATCGGCCGTGCCGGTCGCCTGCGCGTCGACATTGCCCGATCCGGTGACCGACACCTCGAGCGTCGTCGCGACCAGCCCGTCGGCATCGATGTCGCCCGACCCGGTGACGCTGATCTCGCCCGCCCCGATCGTGCCGCCGCCAATCTCGATATCGCCCGAACCCGACACGGTGATATCGGCGCGCTTGCCGGTCAGCTTCGCCACCTTGAGGTCACCCGATCCGGTGACCACCGCCTCGACCGCGTCGCCGTCGACATTGTCGGCGTCGATCGTTCCCGATCCGGTCAGGCGCACCTTGTTCAGCCGAGGCAGGGTGATCGCGATATCGACGTCATCGTCGTCGCTGCTCGAAAAGCTGAAACCTTCGCGCTTGCGGCCGATCAACAGGTCCGGTCCATCGAGCTTGATCTCGAGCCGGTCGAGCGCTTCCTTGCGGCCCCGCGCGGTGATCGAAAAAGCGTCGCCCTGCCGGATGGTGACGTCGTCGGGGCCCGCAACCTCCACCGCGGTGAAGCCGGCCAGGTCATAGGTCTGGGTCGTGATCGGGCCGACGCTGGCCGGCGGCCCGCCCCGCTCGGCCTGCTTTTCATCGCTCGGCGCCGCGCCGTTGCAGCCGGTCACAAGCGCCAGCGGCAAAATCGCCATCATCCAGTTCCGCATCATCAATCTCCTCTGTGTATTGCTTGCATAACACACGATGATCGGCGCTGTCCAGCGGTCTGCCATCTTGTCGCCACCTTCGGCGTCCAGAGGGCAATTTCTCCCCCGAAACCGAAAGCCCGACCATGAGCGTAGCCTTTCGCCGCGAGAGCGACGACGAGCATAAGGAACCCGAATTCGAGCTGCCCATCGCGGTCGGCCCGAACCTGGTGACTCCGCGCGGGCTGCGCCTGCTCGGCGAAGAGGTCGCACGGCTTGAGGGCGAGATTGCGGAAACCGCCGACGAAGACGCGCGCAAGAAATTGCAGCGCCGCCTGCGCTATTTCCACACGCGCCAGTCGACCGCCGACGTGCAGGCACCGCCCGCGGACGGCAGCGCCGGTATCGGCAGCCGCGTGACGTACCGGCTGAACAAGGCCGAAAAGACGATCACGATCGTCGGCGGCGACGAGGCCGACCCGGCACGCGGCCACATCGCCTTTTCCGCCCCGCTCGCCCGCGCACTGATGGGCGTCGAGGCCGGCGAGAGCGTCGAATATCAGGACCGCGAGGATGCGATCGCGATCCTCGCGGTCGACCCCGATCCGGAGACGCAGGCATGAAAGACAAGTTCGAACGCCATAAACAGCCGTGGACCCCGGCCGAGATCGACAAGCTCCACACGCTCGCCAAGAAGGGCATGGCGCTGAAAGCCATCGCCAAGGCACTGACCCGCAGCGAGGAATCGGTGAAGGTCCGCGCCAAGGCCGACGGCCTCTCGATCGCAAAGCTGCACTGAGCCACCATGGAATGTTCGCACAACCCAACCCTCCCCCTTGATGGGGGAGGCAGCGAGACTTGCCAGCTTGCTGGCCTAGTCGCAGCGGGGGGGGTGCGCTCGCGTCCTGAAACCACGGTGCGAGGACGCACCCTCACCCCCATCCAACTCCGCCTAGTCGCTTCGCGACAAGGCTGCGTATCCTTCCCCCATCAAGGGGGAAGGAGCAAGTGACCACCGCCAATTATGATGCCATCGTGCTGGGTGCCGGCGCGGCCGGGCTGATGTGCGCCGCGGTCGCGGGCGCGCGCGGCCGCCGCGTGCTGCTGCTCGACCATGCCGATGCGGTCGGCAAGAAGATCCTGATTTCGGGCGGCGGGCGCTGCAATTTCACCAATGTGAACACCGCGCCCGACCGCTTCCTCTCGGCGAACCCGCATTTCGCCAAATCGGCGCTCGCGCGCTACACCCCCGCCGACTTCATCGCGCTCGTCGACCGCTATGGAATCGCTTACCATGAAAAGACATTGGGCCAGCTCTTCTGCGACGGCTCGGCGAAACAGATTGTCGCGATGTTGCTCGAAGAGGCCGCAAAAGCCGGCGTCGATGTTCGCACCGGCCAGCCGGTGAGCGATGTCACCCACGCCGACGGCAAATTCGCCGTCCGCTTCGGCGACCAGAACGTCAGCGCCCCGGCGCTCGTCATCGCGACCGGCGGTCCGTCGATCCCCAAGATGGGCGCGACCGGCTTCGCCTACGACCTCGCCCGCCAGTTCGGATTAAAGGTGGTCGAACCGCGCCCCGCGCTCGTTCCGCTGACGCTCGGCGGCGACGATGTCCTGTTCCGCGAGCTGTCGGGAATCGCCGCCCCGGTCGAGGCGCGCGCGGGCAAGGCGGCGTTCCGCGAAGCAGCTCTCTTCACCCACCGCGGCCTGTCGGGGCCCGCGATTCTTCAGGTCAGCAGCTATTGGCGCCACGGCGAACCCGTGACGATCGACCTCCTGCCCGAAGCGCCGCAAGGCTGGCTGCTCGAAGCCAAGCGCACCCGTCCGCGCGCGACGTTGCGGGCGACGCTCGGCGCCATGCTCCCCGACCGCCTCGCCGAAACCCTCGCCGAACGCCTCGCGCTCCCCGGCGAACTCGGCGCCCAGACCGACCGCAAGCTCGCCGATGCCGAGGCGCGACTCGCGGGCTGGATTTTCCGTCCCAACGGCACCGAAGGCTTTGCCAAAGCCGAGGTCACCGTCGGCGGAATCTCGACTGCAAACCTATCCTCGCAAACAATGATGGCCAAAACCGTCCCGAACCTCTATGCGGTCGGCGAAGCCGTAGATGTCACAGGGTGGTTAGGCGGCTATAATTTTCAATGGGCCTGGGCCAGCGGACACGCTGCCGGACAGGTGATTTAAGCCCATTGAGCCCCTTTTCCGTCGGCCCGTCACCGCACCGGTGACCGCCCATATTATTGAGATAAAAATGCCTTTCGAAAATCTTTCTCCCGTCCTTTCGGACGCTCTTGTCGCGCGCGGCTATGAAGCGCTCACCCCCGTCCAGACGCAAGTCACCGAAGGCGAAGCGAAGGGCCGCGACCTGCTCGTCTCCGCCCAGACCGGCTCGGGCAAGACCGTCGCCTTCGGCCTCGCGATGGCCGACGAGCTGATCGAAGACGGCCGCCTGCCCTTCGCGACCTCGCCGCTCGCGCTCATCATCGCGCCGACGCGCGAACTCGCGCTGCAGGTCAGCCGCGAACTGAGCTGGCTTTACGCCAAGGCCGGCGCGCGCATCGCGACCTGCGTCGGCGGCATGGACGCCAGCAAGGAACGCCGTGCGCTCGGCCAGGGCGTGCAGATCGTCGTCGGCACCCCCGGACGCCTGCGCGATCACCTCGAACGCGGCGCGCTCGACCTCACCGCGCTCCGCGTCGCCGTGCTCGACGAAGCCGACGAAATGCTCGACATGGGCTTTCGCGACGACCTTGAGGAAATCCTCGACGGCACCCCCGCGACGCGCCGCACTTTGCTCTTCTCGGCGACGCTCCCGAAGCCGATCGTCCAGCTCGCCAAGCGTTACCAGCAGGATGCCTTGCGCATCTCGACCGTCGGCGAAGACCGCGGCCATGGCGACATCGCCTATCAGGCTGTAACCGTCGCCCCCGCCGACATCGAAGGCGCGGTCGTCAACCTGCTCCGCCTGCACGACGCCGAAACCGCGATGCTGTTCTGCGCGACGCGTGACAATGTGCGCCGCCTCCACGCCAGCCTCGTCGAGCGCGGTTTCGCCGCGGTCGCGCTGTCGGGCGAGCATAGCCAGAATGAGCGCAACGCCGCGCTGCAAGCGCTCCGCGATCGCCGCGCCAAGGTCTGCGTCGCGACCGACGTCGCCGCGCGCGGCATCGACCTTCCGACGCTCAGCCTCGTCATCCACGTCGAAATCCCGCGCGACGCCGAGGCGCTCCAGCACCGTTCGGGCCGCACCGGCCGCGCGGGCAAAAAGGGCACCGCGGTCATCATCGTCCCCTACCCGCGCCGCCGCCGCGTCGACGGCATGCTGCGCGGTGCGCGCATCGAGGCCGAGTGGATGGACGCGCCGACCGCCGCCGACGTGCGCAAGCGCGATCAGGAACGTTTGATGGAAAAGCTGCTTACGCCCGTCGAGCATGAGCCCGAGGATATCGAACTCGCGCAGCGCCTGATGGCCGAGCGCACCCCCGAGGACATCGCCGCATCGCTCGTGCAGGCGCACCGCGCGCTGATGCCGCCGCCCGAGGATCTGATCGACAACAGCGCCCGCGGCCGCGACGCCGCCGGCCGCCCCGAGCGCGGTGAGCGCTTCGAGCGCCCCGAACGCGGCGGCGACCGCCGCGAGGGATTCGAGGACGCCGTCTGGTTCCGCCTCAACATCGGCCGCCACCAGAATGCCGACCCGCGCTGGATCCTGCCGCTGCTCTGCCGCCGCGGCCATGTGAGCAAGAACGAGATCGGCGCGATCCGCATCGGTCCCAAGGAAACGATGTTCAACATCCCGCGTGGCATCGCCGACCGCTTTGCCGAAGCGGTGGTGCGGACCGCGAATCAGGATGGCGAGGACGACAGCGGCGTGTCGATCACGCCCGCGCCCGACGGCCCGACCTATCCGCCGCGCCGCGATAAGGGTCCGCGCGACAACGCGCCGCGCAACACGCTCGGCCGTGCGCCGGGCGGTGATCGTGGATTCGGTGATCGTTCGGGTCCGCGCGGCCCGCGTGGCCCGGGCGGCCCGGGCGGCAACGAACGCTACAAGCCCAAGCCCTACGGCCAGCGCAGCCCGCGCCGTCCGTCGAAGTAAGGCATAAACCCCTCCCCCGACGGGGAGGGGCTTTTGTCGCTCCGCCCTTGCGCTCCCCGGCCCGGCCCACCAGATGGACCGGACAGCAGGAGAGCGGCGCATGCAAGCGATCGAAGCCTTTATCGAAAGCCAGGGCGGACCCGAGGTCATCGACTGGCGCGAGGTGACGCTCGGCGACCCCGGCCCCGGCCAGGTGCTGCTCCGCCAGACCGCGGTCGGCCTCAACTATCTCGACACCTATCATCGCGACGGCACATACCCCGTCCCGCTGCCCAGCGGCCTCGGCGTCGAATCCGCTGGCGAGGTGATCGCCGTCGGCGCCGACGTCCATGGCCTCCAGCCCGGCGACCGCGTTGCCACCTTCGGCCCCGAACGCACCGCCTATGCCAGCGCGCGGATCGTCGGCGCGGCGTCGCTGTTCAAGCTCCCCGCCGACATCGACGATGAAACCGCCGCCGCCGCGCTGCTCAAAGCCTGCACCGTCGAGATGCTCGTCGAACGCTGCGCGAAGGTCGAGGCTGGATCGACGGTACTCGTCCACGCCGCCGCGGGCGGCGTCGGGCTGATCCTCGTCCAGTGGCTGAAAGCGATCGGCGCGACCGTGATCGGCACCGTCAGCACCGAAGCCAAGGCGCACACCGCGCGCGAAGCCGGCGCCGACCATGTGCTGATGTACAAGAGCGACGATGTCGCCGCGCATGTCCGCGAAATCACCGACGGACAGGGCGTTCCCGTGACCTTCGACGGCATCGGCATGGCGACGTGGGACGTGTCGCTAAAGGCCACTGCGCGGCGCGGACTGATCGTCAGCTACGGCAATGCCGGCGGCCCGGTGACCGGGGTCAATCTCGGCATCCTCGCGCAGCATGGATCGCAATTCGTCACGCGGCCGACGCTGTTCGATTATTACCACCTTCCCGGTGAACGCGCCGCGGGCGCCGCGCGCGTGTTCGAGATGATCGCATCGGGGGCGGTGCAGATTACCGTCGGGCAGCGCTATGGATTGCAGGATGCGGCAAGGGCGCACGCCGATTTGCAGGCGGGGCGCACCACGGGTTCGACCTTGCTGATCCCGGAGCACCGCTAAAACCCCTCCCGCCTGCGGGAGGGGCAGCGAGACTTGCGAGCTTGCTCGCTAGTCGCAGTGGGGAGGGTTCAACAACGGCACATGCCCTCCCCCGACCCCTCCCTGAAGGGAGGGGAGAAATTACGCCTTCAACCGCTCCGCGTGCCACGCGACATGCTCGGCCAAAAAGGTCGAGATGAAATAATAGCTATGGTCATACCCCGGCTGCATCCGGATTTCGGCCTTCTGCCCAGCGCGTTCGCACGCCGCGACCAGCAACTCGGTCTTCAGCTGCTCGGTAAGGAAATTGTCGGCGTCACCCTGATCGACGAGCAGGTCGGGGACGCGCAGCCCCTGATCGAGCAGCGCGCACGCATCATAGGCGTGCCAGTCCTCCCGGTTGTTACCGAGATAATTGCCGAGCGCCTTTTCGCCCCATGGGCATTGCAACGGCGCGACGATCGGCGAGAAGGCCGACACCGAACGGAAGCGATCCTGATTGCGAAGGCCAATGGTGAGCGCACCGTGCCCGCCCATCGAATGGCCGGTGATCGCCTGCCGCGTCAGGTCGGCGGAAGCGAAATTGCGCAGCACAAACGAAGGCAGCTCATCCTCGACGTACGAGCGCATCCGATAATTCTTCGCCCACGGCTCCTCGGTCGCGTCGACATAGAAACCGGCGCCCAGCCCGAAATCCCACGCCGCCTCGGGATCGTCGGGAACCCCGTCGCCGCGCGGGCTGGTGTCGGGGGCGATGAAGATCACGCCATGCTCGGCGCACGCGGCGCGATATTCGCCCTTTTCCATCACATTGGCGTGGGTGCACGTCAGCCCCGAAAGATACCAGAGCACCGGCAGCTTCGCCCCCGGCGCATGGTCGGGAACGAACACCGCAAAAATCATGTCGGTGCCGGTGGTCGTGCTCGCATGCCTGTACACGCCCTGCGTGCCGCCATGGCTGCGAACGGAGGAAAGGGTTTCGAGGGTCATGATTCTTCCTGCACAGGGATGGCGGCGACAAGTGGCTGATGCCCCCAATGACGCAGCAGGTCGAGGATCGTTGCGCCGGGCAGGCCAAGCGTCGCGGTGTTGCGCAGCGGATGGACGTTGACCGTTTCCGCTATCGCCAGCACCTCGTCGAGCACGATGGTGATGCTCCCCGGCACAGCGTTGATCGCCGCGAGCGGCGTCACCGACCCCGGCGTGATGCCGAGCAATCGCTCCATATCCTCGGCCTTGCCGAAGCTCACATGCTTGCACCCTATCGCGGCGGGCAGCGCCTTCAGCTTGACCCGCGCGTCGGACGGCACGGTGACGAGCCAGAAGGTACCGCCCTTGTCCTTCAGGAACAGGTTCTTGGTGCGCGCGCCCGGCATCGCGGCGTGTACCGCATCGCTCTCGGCAACGGTAAACACCGCCTTATGTTCGTGCGCGGCAAAGGGGATCGCGAGCACGCCCAAATCGGCCAGCAATCCCGCTTCGCCTCGCATCATATTATCGGCTCAGACGACGCGGTGGAGCGCGCAGAGCTTGTTGCCCGACGGATCGCGCAGATAGGCAAGATACATGGCGCCGAAACCGCCTTCGCGAATGCCCGGCGGGTCTTCGATCGACGTGCCGCCGTTGGCGACGCCGGCGTCGTGCCACGCCTTGGCCTGCTCGGGGCCTTCCATCGCAAAGCCGATCGTGCAGCCGTTGCCCGCGGTCGCGGGCTCGCCATCGATCGGCGCACCGACGAGGAACAGCCCGCCATTGTACATATAGATCAGGCGGCCCTTGTCGTCGGTGATCGCCGGCTTGCCGCCGATCGCCTGAAAGGTCGCGTCATAGAATTTCTTGGCGGCTTCGAGGTCGTTCGCCCCGACCATATTGTGACTGTACATCGCCTTTGCTCCTCCTGATTCTGGTTGCGAATCGATACCTACCCTGCTCGGCCGGGCAGGACCAGCCGCCATAATGTTTCGGATTCTGCAAAAATGACGAACCCGGGCGCTCGTGCCTATCCTAGCGGAAGACCACCGTCTTGCGCCCGTCGATCAGCACGCGCTGTTCGGCAACCCAGCGCACCGCGCGCGCCAGCACCTGCGCTTCGGTATCGCGGCCGATGCGGATCAATTCGTCCACCGAATCGCGATGATCGACGCGCTCGACCGCCTGTTCGATGATCGGCCCCTCGTCGAGGTCGCTCGTCACGAAATGCGCGGTCGCGCCGATCAGCTTGACCCCACGCTCGTGCGCGCGGTGATAGGGTTTGGCGCCCTTGAAGCCCGGCAGGAAGCTGTGATGGATGTTGATGCAGCGCCCCGAAAGCTTCGCCGAGAGATCCTGCGACAACACCTGCATATAGCGCGCGAGCACCAGATGCTCGGCGCCCGCATCGGCCATGATCTGCAGGATCGCGGCTTCCTGTTCGGCGCGATTGGCGTCGCTGACCGGCAGGTGATGAAAGGGTACGCCGTGCCATTCGGTCAGCCGCCGCTGATGCTCATGGTTCGACACCACCGCGGCGATGTCGATCGCGAGGTTGCCGGTCGACCAGCGGTGGAGCAAATCGTTGAGGCAATGGCTGCCCTGCGACACCGCGATGACGAAGCGCGGCTTGATGCGGCGGTCGCTGATCCGCGCGTCCATCGCGAACCGATCGATGATCGGTTCGAAAGCTTCCTGCACCGCGGCGAGCTCGCCGGGAAAGCGCGGCCCCGCACCGCGGAACTCGACGCGCATGAAAAAGCGCCCCGAATCGAGATCGGCATATTGCTGGCTGTCGAGGATGAAGCCGTCGCGTTCCGCGAGCAGCCCCGTCACCGCCGCGACAATGCCGACCGCATCGGCGCAGCTGAACGTCAGGACAAAGGCGGGCTGGTCCATTTCCATCACGCCAGCCGGTGCGTCGCGCACAGCTTGTTGCCGGCGGGATCGCGCAGATAGGCGAGATAGACCGTCCGTCCTGCGGTTACCTGACGGACGCCGGGCGGATCCTCGATTGCCGTCCCGCCGTTCGCCGTGCCCGCCGCGTGCCAGGCATCGACCGCCTCGGACGACGCCGCGACGAAACCCAGCGTTCCGCCATTGGCCCCGCTGGCAGCTTCGCCATCGAGCGGCTTCGTCAGCAAAAAGCGCCCACCGGCGTGCGAATAGATGAGCCGGCCCCATTCGTCGACGACGCCCGGCGGGATTCCGAGCGCGCCGAGCGCCGCGTCATAGAAACGGCGCGCAGCTTCGATATCGTCGGCGCCCAGCGCCACATGACTGAACATGGCGGCCTCAGAACACCACGACGCTGCGGATGCTTTCGCCCGCATGCATCAGGTCGAAGCCCTTGTTGATCTCTTCCAGCCCCATGACGTGGGTAATCATCGGGTCGATCTCGATCTTGCCGGTCATATACATGTCGACGATCTTCGGAACGTCGGTGCGGCCCTTGGCGCCGCCGAACGCGGTGCCGCGCCAGTTGCGCCCGGTGACGAGCTGGAACGGACGCGTCGCAATCTCCTTGCCCGCTTCGGCCACCCCGATGATGATCGAGGTGCCCCAGCCGCGATGGCAGGCTTCGAGCGCCGTGCGCATCACCTCGGTATTGCCCGTCGCGTCGAAGGTATAATCGGCGCCGCCGTCGGTCATCTGCACGATCGCCGCAACGACATCCTCGCGGCTCATGCCTTTCGAGTTCAGGAATTCGGTCATGCCGAACTTGCGGCCCCATTCCTCGCGCGCGGGGTTGATGTCGACCCCGATGATCTTGTCGGCCCCCGCAAGGCGCGCGCCCTGGATCACGTTCAATCCGATGCCGCCGAGGCCGAAGACGACGACATTATCGCCGACCTGCACCTTCGCGGTGTTGATCACCGCACCGACGCCGGTGGTGACGCCGCAGCCGATGTAGCAGCTCGACTGGAACGGCGCGTCCTCGCGGATTTTCGCAACCGCGATCTCGGGCAGCACGGTGAAGTTCGAGAAGGTCGAGCAGCCCATATAATGGAAGATCGGCTGGCCCTTGTACGAAAAGCGCGTCGTACCGTCGGGCATCAGCCCCTTGCCCTGCGTGGCGCGGATCGCGGTGCAGAGGTTGGTCTTGCCCGAAAGGCAGCTTTTGCACTGGCGGCATTCGGGAGTGTAGAGCGGGATCACATGGTCACCGGGCTTTACCGAGGTTACGCCGGCGCCGACTTCGCGGACGATGCCCGCGCCCTCATGGCCAAGAACGCTCGGGAAAATGCCCTCGCTGTCGAAGCCGTCGAGCGTGTAGGCGTCGGTGTGGCAGATCCCCGTCGCCATGATCTCGACCAGCACCTCGCCCGCCTTCGGGCCTTCGAGGTCGAGTTCGACGATCTCCAGCGGCTTCTTCGCTTCGAAAGCAACGGCGGCGCGGGTCTTCATGGGCGATCTCCTTCTCGCCCGGCTATCAGCACTCCACGACGCTGACCGCAAGACCCCCTTTGGATGTTTCCTTATATTTGTCGCGCATGTCGCGGCCCGTTTGCAGCATCGTCGCGATCACCGTGTCGAGGCTGACGACATGCGTGCCGTCGCCGATCATCGCGATGCGGCTCGCATCGATCGCCTTGATCGAACCCATCGCGTTGCGTTCGATGCACGGAATCTGCACCAGCCCGCCGATCGGATCGCAAGTGAGGCCGAGATTATGTTCCATGCCGATCTCGGCGGCATTTTCGACCTGTGCGTTCGTCCCGCCCAAGGCCGCGGTCAACCCCGCCGCCGCCATCGAACAGGCGACCCCGACCTCGCCCTGACAGCCGACCTCGGCGCCCGAAATGCTGGCGTTGCGCTTGTAGAGCGCACCGACCGCGCCCGCGGCGAGCAGGAAGGTTCGCACCCCGGCATCATCGCCGCGATAGCCGCGCCGATAGAAGCGGATCACCGCGGGGATGATCCCCGCCGCGCCATTGGTCGGCGCGGTGACGACCTTGCCGCCCGCGGCATTTTCCTCGTTCACCGCCATCGCCCACAGGTTGATCCAGTCCATCATCGCGAGCGGATCGGTCAGATTCGCCTCGTGGCGGTTGCGGATGTCGTCGGCGATCTGCGGCGCGCGGCGCTTGACCTTGAGCCCGCCCGGCAAGACCCCGGTACTGCAGCACCCCGCGTCGATCGACGCGTCCATCGCGCCCGCGATCGCGTCGAGCCCGGCCTCGACCTCTTCGAGGCTGCGATGCGCCAGCTCATTTTCGAGCATCATTTCGGCGAAGCTCTTGCCCGAAGCCGCGCCCATTTCGAGCAGATCGGCGCCCGAGGTGAAGGCGAAGGGCAGTTCAACCTCATCCTCGGCGCCGCGGCTGTTGCGCCCCGCCTCATCCTCGTCGACGACGAAGCCGCCGCCGATCGAGAAATACATGCGCTTCGCGAGGATCTCGCCGTCGCCGTCGCGCGCGGTGAAGCTCACGGCGTTGCTGTGAAAGGGCTGCCGCTGACGCATCTGGAAATGCAGGTCGCTTTTCGGTTTGAAACGAGCGCGCTGGCGGCCGAGCAGATAGAGAAAACCTTCGCTCTCGGCGCGGTCCCAATGCGCGCGGATCGCGGCGAGGCTCGTGCTCGCGGGAATCTCACCGGCGAGACCTGCAACGATGGCGGTGTCCGCTGCGTGACCCTTGCCGGTCAGCGCGAGCGAGCCGTAGAGGTCGGCTTCGACATGCGCGGTTTTGCCCAGCAGCGCCTGCTCGTCGAGCCACACGGTGAAGCGCCGCGCGGCAACCATCGGCCCGACCGTATGCGAGCTGGAGGGACCGACACCGATTTTGAAAAGTTCGAAAAGGCTGATCGTCATGGCGGCCCTATAGGAGAAGGCGGACGATCCCGATAGGCCCGCGTGGGCCAATTTTCGTTACGGCTTGCGCGAAATGCTTCACGCCGCGGAACGTCACTCACAACATCAAAAGAAAGGTGCGTGCTCCCGCGAAGGCGGGAGCCCATCTCCGGTCAGTGCCATTTTGAGCCGTCGGGAGATGGGTCAGCATCGGGTTGGACATGCCCCGCATGTCCAAGGATCGTCCGGGGGACGATCCGACCCGATGCTCCTTCGCGGGGACACACGGTATTTTCTGAAAGGAAGGATATTACGCCGGATAGGTCCAGGTCGTATCGCGCGCGAAATTCTCCGCGGCGAAATCCCAGTTGAGCAGCTCGTCGACGACCGCGTCGACATAGGCCGGACGCAGATTCTTGCGGTCGATGTAATAGGCATGTTCCCACACGTCGATCACGAGCAAAGGCTTGATGCCCAGGGTCAGCTCGGTGCCCGCATCATGCGTGTCGGTGACCGACAGCGTGCCGTCGCGCGAGACGAGCCACGCCCAGCCCGACGCGAAATGATTGACCGCGGTTTCCTTGAGCTTCTTTTTCAGGTCGTCGAGCGAACCGAAATCGCGTTCGATCGCGGCGAGCAGGTCGCCCTTCGGCTCGGTCTTCGTCGGTGACAGGCTTTCCCAATAGAAAGCGTGGTTCCACGCCTGCGCGGCGTTGTTGAACAGGCCCTTGTTGCCCGATCCTTCGGCGTGGTGGACGATTTCCTCGAGCGGCTTCGACGCGAGGTCGGTGCCTTCGATCGCGGCGTTCGTCTTGTCGACATAGGCCTTGTGATGCTTGCCATGGTGCGTCGCCAGCGTGTCGGCCGAGATATGCGGCTCGAGCGCGTCCTGCGCGTAAGGGAGGGGAGGATGGGCGATCGTCATGGCAGTCTCCATTTTATTATCGAGGGGTTTGCGGCCTTAAACTCGGTATCGGACCCGCGGGTTGCAACCCTGTGACCGCAAATTTTGCGGTTATTTTTCAGGTCACCATTGCCTGCAAGGTCGCGATCCGGTCGGCCTCTTCGGCGGGCTTGTCGCGGCGGATGCGCGAAATGCGCGGAAAGCGCATCGCGAGCCCCGACTTGTGGCGCTTGCTGCTGTGGATCGAATCGAACGCGACCTCGAGCACGAGCGATTTCTCGACCTCGCGCACCGGGCCGAAACGGTTCAGCGTGTTGTCGCGCACGAACTTGTCGAGCCACTTCAATTCCTCGTCGGTGAAGCCCGAATAGGCCTTGCCGACGGGCAGCAACTCGCCCGCGTCGGACCAGCAGCCGAAGGTATAGTCCGAATAGAAGCTCGCGCGGCGTCCATTGCCGCGCTGCGCATACATCATCACGCAGTCGGCGGTGAGCGGGTCGCGCTTCCATTTATACCAGAGGCCGGCGCGGCGCCCCGCCACATAAGGGGCGTCGCGGCGCTTGAGCATCACCCCCTCGATCGCCGCATCGCGCGCGCCGGCGCGGCGCTCGGCGAGGTCGTCGAAGTCGCTGGCGTCGATCACTTGCGACAGGTCGAAATGGCTGCCCGCCAGCCGCGGAACGAAGGCCTCCAGCTGCCGCCGCCGTTCGGTCCACGGCAGCCCGCGCAGGTCTTCGCCGTCGACCGCGAGCAGGTCGTACACACGCACAAACGCCGGATAATCGGCGAGCATCTTCTTCGACACGACCTTGCGCCCGAGCCGCTGTTGCAACGCGTTGAAACTCGCCGCCTCGCCGCCCTGCACCTCGCCGCGCACGAGCAGTTCGCCGTCGATCACCGCATCCTGATCGAACGCCGCGACCAGCTCGGGGAAGGCGCCGCTGATCTCCTCACCGCCGCGGCTGTAGATGCGCGTCTCGCCGCCACCATGGACGATCTGAACACGAATGCCGTCCCATTTCCATTCGGCGGCATAGTCGGCGAGGTCGACGCTTGCCTCCTCCAATGGATGCGCGAGCATGAAGGGGCGGAAAAAGGCGACGTTGGCAAGGTCGGGCCGCTCCGCCCTTCCCTCGCCCCACGCGAACAGCGGCGCATAGGGTGGCGGGATCGCGTGCCACAGCTCCTCGACATCGTCGACCGGCACGTCGAAGGCTTGCGCGAACGCCTGTTTCGCGAGCCGCGCCGACACCCCGACGCGCATCCCGCCGAGCGCGAGCTTGAGCAGCGCATAGCGCCCGTCGGCATCGAGCCGGTCGAGCAGCGACGCGACGATGGCGGGGGCATCGCTGCGTGACGCGGCCGACAGCGCATCCACCGCATCCGATACGCTAAGGTCCGCCTTCTTCCCCGGCACGTCGGGCCACAGCAGCGCCGCAGTCTCCGCCGTATCGCCGACGAAGTGCCGTGACAGGCGGAACAATTCCTCATCCACGCGTGTCGCCAGCAAGGTCCGCACCGTCCCCGCCTTCACCGCGGGGAAATCGAGGCTCTCGGTCAGCGCCGCGATCGCCCACCCCCGATCGGGATCGGGCGTATACCGCAGATAATCGACAATCAGCGCAAGCTTCGTATTACGCGAGCGCGTGTAGATCAGCCGGTCGATCAGGGCCGCGAAGCGCTTCACGCCTCCTCCTCCAGATCGCGGCCGACGAGGTGCAGCGCGCGCGCCTTGCGCTGCGTCAGTTCGCACCAGCGCAGCAGGCCGTCCTCGCTGCCGTGGGTGATCCAGCTCTCCTTCGGGTTCACCTCCGAAATCGTCGTCGTCAGCTCGTCCCAATCGGCATGGTCCGAAATCACCAGCGGCAGTTCGACCATGCGTTGCCGCGCGCGCTGACGCACGCGCATCCAGCCCGATGCCATCGCGGTGACCGGATCGGGCAGTCGGCGCGACCAGCGATCACCCAGCGCCGAAGGCGGCGCCAGCACGATCCGCCCCGCCATCTCGGCCTTGTCGGTTTCGCTGACCAGCCGCAACTCGCCGAGATCAACGCCATGTACTGCATAGAGCTCGCACATCATCTCAAGCGCGCCGTGGATGTAGATCGGCGCATCCCATCCGGCCCCGCGCAATTCGGCAATCACGCGCTGCGCCTTGCCGAGCGCATAGGCGCCGACGAGCACCGAGCGATCGGGCTCGGCGCGCACCGCACCGATCAGCTTGGCGATCTCGTCGCTCGTCGGCGGATGGCGGAACACCGGCAATCCAAAGGTCGCCTCGGTGATGAAAATGTCGCAGGGCACAACCTCGAACGGCGCGCAGGTCGGGTCGGGGCGGCGCTTGTAATCGCCGGTGACGACGATCCGTTCGCCCGCATATTCCATCAAGATCTGCGCGCTGCCGAGCACATGCCCCGCCGGATGAAAGGAAAAACGCACTCCGCCGCGCTCGAACCCGTCGCCATATTCAAACGCCTGATTGTGGCTCGCCGCGGCATCAACGCCGTAACGCAGCGCCATGATCGCCAGCGTCTCGGGCGTGGCGAACACCGCGCCATGGCCGCTGCGCGCATGATCGGCATGGCCATGCGTCACCGCCGCGCGCTCGACCGGGCGCGAGGGGTCGATCCACAGGTCGGCGGGCTTCACATAAAGCCCGCCCGAATGCGGTTCGAGCCAATGCTTGGCCTTCGCCATCAGCACCCACCTGCTGGAATCGGAATCGCCGCCTTGTTCATATCGCCTGCATAACACAACGAACAAAGAAGGAACAAATCCAGGCCCGCGCTAAGCGTCGCGCCACTTTGCGGGCAGCGCAATGTCGACCACCAGCCCGGTCGGCTCCCAGTGGCGCGCTATCGAGCCGCCCAGATTGTTGCGCACGCTGCGTTCCATCAGCAGCGTGCCGAAACTGGTGCGGTCGGGCGGCCCGATCGGCCCCTGCGTTCCGGTTTCGGTCCAGGTCAGGCGAAACATCCGCGACTCGCTGCCTTCGGGATCCTGCGACCAGTGGATTTCGACGCGTCCTCCGTCGTTCATCAACGCGCCATGCTTGACCGCATTGGTCGCGAGCTCGTTGAACACCAGCGCCATCGCGACCAGCGCATTTTCGGGCAGCAGCAGGTCGGGACCCGACCAGCGGATGCGCGGAAAGGCCGCCTCGACTTCGCGCATCAGCGCGTGCATCGATCCGGTCATGAAATTGGCGCCGAGCAGGACATTCTGCGCACGGTTAAGCGCGTCAAGCCGGCTGCTGATCCGTTCGACATAATCGTCGACGTCACGCGCGGCGTGGCGGGTCAACGAGATGATCGCGCTGACCGTCGCGAACAGGTTGCGCATCCGATGGTGCAATTCGCGCATCAACAGATTGGCATTTTCCTGCCGGCTTTTCTGTTCGGTGATGTCGATGCTCACCCCGGTCAGCATGGCATCATCCGACCGCACATCCCAGTCGCCGCGCACGGCGTTCCAGCGCACGCCGCGCTCGGGATTCATCACGCGATACTCGGCCGCATAGGGCGTGCCGTTCGCGATCGCTTCCTTCAATATCTCGCGCAGGCCGGGGCGGTCATCGGGATGGACGAGATCGAAAAATCCGTTGCCGGTCGCCAGCATCGCCTGATATTCGGAGCCCCATAGTTCGGCGCCGGCGCCCTGCGTGCGCAGCCGGTCGGTCCGCGGATCATATTGCCACGACGCGATTCCCGAAAAATCGAGCGCGCGTTCGAGCGTGCGGCGCGCCTCGTCGCGCTCGGCGCCGATCCGGCGCAGGTCGGCTTCGGCCATGATGATCCCGGCGAAATCCTCGAGCCGTTCGAGCTCGATATCGGTGAGCGCTTTGCGCTCATCGCGATCGATCAGGCACAGGCTGCCCAGGATCGCGCCGTTATAAGCGCGCAGCGGCACCCCGGCATAGAAACGGATGTGCAGGTCGCCGGTCACCAGCGGATTGTCGCGAAAGCGCGGATCGCCCAGCACGTCGGTCACCATCACCGGCCGCTCCTCGGCGATGACATATTGGCAAAAGCTTATCTCGCGCGGCGTTTCGGGGGTATCGAGGCCATAGGCCGATTTGAACCATTGGCGGCAATCGTCGACGAGCGAGACCAGCGCGATCGGCACGCCATACAGGTCGGCGACCATTTTCGTGACGCGGTCGAACGCCTGTTCGGGCGGGGTGTCCATGATGCGATATTCGCGAAGCGTGTCGAGACGCAGCCTTTCGGCGCGTGCTGCAGCTTCGTCTCCCCCGTCCGCCAAATCTCGTCCCTCGCTGCCTCGCGATGCCGATGACCCCGCATCGCTCATGTCCCCGGGGCGCCGCTCTGCCATGAATATGGTCCCTACAAAAGCATGCTCACGCCGCAACCGGAAAAGTAATTAAATTCCACTTACTTACGTCGCATTTTCATCGCGTCCCGGCTGACTCTACGCATTAGGGCGCGACAAGTTGCAACAGCCGGCGCCGCTCCTTTCGGCGGCCAGGCGGAACCGACCCGCGCCGGGGCGCGTATGACTTCCCTCAAGAGGGAGCAATTTTGATGACATTGGGTGAGGAACTTCGCGGGCATCTGCCTTTCCTGCGCCGCTACGCGCGGGCTTTGACGGGCAGCCAGCAGCATGGCGACAATTTCGTCCACACCACGCTCGAAGTCATCGTCGCGGCCCCCGACGAATTCCACAGCGGCGACGGCACCCGGATCGACCTCTATCGCAATTTCCACCGCATCTGGGAAAGCGCCTATATCGACGAGGGCGAAGACAGCGATGAGGGCGAGCACCCGCTGGTCCGCGCCGCGCATCGGCGCCTCGTTCAAATTACCCCGCTCGGCCGGCAGATTCTGTTGCTCACCGCGCTCGAAGGCTTTTCGGTCGAGGAGGCCGGGCTGATCACCGGCACCGACGGGCCGACGGTCGAAACGCTGCTCGCCGATGCGGTCGGCGAACTCGACCGCGAATCGCAAACCTCGGTGCTGATCATCGAAGACGAGCCGTTGATCGCGATGGAGCTCGAACAGATCGTGCGCGATCTGGGCCACCGCGTCGCGGGTGTCGCGACCACGCACGAGGATGCGGTCGCCGCGTTCGAGGAAACCGACGCGGGGCTCGTCCTTGCCGATATCCAGCTTGCCGACGGATCGTCGGGGATCGACGCGGTGCAGGATATCCTGGCGATCGCGCCGGTTCCGGCGATCTTCATCACCGCCTTTCCCGAACAATTGCTCACGGGCGGACGCGTCGAGCCGACCTTCCTGATTTCGAAGCCGTTCCGCGAAAACACCGTGCGCGCCGCGATCAGCCAGAGCTTGCTGTTTACGCCGCAACTCGCGGCCTGATCTCCCCTTCCCGCAAGCGGGAAGAAAGGAACCTCAGTCCCCGGCGGGACCGTTCGCGGTCAGTTGATCGACATTGTCCATGATCGTGCGAAACGCCTCGCTCGATGGCATCGCGTCGGTGCTGCGCCGCGGCATTTCGCCGCTCTCCAATATCGCCTGCAGCGCCGTGCGGCCGCGCGACACGCGGCTCTTCATCGTGCCCACCGCGCAGCCGCAGATCGCCGCCCCCTCCTCATAAGATAATTGCCCGGCGCCAATCAGCACGAGCGCCTCACGCTGGTCGACCGGCAGCAGCATCAACGCCCGCTGCACGTCGGCCAGATGCAGGCTGTCGCCCTGATCGTCGGGCGCGACAAGCAACCGCTCGGCGGCCAGCTCGTCATATTCGGCGGTGAATTTCTTGCGCCGCATCTGCGACAGGAAACAATTGCGCAGGATGACGAACGCCCAGCTCTTCATGCTGGCGGGGCCCGGCACATATTGCGCGCGCGCCTTCCATGCCTTCAGCATCGTTTCCTGCACCAGATCGTCGGCGAGGTCGGCGTTGCCCGTCAAGCTGCGCCCGAATGCGCGCAGATGCGGCAACATCGCCGCGAGTTCGCGCTTGAAGCTGGCGTCGTCGAGCGGCTGAGGCGTTTCGTCGCTAGTCACACAATCCTGATCGCTTGGGCGCCCTGAAGCGCCGCTGAATAGACCAAGGCTTAGCGGGTTGAATCCATTATGGGAACCAAAAGCGCACCCAAAGAGGCAGTAACCGAAACCGGCCGGACCAGGCATTGTGCTTTTATCGCAACACCGTTCGTCGAAAAAACAAGCAAGCGGGGAACCCCGGGCCGTTCTCGTCGTTGCTCCCGCATGGCTACGCAAGGCAACAACAGGATGAACGGCAAGGGCCCCCTCCCCCCGGGCGCCGACGCGCGCCGCACGCTGGGAAGCTTTCCCGGCACGACCGGCGACCAGTGGCACCGTACGCTGACCGGGCGACAAGCGCCCGAGCCGGTCAGCGCGAAGCTGCGCATGATCTATGGCAATGTCGTCGCCGAAAAGCTGCCCGACAATATGCTCGACCTTCTTTCCCAGCTCGATCAGAAAAGCCCGAAGCAATAATGACCGGACCCACCGCCGCTGCTTCGCAGCCGCAGGCCGAAACCCTGTCCGACAGCGAATTCAAGACGCTGCTCGCCGGCGTCATTCCTCACCTGCGCGCCTATGGCCGCAGCCTGTCGGGCAACCCCGATCTCGCCGACGATCTGACGCAGGACACGATGGTCAAGGCGTGGGCGTCGCGCGAACGATTCGAACGCGGCACCTCGATCAAGGCCTGGACCTTCGTCATCCTGCGCAACACCTTCCTGTCGCAGATGCGCCGCAACAAATTCGTCGGCGAATATGACGAGACCGCGGTCGAGCGCACGATGTCGACCCCCGCTGCCCAAGAAGACAGCGGCGAGATGGCCGACCTGCAGCGCGGCCTGATGGAATTGCCGCAGGACCAGCGTGAGGCGCTGATCCTCGTCGGCGCCGGCGGATTGTCCTACGAGGAAGCCGCCAGCATCTGCGACTGCGCGCTCGGCACGATGAAGAGCCGCGTCTCGCGCGCCCGCGCCGCGCTCGAAGAGATTATGAACAGCGGCCAATTCTCGCAGAAGCGCGCCGACGCGCCGCCGTCGAGCGAAGCGGTCGACGCGATCATGGACAGCGTCGAGGCGATCACCGCACGGCGCGAAGCGGCGAACCGTTAAGCCCTATCGACTTTGCGATACGGGCGCGTCAGAACGACGCATCCGTCCCCAGCGAAGCGAGCCCCTTTCGATGAAAAACCTGCCGCACCTTGCCCTGATTTCCGCGCTGGCCGTCGCCGCCTGTTCGGCCGCCCCGGCGTCGACCGAAGCCGCACCCGCGGACACCGCCAAACTCGACGCCTCGGGCGCGCAGCCCGCGACCCCGCTCGCCGACGCGCCCTTCACGGTCAAGGAGGTCGCGAGCTTCAACGAACCTTGGGCGATGACCTTCGTCCCCGGAACACGCGCGGCGCTCGTCACCGAACGATCGGGCAAATTGAAACTGTGGCAGGAAAGCGGCCCGACGCTCGATGTCGCGGGTGTCCCGGCGGTCGCCTATGGCGGTCAGGGCGGGTTCGGCGACGTGATCGTCGCGCCCGACTTTGCGACCAGCGGCACGATTTACCTGAGCTGGGCCGAACCCGGCCCCGGCAACACCTATGGCGCAGTGGTCGGCAAGGCGAAGCTGAAGCAAGGCGCCGCGCCCGCGCTCGAGGGACTCCAGATCATCTGGAAACAGAACCCCAAGGTCACCGGGCAAGGCCATTATTCGCACCGCCTCACCTTTTCGCCCGACGGCAAATATCTCTTCATCGGATCGGGCGAGCGCCAGAAATTCACACCCGCGCAGGACATGACGGGCAACCTCGGCAAGGTCCTGCGCCTCAATCCCGACGGCAGCGTCCCCGCCGACAACCCCTTCGTCAGCGAAGGCGGCGTGACCGCGCAAATCTGGTCGCTCGGCCATCGCAACATCCTCGGCCTCGCCTTCGACGGCACCGGCAAGCTCTGGAACCAGGAAATGGGGCCGAAGGGCGGCGACGAGGTCAATCTGGTCGAGGCGAAGGCCAACTATGGCTATCCGATCGTGTCAAACGGCGACCATTATGATGGCAAGGATATTCCCGACCATCCGACGCGCCCCGAATTCGCGGCGCCGAAACTCTGGTGGAACCCGTCGGTCTCGCCCGGCGGGCTCGTCTGGTATGGCGGCGACCTCTATCCGGGCTGGAAGAACAGCCTGCTGATGGGCGCGCTCTCGGGCGCAGGCCTTGTCCGCATGGCCGTCGACGGCGACAAGCTCCACAAGTCCGACCGCTGGGATTTCCAAGAACGCATCCGCGAGGTCGAGGTGCGCGACGACGGCTCGGTCTGGCTGCTCACCGACGGCGAGGGCGGCAAGCTGGTGAAACTCGTTCCGAAAAAGTGACCGTACCCCGGCGGAGTCGCAGACGGCGCGTTGCGCCACCGCCGGGGCCCAGACGCATTGTGCAACCTGTCGTGGGTTGCGCCCGGAGTCGCGTGCCTCCGGGCGCCTTTCGCCGGGGAACAACCATGACTATATGTTTCCCATGATCCGCGGCTTCCTCACCCGGCGCGCCGAATGGCCCGCACGCATTCCCGATCCCGATGCGCTGCCGCCGCTGACGTTGCTGTGGCGCGAGATCGGGTCGCTGGCGCGCGCGATCGGCGCGCGCATCCGGCCGATGCCGCCCGAACCCAATCCCGACAGCGAGCATCCGCCGGTGATGGTGCTCCCGGGCTTCCTGTCGGGCGACTGGGCCACCAAGGGGCTGCGCGCCGACCTCCGCCGCTCGGGCTTTCGCTGTTACGCCTGGGGTCTCGGCTTCAACCGCGGCGCGACCCCCGACATCATCGATCGCATCGACACGCGCGTGCAGTGGATCATCGATCGCACCGGCTATGCCCCCGCGCTCGTCGGCTGGAGCCTTGGCGGCATCTATGCGCGCGAATATGCCAAGCATCACCCCGACAAGGTCGCGCGCGTCGTCACCCTCGGCTCGCCCTTTTCGGGCAGCCGCCGCGCCAACCGCGCGTGGCGCCTCTATCACCTCGTCGCGCGCCACCCGGTCGACAATCCGCCGATCGACTTCCACCCCGCGCCGCGCCCCGAAATGCCGACCTTCGCGCTCTGGTCGAAGCATGACGGCGTCGTCGCGGTGAGCAGCGCGCGTGGGCTTCCGCACGAAAGCGACCGGCAGGTCGAGGTCGACTGCGGCCATATGGGCTTCGCCTATGCGCCCACCTCCGTCGCGGCGATCGTCAAGGCGCTGACCGAAGAGGTGTCAGAGCCGGATTGATCCTCCCTGTGGCGAAGCCATGGGGAGGTGGCAGCGCGAGGCGCTGACGGAGGGGCTGTGACACGGCCCCTCCACCACTTGCTTCGCAAGAGTGTTGGGTCGTCCAGTCCCCCGGACTGGACTTGGATTGCCGGGGGCAATCCAACCCTACACTCCCCCTCCCCATCGCTTCGCGACAGGGAGGACTAGTTCGTCAGCACACATCGATGCGATAAGCGGGCGCCGCGCGCCACGCCATCAACATCCGCCCCGGCCGTTTCCCCGCGCGCCCCGTAGACACAAAGCCGATCCGGCGGAGTAACGCGCGCGACCGCTCGTTGTCGGGGTGGCATTCGGCGACGATCGAACAGTCCGGCCGCGACGCGGCGAGCGCGCCGACGACCGCGCGGACCGCCTCGGTCGCGATGCCCTTGCCGCGCACACGCGCCGCGAACCAGTAACCGATCTCATATTCCTGTCCCATGCGGCGGTGCACCCCGATCACGCCGCTCAAATCGAGGCCGCTTTCGTCGCGCACTGCATGAAACACGTCGCCGCCGCCAGATCCCGCGATCAGCGCGCGTGCGTCAGCCTCGGTGAAGGGTGCGGGCAGGAAATGAACCTGCGAGGTCACCGTCTCGTCGGTGATCGCGGACAAGGCGCGCGCATCGTCGGCAAACAGCGGCGTGATGCGGCAATGGTCGGTCGACAGGGCAAGCAAGGTATCGGTCATGTCGCGTCTTCTTCAAAAAGCGCACGCCGTGACCGGGGGGGGGTGGTGGTGTGATGATGACCATTCGCCTTGTCCGAACACGGCGGCGATGGTCACAGGTGATGCCATGCCGCTCCTATGTAAAGGAGCGCCAATACGCCTTGAATCGGAGAGATTGGTCGTTGGTCATCGCGAGCGGACCTAACAGCGCTGCGTTTCCCGATCAAGTCCCGCCTTGACGATCGCATTTCACGCACTATTTAAAGTTACATGAAACGCGACAGCCGACTCTCGGGCGTGCTCCACGTCCTCCTCCATATGGCCGAACAGGGCACCCCGATGACCTCGGACCAGCTCGCGAAGGCGATGCAAACGCACCCTGTCGTGATCCGCCGCATCCTCGGCGGGCTGCGCGATGCGGGTTTCGTCCATAGCGAAAAGGGCCATGGCGGCGGCTGGACGATCGCGAAGAGCCTCGCCGACATCACGATGCGCGACGTCTATGACGCGATCGGCCAACCCAGCCTGATGGCGATGGGCAACCGCACCGACGCGCCCGGCTGCCTCGTCGAACAGGCGGTCAACGCGGCGCTCGACACCGGCTTTCGCGATGCCGAAGCGCTGCTGCTCGCGCGCTTCGGCGAAGTGACGCTCGCGGCGCTCGCCGCCGATTTCCACGCGCGCATGGCCGCGCGATCCCCCCAAACGCAGGAGCATATCCATGGCTGAAGGCGCCCAGCATTTCCTCGACAGCTTCAAAGACCCCGCCGCAGTCGCGCGCTATACCGAAGGGCCGCGGCGCTTCGTCCCCGGGCTCGACGGCCTCCACCGCATGACCGGGCTGTTGCTGGCCGAGCGCGTCCCCGACGACGCGCATATCCTCGTGCTCGGCGCGGGCGGCGGCAGCGAAATGAAGGCGATGGCCGAGGCGCATCCGGGCTGGCGTTTCACCGGTGTCGACCCCGCCGGACCGATGCTCGACCTCGCGGCTGAGGTGCTCGGACCGAACGCCCACCGCGCGGAATTGATCGAAGGCTATATCGACGACGCCCCCGCCGGCCCGTTCGACGGCGCGACCTGCCTCCTGACTCTCCACTTCCTCGCGACCGAAGAACGCATCCGCACCGCCGCAGAAATCCGTCGCCGCCTCAAGCCCGGCGCACCCTTTGTGGCTGCGCACGGCAGCTTCCCACAGGGTGCTGACGAACGCGATCGCTGGCTCGATCGCTACGCCGCCTATGCCATCGCCTCGGGCGGCGATCCCGATCAGGTCGCCAAGGGCCGCGAGGCCGTCGCCACCCATGTCGCGATGCTGAGCCCAGAAGCCGACGAAGACGTGCTTCGCGCCGCGGGCTTCGCCAACGTCGAGCAATTCTACGCCGCCTTCACCTGGCGCGGCTGGGTGGGTTATGCGTAAGCGAAGCGGGCGCGCCTAACTCGCGCCCGGCGCAGGCAGCCGCGCGAGCAGCGCGACGAGCTGCGCCTGTGTGGTCGCGCCGGTCTTGCGAAAGATCCCTTTCAGAAGGAAGCGCACCGCGTTCACGCTGACCGCCCGCAGCGCCGCATAGTCCTTCAGCGTGTCGCCCGCGGCGAGCGCGACGGCAAGGCGGGCTTCGGCGGGGGTCAGCCCGAACCATTGCGCGACGCGGTCGATTTCGACCACGGGGGTTTCGCCCGGCGCGCTGCCGAGCGTGACGATCAGCGACGCGCCGAGACGCACGCCGCCGAGTTGCTGCGCCGACTGGCGCGTGACGCGCGCGACGAGCACGGGGCATTCGGCGCCCGCGTCGCCGACCGTCTGGAAAGCGAGGCCGGCGGGGTCGGAGCTTTTGACGAGGTCGAGCAAGTGTTTCTGGCTGGCGGGATGGGTGAAAGCGAAGCGGTCCTGCGCGATGCGGATGAAGCCCGCCTGTTCATAGCGCGCGGCGCGGCTGTTCGCGGCGAGGATATTCAGCTGATCGTCGAGGCTGAAGATCGCGAAAGGCGCGGCGTCGGCGGCGGCGCGCGCTGCGCCCGCGGCAAGGTCGAGCGAGGCGATGCGGTCGCTGATCCGCATGGCGCGCTGGATATGCGGCGCGAGGACGCGGAGGCCGCGCTTCAGCCGCTCGACGTCGCGGTCGCCGGGGCCGGGGATCATCAACCCGAGCCGGTCGCCGTCGCGCCGGTCGAGCAACACCCCGACAAGCCGGTCGATGCCATAGGGTTTCAGGAAATTGCGGAAGAACTCGCTCTCGTAGAATTCCTCGCGCGTCATAATGTCATAGCTATCGATGACGCTGCCGTTGCCATAGCGCTGGAACTTGCGCGACCATGGATGGCTGCCGGCATAGACCGCGGTGTAGATCTCCTGGATTCCCGCGGCGAGACCCGTCGCGGCGACGAAGCGCGCGCTCGGCGGATTGCTGCTTTCCCAGAGGATGAAGGCGGCTTCCCAACTTAACGGGCAGAGGGTGCCGGTGATGCGGGCGAGGGTTTCGTTCCAGCTTTCGGGATGGAGCACCGAATCATAGATTTTGCCGATCAGCGCGTTGAGCACTTCCCATTCGGCCGGCGCATTATGGTCGGACGGAAAGGTCGATAGCTGGTCGCTCTGCATGCACTTCCCCCCAGAAGACCCGCAGCGATCTCATTTGAGAGGAGCGGAGGCGCGAAGGCAAGCGCAATGCGATAAAACGAAAATATTCTGTCCCCTACCCACGTGGGTAGTGAAACAATCGACCGAATCGGACATTAAGTGGGTGCGACCCGAGGAAGGTGGAACCAAGGCCATCTTGCTCTCTTGAAGTCCGTCGGCTTGCCGGCGGACTTCATTTTTATGCGCCGAAGACGAGCTGAACGGGCAATGGCCGGGGCGGCGTTTCACCCCAAGCGGACATCAGCCTTCGAAGCGGATCTCCACCGACGGCGCGCTGCGCCGATGCGCACCATGATAGACCGCCTCGATATTGTTGCCGTCGGGGTCGAGCAGGAAGGCCGCATAATAGCCCGGATGATAAGGCCGCTCGCCCGGTGCGCCATTGTCGCGCCCGCCCGCCGCGAGGCCCGCCTTGTAAAAACCATCGACCGCGGCGCGGCCCGCCGCCTGAAACGCCAGATGATGCCGGCCGGTCAGCTTGCCGAGCGCCGCCTGGCTGTCCTTCGTCGATACGAACAGCTCATCGGCCCAGAAATAATCCTCGGCCTCACCGCCGATCGGCACGCCGAGACTATCGAAGATCGCGCCGTAAAAAGCGCGGCTCGCCTTCAGATCGGCGACGACAAGCTGGATATGATCGATCAACCGCCCGCGGTGCAGCAATTGCGTTTCCATGGATGACTCCTCTCCTGCCCGCGCCGCACACGGAGAACCGCTTCGCACCCTGATGGTTCCCATGGTTTCGGCCGCCTCAATCGATCGTGGGGCTTGCGCCGATGATAATTACAATATATTGCGCAATATATTGTACAAATCGCATAACGGACGGGAAAACGCATGAACATTCGGCATTGGGCTGCAATTCTGATCGCCACCACCGCAGGGATGGGAAGCACCGCCGCTGCGCAAGACGCGCCGCTCACGGCCGCCGACAAGCGCGCGGTCGTCGAACAGCTCGGCCAGACGCTCGAGGCGAACTACGTCTTTCCCGACAAGGCGAAGACCATTGCCGCGACGCTCCGCCGCCACCTCGACGCCGGCGATTATGATAAAGCGACAGACCGGCGCATGCTCGCCAGCGAGCTGACTGACGACCTGATCGCCGCAAGCAACGACCTGCATTTCTCGGTCGGGGTCGATCCGGCATGGGTCGCCGACTATGCCGCGCGGCAGGACCCCGCGCGCGCCGCGGCAGTGCGCGAAGAGGAACGGCGCGAAGAGGCGCGGAAGAATTTCGGCTTTGCCGGCCTTCGCTATCTGGGCGGCAATATCGCCTATGTCGACCTCACGCATTTCGCCGATCCCGAACCCGGCTATGACGCCGCCGCCGCGGCGATGCGCTTTATCGAAAATGGCGACGCGGTGATTTATGACCTGCGCTACAACAATGGCGGCTATCTCGAGATGGCGCAGTTGCTCGCGAGCCAGCTTTTCCGCGGCGACAAGGATCAGGAGCTGTTCGACTATTATTACAATCTCGACGGCCGCCGCGTCGAACGCGGACAATGGGTACTCCCCGCGCTGCCCGCGAAGCGGCTGACCGGCAAGCCCGTCTATGTCCTTACCGGCTCGACCAGCTTCTCCGCCGCCGAATGGTTCGCCTACACGCTCAAGAAACTCGGCCGCGCGACCCTGGTGGGCGAACGCACCGCGGGCGGCGCGCATCCGGTCGACCGCAAGCCCGTCGGCACCGACTTTTTCGTGCAGGTGCCGATCGGTCAGATCCGCGACCCTATCGACCGCGGCGATTTCGAAGGTCAGGGCGTCACGCCCGACCATCTGGTCCCGTCGGCCGACGCGCTCGCCGTCGCGCATCGCCTCGCGCTCGCCGACCTCGCCAAGACCGATCCGGCCAAACGCGCCGACGCCGACTGGCTCGCGCCCGAACTCGCCGCGCGCCCGCAGCCGACCACCGCCGCGCTCAAGGCCATCGCCGGCCGCTATGAAGGACGGCGCGTCGACCTCGTCGAGGGAAAATTGCTCTACACCTGGCGCGAACGCCTCCGCCTGACGCTCGAACCGCTCGCCGGCGATCTGCTCGCGATCGAAGGCGTGCGCGACTTCCGCTTCCGTATTGTACGCAAAGGCGGCAAGGTCAGCGCGCTCGAACGCATCGACCGCGATGGAACAACCCAGACCTATGCCCGCCTCGACTGACATCTCGACCGATCTCGACGACATCTCGTTCCTCGGCCGCCTCAGCGAAGCACTGAGCCAGCGGATCGAGGAACAGACGCGTCCCTTGTTCGACGAAGCCGGCATCACCGTCCCCGTCCGCTCCTGCTCGCTGCTCACCGCGCTCGTCGAAGCCGGCGAAGCCTCGGCCGCCGACCTCGCGCGCGCGCTCGGTCAGTCGCACCAGCTGGTCATCCAGAAATGCCCCGCGCTGCTTCGCCTCGGCCTGATCACCCAGCACGCCGACCCCGCCGACGCGCGGCGCAAGATTTTCCGGCTGACCGATGCGGGTCACGACCAACTCGCCCGCATCGACGCCTATAGCGTGCGGATAGGCGAGGTCTATCGCGCGCTCTTCGAAGAGGTCGGCGACGTTCACGGCGCGATACTGAAGGCGCTCAAGGCCCTGGCCGACAAGCCACTGAGCGAACGCATCCGCGAATAGTCAGAGCGTCCGGAACATCACCAGCGCATCGACGAAACCCTCGACCGGATGATCGAAGGCGCCCGGCAAGCGACCGACGACTTCGAACCCCAGCGACTGCCACAGCCCGACCGCGCGCACGTTCGCACTCACCACGAAATTGAACTGCATCGCGCGAAAGCCGCGCGCCTTGGCATGGTCGATCGAGTGCAGGCCCATCGCCCGCGCGACCCCGCGCCCGGTCGCCGCCGCGCCGGTCACATAGCCCGCGTTGGCGACATGCGCCCCGCCGCCCGTCTGGTTCGCGCGCAGATAATAGGTGCCAAGGATGACACCGTCCTCTTCCGCCACGAAGCTCTCCTTATCGCCGCCGAACCAATAGGAGAGCGCATCCTCCTCTGTCATGTCGCGATCGAGCGTCAGCGTCTCGCCCGCACGGATCACCGGCTCGATGATCGTCCAGATCGCGGCGGCGTCTTCGGGCGTGGCGGGACGGATCAGCATCGCGAACGCCTATGCCCGCACGGGCGCGCTGGCAACCACGCTACGCCACGCAGGCTTCCGCAATCGCCGTCACATGGCGCAGGTCGGTGCCGCAACAGCCGCCGACGACCTTGATCTGCGGAAAGCGGTCGAGCAACGCGCGGTGGCGCGCCGCGAGGTCGGCCGGATCGCCGATGTCGAGTTCGGTCATCACGTCGAGCTCGGCATGGCTGAGGCACGATGCATTCGCACGCACCCCGCCGATCCGCGCCGTCCACGCCGCACCATCGTCCAGCACCGCGTCGAAATGCGTCGGATGCGCACAGTTGATCATATAATAGGCCGGGTAACCACCGGTCGCCGCATCGACCGCTGCGACAGCAGCGCCCAGCGCATCCCCCGTCGGCAGCCGCCCGTCGGTCTCGACCGTAAAGCTGATCGCGACCGGAAGCCCCAGCGCGTTCGCGGCATTCGCCACGCCCACCGCCTCGGGGACATTCGTCATCGTGATCGCCGCCAGCATCTCGGCCCCCGCCGCCGCGAGCACCCCCGCCTGATGCGCGTGATAGGCCTGAGCCTCCTCCGCGCGCATAACCGTCCCCGGATCATAGCCGTCGCCGCGCGGGCCGAGGCAGCCGCTGATAACGACCGGCACATCGGCATATTCGGCGCGCAGCCGGGTGAGCAGATCGATCGCCGCGCGGTTCAACGCATCGAGTTCGGCCAGCGAAAAGCCCAGCGGTTCGGCCCAGTCGGGACTCGCGCGCCAGGTCGCGCTTTCGAGGATCAGGCCGGTGCCCTTGCGCCGCGCGAGATCGAGGAAGTCGCGGTAATAGGCTTCGAGCACGTCGAGACCTTCGTCGGACGTGAACAAGGTCACCGACGAAAAGAGCGGCAAGTCGATGCCCTTGTTGAATAAAATATCGGTTTCGAGACCCGCATCGGTCAGGAAAAATCGTTCCATTTGCGGCAGAGAAGAGATCGCCATCCCCAGCCCCTCCTTCAAATATCCAACGCGAATACTATAGGGGAAGCGGTCTATTGTCTATCAGACCAACTTTCAGCTACTCATCAGAAAAGGCGCAACAATTTCGTCGGTCACCCGAAGCGGCCGGCCGCTCGCCTTGTCGAGCAGCGCCCACACCGTCCGCGCGCGCACATGCACCTTTCCGCCCTCACCGGTGAATTCCATGAAACGGTCGAACTTCGCGCCCTGCGGCCTGTCGGCGACCCACGTCCGCGCGGTCACCGTCTCGCCGGGACCCAGCGCGCGCAGATAATCGATCTCGTGCCGCACCACGACCCAGATATAGGCGTCCTTGTGGCTCTGCGGCGCGGCGGCGTCCCAATGCCCCGTCGCGACCTGCTGGATCCACTGGACCCAGGCGGCATTGTTGACATGCCCAAGCTCGTCGATGCTCTCGGGCGTCGCCGTGAGTTCGAGCGTGAACTCCCTCATGCCAGTTCGACGGTGGTCACCATATAGCCCGCATCGCGGAGCGCCGCGACGAGGCTGTCGAGATGCTCGCGGTCGCGCGCTTCGCACTCTATGTCGGTGATTAGCCCCTTGGCGGGCAGCGTCGTAAAGATGCGCTGGTGATAGATTTCGATGATGTTGACCTGTTTCTCGTCGAACAGCTTCATCACCTTGAACAGCGCGCCGGGACGGTCCTGCAAGCGGATCCGCAGGCGCGCGATACGCCCCGAACGCGCAAGGTCGCGCAGCAGCACGTTCGCGAGCAGGCGCGTGTCGATATTGCCCCCGGTCAGCACCAGCCCGACCTTGCGTCCGGCGAATTCTTCCGGGTGGGCGAGCAGCGCCGCGAGCCCCGCCGCGCCCGCGCCCTCGACCACTGTCTTTTCGATCTGCAGCAGCAGGCTGACCGCACGCTCGAGATGGCGCTCGGCGACCAGCACGATATCGTCGTTGAGTTCGGCCACCAGCTTGCGGGTATAGGACCCCGGCTCCTTCACCGCGATGCCCTCGGCGAGCGTGTCGCCCTCGCACGCCATGTCGACGCCGTTCAGCTCGGCGTACATTGACGGATAGAGTTCGGCCTGCACGCCGATCAGCCGCATGTCATTCTTGATCCCGCGCGCCGCGGTGCCCATGCCCGCGAGCAGCCCGCCGCCGCCGATCGGCACGATCAGCGTGTCGAGTTCGGGCACATCCTCGAGCATTTCCAATGCCACCGTGCCCTGCCCCGCCGCGACATGCGGATGGTCGAACGGATGGACGAAAGTCAGCCCGCGCTCGATTTCCAGCTCGCGTGCATGCGCATAAGCATCGTCGAACTTCTCGCCGAACAGCACGATCGTCGCGCCATGGCTCGCGGTTTGCGAGACTTTCACCTGCGGCGTCGTGCTCGGCATCACGATAGTGACGGGGACGCCGAGGCGCTTGCCATGATAGGCGAGCCCCTGCGCATGATTGCCCGCCGACGCGGCGATCACACCGCGCGCGCGCGCTTCCTCGTCCATCAGCAACAGCGCGTTCAGCGCGCCGCGTTCCTTATACGCCGCGGTGAACTGCAGATTTTCGAACTTCAGCCACACTTCGGCGCCGACCATTTCGGACAGCGTCTGCGAATGGAGCGTCGGGGTGCGGACCACCGCGCCGTTAATTCGCCCCGCCGCCGCGCGCACATCGTCCAATGTGATCGCCGGTAAATCGGCGGCGGAGGTCAGGGTGAGTTGATCTGTCATAACGGCAAGCGCACTAGCCTATCTGGCGCGCCGCGCAAACTATGCTTATGGACTTGGCCATGAGCGAACAAAAATTGCGCATCAGCTTCATCGGAACCGGCGTCATGGGCGGACCGATGGCGGGGCACCTCGTCAAGGCGGGCCACCACCTCACCGTTTACAACCGGACGCGCGCCAAGGCCGACGCCTGGGTCGCGCAGCACGGCGGCGCGGCGGCATCGACCCCGGCCGAGGCCGCGCAGGGCGCCGATGTCGTCCTCACCTGCGTCGGCAACGACGACGATCTCGCGCAAGTGACCCTCGGCCGCGACGGCGCCTTCAAGGCGATGCGAAAGGGCGCGCTGTTCGTCGACCACACCACCGTCTCCGCGCGCATCGCGCGGCAATTGTCGGTCGAGGCCGAGGGGCTTGGCCTCCTCTGCGTCGACGCCCCCGTCTCGGGCGGCGAGGCCGGCGCGCAGAACGGCACGCTCTCGATCATGTGCGGCGGCACCAAGGCCGCCTTCGACGCCGCCGCGCCGGTGATGGACGCCTATGCCGCGCGCATGGTCCATATCGGCGGCCCCGGCGCGGGGCAGACGACGAAGATGGTCAACCAGATCGCGATCGCCGGTGTCGTCCAGGGCCTCTCCGAAGCGCTGCGTTTCGCGCAGGCGTCGAAGCTCGACACCGACAAGGTGTTCGAAGCTGTCTCGGGCGGCGCCGCCGCGAGCTGGCAGATGCTCAACCGCTGGGGCACGATGGCGAAGGACGAGTTCGACTTCGGTTTCGCGGTCGACTGGATGCGCAAGGATTTGGGCCTCGCGCTCGACGAAGCACGCGTCAACGGCGCGACCTTGCCGGTCGCCAGCCTCGTCGACCAATTCTACGCCGATGTGCAAAAAGCCGGCGGAGGGCGAAAGGACACTAGTTCGCTCGTGACGAGGCTCCCCAAGTGAAGCGCCTGATCCTGACGGCCCTCGCGCTGTCCCTCGCCGCCCCCGCGCACGCCGATACGCTGGTCGACAATGTCAACGGCATTACGCTCGACAAGGACGGCAAGCTCGCCCGCTTCACCGGCCTCGTCATCGATACACAAGGCAAGGTGAAGCAGCTGCTCGACCGCAAGGACAAGCGCCCCGAACGCCCCGATTTCAAGGAGGATGGCAAGGGCCGCACGCTGATCCCGGGCCTGATCGACGCGCACGGCCATGTCATGGGTCTGGGCTTCCAGCTCATGCTGCTCGACCTGTCGAACACCAGCAGCCTCGCCGAAGCGCAGGCGGCGATCCGCAAATATGCCGCCGACAATCCCGAAATGCCGTGGATCATCGGCTCGGGCTGGAATCAGGAAAAATGGGGCCTCGGCCGTTTTCCGACCGCCGCCGACCTCGACGCCGCGGTGCCGAACCGGCCCGTCTGGCTCGAACGCGTCGATGGCCATGCCGGCTGGGCGAACACGGCGGCAATGACCGCCGCCAGGATCACGCCCGCGAGCAAATCGCCCGAGGGCGGCCGCATAGAGATGGAAGCCGGCAAGCCGAGCGGGGTCTTCGTCGACGCCGCGATGAGCCTGATCGACAGCGCCAAGCCCAAGCCGCTCGCGCGCGATCTCGACCGCGCGCTCTATCTCGCGCAGCAGAAATTGCTCGAACAGGGCATCACGACGATCGCCGACATGGGCACCAGCATCGCCGACTGGCAAGCGTATCGCCGCGCCGGCGACAAGAAACAGCTTTCGGTGCGCATCCTCAGCTACGGCGCCGACATCGACAATATGGCGATCATCGCGGGGTCCGAACCGACGCCCTGGCTCTACGACGACCGGCTCCGTATGGTCGGGGTGAAGCTCCTGCTCGACGGCGCCCTGGGTTCGCGCGGCGCCTGGCTGAAGGCGCCGTACAGCGACGCGCCGGGGCAAAAGGGCCTGCCCCTCCTGACCCCCGCGCAGCTCCGCAACAAGATGGTACGCGCGTCGATGGACAAGTTCCAGGTCGCGATCCACGCGATCGGCGACGCCGCCAATGCCGAGGCGCTCGACGCCATCACCGACCTCACCGCCGACCTGCCCGGCGAACGCCGCTGGCGCATCGAACATGCGCAGATCATCGACCCCGTCGACATTCCGCGCTTCGCGACGCTCAAGGTCATTGCCTCGACGCAGCCCGTCCACCAGACCAGCGACCGTGTGATGGCCGAAGCCCGCCTCGGCCCCGACCGGCTCAAGGGCGCTTATGCCTGGCGCAGCCTCGAAAACGCCGGCGTCCGTCTTGCCTTCGGCTCCGACGTGCCGGTCGAAAGCGCGAACCCCTTCCCCGGCATCGCCGCCGCGATTTCGCGCACCGACGCCAAAGGCGAACCCTTCGGCGGCTGGCGCCCCGAGGAGATTGTGACGCGCGAAACCGCGCTCGACGGCTTCACGCGCACCGCCGCTTTCGCCGGGTTCGCCGAGGACCGCATCGGCACGCTGATGCCCGGGATGCGCGCCGACTTCCTGATCGTCGAAGCAGACCCGATGCTCGCCAGCCCCGACGAAATTCGCCGCATGACCCCTCTCGAAACCTGGATCGGCGGCTATCGCTATTACAAGAAGAAGGAGGGCGCGACCGTTGGCCGCTGATGTGCCGACCCGTCGCGCGCTCCTGACCGGCCTCGCCGCGCTGCCGGTCGCCGCGGCGGCCGCCGCGGCCGAGCGCAAGGAACGCAAACCCAGGAAGCGCAAACCCGCGAAGCCCAAGATCCAGCATGTCGATGTCGCGATCATCGGCGCCGGCGTGTTCGGCGCCTGGGCCGCATGGCATCTGCTGCGCGCGGGCAAGTCGGTGCGCCTCTTCGACGCCTATGGCGCGGGCCATGCGCGCGCCTCGTCGGGGGGCGAAAGCCGCGTCATCCGCATGGGTTACGGCGCCGACACCATCTATTCGGAGATGGCGCGCGACTCGCTCAAATATTGGAAAGACCTCTCCGACACCGCGAGCGCGCCGATCTTCCACAACACCGGCGTGCTGTGGTTCGCGCCGCAGGGTGACGCCTACACCGCGCAGTCGCTCGCATGGTTGCAAGCAAACCGCGTCGGCCACGAACATGGCAACGTCAGCTGGCTCCAGAATAAATATCGCCAGATCCAATTCTATCAGGGCGAGACCGGCATCCTCGAAACCGAGGCGGGCGCGCTGATCGCGGCGCGCGGGGTGCAGGAGGTGATCGCCGACGCGCAGATCGGGGTCGAGCGCGTCGTCATGCCCGCACCGCTCTTTTCGAAGCGGATCAGGAAGCACACGCTCCCCGACGGCGGCACCGCCGACCATCTCGTCTATGCCGCGGGCCCGTGGATCGCCGAACTCTTCCCGCAGCAATTGGGCGGCAAGATCGTCGCGACGCGGCAGGAGGTCTATCATTTCGGCGCGCCGCAGGGCGACAGCCGCTTCGCCCCGCCCGAGCTTCCCGTGTGGGCCGATTTCAACAATGGCCGCATCGTCTATGGCATCCCCGACCTCGAAGGCGCGGGGTTCAAGATCGCGATCGACGTCCATGGTCCGGCGATCGATCCCGACACGATGGAGCGCCAGCTCTCACCCGCCGGGATCGCCGAGGCGCGCGCATACATGCAGCGCCGCTTTCCCGGACTCGCCAATGCCCCGCTGATCGGCGGGCGCGTCTGCCAATATGAGAATAGCTCGAACGGCGATTACCTCATCGACCGCTTCCCCGGGCAGGAACGCGTCTGGCTCGTCGGCGGCGGCTCGGGCCACGGGTTCAAGAACGGCCCCGCGGTCGGCAAACGCGTCGCGGCGCACATCCTCGACAGTAATCTCGCGGTCGAACCGCGCTTCAGCTTCGCGGCCAAGGGGACGGTGGCAGCGCGGACGGTCTTTTAAGGAGCCTGTGCCCCTGCGAAGGCAGGGGCCCATCTCCGGTGCTGGAATTTTGCGCGGCGGCAGGTGATGGACCCCTGCCTTCGCAGGGGTACAACGGGGAAATAGGGTGCGCCTGACCGACTGCCACAATATCGACGACTTCCGCGCGCTCGCGAAGCGGCGCCTGCCCTGGCCCGTGTTCGACTATATCGACGGCGCCGCCGACGACGAAGTCACCCGCCGCCGCAACCGCGCGGCGTTCGACGATTGCGACCTGATCCCGCGCGTCCTCGCCGGGGTCGAAAGCGTCGACATGCGAACGACCTTGTTCGGGCGGGAGATGGCGATGCCCCTCTTCCTGTCGCCGACCGCGCTCCAGCGCCTGTTCCACTGGCAGGGCGAGCGCGCCGTCCTCCGCGCCGCAGCGAACGCGGGCACCGTCGCCGGCATCTCGAGCCTCGCGACGATCAGCCTCGCCGAAGCCGGCGCGCTGACAAGCGGCCCCAAGCTGTTCCAGCTCTACGTCCACCACGACGAAGGGCTCAATCAAGCGATGCTCGACGCCGCGCGCGACGCGAAGTTCGACGCCGTCGCGCTCACCGTCGACACGATCGTCGGCGGCAACCGCGAACGCTGCCTGCGCTCGGGCTTCACCTCGCCGCCGCGCTTCACCGCATCGAATATGCTGAGCTATGCCGCCAAGCCCGGCTGGGGGCTCAACTATGTGCTGCGCGAAAAATTCAGCCTTCCCAACCTCGCGACGCACGTCTCCGAAGGGTCGAGCGTTCCCAAATCGGTCGCCGAATATTTCACCTCGATGCTCGACCAGAGCCTCGACTGGAAACGCGCCGAGGCGATCCGCAAGAAATGGGACGGCCCCTTCTGCCTCAAGGGCATTGTCGCGGTCGAGGATGCGAAGCGCGCCGCCGACATCGGCGCGACCGCGATCATGGTGTCGAACCATGGCGGGCGCCAGCTCGACGGCAGCATTTCGCCGTTCGACGCGCTCGCCGAGATCGTCGACGCGGTCGGCGACAGGGTCGAGGTCATCTGCGACGGCGGCATCACGCGCGGCACGCATGTGCTCAAAGCCTTGTCGGTCGGGGCGAAAGCCTGTTCGGGTGGCCGCCTCTATCTCTATGCGCTCGCCGCCGCGGGCGAAGATGGCGTCGCACGCGCGATCGCGCTGCTCCGCGCCGAGATGGAGCGCGGCATGAAATTGATGGGGGCCAGGACCCTCGCCGATCTCGGCCCCCAGAATCTGCGCTGGCGGTAACCCCGGCGTTCGCGCACGAAAAAGGGGACGGCCTCCCCCGAAGCCGTCCCCTTAGCGCGTGGTCGCTGACCCGCTAGGCGATCAGAAAGATGCGCCCAGCGTAAAGACCACGGTTGGATCGTAAAGCGTGTCGAGCGCCTTGATGCCCGATTTTTTGACGTCGGTGTCGATATATTGGACCGAGAAGGTCGCGAAGCTGGCGGCGAAGGACGCGCCGAGCGACCAGTCGATATATTTGCCGTCGGGCGACACGAGGCCGAGCGAACCGTCGTTATAGCCGAGGCCCGCGGTCAGCGTGACCGGCGAGTTGGGAATGCCAAAGCCGGCGCCGAGGTTCAGGTAGATATTGTCTTCGTCGCCGAGCGAATTCTGCTTCGGCGCATAGGCGACCATGCCGGTGACCGAGACGGGGCCGATGTCGTGCGACAGCTTGCCGATGCCTTCGAAATAATCGGTCGGCGCGCCGCCGTCATGGCTGCCCGGATAGGTGTAATAGGTCACGCCGATGTCGGCGGTCGTGCCCGAGGCGATCTCGGTCGCGAAGCCAGCGTAGAGGTCGAGTTCGAACTTGCCATAGGCATCGCTGTCGGGGAGCGAGGAGCCCCACACGCCCGCGTAGAGGCCGCTTTCATGGCTGAGGGTCAGCGTCGGCTGCACGGCGACCTTTTCGTTCGACAGCGAAATGCCGCGGAAACGATAGTCCGAGGTGACCGCGATGCCGCCCGAAAGCGTGAACGGGCCGCTGGCCGCTTCTTCTTCCTGCGCGAAGGCGGGCGTCGACAGGGCCGACGCGGCGAGCAGCATGCCGAAACACGCTTTGGTAAGAAACTTCATGGGTGATCCCCCTAAATAAAAAACGGATCGTCCCAGCCTGCCGTTGCGTGTTCACGCCTCTTCGTACGGGCCTGTAACGACGAACGCGTGTGAAATTGCCGATTTTGCTGCGACGCACAAACGAAAATTACGCAAAGCGACGAATCGGCGTCAGACTGTGTCTTTCGCGCAACAGCCGCCGCCGAACACGCCGGGCTTTGCCAAGCGGTCCCCGGACGGCTAAAGAGCGGCGCATATCTCCCTTGTTTATCGAGCCCGCACCATGAGCGATCACAACCCCGGCCTGCGCCCCTGGCGCGACATCGCGCGACGGACAAGCCGCCAGATCATGGTCGGCAACGTCCCCGTCGGCGGCGGCGCGCCGATCAGCGTGCAGACGATGACCAACACGCTGACCAGCGATGCGGTGGCGACGATCGACCAGATCCGCCGCTGCGAGGAGGCCGGCGCCGACCTGATCCGCGTCTCGTGCCCCGACACCGAATCGACCGCGGCGCTCGGCAAGATTGTCCGCGCGTCGCGCATCCCGATCATCGCCGACATCCATTTCCACTATAAGCGCGCGCTGGAAGCCGCCGACGCCGGCGCCGCATGCCTGCGCATCAACCCCGGCAACATCGGCAGCAGCGAGCGTGTCGGCGAAGTCGTCCGCGCCGCGAAGGCAAACGGCTGCGCGATCCGCATCGGGGTCAACGCGGGGTCGCTCGAAAAGGATCTGCTCGAGAAATATGGCGAGCCCTGCCCCGAGGCGCTCGTCGAAAGCGCGCTCGACCATATCAAGCTGCTCCAGGATCACGACTTCCACGAATATAAGGTCGCGGTAAAGGCGAGCGACGTCTTCCTCGCGGTCGCCGCTTACGCGCAGCTGGCCGACGCGGTCGACTGTCCGCTGCACCTCGGCATCACCGAGGCGGGCGGACTGATCGGCGGAACCGTCAAATCGGCGCTCGGGATCGGCAACCTCCTCTGGGCGGGCATTGGCGACACGATCCGCGTATCACTCTCGGCCGAACCCGAAGAGGAAGTGCGCGTCGGCTATGAAATCCTGAAATCGCTCGGCCTGCGCACCCGCGGCGTCCGCGTCGTCTCGTGCCCCAGCTGCGCGCGTCAGGGCTTCGACGTCATCCGCACCGTGCAGGCACTCGAAGACGCGCTCAGCCACATCAAGACCCCGATGTCGCTCTCGGTCCTCGGCTGCGTCGTCAACGGCCCCGGCGAAGCGCGCGAAACCGACATCGGCATCACCGGCGGCGGCAACGGCAAGCATATGGTCTTCCTGTCGGGCGTGACCGACCATCATGTCGAAGACGCCGACATGATCAGCCATATCGTCAAGCTCGTCGAAGCCAAGGCGGCCGAGATCGACGCGGGCAGTTCGGTGAGCATGGACACGCTGCACGGCAAGGCGGCGTAGCGCCCGCGAGCGACATGCCCGTGGCGGCTCAGTCCGTCCGCCGGTCGACCGCGATCCAGTTCACTTCCCATGTCGCGCCGTCATCGGCCGAAAAGGCCTGCTCGAAATGCGCCTCGTCGGCCGAAACCTGCGTGATGACGAACCGCACGCGGATGGGCCGCGCGCCAAGCTTGTCGTCGCCATAAAAGACGCCGCGTCCATCGGCGCCAAAACCGCCGATCACCGGCGGGGTCAGCGCCCCGTCGCGCAGGCTTGCGAAGTTGAGGCTCCACCGGCGGGCACCGGGATCATAGAGCCGCAGCGAGATGCCCTCGATCTTCCCCGCGGGCCCCGCGACCGACAGCTCGACGCTGTTCGCCCTGCCATCCATCAGGCTGCGGACGAGGCTCGTGCCGCGATATTCGGCCCAGACCGGCGGCTTGCCCGATAAGGGATTGCGCAGCACGCGCACTTCGGTGGCCCAAGTCCCGATTTCGAAATCGAAATCGCGCTGACCGTCGCGGATGGTCTCCGCGGGCGGAGCGACTGGCGCCGATTGCGCCGTCGCGGAAACGCCCGCGCTCCCCATCAGCAACGCCAGCACCAGCAATCGCGCGCTCACCATCGGCATCGCCATCTCCCGTCGTTCGCGCCACCCCGTCGCCGGTCCTGCTTACAGGGCGCTGGCGTGGCGGCAAGGGCGCACCTTATCGCAGACCGGATAAGCGCCATTGCCCCCCGCCGCGCGCGCGTTAAAAGCGCCGCAACCTCCCTCTCAGCAGGATAGCCCGGTGACCCTCTCGATCCGCCCCGCCACCCCCGCCGACCTGCCGCTGATCGCGCAGTTCATCCGCGACCTCGCCGAATATGAAAAGCTCGCGCACGAGGTTCGCTTCGACGAAGCGAAGCTCGGCGAAAAGCTCTTCGGCCCGCGGCCTTATGCGGAAGTTCTGATCGGCGAGATCGATGGCGCGGCACAGGGCTTCGCGCTCTTCTTCCACAATTTCTCGACCTTCGAGGGCAAGCCCGGCATCTATCTCGAGGATCTGTTCGTCCGCCCCGAAGCGCGCGGATCGGGGCTCGGCAAGGCGCTGCTCGCGCATCTCGCCAAGCTTTGCGTCGAACGCGATTGCGCGCGGCTCGAATGGTGGGTGCTCGACTGGAACACCCCTTCGATCGGTTTCTACCAGAGCCTTGGAGCGAAGCTGATGGACGAATGGACCGTGATGCGCGTCGACGGCGACGCGCTGACGAGGCTGGCGGCCAGCTAATCCCTTCCCCCTCGATGGGGGAAGGATACGCAGCCTTATCGCGAAGCGATTAGGCGAAGTTGGATGGGGGTGACGGTGCGGCCCTGCGCGTCGGCTTCGGGCCGAGACCACACCCCCACCGCTGCGCCCCGGATCAAGTCCGGGGCTCGCGCCTCCCCCATCAAGGGGGAGGATAAGAACTATTTCACCCCGCGCGGCTTCCGCCGCTCCATCGGCCAGCTCGGCATATGCGCGTCGGACAGCGTCTTCGCCTCCGCCGGCGCCACGCCGAGGTCGGTGAGCACGCGCACCAGCGCGTCGGCCGGCGCCACCGCGATATCGGGCAAAACGCCCTCGCCTTCCCAATCCTTTCCGGTCCCCGGATCATAAGTCCGCCCGACCGGAATGAAGGCGGCATAACCGCCGCCCAGATCCTCGCCGGTCCCGAAATGATTGGCCCCCGCGGTCGGCGCGCCGACCAGCGTCCCGCGCCCGGTATGCTTCATCGCGAGCGAGAAATGCTCGGCCGCCGACGCGCTCGCGCCCGATGTCAGCACATAGACCTTGGCATCGCGCAGCCTTTTGTCGGCACAGGGCGTCGCCCAATGTTCGCGCGCCACCATGCCCGCGTCGCCCTTCGCCATCCGCATCGAGGCCAGCCCGTCGATCGGCGAGCCGCCGCGCGCGTCGACCGAAGCGCGCGTCGCCATCGTCACCAGCCGCGTCGGCTCGGCAAACAACCACGGAAAGATGACATCCATCTGGTCGAGCCCGCCGCCATTATGCGTGCGGATATCGAAGATGATCGCCTTCGCATCGGCGTGATCGGCCATGAACTTTGCCGCCGCGGCGGTCACCGCCGCATCTTGCGGGAAGAGGTTGAAGCGAATGAACGCAATCCCCGGCGCGATCCAGCCCGCCTGTTCGACCGGCACCTTCGGCGGACGGCGCACGGGCGCGGCACCACCCGGCGCCGCGGCCGCGGGTGCCCCCGTAGCTTCGGGGGCGCGCAGGCGCAGATGGCCGTCGGGCGCGACGGCATTCACATCGGCATCGATCGCCTCACCCAGCGCCGGGCCGGAGAGCGCCTTGTAGCGCCCCGCCGCAATGCCCGCGCGGATCGCCGCGGCATAACGCTTGCCCGTCTCGGGATAGACATAGTCGCGTTCGAGCAGGGCCGCATATTTTTCGGCGACCGCATTGGCGCTCGCCTCGTCCGCGGCATAGGCGGGCGGTGGCGCCAATATCGGCCCGACCGCCATCCCGGCGGCGAGCAACAGCGCGGGCAAAATACGCGAAGAACGAATCATCCTCATCTCCAATCCAGCCCCGGCCGGAAGGAGGTGTATCATATAAACAATACAGATCAACTACATTTGTAGTCGGATTCGATCATTTCTTCCGCGCGAACCAGACGAGCACGGCCCCAACGACCGCGAGGATCACCCCGTTGCGGGTCCATGTCGTGTCGCCCAGCATGAAGCTGCTCGCCGGCCAGCGCACGATATCGAGCCCTTGCAGCACCCACAGCCCGCCGACGAGGATCGCCGCAATGCCGACGATCGCCAAGACGCCTTTCAATGCCCCCATGCCCGCTCTCCCCTTATCTACGCTGCAGTCCGATCAGCGGCCGCAGCCAGCCGATGTTGCGCCCGATGACGTAGAATAGCCAGCATCCGAGCGCGGTGGTCACGAGCAGGATCAGGAAGGACGGCAGCGCCGGCGCGCCCGCCTGCAGCAAATACCAGCCGACCACGACGATGATCGTCTGGTGGATGATGTAAAAGGGGAATACCGCCTCGGCCAGCGTCGTGCGCGACAGGTGATCGCGGTTCCAGTAACGGTCGGCGATCCCGATCAGCGCGACGATCGTCGTCCATCCCTGCACCAGATGCGCGATATCGAACGGCAGCCGGAACTGGTCGGCGGGCTGCGCCCCGGTCAGCCAGAGGCACATGATCCATGCGACAACCGCGAACGCCGCGACCGCAAGGACCAGCGCGGCGCACCACCAGCGCGCCACCGCGTCGAACAGCTGCGGCCGCACCCGGAGCAGCCAGCCGACAAGGAAGGGGATCAGATAGTGAAGGTGCGACGGCCCGTCGTCGAACAGCGCATGCGTCTCGTCATGCTCAGGGAAAGCGGCATAGATGAGCAACCACGCCGCGAGCGGCCAGACAAGTAGCCCCCAGCCGCTGAGCGACCGCGCCGCACCATCGGCGATCCGGGTCCGCATCGCGCCCGGCACCAGCGCCACGAGGATCGCGGCGAGCATCGTATAAACCCACAGATAAACGACGAACCACAGATGCTGCCACGTCGGCAGGACAATCCCGCCCAGCGATCCGAAGCGGAAATAGTCGTGCGCCCAGAAATGCAGGAAGCCATGGGTGTAACCATGCTGCCCGACCAGTTCGATCCACGGCTGCGGCGGGATGATGACGATGATGCCGAAAGCGAGCGGGATCAGCAGCCGCGCGCTGCGCGACCGCGCAAAGGCGCCGCTGCCGCCGAGCTTCGCGAACAGCGCCGCGCTCGCATAGCCCGACACGAGGAACAGCAGCGCGAGCCGCCAGCTGTTCGTCGCGAGCATCGGCAATTGCACCCAACCCAGCGGCTCGGCGATCTTCACGTGCCAGCCCCACGGCACGAAATACATACCGATATGATAGAGGATCAGCAGCCCGAACGCGCCGATCCGCAGCCAGTCCATGCCGTGATGGCGTTGCGTGGTCATCGGCCCCCACTCCCCTCTTTCGTCATCCCGGACTTGATCCGGGATCCAGGCAACATCGCGCAAATGGATCCCGGATCAAGTCCGGGATGACGGGGAGGGACCTGTTACTTCAAAACCCGCCAAGCGAGTTCCGCAAACTCACAGAGCAAGGGCCGTGTGTCGCGCGGATCGATGATATCCTCGACCCCGAATTTCTCCGCCGTCCGGAACGGCGAACGCACGCGGTTGAGCCGCTCGCGGATCGCCTCGAGGTGCGCCGCGGGATCTTCGGCGGCCTCGAGTTCGCTCTTGTATGCGACCTCGACCCCGCCCTCGATCGGCAGGCTGCCCCAGTCGCCCGACGGCCAGGCGAAGCGGTATTGGAAGCGCTCGGCGTTCGACATCGCGCTCCCCGCGATCCCGTAAGCGCGGCGTATTACCACGCTCGCGAGCGGCACCGTCGCGCGGTAGATCGCATTCATCGCCTGCACGCCATAGCGGATCGTCCCCGTCCGCTCGGCCTCGCCGCCGATCATGAAGCCCGGATTGTCGACAAGATGGACGATCGGCAGCCGGAACTGGTCGGCCATCTTCACGAAACGCTCGGCCTTCTCGCTCGTCTTCGCATCCCACGATCCGCCGAGGTACGACGGATCGCTCGCGAGCACCGCGACCGGATAACCGTCGAGCCGTGCAAAGGCGGTGATCACCGCGCGCCCCCAACGTGCGCCCATTTCGAAGAAGCTGCCCTGATCGAACACCGCGCCGGTAATGCGCCGCATCGAATAGACCTGCTTCGCCTCGCGCGGCACCGCCGATAGCAGGCTCTCCTCGCGCCGGTCGACCGGATCGTTGCACGGCGTGCGCAAGGCCCGATCATGGATCGACGAAGGCAGGTACGACAGGAACCGACGCGCCGCCGCAAAGGCTTCGGCCTCGCTCGCAACCTCGTCGTCGACGACGCCGTTGCGCGTATGCACGTCGCTGCCGCCCAGTTCCTCGCGGTCGAGCGTATCGCCGATCGCCGCCGCGACCGCCGGCCCCGCCGCAAACAGCTGCGACAGCCCGCGCACCATGATGCTGTAGTGGCTCGCGACGACGCGCGCCGCGCCCAGCCCCGCGGTGGGGCCCAAGGCCAGCGCCACCACCGGCACGGTATCGAGGTTCGCGATGATCTCGTCCCAGCCGGGCACGTGCGGGATATAGGTATAGCCCATATCCTCCAATGTCTTGACCGACCCGCCGCCGCCGGTGCCGTCGATCATGCGGATCAGCGGCAGGCGATATTCATGCGCCATCGCCTCGCACTGGACGAACTTGCGGTGCAGCGCCGCATCGGCGGCGCCGCCGCGCACGGTGAAATCGTCGGCCGACGCGACCACCGGCCGCCCGTCGATATTCGCGCGGCCAAAGATGAAGTTCGACGCCGCCAGATCTTCGAGCTCGCCGTCCGCACCATATTTGCCGCGGCCCGCGATCTTGCCAATCTCGCGAAAGCTGCCTTCGTCGACGATCCCCGCGAGCCGCGCCCGCGCGTCCATCTTCCCGCGCCCATGCTGCCGCGCGACCTTTTCCTCGCCGCCCATCTTCTCGGCCATCGCGCGGCGTTGGCCCAGCTCGTCCACTTCTTTTTTCCAGCTCATGGGGCGAAGGCTATCTTACGTTGACGGAAACGTCATCCGAAACCTATCGTCGGTCCATGACGCGCCCGATTGCCCTCGCCCTCACCGCCATGCTGCTCGCCCTGTCGCCCGCAACCGCCAGCGAACCGCGCACGATTCCGGGCGTTGCGGACGCTTACAAGACCGAGGCTTTCGACCCGAACCCGATGCCAGCAATCGACGCCGCGCTCGCCAAAGCCAGACAGTCGGGCAAGCCCGTCCTGCTCATCATGGGCACAAACGGCTGCCACGACAGCGCCTGGCTCGCCAACCTGCTCGCGACCGACCGCTTCGCCCCTGTCCGCAATCGCTACGAGATCGTCTACGCCGACATCGGCATGCCGCATATCCGCGGGCAAGGCCGCAACGCCGATGTGCCCAAGCGCTTCCGCTTCAAGATCAAGGGCACGCCCACCGTCGCGATCCTCGACGCCGACGGCCATGTGCTCAACCGCAAGGCCGCGCCCAAATGGCGCAACGCCGCGAGCAGCAGCGACGACGACATCTATAATGAACTGATGGGTTAGGGAGAGAGACATGGCCGACGGGATTCTCGCGGGGCGCACCGCGCTCGTCACCGGCGCCTCGCGCGGGATCGGCCGCGGCATCGCGATCGGGCTGGCCGAGGCAGGCGCCGACGTCGCGGTGAACTACACGCGCGGCGAGGAGGCCGCCGCCGAAACCGTCGCTGCGATTCAGGCGCTCGGCCGCAAGGCCAAAGCCTATCAGGCGTCGGTCACCGACGAAGCCGCCTGCGCCGCGATGGTCGCCGCGATCGAAGCCGATTTCGGCCCGCTGTCGATCCTGATCAACAACGCCGGTATCGCCAGCCGCGGCCTCTCGGTCGCCGACACCAGCCCTGAAGAAGTCGACAAGCTCTTCGCCGTCCATGCCGCCGGCCCGCATCGCCTCAGCCGCCTCGCGCTTCCGCAGCTCCGCACCCATAAGCGCAGCGATATTATCGTCATCTCCAGCATCGCGACCTACTCCCATTCGCCGAACGGCGCCCCCTACACGATGGCGAAGGCCGCCGGCGAAGCCCTCGCCTACGCCCTCGCCAAGGAGGAGCTCGCGAACGGCGTCCGCGTCAACATCGTCGCCCCCGCACTCACCGTCAGCGATATGGGCGAGAAGCTATCGCGCGCGATCACCGGAAACGAAGACATCCACCATCTCGACACCAAAATGCCCTTCGGCCGCGTCGCCGTCCCGGCCGACGTCGCGGCGGCGGTCGTCTGGTTCGTCAGCGACGCGAACTCTTATTGCTCAGGACAAAAACTCAACATCGACGGCGCGGGGCAAGCAACCTTCCGCTAAGGCCCACCCATGCGTCCCGATTCGCCCTCCCCCGTCATCCCCTTCCTGATCGCGTGCGCTGGGATTGCGACCTTTTCGGCGATGGACGTGCTGATGAAAGGGCTGTCGATCGACATCGGCGCCTATAACGCCGTGCTCTGGCGCACCGGCACCGGCACGCTTCTCGCGGGCGCGCTTTATTTCGCGTCGCGCCCCAAATGGCCCGACAAGGCGACGATGCAGATCCACGCATGGCGCTCGCTGTTCGTCGCGGGGATGGCGCTCTGCTTCTTCTGGGCGCTCGCGCGGCTGCCGATGGCCGAAGCCATCGCGCTCGCCTTCGTCGCGCCGCTGATGGCGCTCTACATGGCTGCGATCTTTTTGGGTGAGAAGATCGGCCCGCGCTCGATCGCGGCGTCGATGCTCGGCCTTTGCGGAGTGATCGTGATCGTCGCGGGGAAACTCGGCGGCAGCGACTATAGCGACGAGGCGCTGCTCGCCGTCGGCGCGGTGTTCCTCTCGGCGATCTTTTACGCCTACAACCTCATCCTCGCGCGGCGGCAGGCGAAGATGGCCGAGCCGATGGAGATCGCCTTTTTCCAGAATTTCTTCGTCGCCGCGATCCTCGCATTGGGCGCGCCCTGGTTCCTCGCGGTGCCGGGCGCAAGCCATGCGCCGCACATCCTCGGCGCCGCGATCCTCGCGACCACCTCGCTGCTGCTTTTGAGCTGGGCCTATGCGCGCGCCGAGACGCAGATCCTCGCGACCACCGAATATACGGGTTTCCTGTGGGCGATGCTGTTCGGCTGGTTCTTCTTCGACGAAGCCGTCACGCTGCCGACCTTCGCCGGGGCGCTGCTGATCGTCGCCGCCTGCCTGATCGTCGCGCGCAAGGCGCCGCACGGCGATCCGATCGAGCCGGCGGCGGCTTAGTCCCCCTCCCGCTTGCGGGAGGGGCTAGGGGAGGGCCTGTTCCGATGGCCCGCTCCTTAACATGCCCTCCCCCAACCCCTCCCATAAATGGGAGGGGAGCGGGTCAAACCGCCGCCCTCGCCAACCTGTCGTTGATCGCCGCGCCCAGCCCCTCGGCCGGGATCGCCGCCACCGCAATCTTCGCCTTCGCGCTCGCCGCGCCCGCATGCAGCGCATCGAACAGCCGCGCCGCCGCCTCGGTCAAATCGCTGGCAGCGCTCAGATCATAATCGCCGGCGATCGCGCCAAACCCGATGCCATACTCGTCGTCCGCGAACGCCATCGCACCCAGCCGCACCGGCTTGCCCGGCGCATAGTGGCTCGCGAGCATCCCCGGCGCGACGATCTCCGATCCTTCGACGCCAGTCACCGCCAGCCCGCTCGCCTCACCCAGCGTTTCGCGCGTCACCGGCCCCGGCCGCAAGATCTCGACCGCGCCATCCTTCACGCGCGCAATTGTCGATTCGACCCCCGCCGTCGTCGGCCCATCGTCGATCACCAGCGCGATCCGCCCATCGAGGCTCGCCAGCACATGCTCCGCCTTCGTCGGGCTCACCCCGCCGCTCGCATTGGCGCTCGGCGCCGCGAGCGGCGCCTCGCTCTCCGCCAGCAAAGCCTGCATCGCGCGGTGCCCCGGCACCCGGAGCGCAATCGTCTCGAGCCCCGCCGTCGCGATGCTCGCAACCGGGCAATCGAGCGTGCGCGGCACGACCAACGTCAGCGGCCCCGGCCAGAAACGCGCCGCCAGCGCCCGCTCGACCGCACCGAACACGCCCAGCGTCTCGGCCGCGGCGAGGTCCGGCACATGGACGATCAGCGGGTTAAAATCGGGGCGCCCCTTCGCGGCGTAGATGCGCGCGACCGCCTCCGCATTGCGCGCATCGGCGGCGAGGCCATAGACCGTCTCGGTGGGCACCGCGACCGGCTGGCCCGCCACGACCAGCGCCGCCGCCTCGGCGATCGCTGCGCTATCGAACGGCAGAACAATTGTGGAGTTTGAGGCATCGGCCATGCCGCGCTATAGCGCCCGCGCAACGAGATTCACCAGCAAAGTAGCTTGCCCATGACCTATACGCCGCCGACCACCGAACAGCTCTTCGTCCTCAACCATATCGCGCGCGTCGACGCGATGGCCCAGCATGAGCGTTTCGCCGCCGCGACCCCCGACATGATCGAAGCGATCGTCACCGGGATCGGGGAATTTGCCGCGGACGTCTACGCGCCGCTCAACCGCGTCGGCGACGTCAACAACCCCAAATGGTCGGACGGCAAGGTCACCATGCCCCCGGGCTTCAAGGAAGCGTACAAAGCCTTCGTCGACAATGGCTGGGGCAGCATCGACGGCCCCGGCGAATATGGCGGGCAGGATTTGCCCTTCACCCTCGCGACCGTGGTGATCGAGGCGCTCGGCAGCGCCGACATGGGCTTTACCCTGTGCAACATCCTGACCCCCGGCGCGATCCACGCGCTGATGGCCTATGGCACCGAGGAACAGCGCCAGACCTGGCTTCCCAAGCTCGTCTCGGGCGAATGGAACGGCACGATGAACCTGACCGAGCCCGCCGCGGGCAGCGACGTCGGCGCGCTGCGCTCGACCGCCGAAAAGGTCACCGAGGGCGAACATGCCGGCCTCTACCGGATCAAGGGCCAGAAGATCTTCATCACCTTCGGCGAGCATGACCTCACCGACAATATCGTCCACCTCGTCCTCGCGCGCACCCCCGGCGCGCCCGAGGGAACGCGCGGTATCTCGCTCTTCCTCGTCCCCAAATACCGCCTCGATGGGGACGGCAAGCCGGCGCATTCGAACGGCGTCCATTGCGCGTCGATCGAGCACAAGCTCGGCATCCATGGCTCGCCGACCGCGGTGATGGTCTATGGCGAGGACGAGGATTGCCTTGGCGAGATCGTCGGCGCCGAAATGGGCGGAATGCGCGCGATGTTCGTGATGATGAACAACGCGCGGCTGATGGTCGGCTGTCAGGGCGTCCAGATCGCCGAGCGCGCGACGCAGCAGGCACAGCGCTTCGCCGCCGAGCGCGTCCAGTCGGCGCTCGCGGGCGGCACCGACCGCAACCCCGTCACGATCGACCAGCACCCCGACGTCCGCCGCATGCTGTGGCGGATGCGCGCGCAGACCGAGGCCGCGCGTGCGCTGACCTATTATGCCGCGGCGCAGATCGATTTCGGCAAGCTCGGCGACGAAGCCGCGGCGATGCGCGCCGAAATCCTGATCCCGCTGGTCAAGGCGCACGCCACCGACATCGGCTGCGAAGTCGCGAGCCTTGGTGTGCAGGTGCACGGCGGCATGGGCTTCATCGAGGAAACCGGCGCCGCGCAGCATTATCGCGATGCACGCATCGCCCCGATCTACGAGGGCACCAACGGCATCCAGGCCGCCGACCTCGTCGGGCGCAAGCTCAGCATGGCGGGCGGCGACCTCGTTCGCGGTCTGATCGACGATATCGCGCACGGCGCCGCCGATTTCCCCGAATTGCAGCAGCTCGTCGACGCCTGCCGCGCGGTCACCGACTGGATGGTCGGCGCGAACACCGGCGACCGGCTCGCGGGCAGCTATCCCTATCTCACCATGCTCGCGACCGCGACGTGCGGCTGGCTGATGGCGATCCAGCACAAGGCCGCGCGCGCGGCGCTCGACGAAGGTAGCGGCGACCGCGCCTTCCTCGAAGCGAAGATCGCCTCGACGCGCTTCTATCTGCAGCAGATCGTCCCCGCGGCGACCGGTCTCGCCGCCTCGGCACTCGCCGGCGACGCAGCGCTGGAGCCGCTGCCCGCGATCGCCTGAAACATATGGAATCCTGCGCCTGACGCTCCGGCGCGCGGCGCAGGATTTCATTCATAATTAACGCGATGATAACCATCTACGACTAGGCACGGGCCGGCAATTGCTGGAGACGTGCGTGCCCATCCCGGTCAAAAGTCTGATCATCAGCTGGCGAACCATCGCGCTTTCGCTTCTGGTGGCGCTTGCGGTGGGTGTCTCATCCGCCGGTGAAATGGTTGATCGAGTGCTCGATGCGGTTGTCGCTCGTCTCGCGACTCGCCCGGTGTCGGGCGAGGTCGTCATCGTCGCGCTCGACGAACGCACTATGGCGCAATCGCCCAATCGCAACTTCTCGATGACCCAATATGCTAATGTCGTCGATGCGGTGAACCGGGCCAACGCAAAACGGCTCCTGATCGACTTTTACTTCGACCGCCGCGAAGCCGACAGCGACTTCCCGCGCTTCGTCAATGCGATCAAGAATATGGGTGATCGCGTCGTGCTCGCCGTCTCTACGCGGCAGGTTCCCGGCAGCGACGAAAAAGTCACGATTTTTCCCAGCCAAAAATTCGGTCCCGACGTGCCGACCGCCAGCATCGCGATCGAAAGCGAATATTGGCAAGTCTGGAGCGCACCGATCGCGTATCGCGCCGAAGGACAGTTGCTGCCGACCTTTGCCTCGATCATTGCGGGCAAGCATAGCGATACGCCGAAAAGCTTCCGGCTGGACCTTGGCTACGACACGCGGTCCATCACTGAATATAGCGCGGCGGATTTGCTCTCGGGCAAGATCAGCGCACGCGAACTGGCGGGCAAGGATGTGATTTTTGCGCCCACGGCGCCCAGTTTTCAGGACTATTTCTATCTGCCCGGCCATGATCGTATTCCCGGCGGCTTCATCCATGTCATTGCTGCGGAAACGCTGAAGCGCGGGAACCCCGTGGACATCGGCTGGATACCCACATTCCTGTTCGCCGTTCTCGCAACCGGTTTCGCGCTGCTGCGACCGTTTCAGCGCGCATTTGTTCCCGTTGCGCTTGTCACGACCTTGCTTCTCGTCGGCGGCAAGGTCTTTTTCGGCACGCTGCTGGTCACGACGTGGATCGGTGCCGCGCTCGTCTACGTCGCGGCGATCGCGGCCAATGTTTCGCGTACCCGGCGCCGCAGTTCGGCGCAGCGCGAAAACCCCGTGTCGGGCCTGCCCAATTTCGAAGCACTCCGATCGCAGCAGCCGTTCGGCAGCGCGACCGTGGTCGCCGCGAAGGTCGTCAATTTCGAGGATCTTGCGGCGTTCATCCCCGGCGACGGCATCAGCAAGCTCGTCGAACAGGTCACCCGCCGCCTCCAGCTCGCTTCGCAGGGCACGACGCTGCACCACGATCTCGACGGCACCTTCGCCTGGCTCGTCCCCTATTATCAGCACAGCCAGATCGAGGGACAGCTCGCGGGCCTTGCCGCGCTGTTCAATGCGCCGCTGACGATCGGCGAGCTGCGCGTCGACGTCGCGATCGCCTTCGGGGTCAATGACGAGTTCGAAGGGTCGAACGCGCAGCGCCTCGCCGCGGCGCTCGTCGCGGCCGAGCGCGCGATCCGCACGCGTTCGCTGTGGACCAAATATACCTCGCGCCAGAAGGAGGATGCCGGCTGGCAACTTTCCTTCCACTCGCAGCTCGAGGACGCACTGACCGGCGGTGACATCTGGGTTGCCTTCCAGCCGCAATATCAAATCGCGACGCGGCAGCTCGTCGGGCTCGAGGCGCTCGCGCGCTGGACGCACCCGACGCGCGGCCCGATCCCGCCCGACGAATTCATCGTCCAGGCCGAAAAGAGCCAGGACATCTATCGCCTCACCCTGTTCGTGATGGATCAGGCGATCCGCTCGGCCGCGCAGCTGCGCGAACGCGGAGTTCACATCAACATGTCGGTTAACCTGTCGGCCAGCCTGCTCGACCATAGCGACCTTGTCGGCACGATCCGCGTCATGCTCACCGCGCACCATCTGCCGCCAGAAACCTTGACCATCGAGATCACCGAAACCGCGCAGATCGAAAACAGCCGGCAGGCGCGCCAGACGCTCGCCCAGCTCCGCCGCACCGGCATTCGCCTGTCGATCGACGATTATGGCACCGGCCAGTCGAACCTCGAATATCTAACCGAGATCGAGGCCGACGAAATCAAGATCGACAAGCGATTCGTGATGACGATGCGCGATTCGCAGCGGAACCTCGAAGTCGTCAAATCGACGATCGATCTCGCGCACCGTCTCGGCGCCGTGGCGGTCGCGGAAGGCATCGAAGATGCTGAAACCATGACACTTCTCGTCGACCTCGGTTGCGATGTCGGCCAGGGCTATCATCTTGGAAAACCTCAACTGTTTTCCGAACTGACGGCAACTCTCGCCGCCTCTCCCCAGAACCGCACCGCATAACTGCCAGGCTGGCAGCAATGCTTATAGTTAAGACTCGATTTACCTTACTAATTAAGGTATATACTCCGTTAACTGTTCCTCGTGGGCAGTGCGAACAGGAGATTTATCATGGGTTGGTTTTGGTCATTCCTGGGCGGCGGCGGCACGGACAGTGCTGGCGGTCAGGCCTAAGCAGAAAACAGGTTTCAGGAGGGGCTCCGGCATCGCCGGGGCCCTTTCTTTTTGCCCAAAGCCCGCATAACGGCCGCCGCAGGATGACCGGTTGTCGGTGCGGTGATCCGCACCGGAACGGCGTCACCGGCGCCGCCTTTCGCACCGGTCTTCTCACTCAAAAAATTCCGCTTTTTGATCCGGCGGCACCAATCGCTCCGCAAACCCGCGGAAAGGCTGGCGCGGCGCCTCGCGCTCGCGCACCAGCCGCGACGAGACGAATCAAATTATCGACGAATTGAGTCCCCGATCTGTCATTTAGCGTCTTGCATCGCGGCGCCGACGTGGCACTATAGGTGGTGGGTCACACACGGGGGCACCCCAAGAAATAGTATTCGGCTGCAACTGGCGGATTTCCGTCGTCCATCCCATATGGACACGGGAAAACCCTCCCTGCGCCCAAAAAAAGTGCCCACGGGGACAGGTTTAGATGCTAAGACCGGGGCTTCGCCCTGAGTCGAACAAGACAGGAACAAAGCGCACCAGTTGCGCGTTCAAATCGGGGGCGAATAAGATGGATTTTCGGGAAACGGAACGGGTGGAGACGAGCGACGTGGCGACGGCGGAACTGACGAAGAATGAAGCCTCCGTGGCACCCGAATCGACGGGCGACTCGGCTCCCGATGCGGCGCCGGCGGCGAAGCTGAACGACAGCAGCGAGGCCAAGGTTCACGCGCGCCGATTCGACATCGTGACCGACAAGAGCCGCGACGCGCTACTCACCGACTTCGGCAAGGAAACGCTCGAGGACCGCTACCTCCTGCCCGGCGAATCATATCAGGATCTCTTCGCGCGCGTCGCGTCGGCCTATGCCGACGATCAGGACCACGCCCAGCGCCTCTACGACTATATCTCGAAGCTGTGGTTCATGCCCGCGACCCCCGTTCTCTCGAACGGCGGCACCGGCCGCGGCCTGCCGATCAGCTGCTATCTGAACTCGGTCGACGACAGCCTCGAAGGCATCGTCGGCACGTGGAACGAGAATGTCTGGCTCGCGAGCCGCGGCGGCGGCATCGGCACCTATTGGGGCGCGGTGCGCGGCATCGGCGAACCCGTCGGTTTGAACGGCAAGACCAGCGGCATCATTCCCTTCGTCCGCGTGATGGACAGCCTGACCCTCGCGATCAGCCAAGGCTCGCTCCGCCGCGGCTCGGCCGCCTGCTACCTCGACATCTCGCACCCCGAGATCGAGGAGTTCCTCGAGGTCCGCAAACCCTCGGGCGACTTCAACCGCAAGGCGCTGAACCTCCACCATGGCGTCCTCATCACCGACGAGTTCATGGAGGCCGTCCGCGACGGCACCGAGTTCAACCTCCGCAGCCCGAAGGACCAGAGCGTCCGCGGCACCGTCGACGCGCGCGGGCTGTTCCAGAAGCTCGTCGAGACGCGCCTCGCGACGGGCGAGCCGTACATCATCTTCATCGACCAGGTGAACCGCATGATGCCGAAGCATCATCGCGACCTCGGGCTCAAGGTCACCACCTCGAACCTGTGCTCGGAAATCACGCTGCCCACCGGCCGCGACCATCTCGGCAACGATCGCACTGCGGTCTGCTGCCTCTCGAGCCTCAACCTCGAAACGTGGGACGAGTGGAACGGCGACAAGGTCTTCATCGAAGACGTCATGCGCATGCTCGATAACGTCCTGCAGGACTATATCGACCGCGCCCCGCCCGAAATGGCGCGCGCCAAATACAGCGCGAGCCGCGAACGCTCGGTCGGCCTCGGCGTCATGGGCTTCCACAGCTTCCTGCAGGCGCGCGGCCTGCCGTTCGAGGGCGCGATGGCGAAATCGTCGAACCTGCGCGTCTTCAAGCATATCCGCGCGCAGGTCGATCAGGCGTCGATGCTCCTCGCCAAGGAACGCGGCCCCTGCCCCGACGCCGCCGATCAGGGCGTGATGGAACGTTTCAGCTGCAAGATGGCGATCGCGCCGACCGCGTCGATTTCGATCATCTGCGGCGGCACCAGCGCGTGCATCGAGCCGATCCCGGCGAACATCTACACGCACAAGACGCTCTCGGGCAGCTTCTCGATCCGCAACCCGCACCTCGAAGCTTTGCTCGTCGACAAGGCGAAGAACAGCGACGCGGTGTGGAACTCGATCCTCGAACGCGGCGGCAGCGTCCAGCACCTCGACTTCCTGAGCCAAGACGAGAAGGACTGCTACAAGACGAGCTTCGAGATCGACCAGCGCTGGCTGCTCGAACTCTCGGCCGACCGCACCCCCTATATCGATCAGGCGCAGTCGCTGAACCTGTTCATCCCGGCGGACGTCGAGAAATGGGATCTGCTCATGCTCCACTACCGCGCGTGGGAACTCGGCATCAAATCGCTCTATTATCTCCGCTCGAAATCGGTGCAGCGCGCCGGCTTTGCGGGCGGGGTCGAAGCCGACAACACGCCCGAGGCCGCGAAGTTCGAACTCAGCGCCGAGAGCACCGATTACGACGAGTGCCTGGCCTGCCAATAGAAGCTTCGATCAAAGTGGTACTTTGATCGAATTGGAGACGCGCGATGAGTATTTTTGGAAAACAGCATCCAAATGCCCTCGGAAGCCTACTTTCATCGTTTGATTCAGACGAAGGGAGAAAGCAGCGCGCTTGGAGCCGATGCAGACCAGTGAACCTATGGCAAAGTGCTGCGGCGGGCGGCGGAAACCTGCGCGTCGATGACTACGGCAATGTCATTCGCTGGGAAGATTATGGTCGCTTTAACTCTCCTTACGGTTGGGAAATCGATCACATTCAACCATCGGCGCTTGGCGGCTCCAATCATATGAACAACCTGAGAGCTTTGCATTGCAAAGCTAATCGTAGCCGCGGCGGCCAACTCGGCAACGCGCTCAACAGCCTCTTTCAAACAAGGTAGAAACATGTCCCTTCTCGAAGCCCGCAAGACCTACAAGCCCTTCGAATATCCGTGGGCCTATGATTTCTGGAAACGTCAGCAGCAGATCCACTGGGTTCCCGAGGAAGTGCCGCTGGGCGAGGATTGCCGCGACTGGGCGCAGAAGATTTCGGACCACGAGCGCAACCTGCTCACGCAGATTTTCCGCTTCTTCACGCAGGCCGATATCGAGGTGCAGGATTGCTACCACGACAAATATGGCCGCGTGTTCAAGCCGACCGAGATCAAGATGATGCTGACCGCGTTCAGCAACATGGAAACCGTACACATCGCGGCTTACTCGCACCTGCTCGACACGATCGGCATGCCCGAAAGCGAATATGGCATGTTCCTCGAATATGACGAGATGCGCGCCAAGCACGACTATATGGGCACCTTCGGCGTCGACAGCGACGAGGATATCGCGCGCACGCTCGCGATGTTCGGCGGCTTTACCGAGGGCCTCCAGCTTTTCGCCAGCTTCGCGATGCTGATGAACTTCCCGCGCTTCAACAAGATGAAGGGCATGGGCCAGATCGTCAGCTGGTCGATCCGCGACGAAAGCCTCCACTGCGAAGGCATCATCAAGCTGTTCCACACCTTCGTGAAGGAACGCGACTGCCTGACCAAGGCGGTGAAGGAAGACATCATCGACACGTGCCAGAAAACGGTGCGGCTCGAGGATGCGTTCATCGACCTCGCGTTCGAACAGGGCCCCGTCCCCGGCATGACGCCCAAGGAAATCAAGCGCTACATCCGCTACATCGCCGACTGGCGCCTTGGACAGCTCGGCTTCCAGCCGATCTACATGATCGACGAACACCCGCTCCCCTGGCTCGCCCCGCTTTTGAACGGCGTCGAGCACGCCAACTTCTTCGAAACGCGCGCGACCGAATACAGCAAGGGCGCGACGCGCGGCGACTGGAACAGCGTGTGGACCAGCTTCGACAGCCGCAAGAAGGCGAAGAACAGCGAAGACGCGAGCCCCGTCAACGACGCCGAAGCCGACGGCGAGGACATGTTCAAACAAGCCGGTATCGCCGCGGAATAAGCGACCCCACAAACCCCTCCCGCTTGCGGGAGGGGCAGCGAAACTTGCGGGCTTGCCCGCTAGTTGCAGCGGGGAGGGCAACAACGCCGCCCCACGAAACAAGACAAGAAGTCAGAGGCCACCCAAATGACCGACAAGCAAAAACAGAAACTCCTCATCCTCAGCCAGCCGCAGCGCACGACGCTCGAAGGCCTGTCGAACCGCCGCCCCCAACTCCCCACCGACCCGATCCGCGACGAACTCGTCACGCTGGGTCTGGTCGTCAAGCAGGGCGCCAAATGGGCCCTGACCCCGCAGGGCAAGAAGGTGCTGGCAGCGAACTCGAACCGGCGTAACGCGGGCGGGTTTTCGGTTTGAGGTTCGTAGGGGGAGGCATCCAAATCAGTCCGCTACGGACGTAACAGCCTCCAATTTGAACTTACGGGCCTTGACCGACCTGAACTAGAACATATACGGAACACCGGCACGCATGACCGGGAGGACATATGCAATCAATTGAATTCTGCGCAGGTGCTGGTGGTCAAGCGCTCGGCTTGGAACAAGCGGGCTTTCGGCATGCGGCACTCGTCGAAATTGAACGAGACTTTGCCAAGACGCTGGAACTAAACCGGCCAGCTTGGAATGTCCTTTCGCAAGACATGAACACGTTTGATGGAACGCCATATCGCGGTGCAGATCTCTTCACCGCCGGTTTGCCGTGCCCTCCATTTTCAGTGGCCGGCAAGCAGTTAGGCGATCGAGATGAGCGGAATCTCTTTCCGGCTGCCCTGCGCTTGATTGATGAAATCAAGCCGAAAGCTGTGATGATTGAAAATGTTCGCGGCTTTCTCTCGGCAGTTTTTGACGACTACCGAACTCATCTGAAGAGCCAACTGTCAAAGTTGGGCTATGAAACAGATTGGCGCCTTCTCAACTCATCGGACTTTGGGGTTCCTCAATTGAGGCCACGGGTTGTGATCGTGGCAATAAGGAAGGATCTGACAGACGCATTCGATTGGCCGAGCGTGAGCCCTCACAATCCTCTCACAGTCGGACAAACCTTGCATGACCTCATGGCTGCCAATGGCTGGCGGGGTGCAGATGCTTGGTCGGCACGGGCGAACGACATCGCTCCCACTATCGTGGGAGGATCAAAGAAGCACGGGGGCCCCGACCTCGGCCCGACACGCGCCAAGAGAGCTTGGGCTTCGTTAGGCGTCGAAGGGCGAACTATCGCCGAAGATGCGCCAGGGCCGGATTTTGTTGGTATGCCGCGACTGACATTGCGTATGGTCGCGCGACTACAAGGCTTTCCCGACAATTGGCAATTCTATGGCCGTAAGACCACGGCCTATCGCCAAGTAGGTAACGCTTTCCCGCCTCCGGTAGCTAAAGCCGTGGCAACCAATCTGCGTATCGCCCTTGCTGTGCAGAGGAGTTTTTTGGTACACGCCGTGGCGTGAGCCTTTTTCCGCATTCAGGATATCGATCTCTACCTTCGGGACACGCTGACTTTGGCGATCTTTTGGCTCTTGAGAAAGAGTTGCTTACGGCAGTGGGCGGAACCGAAGTTTTCGAAGAAAAACTGCGCTCTTTTTTTAGATCGGCGATCGATGAAGTAATCGATACCGCTCGGACGGCACGATATTTTCTATCTGATCTCGAGAAGACGGAAAAAACATACCTCGGCACAAAGTTCGAAATTCTTTTACGCGATTGGCTGCAGGTCCCAAAAGGAGTCTTGCTTGACTTGAAAATCGGCGGGCAAGAAGTTGACGTGAAATCCACTACCAGTGGAGGCAGTGGCTGGATGATTCCGCCTGAAGCCGTTGGCCAGCTCTGCATTTTACTTCGCGTCAACGATCTCAAATCAAGCTGTGCCGTCGGGTTGGTCCGAGCTCGCCCCGAGTATTTGCGATCAAGCACAAACCGCGATGCGAAGACGAGCTTCTCTGCGGCGGGCCGCGCAAACATATGGTGGATGGTCCTCGACTTTCCGTACACGCCCAATTTCTGGACGCTAATTGATTACGAGCTCCGATGCCGGATCATGCAGCCACGCGGAGGAACCGAACGGCTCGCAATCCTCTTTGAAAATTGCCAGAAAATACCAGTTTCTCGGGTCTTGATCGCTGCCATTGCGGCACAAGACGATTTTATGAAACGAGTACGCCGTAACGGCGGTGCGAGGGATATTCTTGCCCCTAAGGGGATCGCTATCCTCTACTCGGAAAATGACCATGAATTGATGCGGCGCCTTGGACTTTCGGTCGGCTATCGCGAATTCATTTCCTATGCGCCTGCGGACGCAAGTGAAGCCGCCTTGCTGAAAGAAGCCGGGCACATAAACTAGCCGCTATGGATAAACTCAGCCCTGAACGGCGAAGCGCGAACATGCGAGCGATCCGCAGCAAAGGAATGAAACCCGAGCTAATCGTGAGAAAGCTCGTGCATTCCCTAGGCTACCGATATCGCCTTCATCGCAAGGAATTACCCGGGAAACCCGATTTGGCGTTTGTCGGGCGCAAGAAAGCGATCTTTGTTCACGGATGCTTTTGGCATCAGCATGAAAACTGCCGGGAAGGTCGCCCGCCAAAATCCAATGTCGGCTATTGGGGTCCCAAGTTGGCCAGAAACGTCGAGCGAGATGCAGAAAATGCTCAAAAGCTATCCGATATGGGTTGGCAGGTCCTTACGGTATGGGAATGTGAAACTAAGCGGCCGTCCGAATTAATCGAAAGACTATCCGCCTTTCTTTCAAACCCTTCTTGAGACTGCCGCAACAGGTACAAGCATCACCCAGCGCATCCTTCGCTGCGCAGCCCCTCAATGCACCGTAACCGGCCGCATCACCCCGCCCACACGCGCCACCGCGAACATCACCCCGTCGCGCACCACCTCGGGCGGGCCTTCGAGCATATATAGCTTCACCAGCTCGCGCGTGACCTCGCTGTCGTCGTCGACGACCAGCCGCAGCGACTCCAGCCCCAGATTGCCGCGCGCCACCACCACATCGCGCACCAGCGCGAGCGGCCACTCAGCACTCGCGCCGCGATAGAGCGTCACCCCGTCGTGGCGGAGGTAATCGCCGCGCCGCCGCCACATGCCGAATATATACGCCCACACGCCCAGCACCGCGGCGATCCCGAGCAGCAACAGCGGCTGCCCGAACACCATGTTCCAAAAGGCAATGAGCGGATCGCCGCCCCAGTCGAGCCGCACCGCGAGCACGCCGAGCAGCACCGCGCACGCGAATTGCCACCCCACCAGGGGCGCCGCGCGCAGCCGTGCCACCACCACCATTTTCCGGTCCCCGTCAGTCATCGCGGCCTAGATAGGCATCGCCGCCGCGCCGCGCCACCCCGCCTCTCGCAGTCCGCAACCTTCATGCCGGGCATCCGTTCTTGCAAAGGGGCAACCCGCCCCGCGGAGTCGATGTCATCGAACCGAGAACCCTGATCGCTTACGGCCTGATCGCGCTGCTCGTCGCAGCGCTGATCGCGGCCATATTCTACCTGCGCCACAACGCGCACGACCGCAAAATCGAGCGCCAGCGCGAGCGGCAGCGCCTGCATCGCGAGGAGCGCGAGGACGGCGCCTGACGCGCATCAACGCCAGCCGGCCCGACGGACCGCCCCGCCCGCGCGGCGAGCCGCCACCGCTTGCGCCGCGTCGCTGCTATACTGGTCACTGAAAGGAGAAAGCCCATGCAGGCCGTAACCGAAGGCGACCGCCGCAAGGAGGTTCGCGTCCTCCTCGATCAGATTCAGGCGCACCCCGAACGCGACTGGACCGCGGCGCGCCAGCGCCTCGCGACGCTCAATAAATTGATCGCCGGACCGTCCGGAAAACCGCCCCGCCCGCAACCGCATTAGCCACTCGTCGCGCACGCGCGGCGGTCCGTCGCAACGGGCCCGGCGCGATGCAACGATCGGACATTGCACAAGTTTCTCCGGTCAAGGCATCGGCGACGCCCCCTTCCCCCCCGCGGGGCGCGCCGATGCCTGACCCAGTCCCATGACGGAGACACAGACATGCGCAAAGCATTTGCCCTTCTGACGGTCGCCCCCGCCCTCCTCGCTTTCCCCGCGCTCGCGCAAACCGCGCCCGCGCCGGCCCCCGCGCAACTCGCCCCCGACGGCAGCGCCAACGTCAATCTGGTCGGCAAGGTCGGGCTGAAGGGCGGGGCGGTCGATGCCGCGGTCGATGGCGTCACCAACCCCGTCGGCGGCACCGTCGATCGCGCCGACAGCGCGGTCGGCAAGGCCGTCGATACCGCGAACCTGACCCTCGCGACGCGCGAACAGGTGCGCGCGGGCGCCGAACTTTACGACACCGGCGGTAACAGCGTCGGCACGGTGCAGAGCGTCGAAGGCGACACCGCGGTCGTGGTCCGCGGCGGCAAGCTCTACAATGTGCCGATCGCCCAAATCTATCATGGCGCGGTGGGTGCGACCCACGGCCTCGTCACCAAATTGTCGAGCGCCGAAATCCAGGCGCGCACCACCGCCGCGATCGAATCGCGCTGAACGAAACTAGCCGCGGCGACCCCTTGCCATAAGGGACGTGGCCGCGCTGGGGGGAGCCGGGTGCACTCGGCTCCCCGCCTTGGAAATTCGGAAGACCGCATCGCGCCAGCGATCGGGGAGGGAGCCGGGACACCGGCTCCCTTTCGTCGTTATGATGCCGCACGGGGTTTTGCCGCACCCGCAAATGAAAATGGCCCGCCCCAGGGGAGGGGGCGGGCCAGTTCGGTGCCGGGCGCCCGATTGCGCTGCCGGCCCTCTGTTATCTCGCCTAAACTATTCGGCCTCTTCGAACAGCTCGACCGCGTTCGCGGCGTTCGCCGACAGGCGGACCGTGTCGCCCTCGACCGCCGCGACCAGACCCGCGGGCAGGTAATGATGCTTGCCGTCGCCGCTGTCGGCCTTGGTCAGCTTGATCCGCTCGCCGTCGAGATGGTCGACGGTGCCGACGTGGACGCCGTCGGCGCCGACAACGTTCAGGCCTTCCTTGATCGCGCTATGGTCATGCTCTGCCATCGTCATTCTCCTTGCCGCTCCGGGAAGGGGGAGCTTCGCCATCATACGCGCGGAAAGCGAGTCGGCTCCATATCCCGAGGTAAGGCGCCCGAAAGCCGCGCCCGCTTTCTATCGCGCCGCCGTCCCGAACGATTAGCACCAGGGGCGCCGCCGCCCCTCCCATGGCCGCGCCAGCCCTTCCGCGACGAGCACCGACCCGACGCTCGTCCCGCCGCGCGTCACGATGCGCAGGCTGCGGCCGTAGCGGTCGGTGTCGCGCCCCGCGCTTTCCAGACTGAAGGCGCCGGCATTCAGCCATGTGCGGAGCCGTTCGGTCGCGGCGTCGCCGAGCGCCGCCTCCTCGGCGCAGCGCGCGGGATGCGTTTCGGGGGTGTCGATGTCGGCGATGCGATATTTGTCGCCCGCGAACCAGAAGGTGTCGCCGTCGACGACGCAATTGCGGCCGCCGCCGCTGTGGCAGAGCGCGAAGCGCGCCGACAGCGCGTCGCGCCCCGCCGCGCCTTCGCCGCCCGCAAGCACGGATATCGCGGGCGCGGGCCTCGCTTCGGTTCCGCCCGGAAAGCCCTGAAAGGTCGCGAACACAGCGACGAAGGCGCCCGCCATCGCCCGCGTCAGCCACAGCTTCGGCGGGGCGGTGCGCCGCCGGCGTGCCGGCCGCGGATCGTGAAAATCGGGTCTGGGCATGCGGCGACTCTAGCGTTGTGGGCTCAGCAAAATCCCGGCGAGGCCGCTCCGCTTTGACCGGCAAAGCAGGTCAATCACGCCCGCTACGGCGCCGTTCTGATCCTCAATCCAGGGGGATCAGGGCGCGCCGCGCGGCGCGTCGTCCTCGACCCCGCCCTCGCCAAGCTCATCATCCTCGTCGTCGTCGCTGCGTTCGCCGCGATAGGCGTCCATGTCGATCCGCCCCGACCGTTCCATCTGACGCATATGGTCGACCAGATCCTGAACATCGTCGCTGGCGTTCCCGTTGCCGACCTTGTCGCTGTCTTCCTGCGGCCGGTCGCGGCGCGCGGCTTCGGCAACGCTCTGCGCCTGCGCCTCCTCGTCGTCCTGCTCGCGATTGCGCGCTTCGGGGGCTTCGTCGGCTTGGGCCTCTGCTTTGCGGGGATCGTCGATCATGGCCGGCTCCTTTCAGGGGACAGCCGGGAAACGCGCAGGGTGTCGCGGCCGTTCCTCAGGCGGCGGCCGTCAGTATTTTCGTCTCGATCACGCGAATGAAAACCTCGGGATCCTGCGCCCCCGGGATCAGCATCCGCCCGCCGAGGATGAAAGCGGGCACGCCGGTGATATTCTGGTCGGCCCAATAGGCTTCTTCGGTGCGCACCATCTCGGCGAACTCGTCCGACGCCAGGATCGCCGCCGCGCGCGCGCGGTCGAGCCCCACCGACACCGCTACATCGGCGAGCACCGCATGATCGCTCACGTCGCGATTGTCGGTGAAGTGCGCGGTGAACAACGCGAGCTTCAGCGCGGTCTGCACGCCCGTCGCCGCATCCTGCTCGGGCTCCTCGAGCGCCCCCGCCCAGGTCAGCAGGCGGTGCGCATCGAAGCTGTTGCGCACGCGGCTTTCGCCGCTGCGATTAAAGGTGAAGCCGAGATCGGCGGCGACCCCCGCCATCTTGCCGCTGTTCGCGCGGCTCTGCTCGGCGCTGATCCCATATTTGCGCATGACGTGCGCCGCGGTGTCCTCGCCCTCCGCCGGCATATCGGGGTTCAGCTCGAACGGATGCCACTGGACGCGGAAATCCAGCCGCCCCGCAAAATGGTCCATGACCTTACGGAACTTCAGCCAGCCGATGATGCACCAGGGGCACATCACGTCGGACACGATGTCGACGCTGAGGCGCGGTACGCGCGGTTCGGTCAAATTTCTTCTCCTGCCGGCACGCGCCGCCGCACTCAGTCGGAACGGCGATCCTTGCCCGTCCGCCGATCGCCCTTGCGGCGATCCGGCCCTTTGTAATTCGGGTCTTCGGTTGTCCGGCGGTCACTCGATCGCCGCTCCGAACGCGCCCTTTTGTCCTCATCGCTAGCCATACGCTTCCTCCCACCACAAAGGAAAACGGAAGCGACCCGGCGCGCAATAACTCATAAAATGGTTAAAAAGACAAGCAACGGCGGGATTAGGCCGTTTGCGGGTGGGTCGGCGTTGGGTGGATACGAGACAGGCAGTTTGGCAGTCACCTCCTCGAATAGCGGAGATCCCCGATGCGCATCAGCTCACGCGAATGGGCTCAACGCGCCCATTGGCCAATCGCCATATTACGTCCTGCGGAACGGGCAAACCGAGGGCATCATCCTTGGTCAGACCTAGATAAGCTCCCCGAATGAGGCGCCCCACTAACCCATGCGACACGGCCAGTACGACGCCTTGCAAGCTATCCAGCCATTGGGTCACTCGCGCCATCGCAGCATCGTAGCATTCGCCATCAGGTGATCGGAAAAACCAGTCGAATGGGGTCGTGCCGTCCAATCGCCCCGGCCACTGGGCGTCTATGTCCATATGGGTAAGACCGTCCCACGAACCAACCGAAACCTCGGCAATTCGGGACTCCCATTGGGGCTCCGGAAATTTTCCGAAAGTTTTGATTATGGCGATGGTTTCGCGCACTCGGCCCAACGGACTTGCTGCCAACACATCTATCTCGGCCGCCACTGCGGCAAGGCGCCGTCCATATGCGGCGGCCTGTGCCACACCCTTTTCTGTCAGGCGTGAGTCGAGCTTTCCTTGAAACCGGCCGGAGGCGTTCCATTCGGTTTCGCCATGCCGAACCAGATAAATTTCCTTTTTCGACGACATAGCCACGGAACACCTTCCACTTTTGGTTCCGGGACTCTTACAAAGGCCACTCTACGGCCGCCACTAACATCCTCCTGCCAATGTTCCGCTCATCGACGCCTTGCCGAACAATTCATGGATCAGATCATCTGAAACGACCCGCTCTTCTCAAAAGCGGTAAATGCCTCGACACTTCGACGCATATTCTCAAGCATCGGGGGCAGGTCGTCCGGGCGATACCATTGCAGATCCAGCGTTTCCGATCCGTCGGCGGTTACATCGCCGTCAAATTCGGTCGCGTAGAACATCATGACGAAGAACTGGCAAACATCGCCGTTCGGAAAGCGCACCGTCTCATATTCCGGATCGCTGCCGAAACCAAAGGGCACCGGGTTTCGGATGCGAAGTCCGGTCTCCTCGAGCGTCTCGCGGACGACCACCTCCGTCAAATCCTCGCCCTCCTCCGCATTTCCCCCGGGAAGACCCCACACGCCGAAGTCGCTTCGATGTTGCAGGAGGATCGATCCATCGCCGCGGACTATCACGACGCGCGCCCCCGGAACCAGCAGACACCGGCTCCCGACGAGCGAACGCAGCTTTCCAAGATAGCTGTCCGCGAAACTCATTGGACTGCCCGCTACCCAGCGTCGACGGGCACCGCATTATCGACCGCCGCGACCGGCCGCGACAACACCCACCAGCTTCCGACCATCAACAGCACGGTCAGCGCCTCGATGATCATCGCCTGGACGATCCCCGTGTTCACCGCATCGCCGCTCGCCACCCCGAACAAGCGGCCGGCAAGCGCGGTGCCGTACAGCGCGGCGGGCACGAGCAGCGCGCGCAGCCAGCCCGGCACCAGCGCGCCGATCGCGGCGGCGCCAGCGGCGACAAGGAAAAAGGCCGACAGGTCGGCGCGGATCGTATTGGTCGCCGGGCCCTCGACGACTATGCCAAAGGTCTCGGTATAGCTCGCGGGGTCGAACAACCCGCGTGCGCCAACAATGACGAAGAACAGCGCCCAAAGCAGGACGGCGCCGCGCAAGACCCAATTGACCATCATTTTTCTCCCCAATTTACCGACAGGCTGCGGCATCGGGGCAAAAAGTGCAATCTATTCCGGGTTAAACATCGTCCGCCGCGAACGTCTCTTCGATCCAGCCGCCGCCCAGCACGCGCGAATTGTCGGCGGCATCGTACAGCACCGCCGCCTGCCCCGGCGCGACGCCATATTCGGCCTCGGCAAAGATCAGCCGATCGCCCGCGACGCGCGCCGGCACCGGCTTCGCCATGCTGCGCACCTTCGCCAGCACATCGCGCCCGTCGACCGCGCCCAGCCAGTTCGCCTCGCCCAGCCGCGCGCCCGACACCGCGAGCGCGCGCCGCGGCCCGACGACGACGGCTTTCGTCGCGGCTTCGAGGCGCACCACGTACAATGGTTCGGCCTGCCCGCCGATCTCGATCCCGCGCCGCTGCCCGACGGTATAATGAATCAGGCCCTTGTGCGCGCCGAGCACGGTGCCGTCGACATGGACGATGTCACCCTGGTCGTCGGCCTCGGGGCGCAGCTTGCGCACCAGCGTCGCATAATCGCCATCGGGAACGAAGCAGATATCCTGGCTGTCGGGCTTGCCCGCGACGCCGAGCCCGAGGTCGCGGGCGATCTCGCGCACCACGCTCTTCTCAAGGCCGCCCAAGGGAAAGCGCAGGAAGTCGAGCTGGTCCTGCGTCGTCGCGAACAGGAAATAGCTCTGGTCGCGCGCCGGATCGACCGCGCGGTGCAGTTCGGCGCCCTGCGGCCCCATCATGCGGCGGACATAATGGCCCGTCGCGAGGCAATCGGCGCCGAGTTCCTTGGCGAGCCGGAACAGGTCGGTGAACTTCACCCCCATATTGCAGCGCACGCAGGGGATCGGCGTCCGGCCCGACAGATATTCGTCGGCGAACTGGTCGATCACCGTGTCGCGGAAACGGCTTTCATGGTCATAGACATGATGCGCGAAGCCCAGCCGGTCGGCGACCGCGCGCGCGTCGCGGATGTCCTGCCCCGCGCAGCACGCACCGACGCGCTTCGCCTTGGCGCCATGATCATAGAGCTGGAGCGTCACGCCGATCACCTCGGCGCCCGATCGCGCGGCGAGCGCGGCGACGACGCTCGAGTCGACTCCGCCCGACATCGCGACGACGATTCGCCGGTCCTTCAGCGGCATCGTCAGCTGAAAGTCGGCCTGGGCAAGCCCGGCAGGGGAAGGAATCGCCTCGATCATGGTCGGCGCCATCTAGGGACGCGAATGCAAAAAAGCCAGCTTTTCCGCGCAAAGTGTCAAGATATTGACGGGGGTTAAGCTTCGCTAACAGGTTCTGAAACGGGCATTTACGGGACCTTAGCTCCTCTGGCCTAGACGAGTCGCATGAACTTCGTTCCGTCCGATCTTCCGCGCATCGCCGGTGCGGCCAAGCTGTCAAAGCCCGGCTTCGACATCATATTGGCCGTGTCCAGCGCGCGCCAGGCCGCCCTGCCGACGGTGCGGCAGCTCAGGACGCAGGCGCATCGCGAACGCCATGCGGCGAAGCTTAACGCCGTGCGCCACATATTTTGCGGGACGCGCACACGGGCGGAACAAAAAGCCCCGCGCGTCGTTCGCTTCTTCGATTTATCCGACGATGCGAACGCCCTGCCCGAAACTATGAACGGCCTGTTTACCAGAGGATTTCAGCCGATGTTGAATCCCTCGGATCTAGATATGAATGCGTCGGACACACCCCCCTCCGACGGTAAAAATGTGGAATGACTATGATCGAGAATCAGAAAATCCGGCCCGCACAGGTTATCGGCCCCCTCGGGGAGCCGTTGACGCTGGACTCGCTGCCGCCCCCGTCGACGACCCGCTGGGTCGTTCGCCGCAAGGCAGAGGTCGTCGCGGCCGTTAACGGCGGGCTCCTGTCCGTCGACGAAGCGTGCGAACGCTATGGGCTGACCCTCGAGGAATTTGCCGGCTGGCAGCGGTCGATCGACCGCAGCGGCATGCCCGGACTGCGCGTCACGCGCATCCAGCATTATCGCGACCTCTACGAGCGCCAACAGCGCTTCTAAAGGCCGCGGGACCGGACCAGACATGAGAGAGGGCGCTTCGGGCGCCCTCTTTTTTTGCCTGCCGCACAGGGAATGGCAAAAGCCGCAGCGATCCCGGCCAGCCTTAACAACACCCATATCGGAAAAGAAATCAACGTGATTTCATGTACTTGACAATTTCATTGCAACCCTTGCGTTCACCCTGCGTTAAGCCCCCAAGTCAACTTTGGGAGTCATTCAATATGCGTAAGATGTTCATCACCCTCGCCGCTACCTCGGCCCTCGCGCTCGGCGCCTGCCAGAGCCCGGCTGCCGACAAGGTCGAGGATCAGGCCGAAGCCAAGGCCGACGTGATCGACGAGCAGGCCGACGCCATGCCCGAGGGCGCGGCCAAGGAAGCAACCGAAGCGAAGGCCGACGCCGTCGAAGCCGCCGGCGAGGAAAAGGCCAACGCGATGGACGATAGCGGCGAGATCGCCCCGTCAGAAACCGGCGCTATGGCGCCGGCCGACCCCGCCAAGAAGTAAGGGCTGCCTCCCCTAAAGGGCAGGGTGAAGGGCGCCGGTTGATTCCGGCGCCCTTTATCGTGCGCGGCCTATTTTCGCGGAACCTGTGATCTCGATCACCCCCGCCCCGCGCAATCGCGGATATTGACCCTGAATGGGACGGGAACTCGCTTTTAAGCGAACCATTTCACGGACCACCCTCCCGCCGCTACCAGCGACCCAGGGCGGCGGGAGGGACTAGCCCCCGGCCTCTTCGAGCAGGCGCAGCACATCCTGCACCCCCGGCGCGTCGTCATCGGCGCGCAGCGCCGCGATCGCCGCCGCGACGTCGAGCCTATAGTCGGCGACCCCCGCCGACTCGCCCGCCCACGCCGCATCCATCGATTTCACCAGCCGCCGCGCGGCGGCATTTTCCGACAACATATGCACCTCGAGCGTGTCCAGCCCCTCGGCATGGCAATGGACGAGCAGCGCCGCGGTCATCATCCGCGCCAGCCCCCGCCCCTGGAATGCGTCGAGCACCGCGATCGAAAATTCGCCCACCGGCCCGTCGTGCCGGTGGCGCACCGCATGCACCGCGCCGATCGGCGGCTGCCCCGGGCATTCGGTGCAGATCGCGCCCCACGCGATATGGTCGTGCCCGTCGACATCGGCGAGCCGCTCGACCACCGCATCGGGCAACACCGGCGCGGGCGAGAAAAAGCGCAGATAGCGCGACTCCGCCGACAGCTTCGCAATCCCCTCGCGGATCAGCGGCGCATCGTCGGGGGTGATCGTGCGCAGGCACACCGCGGTGCCATCGTTCAGCGTGCAGTGCACCGCGATATCCTCGATCCGCGGCGCCACCCGCGCCCCTGCCTGCTTGTCCATCCCGGTCATCGCGGCCTCCTGCCCGCGCACGATAGGGGCGCCGCGCCCCGCCCGCAATCCACCGCTTGGCGGCGCGCCCTACGCATTTTCCCCGCGTCATATCGGTGAAATGTTGAAAGCCGAACCGCCCTTAACTTTGGTAATGTTGCACCTCGAAGTCGAAAAGGTTGCACGTCTGTGATCCACGCCCACCCGGACAGCGGCACACGCTATGAAGTGCTCGGCGACCGCCTCGCGCGGCTGCGCCAGGCCAGGGGGCTCAGCAAGACCGAAATCGCCGGCCGGCTCGGCGTCACCGTCACCTCGATCTGCTATTGGGAGCAGGGCCGCTCGCGCCCCCGGCTCGCGCGGCTGGAGGCGCTCGCCGACCTTCTCGGCACCTCGCCGACCGAGCTTTTGAGCCGCGACAGCGCGCCGGGCAGCGACCATCTTTCGGACCTCGTCACCCGCATGCGCGCCGAAATCGCCCACGCCGCGGGCACCACCCCGTCGAAGGTGCGCATCACGATCGAGATGTAGGCGCGCTGCGCCGCCACCCCCTCCCCCTTCGTCGCCCCGCCCCTGACACGGGGCGGCGTTGGGCGCGTACCGCCCTCCTCTCGTCCCCTCACCCCCTTTCGTCATCCTCGAACGAGACTAGTGGCTCGTTCGACTTGATCCGGGATCCAGCTAACCGTGCGCAAATGGACCCCGGATCAAGTCCGGGGTGACGACGCGGAGGGGGTCCAATTTTCCGCTTTCCTACATTGTTCCCATATGGTTCGTTTATGAAATTCAAACGAACCACAGGAGCCAAGCCCGTGAAACAGGAAATCCTCCCGCCCCTCCCCGCCGTCATCGACGCCGAGGCCGACCCCGCGATCGACGCCGATGATCTGCCCGAAGAACTCGCCTTCACCCCCGTCGAACAGCGCACCAAGCGCTGGACCGGCATCACCGCGCAGAAACAGCGGATGTTCATCGCCCACCTCGCCGCGACCGGCGCGGTGAGCATGGCGGCGAAGGTCGCGGGCCACTCGACCTCGGCCTTCTACCAGCTCCGCAAACGCGACGACGCGGACAGCTTCGCGGCGGCGTGGGACCGCGCGGTCGAGGCGGGCGCGCGCCGCGTCGCCGACCTGCTCATGGAATATGCGATCTATGGCGTGCCCGAGACGATCTCGAAGGAGGGCCGCGTCATCCTCGAACGCCGCCGGCCGCACATCCGCGCGATGCAGCATATCGCCGCGAGCCGCTTCCCCGAACGCTTCGGCGGCATCAATCCCGTCGACGCCCCCGCCACCGCGGTCCCGCACGCGATCCGCCGCCTGCGCGAGAAATGGCAGGCCGAGTGGGAGGCCGAGCGCCAGGCGCGCCTGATGGAACGCAATGCCCGCGCGAACCGGCAGGACACCGACCTCGACGACCGCCTCCGCATCATCCGCACCGCCTATCAGCGCAAGATTTCGCACGACCCGGTCAAACGCGCCGCGTGGGACCTGCTCACCGGCCCCGGCACCGATTGGGCCGCGGTGCGAAAGGCCGACGCCTATATCAACCCGCAGAAGCACGAATGGCACATGCACCACCCCGACATGATCGTCCCGCTGTCGGCCGGAGCGGGCAATGTCGACTGGCAGGAAGCCGAGGGCGGCGACCTGTCGAACCCCGCCCCGCCGCCCGCCGGCCATGTCCGCTGGACCGAGGGCGGCGAAGAGGACGAGCTGTGGTTCGAGCGCTTCGAGGAGCATATGATCGAGGGCGAGGCCGGCGAAAGCGACCTCGCCAGCGGCAAGATCACCCGCGGCGACATGCGCATGGCCGCCCACACCGTGCGCGAGCGCGCCGAAGCCTGGCAAGCGGCGCGCCAGCCCGTGATCCAGCACCCCCACGGCTTCCTCGCGGACACCAGCCTCAGCGGCGGCGGCACCGGCCGCGAACGCGACACCGCCCGCCGCCGCATCGAGCGCGCGATCGCCGAGCTGGAGCGCGAATGGAACGCCGCCTATTGCGAGGAAAGCTGGGCGGAATGGAAGGCGGGAACCGCGGCACCCACCGCACGCCAGGCGGAGGGCGAAGCATGAGCCTCGAACGCCGCATCCGCGAAGCCCGCCCCCACCCCGAAGCCGGCACCGCCCGCTTCGGCCGCAGGGTCGAAAGCATATGGTCCAGCCGCGCGAACCCTATGGCGGCTGGGTCTCCTACGAAGGCTTCGAACCCGAAAAAGCCCAGACCTGCCTCTCGGTCGGCCGCCTGATCCACGACGATGATTGCATCAAAGTGCTCGCCGGATCGGCGACGATTGTCGGTGACGAGGAACGGCTGATGCTGAGCGGTGTGATCGAGATTCCGGCGCGGTGGGTGGCGCGGATTGTGCGGTTGGGGGAAGATTCAATTCAGAAACCCGATTCGGGTTAATCCATACCTAGGTTTAAGTAAAGCGCTGCGGCATATGAGGGCTGAAGCGTGACAAAGTCGATTTTTACCTCCGAATATAGGCATCTGGTGAGGCTTTTAACCGAAGCGCGAACCAGCACTGGAGTCACTCAGGCAGAATTGGCCCGCCGCCTTCATCAACCGCAATCCTACGTTTCAAAGTATGAGCACTGCGAACGGCGCCTGGATGTCGCCGAGCTGCTCGCGATTTCGCGTGCGCTCAATTTGCGAGCGTCGAAATTGGTTCTTCAGATTGAGGAGGATATGGATAAATGAGTGACTTCCCAACGCTTGATCCCGAAAAGCTGCTGCCAAAAGACGATCGCGAGTGGGGGGAGGGAGATTGGCATGTGCTGCTCGAATGGCTGATCGGGAGCGGGCTGCTTACAGCGAAAGAGATAGCTGCTTTGGTTCTGGGACACCTCAATCCATCACAGGTCGGCACGTCAATCGCTTCGAAGAAAACATTTCAGGCCAACTATCCTCCGCGGAAAACCTGGCAAGCAGTACGTCAATGGCACTTCGAACAACACGGCAAATGCACCGATTGCGGAACACGATTGGAGCTTCAAGCTGACCATGTTGAGACTCGGCAACACTTTGGTGACGCGGCTGATAGACTGGAAAATATGGTGCTACGGTGCCGGCGGTGCAACGTCATTCGACGCCCCTCACATGCGAAAGGAGGCCTTACGCATTTAACGGCGGAAGCTGCTCTAATGTGGCTGCTCCTCGTAAAACGCCCCTCGACTTATCAGGAATATCAAGATCTTTGCCGAGCATATGGTTTAACGATGGCAGACATCCGATTCCAAGAGGCTTGGGCAATGGCCAAATGGCTTCAACGGGAAGATAGGTATGAAATTGCACCGGAATCGCGCTTCTGACCAGCCATCCCGCAGGTCAAAAGGACAGCGATTGTTGCTCCTCGGCTCTCATCCGTAAACCAAGCTCGACAAAATCTGGATCGCGTTCAATCGAGATGCTTCGCAGGCCGTGCCTTTCCGCTACGCGACCCGAGGTCATGCTCCCGGCAAACGGATCTAGAATGCACGCACCCGGCTGCAAAAGTGAGGTCATTATTTCGGGGAGAGCGTCAGGAAACGGCGCAGTATGGCCGTGGACATTGCGCCCTCCGACCATCTTAACAACTGGTTTGGCCCGAACATATTCGGGTAGTTGTGATGCAGCCCGGATCGCCCCATCTCCAGGCTTGGCAAAAATCAAAATATGTTCCCAGCAATTGAACGGCGCCTGATAGTAGGGCGAACTATTGCCTCCATTATATCCTCGCTTACCTTCGATCTCGCCCTTGTCCCACACGATATTTCCCATCATCCAAAAACCGGCCGAACGGAAAGCCTGGACAGTAAGCGCACTCAAGCACAATCTCTTATCACCCATCGCTGAATAAGTTATTGTCCGATCGTTATCGAAATAATCGAATATGTTATATAGATATAGAGATCCCGGTTTTAAAACTCTAAAAACACCTCTTGCGATATTAAACATATCATACATATGGCAATAGATATTGTCCCACTGAGCATATTCTCTGGCATTGTAATATGGCGGAGAGGTGATCGCGCCATCAACTGACGATTCCTCCAGTAACTGAAGCGCCGCATAGGAATCTCCTTGCAGGACAAGGAAACTATCGTCGCCCTTCTCAATGACGCCCGAGCGATCTGCAGTTCTCTTGTGAACTAAAAACCGATTGAAAAAGGGCATTTGGATGAAATTTTCGAACTGCCCAGATGAGGCTTCAGGGACATCGCCCAGCCTTACGCACCGGCCAGCAATGGCTTTTGGCGTACCTACCCCGATAACGGTTACAGTATCGCCTGCGATAGAATAGTGCCTGACAACCATTTCCAAAACCTCGTCGAAGGTGGCGGTCACGACATCTCGACGCCACATTCGGATAAAGCTTGACGGAATGGCACTTTGCTCATCTTCCAGAGCTCGCTGCTTAAGCAGACTCAAGAACGAATATCGCTTGCCTCGATTAGATTTACTCCGATCAGGGCAAATGTAATTTTGGCATTCCCAACTGCGCACACCCAATGAAGAATAGGAGTTGCCTTGCACGTTGATAGAGCGGCATGCTGGACAAGGGAGCGGCATTTCGTCCCGACAGTTTTTTTGAAAAACTAAAAGCCGCTTCGCTGGAATCCCTTCCTTATCTGAGCGAATAACAAAGCAATCCAGAAAGGTAAAACCCCCGTTTACCGTACTGAACTCTCCCGCCGCTGCATTTATCTCCTTGATATAGTCCCGAGTCTCGACTTCTATTGATGATCTCTGGAAATAACCTTTCTCTAGCTTCTCAGATACAAATCGCTCCGCATATAGCGTGGCATCGGCTACCAATTCCCATGCGCGAGGACGCCCCTCGATTTCTATATCGTCAATTAATATACAAAGAAATCCATGATTATTTATTTTATCATAGGATTTATTGATGAGCGTTAGAACCCGCTCTCTAAGATTTTCATAATCCGACTCCGCCCAATTTTGGTCGACACATGCCAACCACAATGCATTTTCGCGATTGAATAGATATTCTCGACCGTTGGAAAGTGATTGCCAAAAATCGACGTGATACGTCGATCCATCTTGGATGAGAGCCGCGTGCATTGCATGTCGTTCGAAAGATTCGAAAAAGAAGCCAGAGAACATCGCCTCTAGCATTCGATCGGTCATCGTGTGATCGACCTTTTTAAGCCGCGGGTTGGTGGTCTGCCTGCACTCGACCGTCAGCGCACTCAAAGCGTCCATGTCACTGACTGGCAGTTCGCTTGTCAAAATCGAAACAAGCGCAGGAAACGCCTCCGATTTCGGCTCAACCATAGATTTGACTGCTTCCCAATCCCCTCTGTTCAAATATTCGACAATATCCTTCTTCTCTCGATAATTGAAAATGATCCCGCCCGAAGCAGCCAAGTCGTATAGCTTTTGAGCCCTTTTTGAATTGAGCTTCAATTTGCTTTTAATGCTGTAAAATAGCCCTTTTTCTCGCTCCGGCGCTGGCTTCAGCGCACTATGGTCAATCCTTTCGACCAGTTTCAAGCACTGCTCGCGGAGTTCAGTTTTCAATCGGAAAGAATGATCCAGGATGCGCGTGAATTCGCCAATGAGCATGCCAACGACCGCGCTGGGGTCGTCGCTATTTCCAACATGCTGATTGGGCTCCGTAATTTGCTCGACGGATGCCGGAGGCAAATCCGTAACTTCGTCGGGCGGAAAAAGAGCGTCAAAATGAGCGAGCGCACGTTCGGCAACGGGATGAGCCATGATGCTCCCTTTTGATTTACGCAAACGCAATGGAACGTTTGATGAACATAAAGTCAAGCGATCTCGTGCGCCGCTAGGTCGCGATACGTCCAGACTGGACTAATTCTCCCCTCGCGGGATAGGCCCCCTACTCCTCCCCCATCCGCAGCGCTGCAATAAACGCCTCCTGCGGAATGTTCACATTGCCATATTCGCGCATGCGCTTCTTGCCCTCTTTCTGCTTCTCCAGCAGCTTCTTCTTGCGGGTCGCGTCGCCGCCATAGCATTTGGCGGTCACGTCCTTGCGCAGCGCGGCGATGGTTTCGCGGGCGATCACCTTGCCGCCGATCGCGGCCTGGATCGGGATCTTGAACATGTGGCGCGGGATCAGGTCCTTCAGCCGCTCGCACATGCCGCGGCCGCGCGTCTCGGCGGTGCCGCGGTGGACGATCATGCTCAGCGCGTCGACCGGCTCGTTGTTGACGAGGATGCTCATCTTGACGAGGTCGCCGGGGCGGTGGCCGATCTGGTGATAGTCGAAGCTCGCATAACCGCGACTGATGCTCTTCAACCGGTCATAGAAATCGAACACGACTTCGTTGAGCGGCAATTCATAGGTGATCTGCGCGCGGCCACCGACGTACGTCAGGTTCTTCTGGATGCCGCGGCGGTCCTGGCACAGCTTGAGGATCGGGCCGAGATATTCGTCGGGCACGTAAATCACCGCCTCGATCCACGGTTCCTGGATCTCGTCGATGCGGTTGGGGTCGGGCATGTCGGCGGGGTTGTGGAGCTCGATCTCCTTCGCCGCCTCATTCTTCGTGTGGCCGAGCTTCAGCTTGTACACCACCGACGGCGCGGTGGTGATCAGGTCGAGGTCGTACTCGCGGGTCAGCCGCTCCTGGATGATCTCGAGGTGCAGCAGGCCGAGGAAGCCGCAGCGGAAGCCGAAACCGAGTGCGGCCGAGCTTTCCATCTCGAAGCTGAAGCTCGCGTCGTTGAGGCGGAGTTTCTGGATGCTCTCGCGCAATTTTTCGAAGTCGTTCGCGTCGGTCGGGAACATGCCGCAGAAGACGACGGGCTGGACTTCCTTGAACCCCGGCAGCGCCTGCGCCGCGGGCTTTTTCGCGTCGGTCACGGTGTCGCCGACGCGCGCCTGCGCGACGTCCTTGATCTGCGCGGTGATGAAGCCGATTTCGCCGGGGCCGAGCTCGCTGAGCTGCTCGATCTTCGGCGTGAAACAGCCGACGCGGTCGATCAGGTGCGTGGTGCCCGCCTGCATGAACTTGATCTGCTGACCTTTTTTCAGCACGCCGTCGACCACGCGGATCAGGATGACGACGCCGAGATAGGGGTCGTACCAGCTGTCGACGAGCATCGCGACGAGCGGCGCGGCCGCGTCGCCCTTCGGCGGCGGGATGCGCGTGACGATCGCTTCCAGCGCTTCCTCGATGCCGATGCCGGCCTTCGCGCTGGCGAGCACCGCGTCGTCGGCGGGCAGCCCGATGATATCCTCGATCTCGGCCTTCACCTTGTCGACGTCGGCTGCGGGCAGGTCGATCTTGTTGATCACCGGCACGATCTCATGGTCGTGCTCGATCGACTGATAGACGTTGGCGAGCGTCTGCGCCTCGACCCCTTGCGCGGCGTCGACGACGAGCAGCGCGCCCTCGCACGCCGCGAGGCTGCGCGACACTTCATAGGCGAAGTCGACGTGGCCGGGCGTGTCCATCAGGTTGAGCTCATACGTCTCACCGTCGTGCGCCTTATACTTCAGACGCACCGTCTGCGCCTTGATCGTGATCCCGCGCTCCTTCTCGATGTCCATATTATCAAGGACTTGCGCCGACATTTCGCGCGCGGTCAGCCCTCCGGTGAACTGGATCAGCCGGTCGGCAAGCGTCGACTTGCCATGGTCGATGTGCGCGATGATGGAGAAGTTGCGGATATGGGACAGAGGCGTGGTCATGCGCCGCGCCCTAGCAGCGGAAAGCCGCGCTGTCAGCAGGGGAAGCTACAGCGCCAGCCAGCGCTGGCAATCGTCACGAACGCGAGGATCGCCGTCGGCCATTCCGCGCTCCAGCACCGCAGCCCGTGCGCTGCCCTCTTCCACCGCCGCCAGCGCCCCAATCGCATTCGCGCGCACCCTTGGCACCGGGTGCGCCTTCGCGAACTGCTCCGCCACATCCTTCCCATTCCCGGTCAAATGCACCGCGCAGCGGAGCAGCATCTCGCTGCTCGTCAGCGTTGGGCGCTTGGCGATCCTGCCATGCTCCAGGTCGACGATATATTGGTCGCGCCAGGGGACGTGCTCGCCCTCGTCCATGATGTTGAGGCTAACCGAGAGGCTTGGCGGGGGAAGCTGGCTGTGGATGTCGCGGTGGGCGCGGTAGAGCATCATCTTGCTTTGGCTCAGCTGGCTGCGCTCGACGAATTTAAGGTCAAGCGGCTCGCCGAGGCGGCCGTCGACGGTTTCGGGGTCGTAATCATAATAATCGCTGACATAGCCGGGGCCGAAATAGCCGGCAGTGAGGAAGTGGAAATTATGGTCGTGCGGGACGCCGTAGGAGAAGGCCGCGGGGCCGCTCGCGGTGTAGGCGGCGTCGCGCTCAGAGGGCCACATGTTGGCGCGGAGGTAAAAGCCGCGCGAGCTGCGGTGGAGGAGAAAGACCTGCGCCGTATAGCGGTTGAGTTCAAGCTGGTCGGTATAGCTCGCCTTGAGCGCGTCGATCACGCGGTCGGCGAGGAAGTCGGGGTTGCGCGACAAGCCGGCGAGGAGGTCGGTGCAGCGCGCGATGCTGTCGTCATCAGTGAGGTCGACGCCGCTTTCGTCGAGGCGCGCGGTCACCTCCTCGATATCAAGCGCGGGGCCCGCGGGCGGATCGATCAGGCGGGGCATGGGGTCGGATCCTTTGCACAAGGCGCCGGTTTGGGGGTGGAGGGCGCCGGGCTTGCGCAAGGCCCCGGCCCTCCACCCCCCTCCCGCCCCGTCTCACCGGAAGGCAGGGAGAAGAGCGCGCGCGTCGCCACGGCGGCGCGGCGAACCTCGGGATGCGGATCGCTCGCCGCCATCGCGCCGAGATGCGGGAGCGCCGCCGCGGGATCGAGCGCGACGAGTTCGCGCATCGCGTTCCAGCGCGCGGCGAAATCCTCGCTCGCCGTCTCGGCGACGAAGAGCGGTGCGGCGTCGCTGCGGCCGAGTTGGCGCAGCAACGCGAGCGCCATTTGACGGAAGCTGCTGTCGCGACGCGACGCACTGACGTGCGTCAGGCACCCGCTTGCGATGTCATAGGCGCGGATCGGAAGCCGCGACGGCGGCTGGACGGCGAGTTCGAGGAAGAGGATGTCGCGGCGGGCGCCCGCATGCTCAAGCGTGAAACTTTGGCGCGCGGTGTCGAGCATCAGCGTCTCGCCTGTCCGCAGCGGACGCGGCGGCTGGCTGTGGCACGGCGCGGCGCCCTTCGCGGTGAATCCGCCGGCTTCTTCGGCCGTGCTGACCGCCACCGCGTGCTCCGTAAGCTCTGCGCCGCCGCAATCGAGGATGTGGATCACCGCGCGGCCGGGGATGAAGACGGCGGCGCCGGGCGCGGTCCTGTTCTCGGTGAACGGCCGCAGCTGGAGCGTCACGCGAATCGTTCCTTGATCGGCGAGGACCAGGCCGCCGCGGCCGCCATCGCCGCCGCCCATCATTCGCAACGGCGGGCGCGCAAAGGGATCGGCGGCGAGCAACGCCAGCGCCGCATCGAGCCGGCCGCTAAGCCAGCCGGTGTCGGAGAGCCAGGGAAGAAGGTGCGCTATCGCAACGTCGGCGGGGGCATCGGCGAGCGCCGCGATGGCGGTCACCAGCCCATCGGGGGCGATGTCGGCCGATTGCCACGCAGCATCGAGGTCCGCGACAGCGCGGCGCATCGCCGAACGGCGCGCGACATCGGCGCGGGGAAAATGATCGTGGCGGGATGGCATGGTGGGCACCCTCGAAAAGCGGGGGAGCGGTGGGCGCTGGATTGGCGGCGCCCACCGTTCCCACCTGAGGTCAGTCGTAGACGATCAGCGCGATGACGACGGCGATTTCGAACACCGACGGCCCCGACGATGCGCTTTCGCCAACAAGCGAGCCGAACAATCCGACTGCGGTGTCGAGCAAAGGCAGCGCCTCGATATCGATGGTTGGAAGCCCCATATTCCCCCTCCTGTCCTGACCGGCGGCGCACCTGCCGCCGGGAACAGGGCTAAGAAGACGCGCGTGCGCTTCCCAGTTAACTTATCGTAATCGCAGGTCATGTCGCTGGTCGAAGCGGGGTTGCGGCGAGATCCACCGGGAATAGGGTGGTGACGCCGCAACCGGGAGATTTGCCATGCGCCGCACCATCGCCGCCGTCCTTTGCACGCTGTTGCTCGCTGCGCCCGCGGGGGCCGAAACTCTGCTCGTCGGCAACAAGGGCGAGGATACGCTGAGCGTCATCGCGCTGGCGTCGGGGGAGGAACTGGCGCGGCTGCCGACCGGCAAGATGCCGCACGAGATCGCGATTTCGCCCGACGGCAAGCAGGCGGCAGCCGTCGCCTATGGCAGCACGACGATCGACCTGTTCGACGTCGCGAGCCGGACGAAGGTCAGGACGATCGACCTCAGCCCCAACCAGCGGCCGCACGGACTGCTGTGGCTGTCCGACGGGCGGCTGGTCGCGACGACCGAGGGCAGCGAGTCGGTCGCGATGGTCGCGCTCGATGGCAAGGTGGCATCGATTTCGACCGGGCAGAAGGGCACGCATATGATTGTCGTCGCGCCCGACAACCGCACCGCCTATACCGCGAATATCGGATCGGGGACGGTCAGCGTGCTCGACCTCAAAACCGGGAAGAAGCTCCGCGACCTGGCCATCGGCGGCAAGCCCGAGGGGATAGCGCTGACCAAGCGCGGGCGCGAGCTGTGGGTCGGCGACCTCGACGCGCCGCGGGTGTCGATCTGGAATACGAAGACCGGCAAGAAGATCGCCGAGCAGGCGGTCGACCCGGTCGCGATCCGCGTGCTCGCCAGCCCCGACGGCAGACTAGTCGCGACGAGCAACATCAGCGCGGGGACGATCAGCCTGTTCGACGCCGAAACACGCGCGCCGCTCCGGACGATCCTAGTGTCGGGGGAGCAGGCGAAGGGGCAGGTAACCTTGCTGTTCAGCGCCGATTCGAAGCGGCTCTATGCCGCCGAGACGGGGCACGACAAGGTCGCGGAGATCGATGTTGCGAGCGGCCAGGTGTTGCGGCGGATCGCGGCGGGGAAGAATGGCGACGGGCTGGCGATCGCACCTTAAGCTGTTTGGGGGCGGGATGCGGCCAAGTCGATCCGGGCGCGATTTCCATTTCGACCGCGGAGCAATTCCTCCCAAACGGGCAAACCGGCTTCGCGCAGGACAGACACCATATCCTCGGCCTCGACGGCCTCGCCGACCACCGTTTCGCCGTCCATGGTCATCAGAGCGACAAACTCGGCGCCAACGGCGATGATCTGCGTGAACTGGTCCTGGTTGATCGAAGCGGTTCCCAGAACCGGGCTTCCGCCAAACCATTGCAGGTCGATGGCGTTGTGCTCCATCAGTCTGGCCAGAAGCCATCCCACGATCCGGACCGGCTCGTCTTCCGCCTTGCTGAGATAAGTTGCCGAAAATCGCCGCAGATACATGGCCACGGCGTGTTGCAATTCGGCGGGAGTGAGATCATCCGGCTCGTCAGGCAGCGGCTGCGCCAGAATTTCATGCGCGATGCTGATTTCGTGCCTGACCCGTTTCGCTTCCTGTTGGAGACGTCCCTTTTGAATCCGTCGCTTTCCGAGCGTTTTCTCGTCGACCTCTTTCAGATAGTGGCGGAACTGGCGCACAAATGCCCACCAGACAATCATCGCCGACAGAAACAGGACGGCCCCGGCCCCGAACAGGATCCAGACCCATAGGCGACTATCGGACGAACAGCCAAAATGATCCGGCTTACACGTCCCGAATAATATCGAACTCGCCAAAATCGCAGCGGAAAGGCCGACAAGCCCCGTAATCGTGCTGCGCAAAACCCGTTTCAGCATAGAATCCTCGCGATAAGATCGACCAGAGAATTACAATCTATCTGTATAAAATGCCCTAATGCTTTCGAGCACATGTACCGAGCAGAGGATATTCCACGAAAATCGGCATCGTATATTTCGTACGGCGCGCCAGTCCGGTTGGCCGTTTACGACCCCGGAGTCACCACTCGCCGTCCAGCCACAGCGACAGACCGGATAGCCGTTCGGCGGGCGGCGCATCCACCGCATAGCGCACCGCATCGGCGCGGGCGCGGTCGAGGATTGCGGCGGGGACGGTCGCGGGGTGGAAGATATGGTCGGCCTCCCCCAACAGGCGCGCGGCGCGCAGGGTGAGGTCGTCGGGGTCGGGGCTGGTCAGGCGGATCGTTTCGAGGCGCGATGGCTGGATTGGCGCATCGCCGCCGAGCCAGGCGTCGAGCTTGTCCGCGGCATCGCCGTCGAGCGGGTCGAGCGCGCCACCTGGCGCAAGCGCGGCGTCGATCGCGCGGCGGCGGTCGGCGGCGGCGGGCCAGTGCGCTTTCATCGCCGCGCGCGCGGCGTGAAGCGCCGCGGCGAGCGCGCCGAGGCGCGCGGGGAGCAAGGCCTCGATCCGCTGGCGCACCGCCTTCGCGAGCCCTGCCGACGCGCCGCCTGTGCCGATGGCGATGGTGACGGGGGCGCGGTCGACGATCGCGGGGGTGGTGAAATCGCAGAGATCGGGGCGGTCGACGACATTGACGAGGAGGCCGCGCGCGCGGAGCGCTTCGGCCGCTGCGCGGGCTTCGGCGTCATCGTCCAAGGCGACAAAGGCGATCGTCGCGCCCTCCTCCCACGCGGGCACGATCCGTCCGCCCGCGCGCGCAATCAGCCGCGCCTTGGCATCGGCAGCCTCCCCCTCCCCGACCAGCACGACCGTGCGGCCGCGGAGGTTCAGGAAGATGGGAAGCTGTTCCATTGTCAGTCGATCCAGTCGGGCACGCGTTCGGCGGCCATGATCGTCCCCGCGGCGATCCGGTCGGCGACGACGGCATAACGGTCGCCGTCGACGAGCACCTCGGGAACGAGGCTGCGGCTGTTATAGGTCGACGCCATCGTCGCGCCATAAGCCCCCGCGCTGCAGAAGACCGCGAGGTCGCCCGCCTCGACCTTGTCGATCAGCCGGTCGCGCGCAAAGGTGTCGCCGGTTTCGCAGACCGGCCCAACGATCGACGCGGTCATCGTCTCGCCCGACGGCTTTACCGCGACGAAATCGTGCCAGGCGTCATAGAGCGCGGGCCTGGCAAGGTCGTTCATCGCCGCATCGACGATGACGAAGGGATGCGTTGCGCCGGGTTTCACCCACAATGTCTCGGTCAGCAAAATCCCCGAATTGCCTGCGATGACGCGGCCGGGCTCGAACATCAGCGTGACGTCCCAATCGCGCGTTACCCGCGCGACCATCGCGCCATAATCGGCGGGCGACGGCGGAATGATGTTATCGCCCGCCCGATACGGCACGCCAAGCCCGCCGCCGAGGTCGACATGGGTGATGCTGTGCCCCGCGGCGCGCAGGTCGGCGACGAGTTCGCCCACGCGCTTGAACGCCGCCTCGAACGGGGCAAGGCTGGTGAGCTGGCTGCCGATATGGACCGCGATGCCGCGCATGTTGAGCCCCGGCAGCGCCGACAGCCGGGCGAAGATTTCGGGCGCGACGTCGATGCCGACGCCGAACTTGTTGTCGGCCTTGCCGGTCGAGATTTTGGCATGCGTGCCCGCGTCGACGTCGGGATTGACGCGCAGCACCGCCGGCGCGGTCATTTCCTTGGCGAGCGCGATCTCCGCGAGGGCGACACCCTCGGGCTCATGTTCGATATTGAACTGGCCGATGCCGCGGTCGAGCCCCTGCGCCAGTTCGGTGCGCGTCTTGCCGACGCCCGAAAAGACGATGTCCTCGGGCGCCATGCCCGCCGCGAGTGCGCGTTCGAGCTCGCCGCCCGATACGACGTCGGCGCCATAGCCCTGCCGCGCGAGGACGCGAAGCACGCCGAGGTTGGGGTTGCTCTTGATCGCAAAGGCGAGGTGCTTCTTGGGAACGTCCTTCAGCCCGTCGCGGAACGCCTGCGCATGACGCTCCAGCGTTGCGCGCGAATAGACGTAGACGGGGGTGCCGATTTCCTCGGCAATGCGCGGCAAGGGGACATCTTCGGCGTGCATAACGCCGTCGCGAAGTTCAAAATGATTCATTGATAATAAGTCCTGAGGCTCAGCCCGGAGGCGGCAAGTCGAAATCGTCGGGTTCGCGTTGTTCGGACCGTTTGAGAAGTTCGTCGCTACGCGCGGGCCGGGCCTGCGCGTCAGGCGTCGTAAGCTCCTCCGTAGTCGGGGCGCGGGCCGCGCCGACGGGAATCACCGGTGCAGGCTGGCCTGCCACGGGCTTCAGATCTTCCTTGCTGCCGCACGCGCCGAGTAGCGCAGTTGCAGCGAGCGTTGCCATGAAGATGCGGTTCTTCGCCATCAAATCGTCCCTTCGAGCGCCGTGCGGGCCGCTGCGACGGCTTGCCTTACCCGTTCGGGCGCGGTGCCGCCATAGCTCTTGCGGCTGGCGACCGATGCCTCGACCGTCAGTGCGGCGAGCACGTCGGGGGTAACCGCCGCGTGGATCGCGACCGCGTCGGCCGCGGGCAGCGCCGACAGTTCGACGCCCAGTTCCTCGGCACGCTTCACGCAGGCACCGACGACATGGTGCGCCTCGCGGAACGGCAGGCCGTTCTCGCGCACGAGCCAGTCGGCGAGGTCAGTCGCGGTCGAATAGCCAGACGCGGCGAGCGCGCGCATGCGGTCGGTGCGGAAGGTCAGCGTCTCGATCATGCCGGTCATCGCGGCGAGCGACAGCGCAAGCGCGTCGAAGGCACCGAATACGGTTTCCTTGTCGTCCTGCAGATCCTTCGAGTAAGTGAGCGGCAGGCCCTTCACGATTACGGCGAGGCGCTGGAAGGCACCGAGCAGCATCCCCGCGCGGCCGCGTACGAGCTCGGCGGCGTCGGGGTTGCGCTTTTGCGGCATGATCGAGCTGCCCGTCGACCAGGCGTCGGGCAGGCTGATGAAACCGAAAGGCTGGCTGGCCCAGATCACGATCTCTTCGGCGAGGCGCGACAGATGGATCGCCGCGACCGACGCCGAGGCGCAAAATTCGAGCGCGAAGTCGCGGTCCGACACGGCGTCGATGCTGTTCGCCATCGGCCGGTCGAAACCGAGCGCGGCGGCGGTGGCGTGGCGATCGAGCGGGAAGCTGGTGCCGGCAAGCGCGGCGGCACCCAGCGGCGATTCGTTGAGGCGCGCCCGCGCGTCGGCAAAGCGCGAGCGGTCGCGGCCGAACATCTCGACATAGGCGAGCAGATGATGGCCGAGCGTCACCGGCTGCGCGACCTGCAGGTGCGTGAAGCCGGGCATGATGCTGCCCGCATGTTCGTCGGCACGCGCGAGGAGCGCCGTCTGGATCGCCTTCAGCCCCGCATCGATGCGCTCGCATGCGGTGCGCACCCACAGGCGGAAATCGGTCGCGACCTGATCGTTGCGCGAGCGCGCGGTGTGGAGCCGTCCGGCGGGCTCGCCGACCAGTTCCTTCAGCCGCGATTCGACTGTCATGTGAATGTCTTCGAGCGCGAGGTCGACGGGAACGCCGTTTGCGGCGAACTCGTCGGCGATCTGCGCGAGGCCGCGATCAATCACCACCGCATCGTCAGCGCCGATGATGCCCGCGGCGCCCAGCATCGCGGCGTGCGCGCGGCTCGCGGCGATATCTTCTTCCCACAAGCGCTTGTCGACCGGGATCGAGGCGTTAATCTCTTGCATGATCGCGGCGGGCCCGCCACCGAAGCGGCCGCCCCACATGCTGTTGCTATCCGGAGTATTCGCCATCCGCCGCGTCCCAAATCCGTCCCTTGCGATCCTCGCCGTGCTTCTGGCCGGATCAATCGCCGGCTGCGATAGGGAAAAGCAGCCGGACGGGCAAGCCGGGCAAGGCCAAGCAAATGTTTCGGCGGACCAAGCGAAGGGGCTCGGGAAGTTCGAGTATATCGTCGATCGCAGTCACAAGGGCGCCCCGGCACCTACTGTCGGCTTTCGCGGACCTGACGACGCCCCGATGACGCTGGCGTCGTTTCGCGGGAAGCCGCTGCTCGTCAACCTGTGGGCGACCTGGTGTGCGCCGTGCATCGCCGAAATGCCGACGCTCGACGCGCTCGCGGCGAAAAGCGCCGAGCGGATGATGGTGATCGCCGTCGCGCAGGATTTGCAAGGGGCGGAAATTGTCGACCCGTGGTTCCAGAAGGCGGGACTGAAAGCGCTGCAACCTTACATCGACCCCGAAAACGGCCTGCTCGACGCGGCGAACAGCGCGTTGCCGACAAGCATCTATTATGACGCCGCGGGGCGCGAGATCTGGCGCGTCGTCGGTGCCATCGACTGGCAGGGCAAGGAAGCGCAAGCCCTGCTGGCCGAAACCGCCTCCTGACGCAAGAAAGGGCGGACGCCCCATGACGTCCACCCTTCCCTACGACCCCGAGCAAGGTCAGGGGAACTTGGAGGCGTTTAGCCGCCGACCGTCACGCGGCCGGTGCGATAGCCCTTTTCGCGCATTTCCTTCACATAATCCTTGTCGGCATCGACGACCTCCGTCTGCCATTCATCCCACGCGTCCCAGCGGTCCTCACGGTCGGTCGAATGGCGAAGGTCGCTGGTCAGCTCCTTCTCGGCTTCGAGAATGTCGGCCTTGTAATTATACCATTGCTGGTTGACGACGCCCGCGATCGGGGAGGTGCGGATGTGCGGCGCCTCGAAACCCGGCGGCATCGCGCCATAGGGAACGGCGGCGACGGCGGCCGTCGCGGGGATCGCCATCATTGCGGCAAGGGTGGTCCATTTTTTCATCGTCCATCTCCTGATTGTCCGCCCGTTCGGGGCGGTCAGGAGAGTCAACGAAACAGATCGCGCTTTTATTCCCGGCCGAACGCCGAAATAGCACGGGTCGCGGTGGAAACGCTCATCCGGGGTGCGCTTCGTCGCCGACGGCCGAGCGAAGCAGGCCGCGAAACACGTCCTGCGCGCTGCGTTTTCCCTGCGTCACGTCATACACATCGCGTGCGATCGGCATGTCGAGGCCATGCTTCTCGGCCAGCGCGATCACCGTTGGCGCGCTCTTCACCCCCTCGGCGACCATGTTCATCCCCGCGATGATCTCGTCGATCGGGCGCCCCTTGCCGAGTTCGACCCCGACGTGGCGGTTGCGCGACAAGGGGCTGGTGCAGGTCGCGATCAGGTCGCCCATGCCGGTGAGCCCGGCAAAGGTTTCGGCCCGTCCGCCCATCGCGACACCCAGCCGGGTGATTTCCGAAAGCCCGCGCGTCATCAGAGCCGAGCGGGTGTTGTCGCCCGCGCCGAGTCCGTCGCCCATCCCAACCGCGATCGCGATAATATTCTTGAGCACCCCACCGAGCTCGCAGCCGAGCAGGTCGGTGTTGGTGTAGACGCGAAACAGCCCCGAGTGGAACACCGGCTGGAGCGCGCGCACGACGATCTCGTCCTCCATCGACAAGACACTCGCCGCGGCCTGCCCCGTCATGATTTCGCGCGCTAGGTTCGGCCCGGTGAGCACGCCGACGGGGTGGCCGGGGAGCACTTCCTCGATCAGCTCGGTCATCCGCTTGCCCGAGGAGAGTTCGAGCCCCTTGGTCAGGCTGATCACCGGCACCCACGGGCGAAGGTGTGTGCGCGCCTCTTCGAGCACCGCGCGGAAACTGTGCGAGGGCACCCCCATCACGAGCACGTCGGCGCCAGCCACAACTTCGGCCATGTCGTTCGTGGCGCGGAGGACCGGCGGCAGCGCGATGCCGGGCAGATATTTGCGGTTCTCGTGATGCCGATTGATATCGCCCACGGTTTCGGCATCGCGCGCCCACAGCGTGATCGGTGCATTGCGCGACACCACCGAGGCGACCGTCGTCCCCCAACTGCCCCCGCCGAGCAGCCCCACCTTCAACCGCATTGGCCTCTCCCTGTTTCGGGAGAGACTGGCGCCGGAACGACAGGTTGGCAAGCTAGCGCTTCATCCTTGTTCGTCATGCCGGACTTGATCCGGCATCCACGGCTGCTCCGGCGGTCATGGGCCCCGGATCAAGTCCGGGGTGACGACTGATTATGGAAGCTTGGCAAGAAAGCCCTTCATCACCGCGGCGGTCGCCTTCGGATCCTCGATCATCGGGACATGGCCGACATGGTCGAAGATATGCGAGACGCTGCCGGCGATGCCCGCTTCGAGCACGGGAACGCAGCTGACGTCGAGCAGCTGGTCGTGGCGCCCCCAGATGATCAGCGTCGGCACCTTCACCTCGCCGAGCCGGTCGTTGAGCGGATGATCGCGGCCCTCGGTCGCGATCACCCAGAAAATCGTGTCGAGCTGGTCGCGATATTTGAGTGCGTCGGCATAAAGGACGGGCTTCAATCGCGACGGGATATAGGGCGGCTTGTGGACGACCATCGCCACCAGCCGGTCGGCGTCCTCAAGGCTCGCGATGACGAGGGGGTTATAATCCTCGTTCGCCGCCTGTTTTTGAAGCGCGCTCTCGTTCGCACCATTGACCCCGGCATTGTCGAGCAGGGTCAGGCTGGCGAGCGCGCCCGGATAGTCGATCGCGTAGCGCAGCGCGATCCAGCCGCCCATGCTGTTGCCGGCGACGTGCGGACGCTGGAGCCCGAGCGTGTCGGCAAACACCTTGAGCCGCGCGGTTTGCGCCTGAAGGTCATAGGCGAGGTCGGGATCGCGCTCATTCTCGCCAAACCCCGGCAGGTCGGGCGCGATGACATGGTAGTCGCGCGTGAGGTAGGGCGCGATCATCGACCAATTATCCTTGTCGCCGGCAAAGCCGTGGACGAGGAGGAGGAGCGGCTTCGACGGGTCGCCGCCCTCGAGATAGGGCCAGGTCCGGCCGTCGACCACGACGCCCTTCTGCACCATCCCGCCGCGGCGGCGAAGCAAGGCGCGCCCGAGCGCGACGAGGCGGCCGGGAAAGACGAAATACATCAGCGCAAGCGCGATCAGCGGCGCGAAGATCAGGACGAGGAGGAGTCTCATGGCCGTGATCCTGCCATTTATTCCGCCGGTGTCGACCCCTGCGACGCCGCAGGCACCGCCCCGCCATCCTCCGACGCCGCGACGGCGGGCACGCTCTTGGCGACGGGCGCGGGAACGGTGTCGGTCACGCCCGGGAAATCCATGCGCGTCATCACCTGTCCGGCGCAGCTATAGGTCGCAAGATTTTCGATTCGGGCTTCGGTCATCCGGGCAGCCACATCGGGCTGGAAACCCGCCATGGCGGTCCTGGCCTCGTTGAAATTGCGCGTATAGCCCATGCCGGTATGCCGGCGGCCCGTGGCAAGCGCGGCGTCGAGGAAGGGCGTCGCATCGGCGAGATACGCATATTCGCCCGCCTTGACCTCGAAGGCCGGCGCGCCAAAACAGTTTGTCGTGTTGGGCGGAACCATGCCCACCGCATCGGTTTGCAAAACATACCAGCCGGGCGTCAGCTTCACGACTTGCAATTCATAGGCCGCCTTCTTGTCCTTGCTGACAAATTCGCTGGCATAGGTCGTGCGATCGCCCTTTTTCTTCCAGTCGCGGGGCTGATAGAAAAGGTCACCATTTTCACGATCGAAGCGGCGGATCTGGACGCGGCCCGAGCGTCCTGCGCTTCCGGCGTCGTTGCGCCGGAATGCGACGATCAGACCGCCTTCATTTTCCCCGAGCGCCAATGGCGCTGCGGGATCGACCTTCTTGCCCAGAAACAGCGACGCCGGACCGGCAAGCGCGCCGTTCATGTTCAGCCCATCATCGGCCACCGGGGTGAAGCTTGTCATTTCGGTGATGTAGCCGTCGACCGCCTGGGCCCCGACGACGGTCTCGAAATAGCTTTGCCGTTCGGCGTCGGACATGGCGGCGACCTTCGCCGATTGCGCCGCAGGCAGCTCGACTAGGCGCCACCCTTTGATCAGCAAGCAGTTCCGCCGGTTGGCCCGGCGCATCTGGCCCTCGACGATCGCGGCGCCGATGGCCGCGCCGATTCCGCCTCCGATACCCGCCGCAAGCGGTGAGATCGCCGGATTATACATCGCCGGATTATAGATCGGAACCGATCCGGCGGGTGTCTGAGAACCGCGCGCGATCAACCGGCAGCTTTGCCAATCGGCGTCATATTCCGCCCGGCTGGCGCCGGGTTTGTTGTAAAAGCGACTGTCCTTGAGATCGCGTGCCGCATCTTCGGCTATTTCCTCGGGCGTGTCCCCGTTGGTCTCCGCCGCACGCGCCGCAACCGGCTGCGCGAACAGCGCGCCAGCCGTCAAAAGCCATATCGCCTTTTCCATATTCCCCCCAATATTCCCCCGAGCCGCAGCTCAAGCCTTTTGTGATGGGATCGCTTAGCGTGGTCAATGGGTTAATCGGCGGCCGCCATGCGGCCCGGGCCCGCCCTTCAGCGCGAAAGGGGCGGCTGAGAACCATTCAGGATATGCGCGTCGAACCAGTCGATCAGGTCGTCCAGCACCGCGTCGCGTTCGGGCTCGTTATAGATTTCGTGGAACAGGCCGGGATAGATTTCGAGGCGCTTGTCGGTCGAGCCGACATTTTCGAACAGATAGCGCGATCCCGCCGGGGCGGTGAGCCGGTCGGCCTCGCCGTGCTGGATCAGGATCGGCAGGCGGATCTTCGGCGCGTCGGCCTGCGCCACCGCCATCGCGTCCATGAACTCCTTGCCGAGCCTTGCCCCGATCTTGCCTTCATAGACAAGCGGATCGGCCTGATAGGCGGCCACCACTTGCGGGTCGCGGCTCACGCCAGTGGCATCGAGCGAGAGCACGCCGAGGCGCGGGAAGAAGCGCGAGAGGAAACGGCTGATCCAGACGGTGAAGCGCGACGGCGGTTCGGCGGGCAGGATCGCCGGGCCGGAGACGGCCGCCGCGACAAAGGCATTTTGGCGCTCGACAAGGAACAGCGTCGCGATCAGCCCGCCCATGCTGTGGCCGAGGAGCAGGCGCGGCGTGTCGGCATGGTTGATTTCGACGAGCGTCAGCAGTTCGGCCATGCCGTCGAGAAAGGCCGAAAAGTGCGGGACGAAACCACCCTCGCCATCCGAATTTCCGTGCCCCCAATGGTCGACCGCATAGACGGCATAGCCGGCACCGGTCAGCCGTTTCGCGACATAGGCGTAGCGCCCGGCGTGCTCGGCATAGCCGTGCGCGAGCAAAACCACCGCGCGCGGGCGGCCCTCGGGCAGCCAGTGGGTGACGTGAAGCCTGGCCCCCGCCCCCGCGGACTCAGCAGGCAGGATCACCGCACCCGCCGCCATGCTCAGCGAACCGCCTTCTTCAGCGCCGCGCTGCGGTGCCCGGGGCCATCATCGCCTCCCTTGTCGATCTTCGCCAAGATGGCCTCGAGCGCGCGGCTGATCGCGGTCTGGGTGCGGACCATCTCGACCTTGGGCCATGCGGTGCGTTCGCCGGTTTCGATCAGTTCGTCGATATCCTCCTGTGCGAGGTCCGACAGGATCTTTGCCGGCGACCAGAATTTGGGCGGGCGGATGATGTTGATGTCGCCGGTATATTCCTGATTGATCACCGAGCGCGCCATGTTCGCAAGGCTGTTAAGCGGCGGCACCCATTCGAGCGGCTTCTGAAAAATCACCATATTCGCGTTGAGCCACGCCTTGAAGGTTGCCATCGACGCATGCTGGATCGCCTCGATCGGCGCCATCTGCTTGCGCGTGTCGGTCGCGAAGGGCAGCGCGATCGGGTTCGCCTGGCTGACGATATGATGGTTGACGCCATAGAGGCGTTCGAGCCGCTTGGTCGGGATGTCGTGCGTCACCGACCCGTCGACCCAGCGCCGGTCGGGCTGGTAGGGAATGCGTTCGCCCTTGTCGTCGCGCGCCATCAGCATCACCGGCGGGAAGACGCCGGGCACCGCGCACGACGCGAGCACGGCTTCGCGGATCAGCACGTTCGGCGCGGTGATCGCATTGAGCAGTCGGCCGTTCTGATGCTTTTCGGCGGGCGCGACCGAGACATTGAGGTGACGGCCGCTGATCTCATAGGCTTCCTGAAAGGTCAGGTCGGGGATCAGGTCGGCAAGCCGCTCGCGCACCTCATCGGGCGCGAGGCGCCGTTGTTCGGGGTCGCGAGCGGGGTTGGCGAGACGGTTGCTTTCGAGGAATGCGCCGATGTCGGCATTCTTGCGCGTGCAGACGATCGCGGCGACGATCGACCCGCCGCTCGCGCCCGACATGATCGCGGGCAGCACGCCTTCTTCCCAGAGCGCCTTCACCACGCCGATGTGGAAAAACAGGAAGCTGCCCGAACCCGAGAGCAGCAGCGCCGAGCGGCCGTAGCAATGCTGGGCGCGGCGGAAGAAGTCGCGCTTTTCCTCGCGGGTGATGCTGCGCGCGGCGGCGATCTTGTCGAGCGACGCGACAACCTCGGCGACATATTCCTCGACGAGCTTTTTCGTGCCGAAGCGCGCCTTTTGATACAGCCGCTCGTGCCCCATGCCGTCGATATTGCCGTGGATGCCTTCGTTGAGCACGAAGAGCAGCCCCTTAGCGTCACCCGCCGCCGCCAGCTTGCGCAGCTTTTCGAGCCGCGCGCGGATCGCCTTATAGTCGAAATGCTTGCTTTCGTCGGCGTCGCGCCACGCCTGCAATCCAGATTTCCGGTCATGTTCGCGAGCCGCCTTGGCCCATGCGATATAGTCGGGTGCGGTCACAAGATCGCGGTCGGCGCTGAGCGTCGGGGTGAAGAGCATTCGGTAATCCTGCGAGAGCATCATTATTTTTTTCGAGTCTTGCCGGTTGCGTTCGCTTTAGCAACCGGTTTCACCTTGGGCTTCGCGGCAGGTTTCGGCGCGGGTTTGGGTTTTGGCTTGGGCTTGGCCGCGGGTTTCGGCTCCGCCGTAGCGGCTTTTGCCTTTTCCGGCTTCGGCACCGCCGCCATCAGGTCGGCGAAACTTTCCTCGATGCATTCACGGAAAAAGGCGATGTCGGGCATCACCGCGCGTTCGGAGATGAGCGAGAAAGCGATCCGGCCGTTATAGCTGGGGGTCGCGACGAACAGCCCCATATTGTTCGCGAGCGGCGCCATGCCGTGCTGCTGCACGAGCTGCGCCCCCGCCAGATAGAGCGGCACCTGCGCCCCGGGCACGTTCGAGATGAAGAGATTGGTGCCGCGCACCGCGAAGCGCTCGCTGGTGACGAGCCGCGCGACCGCCGCCATCGTCGCGCCCGGAATATGCTGTGACAGGTCGGTCATGATCCGTGCGCTGACTCCCGCCTTCGCTTCCTTTGCCTCGACGGTATAGTCACGAATCGCCGCGAGCCGCTCGAGCGGATCGGCGATGTCGGTGCGCACCGGGACGCTCATCGCCGACACCTGATTGCCTGGCTTCGAGGCTTTCCCGCCCTTCCCGCGCAGATTGATCGGCGCGACCGCGACGAGGCTGTCTTTCGGTAATTCCTTGTGCTTCGCGAGATATTTCCTGAGCGCCCCGCCAACGGTGGTGAGCACGACGTCGTTGACCGTTGCGCCGGGCACCTTCTTGCGGATCTCGGCGACGTCGGAGAGCGCGACCGTCGTCGCGTCGAACATCTTGTGCGGGCCGACGGGCACGTTGAAGCGCGTTTCGGGGACACCGGCGGTCATGCCGCCCTCGGCGATCGACTTGCGCGCTGACGAGATGATCGCGGGCGACATTTTCATCAGCGCGTTCATGAATTTGACCGGCGACTGCATCGACGCCGACCAGGCGCGCGAGAGGGTTTCGGTGCTCGACGGCGCCTTGCCCAGCTCCTCGACCGGCGGCGGTTCGGCAATCGCGGGCGTGCCCTTCGCGTCGATGTCGCTCATCGCGATGAAGGCGTGCGCGCCGGAGGCACCGTCGACCGCGGCGTGGTGGACGCGGTGGAGCATCGCGAAGCTGCCCTTCGGGATGCCCGGGATGCGATCGAGCCCCTCGATGATATAGATGTCCCAGAGCGGCCGGTTCATATCCATCGGCTTCGAGAACCAGCGCGCGACCGCGATGCAGAATTGCCGCCAGTCGCCGGGCTCGGGCAGCCGCGCGTGGTTCATATGCGCCTCGATGTCGAAATGCTCGTCCTCGACCCAATAGGGATGATCCATGTCGAACGGCAGGCGGTGAAGCCTACGCTTGAACAGGGGCGAGGTATGAACGCGGCTTTCGACGTGGCGGATGATATCCTTGAAGCGTACGAAGCCGCCGGGCGCGGTCGAGGGGTCGTAGATATAGACGCCCATGATGTGCGTCAGATTGTTCGCGGTCTGCGTGTAGAGGAACTGGGCGTCCTGCGCGCTGAGCTGTTTGAGCATCCTATCCTCCTGAACCGGGCAATCGGTCGGCCAGCGCCACCGTCGAAAGCCGCATCGTTTCCATGACGTTGGCGAGGCCGCGCAGTTCCATCAGCAGCGCGCGGCGCGCGGCGAGGTTCACCGGGGTCGCGTCGGTTGTCAGCCCCATATGGCGCATCAGCGACAGGCCGTTGGCGAAGAGCAGTTTGCCAATCGCCGCCTCGCTGCTGATCCGGCGCAGCAGATACGCCTGCCTGCCCTCGGCCAGCGCAGCATCGAGCAGCGCCTGTTCGTCGACGGCGTCGCCGGGCTTCGCGCGCGCGAGCAGTTCGGCGACGACCGAATAAGCCTCGGCAAAGGGAAGCAATATCGCGTGACCGACCGCCGGCTGGCACCGCCGGAGGAGCTGCGCGATACCGCGGTCGCCGCCGGCGAGCCGGCGATCCCAGACAGGATCAATGCGCGCAAGTTCGGCCTCGATCGCGGCGCGATGTTCGTCGCGTGGCGGGTAGAAGAATTCGAATTTGAACAGGTCGCGCAGCCGGTCGATCTTTGCCCAGAAAGCCGCGGTCGCATCGCCGCTGTCGCCGTCGCGCAGCTCGAACAGCGTCAGCTCGATCATCGCGCGGTCGAGGAAATGATGCGCGATGATGTTGCGATAATAACTCGCCATCGGGTGCTTGGCGGGATCGATCGAATAGACATTCTCGCTGCCCGCCTCGTAGCGGGTCAGCAGCCCGCTCGCGACGAGCGTGTCGACCGTCGCCGAGAGCGCGGTATCGTCGCCGCTCTCCAGTTCGCTGCTGAGCCGAATGTCGCGTGCCCGCGCCCAGTCGGTCACCGCGCCGATCGCGCCGAGCAATTCGGCCGCGGTCGCGCCGCGCGGCGCCATGCCGAGCAGGATCAGGCACATCACCGAGGTGACGGTGAGCGGCGTGACGCGATTCGCCTCGACCGCGACCGCAAAGGCAATTGTTTCGAGCGCGCGCTTGTCATCGGGGGCCGGCGCCGCGTCGATCACCACGGGATTGCCGATGTCGAGGCGGATGCGGCCCGAGGGTTCCTTGAGGCTCTTCATATAGCCTAGGAACCACGACAGGCTCTCGGGCTTCTTGTTCCGGCCCGTCTGTTCGGCCGCATATTCCTCGACGTCGCGGATCAGGTCGAAACTGGTGACGAAGGGCACGAAATGCACATCCTTCGTCCCCGTCGCGTGCGCAGCGTCGAGGACATATTTCATCAGGCCATATTTGGGCGGCATCAGCTTGCCGAGCCGCGAGCGGGTGCCTTCGAACGCCCACGACAGCGGGAAGCGTTTAGCGAGCAGCCAGGCGATATAATGACGCAGCACGAGCTTGTAGACCGGCTGGTCCTGAAAGCTGCGGCGGATGAAGATCATTCCCGAGCGACGGAAAAATTCCCCCATCACCGCGAAGTCGAGATTGGCGCCGCCGAAGCTGTGCAGCATCGGCAGGTCGTTTTCATAGGCAAGCCGGCTGGGTGTCGCGCCGTCGATATAGGTTTTGTGGGTGAAGAGGATCGCGGTCGGATGCTCGCGCAGGATCGACCGCAGCTTGGCAAGTTCGGCGGCGTCGATTTCCATTTCGGGCGCGTAGCCGCCGAACATCATGCGATCGAGCCGCGCGCGCAGGTCGAGGAACAGCGCCGACGGCCGCGCGATGACCTCCTTCATCAGCGGCCGCGCCTCGCGATAGAGGTCGGCGACCGGGCGCCCCGTCTTCTCCGAAAGTTCGGCGAGCGCGGCGCGGAATTTCGGGCTGGTGCGCAGCCCATCGGCGACAAAACGCGGGACCTTATAGCGTGTGCCGCGAATACCGCGCTCGGCAACGTCGAGCGCCAGTGCCGCCTGCCGCGCGACGAAGCCCGCGAATTCGGGACTGTCGGTCCCCTCGCCGTCGCCGCCGCCGGTCTGCGCGCAGAAGCGGTCGCGCAGCATGTCGAGCGTCGCCGCCTCGCCGACCAATATCTGCGCGCGGCGGCGATCGCGCCACAGGATCAGCTGCGCGCGCAACGGTCCGGGATGGCGTGGGTCGCCGAAGATCAGGTGGCGAAATTTGAGAGCGCGATTCTTGTCGAAACCCGGGATGCGCCACGCAATACGCAGCGGCACGATCTGCCGCGACGGCGCCCCGCCGAGCCGCGCCTGCAGCACGTCGACGGGCAGCGCATGGTCACCATCCTCGATATCGAGGCTCGCCCAGGCCGGCTCGTCATCGCCGCCAACATCGTTGGAGGTCGCATGGATCCAGTCGAGCAATAGACGCCGCTCGATCCCATTGCGCGCGTCGATAATATAGAGCCGGTCGGCCGCCTGCTCCGCCACGATTGGGGTGCGGGGCGTTCCGTCCGCCACCGCTTAGCCGGTCTTTCCCTTGCGGGCGGCCGGCTTGTTGGGCGGCGCCTTCTTTTTCGCCGCCGGCTTCTTCTCGGCCGTCTTCTTTGGCTTCGGCTTTTCGGCCTTCGTTTCGGAAGGCGTTTCGGCCGCGACCGATTCTGCTGCGTTTTCCTCGGGCTGGCCGAGCGTGCGCAGGAACACGTTCCGCACGTCGCGGACATGCGTATTAATCGTCCGCGGGCTCCACTTCGACGTGTCGACCGGCGGCAACACGGTGACGCGCACCGTTGCGGGGCGCATCACGAACTCGTTCTTCGGCGCGACGTCGGTCGCATTGTGGATCACGATCGGGACGATCGGCACCCCCGCCTGCATCGCCAGATGGAACGCGCCCTTTTTGAACGGCTCGAGTTTCGGCGTCAGGCTGCGCGTACCCTCGGGCGAGATGCAGATCGACTTGCCTTCAACCTTGATCGCATCGACCAGCGGCTCCATCGCCTTGATCGCGCTCTTACCGTCGGCGCGGTCGACGAAGACGGTGCCGCCCCACTCCATCAGCTTGCCGAGGATGGGGATATCCTTGATCTCCTTCTTGCCCACTCCGCCCATGTCGCGGCGGATGAGCTTGGCGAGAATCATCACATCCGCCTTGCTCTGGTGGTTGAAGATGAAGACGCACGGGCGCGACGACCAGAGATGCTTCTCGTCCTCGACCTCCAGCTCGACCCCGGTGATCGCGGTCGCGAAATCGCCGAACAGCCCGATCGAGAAATTCGCCGCCTCGCGCTGCGAGCGCGTCAGCGCCCAGATCGGCAGACCCGCGGCAAAGGCGCCGACGAGCGAGCCGGTGGCATAGATGGTGCGCGTGTAATCGACCCAGCTCGGCGTGCCGCGGCTGGCGAAGCGCTGGACCGGCCAGCCATGCTCGTCGGCGATCGCCTTGAGCTTCAAATTGGGGTTGAGCGGGCGCGGCTTGCCGACACGTTCGAGCAGCTCGATATCGTCGTCGCTGTCCGAATAGAAAAAGCTCTGGTCGAGATCGAGGCCATATTCGGCGGCAAGCTCCTCGGCCGCGAGCACCTTGCCTTCGCCGAAACACAAGGGCCGGATGATCTCGCCGGTGAAGACGCCGTCCTCGATCTCATAGGCCGAGCATTTGATGTCGGTGATGCCAAGGTCGCGCGCGGTCGGTTCGATCTGATAGATCGTCGCCGACGAGATGATCGCGACGCGGTGGCCCTTTGCCTGATGCGCCTCGATGATCGCGCGCGTCTCGGGATAAATCTTGCGCGCGATATGCTTCTTGTAGAGCTCCTCGCCGAATTCGATAAAGCTTTCCTCGTCGACGCCGCGCATGAATTTGGCAGCGCCCGACATCAGCCCCGAAAAACCGATGGTGCCGAGGCTGTGCTGCGCGACGACCTGCGCGGTTTCGGCGATTTCCTCGACTGACATTTCGCGGCGCTGGAATTTCTCGCGCAGCATCGCGGTCGCCGAATAGCCCGAGATGATCGTGCCGTCGAAATCGAACAGCGCGGCGATATGCGGTCCGGGTTCGGACGCCAGGACTTCTTCCAAATGCGGCTGTGGCCTCGGCACGCGCATCTCCCCACCAAGCGGCTATATTGCCGCCTTTCTCTGCACGATGGCAGTAAAGATGGCGTTTATCAATGCGCCCAATTCATGGTCCGGGTTAGGATGCGAGCGCTGCGGCCTCGCGCGCCAGTGCCTCGATCCGCGCGGGGTCCAGCGGTCCCGACGGCACGACCCAGCTGCCGCCGACGCACAGCACCGGCCCCAGCGCGAGCCATTCGGGCGCGGTCGCGGCGCTGATCCCGCCGGTCGGGCAGAAATTGACCCCGCCGAACGGCCCGGCGAGCGCCTTTAGCGCCGGGATGCCGCCGCTCGTCGCCGCGGGAAAGAATTTGAAGCTGTCGAGCCCGAGGTCGAGCCCCGCCATGATGTTCGACGCGTTGGCGACGCCGGGGAGGAAGGGAATGCCGCTCGTCACTGCGGCCTGCCCGAGGCTGTCGGTAAGGCCTGGCGAAACGATGAATTCGGAACCCGCGTCGAGCGCGTCCTTGAGCATCCGGGGATTGAGCACCGTGCCCGCGCCAACCACCGCGCCCGGCACCTTCTTCATTGCCTTGATCGCGTCGAGCGCCGCCGGAGTGCGCATCGTTACTTCGAGCACCTTGAGGCCGCCCGCGACGAGCGCCTCGGCCATCGGCACCGCATCCTCGACGCGGTCGATGACGATCACCGGGATAACCGGCGCCAAACGCATGATCTGCTCGATACCGCTGTCGGACATTCTCTACTCCATTCAAAGTTTTGCATCGCCTGCCCGTGGGGCAAGCGGATCGGGTTCAGATCACCGTTTCCATCGCCGCGAGCACCGCCGATCCGCCCTTTTCGGCTTCATCGGCATGGTGGCGGAACAGCGCGAACAGTTCGCGGCCGACGCCGACCGCGGGCGGGGGCGGGACGGCCGGACTGCGCGCGACCCAGACATCGGGATCGACGAGCGCGAGCACCTCGCCCTTGCGGGCGCAGACGCGGACGATGTCGCCGTCGACGAGGAAGGCGAGCGGGCCGCTGACGCCGTCGATGCCGGGCAAGGCTTCGGGCGAGAGATGGATCACCGCGGGCACCTTGCCGCTCGCGCCCGACATGCGGCCGTCGGTAAGCAGCGCGACGCGGAAACCGCGGTCCTGCAACACGCCGAGCGCGGGGGTGAGCTTGTGCAGTTCGGGCATGCCGTTGGCGCGCGGTCCCTGGAAGCGCACGACGACGATCACGTCGCGTTCGAGCTCGCCCGCCTTGAACGCCGCCAGCACCGCGTCCTGCGTGTCGAAGATCCGGCACGGCGCCTCGATCGTCCAGCGATCCTCGGCGACGGCGCTGGTCTTGATGATCGCGCGCCCGAGATTGCCCGCGAGCAGGCGCATCCCGCCGTCAGGCGAGAAAGGTGCCGCAGCGGGGCGGAGCATCGTGTCGTCGCGGCTCTCGGCGGGCGCCGCCTGCCAGTGGAGCTCGTCGTTCACCAACACGGGCTCAGCGGCATAATCGGCCATCGTCCCGCCGACCGTCAGCACATCGCCGTGGAGCAGCCCGGCATCGAGCAGTTCGCGCACGACATAGCCGATGCCGCCCGCAGCGTGGAAATTGTTCACATCGCCCGCGCCGTTCGGATAGACGCGCGCGAGCAAAGGTACGGCGTGGCTGAGCTCGTCGAAATCCTGCCAGTCGATGATGATCCCGGCCGCGCGGGCGATCGCGGGCAGATGGATCGCATGGTTCGTCGAGCCGCCGGTCGCGAGCAGGCCGATCGCGGCGTTGACGATCGCCTTTTCATCGATGCAGCGCGCCAGCGGGCGATAATCGTCGCCGTCCCAGCCGATCGCGGCGACGCGGTGCGCCGCGGCACGCGTCAGTTCCTGGCGCAGCTTGGTGCCGGGGTTGGTGAAAGCGCTGCCGGGGACGTGCAAGCCCATCAGCTCCATCATCATCTGGTTGCTGTTTGCGGTGCCGTAGAAGGTGCAGGTGCCCGCACCATGATAGGAGGCAGCCTCGGCCTCGAGCAATTCGTCGCGGGTCGCCTTGCCCTCGGCGTAGAGCTGGCGGACGCGCTGCTTTTCCTTGTTCGCGAGTCCCGAGGGCATCGGCCCGGCGGGGATCAGTATCTGCGGCAGGTGACCGAAGCGCAGCGCCCCGATCAGCAGCCCGGGGACGATCTTGTCGCAAATGCCGAGCAGCAGCGCGCCCTCGAACATCGCATGGCTCAGCGCAATCACCGTGCCCTGCGCGATATTGTCGCGGCTGAACAGCGACAGGTCCATGCCCGCCTGCCCCTGCGTCACGCCGTCGCACATCGCGGGAACACCGCCCGCGACCTGCGCGGTGGCGCCGACTTCGCGCGCAAAGAGTTTGATCTGCTCGGGATAGCGGCCATACGGCTGATGCGCCGAGAGCATGTCGTTGTAGCTGGTGACGATGCCGATATTCATTGCCGCGCCAGTGCGGATGACGGGTTTGTCCTCACCCGCCGCGGCAAAGGCGTGGGCAAGATTGCCGCACGACAGATTGCCGCGATTGGTTCCCGCCTCGCGCTGGCGGTCCATCAGGTCGAGGTACGCGGCGCGACGCGGCGCGCTGCGCTCGATGATGCGGTCGGTAACCTTGGCGATTACGGGGTTCAGATCAGTCATGCCAGCTCGCTCCGTCGCGCTCGATCAGCGCGATTGCGCTCGACGGGCCCCAGCTTCCCGCGGTGTAATTCTGCGGCGCCATGTCGACTTCGGCCCAGGCGTCGCGGATCGAATCGATCCACTGCCACTGCGCCTCGACCTCGTCGCGGCGAACGAACAACGTCTGGTCGCCTTCGATAAAGTCGAGCAGGAGGCGTTCGTACGCGATGCGCCGCCGCTCGCCCGCAAAGCTGTGTGAGAGCGAGACGTCCATCGTCACTTCTTTCAGTTTCACACCGTCGCGGTCGAGCCCGGGCTGCTTCGCCATCACCTTGACCCGGATATTCTCCTCGGGCTGGAGGTTGATGATCATGCTGTTCGCATCGAGCTTGCCCGCGCCGACACGCGCGAAGATATTGTGCGGCACCGGCTTGAACTGGATCAGCACCTCGGACTTGCGCTGCGGCATGCGCTTGCCCGTGCGCAGGTAAAAGGGCACGCCCTTCCAGCGCCAATTGTCGATATAGGCTTTGAGCGCGACGAAGGTTTCGGTGTTCGACGGGTTGCCGAGTTCGTCGGCATAGCCCGCGACCGCGCCGCCGTTCACCGCACCGCTGGTGTACTGGCCCTTGACGCTGTGCGCCTTGACGTCGGCGGCGGTCATCTTGCGCAGCGAGCGGAGCAGCTTGACCTTTTCGTCGCGAACCGCGGTCGACGACACGCTCGACGGCGGCTCCATCGCGATGATCGCAAGCAGCTGGAGCATATGGTTCTGCACCATGTCCTTCAGCGCGCCGACGCCGTCATAATAGGAAACGCGGCCTTCGAGCCCGACGGTTTCGGCGACGGTGATCTGGACATGATCGATCGCCTGCGCGTTCCACAACGGCTCGAACAGCATGTTGGCAAAGCGCAGCGCCAGCAGGTTCTGCACCGTTTCCTTGCCGAGATAATGGTCGATGCGGAACACGCGGTCCTCGGCAAAGGCATCGCCGACCTGTGCATTGACGTCGCGCGACGAGGCGAGATCGTGACCGATCGGCTTTTCCATCGCGATGCGGCATTCGGCGCAGGCGATGCCCGCGGCTTTGAGCCCCTGCGCGATCGGACCGAACATCGACGGCGGGGTCGAGAGATAGACGCCGATCGGGCGGCCCATGCGGTCGCCGAGCAGCACCGCGAGTTCGTCATAACCCGTGCCCGCGCCGGCATCGATCGCACAATAATCGATGCGGTCGAGGAAGGCCGCGACGTCCGCGTCCTCGATGCGGTCGGCGGGAAGATGCTCGGTCAGCGCGTCGCGGACCTGCGCCTGAAACGCCGCGCGATCCATCTTCGAGCGCCCCGATCCGATGATCGTCAACGCATCGGCAAGCAGCCCGTCGAGGTGGAGATTATAAAGCGAGGGAAAGAGCATGCGCTGCGCCAGGTCGCCCGTCGCGCCGAACAGCACCAATGTTTCGACTTTCACGCTCACATTCGTCCCCTTGGATAACATGAAAAGAATTGGGCGATACACGAAGCGAATGCAACGCGCATACGTAAGCCGCATACGATGTCTTGCCATTGGCAAGCGCGGCCGACTTGGCTTAGGAAACCGCACCATGAACGACGTCCCCCCGCCCTATGATGTCATCGTCGTCGGCGGCGGCGTCAACGGCGCGGGGGTCGCGCGCGACGCCGCCGGACGCGGCGCGCGGGTACTGCTGCTCGAGGCGGGCGATCTGGCTCAAGGCACCTCGTCGAAGTCGACCAAACTGATCCACGGCGGGCTGCGCTACCTCGAACATTATGAATTCGGCCTCGTCCGCGAGGCATTGAAGGAACGCGAAATATTGTGGGGCATCGCGCCGCACATCATCCGCCCGCTGCGTTTCGTCCTGCCGTATCGCGACGGGCTGCGTCCGCGCTGGCTGCTGCGGCTCGGCCTCTTCCTCTACGACCATATCGGGGGCCGCAAGAAACTGCCCGCGACGCGCTCGGTCAACCTACGTCGCCATATTGCGGGCGGCCCGCTCCAGCCGCAATATGTGCACGGCTTCGAATATTCGGACGGCTGGGCCGACGACGCGCGGCTCGTCGCGCTCAACGCGCGCGATGCCGGCGATCGCGGCGCCCGCGTCCGCACGCGGACGCGCGCCGAAATGCTGCGCTGCGAGGATGGCCTGTGGGTCGTCGACGCGCGCGACGATCAAGGCCACCAATATAGCTTCTCCGGCCGCAGCATCGTCAATGCCGCAGGGCCGGCGGTGCTCGACCTGCTCAAACGCGCCGACGCCGAACCCGACCATCAGATGCGGCTCGTGCGCGGCTCGCATATCGTCGTGCGCAAGGTCTTCGAGCACGACTATGCCTATTTCTTCCAGCTTCCCGACGGACGCATCTTCTTTGCCATTCCGTATGAGCGCGACTTCACGCTGATCGGGACGACCGATCAGGACCATGACGGGCCGGCGAGCGAGGCGAAGGCGAGCGACGAGGAAATCGCCTATCTGTGCGAAGGCGCGAGCCTCTATTTCCGCACGCCTGTTACCCCCGCCGATGTCGTCTGGACCTATTCGGGCGTGCGGCCGCTGATCGAGGACGGATCGGGCCGCCCCGAAGCAGCAACGCGCGGCTATCGCATCGACCTCGACCTCACCGAGGGCGCGCCGCTGCTCACCATCTATGGCGGCAAGATCACCAGCTATCGCCATGTCGCCGAGGCCGCGGTCGACGAACTTGTCGATCATGTTAAGGCGCTGTCGGCCAAGCATTGGACCGCAAAGGCGCCGCTTCCCGGCGGCGATTTCCCGACGAGCGGCGTGGCGGCACTCAAGGCCGAATATAAACTCGCTTACCCCTTCCTGACGGCGGCGACGGTCGACCGCATCGCCCGCGCCTATGGCACCGACGCGCGCGCCTGGCTCGGCCAGGCCGAGGATTGGGATGCACTCGGCGGCGAGATCGCGCATGGACTCAGCGCCGCCGAGGTGCAGTGGATGGTTGACCGCGAATGGGCGCGCACGACCGACGATATCTTGTGGCGGAGAAGCAAGCTGGGTCTGCACTTCAGCGACGATGAGGTCGCGAAGCTCGCCGCCTGGCTCGAAGCCAAACGCCCCCTCGCGCAGTCCGCATAACCCTGATTTCGTCGTTCCCGCGAAAGCCGGAATGAATGTGCGATGGTCTAATCCGCGCCGAACTGCTCGGCGAGCTTGGCACGCCTTACCTTCCATGTTTCGGCGAGCACGGGCACGTCGCGGAGCGCACGCAGGTCCGCCGGACGATCCTTTGCCTCGCCGCCGATCAGCAAGGCGAACAGCGATGCCAGCCGCCATTCGGGATAGGGCCGTTCGACAAGGTCGAGCGCGTCGCCCGCCCGCACCTGTCCGGGTTCGAGCACGCGGTAATACCAGCCCGTCCGCCGCGTCTTCACGACCTGCGCCATTACCCCCTTGGCCTGAAACCGGTGGTCGAGTTTCCAGCACGGCTGGCGCGCCTGCGTCACTTCGACGAGCGCGGTGCCGAGGCGGAAGCGGTCGCCGAGAAAGACATTTTCCTCATCGAAACCGGTCGTCGAAATATTTTCGCCGAACGCGCCGGGCGCGTCGAGCAGCGGCGCATCGCCCAGATACCCGCGCCACCAGTCATAATGGTCGGCGGGATAATGATGGATCGCCTTGTCGATACCGCCATGCACCGTCCGGTCGGCCTGCTCGTCGCCGGCAAGGCCCATCGCGCCGACGGCGACCAAGTCCGCGACCGGCAGCTTGCCGATGGCGCTCGGTTCATCGTCACCGCGGAAAGGGAGGACCTTGCCAAGCAGGACAGCGAGAATTTCGGCTTTCATACCCGCGATTGCATAGGCTCTGCCGCCGAAATGGCAATCGTCAGGCCTGCGCGAGTGCCGGGGCAGCGCGTTGCCGCGATGCGAGCACGATCGCCAGTCCCGCCACCGCCATCACCGCTCCGGCAATCGACACCGCCGGAAAGCCAAGGCCGAGGCCGATTACCCCGCCCCCGACCGCGGCGCCGATCGCGTTGCCGAGGTTGAACGCGCCGATATTGACCGCCGAGGCGAGGTTGGGCGCATCCGCCGCCGCCTCCATCACCCGCATCTGGAGCGGCGGGACGATCGCGAAGGTCGCGACGCCCCACAGGAAGATCGTGACGGCGGCCGCGATAGGCGAATACATTGTGACGGCAAACAGGATCAGCATGGCCGCAAGCCCGGTGAGCGAGACGATCAGCGTGCGATCGATCGAGCGGTCGGCGAAGACCCCGCCGAGCCAGTTGCCGGCGGTCAGGCCGAGGCCGTAGATCACCAGCATCGCGGTCACGAACAAGGTCCCTGCCCCCGTCGCTTCGGTCAGGATCGGCGCGATATAGGTGAAGACGGTGAACATTGCCGCCGAGCCGATCGCGGTGAGCGCGAGCGCGACGAGCACCTCGCGGCGCTTCAACACACCCAGCTCCGCGAGCATGTTGCCGCCCTCGGCACGCGGGATATCGGGGAGTGCGAAACGGAGCGCGGCCATCGTGATCAGGCCCCAGATCGCGATCGCGCCGAACGCGGTGCGCCAGCCGAATGTCTCGCCGATCCACGGCGCGAGTGGCACGCCGATGACATTGGCGAGCGTCAGCCCCATGAACATCGCCGCGACCGCGCTCGCGCGCTTTTCGGGCGCAACAAGGCTCGCCGCGACGACCGAGCCGACGCCGAAAAAGGCGCCATGGTTGAGCGACGTGATCACGCGCGCGACCATCAGTGTCGTATAATCGCCCGCGATCGCCGACAGGAAATTGCCGAGCGTGAAGATCGCCATCAGGCCGATCAGCAGGGTGCGCCGGTTCATCCTTGCGGTGGTGAGCGTCATCAATGGCGCACCGATCAGCACGCCGAGCGCATAGGCCGAGACGAGCAGCCCGGCGGCGGGGATCGAGACCCCCAGCCCCTCGGCCATATCGGGCAAGAGGCCCATCGGCGCAAATTCGGTGATGCCGATGCCAAAGGCACCGGTCGCGAGCGCAAGGAGGGGAAAGTTGATTTTCATGTCGGTTCTTCCGATCAGACGAGCGGCGGGTTCAGGCGGGCGAACCCTGCCTGCTGCCGATAGGGGGTGTGCGGATAGGACGGCAGCACGTCGCTCGCGGCGTCGAGCGCGGCCACCTGTTCGGCGGTGAGCGCCCAGCCGACCGCACCGAGATTCTGGCGCAGCTGTTCCTCGTTGCGCGCGCCGATGATCACCGACGAGACGGTCGGGCGCCGGAGCAGCCAGTTGATCGCGATCTGCGGCACCGTCTTGCCGGTTTCGGCGGCGACGGCTTCGAGCGCGTCGATCACGCGGTAGAGCAGCTCTTCGGCGACCGGCGGCGCGAATTGTTCGGTCTCGTGCAGGCGGCTGCCTTCGGGGACCGGGCGGCCGCGCCCGATCTTGCCGGTCAGCCGGCCCCAGCCGAGCGGGCTCCACACCAGCGCACCGACGCCCTGATCGGCGGCGAGCGGCATCAGGTCGGCCTCATAGGCGCGCCCGATCAGCGAATAATAGACCTGGTGCGCGACGAAGCGCGGCGTGCCGAGGCGGTCGGCGGTCGCCTGCGCCTTCATCAGCTGCCAGCCGGGATAGTTGGAGACACCCGCGTAGCGCAGCTTGCCCGCGGCGATCAACGTGTCCAGCGTGCCCATCAGTTCATCGGCCGGGGTCGAGGCGTCGAAGGCGTGGAGTTGCAGCAGGTCGATATGGTCGGTGCCGAGCCGGCGGAGCGCGTTCTCGACCGCGCGGATCAACCGGCTGCGCGAGGCGCCCCAATCCTGCGGCCCGTCGCCCGTCGGCAGGCCGGTCTTGGTCGAGATCAGCACCGCGTCGCGGCGCCCCTTGATCGCCTCGCCCAATATTTCCTCGGACGCGCCGTTCGAATAGACGTCGGCGGTGTCGAACAGGGTGACCCCGGCATCGAGGCTGATGTCGATCAGGCGCCGCGCCTCGGCGGCATCACTGGTGCCCCAGGCGCTGAACAGCGGCCCCTGACCGCCGAACGTCCCGGTTCCAAAGCTCAAGGCCGGAACGCGAAGTCCCGACGATCCCAATTGACGATATTCCATGATCCTGCCCTTTCATTTGCGATGTTGAGGCATAGATGGACGTGCGGTCACGCACACAGTAGCGTTCGTAAAAGCGAAGGATTTTTGAAATGAACGCAAAGATCGCCGAAACGAGCGACCGCGCGCGCGCGATGGAAGTCTTTACCGTCGCGGTCGCCGAGGGCAGTTTTTCCGCCGCCGGCCGCTGCCTCGGGTTGACCCCGTCGGCGGTCAGCCGGACGATCGACCGGATCGAAACGCGACTCGGCGTCCGGCTCCTCCTCCGCTCGACGCGCGCGCTCGCGCTGACCGCCGAGGGCGAGGCTTATCTGCGCGCGGCGCGCCGCATCCTCGCCGACCTCGACGACGCCGAGCAGGTCATCGCCGATCAGGGCGCACCGCGCGGGCGGCTGCGGGTCAGCGCGGCGCAGGCACATGGACGGCTTAGCATCGTGCCGCTCCTCGGAGATTTCGTGCGCCTCTATCCGCACATCCTCGTCGACATCAGCCTCGCCGACCGGCTGGTCGATATTGCCGCGGGGCAAGCCGATGTCGCGATCCGCTTCGGCCCGCTCGCCGACAGCCCGCTTACCGCGCGCAAGCTTGGCGAAAGCCGCCGCGTCATCATCGCCTCGCCTGCCTATCTCGCCGCGCGTGGCACGCCGCGCGTGCCCGAGGATCTGCACGGCCATAATTGCCTGAACTTCAATTTCCGCCGTGCCGAACCGACTTGGCCGTTCCGCGACGGGACACACGAATATTCGCTGCCGGTGCGGGGCAATATCGAGGCGAACAATGGCGAGACGCTGGGGCAGTTAGCGGCCGCCGGGGTGGGCATCGCGCGCGTCGGCGCGTTCAGCATCGCCGAAGAGATCGCGAGCGGCGCGCTCGTCCCGATATTGGAGGGCTATAATCCGGGCGATGTCGAGGCGATCCACGCGGTGTTTGCGGGAGGGGCGAACACGCCGGCGCGGGTGCGGGTGTTCGTCGATTTCCTCGCCGAACGGATCGGCCGGGCGACCTGAGACAAGCCAGGACAGATGCGTTACGATGCGGCCATGAATGATGCGATGATCGACCTTCCGGTCCAGCGGCTGGGGCTTGGTGAGCCCGGCGACGCGACACTGACCCGCGGCTTTGCCGTCGAGGCGCCGGTTTCGATCGAGGTTGGCGGCATCGGCTATGCGGTGATGATGGCGACGCCGGCCGATCTTGAGGATTATGCGATCGGCTTTGCGCTCGGCGAGGGCCTGATCGAAACCCCGGGTCAGATCGGGCGTGTCGATGCCCATCCCATCGAAGGCGGCTGGGCGCTGCGGATCTGGCTACCTCCGGAACGCAACGCGATCGCGCTCGAACGGGCGCGCAAGCGGGTGAGCGAAAGCAGCTGCGGCCTCTGCGGGATCGAGAATATCGAGCAGGTGCTGCGGCCGCTGCCGCCCGTGATCGCGCGCATCGTTACAGATCGCGGCGCCATTGCGGCGGCGCTCGCGGCGCTGCGTGACCATCAGCCACTCGGCCGCGCCACGGGCGCGGTTCACGCCGCCGCCTTCTGTTCGCCCGCGGGGGATATCCTGCTCGCGCGCGAGGATGTCGGGCGGCACAATGCGCTCGACAAGCTGATCGGGGCATTGGCGCGGGCGGGTATCGATCCCGCCACGGGCTTTATCCTGTTGTCGGCGCGGTGCAGTTATGAGCTGGTCGAAAAGACGGTGCGCGCGGGCTGCCCGATGCTCGTCACCATCTCGGCGCCGACCAGCCTCGCCGCCGAACGCGCCACGCAGGCGGGGCTGACGCTTGTGACACTGGCGCGGGCGGATTCGGCGCTCGTTGTCAGCGATCCGCACGGAATGATCGCGTGAGGACGCTCGGCGCGGTGCTCGCGGGCGGGCGGTCGAGCCGCTTCGGGTCTGACAAGGCGCTCGCGATGCTCGCCGGGCAGACGCTGCTCGACCATGCGGTAGCGGCGCTGCGCCCGCATTGCGATGCGGTGATCGTCGTCGGCAGGGACGAGATCGCCGACTGGCCGCGCCCCGACATGGGGCCACTCGGCGGGATTGCCGGGGCGCTTATCCATGCCGTGGATCAGGGCTTCGATCGGGTGCTGACGGCGCCCGTCGATTGCGTGCGCTTGCCCGACGATCTTCGCACGCTGCTCGAACCGGCGCCGGCGTTTCTGGAAACGCAGCCCGTGATCGGTCTGTGGCCGGTTACGGCGCTGGGCGAACTCAGGACGATGCTGGAGGATGAGGGCGACCTCGCCGTCCGGGCCTATGCCCGCCGGATCGGCGCGCGGGCGGTTTCCAGCGATTTCGTACCGCCGAACATCAACAGCGTCGCCGACCTCGATCGGCTGGCGGGGTCATGATCCACCGATGGCGTTCACCGTGAACGCCAGAATGCCCATGTTGAAGATAAAGGCCGCCATACAGTGGCCGAGCACGACGCGCCGCATATGCGCGCCCGATATGGTGACGTCCGAGGTCTGGAAGGTCATGCCGAGCGTGAAAGCGAAATAGAGGAAATCCCAGTAATCGGGCTCGTGCACCCCGGGCACTTCGATCCCGCGCTGGTCGCGGCCGTCCTTCTGCAGATAATAGAGATGCGCGTAGTGGAGCGTGAACACCATGTTCGCGAACAGCCACGCGAGCGCGAGCGTCGCGATGATCAGGATGACGTCGCAGCGATCCAGCTTGCCCGGGCTTGCGATCAACGTCCCCACCGCGAACAATATGACGAGCGAGAGCAGCACGGTGATCGCGAGCAGGCCGATGCGGTTCGCATCATTAAATTCGGCGCGGCGGCGCATCTGATCGGCGTCGGCGCGGAAGAGCGGCACGACGGTGCAAAGAAAGACAAAGGCGGCGACGTCAAAGCCGATCAGGAATGCGGCGCGCGGATCGATGTCCGATGCGAGCGCTGCCCCCATCGCCGCGACCAGCACGAACGGAAAGATCAGGAAACGGACGGGCGCGATATGTTTGCCGACGGGCATCGACGTCGTCAGTCCGCGGCCCGGACTACGCGCACCGGGATCGACTTCGCCGCCGGGCAGCCGCTGGTCTTGTCGTAATGGGCCAGCGGCAGCAGCGGGTTGAGTTCGGGATAATAGCCCGCGACCGAGCCGCGCGACATCGGATAGTCGAGGATCGTCAGCCCATCGACGCGGCGCGCGATACCGTCGGCGCTGATCGTCTCGAGCGCGACCTTCGTCCCCGCTTCCAGCCCGCGAGCGGCGATATCCTCGGCGTTCATGAACAGGACCATCCGGTCGTTGTACACGCCGCGATAGCGGTCGTTATAGCTGTAGATCGTCGTGTTGAACTGGTCGTGCGAGCGGACGGTCGCCAGCCGCAGCATGTCGGGATCGTCGACCGCCGCGTTCACCGCGAGCCCTGGCAGGATCAGGAAATTGGCCTTGCCGTTCGGCGTCGCCCACGCACGGCGGCGCGGCGGGATGTCGAGGTGGAAACCCATCGGCGCCTTGATGCGCTCCGAAAAATCCGCGTAAAGCGCGGGATAGACCGCGGCGATCTTGTCCCGGATCAGGCTATAATCGTCGATATAGCGCGCCCAATCGACCTTGCTGTGCGGGAGCGTCGCCATTGCCATGCGGCAGACGATCTCGGTCTCGGTCAGCAAGCGCGGGCTTGCGGGGTCGAGCACGCCGCGCGAGGCGGTGACGTTCGACATCGAATCCTCGATCGTGACGAACTGTTCGCCCGCGGCGGTTTCGATCCGTTCGGAGCGCGCGACGACGGGCAGGATCAGCGCGTCGCGGCCATGGACAAGGTGCCCGCGGTTGAGCTTGGTCGCGATCCCGACGGTCAGGTCGAGTTTGCGCATCGCATCATAGGCGCGGTCGGTGTCGGGTACCGCACGGACAAAATTGCCGCCGAGGCCGATGAAGACCTTGGCGGCGCCCGCCATCATCGCCTCGACCGATTCGACGCTATGATGGCCGTGCTCGCGCGGCGGTTCGAAACCGAAGACGTCGCGGACCTTGTCGAGATAGGCCTGGCCCGGTTTCTCATCGATGCCGACGGTGCGGTCGCCCTGAACATTTGAATGCCCGCGGATCGGCGAGATGCCCGCCCCCGGCTTGCCGTAATTGCCCTTGAGCAGCAGGATATTCGCGATCTGCTGCACGAGCTGCGACCCCTGCTGATGCTGCGTCACTCCCATGCCGTAACAGATGATCGTCGCGTTCGATCGGATGTAGATTTCGGCGCAGCGGCGGATCTGCGCCTCGTCGATCCCCGCAGCGGCTACAAGGGCGGGCCATATCTGCGCCTCGATATCGGCCTTCAGCGCGGCGAAGCCTTCGGTATGTTCGGTGATGAAGTCGTGATCGAGCACCGTCTCGCCCGCCGCCTCGCGCTCGAACATCACCTTCATCATGCCCTTCAAGAGCGCGAGGTCGCCGCCGATCTTGATATGCACGAATTCGCTGGTGACTTCGGTCGACCCAAAGGTCGCCATCTGCACGATGTCCTGGGGCTCAGTAAAGCGGACCAGCGCGCGCTCGGGCATCGGGTTGACCGCGACGATCGGCACCCCCCGCTTACGCGCTTCGACGAGCGGGGTCATCATCCGCGGCGCGTTGGTCCCCGCGTTATGCCCGATCAGAAAGATCGCCTCGGCATGCTCGAAATCATCGAGGATTACCGTGCCCTTGCCGACGCCGATCGAGTGCGGCAGCCCGCGGCTCGTCGGTTCGTGGCACATGTTCGAACAGTCGGGGAAGTTGTTGGTGCCGAATTCGCGCACGAAGATCGAATAGAGGAACGCCGTCTCGTTCGCGGTGCGGCCCGAGGTGTAGAATTCGGCCTCATGCGGGCTGGCGAGTGCGCGCAGATGCGCGCCGATCAGCGCGAAGGCATCGTCCCAGCTCACCGGCACATAATGGTCGGTCGCGGCGTCGTAGCGCATCGGCTCGATCAGCCGACCCTGCATTTCGAGCCAATAGTCCGACTGCTTCATCAGGTCGGTCACGCTGTGCTGCGCGAAAAATTCACGCGTCACGCGGAATTTCGTCGCCTCGTGCGCAAGCGCCTTGGCGCCATTTTCACAGAATTCCAGCTTCTTGGTGCAGCTGGCGTCGGGAAAGGCGCAGCTCGGGCATTTGAAGCCGCCCGGTTGGTTCATCGACAGCAGCGCGCGCGATCCCTTGGTGACGACGCTTTGTTCGAGCAGCACCTTGGCGGTCGCGGCCGCCGCGCCCCAGCCTCCGGCGGGACTGTTGTAGGGCTGGTAGCGGGGTTTGTCGTGCGCCATCGCAACCCGGTTAGAGCATAGCGGACGGCGCATATCCATCGGTCTTTGGCGGATGGCCCACCTATCACTTCAGGCGGAACCCCAGTCGAGTGGATTTATTGCAATGGCTGGAATAAAATATTCCAACTTTCGCCAATTATAATCTTTATGGGAAAGAATATCTCTTGAGCACGAAGGCCGTTGGGCCATCGACAATCGTTCAAGGAGTTTTGGATTATGAAGCATTTTGTCCTTTCCGCGCTGCTTGCAAGTGCCGCGAGCGTCGCGTTGTCCGGCACCGCCATTGCCGCGCCCACCGAGCCGACAAAGGTCGCCGCCGCCGCTGCGCGAACCGCCGCCCCCGCGCCGGTCACCATTCACCATCGCAGCGCGACGATCGACGGCGTGAAGATATTCTACCGCGAAGCCGGTCCGGCCGACGGCCCCGTGGTTCTGCTGCTCCATGGCTTCCCGACCTCGTCGCACATGTTCCGGAACCTCATTCCGCAACTGGCCGACCGCTATCGCGTGATCGCCCCCGACTATCCCGGCTTCGGCCAGAGCGACGCGCCCGATCGCACGAAATTCGACTATAGCTTTGCGCATTATGCCGACATCGTCGACGCGCTGATGGGCCAGGTCGGCGCGCGGAAATACGCCATGTACGTGATGGATTACGGCGCGCCCGTCGGCTACCGGCTCGCGCTGAAGCATCCCGAGCGGGTGAGCGGCCTGATCGTCCAGAACGGCAACGCCTATGCCGAAGGCCTTCGCGAATTCTGGAACCCGATCAAAGCCTATTGGAGCGACGGTTCGGCTGAGCACCGCAAGGCGCTTGCGGGCGTCCTGACGCTCGACACCACCAAGTTCCAATATACGCATGGCGTCAAGGACCCAAGCCGGATCAGCCCCGACAATTGGGTGATCGATCAGGCGGGACTGGACCGGCCGGGCAACAAGGATATCCAACTCGACCTGTTCTACGACTATCGGACCAACGTACCGCTCTATCCGCAGTTCCAGGCGTTCTTCCGCGAGCACAAACCGCCGACGCTGGTCGTGTGGGGCAAGAATGACGTGATCTTTCCGGTGGAGGGTGCACACCCCTATCTGCGTGACCTGCCGGGCGCGGAGCTTCACCTGCTCGACACCGGCCATTTCGCGCTCGAGGACAAGCTCGACGAGATGGCGCCGCTCATCCGCACGTTCCTCGATCGCAAGGTGGCGGATCGCTGAGCGCACGAAGCGGAAACCGTGCCGCAGCGAGCGGTGGCCGGCGCATGCCGCCGGCCACCGCTCGCATTTTTGCGACCGCCAATTCAAGGTCAGGTCTCTCTGCTGCGCGTTCGAGGCGTCGAATGGAATTGGCGCGCCCGGCAGGATTCGAACCTGCGACCACCCGCTTAGAAGGCGGGTGCTCTATCCAGCTGAGCTACGGGCGCGCAGCGCTGCTTGCGTCGCGCGGCGAATAGCGTGGTTTGCGTAGGCTGCAAAGCGGGTTAAGCAGCGGCCCATGATCGATTCCGATGCCCCGCCAGCTAAACCGGCCCATGTCAGCGCCGCGAGCATCCGGCATTTTCGCTATTATGACCTGGTGATGGCGGCATTCGTCGCGGTTCTGCTGCTCAGCAACATCATCGGTGCGTCGAAATTGTCAATGGTCGGCGGGTTCACCTTTGGCGCCGGCATCCTGTTCTTCCCGGTCAGCTATGTGATCGGCGACGTGTTGACCGAAGTCTATGGCTATGCCCGCGCGCGCCGCGTCATCTGGACGGGGTTCGGCGCGCTGCTGTTCATGGCGGTGATGAGCTGGATCGTGCTCGCGATGCCGCCCGCGCAGGATTGGTGGTGCAGCGGCGCCGACGCGCTGACGCTCAAGGCGGGCGACGCGGGCGGGACGGGCGCGGTGTGTCAGGCGAGTTATGAAAGCGTGTTCGGCAGCGCGTGGCGCATCGTCCTCGCCTCGATGGCCGCCTTCTGGGCCGGCGAATTCGTGAACTCCTATGTCCTTGCGCGGATGAAGCTGGCGACGGGCGGGCGTTTCCTGTGGATGCGCACGATCGGGTCGACGATCGTCGGACAGGGTATCGACAGCCTGATCTTCTATCCCATCGCCTTCCTCGGCATCTGGGAAACCGAGCAGGTGCTGCTTGTCCTGACCACGAACTGGGCGATGAAGGTCGCCTGGGAAGCCGCGTTGACTCCCGCAACTTATGTCGTGGTGGGGGCGTTGAAGCGGCGCGAAGGTGTCGACGTGTTCGACGAAGGCACCGACTTCAACCCATTTGGAGCCAAGGTTTAACGCATGACATTGATCGAATTCGCCTCGCTGTTCACCGAACGCAAGAGCTGGCTCGTCTCTTCGACCGACCTCAGCAAGGATGCGCTGCACATCTATTTCGGGCTCGCGCTGTTCGTGGCGGTCCGGCTGGTGTGGCGCTGGCGCGGGGGATGGCTGGTCGCGTGGCTCGCGGTGCTGGCGATGGCGACCGGCGGCGAATGGCTCGACATGTCGCTCGAGGCGCAGCGATCGGCGATCCAGCCCGACGCCGCGCATTGGCACGACATCTGGAACACGATGTTCTGGCCGACGATCCTGTTGCTGATCGGACGCTGGCTGCATCCCGAGGCAAGGCCGGAGGGCGATGCCGCGGGAGAGCTATCAGGCGAGGACGCCGAGCGCCGCCTCGAACAAGCGTAGCCCGTCGGTGCCGCCGTGCGCGCGGTCGATCGCGCGTTCGGGATGCGGCATCAGGCCCAGGACATTGCCCGCGTCGTTGAGCACGCCCGCGATGTCGCGCGCCGAGCCGTTGACGGCATCGGCGTAGCGGAACGCGACGCGCCCCTCGCCCTCGATGCGGTCAAGCGTCGCCGCGTCGGCGAAATAATTGCCGTCGTGGTGCGCGACGGGGATGTTGATTTCCTCACCCGCATTATAGCTCGCGGTGAACAGCGACTGGCTGTTCTCGACCTTGAGCGGCACGGTGCGGCAGACGAAGTTGAGCCCGGCATTGCGCATCAGCGCGCCCGGCAGCAGCAGCGCCTCGGTCAGCACCTGGAAACCGTTGCACACGCCGAGCACGGGCACGCCGCGCGCCGCGGCATCGGCAACGCTGCGCAGGATCGGCGACCGCGCAGCCATCGCGCCCGAGCGCAGATAGTCGCCATAGGAAAAGCCGCCGGGCAGCGCGATAAAGTCGGTGCCATCGGGCAGCTCGGTCTCGCGGTGCCACACCATCGCGGGCGCACGGCCGGTGACCTGTTCCAGCGCGACCGCCATGTCGCGATCGCAGTTGGAGCCCGGAAAGACGATAACGGCGGTCTTCATGGCGTGCGCTCCCTTTACGGACGTTCGATGCGGTAGTTTTCGATCACCGTGTTGGCGAGCAGCTTGGCGCACATCGCGTCGAGGTCGGCATCGCTCGTACCGTCGGCGACGTCGAGTTCGATGAAACGGCCGGCGCGGACGTCGGCGACGCCGCCGAAGCCGAGACCCTCGAGCGCATGATGGATCGCCTTGCCCTGCGGATCGAGCACCCCCGGCTTGAGCGTCACATAGACATTCACTTTCATGGGGCGGACCTTTGCTTTTTGGCGGGCGGGGAAGATGGGCGCGCCTATGCCCGCGAATCACTTTGGGGGCAAGGGGCGGCGGGCCAAGCGAACGGCGAAAAATGCCGCTGTTCGGATTGCGAACCAGTCGCATCTTTCCTGTTGCGAATCGCTCGCACTATCCCTACATCAGCCTTGTTGAGAAGGATTCGCACATGGTCGTCTGTGTCTGCAACGCAATAAGAGAAAGCCAGCTGCGCGATGTCGCGCGCGATGGCCAATTGCGGTGCGCCAAGGCCGCCTATGCGCAATTGGGTCGCAAACCCAAGTGCGGACAGTGCCTGCCATTCGCTCGCAATATCATCAGCGACGTCGCCGCGACCGCCTGATTTTTCTTAGTTTTCCGCCATTTTTGACCTTGGCCTGATGGGATTCGGGGGCGTATAATGCGCCCACTCCATTCCAAGACAAAAATGACAGGAACGACACCATGAAGGGCGACGAAAAGGTCATCGATTTTCTGAACGAGGCGCTCAAGAACGAGCTGACCGCGATCAACCAGTACTGGCTGCACTATCGCATGCTCGACAATTGGGGCGTCGCGAAGCTCGCCGCGTTCGAGCGCGAAGAATCGATCGACGAGATGAAGCATGCCGACAAGCTGGCCGATCGCGTCCTCTTCCTCGGCGGCCTCCCCAATTTCCAGATGCTCGGCCGGCTGCGCGTGGGTGAGACGGTCGAGGAGATCCTCAAGGCCGACCTCGCGCTCGAAGAAGAGGCGATCCCGCTGCTCAAGGATGCGATCGCGCATTCGGAAAGCGTGCGCGACTATGTCAGCCGCGACCTGTTCGCCGACATCCTCGAAAGCGAAGAGCACCATGTCGACGAACTGGAAAAGCAGTTCGAGATGATCGGGCGCATGGGAATCGAAAATTACATCCAGCTTCAGTCGAAGCCTGTCGGCGACGATTGAAGCCACCGACCTTCGTCATTCCCGCGAACCCGAGGGCAGCTTTGTTATAGCTCGGCCGACGCGGGATTGCGGGTTGTCGTTCACGAAGTCGAGAATCCCCATCAGCGAGCATGGAGGGTGGCGTGAACCTTGCCGCGCTTCTTGCCGGGACGCACGTCGGGTACACCGGCGGGCGTCTCGGCGAATCGGGCCGACAGTTCTGCCTTCTTGCTGCCGCCGCGGAAATGCGGCGCGACAATCGCGACGCTATTGGCGCTTGCGAGCAGGCGGCCGTCAAAGCCGGGGCTGAAGCCGCTAATATCGGCAAAGTCGCCGATGCCGCAGAATGGATAAACGCTTCGCAGATTTCGTCAGTAGGACAAGGTAATCCGCGCATCGGCGCGCCAATCGCCCGTGCGTGTATACGCGGCCGCCGAGAAGGCGCGGCCGAGGCTTGTTGTTGCGTTGAGCCGGCGGCCGATTTTTTTTTGCGTTCAGACCAGCACCGGCTGATCCGACGCGGACAAAATGCCACCACGAGCCCAGCGAACCTTGTTCGGAGTTGCGCCTCCGAGCTGAAACAACTCAGCCCTGTTGACGCAGCCGTTCGACGATCAGACCGGGATCTGCATAGGCCAGAAAGCGGCCATGGTCTTTGACAATCTCGAAATCGGCGAGCGGCAGGAGTTCGCGCCAATAGGACAGGGTGTTTTCAGGGTCTGAAAGCGTGTCATGCGCCCCGATCAGTACCTTCCAGCCACCACCGTCCACCGCATGGTCTTTTGCGTGGTCGCGTGCGAGATACGCCTGTTCGCGCACATATCCCTCGATGTGTCCGGCCCTGACCATGCGGACTGCACGGTAGTAATCGTCGATCACGCCGTCGTCGGCGAGCAGCGCCTCGTCCGGCGGACTGCCGCGCACCGCCTTGCGCAGCGCCTTGGCCAAATAGCCGCGGGTCATCGTCCGGGAAATGAGCCGCGCCGCGGGCCGAATGAGTTCGGGGCGCCGCAGATACGCCTCCTTGAACGATCCGAGCACGCCCCATCGGCGATCATCGCGGGTCGACAGCGGGTCGGGGTTGACCAGCACGACCCGGCCGCAATGCTGCGGATATAGGCCGGCAAAGGCAACGATCGCCTGTGCCCCGCCGCGGCCGATCATATCGACCCGCTGGATTCGCAGGCTGTCGAGCACGATCTTCATGTCGTGCGCCGCCGCATCGAACGGATCGCCCATGCCCGCGTCCCCGCCCCCGGCCCCGGCCCCGTCCGCGGTCGCTGCGATGTCGGTCAGTCCGAAGCCGGGCCGGTCGATCGCGAGCACCCGGAACCCTTGCTGCAAGAGTCGGGCGACCAGTTTCTGCGGCGGATGGCGGCTGGTCATGCTGCTGTGAAGGATCATCACGGGCCGACCGCTTGCGAGACCATATTCCGAGATTGCGATACGCCCGCCACCCGGGCGAAGAATGAAACGGAGCGGTTCGGCATGGCCGTCGGTCCAGGCGACACGGCCATGGCTGGCGTCAGCGAGGGTCTGCATCGCGGTCATGGTGCTGATCGACCGGGCCGCTTCCGCCGCACCGGCGACGCCGAGCGCCTGGAAGGCGATGTCGGCCTGTTTCTTCACCGTGGCCGCCGACAGGCCGAGCGCCCGGGCGGTTTCGTCGCGCGTCAGGCCCTGCGCCAACAGCATCGCAATCTGGGCCTGCCGCGGTTTCAGGCCCCAGCGGTCGGTGAGCAGATCCAGCGCCTCTTCGGCATGGGGGAAAATGCCGAACGCCTGCAACGACAGGCGATGGAGCAGCCCCGGCATCCGCGCCGCGCCAACCTTGGCCAATGCTGCGGATATGGCTTCGCGTGCGGTGGCGTAACTTAGCCTGCTCGCCGCCGCGGCGGCACGGATGCTGCCCATCCGCAGCGTCGATTCGACCACGCGGGTTTCCAGTCCGGTCAGTCCAAAGGCTCCACAAGCCCGCCGCAACGGCCTGTCGGACGCGGCGAATATCGCCGCCACCAAGACGCGGCGCCCCGCCGCGTCGGCAAGTGCGCGGTGCACGGGTGCTGGAAGATCCCACGTCAGCGCCTCGCGCGCGGCGACATAGGTCCATAGCGATGCGCCGGCCTGTTCCGCCGAAGCCTGGACCAGCTTCATTGTCCCGCCGCGCAGCGCCGCTTCGGCCTGTTCCCAGTCGATCGCGCGCAGAATCGCGGCCTCGTCGGCGCCGGTGGAAAAAACCAGGCGCTGTATCTGAGGTTCGGCGACCACCAGCGTCAGGGCCTCGACGTCCATGAAGGAATGCGCGCGAAATTCGTGCGCCGCGTCCAGCGCCCGGAACTGCCGCTCGACCGAGTCCGGATCGCGCCGGACCTCGTCGAGCAGGCGTTCGGGCGTTCCCAGCCATTCCATCGCATAATCGGGCATGCCCGGTTCGCTCGTATCTGTCACCCAATCCCCCCGTTAGGCCCCGACGATAGCCGACGATGGGCGAAGGGTCATCATCATACCCTACAATCGGGGATATTCTCCCCGCCCTTCCGATGCTTGTGGTCGCGCAGCGGGACAGATGACGACGCGCGCGCCCGCCCGACGATGAAGCGAGAGACCAGCTGAACGGCCAATGCTGTTCCTGGCGGATCTTTCGCATGTCGCGTTTCGGGTGCGCATTTCCGTCGCATCGCAGGGGGATGATTTCATGATTGCTTATAAAAATTCGAAAACGCGGCTCCTGATCGGCACCGCGTTGATCGTCGTGGGTGCCCCGATGGCATCGCCGGCACACGCCGCCGAGCAGGGAATATTCGTTCCGCAAGGCGGGCCGGTCGCGCTAAACAACCCCGAAGGAACGACGGTCGAGGGCGACAAGAGCGGGGTTTTCTCCCGTGCGTCGTCGCTGACGCTCGACAATGAAGGGACGATTCGCGGCAACGGCAGCTATGACGGGTTCGCCATGGCGCCCGAGGGCGGTGTCACCGTCGAAGGCGGTCCGGCGATCGTCACCAACAGCGGCCTGATTGAGGGGGCTGGGCACGGCATTTCCACCATCTATTTTCGTGACGACGTCACCGGCGCATTGGAAGGTCTCGCCGCCGGCTCGCAAATCACAAATTCGGGTACGATCCGGGGCGAAACCAATGATGGTGTGCGCCTGATCGGCGGCGGCAGCGTTACCAACAGCGGCCTTATCGAAGGCGTAAACAGCCCGCCGGGGGGCGCGACCGACGGCGTTTCGATGTTCGCCTATGACGGGCAGGACACAAGTGGTCAGGCATCGATCGGGACGATCACCAACCAGACAGGCGGTACGATCCGCGGCGCGCGCTTCGGCGCGATCCTGTCGGGCGGCGGCGTGATCGACAATGCGGGCGAGATGAGCGGCGGCGCCAGCGCGATCCTCATCCAGGCGAGCGCCGGGGAGACGGGCAAGACCGGCACCATCACCAACGGCGGGACGATGTCGGGCGCCGATGGCGTGATTTTTGGCGGCGCGCTCGCCTCGGGCTCGCTGACCAACAGCGGCACCATCGCCGGAACAGCCGCGCGGGGCGTGTTCAGCGACATCGCGGGCGCGGTGACGATCGACAACCAGGCGGGCGGCACGATCACGGGCGCGACGAGCGGCGTGATCGCTGAGTACGGCGTGCTGGCCGTCACCAATGCCGGAACGATTCGCGGCAATGGCACGGCCGACAGCCTCGCTGCGCCGCCCAATGGCGGCGTCGTCATCGGCCAGCCGGGATCGCGCGTGACCAACAGCGGCACGATCTCGGGCGCCAATGCGGGCATCACCACCATGTCGGCGTATAACCCGGCGACCGGCAGCGTCGCGGGCGTCGCGCGCAATACGATCGTCGAGAACAGCGGCACGATCTTCGGCGACAGCAATGACGGCGTCCGGCTGATCGGCGGCGGGACGGTCACCAACAGCGGCACGATCGAGGGACGCGCCAATGGCGCGCGCGCCGATGGCGTCAGCACCTATGCGTTTGGCGGGCAGGACATCAGCGGGCCTAATCCGATCGGCACGGTCGTCAACCAGACGGGTGGTACGATTTCGGGCGCCCGCGCGGGCGTGGCGCATTCGTCGGGCGGCGCGGTAGAGAATGCCGGGGTGATCAGCGGCGGCGCGATGGGCGTGATGATTCAGAACGTCAGCCCGACGCTGGTTCAAGCGAAGGTGACCAACAGCGGCACGATCACGGGCGCCGACGCGGTCGTCGTCTATGGCGACATCAGCGGCAGCACCGTGACCAACAGCGGCACGATCACCGGCGCCGCGGGCAACGGCGTCTATCAGGGCGGATCGGGCGCGATGACGCTCACCAATGCGGCGGACGGCACGATCACCGGCGCGACATCGGCCGTGCTGGCCGATCTGGGCGCGATCCACATCGACAATGCCGGCACGATCCGCGGCAACGGCAGCTATGACGGCTTCGACCGGGCGCCCGAAGGCGGCGTCACGATCGTGGGTGGGCCATCGACGATCACCAACAGCGGCGAAATTTCGGGCGCGGGGCACGGTATCTCGACGGCGTCCTATTTCAATTCCGCAACGGGCTTGCTCGAAGGACGCGCGGCGGGCTCCGCGGTCGCGAACAGCGGCACGATCATCGGCGAGACGAATGACGCGGTCCGCCTGATTGGCGGCGGCAGCGTTACGAACAGCGGAACGCTCACCGCGCAGGCGGGCGCCTTTTCGGACGGCATTTCGATGTTTGCTTATGCCGACCAGGCGAAAGAGGATTTCAGCGCAAGCGTTGTGAACGAAGCCGCAGGCGCGATCAGCGGCACCCGGTTCGGCATCATCCTGTCGGGCGGCGGCAAGGTCACGAACGCCGGGGGGATCACCGGCGTCAATGGCGGCATTTTCATCCAGGGCACCGGGCTCAACACTGATCCGGGCGAGGACCGCGGCGGCCTGACCGCCAGCGTCGTCAACAGCGGCACGATCGGCGGCACCCGCAGCGACGGGCTCAATGGTTATGGCGTCGGGTTCGGCAGCGACCTGTCGACGGCGACGCTCGAAAACAGCGGCATCATTTACAGCCAATTCGGCGCCGGCGTGTTTCACGGCACGCTGGGTGATGTCACGATCACCAATTCCGCTGCCGGCCTGATCACGGGCGGCGCCTATGGCGTTTTCGCCGATGGCGCGGGCCGGTTGAGCCTCGTCAACGCAGGGATCATTCGCGGCGACGGAAGCTATGAGGGGGCCGACCGCCCCGCCGAGGCCGGCGTGACGATCACTTCGGCCAATGCCGCGATCGAAAACAGCGGCACGATTTCCGGGGCGGGATATGGCGTGGTCACCCAGCTTTATTCCAACACCGATACCGGATCGCTCGAAATGCGGGCGAACGGCACCAGCATTGTCAACAGCGGTACGATCCGCGGCGACGGCAATGATGCCATTCGCCTGTTCGGCGGCGGCAGCGTCACCAATCGCGGCACCATCGAAGGCGTCGCCGGACCGGCGACCGACGGCATCACCATCCAGGCCTTCACCGGGCAGAATACGAGCGGCCAGTCGATGATCGGCCAGGTCGTCAACGACGTCGGCGGCGTGATTTCGGGCGAGCGCTATGGCGTGCTCATCGCCAGCGGCGGGTCGGTCGATAATGCCGGCACGATTTCGGGGGCGCTCACCGGTGTCGTGATCGGCAAGCAGAACAGCAGCGGCAAGGTTGCCACGCTGACCAACAGCGGCACGATCGATGGCGGCGTACTGATCGACGTCGATACGGCAACGGCAAGCAACAGCGGGACGATCCGCAGCGACACGGGCGTCGCCTTCGCGTCGCTCGGCGCGGTGACGCTCGTCAACAGCGGCGCATTGGCTGGCGGTGACGGGGTCGCGGTCCGGCTCGGCGCGTTCGACGACAGCGTCACCTTGCGGACCGGCAGCAGGGTCGACGGGCTGATCGACGCGGGCGACGGCGTCGACGGGCTGACCCTCGAAGGCGACGTCCTCGAACTGACCCAGGCGCAGCAGATCGGCGCCGCGTCGGGTTTTGAAACGCTGGCGGTGGCGTCGGGCTATTGGACGTCCACCGGCTATGTCGGCGAGTTCGACAATGTCACGATTTCAGACGGCGCCGCGCTCCAGGTCAACGAGGTCGATCTCGGCGTCGAGGGCCTGTCATCGCCGATCCTGACCCCCGCGGTGATCACCAACGGGCGGCTGATCCTGAACTTCGGCGAAGATGAAGCGGTGTCCCGGCTCGACGCGCTGTCGATCACCGGCACCGGCAGCGTCCAGCTGATCGGCGAAGCGCAGTTCACGGTCGATTCCGACTCGATCGCGCACAGCGGCGGCACGACCATTTCAAACGGCGGCCTGATCCTGACCGGATCGCTGCAGGGCGATGTTGTCACCGAAGGCGACGGGATTTTCCAGCTCGGCGTCGGCGGAACCGAAGGCAGCTTCGCGGGCGATCTGGTCAATAATGGCCGTTTCATCTTTAACCGCTCGGACGACTATGACTTTGTTGGCGCCTTCTCGGGCACCGGCGCGCTCGACAAGCTGGGTGGCGGCATCCTGACCTTCATGGGCGACTATAGCTTTGAAGGCGTGACCAACATCATGGGCGGCGCGGTACGCATCGGCGGGCTTATCGACCCCGAAACCAGCTTCAATCTTGGCGATGGCGGGACGCTCGACATCACCGGCAACCAGACGATCGGCGGCCTGTCGGGCGACGAAGGATCGACTGTTGTCATCGGCGGCAACCAGCTTACCGTCGATCAGGAAGGGGACAGCGAATTTGCCGGGGCGATCTCGGGCGCCGGCGGCTTCACCAAGGACGGCGACGGCACGCTGAACCTGACCGGGGACAGCGATTATAGCGGCCCGACCTCGGTCGACGGCGGGACCCTGGCGGTCAACGGCTCGATAGCCTCGCCGGTGACGGTCAATACTGGCGGCACGCTGGGCGGCAACGGCACCGTCGGATCGACCGCGGTCGGCGGCGGCGGCACGATCGCACCGGGTAATTCGATCGGCCGCCTGACGGTCGCCGGCAACCTCGCCTTTGCGACGGGTTCGGTCTATGAGGTCGAGGTCAATGCCACGGGCGCGGGCGACCGGATCGATGCCACGGGCGTCGTCACCATCGCCAGCACGGCGCGCGTCGCGGTGCTGGCCGAGAACGGCAACTACCGTCCGCGCACCGACTATACCATCCTGACCGGCGCCGGCGGGGTGAGCGGGACGTTCGGGTCGGTAACGACCGATCTTGCCTTCCTCGATCCGTTCCTCCGCTATGGCCCCAATGCGGTTACGCTGTCACTCTATCGCAACGACGTCGATTTCGCCGATGTCGCGGCCGGCTTCAACCAGACGGGCGTCGCGACCGCGGTCCAGGCGCGCGGCATCAACGATCCATTGTTCGAAGCGGTCCTGGTCCAGAATGCGGCGGGCGCGCAGGCGGCGTACAGCAATCTGTCGGGCGAAATCCTGACCAGCACCATAAGCGGATTGACCGACGACAGCCGCCATGTTCGCAATGCGATTCTGGGCATGCCGGTGCCTGCGGAAAACGGTGCCTTCATTTGGGGCTCGGCCTTTGGCGGCTGGGGCAATTTCGACGCGCAAGCCGAAACGCTTGGCATCGACACCGACCACAAGGGCGTCGTCACCGGCGTCGGCTATGGCGGCAACGGCTTCGCGGCGGCGCTGTCGGCTGGGATCGGCAACTCCGACTTCCGTCTCGATAGCGGTAACGATCGTGCGAAGATCGACAGCAAATATCTGGCGGCGCAGGCAAGCTATGGCGCGGGCAGCGGGCTGCGCGGAAGCGTCGGCGTCGCTTATGCCTGGCACGACATCGACACGGCGCGCGTGGTGACCTTCGTGCCGCTCGCGCAGACGCTGACGTCGAGCCGCGATGCCGACACGCTGCAGATCTTCGGCGAAGTCGGTTATGACCTCGCGGTGGGCAAGGCGGCCTTCACGCCCTTCGCCCGGCTGGCGCATGTCCGCACCAAGAGCGACGCGTTCGCCGAAACCGGCGGCAATGCCGCCCTCGCGCTGGCCGATACGAAGCAGGAAACAACCTTCCTCAGCCTCGGCGCGCGGGCGCGCTTCGACGCCGGCGAAGCGGGTTTTCAGCCCTATGTTTCGGCCGCCTGGAACCGCGCGTTCGACGACCGCGCCCCGCTCCATCGTTCGGCATTCGCCAGCGGCGGCGGCACACCCTTCGCCATCGTCGGCGCGCTGATCCCCAAAAATTCGGCCGAAGTCGAAGCCGGCTTCGACTATCGCACCGGTCCCTTCAGCATCGGTGCCGCCTATACCGGAGTGCTGGCATCGGATCGCAGCGCCCACGGCCTTCGCGTTACAGCTAGAATTTCATTCTGAGCGGCGAGGAGGTCAGACGAACTCTTGCGGCTCGAAAAGCCGGGGCCGCCTCCCAGCGGCACCGGCATTTCGAATGGTCACAGCGTGACTGCTGAATAAGGGAGCAAACTATAGCGAAGCAGGTCGAATTGGCCTTTTTTTCTCGCCCTAAACTGAGCGGCTAAGGTGAAATATCGCAACAAAGACACGCGAAAACGCGCATTGAATGCCCGTTTCGGCTTGACGGCATGAGCACTCAAATGGCGACTTCGAGCGAGTTATGACATCGGTGTGCCCGCGAACGCCGGAATGACGAGACGGGACAAAAAAACCGCGGTTTTCAGGGGGCGCTTTCGGGCGCCTCTTTTTTTGCTTGTATTTGCGAATAATTCTCAATAGCAAGGTCGGGCAGTCCCCTCCTGCCGGCCGCTGCAACTTAAAGCTGCGCTTAAAGCGGCCGGCATCTTTTTCGAAAAGGAGAACGGACGGACCGCACGGGCCGGGAGAGAAGAACCTCATGCAAAGCAGCGAGCTGATCCGCCAATTGACCGAGCAGCCGCTGGTGCGCGATTTGCCAGTCGAAGCGGCGCAGGCGGTCCTGGCCCTTCGTTACTGCATTCTTTGCCGCCGCAGCGAACGCGACCCAATGCCCGAACTCGAACGCCGCTGGGGCAATATCCTCGCGGCGCGGCGCTATCGGCTGGTGGTCGAGGCGATCGGCCATGTCTGGCCCGACCCCTTTGCCGTCGCCCCGCCCTGCTGCCCGCGCGTGAGCTTCGACGAGGCGTTGCTCGCCGCGATCGTCGGCGCCGCCGCGCGCCGCGACCGCGTCCATTTCGACTGGCTGACCGCCGAGATGCTCGGCGGCGACGCACGCGAGATGCTGTTCGTGGCGCTGGAAAATTTCATTCGCGCGCGGGCACCGGGGCGGGTTTGAAACGTCAGAGAGCCGTGCCAGCGTCTGTTTCGGGGCGGGAAGCAGACGTTCCCTCGATATCCGTCATTCTCGCGAAAGCGGGAATCCAGTGTGGGGTCAGCCGACGCACGCTCTGGGTTCCCGCTTTCGCGGGAATGACGAAGTAATAAGATACTAGGCATCGCTTGTCGGTCGTGAAGGCCGCCCGCTTCATTTCCCCGCCTTGTCGCTCACCGCCTTGATCACCAGCGCCTTGTCCTCGACCAGATAGCGCTTCGCGAGCGCCTGCAGCTCGGCCGGCGTCGCCGCCTCGACCGCGCCGATCCCCTTGCGGCTGCGGTCGAGGTGATCGGCGTGGCTCGCGGCTTCGGCGACATAGTTCAGCCAATAGCTGTTCTCACGCCGCGATTTCACCATCGCCTCGACGAGCGGCCTCCGCGCGCGGTCGAGCAGGTCGGGATCGACGGGCTTGTCGCGCAGCTCCTTGGCGATCGCGAAGATCGCCGCGCGGGTGGTTGCGAGATCCTTGTAATCGACGTTGCTCGCCGCGAAGAGATGACCGTAACCGGGGAATTCGTCGGACAGGCTTGCGGCGGCGGCGGGACTGTAGCTTTCGCCGAGCTTTTCGCGCAGCTCCTCGGTCAGCATCAGCTGCATCGCGCGCGACAGCAGGGTGAGCTGCATCGCCTCGGCGAGGTCGCTGTCGTCGCGCGCCGGCCAATAGACGCGCAGCTCGGCCTGTTCGGCGGGCCCCTTGTGAATCAGCGTGCGTTCGCTGCGATCGGTCGCATATTGACGGATGCGCGCGTCGGTGCGCGGGTCGAAGGCGGCGCGGCGTTCAGGCAACGCCCCGAACGTCGCCGCGATCGCATCGATCGCCGACTGTTCGCCGATATCGCCGACGACGCCGATCTCGATCGCACCGTGCGCAAAGCTGTCGGCGACGACCGGTTTCAGCTGCGCCCAGTCGAGCGCCATCAGCTTTTCGAGCGGCGGCGTCTGCGAGCGCGGATCATTGTTGGCGAGGATACCGCCGACATCGCGGCCAAGCACCGCCGCGGGGGTCGCGTCGTTCGCTGCATATTGCTGCGGCAGCACACGGCGGATCAACGCAAGCCCGTCGGGGCGGTAACCGGGGTGCGTGAGGAACGCCGCCATCAGCTTGGCCTGCAGCGCGAAATCCTCGGGCGAGGTCAGCGCCGATCCGCCAAAAGCGTCGGTGGAGTTGCCGAACACCGGGCTGATCGTCTTGCCCGCGAGGATCGAACGCAGATCGTCGAGGCTATGCGCCTCGAGGCCACCCAACATCAGTGAACCGGCGAGCGACACCTTAGTCGGATCATCGCGCGTCGCGAGTAAATTGCCGCCATCGACGCGCAGCGACAGCATGACCTTGTCCTTCTGGAAATCGGTCGTCTTGATGTTGAGCATCACATTGTTGGCAAAGCGGATGCGGCGAATGCCGAGATCGTCGACACGCTCGTCGCTGACGATTTTTCCGGGCGTGCCGAAATTGTCGTACGCGAAGACGGCATTCGCGGCCTCGACCGGCGCCGCGACGCTGACCTGTGTCGAGGCACGCAAGCTGGCGAGGATCGCGTCCGCGCCGCCCTCGATCGGCTTCTTCGCCGTGACGCGCGCAAGGGGGGCGCTGAACCCTTCCATGCGCTTCTGGAACGCCGCAGTGACCGCCGCGGCGGTCAGCGACGGCGCCGTGGCCTCGAACAGCACCTGCGAGGTTTCGGGCCGGACGAGAACGAAATCGCCATCGGCAGCCAAGATCAGCGCGTCGGCAAGCCCTTCGCTGCGCCGCGTCGTCACCCCGGCAACGGCGTTCCTGAGCGCGGTGCGGCGGTTCGCGAGCTGTTCGTCTACCTCGGCCTGGGTGAAGCCATGTTCAACGGCGCGACGCTGCTCCTGTTCGGCGAGCGCGAGCGCCTCCTTCCACGCGCCTTCCTTGGCGACCGCACCGACGGTGATCTGGTCGAATTTCTTCCAGCCCTCGGCATCGCTGAAATAGCCGGTCAGGATCGGCGAATCCTCGTTCAGCGCGATCTTGGCGAGCCGGCGGCTGACGATCGCCTCGCCGACATTCTCGGCGAGCTTGCGCGCGCGTTTCGCCTTGGTGTCGGGCTCGTCCACCCACGGCTTGAAGCTCGCGATCGTCACCGAATCCTGGATCGCCGGATCGACGAAATCGTCGGCCGCCGCGGCGCGCTTGTAGTCGACATTGCCGATTTCGGGGTCGGCGCCGGCGGGACCGATGCCCTTCCAGTCGGCAAAGCGCGCCTTGATCTTCGCCTCGACCGCTGCGGGGTCGAAATCGCCAACCATCACCAGCGTTGCGCGTTCGGGACGGTAATAACGGTCATAGAGGTCACGCAGCCGCGATGCGGGCGCGGTCCTGATTACCTCCTCGGTGCCGACCGGGATGCGGGTCGCGACATTCATCCCCTTCATCTGGAAGTCGAGCTGGTCGATCAGGCTGCGCAGCTGATAAGTGTCGCGCGCGCGGCGCTCGGAAAGGATGATCCCGCGCTCGCGGTCGACCGCGGCGGGATCGATGGTGAGATTGCCCCCCGTTTCGCGCATCAGCATCAGCCCGGTGTCGATCAGATCGTCCGATGCGTTGGGCAGGTCGAGCTTGTAAACCGTCTCATCAAAGCCCGTCGACGCGTTGGTGTCGGCGCCGAACGCCAGCCCCTTGCGTTCGAGCAGCTTGATCATCTCGCCCTCGGGCACATTGGTCGATCCGTTGAACGCCATATGTTCGAGGAAATGCGCAAGGCCGCGCTGGTCTTCGGCCTCGGCAAAGCTGCCGACCGCAAAGCGCATGCGCAGCACGACGCTGTCCTTGGGCGTGCTGTTTTTCAGCAGCGCATATTTCATGCCGTTGGGGAGCACGCCGAAGACGATGTTCGGATCGACCGGCACATCGCTCGCCGCGAAATTCCACGCCATGGCCGCTTCGCTCTGCGGATTGACCGCCGCGGGCGCCGCGACCGTTGCGGGCGCTTCCTTGGCCCAGGCCGGGGCGGTGCTGGCGACGAGGAAGACAAGGGGCGACAGCGCGGTCGAGGCGCGCCGGACAAGGGATTTGGTCATGCGTCCGATGTGGCCACCGCCCTTCCGGCGGTCAAGCCAGTGTTACGCGACCCGGCCGATGCTTTCGACGGACGACGTCTTCTCGCGGTCGGCGGCTTTCGCGGCGTAGAGCGCGCGGTCGGCGACCTCGAGCAATTTGCGCGCGCTGTCACCATGCTCGGGCCAGCTGGCGGTGCCGACGCCCGCGCCGACGCCGATCGAGCGGCCGCCGATGCGATAGGGCGCGGCGAGCGCGGCGAGGACATGGTCGGCGAGCGAGGTTTTGAGCAGGATCGACCCGGCGGGCACGAGGATCGCGAACTCGTCGCCGCCCTGCCGCGCAACCACGGCATGATCGCCGCACGCGCGGCGCAGGCGTTCGGCGAGCTCGCACAAGACGCCATCGCCGATCGCATGGCCGTGCTGGTCGTTGATCGGTTTGAAGCCGTTGAGGTCGAGCAGCGCGATCGCGAACGGGTTGGCCGCGTCGCCTTTCGCAATCTCTTCATCGAGCCGCATGTCGAATTCGCGGCGATTGGCGAGGCCGGTCAGCGGATCGGTGTGCGCCAGGTCGCGCATCTGGTGCTGGAGCTGGAGCAGGTCGATCAGCTGGTCGTGCTGCTGCAGGATCATGCGGAGCAGGAAGATCGTTGCGACGACCAGGCTAGTGCCCGCGGCTATTTCGGGCGGGTTGCCCGAGGTCAGCATCAGGAACGAGATCGGCACCAGCCCGATGAGCAGGTTGATGAAGGTCGCGAGGCGGATCGACGACAGGCAATAGGCGGTCGCGAGCGAACCCATCGCCATGATCATCGCATAATAGCTGTGCGTCGAGGGCGGCGCGGCGAGCCAGTTGATCACCGTCCAGGCGCTGCACATCGCGCCCGTCGTCCCCGACAGCCACATCGATTCCTTGATCATCCGCCGCGCGCGGCGCAGGCTCATCCGCCGGCCGCGATTGTGCATCAGAAAGACGAAGCCGAGCAGGCCAATGAGCGCGAGCGTGACCGGGAAGCCGATGCGGACGATCGGGTGGACCGTCTGCACCCCGGCATAGATGGCGGTCGGCGTTGTCGCCGCCAGCATCAGGAAAAGCATCGGGGTCAGCGTTTCGACGCGATTGGCGCGCAGCAAGGCGACGTCGTCCCGAATCGCGTCCGGAATCGGCGGAAAGAAACGCCTGCGCAGCCAGTGATAGACCCCCGTCATAGCGGCGGGATAGCAAGCGCGAGTAAAGCAGGGGTTAAGGAATGAAAGCTTGTCTTATCACTTACCTAACGGCGCCGCGCGGGCGCATGGCTTGCGAAATATTAACCATGTTCATGGACAAGCCCGGCCACTTGTTTCGCGCCCGAAAGGAGCCACGCCATGTCTTATCCGACGCCGCAGCTGACCGCATCCAGTCCCGCGCCGGCCGCGCCGATGCCGCCAGCCGACCCCACGCTGCCGCAGAATGACACGCCCGCCGAGCAGACCGCACGCGCCGCGCAGCTGACCGCGACGCAGGCCGTTTATACATGGACGACCGACGTCCCGACCCTGCCCGGCGTGCCGCTCGCGACCAGCGTGCCGAAGAATGACGAGCCGACGATCGCCTGGTTCGTGATCCTGATCGGCGTCGGGCTCGATATCGTGCGCAACGCGCTGACGGTGAAGCTTGGCGGGGTGGATAAGGGCGAACTCGATAGCCCGCGCGCCGAATATGAGGCTGCGCTTGCCGAATGCGACGCGATCGAAGCCTCGGCGGCGAAGATTGCGGTCGAACATGGCGTGCATACCGGCGGCAATATTTTCGAGCGCATCGTGGGCGATGTCGAAAACGCCGTCGCCGCTGCCGAGCGCGACGCGCATGTTGCGCTGCTTCAAGGTTACAAGGACCGGCTCGAAGAACTGATGAAGGTCGACGAGGCCGATGGCCTCGGCCGCAAGACACCGCGCAGCATCGAGGCGTATCGCGCGCTTTTCGCGACGCTGCCCGTTCCGGGCGTCAGCTATATGTTCCAGGACGACAGCGAGTTTACGCGGCTGCGCGTGCAGGGCCCGAACTGCATGCTGATCACCGCGGTCGGCGACGCCCTGCCCGCCAATTTCCCGCTGACTGCTGCCAAATATGCGGCCGTCGTCAATGGCGACACGCTCGCCGCCGCGCTCGCCGACGGGCGACTCTTCCTGCTCGATTACAAGCCGCTCGAAGTGCTCGACCCCGGCACCTATGGCGCTCTCGCCAAATATGCTTGGCAGCCGATGGCGCTCTTCGCGGTGCCGCCGGGCGGGTCGTCGCTCGTTCCCGTCGCGATCCAGTGCGGGCAGAACCCGATCGACTATCCGATCTTCACCCCCTCCCGCGTCGCCGACAAGCTATGGGGATGGGAAATGGCAAAGTTCGTCGTGCAGGTCGCCGACGGCAATTATCACGAGCTGTTCGCGCACCTCGCGCGCACGCATCTGGTGATCGAGGCGTTCGCGGTCGCGACGCACCGCCACCTTGCAGAAATCCACCCGATCTGGGCGCTGCTCGTCCCGCATTTCGAGGGGACGCTGTTCATCAACGAACAGGCGGCGACCTCGCTGATCGCAGCCGGCGGCCCGATCGACCATATTTTCGCAGGCACGATCACGTCGAGCCAGCTCGCCGCGGTCGATGCGCGTCTCGCGTTCGATTTCTATGCCAAGATGCCGCACGCCGACTTTTCCGCGCGTGGGGTCGGGGTGGATTCGACGCTCGCCGATTATCCATACCGCGACGATGCGCTGCTCGTGTGGGACACAATCCACGAATGGGCGCGGCAATATGTCGACCTTTATTATGCGAGCAACGCCGATGTCGTCGCCGATACCGAGCTTGTCGCCTGGGCGGCGTGCCTGGCGGGCGAGGCGAAGATCAAGGGCTTCGGCCCGGTGACGACGCGCGCGCAGCTCGCCGAAATCTGCACGATGGTGATGTTCACCGCGAGCGCGCAGCATGCCGCAGTCAATTTCCCGCAAAAGGATATCATGGCCTTCGCCCCGGCCGTCACCGGCGCGGGCTGGCAGGCGGCCCCGAACGGACAGCGCGGTCACGACAAGGCGGGCTGGCTCGCGATGATGCCGCCGATGGCGCTCGCGCTCGAACAGCTCAACGTGCTCGAACTGCTGGGGTCGGTGCATTACCGCCCGCTCGGCGATTACCGCAGCAACGCCTTTCCCTATCCTTTATGGTTCCAGGATCCGCGCGTGACGGACGCCGAAGGCCCGCTCGCCTGGTTCCAGGCGGCGCTCTTGGGGGTCGAAGCAGAGATCGCGACGCGAAATGCGGAACGGATGCAGCCCTACCCGTATCTGCAGCCGAGCCTGATCCCGACGAGCATCAATATCTGAGGCGCAAATGAGAACCCCGGCGAAAGCCGGGGTCCATTGTCGCTTTGCTGGGCCCCGGCTTTCGCCGGGGTTCGCGTGGGCTCAGCTGCCCTTTTTCTTCCGGTGGCTCTCAAGGTCGAGCACCGCATTCTCGCCGCCCTCGGGCAGCAGGCCGAGTCGGCGCGCGACTTCCTGATAGGCTTCGACTTCGCCGCCGAGGTCGCGGCGGAAGCGGTCCTTGTCGAGCTTTTCGTTCGTCGTCATGTCCCACAGGCGGCAGCCGTCGGGGCTGATCTCGTCGGCGAGGATGATGCGGCTGAAATCGCCTTCATAAAGGCGCCCGAACTCGAGCTTGAAGTCGACGAGGCGGATGCCAACCGCGGCGAACATTCCGCTCATGAAGTCGTTGATGCGGATCGCCATGTCCTGAATATCGTGAAGCTCGTCCTGGCTGCACCAGTTGAAGCAGGCGATATGCTCCTCGGCGACGAGCGGATCGCCGAGCGCGTCGTCCTTGTAGCAATATTCGATCAGGGTGCGGGGAAGCTGCGTCCCCTCCTCGATGCCGAGGCGCTTCGACAGCGTGCCCGCGGCGACGTTGCGCACGATCACTTCGATCGGCACGATCTCGACCTGGCGGATCAGCTGCTCGCGCATGTTGAGGCGGCGAATGAAATGATGCGGCACGCCGATGTTGCCGAGCAAGGTGAACACATGCTCCGAAATCCGGTTGTTGAGCACGCCCTTGCCGCTGATCGTGCCCTTTTTCTGGGCATTGAACGCGGTCGCGTCATCCTTGAAATACTGGATCAGCGTGCCCGGTTCGGGGCCCTCGTACAGGATCTTCGCTTTGCCTTCGTAAATCTGGCGGCGACGGGACATGGCGTACAAACTTTCTGTCGGAACCAAATGAATGACCCCGGCAAAGCGACTCAGACGGAGGCGCGCCGCCGGGGCGATGGGGCGCCTATAGCGACAAAGGTCGGGCACGTCATCCCCGCCATCGCGCACGATGATTTACGTTTACGTCAACTAGAGCTTGCACTCCTCCGCCGCGCTTGCGACGCTGCGACAAAGCCAAGGAGAGAGATGGATGAGCTTCGACCAGATTCGCCTCGACAAGCATGAGGGCATCGCGCTGCTGACACTGCACCGCCCCGACCGGATGAACGCCTTTACCACCGAGATGATGCTGGAGATCGTCGCCGCGCTCGACGAATGCGATGCCGACGACGGCGTGCGCGCGGTGATCTTCACCGGATCGGGCGACCGCGCCTATTGCGCGGGTGCCGACCTGGGCCAGGGCGCCGCGACCTTCGATTACGACAAGCGCACCGACAAGGCGGCGCTGCTGCCCGACGGCATGGCGGCGAGCCCTGTCGCCGAAGACGGCACGATCGACTGGTCGCACCCGCTGATCCGCGATTCGGGCGGGCGCGTGTCGATGCGCATCTTCGACTGCAAGAAGCCGGTGCTCGGCGCGATCAACGGCGCCGCAGTCGGCATCGGCGCGACGATGACGCTGTCGATGGACGCACGGCTCGCGAGCGAGACCGCGCGCTACGGCTTTGTCTTCGCGCGGCGCGGCATCGTGCCCGAAGCCGCGTCGAGCTGGTTCCTGCCGCGCCTCGTCGGCATCCAGAATGCCGTCGACTGGTGCTATTCGGGGCGGCTGATCGACGCCGCTGAGGCGCATGAAAAGGGCCTCGTCCAGTCGGTCCACGCCCCCGGCGAACTGGTCGACGCCGCGATCGCCAAGGCGCGCGAGCTCACCGATCACAGCGCGCCGGTGTCGGTCGCCCTGACGCGTCACATGCTGTGGCGGATGCTCGGCGCACCGCATCCGATGAGCGCGCATCGCTGGGACAGCCGCGCGATCTTCGCGCGCGGGCGCAGCGCCGATGCCGCCGAGGGCGTGTCGAGCTTCCTCGAAAAGCGCCGCGCGAACTTCACCGTCAGCGTCGCGGACGATTATCCATGGTTCGCCGAGTTCGAGGATACGCCGCCGTATAGCTGAGTGTCAGCCCGCCACGCCGCCGCGCTTTCTGAAATAGGGCCGGAAGAACATGTAGAGGCCCGAGAATATCAGCAGGAAGAGCGGCGGCAGCGGCAGGTAATAGACCCACTCGACCGGCTGATGCCCCAGGCCGAGCGTCACGAAAATGGCGAGTACGATCGCCGAAAAGAGGATCGAAACCCAGCGGTGAAACTGCCGGATCCATAGACTCCAGTTCATGTTCTTCTCCCTGTTTGAAGTTCAATCGAGACCCGCGACGACCTTTTCGAGATTTTCGAGGTGAATCTTCCAGCCGCCCTTCGCGCCGCCGAAGGCCTGCTTCTGGTCGGGACGGAAACCGACCTGTTCCATGCGCAGCAGCGTTCCGGCGGGCGTCGGCTCGAGCGTGAAGGTCACGGTGCTGTCGAGCCGGTAGGCCGGATCGTCGTGCGCGTAATTCCAGGTGTAGGAGAGGCTGCGGCCGGGCTCGACGTCGAGGATTTCGCAGTCGACATTGCCCCAGTCGCCGCGCAGCTGGAAGCGATGCCCGAGGTCGAGGCCGAAGTCGTTCTTCATCAGCCATTCCTCGATCAGATGCTGCTGCGTCAACGCGCGCCAGAGCTTCTCGGGCGGATGCGGGATTTCGCGCTCGACGGTTACGGTGCGCACATCGGTGTCAGTGTCGGTCATTGATCCATCCTTTTGAGCAAATTTTCGAGATCGTCGAACCGAGCTTCCCAGAAGCGGTTCATGCGCCCGGTCCAGTCGACCAGCGGCGCGAGCGCGCGCTGTTGCGCGCTGTAATGCGTTTGCCGTCCTTCGTGCCGGTCGCGCACCAGCCCCGCCTGCTTGAGGATGCCGAGATGTTTCGACACCGCGGGCTGCGAAATGCCCGCGCCCGCGGTGAGCGCGCCGACTGTCTGCTCGCCGTCGAGGCAAAGCCGTTCGAATAGCGCGCGCCGGCTGGGATCGGCGAGCGCCTTGAAGAGAAGATCGGGCGAGGGTTGCATCATAATTCATAACTCATTGGCTATGCGTTTTCTCATAACCATATAGTTATGGATGTCAAGCGCCGCCGTTGCGGCGGCCCTGCCGCCCATCGGACGCTGGAGCCGGCGTTTGCCTTCTGGCTAGATGGAGGAATGAATCCTCCGCACTCACCTGCCGTCCACCCTTCGCGCCGCTTCGTCTGCGCCGGGGTGCTGGCAGGAATGAGTCCCATCCATTGCAATTGCGAGGCCCGCCATGCCCAATCGCGCGATCAATCCCACCGGCGTTTCCTATGCGCAGGCGCATCTTGTCGAGGCGCCAACGCGCTGGCTGTTCGTCAGCGGCCAGATTCCAGTCGACGAGAAGGATCAGGTGCCTGCCGCGTTCGAAGACCAATGCCGGCTCGTCTGGCGCAATATCGAAAAGCAGCTCCTCGCCGGCGGGATGACCTTGCAGAACCTGATCAAGGTCACCGTCTTCCTGTCGGACCGCCGTTATCGTGCGGCGAATTACGAGGTCCGGCACGAAGTGCTGGGTGGCCATTCGCCCGCGCTGACGATCATCGTCGCAGATATCTACGATGAGGCGTGGCTGCTCGAGATCGAGGCGATCGCGGCCGCCTAGCGATCCCAGTCAGCGATCCTTGTCGCGTTTCAGGATCAGCGCGGTCGTTGTGTCCTCGACCCCCGCGATCAGCGCAATCCGGTCGCGCGCCGCGTTAAGCCCGGCCGCATCGGCCGCCTCGATCTCGACGAGCAGGTCGATCTCGCCGCTCAGCGAATAGCAGCGCGCGACTTCCGCCATGCCCGTTACCGCCGCGACAATGTCGGGCGAGGGCGTGCGCGCCAGCCGCAGTTGCAGGATCGCCGCGATCCCGCCCTCGTCGACGATGCGCGCGTGATAGCCGCCGATCGTTCCCGCGGCTTCCAGCTTCGACAATCGCTCGCGCACCGAGCTGCGCGCAAGGCCCACGGTCGCCGCGATCGTCTTCAGCGGCAGGCGGGCATTGTCGCGCAGCATCGTCACGATTTGCCGATCGGTCGCGTCCATAGTCTCTCTCCCGCCGCCCTTTTGACGCCGCCACCGCCGATCGGACGCTGGCCAACCGCCTCGGGTCCGGCAAAATTCATTGCGTTTCTGCTAGCGTCTTGCCGGAGAGAAAGTCCATGATGTTTGCCGACCGCGCGCCAGCGCTCCTCTCCCTCGCGATGCTTGCGGGATGCACCGCGGCGGCGGAGACCCCAGTGCCGGGCAGCGCGAAGCTATGGACCCCCGCCGCCATCTCGGGGCCGGGCTATGAAACCTCACCGACCTTCACGCCCGACCGACAGACGATGGTCTACCTCGCGGCCGACAAGGATTTTCGGACCTACCGGCTGATGCAGTCACAGTGCGAGAACGGCGCATGGGGCAAGCCCGCGCCGCCGTCCTTTGCGATGGCGTTGCCGGTGATCGAGGCCGATCCCTTCGTCACCCCCGACGGCAAGCGGCTCTATTATATCTCGTCGCGCCATGCGCCTGACGCCGAGGATTTCGACATCTGGTATGTCGAGCGCACTGCCGACGGCGGCTGGGGCGAGCCGCGACGCCTGCCCGAACCCGTCAACTCGTCCGCCGCCGAGCTCCTCCCGCGCACCGACGCCGCGGGCCGGCTCTACTTCGGGTCGAGCCGCAAGGGCAGCGCTGGCGGCGGCGACATCTATGTCGCGACCGAAAGCCGGCCGGGCGAATGGACGGTCGCCAACCTTGGCCCGCCGGTCAGCGGGAGCGGTTATGAGTATGAAGCGGAGATTTCGCGCGACGGCCGGACGATGATCACCGTGTCCGATCGCGGCGACCGGTCGCATCTCTACCGTTATCGCCGCGAGGGCGAACGCTGGATCGAGGCAGGGCGCATTCCTGCCGACCCCGGCCAGTTCCAGGTCGGCCCGCTGCTGTCGCCGAAGGCCGACCGGCTACTCTTCGCGCAGCGGCACGGCGAGCGGTCGGGCGAGATGTTCCTGATCGATCTGGTGCCCGATCCCGACCGGTTGTGGCCGCCCGACTGCCGCGATCAGGCGGCGCTATAGGCGCGCCTGCCGCGCTCGGCGGTCATGCTGTGCGTGCCCTTCAATGCGAGCGAACGCGCGCGGATCGTCTCGACGCTGTGCCAGTTCGCCGTCACCCGCTCGGGGGAGAATTGCACGGTCACATAGCCGCGATCGGCGGTATTCGCCCATTTGAGCTGCGGCGACGAGCGGCGCAGCGCCGTCACGCGCGCCTCGTCGGTCACGCCCTTGATATAGCTTTCATAGCCCGGCGAGGTGACGCTCTGCCCTGCAATCTCGATCCCCGCCGGCCGGCCGTCCTCGGCGAGGTCGAAGGCCCAGGCGTTGTGCGTGTCGCCGGTCAGCGTGACGAGGTCGGCGTCGGCGCGCTGCGCCGCGGCGAGCAGGCGCGAGCGCGCGGCGGGATAGCCGTCCCACGCATCGAGGTTGAGCGGCAGCCCCGCCTTCGCAGCAAGCTGGCCCGCCTCGACCCGTCGGCGGATATAGTCGGGCTGTTCGCCCGCGAACCAGTCGCGCGTCTCGGGCGGCGTGAAGAGCGTGCCCATCACGATCTGCTGCGCACAAACCTGCCAGCGTGTTCCCGCCTTGGTCGAGGCGGCGAGCCCGTCGAACAGCCATTTCTCCTGCTCCGCGCCGAGCATCTGGCGCGCGGGGTCGCGGTAGCCGGTTTCGGCGAACTGCTTGAGCATTGCCGCGGCGTCGCCCCCACCGGCGATGATCTCGTCGACCTCGAACTGCCGGTCACGCGCCGTCACCCGCGTTTCGGGGAGGAAGATCGTAGCGAGGTCACCGACCTGATATTGGCGCCAGCGCGTGTCGGCGACGGGCATCCACTCGTGATAGGCGCGTTCGGCGGCGGCCATGCGCGCCGCCCAATCGCCTTCGCCCTCATTGTGGTTCTCGGCACCGCCCTTCCAGACGTCGTTCGCAAATTCATGGTCGTCCCATTGGGCGATCATCGGAAACATCTGGTGCAGCTTCTGAAGGTCGGGATCGGCGCGATAGGCGGCATAGCGAAGGCGATAATCGGCAAGCGCGACGATCTCGTGCGCCGGCTGGATCTCGCGCCCCGGAAGCGCCTGCTTCGCCGACGGATAGTCGCCGACCTTATATTCGTAGAGATAGTCTCCGACATGCGCGACGAGGTCGATGTCGCCGCGCGCGGCGGCATGGCCATAGGCATTGAACCAGCCGAACGGCATGTTCGAACAGGAGAAGAGCGCGAGATTGAACGCCTTGGTCGACCCCTGCGGCAAGGTGCGCGTGCGGCCGGTCACCGACTTGGTGCCGTCGGGAGCGATGAAGCGATAATGATACCAGCGGCCGGGTTTCAGCCCGTCGACGATCAGCTTTGCGGTATGATCGCGCTCGCCCGCCGCGACGACGCTGCCGCCCGCGACGACCTTCGAGAAATCCTCGGTCTCGGAGAGTTCGGCGGTCAGCGTCGCATCATTCGCCGCGGCATAGCGCGTCCACAGCAGCACCGAATGGGGGCCCGGCTCGCCGCTCGCGACGCCATGGGTAAAGCCCTGCGCCATCATTGCGCGCGCCGCGCCCGGCAACGACAGCGCCGCCAGCCCAACGGTGCCCAGCTTGATAAGATGACGCCGGTCGATCTCGCCCCAATGATGATGCATCGCGAATCTCCTCCTCTTTGGCCGGGTCTTTGCCCCGCCTTTGTGACGATTCGGGTGCTATCCCATCACCCCGAGCGCGAGCAGCAGCAGCATGAAGGTGATGACCGAAAACAGGCTGAAAAAGAGCAGCAGGCTCGTGCGCACGAGCGCCCCGAAGCGCGACGAACGATAGGCGCCACGAAGCTGGCGGTACATATGGAAGGGCACATAGAGCATCGCGAACGCGGTCGCGACGTCGCCGAATATCGTCAGGTTGAACAAGCGCACGACGACGAACAAAAGCAGCATGAAGCTGATCGAATACGTGACGAAGACGAAATGGTCGTAGGTGTGGAAGCGCCGGCTGAACGGAAAGAGCAGCCACATGAAGGGCAGCGACAGCGGGATCAGCGCCCAGGCGAATTTATAGGCGTTCGCCTGTAATTTGTATAATATGAGCGCGGGGTTCGCGTTCGCCTTTTCAAGGCCCTCGTCGATGAACCGCACCCCGGTATTGAAATTGGTGCGTGAAACGAATTCGACGCTGGTCATCATCTGCTTGCCCGGATCGTCGAGCACCGGCGGCCCCTTGGCACGCTCTTCCTTGCTCATCCTGCGCGCGACGCCGAGATAGTCGGCGCTTTTCTGGAGCGTTTCGCGCTCTTCGACGAGCAGGCGGCGTTCGGCCGCCTTCAGGTCCTTGGCCGCGAGGCTCGCGTCGACGCGCTTGACCTCCTCCTCGAAACTTTCCTTGAGCGCGTTCGAGCGCGTCTGTTCGGCCGCCGCCTTGGCGATCCCCTCGCCGACCCCGCCGCCGCTGCCGACGATGGCGAGCACCGCATAGGTCAGAAACACCGCGAACAGGAACAGCGCGAGCGGCGAGACGAAGCGCGCGCGTTCGCCGTGGATATAGCGCCGCGTCAGGTCGCCCGGCCGCCAACTGAGCAGCGGCAGCGTGTTCCAGACCTTGCCTTCGAAATGGAAGATCGCGTGGACGAGATCGTGCCCGATCGCGCCAAAGCTGCGGTGCACATCGGCGCGCTGTCCGCAATAATGGCAATGCGAGCCGGTAAGGCTGGTGCCGCAATTGAGGCAGCGCGCGCCGGCACGCGGCGCGCCCGTGCCCCCATGCCGCGGTTCGACCGCATGCCCTGCCAACCCGGCGGTCACCGCCGCCCCGATGCCTTCGATGTCCCCGCTCATGGCGCCCTGCCTAAAGAGGTGCGAGGTGCGGCGCAACGGGACTTTCGTCCCCGGAGCAAAGCGTGATAGGGCGGCGCCATGAACGCCGAAGCCCTCACCGCGCCGCCGCTGCCCGGCGATGCCGCCGCCCTGATCGCCGACATGGGCGCGCGCGCGCGCGCAGCGTCGAAGGCGCTCGCGCTGGCGCCAACGGCGAACAAGGCCGCCGGGCTGGTTGCTGCGGCGGCGCAGATTCGTGCGCGGTCGGCGGATATCCTTGCGGCCAACGCGGAGGACATGGCGGCGGGACAGAAGAACGGCCTGTCGGCCGCGATGCTCGATCGGCTGCGGCTCGACGAAGGCCGCGTCGCATCGATCGCCGATGCGATCGACGATGTCGCAGCGCTTCCCGATCCGTCGGGCGCCGAGATCGACCGCGTGACGCGCCCCAACGGGCTGGTGCTGAGCCGCGTGCGCGTGCCGCTCGGCGTCGTCGGCATCATCTATGAAAGCCGTCCCAATGTGACCGCCGATGCGGCGGCGCTCGGGCTGATGTCGGGCAACGCCGTGATCCTGCGCGGCGGCAGCGAGGCGGCGCATTCGAACCGCGCGATCCACGCGGCGTTCGCGGCGGGTCTCGTCGAAGCGGGCCTGCCCGCCGACGCGGTGCAACTCGTCCCGACGCAGGACCGCGCCGCTGTGGGCGCGATGCTTCGCGCGCAGGGGCTGATCGACATCATCATCCCGCGCGGCGGCAAGGGGCTGGTCGCGCGCGTGCAGGACGAGGCGCGCGTGCCCGTGCTCGCGCATCTCGACGGGATCAACCACCTCTATATCGACGGCGCTGCCGATCCGGCGAAAGCCGTCGAGCTTGCGGTCAACGCCAAGATGCGCCGCACCGGCGTCTGCGGCGCGACCGAGACGATCCTGATCGACCGCACCTATCCTGCGCCACTCGCCATCATCGACGCGCTGATCAAGGCGGGCTGCGAAGTGCGCGGCGACAAAGGCGTCGTGGCACTGAGCCCGCATGTCGACGCGGCATCGGCCGGCGACTGGGATACCGAATATCTCGACGCGATCGTGTCGATCGCGATGGTCGACGGCCTCGCGGGCGCGCTCGCGCATATCGACGCGCATTCGAGCCGCCACACCGACGCGATCGTCACCGAAGATGCCGCCGCGGCCGAGCGCTTCCTCACCGATGTCGACAGCGCGATCGTCATGCACAATGCCTCGACGCAATTCGCCGACGGCGGCGAATTCGGCCTCGGCGCCGAAATCGGCATCGCGACGGGCCGATTGCACGCGCGCGGGCCGGTCGCACTCGAAGGGCTGACGACGTATAAATGGCTTGTACGCGGTACGGGACAGGTCCGGCCCTGACGCGCCGAATCCCCACCGGCCTCCTGGGCGGCAGCTTCAACCCCGCGCATGGCGGACACCGCGCGATCAGCCTGAACGCGATCGACGCGCTCGGCCTCGACGAGCTGTGGTGGCTCGTCTCGCCGGGCAATCCGCTGAAGCCCAAGGCGGGGATGGCCTCGCTCCCCGCCCGCCTCGGCTCGGCGCAGCGCATGGCGCGGCGGTCGCCGATTCGCGCGACGGGAATCGAGGCCGAACTCGGCACGCGCTACACGATCGACACGCTCAAAAAGCTCGTCCGGCGTTACCCGAACCGCCAGTTCATCTGGATCATGGGGGCCGATAATCTGGTCCAACTGCCCCAATGGCGCGACTGGCGGGGGATCGCCCGACTCATGCCGATTGCGGTTATCGCGCGTCCGGGCTATAATGACCGCGCCCATGCAAGGCGTGCGATGGGTTGGCTTCGGCGCTTCGTCCGGCCCGTGGACCAGAAATTACATTGGACGGACTGGAGACCGCCCGCCCTCGTGTTCCTGCGATTTTCGCCCGATGTGCGATCCGCAACTGCGATACGGCAGGCCAACCCCCGCTGGTTCGAACGCTATGAAGGCCGCGCCTTGCGCGACCCGCTGACCCGTTCGCGCCTTGTGGACCCGACTAGGAAAGGACGCATTTGATCTCCGCAACCCAGGATGCCGCCAGTGGCGCCGCATCCGCCCCAAAGCCTTCTGGCGATAACGTGGACGCGCTCCACGCTCTGATCCTCCACCAGCTGGATGAGGACCAGGCCCAGGAAACCATCTCCATCCCGCTTGCCGGCAAAAGCAGCATCGCCGATCATATGGTGATCGCGAGCGGCCGGTCGACGCGCCATGTCTCGGCGATCGCCGAGAAACTGGCACAGCGGATCAAGCAGGAAGCGGGCCGGCTGGTCCGCGTCGAAGGGCTGCCCAATGCCGATTGGGTGCTGATCGATGCGGGCGATGTCATCGTCCACTTGTTCCGCCCCGAGGTGCGTAGTTTCTACAACCTCGAGCGTATGTGGTCGTTCGGCGACGCGCCGCCGGTTACCGCGGCAAATTGACGTCCGCCCCGCCTACCGGCTAGGCGGACGCTCATGTTGCTGCACATCATCGCGCGCGGGCGCATCGGGCGCGGGCCCGAGGCCGAGCTGGTCGAGCGCTATATGAAGCGCGTGACCTGGGCGCAGAAGATTTCGGAGCTTCCCGATACGGGCGGCCGCATGCCCGCCGCGGCAGAAAATAGCCGCACCATCTTGCTCGACGAGGGCGGCGACCAGATGTCGTCGCTCGAATTTGCCAAATTGCTCGAAAAATGGCGCGACGACGGAGTGCGCGAGGCGCGCTTCTGCCTCGGCGCCGCCGACGGCTTCACGCCCGAGGAGCGCGAGGGCGCCGACAAGGTCATCGCCTTCGGCCGCGCGACTTGGCCGCATTTGATGGCGCGCGCGATGCTCGCCGAACAATTGTGGCGCGCGACGAGCATCGTCGCGAACCATCCCTATCACCGCGAAGGCCGCCAGTGAGGCGCGCGTTCGCCGTCTTGGCGATTACCGCCGTCTTCGGCGGCACGGCGCTCGCGCTGGCGCCGAGCGATATCTTCGATCCGCAGGCGATCGCGGCGCACGAGCGCACGCAGCTGATCGATGCCAAGCAGCAGTCGGCGGCGGCGATGGCGCGCAGCGCGTTGCTCGAAAAACAGGCGGTGGCAGCGAGCAGCGAGGCCGACCGGCTGAAGAAACGCAGCGCAGCGCTCGCCGCGCGCATCCAATCGGCCGAGGCCGACATCAGCGCCGGCGAAGCCCGCGTCGCGCTCGTCAGCCGCCGTCTCGCGGGTCAGCGCGCGCGGCTGGCGCTGCAACAGCAGCCCTTGCTCGAACTTGCCGCCTCGCTCCAGCAGCTCAGCCGCCAGCCGCCGGTCAGCGTGCTCGCGCAGCCGGGATCGCTGACCGACATGGTCCACGCGCGCGCGGTGATCGACGCCGCGATGCCGGTGATCGAGCGCCGCACCGCCGGCGCACGGCGCGAACTCGGGGCGCTGCAGACGGTGCGGCAGCAGCAGGCGATCGCATTGAAGGCGCTTTCGACCAGCAAGACGCAGCTCGCGCAGCGCCGCGACGCGCTGACACGGCTCGAAAATGAAGGGCGGCTGCGCTCGCGCGAGCTGATGAGCAGCGCGCAGCTCGAGGCCGACCGCGCGCTGGGGCTTGGCGAAAAGGCGCGCGACATTGTCGACCTGATGGACTCGCTCGAAGCCGACAGCGCGGTGCGCGCCGAACTGGCGCAGCTCGCCGGCCCGCTGCCGCGCCCGCGTAATCCCGCGGGTAGCGTCACCAGTGCCGCACCGCCTGCGGCGGCCGAAGCCGAATTGGCGGAGGGCGCGTACCGCCTGCCCGTCGTGGGGCGCATCGTCGCAGGGCTGGGCGAGGTCAACGAAAGCGGCGTGCGTTCGCGCGGCGTCACGATCGCAGCACGCCCCGGCGGCCAGGTCGTCGCCCCCGCCCCCGGCCGCGTCGGCTTTGCCGGCGATTATCGCGGCTATGGCAAGATCGTCATCATCGACCATGGCGGCGGCTGGGTGTCGTTGCTCACCGGCATGATCGCATTGTCGGTCGGGGTCGGCGATACGCTCGATTCGGGCGCGCCGATCGGCCGCGCCGGTTCCGACGACAGCCGCATCACCGTCGAGCTCCGCCGCGCTGGCCGTCCGGTCGATATCATCGCGATGATCGGCTGAGCGGCACCGTTAATCGCCCGTTCGGCCGCTGTCTCGCATAGGGATGCACCGCTTGACGCCCGCAGATTTGCGTAGGAGGATGGCGGGCCGGGGATTATAAGGCGGGATTGCTCTCGCGTGACTGAAAGACGCCCATGACCGAATCGACCAAGACCGCCGTGTCCGGAACCCCATCGTCGCCGCGGCGCCGCTTCGCCTTGTGGCAGGGCGCCGCCGCGCTCTCGACGCTGGCGCTCGTTCCGCTCGCGACCGGCGCGATGGCGACCGTCGATTCGAAGACGCAGGAAGAAATTTCGCGCTTCATGGACGTCTATCTCGAGGTCAAATCCAACTATGTCGAACCGGTCGACGATTCGAAGCTGATCGAAGGCGCGATCAACGGCATGCTCGCCAGCCTCGACCCGCATTCGGGCTATCTCGACGCGCGCGGTTTTTCGAACCTCAGAACCCAGACCGACGGCGAATATGGCGGGCTCGGCCTGTCGGTGACGATGGAAGACGGCGTCGTGAAGGTGATCGCGCCGACCGCCGATACCCCCGCCGACAAGGCGGGGATCAAGGCGGGCGATTATATCACCCACATCAACAAGGAACTGATCTTCGGCCTGACGCTCGACGAGGCGGTCGAACAGATGCGCGGGCGTCCGGGCACCGAGATCGGGATCACCGTTGTCCGCGAAGGCCAGGACAAGCCGATCGAAATGACGCTGACGCGCGAGATCATCGACCTGAAGCCCGTGAAGTGGGAAGTCAGCGGCGATGTCGGCGTGCTCACCGTCACCAGCTTCTCCGCCGACGCGACGACCGACCTCAAGGCCGCGATGATGGCGGTCGAAAAATCGCTCGGCAAGAAACCGCGCGGCTGGATCCTCGACCTCCGTTCGAACCCCGGCGGGCTGCTCGACGAAGCCGTCGGGATCAGCGACCTGTTCCTCGAACGCGGCGAGATTGTTTCGCAGCGCGGCCGCAAGAAGGGCGACATCGAACGCTATTTCGCCGAACCCGGCGACCTCGCCAGCGGCGCGCCGGTCGTCGTGCTGATCGACTCGGGATCGGCCTCGGCCTCCGAAATCGTCGCGGGCGCGCTGCAGGACCAGCACCGTGCAGTCGTGATGGGCGAACGCAGCTTTGGCAAGGGATCGGTGCAGACCGTGCTGCCGCTGACCGACACCACCGCGCTGCGCCTCACCACCGCGCGTTACTACACGCCGTCGGGCCGCAGCGTCCAGGAAGGCGGGATCGAGCCCGATATCCGCGTGCCGCAGATCTCCGATCCCGATTATGCGTCGCGACCGAAGTTCCGCGAGAGCGACCTGCGCCGCCATCTGATCAACGAGAAGAAGGTCGACAACGGCCTGCTCGAAAAGGACGAAAAGGCCGATCCGCGCTTCACCGCGACCGCCGCCGACCTGAAGGCGAAGGGCATCGAGGACTTCCAGCTCCACTATGCGCTGCAGACGATCGGCCGCATCGGCCCGGTCGCGCCGCGCATGGCGCAGGGCGGCAAGCCGCCGGTCAAGCCCGCCAAGCCGACCGCGCGCAACTAAGGGGCGCGGGACATGCTGAACTCGCGGCTTTCCGCGCCCGTCGCCGCGTTTCTCGCGCCGCTGCTGCTCTATGGCGGCGCGCTCGTGTCGCAATATGGCTTTGGCCTGCACCCGTGCGAAATGTGTTATTGGCAGCGCTGGCCGCACCAGGCGGCGATCGTGCTCGCGCTGCTCGCGCTGCTACTCCGCCGCAATGACAAGGCGATGCGCGCGCTCACCCTGCTCGCCGCGGTCGCGATTGCGGCGAGCGGCGCGATCGGCATCTTTCACGCCGGGGTCGAATATGGCTTCTGGGAAGGCGTCACCACCTGCGCGACCGGCGGCGCCGGTCCGGTGTCGCTCGATTCGATCATGGACGCGCCGCTGATCCGCTGCGACACCGCGCAGTGGACGCTGCTGGGCATCTCGCTTGCGGGTTTCAATGCGATCTTCTCGCTCGCCGCCGCCGTGTTCGTCTTGACCTTGCTGCGCCCGAAGACCACATCGGCGGCATGACCAACAAACGCACCGCATCGATGATCCGCGTCGACCAGGCGGGCGAATATGGCGCGACGCGCATCTATGCCGGCCAGCTGGCGGTGATGGGCGACCGCCATCCGATGGCGCGCGAGATCGCGCATATGGCCGAGCAGGAAGAGCGGCACCGCAAATTCTTCGATGCCATGATCGCGCGGCGCGGTGTGCGCCCGACTGCGCTCCAGCCCGTCTGGAAGGTCGCGGGCTTCGCGCTGGGCGCCGTCACCGCCGCGATGGGTCCGCGCGCCGCGATGGCGTGCACCGCCGCGGTCGAGACCGAGATCGATCGCCATTATCAGCACCAGCTGGGCGAACTGGGCGACAGCGATCCCGAGCTCAGCGCCGCGGTCGACGAATTCCGTGCCGAGGAGCTGGAGCATAAGGAAGCCGCGCTTGCGGCGGGCGCCGAGAACGCTCCCGGTTATCCGGTCCTGAGCTTCGCGATCCGCGCGGGCTGCCGTGCAGCCATCGCGCTGTCGAAACGTATCTGATAGAAGAACCGCCGGCGCCGTTCACGGCGGATGCAGGTGGTGGCTGCCATGCCGCCCGAAACGACAAAGGAAGATCGAGATGACCCGCCTCCCCCTGTTCGCGCTGATCCTCGCCGGCAGCGCCGCCGCCATGCCCGCAGCGGCGCAGCAGCAGACGGTCGATGCCGAAAAGATCAACCAGGTCATCATCTATGGCGACGACAAGTGCGAACAGTCGAGCCCCGACGAAATCGTCGTCTGTAACCGCCTGCCCGAAACCGAGCGCTATCGCGTGCCTCAAATGTTGCGCGGCAATCCGCTCGACGTGCGCAACGAGGCGTGGGCGAACAAGGTCGTCGCGCTCGAACGCGTCGGTCGCTTCGGCACCGACAGCTGCTCGCCGACCGGCCTCGGCGGCTTCACCGGCTGTACGCAGGCGCTGGTTGCCGGCGCGAAGGCCGAACGCCAGGCCGCGAACAAGACCGACTGGCAGACGATGATCGCCGACGAACGCGCCAAGCGTATCGCGGGCATCGACGCCGCGGCGGACGAAGTCGAAGCCGCGGTCGTTGCGGAAGAGCGTGCGCTCGCCGAACGGCAGAAAGCGGCCGAGGAGCTCGAGCGTCAGGCCAGCGGGCAGGCCCCCGCGCCGACCGCTCCCGACGAAGCCGACGCCGCGCCGCTGCCGACCCCGCCGAAGCACTGAGCCGGCTTTCCGGCGAGCGGTCGCGCCCGGCATTCGCCGGAGGGTGACGTCCGCCGTCAGTTCAGCAGATATGTCTGCCAGAAGAGCAGCGAAGACCAGAATGTGTAGTCCACATTCTCTTTCTTGCCCCACTGATGCCCCTCGTTCGTGGCCACCAGATGCCAGGCGGTGCCGCCGCCCTTGCGCACCGCGGCCACGACCTGATCGGCCTCGGACGCGGGCACGCGCGGGTCGTTGGCACCGGTGACGACAAACAACGGCTTCCGGATATCGGCGACGCGCGTGAGCGGCGAGATTTCCGTCAGCTTCCGGCGCTGCGCGGGATCGCGCTCGTCGCCATATTCGACGCGGCGCAGATCGCGGCGATATTCCTGCGTATTCTCGAGGAAAGTCACGAAGTCGGAGATGGCGACGACGCAGAGGTTCGCGCGCAGCTTGTCGGCAAAATGCGTCGCGGCGGCGTAGCACATATAGCCGCCATAGCTGCGCCCGGTCAGGCCGAAGCGCGACGCGTCGAGCCGCGCGTCCTTGGCGAGGACATCGAGGAACACCGCCATGTCCTTGACGCTGTCCTCGCGCTTGAATGGCCCGTTGTCGAGCCCGACGAAGCGCTTGCCATAGCCGGTCGAGCCGCGGACGTTGGGATAGAAATAGGCGACCCCCAGCTCATTCACGATATAGTTGGTGCTGCCGAGATATTCGGGGCGCCACTGGCTTTCGGGCCCGCCGTGGACATGCATGATCAGCGGCCGTTTGCCCGGAAATTTTGCGGGATCGGGGCGATAGAGAAAGCCCGACATCGCGGTGCCGTCGAAGCTTTTGATGCTGACCAGCTCGGGTTCGATGTTGCGCGCGACGTCCAGCCCGCCGGTCTCGCTCTGCGTCCAGCGCGTCACCGCGAGCGTTTCGGGGTCGATGCTATAGGCGTCGGCCGCGCTGCGCGCCGAGGTGAAGCCGATGCCGATCGCGCCCCACGGTGCAATGTCGATATGCCCGATGACGCCCGCGGGCAATGCTTCGACCGTGCGCGCCCGGCCGCTCGCGACGTCGAGTAGGCGCAACCGGCTCACCCCCGCCTCGTTGACCGAATAGGCGATGAATCGCCCGTCGCCCGAGATGTCGAATGCCTCGACATCCCATTTTTCCGCCGGGCCGCGCGGCGTGAATGCGCCGGTCGCGGGATCGAGCGTGCCGAGGCGCTGCACATCGCTGCCGGCGTCGCTCGCCACCCAGATCGTGCCGTCGGGCGCGAAGGAGGCGCCGCTGAAAGCGGTCTTCTTTGTGTGATTGCCGACCGGCGTCATCTTTCCGCTCGCAAGGTCGAGACGGAACAGGTCGGTCTTTTCGACCGACGCCGAGCGCGTGACGAGCGCCCAGCTCTTGTCGGGTGCGAACCCTGCGACCGACCAGCCGTTGCTGTCGACCTGCCCGGCCAGCCGCGCCGACGCGGGGTCGCGCGGGTTCATGACATAGATATCATTGTCGCGGCCGTTGCGGCGGGTCGAGGTGAAAGCGACGAGGCCGCCATCTTTGCTCCACGCATCGAGCGAATTGCGGCTCTTGCCGTCGGTCAGCATCGTCAGCCGGCCATCCTTCATCGCGAAAATCTGATAAAATTCGCTGCCGCCGATGTCCTTTTCGATCAGCATCACATCGCCGGTTCCGGGCGCCCAGCCGCCATGCGAAACCGGTTCGGCCTCGAAGGTCAGCTGCTCGCGCGCGCCGAGCGGCCGCGCGACGCGGTGAAGCTGTGCCGTGTTGCCGAAACGCGTCGCGATGAGCATCGACCGGTCGGCGGGGTTCCAGCCGACGAAGGCCGCGGTGCGATATTCGAGATAGGGCCGGGTCGCCGCCGCCAGCGCCGCGGGCACCTCGGGCACTCCGTCGGCGACCAGCGCGGCGGGCTTCGGTTCGGCGGCCGGCGTCTCTCCCCCAGCGGCCAGCGCGGGTGCAAAGGGCAAGGCAAGGGCGGCCAGAACGGCGAGATGACGCATGATTGATTTCCCCGGTTTCCTGAAATGGACGGCTATGGCCTAGACGCTACCGCCGCCAACCCCGGAAGCAAGTCGACCAACCGTGGACATGGCTCGACCATTGACCGCATTTGTGAGCCGATAAGGCGATGAATATGGCCGTTTTTGCAGCATTTTTTGCAGTCCGGCGCGATTTGGTTGCAAATCCGCGCCGAACCGAGTGCAAAAATTAACGAATCACTGGCAAGCTGTCTTGACTTGGGAATTTTTGGGGCAAAACGTGCGGTTCTGGGAATCGCCAGCCTAGGGGGCTGTAATATGGCATCAGCATTTGGACCGCGCCTGTGGAGGCGCACGACCGTTAGCGTGCCGCCGGCACGGAGTCTGGGTCGCCGAATGACGTGGCATGCCGCCGCCGCCCTCCTCGCTTTTGCTGCCTTGCAGATCTGGCTCGTGATGAGCGCGGTCTCCGCCGGGGCGCCGTCCGCATTCATTGTCGTCGCGCTCGTCATGCTGCTCGCGCTCGCGCTGCCCGTCGCGCGCTCGACCGAACGGCACTGGTATCGCCTCAGCCGTCAGGCGCTCGCGAGTTGGGGCCTGCACGCGCGCTTCCGGCGTGACGTCCGCCGCCTGTGGGTCGCAGCCATCACGCTGCCCTTCTTGTGGACCAGCGGCGCGATGGCCGCCACCGACGCGATCGCGGCGATCATCAAATGAGCCGTCCTGGCCGGGTTTGACGCTGGCCCGCGCGCCGTATAGGGCGCGGGAATGCTGACCGTTTCCGAAGCCCTCGACCGCGCACAGATGCTGTGCGACGCCGCGACCAAGGCCGGCGCAGACGCCGCCGACGCACTTTATTACTGCAACGCCGCGACTTCGGTCTCGATGCGGCTCGGCGCGCTCGAGGATGTCGAGCGGTCGGAGGGGCAGGATATTTCACTCCGCGTCTTCGTCGGCCAGCGCAGCGCGAGCGTGTCGACCGCCGACATGGACGCGGGCGAACTCGCCAAGCTGGTCGAACGCTGCGTCGCGATGGCACGCGAGGCACCCGAGGATCCCTATGCCGGGCTCGCGCCCGAAGAATTGCTGTTCAAGGGGCCGATCCCCGATTTCGACCTCGACGATGATAGCGAAGCCGACCCCGCCGCGTTGCGCGAAGCGGCCCTTGCGGTCGAGGAAGCCGCGCGCGCCGTCGCAGGCGTCACCAATAGCGAGGGCGGCAGCGCGAGCCACAGCCGCACGCGCTTCGCGCTCGCCACCAGCCACGGCTTTGCCGGCGGGTACGGGTCGAGCGGCCACAGCCTGTCGGCGAGCGTCATCGCGGGCGAAGGCGCGAACATGCAGCGCGACTATGGCTGGCACAGCGCGCACCATTTGTCGGACCTCGAAAGCACGGCCGACATTGGCAACCGCGCCGGCACCCGCGCCGTCGCGCGGCTGAATCCCGGCAAGGCGCCGAACGGCAAACTGCCCGTGCTGCTCGATCCGCGCGTCAGCGGCGGCATCGTCGGCCATCTACTCGGCGCGATCGCCGGGCCCGCGATCGCGCGCGGCACCAGTTTCCTGCTTGGCAAGGAAGATCGGGCGCTGTTCGACAGCAGCATCGTGATCCGCGACGAACCGCACCGCGCGCGCGGCCTGCGCAGCCGCGCCTTCGACGGCGAAGGCCTGCCGACCGCGGCGCGCGACATCGTCGCCGACGGCAAGATCACCGGCTGGCTGCTCGACACCGCCTCGGCGAAGCAGCTCGGCCTGACCCCGACCGGCCACGCGAGCCGCGGCGGCGGCGCGTCGGGGGTCGGCGCGAGCAACCTGCACCTCGCGGCGGGCAGCGTGACGCCCGCTGCGCTGATGGAAGGCATCGCCGACGGCGTCTATATCACCGAACTGATCGGCCACGGGGTCAACCCGGTGACCGGCGATTATAGCCGCGGTGCATCGGGTTTCCTGATCAAGGACGGCGCGCTCGCCGGGCCGATCGCCGAATTCACGATCGCGGGCAATCTGATCGACATGTTCGCCGCGCTGATCCCCGCGAACGACCTCGAATTCCGCCATGGCACCAACGCGCCGACGCTGCGCATCGACGGCATGACCGTCGCGTCGAGCTAGGACCCGCTCCGATGCCGGGCCGCAACCTCGAAGCCGCGATCGCCGCGACGCGCGAAGTCGGCGACATGGCGATGGCGCGCTGGCGTGGCGAGGGGCAAGCGGTCAATGTCTGGAACAAGTCACACGACAATCCGGTCAGCGATGTCGATCTGGCGGTCGATGCGCGGCTGAAGGCTGTGCTCGGCGCGATGGTGCCCGAGGCGGGGTGGCTGTCCGAGGAGACCGCCGACAACGCCGATCGCCTGTCATGCCGCGCGATGTGGTGCGTCGACCCGATCGACGGCACCCGCGATTTCATCCGCGGCCGGCCGGGCTGGTGCGTGTCGGTCGCGCTCGTAATCGACGGCACCCCCGAGTTCGGCATCCTCTACGCCCCCGCGCTCGATGAACTATGGGTCGCACAAAAGGGCCAGGGCGCGCTGCTCAACGGCGAAACATTGCACGCCAGCCAGCGCACGACCTTCGCCGGATCGCGCGTCCCCGCTGATGCGCTGCCCAAGGTCGACAGCGATCTGGTCATCGTCACCAAGCCGAACAGCATCGCGCTGCGCATGGCGCTCGTCGCCGACGACCGCGCCGACCTCGTCGCGACGCTGCGCTGGGGCTTCGAATGGGACGTCGCCGCCGCGGCACTGATCGCCAGCGAGGCCGGAGCCACAGTGACCGACGCGTTCGGCGCGCCCTTGCGTTTCAACACCCCGCGCGCGCAGGCGTTCGGCGTCATCGCCTGTGCCCCCGGAATCCACGCCGCCGTCGTCGACCGCTTGCATGACCGCGCGGTCGCCCTTACATCGTCGTCCTGAGCGGTGATCCACCGCCTCAAATCACCGCACTTCGCTTGACAATCAGCCCGACTCACCTTAGTTGCGCGTCCATTCCGACAGCCTGACCGGACGGCGAAGCGCCCTCATGCGCATCGTGGTCCGTTTTTTGCGTTGGAAAATCAGACGCTTTGAGATGGGGCCGATTGCCTACGGCCCTGTGGAGCAGGAGAAAGTTACCAATGGCACGTATTGCGGGCGTCAACTTGCCCACCAACAAGCGCGTAATCATCGCGCTCACCTACATCCACGGCATCGGTCGCAAGAGCGCTGTCGACATCGCCAACAAGCTGGGCATCGACCACACGCGTCGCGTTCAGGATCTTTCGGATGCCGAAATCCTGCAGATCCGCGAAACGCTCGACGCCGACCACACGGTCGAGGGTGATCTTCGCCGCAACACGGCGATGAACATCAAGCGCCTGATGGACCTCGCCTGCTATCGCGGCCTGCGTCATCGCAAGGGCCTTCCGGTCCGCGGCCAGCGCACGCACACCAATGCGCGCACCCGCAAGGGCAAGGCCAAGGCGATCGCCGGTAAGAAGAAATAAGGTTTGAGCGCGTCCATCCGGGCGCGCTTCCTTATTTCCCCTGCCGGGGCAGCGGCGCATCGCCCGCCACCGGCCATTCAGGATTAGGTTAGGAATATATCATGGCTCGTGAACCGCAGCGTCTTCGTCGGCGCGAACGCAAAAATATCTCGTCGGGCGTCGCCCACGTCAACGCGACCTTCAACAACACGATGATCACCATCACCGACGCACAGGGCAACGCGATTGCCTGGTCGAGCGCCGGCATGATGGGCTTCAAGGGAAGCCGCAAGTCGACCCCGTATGCGGCGCAGGTCTGCGCCGAAGACGCCGGCAAGAAGGCCGCCGAACATGGCGTCCGCACGCTGGAAGTCGAAGTCAAGGGCCCCGGCGCCGGTCGTGAATCGGCGCTGCGCGCGCTGCAGGCCGTCGGGTTCCACATCACGTCGATCCGCGACGTGACGCCGATCCCGCACAATGGCGTCCGCCCGGCCAAGCGCCGCCGCGTCTGATGCCTCTACGGGCGCGCCCCGCCGGGGCGCCGCCCGCATAAAATCCTCGCTGGACAGGTGGTCGACCCCCGCCCGTCCCGCCCAAAGCAAAGGGAAATCCATGACTGTCAATATCCGGAACTGGCAGGAATTGAAGAAGCCCAGCAACCTGGAAATCAAGGCTGGCAGCGACGGCAAGCGCAAGGCGACCTTCGTCGCCGAACCGCTCGAGCGCGGCTTCGGCCTGACGCTCGGCAACGCGCTGCGCCGCGTTTTGCTCTCGTCGCTCCAGGGTGCGGCTATCACGTCGATCAAGATCGAGAATGTGCTCCACGAATTCTCGAGCTTGGCCGGCGTGCGTGAAGACGTCACCGACATCGTCCTCAACGTGAAGCAGATCGCGCTCAAAATGGAAGGCGAGGGCCCGAAGCGGCTCCAGCTTTCGGCGACCGGTCCCGCGACCGTCAAGGCCGGCGACATCATGGTGTCGGGCGACATCAAGGTGATGAACCCGAACCACGTCATCTGCCATCTCGACGACGGCGCGACGCTGAACATGGAACTCGTTGCCGACACCGGCAAGGGTTATGTCCCCGCGACCGCCAACCGTCCGATCGACGCGCCGATCGGCCTGATCCCGGTCGACTCGCTCTACTCGCCCGTGCGCCAGGTCGCCTACAAGGTCGACAATGCCCGCATCGGCCAGGAACTGGACTATGACAAGCTGAACCTGACCGTCGAAACCGACGGCACGGTCACCCCGGAAGACGCCGTCGCTTACGCCGCGCGCATCCTCCAGGACCAGCTCCAGGTCTTCGTCCACTTCGAAGAAGCGATGAACGACAGCGGCCTCATCGGCATGGCGGCTTCGCCGACCACCGCCGACGAGTCGGACGTCAACCAGCTCAACCGCTTCCTTCTCAAGAAGGTCGACGAGCTCGAACTGTCGGTCCGTTCGGCGAACTGCCTCAAGAACGACAACATCATCTATATCGGTGATCTCGTTCAGAAGACCGAAGCCGAAATGCTGCGCACGCCGAACTTCGGCCGCAAGTCCTTGAACGAAATCAAGGAAGTGCTGTCGTCGATGGGCCTGCGCCTCGGCATGGACATCCCCGGCTGGCCGCCGGAGAACATCGAAGAAATGGCCAAGAAGCTCGAACAAGAGCTGCTGGGCTAATCGAGATAGCGCCCCGGTTCGCCGGGGCGTCATCACACCGGGAATGGGTCGGCCCGCAATCGACCTGGCTTGGGGTACCTTGAACGGCCCCTCTGACAAACGAAGGACAAAATCATGCGTCATAAATCAGGTGGCCGGAAGCTTCAGCGCACGAGCGCGCATCGCACGGCCCTGTTCCGCAACATGTCGGCTTCGCTCATCAAGCATGAGCAGATCACGACGACCGTCGCCAAGGCGAAGGAACTGCGTCCCTATATCGAAAAGCTGGTGACGCTCGCCAAGCGCGGTGGCCTTGCCAACCGTCGCCTCGCGAACAGCCGCCTGCTCGACGACACGCAGCTCAAGAAGCTGTTCGACGTCCTGGCCGAGCGCTACAAGGACCGCAACGGCGGCTACACCCGCGTGATCAAGGCCGGCATCCGCGCCTCGGACGCGGCGCCGATGGCGATCATTGAATTCGTCGACCGCGACGTCGATGCCAAGGGCCAGGATTCGGGTCCCGTCGAACAGTATGACGAGGAACTCGCCGAAGCCTGAGCTTCGCGTCTTCGCTAACAGATCAAGGGCGGCGTCCGGTTGGACAGCCGCCCTTTTTTCTTTGGGGACGACGGCTGGCATCGGTCACATTCGGGCATCCTCCTTGCCGGGATTGCGCCAAGGCATCGGTTTAATTCTCCCTTGCCCGCCCCTTGCCGATGCTTACATATCGGCGCACGATAATTTCCCCAGACGATGAGGATCGCCTTGCCATGTCCCGTAAAGCCCTGTCCGCGCCGCTGGCGCTGGTTGCCCTGACGATGATCCCGGGCGCAGCAGCGGCGGCCGATGCCGCCGCGACCTCGGCGACGGCAAAGGCCTTTTCCTATCCCGACACCGCGCGCGGCGACACGGTCGATCCGCAATTCGGCGTCGACGTTGCCGACCCCTATCGCTGGCTCGAGGACGACGTCCGCGTCAATCCGAAGGTCGCCGACTGGGTCGCGGCGCAGAACAAGGTCACCGACACCTATCTGGACACGCTGCCCGGCCGCGACAGCTTCAAGGAGCGGATGACCGAGCTTTACAATTACGAGCGCTTCGGACTGCCGACCAAGGCCGGGACGCGCTATTTCTACAGCCGCAACGACGGGCTGCAGCCGCAGTCGGTGCTCTATGTCCGCGAAGGGCTGAAGGGCGAAGGGCGCGTGCTGATCGATCCCAACGCGTGGGCAAAGGATGACGCGACCGCGCTCGGCGAGTGGAACCCGTCGGAGGATGGCAAGCACCTCCTTTATTCGGTGCAGGACGGCGGCACCGACTGGCGCATCGTGCGCGTTAAGGACGTCGCGACCGGGCAGGATCTGTCCGACGAGGTGCGCTGGGTCAAATTTTCGGCGCTCGACTGGGCGAAGGACGGCAGCGGCTTTTATTATTCGCGCTTCCCCGAACCCAAAGAGGGCGAGGCGTTCCAGTCATTGAACGAAAATCACAGCGTCTATTTCCACAAGCTCGGGACGCCGCAGAGCGAAGACGTGCTGATCCACGCCACCCCCGACAAGCCCAAGCTCAACAACAGCGCGGTCGTCACCGACGATGGCCAATATCTGCTCGTCGTCTCGTCCGAAGGGACCGACGAGCGCTATGGCCTGACGCTCCATCCGCTCGGCAAGCGCGGCGCGAAGCCGATCACCCTCGTCGACGATTTCGCGAACAACTGGGAATATGTGACCAACGAAGGCACGCGCTTTACCTTCGTCACCAACAAGGGCGCGCCGCGCGGACGCATCGTGTCGATGGACATCAAGAAGCCCGCCGCGCTGACGCAGCTGGTCGGCGAGAATGAGGCGACGCTGGTCGGCGCCTCGCGCGTCGGCAATCGCCTGATCCTCTCCTACCTCGGCGATGCGAAGTCGGAGGCACGGATGGTCGCGCTCGACGGCAAGCCGATCGCCAACATCAAGCTCGCCGACATCGGCGCCGCGACGGGCTTCGGCGGCAAGTCAAGCGACCCCGAAACCTTCTACAGCTTCTCGAGCTATGCGCGCCCGACGACGATCTACCGCTTCGACACCCAGACCGGGAAGAGCGAGATTTTCGCCGAGCCGAAGCTGACCTTCAAGCCCGCCGACTTCAGCGTCGAACAGCGTTTCTATAAATCGAAGGACGGCACCGAGGTGCCGATGTTCCTCGTGATGAAGAAAGGCCTCGATCGCAGCAAGGGATCGCCGACGCTGCTCTATGGCTATGGCGGCTTCAACGTCTCGATGACGCCCGGCTTCTCGCCGACCAAGCTCGCCTGGGTCGACAAGGGCGGCGTGCTCGCGATCGCCAATCTGCGCGGTGGCGGCGAATATGGCAAGGCGTGGCACGACGCCGGCCGGCTCGACAAGAAGCAGAATGTCTTCGACGACTTCATCGCCGCGGGCGAATATCTGATCGCCGAAGGCATTGCGGGCAAGGGCCAGATCGCGATCGAGGGCGGGTCGAACGGCGGGCTGCTCGTCGGCGCGGTGACCAACCAGCGCCCCGATTTGTTCGCCGCGGCGCTGCCCGCGGTTGGCGTGATGGACATGCTGCGCTTCGACCGCTTCACTGCTGGCCGCTATTGGGTCGACGATTATGGCTATCCGTCGAAGGAAGGCGATTTCAAGAATCTGCTCGCCTATTCGCCGTACCATAATATCAAGGACGGCACCGCCTATCCGGCCGTGCTGGTGACAACCGCCGACACCGATGACCGCGTCGTTCCGGGGCACAGCTTCAAATATACCGCGGCGCTCCAGCATGCGAAGGCGGGCGACAAGCCGCACCTGATCCGCGTCGAAACGCGCGCGGGCCACGGATCGGGCAAGCCGACAGACAAGATCATCGCCGAGGCCGCCGACAAATATGCCTTTGCGGCGAAGTGGACCGGGCTGAGCGTCGAATAATGTCCTATGCCCTCGCCTTCACCGCGACCGATTCCGCCGAACGCTGGGCCGAGGCGGGCGATGCCGCGGCAGCGCTCGTCGCGGGCGAGCCCGACGGCATCGCCAATATGGCGAACGTCGCGGCGCTCATCTGGCAGGCGATCCCCGACCTCAACTGGGCAGGCTTTTACCGCTTCGACGGGGCGGAGCTCGTGCTCGGCCCGTTCCAGGGCAAGGCGGCGTGCATCCGCATTCCGCTCGACAAGGGGGTATGCGGCGCCGCCGCGCGGTTGCGCGCGACGCAGCGCGTCGACGATGTCCACGCCTTTCCCGGGCATATCGCGTGCGACACCGACAGCCGCAGCGAACTCGTCGTGCCGGTGATCGCGAACGACCGGCTAGTCGGCGTGCTCGACCTCGACAGCCCCATCCCCGAACGCTTCACAGCCGCCGACCAGGCGGGCGCCGAAGCGCTCGTCGCGCGCATCGCCGCCGCGCTCGCGGTCTGAAGCCTCGCCCCAAATCGGGACAGATAAGTCACGGTTAACGGATTCGCGAAAGGGCGCCAATTTTGCTAACAAACTGTTAACCAATCGGTTCGGCCGAGGGAACAGGGAGTAAGTCATGCGCACGTTCGTGTTGTTGGGAATGGCCGCAGGGTCGTTGTTGCTGGCGAGCCATGCGCGCGCCGAACAGCCGGCGCTGGACTATGGCGTTCCCGCCGATCCCGATACCCGTGTTTACACCGGCTATCCCGACCGCGTGCCGAGCGAAGTCGATTATCGCCACGTCAACGGCACCTATGACGCCGAGGGCCGCTGGACCGGCACCTGGGACGGCACGTACGAGACAACCGACGGCCGCCGCTACGAAGGCCGTTATGAAGGCACGGTCGAGGGCCATGGCGCCAGCTATCCGCCGCCGCCCGCATACGACCCCCGTTATCACGGCGGGTATGACGCCCGTTACGACGAAGAGATGGAACGCCGCTGTGGCCGGGGGGGCACAGTGGGCGGCGCGGTTGTCGGCGGGCTCGTGGGGGGCATCGCCGGCAACCGCATAGCCGGACGTGGCGACCGCACCGCGGGCACGCTGATCGGCGGCGGGCTCGGCGCGCTGGCGGGCAGCGCGATCGGCAGTGCAGCCGACAAGAAGAAATGCGACGATTGGTGGTCGAGCCGCAGCGCCCGTTACCAGGGTGGCCATTATCAGGGCGGCTATTATCCTGGCGGCACCTACCCCGGTGGCTATGCGACGACTTACCAGCACAATGGCTACGGCTACGGCTATGGTTACGGCTATTACTCGCCCGGCGTCGTCGTCACGACGATCATCAACGGCGCGCCCGTCGTGACCGAAAGGGTCGAAACGTCGACGCGCACCTATTATGAAAACGTACCGGTGCGGAAACGCTATGTCGCGAAGAAAAAGTGGAAGCCGAGACCCAAGGCCGCTCCGCGCTGCGTCTGCTGATACCCAGGAACAGGTCTGGTCACCTATAACTGGTCCTAAGGCCCGTCGTCCTCCCGGATGGCGGGCCTTTTCCATAAAGGGACTCGGCTTGCCGCGCGGCAGCCACGGTTCAGCGGCGCGAAAGCATCGCGCGCGTAGGGCGGTCACATTCGGGCTGGACCATCCTGAGCCCGCCGAAGGGAGTGTCCCTCGATGCGTAAATTGACCGGCTTCACCACCGCCGCGGCGATCGTCCTGACCTCGGTCGGCCTCGGCGCCGTCCCCGCCGAAGCGCGCGGACGCCATCATCATGGCGGCTGGGGGTATCGCGACCGCGACAATATCAGCGCCGGCGACGTGCTCGGCGGGCTGCTTGTCATCGGCACGATCGCCGCCATTGCAAGCTCGGTGAGCAAGAACAAGCGCGAGCGCGCGCCCGATTATCGTTACGAGCCACCCTATCGCGGCGACGACCAGCGGCAGGAGGTGCCGCGCTACGAACCCGATGCACCGAACGACATCACCCCCGGCGCCTATGGCCGCGGTGAAGCCGAAGGCCGCGCCGCCGACGCATGCAGCTGGGCGGTCGAGGGCGAGATGGGCGACGACGCGCGTGTCGACAGCATCACCGGCACCGAACCGAACAATGGCGGCTGGTACGTCACCGGCACCGCATCACGCCTTGGCGGCGAGGTGAGCAGCTTTGGCTGCAGTTATCGCAACGGCCGCGTTGTCGACGTCAATTTCGGCTGACGCTATTCAACACACCGGTAAATGGCCTCTCGACCGTGGCGAGGGGCCTTTTCTTTGTGAACGCCAGCAAAACCAAGTCTGAACCCCAGATAAGCGGAGGGTTCAGCACCCTGTCACAGCCACACCGGTAGACCGTCTCCAACAGGCCGCGAAGCTGCCGCCTGCGCTTAAGGAGACCGAACCATGGCTATCAAGACCACCCTGACCAAGGCCGCAATTGGTGCGGCCACCGCCGGCGCGATGCTGATGAGCGCCGCCCCTGCGGCCGCGCGCGATCGTTATGACCGCGACGGAATCAGCGCGGGCGAAATCATCGCCGGCGCCGTCGTGATCGGCGGCTTGGCCGCGATCCTGTCAAGCGGCGACAGCGACCGCTATGATCGCTACGACCGCCGCTATGATGGCCGTTACGACGACCGTTATCGCGGCCGCTATGACGACCCGCGCTACGGCTATGGCTATGACTATAATCGCTATGGCAACAGCCGCCGCGCGGTCAGCCAGTGCGTCGGCGCAGTCGAGCGCGGCAGCCGCCGCTATGGCCGCACCGACGTGACCGAGGTCACCAGCATCGATCGCAAGCGCGACGGTTACCGCGTCAAGGGCCGCGTCATCGTGCGCGACGGCTATGGCGACCGCTGGGGCCGCGGCGGCTATTACGACAAGGGCAAGTTCACTTGCGAGGTGCGTTATGGCCGCGTCCAGGACATCCGCTTCTCGGGCCTCGGCTAACCCCTTCGCCCCTGACCAATCGGCCCGCCCGTGTCCCGGCACGCGGCGGGCCTTTTGTTCCGCCCGATACGCGCATCGGCCGGTCCGGGCGCGGGTGCCGCGGAACGCAAGTTAAGGCCCGTCGCATCCATGGGCGCCGCGCCGGCCGCCCCGAAAGTCGGGTCGTTCCGGTAGACCCAGAAAGGACGCTCGCCTTTCCAAGCGATAGTCCACGAAAATTTCTTTGACGTTTCAGTGCCTTCGGCCGACGGCCGAGCGCGTCGCGATATTAGGAGGCCTACGCACCGGCCGAATAATTCGTGAAAATTGTCAAACACGATATACGAAAATTTACCTTCCTCATTTAGGACTCGTACCGGGACCAATCAGATAATCGTCCGAGGTGGGAATCGGGCGGCAGTTGTTGAGTCGCGCATGTCGAATCCCGAGGCTTCCCCTGCCTCACCGGCCCCTGATGAAAAGCGCCAGCCACGCCAGTCGCGGCTGGTCAAGGCGGCGCTTGCCTGTCAACGGCTGGGCCAGTTCGACGTCACCATCCGCAATGTTTCGCTGACCGGCGTCGGCGGCCAGGGGCCGCATATCCTGCAGATCGGCGAACGGATCACCATCTTCCTGCCCGGCCACGAAGCGATGCTCGGCACGGTGCGCTGGGTCGCGGGCACCCGATTCGGGATCGAAACCGACAAGCCGGTCGAAACCCTTCGCCTGCGCGCCGCGCATGGCGACCAGCTCATCGCCGCGGACAGCAAGGCCGATTTCCAGATCGTCCCGGCGCCGCAACTCACGACCTGGCGGCCGGGGCTGTCGCGCGCCACCAGCCTGCCCGGACATTTCGGCACCAAGCGCTGAAGAAAGGCCGTTTTGGGGTGGGTGCGGACGCTGCCCCTTACTCGCCATACCCGCGAAAGCGGGGACCCAGAGCGTCCGTCGGCTGGCCCATCCCTGGGTTCCCGCTTTCGCGGGAATGACGAAGCATTAGAAGCGGGACGTCTGCTTCCGGTCGTAAGCCACCGTATCTCAAGCTTGCCGCAAATCCTGCCTGAACAGAAATTCTGAATTGCAAATGACTCGCAATAACATATAAGCCGCCGGCGCCGCACGTTGGGCGTGGAAAGGATCGCGATGTACAGCTTTGTCGATCGGCCGGTGGAAAGCCTGTGCAATGGCGGACGCTTCCTGCTCTGGGCGATGCGCGGGTGGGTTCACGCCGCCGAGCGCGGGCGATGTCCGCCGCAGATGCTGCACCGGGGCTTTGCCGCGGTCGATGCCGCGGGCGCCCTGCCCGACTTCCACGTCGCGATGGCGCTGCTCACCGGCGATGCGGCGCGAACATTGCTGCTCGCGCCCCTGCCCTGTCTCCAGATTTCAGAGGATGAAGCAATTCTGCTTGGACTCTGGCGCGATTTTTCGCTTGAGAACGCCGCAAATGCCCGCGCGACGCTGGCCTTTCTGGCCGAGGGAGAAAGCGTCGGCCCGATCGCCAGGGCGATGGGTGCCGCGACCGGCCGGCTGGTCGCGGCGGGATTCGATATGCCGGCCCTCGCGGCCGGCACCATGACACATCAGGAAAGTTCAAAGTGATGAGTGACCGTATTGCCGAAGCCGCCAAGCTGGCCCCCTCCGCCTCGCTGACCGTCGAGGAGGTGCGTTCGGTGCGCCACTGGAACGAGCATCTGTTCAGCTTCACGATCACGCGCCCGCCAAGCTTTCGCTTCCGCTCGGGCGAATTCGTGATGATCGGGCTGCCGGGCGAAGGCCGCCCGCTGCTCCGCGCTTACTCGATCGCGAGCCCCGCCTATGCCGACGAGCTCGAATTCCTGTCGATCAAGGTGCCCGACGGCCCGCTCACCTCGCGGCTTCAGAAGATCCAGCCCGGCGATCCGGTCTATCTCGGCCGCAAGCCGACGGGGACGCTCGTCGCCGACGCGCTGCTGCCCGGCCAGCGATTGTTCCTGCTGTCGACGGGCACCGGCCTCGCGCCCTTCCTCAGCCTCGCGCGCGATCCCGACATTTATGAGCGCTTCAACCAGATCCAGCTCGTCCATTGCGTGCGGCAGGTCAGCGACCTTGCCTTCCGCGACGAGCTCGAAAGCCAGCTTGCGGGCGATCCGCTGGTGCAGGATCAGGCGCTGCTGCAATTCCATTACCTGCCGACGGTGACGCGCCAGCCGTTCCGCACCGAGGGGCGCATCGACGCGCTGATCGAAAGCGGCAGCCTGTTCGGCCACCCGCTGACCGGCCCCGCGCATTTCGACCCCGCGATTGACCGCATCATGATGTGCGGCAGCATGGCGATGATCCGCGACCTCGAAGCGCGCTTCGAGGCGCTGGGCTTCAAGGAAGGATCGAACGCCGCGCCGGGCGATTTCGTCATCGAGCGCGCGTTCGTCGGTTAGGGCCAAATCCCGTCAAGGCTTGTCGGCGTAGGCCTTCACCAGATCGAACATATAGTCGCGCCCGACATAGACCGAGCGCACCTCCATGCGTTCGTTGAGGCCGTGCGCGCCATTGCCGTCGGGGTCGCCCCACATGCCGGGGATGCCATAGGTCGGGATGCCCGCGGCGCCGAGGAAGGTCGCGTCGGTATAGCCATTCGCCATCGACGGGATGACCTTCAGCCCCGGCCAATATTTGTCGACGAGCGTCTGCATCGGGCCGATGATCTTCGGGTCGAGCGGCGGCGCGGGCGGCGCGGGGCGCTTGGGCGGCAGCTGGGTGATCGTGACGCCGGGGTCGCCAATCACGCGCCCGAGTTCGTCTTTGATCGATTCGATGCTGTGCCCCGGAAAGATGCGGCAATTGATGTTCGCACCCGCGCGCTGCGGCAGCGCGTTCGGTGCATGGCCGCCGTCGAGCAGCGTCGCGACGCAGGTGGTGCGAAGATTGCTGTGGAGGAAGGGATCCTTGTTGACGATCGCCTCGGCCGCCTTGTCGGCGGGGTTTTTCGCCAGCGCGACCATCGCCTTGCCGGTCTCGTCGCCGCGCGCGGCGCCCGCTTCGGCAAAGAAGCGGCGTGTCGTGTCAGTCATCTCGACCGGGAAGTCATAGTCATCGATCTTGGTGAGCGCACGCGCGAGTTGGTAGATGGCGTTGGCGGGAACCGGCGCCGAGCTGTGGCCGCCGGGGTTGCGGGTTTCGAGGCGGAAATTGGCGAAAGTCTTTTCGCCGACCTGCACCGACTGGCCGAGCACCTTACCCTTGCCGTCGCTGTCGCCGCCGCCGCCTTCGTTGAGCGCAAATTCGGCGTCGATCAGGTCGCGCTTGTTCGCCGCGAGCCACTCGACCCCGTTGAACGCGCCATTGGTTTCCTCGCCGCAGGTCAGCGCGACCTTGACCGTGCGCTTGGGCTTGTAGCCCGCCTGCTGGAAACGGGTCAGCGTGTCGACCCACACCGCGGCCTGCGCCTTGTCGTCGGCGGTGCCGCGGCCATAGAAATAGCCATTCTCCTCGACCATGACGAACGGATCGCGTTCCCAATCGGCGCGCTTCGCTTCGACGACGTCGATATGCGCGACGAGCAGGATCGGCTTCGCGATCTTGCTGGTGCCCGGATAGACGGCGACCAAGCCGCCTTCCTTGGGATTTTCGGCCGTGGCGAACAGGGTAAGTTGGCTGTCGGGGATGCCCGCCGCCTTCAGCCGCGCCGCCATGCGTTCGGCGGCGAGCGTGCAACTGCCCGACGAGAGCGTCGTGTTCGTCTCGACCAGCTCCTTGTAGAGATCGCGGAACGCGAGCTGGTCGGGGCGCGGCTGCGCCTCGGCGGCGATCGCCGGCGCGGCAAGCAGCATGGCGGACGTCAGCAGCGCGGACAGCGTCTTCATCATTTTCTCCCCTGTTTTGCGGATGAAGGGAGCAGAAAGACGGCATCGCCGCAAGCCGCGATGCGCGCACCTCTTGCGCCGCGTGCGCCTTTCGCGCAATCCGGGCCAAGCGAGAGGACCAAGCGTGACGAGAATGAATGACGACCCGCCAGGGCTGGTGGCGCGCGCGGTGCGCCGCCTGCTGCTTTTGCTGTACCGGGCGCGCGGATGGAAAGCCGTGGGCGCGGTGCCCGAACCGCGACGCTTCATCCTGATCGCGGCGCCGCACACGAGCAATTGGGATTTCGTCAATTTCCTCGGGCTGACCGCCGACCTCAAGATCCGGCCCTTTTTCATGGCGAAGCTGTCGCTGTTCCGCTGGCCGCTTGGCGGTTTTATTCGCCAGATGGGCGGCGTCCCGGTCGATCGCCGCGGCGGCGGCAATGTCGTCCAGCAGATGGTCGACGAATTCACGCGCCGCGCCGAATTCATGCTGACCGTCGCGCCCGAGGGCACGCGCGGCAAGACGGCGAAATGGCGCACCGGCTTTTATCAGATCGCGATCGCGGCCAAGGTGCCGCTCGTCGTCGGCTTCATGGATTATGGCACCAAGACCGGCGGGCTCGGCCCGCTGATCTGGCCGACGGGCGACTTTCGCGCCGACATGTTGAAGGTATTTGAGGTATATAAGAGCCATAGCGCTCGATTCCCCGAGCGGCAGGCGCGTTCGATCGATGACATCGTCGGCCGCGATGAGGAGCGAGACATGCGCGCGTGAGTGACGCCCTTTTGCTGCTGACGGTCAATTTCGGCGGATTGGTCGCCGCGATCCTGCTCTTGTGGGGCATTGCAACGCTGATCCGCGATGTGTCATTCATCGACGCCTTCTGGGCGTTCGGCATGGTGTTGCTCGCGTGGGGCACATGGTGGCAGGTCGGCGCGGAGGGCGCGCACGCCAGGCTGCTCCTCGGCCTGACATCGCTCTGGGGGCTGCGGCTCGCGATCCACCTGACGATCCGCTGGGCGAGCCACGGCGAAGACCCTCGCTACAAAAAGATCCTCGCGCTCTCGATGGAGAAGCGGAAGTGGAGCTGGGCGAAGACCGCACTTGTCATGGTTTTCCTGACGCAGGCGCCCTTGCTGTTCATCACCTGCCTGCCCGCACAGATCGGTATCTGGGCGAGCGCGGGCGACCCGGCCGCGAGCGTCGACGTTATCGGCTGGATCGGCGTCGCGGCGGCGCTCGCCGGCATCGCGTTCGAAAGCATCGGCGACGCGCAGCTCGACGCCTTTCGAAAGAACGCCGCGAACAAAGGCAGGGTGCTCGACACCGGCCTCTGGCGCTACACCCGCCATCCCAATTATTTCGGCGATGCGCTGGCCTGGTGGGGCGTCTGGCTGATCGTCGCCGACCTCGGCTGGGCCCCGGCGCTCGCGAGCGTGATAGGACCGGTCTTCCTGACCTTCACCCTCACCAAATGGTCGGGCAAGGCTTTGCTCGAAAAGGGGCTGCACAAGACGCGGCCCGATTATGCCGCTTATGTCGCACGCACCTCCGGATTCATTCCGTGGCCGCCAAAGACCAAGGCTTAGGCGGCCAAGAAAGCCCGGCCGATGTGTCGGCGCTGGGCGACGCGCCGCGCATCCGCGCGATCCTGATCGACGCGGCGCGCGAGGGACGCAGCGTCAGCTACTCCGAACTGCTCGGCGACCTGGGTTTCCGTTTCACCCGGCCCAAGATGCGCGCGGTGTGCCGGACGCTCGAAGAAGTCGACCGCCTCAGCGCGCTGGACGGCGAACCCGATCTTGCGGTGCTGGTGGTGCGCGAGAGCGACCGGCTGCCCGGACAAGGCTGGTGGGTCGGCGGGACGGCGCTGCTGCTCGGCTATGACGGCCCGTGGGAAGGCGCGGCGGCGGCGCGGTTCATTCGCGAGCAGCAGCAGGCGGTGTTCGATTATTGGGAGGAGCGGTAGGGCGTCCTATTTGTTTCGGCGTTTCCATAGCCTTCCGACTGCTCTTGGAATGAAATAGGCACATCCCACTGCCGCAATGCATACGCCAACCAGCATGGCGTTGGTCAGAACGGGGCTTTTTGAAATCGCCGAACTCAGGTTCGCTGACAGTGCGAGCAATATGACCACCGACAGAAGCGATACCGTCGTACCGGCGTAGATGGCTTTTGCCTTCACCTACTTCTTCAACCCAATCTCGCGTAGCCGCTCCTGCAGATACTCGTCGGCCGTGATCGGTGTCGGGTAGAGGTTCGGGTGCGACGCATCGACGCAGCTTTCCAGCGTCTCGATCGGGTAGTCCGAACGAAAATGCAGGAAGAAGGGCATCGAATAACGCGCAACGCTCGCGCGGCCCGCGTCTGGGTTGCGGACGCGGTGCGTGGTCGACGGCAGCTTGTTGTTGGTGAGGCGCTGGAGCATGTCGCCGACATTGACCGCCATCGCGCCGGGGGGCGGGCTGACCGGAAGCCAGCTGCCGTCCTTGTCGAGGATTTCGAGACCCGCTTCCTCGGCGCCAAGCAGCAGCGTGATCGTGTTGATATCCTCATGCGCCTCGGCGCGGATGCCCTTCGCGGGCGCTTCGACGGGCGGATAATGGAGCAGGCGCATCACGCTGTTGCCGTCGGCGACGGTGTCGTCGAAGAAATCGGGATCGAGGCCGAGGTAGCGCGCGATCCCTGAGAGCAGACGGCCGCCAACGCGGTCGAATTCGGCAAAGAGCTTGTCGTAAGCGGTGCGGAAACCCTCGACCTCGGCGGGCCAGACATTGTTCGGCTGCTGCGCCGCGAGGCGGTGCCCGGCGGGCAGGTCGCGGCCGACGTGCCAGAATTCCTTGAGGTCGACTTCCTTGGCGCCCTTGGCGATCTCGGTGCCGAACGGGGTGTAGCCGCGCGCGCCGCCGCCGCCGGCGATATGATAGGCGCGCTTGACCTGCTCGGGCAGCGCGAAGAAGGCTTTCGCCTTGTCCCAGGCTTCGTCGATCAGCGCAGAGTCGATGCCGTGATCGGTGATCATCGCGAAACCGAAGCGTTCGAACGACGCGCCGAAATCCTTCGCGAACTGGTCGGCGGGGAGCGACATGGAAATGACGGGTACGGCAGCGGTCATGCGAGAGAAGTCCATTTGATAAGGGGCAGCGCCGGCCCGGCGCGTCATGAGTCGCGATTTAGGCGCTGTGCGCCGGCGTTTAAAGGGAAAAAGGCGGTTTCGCGGCGCGCATCGCTCGGCTAAGCCCCAGCCCATGAGCAAACAATATTGGCTGATGAAATCCGAACCCGACGCCTATGCGTGGGAGCAGCTGGTCAAGGACGGCACGGGGATGTGGGACGGGGTGCGCAACCACACCGCCAAACTCAACCTGATGGCGATGAAGGTCGGCGACGAGGCGCTCTTCTATCACAGCAATATCGGCAAGGAATGCGTGGGGATCATGACGATCACCGAAGAAAGCTTTCCCGATCCGACCGCCGAAAAGGGCTCGCCGTGGGTCGTGGTGCGCGTCGCGCCCGTCCGCGCGCTGGCCAATCCAGTGACGCTGGCGGCGATCAAGGCCGATCCGGGGCTCGCCGACATGGATCTGATCCGCCAGTCGCGCTTGTCAGTCGGGCGCGTGACGCCCGCCGAGTGGAAGCATATCCTGAAAAAATCCGAGAAGCCGGGGGGCTGAGCCGGTTTACTGGCCGCGCAGCTTTATCTGCAGATGCTTTGCCACCGACGGGTGGAGCGGGTTGACGAACTCGCAGCCATAATTATTGCCGTCGGCGCGGCGGACGATGGCTTCCAACGGTTGGAGTCCGGGCAGGTTCACCCAGATATGCTTGCCGATGTCCGGCCGGAAAAAGGTGACCATGCGGAAGCCCGTCGACGACAGGTCGAACAGTTCGACGTCGAAGGGGTTCAGCCCCGGTTCGCGGAAGCGCGCGCGTGCGGTCACGGGTGCGCGCTCGGCGCCGCGCCCGGCGGTGGGCGCTTTCCTGGTTTCGATGGTGCGATTCCCCAACACGGATTCGGTCCCTGTTATTTCATTCCTGGTCGAACCGCTTTTAGGCCGCCGTTGGTTACCTCAAAGTGAAGCGATATGGTGAAAATCGGCTACACCGGCGGGGTGTCGGCGACCGCCATCAACTGGCTGGGAAACGGGACCGCAAGCGCCACGGCGGCGCGCCATTCGCCGCTCAGCCAGGTAGCATAATCCTCGGGATGAAGGATCACCGGCATGCCCTTTGGCTGATGGTGCGCGACCAGCCGGTTGGCGTCGGTCGTGAGGACCGCGAAGCAGGGCCAGTCATCGCCCTGCCGATGGATTCCGGCAAAGGCGAAGACCGGCCGCGACGGCACCGAGAACCAGTGCTGGCGCCGCGCGCCTTCGGCGCCCGACCAATAGGAAAAGGCAGTCGCGGGGATCAGGCAGCGCAGTTCGGCGTGGCGCAGCGTGCCGATCCAGAAGGGGCTGGCGAGATTGCGGACGGCGGTGACCGGGCGGTCGCCCTGCGGCGGCGGCGGGACGCCCCAGAGTTTCGGGCGCAGATAACGCCGCGATCCGCCGCGGCCGTCGCTGACGATCACCGGCGCGGGACGGCCCGGCGCGACATAATCGCCGGTCCACGGGTCGTTGCCGGCCTCGGCGCCGAACGCCGCGGCGATCGTGCTGGCGGGGGCATCGAGGCGGTAGAGACTGGTCATCGCGAGGTTAGTCGGTTCCGCGTACCCGTCCGCGGCCGGCCTTGACCGTGCTGCGCGCTTTCTTGCTGTCGACGCGCTTCGCCTTCGCCGCCTTGCTCGGCTTGGTCTTGATCCGGCGTTCAGGGCGGACGAGCGCGGTGTCGATCAGTTCGGACAGGCGCTGCCGGGCGTCGGCGCGGTTCGCTTCCTGCGTCCGGAAACGGCGCGCAAGGATCACGAGTTCGCCCTCGGTCGTCATCCGGCTGCCCGCGAGGGTTTTCAGGCGCTTATAGGCATCGGGGGTGAGGCCAAGCGCATAGACATTGACGCGCAGCTGACACGCGGTCGCGACCTTGTTGACATTCTGACCGCCCGGCCCCGTGCCGGCGAGAAACTTCTCGCTGATCGCGCTTTCGGGGATGTCAGCCACGGGTCGGCGATGCGCCTTCGGGGGCCGCGAAGCCCAATGCGACGAAGCTGTCGGGGAACGGTGCCTCGGCAATAATGGGCGGCTTGACGTCACGTTTTACGACGAGCCGTTCGGCGTGGAGCAAGGTGCGCGTTTTCGTACCGCCACGGCCGTAGACGGGGTCGCCGACAAGCGGGAAACCGAGCCCCTCGAGTGCGTGGACGCGCAGCTGGTGCGTGCGGCCGGTTTCGGGGCGGAAGCGCAGCAGCGCGCGCTCGCCAACGACGGCGAGCTTTTCCCAATGCGAGACCGAGGGCTTGCCTTTCGGGTCGCCGACCATGCGCCAGCCCTCTTCGGCGGTCGACACTTTGGCGAGTGCAATGTCGATCGTACCGCCGTCGCCGTCGGGCACGCCGTCGACGATCGCGAGATATTGCTTTTCGACTTCGCGGCTTTCGAATGCGCGGGTGAAACGGCCGTGCGCCTTGGGATTGCGCGCGAGGAGCAGGCAGCCCGAGGTGTCGCGGTCGAGCCGGTGGACGGGAAGCGGCCAGCGTTTGAAGCCGAACTTCAAGAGGTCGAGGTGGTTCTCGAGGCTGAGGCTGCCGTCGCGCGGCGCATCGACGGGAAGGCCCGCAGGCTTGTCGATGACAAGGGCCTCGCCGTCGAGGAAGAGAACACGATCTGAAAGGAGCATGGCGCGCTATAGGCGGGCTGTCCCTCAGTCGAAAGCGTAAACGTCCATCGCGAGCAGGCCGTAGGTCGCACTGTGGTGCAGCCGTTCGGCCTTGAACGGTGTCCCGCCCGCGCCCATCGCGACGAACAGCGGCAATATATGATCGGGGGTCGGGTGATTGTCGGCGCCGTGCGGCGCGCGTTCGACGCTGTGCAGCACGTCGTCGACCGCGCCGGCCGCCATGCGATTGGCGATCCAGTCGGTGAAATCGGTGACCCATGCGGGCGCCGGGGCGTCGATCGGCAGGCGCGCCGAAAACAGCGCGCGCAGATTATGCGTGATGCTGCCCGACCCGACGATCAGCACGCCCTCGTCGCGCAAGGGCGTCAGCGCCTGGCCGAGCGCATAATGCCATTCGGGCGAGGCGTTCGAGGCGATCGAGAGCTGAACTACGGGGACGTCGGCGTCGGGGTAGATCAGTGAGAGCGGCACCCATGCGCCATGGTCGAGCCCGCGTTCGGGATCGGCGGTGACGGCGAGGCCGCGGCCCGCGAGCAGCTCGACCACGCGCGCCGCGAGCACCGGATCGCCCGGCGCAGGATAGCGCATCGCGAACAGCTCGTCGGGAAAGCCGCCGAAGTCGTGGATCGTCGGCGGCGCGGGCGATGCGGTGACGGTCGCGCGTCCGCCCTGATACGCCGCGTCATGATGCGCCGACACGACAAGGATCGCGCGCGGGCGCGGCAGCTGGTCGCCCAGCCCGGCGAGGAAAATCCGCGCCGGGCTGGGCTCGAGCGCCATCATCGGCGAGCCATGCGAAAGGAAGAGGCTCGGGAGACGGCGCATCGGTTCAGGCCGCCTGCTGCAGTTCACCGATCGCCGAAGTGGCGCGCGCGACCGCTTCGCCGTCCATCATATGGCCGTCGGCGGCGATGATCGTGACGTCGGTGATGCCGACGAAGCCGAGGATATGCTTCAGGTAACCGCTCGCGAAATCGACTTCGCTGCCCAGCGGCACGCCGCCCGAGGCAAAAACGATAAATGCGCGCTTGCCCGTCAGCAGCCCTTCGGGACCGGCCTCGGTATAGCGGAAGGTGCGTCGCGCGCGGGCGATCAGGTCGACCCAGGCTTTCAGCGACGCGGGGATCGCGAAATTATAGATCGGCGCGGTGATGACGATCGTGTCGGCGGCTTCGAGTTCGGCGATCAGTTCGTCCGAGCCCGCCAGCACGGCCTTTTGTTCGTCGCTGCGCGCCGCTTCGTCGGTGAAGTTGGCCCCGATCCAGCTTTCGGTGAGCAGCGCCGGCGGTGCGGTGTTGAGGTCGCGGCGCGTTACGGTGGCACCGTAACCCTGTTCGACGAGGCGGTTCACCAGCTGGTCGGCGAGCGGGCGGGTTGTCGAACCTTCGTTGCGGGCGCTGGCATCGATGCGAAGAATATGGGTCATCTCAAATACTCCTGTTTCACTTCGGGGAGAGGGGGTGCCGCGAGCCGGGGAACTCGCGGCACCAGGTGGGCCGCCGTCAGGGAGGGGGACGTCGGCGGCCCGGGGGCTGGTCAGAGGCTGTCCACGAGCACCAGTTCGGCGTCGTCGAGCGCTTCGACCTCGATCGTTCCGACATCGCGGAGCGCGATGCCGTCGCGGGGATCGGCGTCCGCGCCGTTGACGCGGATGCGGCCCTTCGCGGCGACCAGATAGGCGTGGCGTCCGGCTTCGAGGTCATAGGAGACGCTCTCTCCGGCGTTCACCGTCGCCGCGGCGACGCGGGCGTTGGCGCGGATCGGCAGGGCTTCGTCGCCCTCGATCCCGCTTGCCAGCGTCACGAACTGGCCCGACCGGTCGGCCTTGGGGAACTGGCGGGCGCCCCAGCCGGGATTGCCGCCGTCACGGTCGGGCATGATCCAGATCTGGAACAGCGTCGTCTCCTCATCCTCGAGGTTGAACTCGCTGTGCGTCACGCCGGTGCCGGCGCTCATCACCTGGACGTCGCCCGCCGCGGTGCGGCCGCTGTTGCCCATGCTGTCGCGGTGGGTGATCGCGCCGGTGCGGACATAGGTGATGATTTCCATGTCGCGGTGCGGGTGCGGGGGGAAACCCGACTGCGCAGCGATGGCATCGTCGTTCCAGACGCGCAGCGCGCCCCAACCCATCCGCTTCGGGTCGTGATAGTTGGCGAACGAAAAGTGATGACGGGCGTCGAGCCAGCCGTGGTTGGCGTGGCCGAGGCTGTCGAATTTGCGAATGTCGATCATGGCCTTGTCCTTTCGTATCTTCTCAATCGTTGCGCACATCGGCGATGCCGGTGCGCTGCTGTTGAGGACAAAATAGGGATATGTATCGTTTCGAAAATAGCATAGATGGAAAACCATCGTTTCCATTTAGGAGCTATTGCGTGGCACTTCCCGACTATGAAGGCTGGGCCTGTTTCGTCGCCGTCGCCGATGGCGGCAGCTTTACCGCCGCCGCGGCATCACTGGGGTTGTCGAAGGCGAGCGTGTCGAAGGCGGTGACGCGGCTCGAGGCGTCGCTGGGCATCACCCTGCTCCACCGCAGCTCGCGCGTCGTCGCGGTCTCGACCGCGGGCGCGGGCCTGCTCGATGAGGCGCGCGCGATGGTCGCGGCGGCGACCGCGGCCACCGAAGCGGCACGCGGCGACCGCGTCGACCTGGCGGGCCCGATCCGGCTGGCGGCGCCGATGAGCTTCGGGATCAAGGTGCTCGGCCCGCCGCTCGCGGTCTTTCTCGAGCGGCATCCCGCGGTCGAGATCGAGGTGCTGCTGAGCGACGCGCGCAACGATCCCGTCGCCGAAGGCATCGACCTGACGCTGCGCATTGCGCCGCTCGCCGATTCGAGCCTGCTTGCGCGGACGATCGCGCCGGTGGCGGCATCGGTGATCGCCAGCCCCGCCTATCTGGCGAAGCATGGCACCCCGAAACATCCGCTCGAACTGTCGGGCCACCGGCTGATCGGTTACGGTCACCGCCAGCGCGCGATGCCGCTGCATTTCCACCGCAAGGGCGAGGAGGCGACCGTGCTGCCGACCGGCCCGCTGTTCGCGAACAATGGCGATGTCGCAGTGCCGCTGGTCGTCGCGGGGGTCGGAATCGCCGCCCTGCCCGATTTCATCGCGGCCGAAGCACTGGCGTCGGGCGCGGTGGTTCCGATCCTGACCGACTGGTCGTTGCCGCAGTCGCACCTGCACCTGCTGTCGCCGCCGTCGCGGCTGCGCCCGGCACGCGTGCGCGCGCTGTCCGACCATCTGGTCGACACGCTGAAGATGTCGTGCACGGGCGCGCATGATCAATATATCGCGCTTCACCATGAAGGAAAAACGGGCTGAGCGACTGTTGCAAAATGGCCGCGACTCGTGGACTTCTGCGGGTTAAATCAAAATTAACCTTTTCCCTTCATTAGTTTCGTGGTTAATGTTCCGGCAGTCCTGCAACGGGGGTTGGTCGGTGACATCCTTGATGGTCATGCGATCGGGTTCGCGGGATTATCGTGGGAAAAAGGGGTGCCCAATGCGCGTACTGCTGATCGAGGACGAGCCGACGACCGCGAAAGCGATCGATACGATGCTCACGACCGAGGGCTTTAATGTCTATACCACCGATCTCGGTGAGGAAGGCTTGGACCTGGGTAAGCTCTATGATTACGACATCATCCTGCTCGACCTGAACCTGCCCGACATGCACGGTTACGACGTGCTGAAGAAGCTCCGCACCGCCAAGGTGCAGACGCCGGTGCTGATCCTGTCGGGCATTTCGGAAATGGATTCGAAGGTGCGCTCGTTCGGCTTTGGTGCCGACGATTATGTCACCAAGCCGTTCCACCGCGACGAACTGGTCGCCCGCATCCATGCGGTCGTCCGCCGTTCGAAGGGGCATAGCCAGAGCGTCATCAAGACGGGCAAGCTGGCGGTCAACCTCGATACCAAGACGGTCGAGGTCGACACCACGCGCGTGCATCTGACCGGCAAGGAATATCAGATGCTCGAGCTGCTCTCGCTCCGCAAGGGCACGACGCTCACCAAGGAAATGTTCCTGAACCACCTCTATGGCGGCATGGACGAGCCCGAATTGAAGATCATCGACGTCTTCATCTGCAAGCTGCGCAAGAAGCTCGCGCTCGCCTGCCACGGCGAAAATTATATCGAGACGGTCTGGGGCCGCGGTTATGTCCTTCGCGACATCGACGACGAAGGCAATGAGGTGCGCCGCGTCGCCTGACGCGTAGCAACTCGCGAGATTTACCGAGGGAACCCGGCGCGGAGCGATCCGCGCCGGTTTTCTTTTGGGAGTTGCAGCTATTGTTCGCGGGAAGGCCGTTAGCGACAGGAAGCTGCCTTATCAATCACCGTCACCCCGGGCTTGACCCGGGGCCTGCCTTGCCTTTTCATCGGACGATGGAACGCCATCCTTGTGTCTATATTCTCGCGCGTTCATCGCACGGCACGCTTTACACCGGGGTTACGTCGAACCTCGTCCAGCGCATCCACCAGCATCGCGAAGAGACCTTCGAAGGTTACACCAAGGAATATGGAATCAAGCGTCTCGTCTGGTTCGAAGGCCATGACACGATGGATTCTGCCATCCTGCGCGAAAAGCGGATCAAGCGATGGCTGCGATCGTGGAAATATGAACTGATCATCGCAATGAATCCGACGTGGCGCGATCTGGCCGAGGATTTTGGCTTTGATCCGTTGCCCTTGGGACGAAGGAAGGCGGGTCCCGGGTCAAGCCCGGGATGACGAGGAGGCTACGGCCGTTCTCCACTCCATAGCGGATCAGCATTCGCCGCCACCGCCCCGCGCATCATATCCGCGACTGCGCCAGCCGATGAACCGGGCCGAATTGCGCGATCGCGGCGCCTACGAAGGGCAGCGCGACGAGCCAGAGGCGCACACCGGTGACGCCGAGCGGGCTTGCGATGCTGATGGCGGCGGTGGCGCCGAGGCCGGCGCAGATGAGGAGCAGCCCGACGATCAGGCGCCAGTGCGGCACCTCGCCGCTGTCCTTGCTCGCGCGTTCGTAGCGGGCGAAAAGCGTGATCAGCGGGAAAAGCGCCGCGATATAGAGGATGAACCAGACCGGACGCGCGAGCCACCATGCGGCGCTGCCGGGCTGTACATCGAGCCCGATCCCGCCGAGCAGCCACGCCGCGACCATTACGAGGACGAAGGCGGTGAGGTGCCAGAGATAGATCGTCATGATCATGCCGTTGACGAGCACGACGCCGGTCCAGATGCGAAGATTATCGAGCATCCGCCGCCCCGCGGGTTCGAGCGCGAGCGCGAAGCCCGCCTGTGTGACGCCGAGCGCGAGCAGCGCGAGCGTCGGCGGCATCGAATTGCTGAGGCCGCTTCCCGGGACGCCGATCATCGCGACGGGATAAGGGCCGAAGCCGACGAGCAGCGCGAGCGCGACGAGGCCGCCGATGCCCCACAAGAGCGCCCTTCCCGGCGTCAGCCGCCCCTCGCTCCACGCGAAGCCGAGCTGGTGGATCGCGAGCCAGACGAAGGCGAAGTTGAGGAAATTGACGTAGGGGACGTCGAAGCGCAGCGCCGCGACGTCGATCGCGACCGCGCCCGCGACGAGCGCCCAGAAAGAAGCGAACCCCCAGCGTTTCCACGCCTTCCACGTCAGCGGCACCACCGCGGCGACCATCAGATAGACCGACAGGAACCACACCGGGATCAGCGCGAGCTGCGCCGCCATCGCGACGATACCGCGCTCGATGCCCGCGAGGGTCCCGAACATCGCGACGAGCGTCCAGATCAGGAACAAGGGCAGCACCGGGTTGATCAGCCGCTGCAGCCGCCCGCTGTACCAGCTTTCATAGCTACCGCCCTTGCGCAGCGTCGCCGCCCACGACATGCCGTTCGAGAAACCGCCGACGAGGAAGAAGAGCGGCATCACCTGGAATCCCCAGGTCAGCCACTGCGTCCAGGGCAGGATGCCGAGCAAATGCCCGCCCTCAACCGCGCCGTCCTTCATATAGGGCGCGGCGACGAGCCAGTGACCGACGACGACCGCGAGGATCGACAGCGCGCGGAGGAAGTCGACGTAGCGATTGCGCTCGGGCGGCGCCTGCTGCGCCATCTCCCTGGCCCGCGACCAGATGCTTTTGCGAACGACGCCAGTGGTTTCGCTCAAGATATCGTCCCTCCCCAGATGGAAATCCCAAGCTAGTGTCGCACAGCGTCAACGCAAGCCTTTGCCTTGGCGCGCCAGCCTTGCTATCGGCTCCGGACAATGGCGACCACCACCGACGATCCCGACAGCAACGATCCCGTCCCCGGCATGACCGATACCCCGTTCGACAGCGCGCTGTCCGAACGTTATCTCGTCTATGCGCTGTCGACGATCACCGCGCGCTCGCTTCCCGATCTCCGCGACGGACTAAAGCCCGTTCACCGCCGCCTCTTGTGGGCGATGCGCGCGATGCGGCTCGACCCGTCGCAGGGTTACAAGAAATCGGCGCGTGTCGTCGGCGACGTCATCGGCAAATTCCACCCGCACGGCGACACCGCGGTGTACGACGCGATGGTCCGCCTCGCGCAGGATTTCTCGCTCCGCTATCCGCTCGTCGACGGCCAGGGCAATTTCGGCAATATCGACGGCGATAATGCCGCAGCGTACCGCTATACCGAGGCGCGGCTGACGCGCGTCGCGATCGACCTGATGCAGGGGCTCGACGAGGGCACCGTCGATTTCAAGCCGACCTATAATGGCGAGGACGAAGAGCCCGAGATCATGCCGGGGCTGTTCCCGAACCTGCTCGCCAATGGCGCGAGCGGGATCGCGGTCGGCATGGCGACGAACATCCCGCCGCACAACGCCGCCGAGGTGATCGACGCCGCGTTGGTGCTGATCGAGAATCCGCGCGCCGAGCTCAGCGAACTGCTCGAACATGTCAAAGGCCCCGATTTCCCGACCGGCGGCATCGTCGTCGACAGCCCCGAGACGATCGCGCACGCCTATGAAACCGGGCGCGGCGGCTTTCGTGTCCGCGCGCGTTTTTCGACCGGCAAGCTGGGCGATGGCAGCTGGGAAGACAGCGGGATCGAGAAGCAGTCGGGCGGCACCTGGCAGCTGGTCATCAGCGAAATTCCGTACGGGGTCGCCAAGGGCAAGCTGATCGAGCAGATCGCGCAGCTGATCGCCGACAAGAAATTGCCGATCCTCGAGGATGTTCGCGACGAAAGCGCCGAGGACCTGCGCATCGTCGTCGAACCCAAGAGCCGCAACGTCGACCCCGACATCCTCAAGGAAAGCCTGTACCGGCTGACCGACCTCGAAAACCGCTTCGCGCTCAACCTCAACGTCCTCGACGCGACGCGCACGCCGAAGGTGATGGGGCTGCACCAGCTGCTCACCGAATGGCTGCAGCACCAGATCGTCGTGCTCGTCCGCCGCGCGCAGCACCGCATCGCGAAGATCGACGACCGGCTGGAGCTGGTCGCGGGCTATATCATCGCGTTCCTCAACCTCGACCGGATCATCGAGATCATCCGCACCGAGGACGAGCCGAAGCCCGTGATGATCGAAGAATTCATCCTGACCGACCGGCAGGCCGAGGCGATCCTCAACATGCGGCTGCGGAGCCTCCGCCGGCTCGAGGAAATGGAGCTGAAGCGCGAGCAGGCCGACCTCACTGCCGAGCGCGAAGAACTCGTCAAGCTGATCGAGAGCCCGGCGCGGCAGAAGACACGGCTGCGCAAGGATCTGGAGAAATTGCGCGACGTCTATGGGCTCAAGACCTTGCTCGGCGCGCGCCGCACGACGATTTCCGAAGCGGCACCGGCGCGCGACATTCCGCTCGACGCGATGATCGAGAAGGAGCCGGTGACGGTGATCCTGTCGAAGCGCGGCTGGATTCGCGCCCAGCGCGGCCATGTCGCCGCCGACCAGTGGGCCGAGTTCAAGTTCAAGGAAGGCGACGAGCTGCTGTTCGCCGCGCACGCGCAGACGACCGACAAGCTGCTGATCGCGGCGAGCGACGGGCGTTTCTTTACCGTCGGCGCCGACAAGCTGCCCGGCGGGCGCGGGTTCGGCGAGCCGCTGCGCCTGATGGTCGATATCGACCCCGAGGCGCGAATCGTCGCGATGATCCCCGCGAGCGCCGACGGGCGGCTGCTGCTCGCCTCGACAAGCGGGCACGGCTTCGTCGCGCAGATGGCCGAAGTCGTCGCCGAAACGCGCAAGGGCCGAAACGTCGTCAACCTGAAGCCCAAGGCGGCGCTCGCCATCGTGCGGCCGGTTTCGGCGAGCGACGACAGCGTCGCGGTGGTCGGCGAAAATCGCAAGCTCGTCGTCTTTCCGCTCGCCGAGGTGCCGGTGATGGCGCGCGGTCAGGGCGTGATGCTGCAACGCTATCGCGACGGCGGGCTGTCCGACGCGGTCAGCTTTGCCTTTGCCGACGGATTGAGCTGGGCGATGGGCGGCGATACCGGCCGCACACGCACCGAAACCGACCTGGCGCCGTGGCGCGTCGCGCGCGGCGCCGCCGGACGGATGCCTCCGACCGGTTTTCCGAGGAACAATCGCTTCGGCTGAGCGTATTTCGTTGTAGCCGTAAATCCCTTCTTTACTTCCCGTGACCTAGGCATTGGGCAATGGGGAAAGGTCGCACAAAACCCTCTGTTATGCCTATCGATAGAACCGGCGAAGACCGGCCCTTGTTGTTCGTCGGCTGGATCGACGCGTTGCCCGTTCCGGCCGCGCTGATCAGACCGATGGCGCGCGGCAATTTCCGGCTCCATGCAAGCAATGCGGCGTTCGACCGATTGAGCCTGTCGCCCGCGGGCCTCGAGGCGCCGATCGAAATGCTGCGCGCGATCGAGCGCGCATCGCAATTTCCGGGCGAGGCCCAGGAATTTTCCTGCCAGCTCGGCGAAGGGCCCGCGGCCCGCGACCTGCGCGGCTCGATCGGCCCGCTGCCCACCGAATCGGGCGACGACGGGCTCTTCCTGCTGACGCTGATCGACCGGACGCAGGAAATGATGACCGAGCGCAACCTGCGCCGCGAACTCGTCTCCGACAGCCTGACCGGGCTGCCCAACCGCGCCGGGTTCGAGGAACTGGTCGAACAGCGCGCGATCACCGACGTGGGCGCCGCCGACCATGCGATCCTGCTGCTCGACCTCGCGCGGTTCAGCCGCATCAACGAACATATCGGCCCGATGGCGGGCGACGAGCTGATCATCACCGTCGCGCGGCGGCTGAAATCGAGCCTGCGCAGCGGCGACATCTTGGCGCGCACCGGCGGCGACGAATTCGCCATATCGACGCGCGTCGTGGGCGGCCGCGCCGATGTGCGCGAAATGGCGCGGCGCATCCGCGGCTGTTTCGACCACCCCTTCCGCATCGGCGAACTGAAGGTCAGCGTCGACTGCGCGCTCGGCTGCGCGATCCAGCCGGCAGCGGACACCGATGTCGCCGATCAGATCCGGCACGCGCAGATCGCGCTCAAACGCGCGAAGCAGACCGACCGCATCGAAATCTATGAACCCGAAGCGGCGATGCTGTCGGACAACCGGTTCGGGATGGAAACCGAGCTGCGCAACGCGATCGAGGAAGACCGGCTCCACCTCGCCTTCCAGCCGCTGATCGAACTGGCGAGCGGCCGCGTCGCGGGGTTCGAGGCGCTGGCGCGCTGGGACACCAGCAACGGTCATTCGGTTTCGCCGACCGAATTCATTCCCATCGCCGAGGATTCGGGGCTGATCGTCCCGCTCGGCCAATGGGCGATCGGCAAGGCCGCCGCGGTGCTCGCGGATTGGGACAAGCAGAATGGCGGCGGAATCGTCGACTGCTATTTCTCGGTCAATGTCTCGGCGATCCAGCTGGTGCGCGACGATGTCGCCGCGGTGGTGCGCCAGGCGCTCGAAAGCCATAAGATCGGCGGCGAACGGCTGATGATCGAACTCACCGAAAGCGCGATCATCGGCGACCCCGACCTCGCGCTGTCGGTGCTCAGCGAGCTGAAGGCGCTCGACGCGCGCGTCGCGATGGACGATTTCGGCACCGGCTATTCGAACCTCGCCTATCTCCAGCGCCTGCCCATCGACGTGCTCAAGATCGACCGCAGCTTTGTCGAACATATGGTCGACGACCGCGACAAGGTGGCGATCGTCCGTACGATCCAGAGCCTGGCCGAAGTGCTGGGCATGCGCACGACCGCCGAAGGCGTCGAGACCGCCGACCAGGCGCGCCTGCTGTCGGCGCTCGGATGCGATTTCGGGCAGGGTTTCCTGTTCGCGCGGCCGATGGATGGCAAGGACGCGCTCGATTATTGGCGTCAGTCGCTGGTGCGGCCGATCTTCTGATCGACGAGCTGCGCCACGCGCGCTGCATCCGGAAAATCTTCAGCCACCCACGCGGCCTCGACCGCTTTCAGGATGCGCGCGACCTCGGGGCCGACCGCGATCCCGCGCGCGACGATGTCGCCGCCCTTGAGCGGCATTTCGGGGACGGTCCAGCCCGACAGGGCCGCGACAGCCGACTTTGCCGAAGCCATATCGTCGGCAAGCAGATGCACGTCGCGCGCGGCGTCGACACCGATCGCATGCGCCAGCTGGCGGACCGGCCTGACATTATCGGCGCGGCGTCCGCCGAGCGCGGCGAGATGTTTGCGCTGCCGCGTCGACAGGCGCAGCCGGCTCGCGACCTGTTCGGCGATGGCGGCGTCGGCGGGCAGCAGCGCCGATAGGCGGCGCAAAGGCGCGACAGCCACGCCCGCGGCGTCCTCATTGGCCACGAGCCGGTCGAACGCGGCGGCGAAACCGGCATCGCGTTCGGGCAACAAGACCTCGAAAATCCCGTCGGCCGCCATTTGCCCGACAATCGCGCGCGGATCGGGGAGTGACAATATCTTGAGCAATTCGTCGGCGATCCGCTCGCGCGACAGGCTTTTGAGCGACTGGCGCGCGGTGACCACGGCGGCGTGGCTGACCGGATCGAGGTCGCCGCGCCCGAAGCGCGCCGCGAAGCGATAGAAACGCAGGATACGCAGATGATCTTCGGCGATGCGCGTCGCCGGGTCGCCGATGAAAGCGACGCGCCCCGTTTTCAGATCGGCAAGGCCACCAAACCAGTCATCGACCGCGCCGGTATCGGCATCGGCGTAGAGCGCGTTGATCGTGAAGTCGCGCCGCGCGGCATCGTCGCGCCAGTCGTCGGCGAAGGCGATCGTCGCGCGGCGTCCGTCGGTTTCGACGTCGCGGCGCAAGGTCGTGATTTCATGATGGTCGCCGCTGGCGATCGCGGTGACGGTGCCATGCGCGATGCCCGTCGGAATGACCTTGATATCGGCCGCCTCAAGCCGCCGCGTAACCTCTAGCGGCAACAGCGGGGTTGCGAGGTCGATGTCGGTGACGGGCAGGCCGAGCAACGTATCGCGCACCGCGCCGCCGACGATCTTCACCGCGCCGCCATCGGCGGCCAGCGCGGCGACGATGCGCCGCAGTCCTGGCCGGTCGCGCCACTCGGCGAGGGGCAGCGCCGTCACCGGTGCCAGCCCGCCGGCATCCGCCGCGCCAGATTGATGATGATTCCCGCCGTCACGCCCCAAATCCGTCGTCCCTGCCAATCCATGTCGTAATAATGGCGGTCATGCCCCTGAAAATTCGCATGCTGGCGCGCATAATTGTCGGGATCGAAGAGGATGTCGAGCGGCACCTCGAACCAGTCCTCGACTTCGTCGGGATTGGGGTCGAGCGGCAGATCTGGCGGGACAACCCCGAGCACCGGCGTGATGATATAGCCGCTGCCCGAACGATAGGGTTCGGTCACGCCCGCCACCATCACGTCGCGGCGGTTGAGGCCGATTTCTTCCTCGGCCTCGCGCAGCGCCGCATCGATCGCGTCGCGGTCGCCCGGATCGATCTTGCCACCGGGAAAGGCCACCTGCCCCGCATGGCTGCGCAGCCATTGCGGGCGCTGGGTCAGGATCACGCCCGGATCGGGGCGGTCGGTGAAAGCGATGAGCACCGCGGCATCGCGCAGCGTCGGGGCGCGGAGATACGCTTCGTCCTCGCCCGCGTCGGGAAGCAGATTGTCGAGCGCGGTGCGCAATTTCTCCGAAAGCATCAGCTGTCCACCAGTGGGAAGCGCGTGCCGTTCGACCAGATCGCGGGCGGCTCTTCACCCCCAGCCAGCGCCATGTCGACGAGCTCGTAATAGAGCGCGCGGTCGATCCGCGCCTCGAGTCCGTTGCCGATTTCACCGCGGACGTGCAGCCGCGGATCGGGATTGTCGGCATCGCTGCCGAAGTTCAGTGGGTGGTCGGCGCCGGCCATGACCAGATCGTCGGTGTCGAGACGGAACACCAGCCTCCGCGCGTCGCCCTCGCCTTCGCTTTTCATCTCGACCGCGCGAAAGGGTGTGTCGTCAACGACGATGCTCAATTTCTCGGCGGGGGTGACGAGAACATGGCTGCCGTCGGCCTCGCGCCGCAGGATCGTCGAGAAGAGCTTGACCATCGCGGGACGGTTGATGCGGCCGCCCTCGTGATACCAGCTGCCGTCGCCGCGGATTTCCATGAAGCTGTCGCCGGTTCGCTCGGGGTGCCATTGTTCGACCGGCGGCAGCTCGCGCGCCGCGAGCAGTTCGGCCGCCTCGGTCAGCGAAAGCTGCGAAAATTCTTTTGGAAGCGATGGGGCGCGGGTGACCATGTTCCCGACATAGGGGGACGGGTGAAGGGTGCAACCCCGGTGCTTATCTTCCCCCTTGATGGGGGAAGGATATGAAGCCTTATCCGCGTCAGCGGATTAGGCGGAGTTGGTTGGGGGTGATGGCGCGTCCATCGGTCGTCGTCTAAGGCCGGGAGCACACCCCCACCGCTGCGACTAACCAGCAAGCTGGCAAGTCTCGCTGCCTCCCCCATCAAGGGGGAGGACCATCAGCGCGGCCCGATCATCCCTGCGCCCGTCGGCAGGTCGTGCCCGTTCACCGCCCGCGCGAGCAGACGGCGGCGCTCGAATGGGCCGGGCAGATCCCATTCGCCCGTGGCGTCGGCGGTGAAGCCGAAGAAGCGGCCGTAATATTCGGGATCGCCGATCATCATCAGCGCGCCGTCGGCGTGGGTTTCTGCGGCATCCAGCATGTCCGCCATCAATGCGCGGCCATGGCCGCCGCGCTGGACGTCGGGGCGGATCGCGACCGGGCCGACCATCACCAGCGGAATGTCGTCGGCATCGGGCGTACGGAGCGCTACGGGCCAGCACTGGATCGTGCCGATCAGCACGCCATCCTCGACAGCCGCGAAGCTGAGCGCGGGCACCGCATCCACGCCTTCGCGGATGCGGTACGCGGTTCGTCCAAAGCGATCCGTTCCGAAAGCGGCGTCGAGGAGATCCTCGACGGCCTGCGGCTCGATATCGGACAATGGAAGTAACTCGACCAACGCGTACCCTTTCGCTAATGCGGCGGCGCTTTAGGGTCCGGCGTCGGTATTGCAAAGCCGAATGTCGCACCGCTCGACAGGATGATCGTGTGACCGATAGTTTGTGGCTGGAAGTGGACGGGCTGACCGTCCAGGTGCTGACCGGCATTTATTCCGAAGAAACCCATCTGCCGCAGCCGCTGCGCATCTCGGTGCGCGCGAAGCTGGCGATGGCCGATCATTATGATCCGACGACGCCGCTCAGCGCGTCGAAAAACTATATGCACCTGAAATTCGCGGCGACCGAGGGCATTCCCAAGGATGTGCATTTCGTGCTGATCGAAAGCGTCGCCGACCATATCATCGACACTTTGTTCCTGCAGGACGACAAGGTCGAAGAGGTCGAGGTGAAGATCGTCAAGCTCGCGATCGCCGAGGACGGCGAAGAGATCGGCATCACGATGCGGCGGGTTCGGAAATGACGCAGAAGCTCGCTCTGGTCACGGGCGGGCTGCACCGCGTCGGCGCCGCGATTTCGGCGCGGCTCGCGCGCGAAGGCTATGCGCTGGCGATCCACAAACGCAGTCCGGGCGAGGCCGATCCGGTGCTCGCCGACGCGCTGGCCGAGACCGGCGCGCTCAGCCACCGCTTCGCCGCCGATCTGGCCGATCCGGCGGCGGTGGATGCGCTGATCCCCGCGGTGATCGAGAAATTCGGTCGCGCTCCCGACCTGCTCGTTAACAATGCGGCGCTGTTTGCCGAGGGCGAGTGGGCCGGCCTGTCGGCGGGCGCGTTGACCGAGATGATGCAGGTCAATCATCATGCGCCGGTGATGCTGGCGAAGGCGCTCGTCGCGGCGAGCGAAGGCGTGCGTCCGGCGATCGTCAATATCGTCGACCAGCGCGTCGTCCATCCGGTGCCCGACCAGATCGCGTACAGCCTGTCGAAATCGGCGCTGTGGCAGGCAACGGCGACGCTGGCCGTCGCGTTCGGAAGCCGCGCACGCGTCAACGCCGTGGCACCGGGGCTGACGATGGCGACCGACGATTATTCGGCGGCGCAGGTCGAGCGGCTCGCTAAGCTTATGCCGCTCGGCGCGCTGCCGACGCCGGCGCAGATCGCCGACGCGGTCGTCTATCTCGCGCGCGCCGAGGCGGTGACGGGGCAGACGATTTTCGTCGACGGCGGCGCGCATCTGGCGCCGATGGAGCGCGATTTCGTGGCGCTGGAGCGGGATTAGAGCGTCACCACTCACCGTATCCCCGCGAAGGCGGGGATCCATCTCCGGACGGTTCAAACTAGCATCGGCAGATGATGGGCCCCCGCCTTCGCGGGGGCACGCCAGCTTATTGGCGGCTCAATAAATATGCACCGCCTTGGTGACGAGATAGCCGTCGAGCCCTTCGGGCCCGCTTTCGCTGCCGAAGCCCGATTCCTTGATCCCGCCGAACGGCGTGTCGAGCGTCGAGATCACGAAGCTGTTGATGCCGACCATGCCGCTTTCGATGCTATCGACGATGCGGTTGATGCGGCGGCCATTCTCGGTGAACGCGAATGACGCGAGGCCGTAGGGCAGCCGGTTCGCCTGTTCGAGCGCCTCATCCTCGGTGCCGAAGGGCCGGATCAGCGCCATCGGGCCGAAGGGTTCGTTGTTCATCGCATCGGCCTCGACCGGCACGTCGGCGATCGCGGTCGGCTGGAAGAAATAGCCGTTGCCGGTCGCCTCGCCGCCCACGATCACGCGCGCGCCCTTGGCCCTGGCATCGGCGACCAGCGCTTCCAATGCGGGGATGCGGCGCGCGTTGGCGAGCGGGCCCATCTGCGTGTCGGCGTCGAGGCCGCTACCGATCTTCACCTTTGCCGTCCGCTCGGCAAAGCCCTTCACGAAGGCGTCGTAGATGCCCTGCTGCACATAGAAGCGCGTCGGCGAGATGCAGACCTGTCCGGCGTTGCGGAACTTTTGCCATACGACCTTGTCGAGCGTGGCTTCGAGGTCGCAATCGTCGAAGATCAGCACCGGGGCATGGCCGCCGAGTTCCATCGTGATCCGCTTCACCCCGTCGGCGGCAAGCTTCATCAAATGCTTGCCGACCGCGGTCGAGCCGGTGAAGCTGACCTTGCGGATCACCGGGCTCGCCAGCAGATGCCGGCTGATCTGGTCGGGGTCGCCGTAGACGAGCTGGACGACGTCACCCGGAATGCCGGCGTCCGCAATGCAGCGCATGACCGCGCTGGTGCAGCCCGGGGTTTCCTCCGGCGCCTTCGCGATCACGACGCAGCCGGCGGCGAGCGCGGGGGCGATCTTCTTGACCATCAGATTGACCGGGAAGTTCCACGGACTGAAGCCCGCGACCGGGCCGACCGGATGTTTCGTCACCATCGCGCGCTGGCCCGCCGGACGCTGGAGCACGCGGCCTTCGATGCGCTTGCCCTGCTCGGCGAAATAATCGAACAGCCCGGCGGCCGAGAGCACCTCGCCGCGCGCCTCGGCGATCGGCTTGCCCTGTTCGAGCGTCAGCAAGGTCGCGATATGATCGACACGTTCGCGGATGATGCCCGCGGCCTTGTGCATCAGCGCGGCGCGCTCGTCGGGGGTCTTCGCGCGCCACACCGGCCAGCCGCGGTCGGCCGCCGCGAGCGCTTCGTCGAGATCGGCGGCGGTGGCGACCGGCAGCTCGGCGATCGTGCCAGCGGTCGCGGGGTTGAACACCGGGCGCTCGTCGCGACCCTCGCCGCTCCGCCAGGCGCCGTTGATGAAGAGCTGAAGGTCGGCGTCGTAGGTCGCGGTCATATAAGATCCTTGCTCAAGGAAATGGGGGATAGCGGCGATATAGGGTGGCTCAGCGATAGTTAAAGCTGATGCTGATCCGTTCGCCCTTGCCCGCGTGCGGCATCACTTCGTGGCGCAGCCAGCTCTCCCACAGGAAGACGCGGCCGGCGGCGGGTTCGGCATAGATGAAGGGCAACAGATGCTCGGGGGCATCGTCGGTGCGGCCCGGCGCCGCCATCAGCATCGCGAGGCGCGGGTCTTCGAGTTTCAGCGCACCCGATCCGGGCGGAACGGCGACGTAGAAGGTTCCCGACACGATGCTGTGCGGATGGATATGGCCGCTGTGCGTGCCGCCGGGCTTCAGGACATTGACCCACAGGCTGTCGAGCTTGAGCGGTTTCGCGAGGTCGAAGTAGCACGCCTTGGCGAAGGCCTTCACTTCCTTGTCGAGGAGGCGCTTCAGGTCATGGAAAGCCGGATCGCGCTCGGGCAGGTCGCCGAGGCTCGCGTAGCTGGTGTAGCCCTTATAGCCGTGGTCGCGGCTCCAGCGCCGCCCCGCGCCATCCTCTTCGGCGAACAGACGGCTGCTTTCCTCCAGCTCTTCGAGCAGGTCGGGCGTGCCGATATCGGCTTCGTAAAAATTGGTGGCGAAGAGCGTGCGAACGGGCATGATGCGCGCAAAGCACAGCCAATGTGCAAGAGCAAGGGAGACGAGGATGGCCGAGTTCGAACTGATCGCCGACGGATTGCGCTTTCCCGAGGCGCCGGTGGTGATGGACGACGGCAGCGTCATCGTCGCCGAGATCGAGGCGAAGCGGATCACGCGCTGCTGGCCCGGCGGCAAGAAGGAGGTCATCGCGACCCCCGGCGGCGGCCCCAACGGGCTCGCGATCGGCCCCGACGGCAAGCTCTATTGCTGCAACAATGGCGGGTTCAATTATGTCGAATCGAACGGCTATCTCGCCCCGCACGGCATCGCCGACGATTATTCGGGCGGGCGGATCGAGCGCATCGATATCGAAACGGGCGCGGTCGAGGTGTTGTACAAGACGGGTGACCACGGCGTGACATTACGCGGCCCGAACGACATCATGTTCGACGCGCACGGCGGCTTCTGGTTCACCGATCATGGCAAGGTCGATTATGCCGCGCGCTGCCACGATATCGTGGGTATCTTTTACGCCAAGGCCGACGGCAGCTTCATCGAGGAAGTGATCTTCCCGAGCTATAATCCCAATGGCGTCGGCCTCTCGCCCGACGGCAGCAAGCTCTATGTCGCCGAAACCTACACCTGCCGCCTGACCCAGTTCAATATCGTCGCGCCGGGCAAGGTCGACGACAGCGCGGGCCCCGGCGGCCCCGGCATCCCGCTCTATCGCCCCGCGGGCTATAAATTCTTCGACAGCCTCGCGATGGAGGCGAACGGCAATATCTGCGTCGCGACGATCGGCGAGTGCGGCATTTCGGTCGTCGGCCCCGATGGCGCGCTCGTCGAATTTGTCGCGACCGACGATATCTTCACGACCAACATCGCCTTCGGCGGGCCCGATCGGCAGGACGCTTATATCACCCTGTCGGGGACGGGCCGCCTCGTGAAGACGCGCTGGGCCAGACCGGGGCTGCAACTGCAGTACTGACCCGCGCCCGTTGGGGAGGCGAGGATGAGAATATTGGGGATGGCGGCGCTGCTGATGGCGGCGCCCGCAAGCGCGCAGGGGCTGAACGCCGAGCAGGCCGATGCGATCGTCAAGGGCTGCGCCGCGCATGCGCGCGCCAAAAGCCAGAGCCATGCAATCGCGGTCGTCGATACGGGCGGGCAGCTCGTCGCCGCGTGGCGGATGGACGGCAACGGGTTTGGCAGCATGGAATTCTCGATTGAAAAGGCACGTGCCGTCGCGGCGTGGGGCTTTCCCACGAGTGGGATGGAGGAAGCGGTCAAAGGCACGCCGGGTTTTGCCGATGCGCCTTTTGTCGTCCCCGTCCCCGGCGGCATCCCCGTCTTCTCCGCCGACGGCCGCACCCGGCTCGGCGGAGTTGGCGCGTCGGGCGAGGCGCCCGCCGACGATGCCGCTTGCGCCGCCGCCGGGATCGCGGCAGCAGGGCTCCAGTCGGAGCGCGCTCGCTGACTGTCACGGCGCGTCGCCCGCAACAGGGAGGCCGCCAATGCACCGCGAAACCCACGCCGTCACGCGGATCGGCTGGCTGCGCGCCGCGATCCTCGGCGCCAACGACGGGATCGTGTCGACCGCCAGCCTGATCGCGGGCGTCGCGGCGGCGGGCGTTGCGCCCTCGTCGATCCTCGTCACCGGCACGGCGGGCCTCGTTGCAGGCGCGATGTCGATGGCGGCAGGCGAATATGTGTCGGTGAGTTCGCAGGGCGACGCCGAAAGGGCCGATGTCGAGCTGGAGAAACGGCATCTCGCGGCGGACCCCGAGTATGAGCTCGAGGAACTCACGCAAATTTACGAACAGCGCGGACTCGACCGACCGCTTGCTGAGGAGGTCGCGGCGCAGCTCACCGCACATGATGCGCTCAAGAGCCATTTGCGCGACGAACTGGGGCTCACCCGCGAAATGGCGGCGCGGCCGGTGCAGGCGGCCGGCGCCTCGGCTGCAAGCTTCGCGGTCGGTGCCGCGCTACCGCTCGCGACCGTGATGCTCGACCGCGGCGATTCGTTGCCGTTTACGGTCTCGGCGGCGTCGCTCGTCTTCCTTGCCATCCTCGGCGCGCTCGGCGCGTGGGCGGGCAATGCACCGATGCTGCGCCCGGTCTTGCGCGTGACCTTTTGGGGCGCCTTCGCGATGGCGGCGACGATCGCGATCGGATCGCTGCTCGGCTAGCGCCGCGCGAGCCATTCGCGGAGCGCGACGGCGTTGTTTCGCTCCTCGCTCTTCGCGGCGTAGAGCAAGGTCACCACCCCCGCCTGCGCCGCGGCGTCGAGGGTGAAGAGCGCCGTCTTGACGTCCTCGCCGCCCGCATCGAGTTCGGCGAAATAATCGAGGCGGAACGCATCCCATGCCGCGTCCGAACCGGCGGTCTCGCCGTGGAAGCGTTTGCGCAGGCCGTCGCTCGGCGACAGCGGCTTGAGCCATGCCGCCAGCGCCGCCTTCTCCTTCGACACGCCGCGCGGCCACAGCCGGTCGACGAGGAAGCGCGTGCCGTCAGCAGGACCGGCCGGTTCGTGAATGCGTTTGACCGCGATTGTCAGGGGCGGTGCCATCTGTATGACTATCGGTCATCCCGCATTCGCGGGCAAGACAATCGGAGGGGTCCGGACATGAGCGCAAAGAGCTGGGCGATCGACATCGATCGCGACGATATCACGCAAGCCCATTTGGTCGAGGACGCGGGCGCGCCGCTCGCGCCGGGGCAGGTGCGCGTGCATCTGGACAGCTATGCGATGACCGCGAACAACATCACTTATGCCGTGTTCGGCAAGCCCGCGGGGCTGTTCGGCAATGATCAGGGCTATTGGGATTTTTTCGCGACACGCGACACCCCCGGTCGCCTGCCCGTCTGGGGCTTTGCGACGGTGACCGAAAGCGCCGCCGAGGGCGTCGCGGTCGGCGACCGCTTCTATGGCTATTATCCGATGGCAAGCGATGCCGTGCTCACCGTCGGGAATGCGGGTCCGGGCGGTTTCACCGATGTGACGCCGCGCCGCACCACCCTGCCCCCCATCTATAACAATTATCAGCGGATCGAGGCGCTGCCCGATTATCGCGCCGCCGACCATGATTATTGGCCGGTGTTCCGCCCGCTCTTCCTCACCGGCTGGCTGATCGCCGACCAGTTCGAGGATGAGGGCGATTATGGCGTCCAGCAGATCCTGATCGCCAGCGCGTCGAGCAAAACCGCGATCGGCCTTGGCTTCGCGCTCAAGCTGCGTGTCGACCGCCCCGAGACGATCGGCCTGACGAGCGCGGCCAATGTCGAGGCGCTCGCGGCGCAGGGCATTTACGACCGCGTCGTCAGCTATGATCAGATCATGACGCTGAACGCGACCACCCCCGCGGCGCTCGTCGACATGGCAGGCAATGGCGCGGTGACACGCGTGGTGCACAGCCATTACGGGAACAACCTCAAAGCCTCGATCATCGTCGGCAAGTCGCACTGGGATGCGCAAGTCGACGGCGAGGGGCTCCCCGGTCCCGAACGGCAGGGCTTTTTCGCGCCGGGCCGCAGCCAGAAGCGGATCGCCGACTGGGGCGGGGCCGCGTTCGGGCGGAAGATCGCCGAAGCCTGGCTTGCCTTTATGGACGTTGCGCCGCGGCTGACTTCGGTCGATAAACGCCGCGGCGGCGATGCGGCGCTTGCCGCCTATCGGGAGATGCTCTCGGGACAGGCCGACCCCAAAAAAGGGATCGTCGTCATTCCATGAGGACTGGGGCGACCAGCCGCTTTCTCACCGCATGAAAGGATCGGCCATGCTTCGCACGCTTGTTTTCGCAACGTCGCTCGCGCTCCTGCTTCCGGCGGGCGCCGCGCTTGCCGAAACGCCCAAGGCCGCACCCGCGCACAAACCCGATCTCGCCGACCGCGTCGCGGGCACCTATAAGGGCGACGTCATTTCCGATGCACGCGGCTCCTCGAAGACCGGCGTCACCATCACCGTGACGCGTGTCGGGGCGAACAAGGTCGAAATCAAATCAAGCTACGCGCGCATCCCGACCGTCACCATCCCGCTGGAAAAGGCGATGGACGCGGTCCTCGCGGCGAGCGGGCCTTATGTCTTTCTGCTCGATACCATACGCTCGCCCGACCGGCTCGACCTCACTATCGACGATGCGAGCTGGTCGGGCCAGCGCGTCGCGACGCCGCCCGTGAAGAAATAAGGAAAAGCGATGCTGATCGTCGGAAGTCCTGTGTCGCCCTATGTGCGCAAGATCCTCGCCATTCTGCACCTGAAGGGGCTCGATTACGAACTCGATCCGATCACGCCCTTTTACGGTAACGACGAATTTTCGAAGCTGAGCCCGCTGCGCCGCATCCCGGTGCTGGTCGACGGCGACCTTGTCATCAATGATTCGACCGTGATCGCCGAATATCTCGACGAAGCCTACCCCGATGTCCCGGTGCTGCCCAAGGGCCCGCGCGAACGGGCACAGGCACGCTGGATCGAGGAATATGCCGACAGCCGGCTCGGCGACCTCTGCATCTGGAGCCTCTTCTTTCCGAAGATTGTTGCGCCGCATGTCTTCAAGCGTCCGCCCGACGAGGCGGCAATCGCGAAGGTCACCGACACCGACCTGCCCGAAGCGATCGACTGGATCGAGGAACGCGCGCCGGCGGACGGTTTCCTGTTCGGCGACGCGGTCAGCATTGCCGACCTCGCCGTCGCCTGTCCGCTGCGCAACGCCGCGATTGCCGGCTGGACGCCCGACGCAGCGCGCTGGCCGAAAACCGCAGCGTGGCTCGATCGCATCGCGGCGCTCCCCTGCTATGCGCGTACCCTCGCCTTCGAACCAGCGATCCTCGCGACGCGCGCCGATGGGCGCCGCGCTGCCCTCGAAGCGGCGGGCGTGAAGGTCGCCGAACAGAGCTTCGGCACCGACAATCCGCGCGCCAGCATCATGCTGCGCTGATCCTTCCCACTCTCCCAACGACAGGAACCATCCATGGGTCGCTTCACGACCGTGATCTTCGATTTCGGCGGCGTCATCACCGCCTCGCCCTTTGAGGCGTTCAACCGGTTGGAGGACGAGCGCGGGCTGCCACGCGATTTCGTCCGCCGCGTCAACGCGGCCAACCCCGACGGCAATGCCTGGGCGAAGTTCGAGCGCGCCGAAATCGACGCCGCGGCGTTCGACGCGCTGTTCGCCGAGGAGGCGCGCGCGCTGGGGCATGAGCTGGAGGGCGAAGCCGTGCTCGCCGTCATCGCGGGGGCGGTGCGTCCGGCGATGGTTGCGGCGCTCGATACGCTGAAGGACCGCGGCTTCACCATCGCGTGCATCACGAACAATGTGCCGGGCGGCAAGATGGGCGTTCTCGGCGCGGGGATGACGCGCAGCGCGGAAGCCGCGATCGAAGTCGCCGACATCATGGCGCGCTTTGCGCATGTCATCGAATCGAGCAAGGCGGGGGTTCGCAAGCCCGACCCGCGGATTTATGAGATGATGTGCGAAAAGCTCGGCGTCGAGCCTGATGAGTGCATCTATCTCGACGACCTCGGGATCAACTGCAAACCCGCGAGCCAGCTCGGCATGCATGCGATCAAGGTGACGAGCGGCGAGCAGGCGCTTGCCGACCTGTCGGCGGCGCTGGGGATCGAGCTGTCCTGACGAGCGGTCGGCTACGGATGGCAGCTTAGGGGTGGGGAGTTGCCGTTCTCCCACCCAGTTCGTCATCCCGGACTTGATCCGGGATCCACGATGATGGTGCGGTTACGGATCCCGGATCAAGTCCGGGATGACGATGAAAGACAGGTCAGAAACCGGTCGATTGCCGCCGTTCGGCTCAGCCCGCCGCCTCCGCAAGATTCAGCTTCGCCGCGCGCTCGAAGATCTGCGTTAGCACCGGCTCGGTGTCCGCAACGCGCATCGCGACGTGAAACTCGACCGGCGCCAGCGCCGGCATGCCGTCGATCTGGGCGAGCGCGCCACTCGCGATTTCGTCGCGCACCATCGGTTGCGGGAAGATGCCGATGCCGCCGCCCGCCTTCGCGATGTCGATCATCGTTCTGGCATTGTTGCATAAGTTGAGCGACTTCTGCGCGATGCGCGACGCCGCGATCGCCTCGCGCATCCGGCCGTGGATCGGCGAATGGCTGGCGAGCGACCAGACGGGAAGCGCGGCTTCGCCGCCGGTAAAGGCCGATGCGACCGCGGGGCTCGCGAGCCAGACGAGTTCGACCGCGCCGATCGGGCTTGTTTTCAGCGCCGGATGCGCGATCGGTCCCGCGGCAAAGGCGATGTCGGTGCGCCCGGTGAGCAGCTGCTGGATCAGGTTCGCGGTGAGGTCGATTTCGATTTCGAGCCCGACATTCGGCATATCGGCCTTCAATCCCGCGACGAAGGCCGGAAGGCAGCTCGCCGCCGCAATCTCGCCCGCGCCGATGCGCACGACCCCGCTCGCCTCGCCATAGCCGCCGCTGCCGAGCAGCGCGACCTGCATGTCGCGCAGCAGCGGGTCGCAGTCGCGCACCAGCTTGCGCCCCGCCGCGGTGAGCGACATCGCGCGGCCTTCGCGGCGGAACAGCGCGGTGCCGAGACGCTGTTCGAGCTCGCGCATCCGCGCCGATACGGTCGGCTGGGTCGTGTTGAGCCGCTCGGCCGCGGCCGAAAAGGTGCCGAGCCGGTCGATCCACAGCAGGGTTTCGAGATGATAAAGCGAGACGCGATTGATAGACATCGTCTATGTATAATCCAAAAATCGAACAATTAGAATTGATGGATCAAATGCGCCAAGGTCGCGCCCGAAACCATTCAGGAGAGCCGTCCCATGGGGAAGAAGCAATATCCCGACGCCGCCGCCGCCCTCGAAGGCCTGCTGTTTGACGGCATGCAGATTTGCGCAGGCGGTTTCGGCCTTTGCGGTATCCCCGAGCGCCTGATCGACGCGATCCGCGATGCGGGGACGAAGAACCTCACCATCGCCAGCAACAACGCCGGGATCGACGGCGAAGGGCTCGGCAAGCTGCTCCGCACGAAGCAGGTCAAGAAGATGATCTCCTCCTACGTCGGCGAGAATAAGGAGTTCGAGCGGCAATATCTGGCGGGCGAGCTCGAGGTCGAATTCTGTCCGCAGGGCACGCTCGCCGAGCGCTGCCGCGCCGGCGGCGCGGGCATTCCCGGCTTCTACACCAAGACCGGCGTCGGCACGCTCGTCGCCGAGGGCAAGGAAGTGAAGAGCTTCGACGGGCAGGATTATATCCTCGAACGCGGTATCTTCGCCGACCTTGCGATCATCAAGGGGTGGAAGGCCGACGAGAGCGGCAACCTGATTTTCCGCAAGACCGCACGCAACTTCAACCAGCCGATGGCGACCGCGGCGAAGATCTGCGTCGCCGAGGTCGAGGAAATCGTTCCCGTCGGCAGCCTCGATCCCGATGCGATCCACCTCCCGGGCATCTATGTGAAGCGCCTCGTCCTCGGCGCGCCCTACGACAAGAAGATCGAATTCCGCACGACGCGCCCGCGCGAGACGGCGTGATGCGCAACCTCGCCATTGGCGCCGCGCTGCTCCTTGCCGGGTGCGCCAGCGCGCCGGCCGAGGTCGCGACGGCGCCGGCTCCGCCCTCACCCGCCGAAGCCACCAAGCCGCCGGTCCAGCTGCAATATCTCTATGGCTCGCCCGAGGCGGCGGTCGCCGTGCGCGCGACCAACGCGCGGATCGCCGACTATGGCGTGTGGCGGATCAAGGCGCGGCCGAAGGACAGCGTTGTGCTGGCGGCGGGCGCGACGATGGATGCGCCGGCGTTCGAACCGTGCGGCAACAAGCCCTTCGCCGCGGTGTTCGACGCCGACGAGACGCTGATCTGGAACCTCGGGCCGATGCGCCATTTCGCGCAATCCGCTTATGATCCGAAAATCTGGGACCAGTGGGAAAAGACTGGTGCGGGCAAAGCAGCCGCGATGCCAGGCTCGGTCGAGATGGTGAATAAGCTCCGCGCCGCGGGGATCACCGTCATCGCCAACACCAACCGCAGCGCCGCCAATGCCAGGGGCAGCGAAGATACGCTGCGCGCAGCCGGGCTCGGCGAATTCAAGCATGGCGAGACCTTGTTCCTGATGGACGACGATGCCGGTGGATCGAGCAAGGACGGACGCCGCGCGGCGATCGCGTCGAAATATTGCGTGATCATCCTCGGCGGCGACCAGCTCGGCGATTTCAGCCAGCAGTTCAACGTCAAGGATTTGCCCGCGGCGCAGCGCATGACGCTCGCGACGAGCGCGGGCGCCACCGCACTTTGGGACAAGGGTTGGTTCCTTTTCCCCAACCCCGTCTACGGCCCGTGGGAAAAACTGGGCTGGGACGACGCCTTCCCCTCCGACAAGCAATGGGAGCCGAAATAATATGGCCTGGACGCGTGATGACATGGCGGCGCGCGCCGCGAAGGAACTGCAGGACGGCTATTACGTCAATCTTGGCATCGGCATCCCGACGCTCGTCGCGAACCATATTCCCGCGGGGATGACGGTCACGCTCCAGTCCGAAAACGGCATGCTCGGCATCGGCCCCTTCCCGTTCGAGGGCGACGAGGATCCCGACCTGATCAATGCGGGCAAGCAAACGATCAGCGAGTTGCCGCAATCGGCCTATTTCAGCTCGTCGGACAGTTTCGCGATGATCCGCGGCGGGCATATCGACCTCACCGTCCTCGGCGCGATGGAGATTGCCGAGAATGGCGACATCGCCAACTGGATGATCCCCGGCAAGATGATCAAGGGCATGGGCGGCGCGATGGACCTCGTCGCCGGGGTCAAGAAGATCATCGTCGTGATGGAGCACAACGCCAAGGACGGCAGCCCCAAGTTCATCCCCGAATGCACGCTGCCGCTGACCGGCAAGAATGTCGTCGACATGATCATCACCGACCTCGCGGTTTTCAAGCGCGACGACCATGACAGCCCGTTCAAGCTGATCGAGCTGGCGCCGGGGGTGACCGCCGAGGATGTCGCGGCAAAGACGACGGCGCATTATATTGCATAATGTCGCGGCCAATCCCGGCACCGCCTGGCTGATTGTCGGCGGGTGGCTGTCGGTTCTGGCGGCGCTGCTTCATATCGCCTGCATTTTCGGCGGCCCCGACTGGTATCGTTTTTTCGGTGCGGGCGAAGGCATGGCGCGTGCGGCGGCGCGCGGCGACCTGCACCCGACGCTGATCACGCTTGCGATCGGCGCCGTCTTGCTGATCTGGGCCGCCTATGCCTTTTCGGGCGCCGGTTCGTTCCCGCGCCTGCCGCTGCTGCGGACGGGGCTGATCGTCATCGCGTCCATCTATCTGCTCCGCGGACTGATTTTTGTGCCGCTCCATTTGTGGCGTCCGCAACATAGCGACAGTTTCGCGGTCTGGTCTTCGCTGATCGTCTTTGTCTATGGCGCGGTTTACGCTGTGGGGACATTCAAGGCCTGGCGCCATCTTGCGCCCTGAGGGGTGACGGCCGCGGAAGTCGCCGCTAAGACGGCGGCCGATTATGAGGTCGCAGTTTAAAAACAAGTCCAGAAGGCCGGTTTTCACCTATCTCATCGCGATCGTCGCTTTGGGCCTTGTGGGCTGGTTTGGCATTCACGCGCTCGGCGGGAAGCACCCGCTTGCGAGCGTCGCAATCCCGATCAAGGCGCCTGAGAACCTGCCTGACACGCCCGCCGAATGGCGCGGCCGAATCGACTATCAAGCGCTCGACCGGCAACTCTCCGACCTGTCGCAGCGGCCCGAGATGGCGGGGCTGGCGGTGGCAGTGGTCGAAGACGGCGAACTGCGTTTCGTCCGCACCTATGGCTTTTCCGACAAGTCGACCGGGGCGCGGGTCACGCCGCAAACGCTGTTCCGCTGGGCCTCGGTTTCCAAAACCGCAACGGGCGTGCTGGCTGCCGCGCTGGCCACCGACGGCGCGGTCGATCTCAGCCGTCCGGTCGCCGGCCTTGGCACGTCCCTCCGGCTTCCCGGCGGCGCCGAGGCGCGGATCACGTTGGACGAGTTGCTGGCCCAGCGCACGGGCCTTACCAAAAATGCCTATGACGAAAAATTGGAGGAAGGGCAGAACCCCGCGGCGCTGCGCGCGAGCCTCGCCGCCGCACCGCTGCAATGCGAACCCGGCACCTGCCACACCTATCAGAATATCGCCTTTGACGCCGCGAGCGAGATATTGGCGCGGGCCGCGAACGAGCCGTTCGGCAAAGCGGTCGAGGACCGGTTTTTCCGCCCGCTCGGCATGGTCAGCGCAGGGTACGGCATGGAGCGGCTGACGGGCGCGAAGGATTGGGCGAAACCGCATCGCGGCGCGCAGGTCCGCCCGATCAAGGAAGCCTATTGGCGCGTTCCCGCCGCTGCGGGGGTCGAAAGCGATATCGTCGATTTCGCCACCTGGATGCAGGCGATGATGGGCAGCCGCCCCGACGTGCTGCCGGCGCCGGTGCTGCAGCTTGCCCATCGCCCGCGCGTCGGCACCGGGCGGCTCTATGGCGGCGCCTTGCGCGCGGCCACGGGCGATGCGGCCTATGGCCTCGGCTGGCGGAGCTTCACCTATGGTGGCAGCCGGCTCGAAGGCCATTCGGGCGCGGTGGAGGGCTATCGCGCGACGCTGATTTTCGAACCGGCGACGCGCACGGGCGTCGTCGCGCTGTGGAACAGCGATTGGGGATTTCCCTTCCGCATCCCGTTCACGGTAATCGACAGCTATCACAAGCGTGACGAAGCGGGCTGGCTCGACCTTAGCGAATTGCCCGCGCCCGCGGGGAGCACTGCGAAGGCGGCTCCGGTTGCCGCGGAGCCGAAAGGGTAACCGCCTTCCCCCCCGTCCGCTGCCTGTGTATGAGGCGCGCGGACAAGGCCGAGAGGAGATTGATCGATGCGCGTACTGCTGACCGGATCATCGGGTTGGCTGGGGCGCTATCTGGCTCCTCTGCTCGCCCAAAACGGCCATGACGTCACCGGGCTCGACGTTGTGCCCGGAACGCATACGCAAGTCATCGGCACCGTTGCCGACCGCGCGCTGATCGACCGCACGATGGGCGAGCATGGCATCGAGGCGGTGATCCACGGCGGCGCGCTGCACAAGCCCGACATCGTGCGTTATCCGCGCCAGGCCTTTGTCGACGTCAATGTCACCGGTACGCTCAATCTGATTGAAGCCGCGGTTGCGGCGGGCAACGACCGCTTCCTCTTCACCTCGACCACGTCGCTGATGGTCCGCGCCGATGTGCGCGAAGGCGCGGGCGACGCCGGCGCATGGTGGATGGACGAGGATTTCGGCCCCATCGAGCCGCGCAACATCTATGGCATTACCAAGCTCGCCGCCGAGAATGCGTGCAAGCTGGTGCACCGCGAGCATGGCATCGCGGTGGCGATCCTGCGCACCGGGCGCTTCTTCCCCGAAGATGACGACACGCACGAAGCCCCCGGCGGCGAGAATCTCAAGGCCAATGAATTGCTTAACCGCCGCCTGACGGTCGAGGATGCCGCCGCGGCGCATCTCGCCGCGCTCGAGGCCGCGCCGGCGCTCGGCTGCGACACCTTCATCCTCTCGGCGCCGCCGCCCTTCGTGCGCGAGGAGGCCGAGGAACTGGCCCGCGATGCACGCGCGGTGATCGCGCGCCATCATCCCGACGCGGCTGAACTCTATGCCGCCAAAGGCTGGGTACTTCCCGAAATCATCGACCGCGTCTACGACCCGTCGCGCGCCGAGCGCCGCTTCGGCTGGCGCGCGCGGAGCGATTTCGGCGGCGTGCTCGCCGCGCTGCGCGAAGGCGCCGAACTGCCCTTCGCGCACGATCCCGACTATACCTCCCCCATCATCGCACAGGAGCGCCAGGCATGTATGTGCTGATCACCGCCAACCGCAATTATTCGAGCTGGTCGCTGCGCCCCTGGGTGCTGATGCGCGCGCTCGGCATCGCGTTCGAGGACCAGATCGAGCCCTTCACCAACCCGATCAACTATGACGAGTTCCGTAGCTTCTCACCGACCGGACAGGTGCCCGCACTGCTCGACGAAGGACGGACGGTGTACGACTCGCTCGGCATCACGCTCTATCTCGCCGACCGGCACGACGGTGTATGGCCGGCCGATCCCGATGCGCGCGCCTGGGCACAATGCGCGACGGCGGAAATGCACAGCGGCTTTTCGGCGCTGCGCAACGATTGCACGATGAATGTCGGGGTGCGCGTGACGCCGAAGCCGCCGTCGGGCGCTCTCCGGCTCGACGTCGCACGCATCCGCGAATTGTTCGCCGAGGGCCTGTCGCGCTTCGGCGGCCCCTTCCTCGCGGGCGAGCGCTTTACCGCGGTCGATGCCTTCTTCGCCCCTGTCGCTTTCCGTATCCGCACCTATGGCCTCGACGCCGGCGCCGGACAGGCGTGGGTCGACCATATGCTCGCGCAGCCGGCGATGGTCGAATGGGAACGGCAGGCGCTCGCCGAAAGCTGGCGCGAGGAGGGTCATGAGGCGGAATTGATGGCAGCGGGGGTGATCACCGCCGATTACCGGACGGCCTAGTCGGCGAGCGCCTCGCGCACGACCGCGATCCCGGCCGCACGCTGTGCCTTCAGCTCGGCCTTCAGTTTGGCGGGGTCACGCGCGAAGACGAAGCCGAAGCTGACCCCGCCTTCCTTGCCGAGCGTGGCATGGTGGAGCTTGTGCGCCTGCACCAGCCGCTTCGCATAGCCGCGCCGCGGCACCCAGCGGAAATAGCGCTGGTGGACGAGCCCGTCGTGCACCAGCGTATAGATGATGCCGTAGAAGAGGACGCCGAGCCCGATCCACGTTCCGGGCTGCCACGCAGCGGCGCCCATGATCATCGGGCTGCCGACAACGAACATCGAAATGCTCAGCGCGGCGCCGACGAGGCCGAACAAATCGTTCTTTTCGAGCATCTTGTCGTGCGGTTCGTGATGGTCGCGATGCCAGGCCCAGCCGAAACCATGCATGATATATTTGTGGCTCGCCCAGGCAACACCCTCCATCGCCGCGACGGTGGCGAGAATGAGCGCAATGATGGCGAGCGTCGACATGGGGGAAGTATAGGCTTGTTGCTTAGTCGAGGCCACCTCCCCTCGTTCGTCATCCCGGACTTGATCCGGGATCCATTCCTGCGGCCGATGCTGTGGACCCCGGATCAAGTCCGGGGTGACGAAAGGGTCGGAACCGCGGGAAACCATGCGACCGAAAATTGCGTTTTTGATCGCCACTCGCTTGCATTGTTGTCGCGCAAGCTTAAGTGAACCGCATGACTCGGCCCCGCACCCTTTATGAGAAAATCTGGGACGCGCATGTCGTCGAACAGCGCCCCGATGCCACTTGCCTGATCTTCATCGACCGTCACCTTGTCCATGAAGTCACCAGCCCGCAGGCCTTTGCCGGGCTTCGCGCGAGCGGCCGCACGGTGCGCCGCCCCGACCTGACAATTGCGGTGCCCGACCATAATGTGCCGACCACGCCGCGGCTCGATGCGGCGGGCAACAAGCTGCCGATCGCCGACCCCGAAAGCGCGGCGCAATTGGCGGCGCTCGAAAAGAACGCCCCCGAATTCGGCATCCGCTACATCGATGCGACGGCGCCCGAACAGGGCATCGTGCATGTCGTCGGGCCCGAGCAGGGCTTTTCGCTGCCCGGGACGACGATCGTCTGCGGCGACAGCCACACCGCGTGCCACGGCGGCATCGGCGCGCTCGCCTTCGGCATCGGGACGAGCGAGGTCGAGCATGTGCTCGCGACGCAGACGCTGCTGCTCCAGCCGTCGAAGACGATGGAAGTGCGCGTCGAGGGCGAGGTCGGCCCCGGCGTCAGCGCGAAGGACATCATCCTCCACATCACCGGCGTCATCGGCGCCGCGGGCGGCACCGGCCATGTCATCGAATATACGGGCAGCGCGATCCGCGCGCTCAGCGTCGAAGGGCGGTTGACCGTCAGCAACATGGCGATCGAGGGTGGCGCGCGCGCCGGGCTGATCGCGCCCGACGAGACGACCTTCGCGTATCTCAAGGGCCGCCCCTATGCGCCGAAGGGCGCCGACTGGGACGCCGCGGTCGCTTACTGGAAAAGCCTCGCGACCGATCCCGGCGCGACCTATGACAAGACCGTCGTGATCGACGCCGCCGACATCGCGCCGAGCGTCACCTGGGGCACCAGCCCCGAGGATGTCGTGCCGATCACCGGCGTCGTGCCCGCACCCGAAAGCTTCGCCGATCCATCGAAGCAAGCCGCCGCCGCCAAATCGCTCGCGTACATGGGCCTTGAGCCCGGCACGCGGATGCAGGATGTGCCGGTCGAGAATATCTTCATCGGCAGCTGCACCAACAGCCGCATCGAGGATCTGCGCGCCGCCGCCGCGGTGATCAAGGGCCGCCACAAGGCCGACAATGTCAAATGGGCGATCGTCGTCCCCGGGTCGGGGCTGGTGAAGGCGCAAGCCGAAGCCGAGGGGCTCGACCGCATTTTCACAGACGCGGGCCTCGAATGGCGCGAGCCCGGCTGTTCGGCGTGCCTCGCGATGAACCCCGACAAGGTGCCCGCGGGCGAACGCTGCGCGTCGACGAGCAACCGCAATTTCGTCGGCCGTCAAGGTCCCGGCGCGCGCACGCACCTCGTCAGCCCCGCGATGGCGGCGGCGGCGGCGGTGACGGGCAAGCTCACCGATGTGCGGGAGCTGATGGCATGACCCCGCTCGACAAGGTCGAAGGCCGCGCGATCCCGTTCGGGCTCAAGAATGTCGACACCGACGTGATCATCCCCGCGCACTGGCTGAAGACGACGACGCGCGAGGGCATGGGGCGCGGCGCGTTCGAAAGCCTGCGCGCCGATCCCGACAATCTGTTCGACAGCGCCGATTTCAAGGGCGCGCCGATCCTGATCGCGGGCGACAATTTCGGCTGCGGATCGAGCCGCGAACATGCCGCATGGGCGCTCGGCGACCTTGGCATCCGCGTCGTGATTGCGCCCAGCTACTCGGACATCTTCTCGGGCAATGCGGTCAAGAACGGCATCCTTCCCGTCGTGCTGCCGCAGGCGGCGATCGACCGGCTGATGGAGGTCGCGGCGACCGATCCGGTCTTCGTCGACCTCGAGCATCAGACGGTGACGACGCAATATCAGGACCGTTTCAGCTTCGAGATCGATCCGTTCCGCAAAATGTGCCTGCTCGAAGGGCTCGACGAGATTTCGCTGACCGAAAAGAGCGACGCGGCGATCGGCGCCTATGAAAAACAGCTCGACGCCGACCGGCCGTGGATGCGTCCCGCCGCATAGGATCAAACGAACACCATAAGAGGAGAAGATGATGAAGGCTCTCTTGTCGACCGCAACCGGCGGCCCCGAAACGCTCACATTGGGCGAACTGCCGCGCCCGGCCGCGGGCAAGGGCCAGATCGTGATCGACGTGAAGGCCTGCGCGGTCAACTTCCCCGACGTGCTGATCATCGAGGATAAATATCAGTTCCGCCCCGAACGCCCCTTCGCCCCCGGCGGCGAAGTCGCGGGATTGGTCGCCGAAGTCGGCGAGGGCGTGACCGAGTTCAAGGTCGGCGACCGCGTGATCGCGGGCTGCGGCAACGGCGGCATGTCCGAAGCCGTCGCGGTGTCGGTGCACAATGTCTATCACCTGCCCGAAGCGCATGATTTCGCCGCGGGCGCCTCGCTGCTGATGACCTATGGCACCAGCATCCATGCGCTGGTCGATCGCGGGCATATCGAGGAAGGCGACACCTTGCTCGTGCTCGGCGCGTCGGGCGGCGTCGGCATCGCCGCGGTCGAGCTGGGCAAGGCATTCGGCGCGCGCGTCGTTGCCGGCGTGTCGAGCGAGGAAAAGGCCGAGATCGCACGTCAGGCGGGCGCCGACGAGGTCGTCGTCTATGGCCGCCAGCCATTCGACAAGGATGCGTCGAAGGCGCTCGCCGAGAAGTTCAAGGCGGCGGTCGGCCCGAATGGCGCCAACGTCATCTATGACGCGGTCGGCGGCGATTATGCCGAGCCCGCGCTGCGTTCGATCGCGTGGGAAGGCCGCTATCTCGTCGTCGGTTTCCCGGCGGGCATTCCGCGCCTGCCGCTCAACCTCACTTTGCTCAAGAGCTGCGACGTCGCGGGCGTGTTCTGGGGCGCATTTGTGGCCCGCGAACCCGCGCGCAACCGCGCCAATATCGCGCGGCTGTTCCAGCTGTGGGAGCAGGGCAAGATCAAGCCGCGGGTGACCGAGAGCTTTGCCCTCGCCGACGGCGGCAAGGCGATCGCCAAGCTCGGCGACCGGACCGCGGTCGGCAAGCTGGTCGTCACCGTCTGAAAATCCGGCCCGACCCGGCGCTGACCGAAGCGCTGCGCGGCCTCGCGGCGCCGGGACGGATCGAGGTGCGGGTCACGCCCGGCGCGCGTCACGACGATATCCGCGTCGAGGGCGAAACCGTGCATATCCGCGTCACCTCCCCGCCCGCCGACGGCGCCGCGAACGACGCGGTGCTGCGCCTGCTCGCCGCGGCGCTCGGCCGCCCGCCGCGCGATTTGACGCTGCTTCGCGGGGCGAGCGCGCGCATCAAATTGATCGGGATTGCGACGAGCCGATAGCGCCGGGTTAACCAATTGGCAGGAGCTGACCTCTATAGCCGTCAGGAGGACTAGCTGGGCCAAGGTGGATCATGGCAAAACGCCGATCGAAACGCGAGGAAGGCGACGCGAGTATCGCGAATATTTCGCGTACCCGCCGCGCACAGCTTGTCGCCGAGTTCGAAGGTGAGCTGGGCATCGACCACAAGGCCCGCGCCAGGGCCGAAGAGGCCGAGCGCCGCTGGATCGCCCGCAAGACCTTTATCGTCTGGACGATCGCGGTGATGTTCTTTGCCATCGCCTGCCAGAAATTGTGGATCATGGGCAACGACGTCGACGTGCCCTTTTCCGACATCAACCCCGTGCGCAGCCTGTTCGGCGAATAACGAAGCCGATAATCAAGCGAACGGGGCCGCGATCGCTCGCGACCCCGCTTATCCGCTAAAACCGATCAGTAAACGCGCGCCTTCGGCTTGATATATTCGACGTCGTCGGACAGCGTATATTCGTGGACCGGGCGGTAATCGAGGCGCACGCCGCCGCCCTTGCCGCCCCAGCCGTCGAACCAGCTGATCGTGTGCTTCATCCAGGTCGCGTCGTCGCGGTTCGGGAAATCCTCGTGCGCGTGGGCGCCGCGGCTTTCCTTGCGGTTGAACGCCGAATGCATCGTCACCGTCGCCTGCGCGATGAGGTTGTCGAGCTCGAGCGTTTCGATGAGGTCGGTGTTCCAGATCAGGCTGCGGTCGGTGACATGGACGTCGTTCATCCGCTGATAGGTTTTGGTGAGCTTTTCCTTGCCCTCGGCCATCAGCTCGTCGGTGCGGAACACCGCGGCATGGGCCGACATCGCGCGCTGCATCTCGGTGCGGATTTCCGCGGTCGGCGACCCGCCATTGGCGTTGCGGAAATGATCGAGGCGGCTGAGCGCGAGGTCGGCGCTGTCCTTGGGCAGCGCGGCCTGCGCGGCGCCGGGCTTCAGGATTTCCTTGAGGCGATGGCCAGTGGCGCGGCCGAAGACGACGAGGTCGATCAGGCTGTTCGAGCCGAGGCGATTCGCACCGTGGACCGACACGCACGCGGCTTCGCCGACCGCGAACAGGCCGGGGACGACGGTGTCGGGGCCATCCTTGCCCAAGGTCACGACTTCGCCGTGATAGTTACAGGGGATGCCGCCCATATTGTAATGGACCGTCGGGACGACGGGGAGCGGCTGGCGCGTCAGGTCGACACCCGCGAAAATCTTGCCGCTCTCGGTGATGCCGGGCAGGCGCTCCGCCAGCACCGCGGGATCGATATGGTCGAGGTGCAAATAGATATGGTCGTTGTCCGCGCCGACGCCGCGGCCTTCGCGGATTTCGAGCGCCATCGAGCGCGACACGACGTCGCGCGACGCGAGATCCTTCGCCGAAGGGGCATAGCGTTCCATGAAACGCTCGCCTTCGGAATTGGTGAGGTAACCGCCCTCGCCGCGCGCGCCTTCGGTGATGAGCACGCCCGCGCCGTAGATGCCGGTCGGGTGGAACTGAACGAATTCCATGTCCTGCAAAGGCAGGCCGGCGCGCAGCACCATCCCGCCGCCGTCGCCGGTGCAGGTGTGCGCCGAGGTGGCGGTGAAATAGCAGCGGCCGTAACCGCCGGTCGCGAGCACGACGGCCTGCGAACGGAAGCGGTGGATGCTGCCATCCTCCAGACACATCGCGATCACGCCGCGGCAGGCGCCATTTTCCATGATCAGGTCGAGCGCGAAATATTCGACGAAGAAGTCGGCGTCATATTTCAGCGACTGCTGATAGAGCGCGTGCAGCATCGCATGGCCGGTGCGGTCGGCCGCGGCGGCGGTGCGCTGCACCGGCGGGCCTTCGCCCATATTCTGCATATGGCCGCCAAAGGGGCGCTGATAGATGGTGCCGTCGGCGTTACGCGAAAACGGCACACCGGCATGTTCGAGTTCGTAGACCGCGTTCGGCGCCTCGCGCACCATATATTCGATCGCGTCCTGGTCACCGAGCCAGTCGGAGCCCTTGACGGTGTCGTACATGTGCCATTGCCAATGGTCGGGCGAATTGTTGCCGAGCGACGCGGCGATGCCGCCCTGCGCCGCGACGGTGTGGCTGCGCGTCGGGAACACCTTGGTGATGCACGCGGTCTTGAGACCCGCTTCGGCGCTGCCCATCGTCGCGCGCAGGCCCGAACCGCCGGCACCGACGACGACGGTGTCATAGATATGGTCGATGATCTTGTAGGCGTCGGTCATCTTACATGCCCCCCGGAGCGAGCCCGGCGGCGGGCGCAAGCACGATACGGACAATGGCGAAAATGCCATAAGCGGCGCCGCCGATCGCGTAGAAGTTGAGAAGGACGAGCGACAACAGGCGCGTCGCCTCGCCATGGACATAGTCTTCGATCAGCACCGTCAGGCCAAGCCGCAGGTGCCAGAAGACGCTGGCCACCATCAGGATCAGCGCGAGCGCGACGGTGGGATTCGATGCCCAGCGCAGCACCGCGGCATGATCGCCGAGCGGCAGACGGACCAGCGAAACGAACAGGAAGCCGACGAGAAGGATGTTGGCGAGCGCGGTCAACCGCTGTTGCAGCCAGTGGTGCGAGCCATGCCCCGACGAGCCGAGCCCGCGAACCTTGCCGAGATGCGTGCCATTGCCCATCAGAGTGCCCCCGCCATGATATAGAGCCAGGTCGCGGCGGTCGCGAGGACGCCCGCGGTGATCACGGCGATCGACCACAGCTTGTTGGTCTTCAGTTCGTAACCCGCGCCCGTATCGAGCACGAAGTGGCGCAGCCCCGAGAAGAGATGCTGGAAAAAGGCCCAGGTCAGGCCGACAAGCACGACCTTGCCGACGATATTGGTGATCTGATGAACGATGCCGACCTCGGGGCTGGGATCGTGCCAGACGCAGGCGAGGAATGCGGCATAGGCGTCGGGACCGGCCGCGAGCGCGCCAAGCCACCAGAGGAACATGCACGCACCGACAATCGCGAGACCGTCACCGCTCGCGCGATGAAGGATCGAGACCGCCATCGCGGGGGTCCATTTATATACCTGCAGATGCGGGGAGCGCGGACGCGCGCTCGGTTCGTTGCCAGCCATATCAGCCCTGTCTTGACTCTAAACGGTCGATGCGGTGCCGGTTAAGCCTTCCCGCCGCGATATGCAATTGCTTAGGAGCATAGGCAAAAAAATCGCCGCATTCTGGGATATTCAGCGCGTCACGAGCCCGTTGAGCGCGAGCCAGCTGGCAAGAACAGCGATATATTCGGCCGAATCCGGCGTTTCGGTGCCGTCGTGCTTGGGATCGAGCGAGATTTTCTGATCGGCCGACATCTGCATCGCGTGATCGGCACCGGCGATGCTGTGCACCGTCAGTTTCGGCATCCGCGCCGCGACGGCCTTCAGGCGCTCGACCGAGACGGCGACCGGCACCACCGCATCGTCGGCGCCATAAAGGACGAGCGTCGGCACGGTGACCGCCGACAGATTCTTCAGCGGATCATTCTCGATCTCGCGGCGCCAGCCCGAAACGGCGCGGTCGCGTATCGTTTCGCCCATATAAGTATATTTGAACCACGACTGCGTCTTTGCCGCGTCGATCATCTTCTGCGCGGCCTCGCGGCTGGCGGTTCCGCGCATATAGTTGTCGACCGCCTTTCGCGTCGCCGTCATCTGGTCGATTTCGGCCTGCGAATGGCCGTTCGCCCTAAGGTGGTTGGTCGAGGAGAACAGCATCTGCACGTCGGCCGTCACGACCGGCGCCGATACCGCGATCACAAAGGCGATATCGGGGCTGCGCGACGCCGCGAGCGGCGATATCCAGCCGCCCTGGCTCAGCCCCCATGTTCCGATGCGCTTCGCGTCGATGCGCGGATCGCTCTTCAGGCTCTGCGCCGCGGCAATGGCATCGTCGGCGAGGAGCGCGAAGTCGCCGCCCGCCGTTTTCGTGCCCGACTGGCCCGATCCCCGGCGGTCGTAAACGAAGACCGCGATGCCGAGCGCGGGCAAGGCGGTCTTGAGATGATCGTAAAGCGACGCACCGCGGAGCGGCGACGACGCGCCGTGCGTTACGACGACCGCGGCCACCGGCTTGGCGCTCCGCGGCAGGATGAGCGTTCCCGACAACTCGGTGCCGCCGCTCATGAAACGGCGGTCCTCGGTGACGACCTCTGTCGTCGCGGGTGCGGTCCATGGGAAAGCGGATACACCCGGCGCCGCGACCGCCGGCTGCAACGCGGCGAGCCCGGCCGCGGCGGCCCAAAGGGCGGTGATCATCCGCATCAAGGAGCCCCCGGCCCGGCAGCGAGCACGGGGACATGCCTCACTTGATCTTGCCGCGGTTCGCGTAGAGCAAGGCCGCGATCACCGCGGCCGAGCCGATGCCGAGGCCCGCCGCCGCCGCGGTCTTCCAGCCGCGCTTGCCCTTGGCCGCTTCCGCATCGGCGGCCTGCGCCGCCTCGGCGGCTTCGCGCTGCTGCTGGCGCTCGCGCGCGGCTCGGATCACTTCGTTTTCTTCTTCCTCGTCGTGCGGGGGAGGCGGCACTTGGTCGGTCATCGTCTCTTATGTCCTTTTCGTCAGGCGAGCGCCTGTTCGACAGGCACATAATCGGTTCCGATCGCTTCGGCTACGGCTTCGAACGTCACCTTACCATTCCAAACGTTCAAACCCTGCGCAAGATGCACGTCGCGTTTCAAAGCGTCTTTCCAGCCGAGGTCGGCGATGCGCAGCGCGTGCGGCAGGGTGACATTGTTGAGCGCATAGGTGCTGGTGCGCGCGACCGCGCCGGGCATGTTCGCGACCGCATAATGGACGATGCCGTCGACGACATAGGTCGGGTCGGCGTGCGTCGTCGCATGGCTCGTCTCGAAACAGCCGCCCTGGTCGATCGCGACGTCGACGAGCACCGAGCCGGGGCGCATCGTGCCGAGCATCTCGCGCGTCACGAGCTTCGGCGCCTCGGCGCCGGGGATCAGCACCGCGCCGATCACCAGATCGGCCTCGGCGACGCATTCGGCGAGGTTCGCGCGGTTCGAGAAGCGCGTCTTGGCGCGCGCCTCGAAGAAGGTGCCGACGCGTTCGAGCACTTCGGGGTCGCGGTCGAGGATCGTGACGTCGGCGCCGAGGCCCGCCGCCATCTGTGCCGCGTTGAAGCCGACGACGCCGCCGCCGATCACGCAGATCTTGCCCGGCGCGACACCCGGCACGCCGCCGAGCAGTACGCCGCGGCCGCCATGCGCCTTTTCGAGCGCGGTCGCGCCCGCCTGGATCGACATGCGCCCCGCGACCTGGCTCATCGGCTTGAGCAGCGGCAGGCCGCCGTGCGGGCTGGTGACGGTTTCATAGGCGATGCACACCGCGCCCGACGCCATCAGGTCGCGCGTCTGGTCGGGATCGGGCGCGAGATGAAGGTAGGTGTAGAGGATCTGCCCCGGGCGCAGCATCGCGCGCTCGACGGGCTGCGGTTCCTTGACCTTCACGACCATTTCGCAGGTCGCGAAAATCTCTTCGGCACTCTGGACGATTTCGGCGCCCGCTTCGACATAATAGCGGTCGTGCGCGCCGATCCCCTCGCCCGCGCCGGTCTGCACCAGCACGCGGTGGCCGTGGACGACGAGTTCGCGCGCGCTCTCGGGGGTCAGGCCGACGCGATATTCGTGATTCTTGATTTCCTTGGGGGTGCCGATGATCATGGTCGCTCTCCGAATATGGGTGTCATCGGCGATCGACTATCGCCGCCGAAAACTTGTCGGCGCTTTTAGCAGAAATGGCTCGCGAGGTGCTTGCATATCCTTTGCGGATTCGCGACATACTTGCACGATTTTGGCGTAAAATGGATCAATGGCGCACAATGATTGACAGGATCGACGTCAAGCTGCTCGACTTGCTGCAACGGCAGGGCCCGCGACCGGCGGCCGAACTTGGCGAGGTGGTCGGCCTGTCAGCGTCGGCGTGCCACCGGCGCATCCGCGCGCTGGAGGCGGCGGGGATCATCACGGGCTATAGCGCGCGGCTGAACCCCGATAGCATCGGGCTCGGGCTCGACGTGTTCGTCGACATCAGCCTGACGTCGCAGAGCGAGGAGGCGCTGACCGCGTTCGAAAGCGCGGTGAAGAGTTTCGACGAGATCCTCGAATGCCAATTGCTGTCGGGGGCGTCGGATTACCGGCTGCGCGTCGCGGCCCGCAACGTCGCCGATTTCGACCGGCTGCACCGCCACTGCCTGTCGCGCCTGCCCGGGGTTGCGGCGATGCACAGCGCCTTTGCGCTGCGCACGATCAAGGCGTTTGTGGGCTATCCGGTGCCAGCAGCGAGTTAACACCGTCTTTACCATTTCTACCGCATATCCCGTTCACCAGTTTCATGGGACGCATGCGGGCGGCAGACCCGCGCGCCTTTCGGGTCGATCGGGGAAGCAGGATCATGGTGAAGGAAAATCCGATTCATAAGCAGCAGATCGATCCGGTGCCGATGGCCGATCGCTTTTCCTTTTACGACCTCGACGGGCGCCTTGTCGCCAATGCCTCGGAAATTCACAGCATCATCGCCGGGCGCGAGGAAGCGATCGCCAAAGCCTATTGGGACGCGTTCAACACGCTGCCCAGCGTCGACCGCCGCGTCGAGGGTGAGCTTTTCGAATCCTATGTCCGCGGCAGCGCGCGTCACACCGTGGCCAAATATGCCGACGCCGCGGGCCAGGAGGTCGCGACGATCGCGTGCCAGAACGCCCATATGGCGCGGCGCGTGAAGCTGCCACTCGCATCGGTGATGTCGTGCATCGCCGAAAGCCAGCGGCTGACGATCGAATATGTCGTCGAAGCCTGTTTTGGCGACGCCGAACGGCTGGCGCGGCTGACGAGCGCGGTGAACCGCCTCGCGCTGCTCGAATTCGACATCATGCAACGCTATGCGAACAAACTCGACCGGGCGGTCTTTTCGAGCGAGCGGCAAGCCCTCGCGGGCGATTTCGACCGCTCGATCGCGTCGCTGGTGCAGGACACCGACGGCGTGCGCGAGCAGCTCGCCAAGCAGGCGGCCTCGGCCGACCAGGCGGCGAAGGGCATGATCGCGAAGACCAGCGAAGTCGCCGCCGCGTCCGAACAATCGGCGATGGCGATGCGCGAAGCCGCATCGACCGCCGCGGGCCTGATCCGCGCAATCGAGGATGCCCGCAGCGAAGTCGAAGCCTCGGCCAGCGTCGCGACGCGCGCGTCGGAGCAGGCGGGCGAAGCGGTCGCGATGTCGGCGACGCTGTCGCACCATGCCGAATCGATCGAATCGATTTTGGGCCTGATCCGCGAAATCGCGGGACAGACCAACCTCCTCGCGCTCAACGCCACGATCGAAGCGGCGCGTGCGGGCGAATCGGGCCGCGGCTTTGCCGTCGTCGCGCAGGAGGTGAAGAGCCTCGCCAACGAAACCGCGCGCGCGACCGACGATATCGCGGGCAAGATCACCGCGATCCAGCAGGCGACGCGCGGGTCGGTGAGCGCGAACGAGTCGATCCAGGCGACGATCGTCGAGGTTCAGACCTCGGCGCAGCGCATCCGCGACGCGATGGACGCGCAGGCGCAGACGGTGACCTCGATCACCGCGGCGGTCGACGAAACCGCGCTCGCCGCCGACAGCATGTCGTCGACGATCGCGAGCATCCGCAACGATTCGGGCATGGTCGCAAACGAGATCAGCGTGCTGAGCCAGGAGTTCGGCAAGATGGGCGGCCGGTTGCAGCAGCTGGAACAGGCCGCGAGCGAATTCAGCCGCCGGGTGGCATAACCCACCCGCTTCCCCCGCTTGGCAAGCCCCGCCCCGCTGCCTAAGGCGGGGGCATGAGCACGCATATCCTGATCACCGGCGCGAGCCGCGGCATCGGCGCCGCGATCGCCGAGGCTCTCACCACCGGTGCGACCAAGGTTGTCGCGCTGTCGAGCGCCGACGGCGACCTGTCCGATCCCGCGACCCCCGACCGGCTGTGGCAGGCAAGCCTCGACCGGCTGGGCGGCCGCATCGACGTGCTCGTCAACAATGCCGGCGTGTTCGAGGCAAACCCGCTGGGCGACCCCAACGCCGACTGGCTCGCCAACTGGAACCGCACGATGCAGGTCAATCTGACCGCGAGCGCGCAATTGTGCCGTCATGCGGTCCTGCACTGGCACGAACGCGGCGTTCCCGGCCGCATCGTCAATATCGCGAGCCGCGCCGCCTATCGCGGCGACAGCCCCGCGCACTGGCATTATGCGGCGTCGAAATCGGGCATGGTCGCGATGACCAAGACGATCGCGCGCGCCTATGCGAAGGACGGCATCCTCGCCTTTGCGATCTGTCCCGGCTTCACGATGACCGGGATGGCCGACGATTATCTGGCGAGCCGCGGCGGCGACAAATTGCTCGCCGACATCCCCTTGGGCCGTGTCGCAATGCCCGACGAGGTCGGCGAAATGGCGCGCTGGTGCGCGCTCGATGCCCCCGCGTCGATGACCGGTGCGGTGCTCGACGTGAACGGCGCGAGCTATGTGCGCTAAATGAGCTGGATCGTCTCCCTCCCCTGCACCCGCGACGAAGCCGAAGCTTTGTCGGGCGAAATTCCCGAACTCGACGCCGCGCCCGAGGCGCCGGTGGTGGTGACGCGCGAGATCGACGAAGATGCCGGGCTGTGGCAACTCGACGCCTATATGGACGCCAAGCCCGGGGCAGCGCTGCTCAAGCTGCTGCAGTCGTTCGTGCCGAGCGCAAAAGGCGAGAAACCCGTCGTCGCGCAATTGCCCGAAGAGGATTGGGTGACGCTGAGCCAGCAGGGACTCGAGCCCGTGCAGGCGGGGCGCTTTTTCGTCCACACCAGCAGCTATGCCGACCGCGTGCCCGCGGGCAGCACCCCCTTCCTGATCGACGCGAGCCAGGCGTTCGGCACCGGCGGGCATGACACCACCGCGGGCTGCCTGTCGATGCTCGACCAGCTCGCACGGCAAGGGGCGAGCCCGCGCAATATCGCCGACATCGGCACCGGCACGGGCTTGCTCGCGTTCGCCGCGATGGCGCTGTGGCCGCGCGCCAAAACGATCGCGTCGGACATCGACCCCGCAAGCATTTTCGTGACGCGCGACAATGCGGGCATCAACAATGTGCCGCTGGGACGCGGCGGCGGGCGGCTCGCGCTCGCGGTGGCACCGGGGACCAATCACCCGTCGATCAAGCACCGCGCACCCTATGACCTGGTCATCGCGAACATCCTTGCCGGACCGCTGATCACGCTGGCCCCGGACATCGCCGCCGCGACGGCGCCGGGCGGCCATGCGATCCTCGCCGGCCTCATCGCGCGGCAGATGGAGCCGGTGCTCGCCGCCTACCGCGCACAGGGCTTTCGCCTCGCCGCGCGCGGCGGCAGCGCCGAATGGCCGTGCCTGTTGCTCGTCAAACGCCGCCGCTATGGCTGGCGCCGCAAGGAGCGCGCGTTCCACCGCGCGAGCCCGTCGGATGCGAGCTTCGGAAGCTGGTAAGCTAAACGCTGGAAATATCCGGGTGATTTGCTAGTCTGACGCCAGTCATCGGGAGAAATCGGCCATGAGCCTTTTTGCCGCCGTCGCTTTGCTCGCTGCCATGCCCGTCGCCAACGGCGCCCCCAACCCTATCGTCGTGACAGGCACCCCCGTCACCGGCGACGAAGCCCGCAAGCGCGCGCTCGAATTCGTCCGCCGGACGGGTGTCGCCGAATTGCGCCCGATCGCGCGCTGGATCGCACCGGTCTGCCCGCACGTCATCGGGGTCGACGACGCAGTGGCGGCCATCGTCGAAAAGCGGGTCGGCGAGGTTGCCGTCGCGGCCGGCGCGCGGGTCGCGCCATCGGGCTGCGAAACCAATATCGCGATCGTCTTCACGTCGAATGGCGGCGCATTGACGCGCGCGATGCTGCGCAAATCGCCCATGCAACTCGGCGAATTGTCGCCGGCGGCGCGCGAGCGGACGGCGCAGGGCGACGATGCGATCCGCTGGTGGTACAGCACGCGCGTGCAAAGCCGCGATGCCGTATCGGCCTCGACCGCGCCGCTGCCCTGGACGTTCGGACATAGCGAAGGCGGCGGTCCGGTCATCAACGGCGCGGGCCCGATGTTATCGCATTATGGATCGAGCCTCGTCAGCACCCAGGCGGTGCGCGCGCTGACCGCCGCGACCGTCGTGATCGATGTCGAAAGGGCCGACGGCACGCCCCTCGATGCCGTCGCCTCCTTCGCCGCGATGGTCGCGATGGCCGAAATGGACAGCGATCCGCCGCCGCCCGGAAATTCGATCCTCGCGCTGTTCGACGGCGAGGACGATCGGCGCGCTTTGTCGAGCGCGGATCAGTCGCTGCTGCGCGCTATCTACAGCCTGCCGCTCGACCGCGAGGCCCATCAGCACCGCCGCCAGCTGGTTACCGCGATCGCCAAACCCAAGAACGGCGATTGACCCGGCCATGAACCTGCTTGCCACGATCGCCCTGCTCGCCGCCGCGCCCGTTGCCGGTGACGATCCCGATGCGATCATCGTCACGGGGACACCCATCACCCGCGAAGAAGCGAAGAAACGCGCGGCCGAATATGTGCGGCGCGCCGGGATCGCACAGCTCAAGCCCCTCGCGCGGTGGGTCGATCCCGTGTGCCCGCACACGGTCGGGGTGGATGATGCGGTCGCGGCCATCGTGAACGCGCGTGTCCGAACGGTCGCCATGGCAGCGGGCGCCCCGATCGCCCCTGCGGAGTGCCAGGCCAATATCGTCATCGCCTTCAGCTCGGACGGCCGGAGCCTCGCACGCGCGGTGCGCCGCAAGGCGCCCGACCAGTTCGCCGAGCTGGCGCCGGTGGCGCGCGATCGCGTGCTCGACGGCACGGGTGCGATCCGCTGGTGGTACACGACGCGCGACGAAAGCCGCGACGGGATGCCGATCAGCGATTTTTACGTGAAGCTCTACAACAGCAGCATCGTCAGCACGCAGGTCGTGCGCGCGCTCCAGACCGCGACCGTCGTGATCGACGTCGAACAGGCCGACGGCACGCCGCTCGATGCCGTCGCCGCCTATGCCGCGATGGTCGCGCTCGCCGAATTCCGGAGCAATCCTCCGCCGCCGAAGGATTCGATCCTGGCGCTGTTCGACGGCGAGGCGGAGCGCCGCGAGCTGTCGAGCCACGATGCGGCGCTGCTGCGCGGAATCTACACCGTGCCGCCCGACCGCGAAGCCTATCAGCAGCGGCGCCAGCTGGTGACGACGATCCGCAAAAGCGACGAGTGACGGTCAGCGACTCTTGGCGAGCGCATATTCCTGTGTACCGCGCGTGATAACCTCATCCTCCGGCAAGAAGTCGGCGATCGGAATCGGCGGCAGCGCGGCATTTTTGGCATAGAGCGGCGCGAAATCGGTGTTCACCGTCGTGTCGAGCAGCTGATCGAGGCTGTCGATGACGAAATAATTCTGCTGGAAATCGTCGATCCGGTAATCGGTGCGCATCACGCGCGCGAGGTCGAAGCCGATGCGGTTCGGGCTGTCCGAATCGAGCGCGAAAACGCTCTCGGCAAAGGAGGAGACGATGCCCGCGCCATAGATGCGCAGGCCGTCGGCCTCGCGGATCAGGCCGAATTCGACCGTGTACCAATAGAGCCGCGCGAGCTGCTTGAGCGCGTCGAACTTGAGGCTGCGCAGTCCGCCTTCGCCGTACGCGACCATATAATCGGCGAACACCGGGTCGGCGAGCATCGGGACATGGCCGAAGACGTCATGGAAGACGTCGGGCTCCTGGAGGTAATCGAGCTGTTCGGGGGTGCGGATGAAATTGCCCGCCGGAAAGCGCCGATTCGCGAGATGGTCGAAAAACACCTCGTCGGGGACGAGCCCCGGCACCGCGATCACCTGCCACCCCGTCGCGGCCATCAGCCGCGCGTTGAGCTCGCAATAGTCGGGGATGCCGGGCTTTTCGAGGCGCAGCACGTCGATCCCGCGCAGGAAGGCGTCGGCGGCGCGGCCGGGGAGCATGTCCGACTGGCGCGCGAAGAGGCGGTCCCACATCGCATGCTCGTCGGCGGTGAAGGCGTCCCAATTCTGCGGAATCGTCCAGTCGGCCGCGGCACCCGGCGGCGGCGTGTCATGGACATGGGTAAATTGGCTTTCCATGGACAGGCTTCTATCATCAAAGTGGTTTCATGTGAAACTTTATTCGCCAATCTCCACGACCGAGGTCGCGAGCCGGTCGATCTCGGCGCGGTCGTGGCTGACGTAGAGGATCGGCAGTTTGAGCTCGTCGCGAATCCGCTCGATCACCACCATGATATCGCTGCGCCGCGCGGTGTCGAGCGACGACAGGGGTTCGTCCATCAGCAGGATTTCCGGCCCTGCGAGCAAAGCGCGTCCGATCGCGACGCGCTGCGCCTCGCCCCCCGACAGGCTGTGCGGCCAGCGATCGAGCAGATGGCCAATGCCGAGGAATTGCACCGCTTCGTCGAGGGTCATCCAGCGGTTCGCGAACGGCACGATGTCATGGCCGTAGGTCAGGTTCGCGCGGACACGGCGATGCGGGAAAAGCCGCCCGTCCTGAAAGACATAACCGACGCGGCGCGCCTCGGGTGGCAGGTCGGTGGCGCCGCCGAACAGCGTGCGGTCGCCGATACGGATATGCCCCCGGTCGGGCCTCAGCAGTCCGGCCACCATGTTGAGCACGCTCGTCTTGCCCGCGCCCGACGGCCCGAACAGGGCGGTCAGACCGGGACCGGCGGTGAAGCGCGCGGCGATGCTGCGGTCGCCGAGGCGCCTGGCGACGTCGATATCAATCGCCATGGCGCTGCCTTTCGCGATGGGTGCGGCGGACGAGCCATTCGGACAGTATCAGCGCGCCGAGCGAGAGCGCGACCGAGAGCAGCGCGAGGCGCGTCACCATCGCTTCGCCGCCCGGCACCTGCAGCGCCGAATAGATAGCGAGCGGCAAGGTGCGCGTTTCGCCGGGGATGTTCGAGACGAAGGTGATCGTCGCGCCAAACTCGCCGATCGAGCGCGCGAAACCGAGCACGAGCGCGGCGAGAATGCCGGGAAGCGCGAGCGGCAGGCTGATCGTCCAGAAACTGTGCCAGGGGCTCGCGCCGAGCGTGCGCGCCGCGCCCTCGAGCCGCCGGTCGATCCCCTCGATCGACAGCCGCATCGCGCGCACCATCAGCGGCAGCGCCATGATCGCCGCCGCCAGCGCGGCGCCGGTCCATCGGAACATCAAACTCACCCCGAACCAGCTTTCGAGCCAGCGGCCAATGGGGCCGAACGGGCCGAAGGCGATGAGCAGCAGCCAGCCGGTGACGACGGGCGGCAGGACGAGCGGCAGATGGACGAGCGCGTCGAGGACGACGCGGCCGGGGAAGCGATGGCGCGCGAGAACCCATGCGAGCGCGAAGGCGATGGGAAGCGTGGCAAGCACGGCGACGCCGCCGACCTTCAGCGACAGCGCGACGATCCCCCACTCTTCGGCCGACAGCATCAGGGGTTCGAGAAGCCGTGGCGCGCGAAGATCGCGCGGCCCTGTTTCGACAGCAGGAAGGCGCGGAAACCCGCTGCGTCCCTGCTCCGCGACGCTTTCAGCAGCGCGACGGGGTAGCGGATCGGCGGGTGGCTCGATGCGGGGAAAGTGCCGACGACGCGCACCGCCTTCGACGCGCGCGCGTCGGTTGCGTAGACGATGCCGAGCGGCGCGGCGCCGCGTTCGACGAGCGCCATCGCCGCGCGGACATTTTCGGCGGGGGCGACCTTGGCCGCGACGCTGGACCATACGCCGAGATGCGTGAGCGCGGCCTTGGCATATTTGCCCGCGGGCACCGCGTCGGGATCGGCGAGCGCGAGGCGGCCGGTGCCGAGTGCTTTTGCGAGTGCGAAACCGCGCGCCGGGGTCAGCCGGACCTTGCTCGATGCGGGGGCGATCAGCACGAGGCGGTTGCCGAGCAGAGTTGTCCGTGTGCCCGCGCGAAGCAGGCCGGCCTTTGCAACCGCGTCCATCCACTCCTCGTCGGCCGAGAGGAAGAGGTCGGCGGGGGCGCCCGCCATGACCTGCCGCGCGAGCGCCGACGAGGCGGCGAAGGAGAGGACGGGTTTGGCGTGCCCCTTCGCCGCCCACGCATTCGCCGCTTCGGTCAGCGATTCCTGCAGGCTCGCCGCCGCGAGCACGACGGGGCCGCGTTCCTGCGCGAACGCGGCGGGGGCGAGGAGCAGCGCGATGAGCAGGGCGAACAGGTGGAGGGCGCGGGCCATTGGCGACCTATAGGCGCGCCGGGGCCTTCGCCGCAACGCCGAGCCATCGCGCGGCGCGGGGCAAGCGCGGGAGGACGAGGCGCTCGACGATCCAGAGCAGGATCAACGAGGCGGCGAGCATGGGGAGGAGCGCGGCGAGGATCAGGATCAGCGCGGCGACGCCCCTGAGCTTTGCGGGATCGCGCGCGGCGGGCGGCGCGCCGAGCGCATCATCGGGTTTGCGGCGGCGCCACATCAGGAAGCCCGAGATGGCGAGGGTGAAGAGCGCGAGCGCGGTCGCGACCCCGATCAACTGGTTGGCGAGGCCGAAGAGCTGCCCCTCGTGCCACGCGATGCCATAGCCAACGGCGCGGTCGATGGCGGGTTTCTCGGCAAAACCGCTGCGCGCGACTTCGAGGCTGGTTTCGGGGTCGTAGCTGACCTTGCGGACCAGCGGGCGGTTTTGGGTGAGCGTCGTCAGCGTCCAGACATCGCCGTTGGGCGGACCGAAGGCATTGGGCGCACCGGGCGGCTGGATGATCGCGGGGGCGGGCATATGTTCGCTGCGCGCGCGGAGGACGATATATTCCAGACGCGCTTGCGGGGGCGGTCCGGCCGGCTGGGCAGTCGCCATCGCATGATGATCGTGCGCGGCGTGCGGGTCGGCGCCGCCCTTCCAGTCCTGCACGCCGGAGACCCAGCCCATTTCCGCGCGCACCGTGCGAAAGCCGCTGGCCCACACCTCGGTCCACGGCAGCGCGGTGAAGAGCAGGATGAGCGCGAGCCCCGAGACCCAGAAACCGGTGACGGCGTGGAGATCGCGCAGCGCCGCCCGCCTGCCGAGCGACAGCCGCGGCCAGACGACGCCCGCGGCGCCGCGCCCGCGCGGCCACCAGAGATAGAGGCCGGTCAGGATCATCACGATCGCCCAGCTCGCCGCGAGCTCGACGAGCAGACGGCCGGTGCGGCCGATCAGAAGCGTGCCGTGGATGCGCGACAGCCACGCCGAGATGCGCTGCTCGGGGTCGACCGAACCGATCACCCGTCCCCGCGGTGAGACGGCGACGTCGCGCATAGCTCCGCCCGGCAGGCCAATATGGACGATCGCCGCATCGCCCGCTGCCTCGGGGATGCGATAATAATGAAAACTCGCACCCGAATTGGCCGCGAGCACGGCGGCAACCTGTGCATCGGCGTCGACCGCGCCCGCCGCCGGCAGGCCGCGCCATGCGCGTTCCTGCCACCGGTCGAGCTCGGGCTTGAACAAATAGGCCGCCCCCGTCGCTGACAGGACAAGGACAAAGGGGATGACGAATAGCCCGGCGTAGAAATGCCAGCGCCAGATCGTGCGATAGAGCGGAACCCGGTTGTTGTCGGTCATCCCCTGTCCTCCCCTCTAGAAGCGCGCGCGGATGCCGGCGGAGACCGCGCGGCGTTCGACGGGGTAATAGATCGCCGAGGCGGGGGTGACGGCGATCGCCGCGCTGATATCGCCGATCGCCTTCTTGCCGGTGATGTTGCGGACGTCGACGAAAGCGTCGATGCCCCTCGCGATCGTCGCGCCGCCGGTGATACCGATCAGCGCATAGCCGGGCGCGCGCACCAGATTGCGGTAATCGGCGAAGGGGCCGTCGGGGACCCATTCGAGGTTCGGCGCGATATGGAGCGCATCGCTGCCGATCCGCAGCTCGGCGCGATAGGCGTGTTTCGGAACGACCGGCAGGCGGTTGTCGCCGAACTGCGCGTCACCCCGGAAACGGAAGTCGCTGTAGGTATAGACCTGCCGCAGCCGCAGCCAGTCGGTCGGTGCGAGATCCAATCCGGCCTCGACGCCCTGATGGAGGGTGCGATCGGCGTTGAAGGTTGCCGCGGGAATGCTGGCGTTGGTCGTGAACTGAAGCAGTTCGCCCTTCAGCGTCGAGCGGTAGACGGCGATATCCCAGCGCGCGAAGCCAAGCTTGCCGCGCGTGCCGATCTCGGCGGTCCAGGCGCGTTGCGGGCGGATATCCGAAACCACCGTGCTGGTGGGAGGCGTGCCGATCGTCTGGAATACCTCGCCGAAACCGGGGAATTCAGCCGAGCGGCTGTAGTTCGCGAAGAGCTGGATGTCGGCGGCAGGTTCGAACAGCAGGCCGATTTTGGGCGAGAAGGCGTCGAAGTCGATCCGGCCGTCGGTCGCCGGGCTCGCCGAGAAATTGACGGTCCGTTTACGCCAGCCATCGGCGTAGACGCCGCCCGCGATCAGCGTCAGCGCATCGACCGGCCGCACGCGCACTTCGCCATAGAGCGTCGCGGTCTGTGCCTTCTGGTCGGCGTCGAAGGTCAGCGCGCCGCGCCGGCCGCCCTTGTTGACGAACTGGCGCGCGTCGGTGCTGCCGCGGCGGATTTCGCCGCCGAAGGTCACCTCGACCGGGCCGCCTGCATAGTCGGCGCGAAAGAAACTGCCGGCATCGACCGACTTCTGGTCGATGAGCTGGAAGATCGGATGATGCAGCGACTTGGCATTGACGAAGCCGCCGACGTCGAGCGTCAGCGCGCCCCAATCGAAACGCGTGCGGTTCTGAACGCGCAGCGAGTCGATGTCGCGCGCCTGATCGCCCTGGGCCGCCCCCGCATTGGCGTTGCGCGGGGTCGACAGCGCCCCGGCCATCGTCAGCGCACCGGGGATGTCCTGCCGGATATGGTTGACGCTGGCGTAGAAACGCGTGCTCACCACGTCGCTGAAACGCATTCCGACATTGCCCTGAAAGCGGAGGCTGTGCCGCTTGGAATGGTCGCGGTCGCCGTCCGACGTGTCTGCGCTGATCGCGCCCCATGCATCGACGCGGTCGTCCGCGACGCCCGCCGAGACGAGGCCGCGTAGGCTGTCGAAACTGCCGGCATCGGCGCGCAGGTAAATACCCTCAGCAGTGCGCCCGGTCGGCGTCACACCGTTGATCGCACCACCAAGTGTGCCCGACCCGAAACGCAACGCATTGGCGCCGCGATAGACTTCAAGATGGTCGAAGAAGATCGGTTCGAGTTCCTGGAAGTCGCCATTGTCGTCGGCAAGGTTGATCGGCACCCCGTCATGGAGCAGCGTCAGCCCGCGCATGTGGAAACCGCGCGACAGGCCCGAACCACGGATCGAAAGGCGCACCTCCTGCCCGTAACGCGGCTGGAGATAGACGCCGGGCGAGAAGGCGAGCGTATCGCGCAAGGACACGACCGACTTGTCGGCATAGTCTTCGTACGAAACAACGTCGGTGCCGCCGGGCGTTTGCGCCGCGCGCGCCTCGGCGGCATCGGTTGCAGTGGGCGCGGTGACGATGATGGTCGAATCGGCCTCTTCGGCACGGACGGGAGCGGCGACAAGACAGGTCGCAAGCGCCAGCAACGGCGCGGCCCCATGGATACGGGTTTTCATAGATTTTCCTTCGCTGAATACAGTCACGGGCCGCGCCGCGCGAAAGCGCGGGCAGCCGATTGCTCTGGATCAGGCGAAGGCGGGTGGTCCGGTACTCGGCGGCAGCGGTGAGGCGATGCCCGGCGCGAAGCCGAGCGAGCGGACCGCGACCGGTATGGGTTCGACCGTGACTGGCGCGGCGGCAAGCACAGGCACGCCGGGAACGATCGGCGCATTGGCAAGCGCGCCCCACGGGCAATGCTGCTGCGCTTCGCTCCCATCGTGGCTCCCCGCTTTCTCAAGCGGAATCGTCATCGTGCCGCCGGGGTTGGCGGGGTCCGAACAGATGCGCACCGTGATCGACCCGCCCGGATCGCTTTCGATCATCCAGCCCGGCGCGACGAGCACCCGCGCAGCGAGCGCGAGCAGCAGCGGCAGGAGCAGCAAGATGCCGGGACGGCGAAAGGCGGCGAGCAGGCTCACGCCCCGCGCCTTATGGCGCGCCCGCTATGCTGGCAAGCGGACAGATTGCCCTATTCAGCGGGAGTTTCGTCGGTCTTTTTGCCGGTGCGCGTCCAGGGGCACGGGAACTGGCCCCAATAGCTGCGCGGCTTTCATCTTCGTCATGCCGGGCTTGATCCGGCATCCATTCCTGCTTCGGCGTCATGGCCCCCGGATCAAGTCCGGGGTGACGAGAAAGGGTGTTTTGCTCAACCCGCCGCGGCGACAATCTCTGCCCATTCGGCTTCGTCGATTACCCTTATACCGAGCGCGCTTGCCTGCTTGAGCTTCGATCCCGCGCCGGGACCTGCGACGACGAGGTCGGTCTTCGCGCTGACGCTGCCCGCGGCTTTGGCGCCGAGCGCTTCGGCCTGCGCCTTCGCCTCGTCGCGGCTCATCGTCTCGAGCTTGCCGGTGAAGACGACGGTCATTCCGGACACTTCGCTCGCGCGCGTTTCGACGATATAGGGGGGCGGCGACACCTCACTTAGAAGATCGTCCCATAATTCCCGATTGTGGGGCTCGTGGAAAAAGTCGCCGAGCGCCTCGGCTACCGCCGGCCCGATCCCGTCGGCACGCACTTCGAGGATTGCCTTGATCGCTTCCATCTTGCGCGTCAGGAATTTGCCGTCGGACTCGCCTTCGGCCTGTGGGTTCGCGTCAAGATACGCCTGTATTCCGGCCGCTTTTTCAGGCAACAGCGCGATATTGCCAAGCCCCTTCAAAAGGTCGCGCGCGGTCACCGCGCCGACGTGACGGATGCCGAGCCCGAAGAGCAGCCGCGCGGCGTCGGGTTGGCGCTTGGCCTCGATCGCGGCGAAGAGATTGTCGACCGACTTGTCCTTCCACCCCTCGCGCCCGAGCAGGTCGGCGCGGTGGCTTTTCAAGCGGAAGATGTCGGCGGGGCCCTTGTCGAGCCAGCCGAGATCGAGGAACTCCTGAATACTCTTTTCACCCAGCCCCTCGATATCGAGCGCGCCGCGGCTGACGAAATGGCGCAGGCGCTCGAACTTCTGCGCGTTGCAGATGAGGCCGCCGGTGCAGCGCACGTCGACCTCGCCCTCCTCGGCGACCGCCTCGCTGTTGCAGACGGGGCAATGGTCGGGGAAGATGTAAGGGGCGCGGTCCTCGTCGCGGGTCAGGTTTTCGACGACCTGCGGGATCACGTCGCCCGCGCGCTGGATCACGACGCGGTCGCCCGGCCGCACGCCGAGGCGGCCGATCTCGTCACGGTTGTGGAGCGTGACGTTCGACACGACGACTCCGCCCACGGTGACGGGGACGAGCCGGCCGACGGGGGTGAGCTTGCCGGTGCGGCCGACCTGGATGTCGATCGCTTCGAGCGTCGTTTGCGCGCGTTCGGCGGGGAATTTATGCGCGATGGCCCAGCGCGGCGCCTTGGCGACGAAACCCAGCCTTTGCTGCCAGTCGAGCCGGTCGACCTTGTAGACGACGCCGTCGATGTCATAATCCATGTCGGCGCGGCGGCGCTCGATTTCGGCATAATGGGCAAGGATGTCGGCAACGCTGCCATAGCGTTTCAGGAACGGCGACACCGGAGCGCCCCAGCGTTCGATCTGCTGCATCACATCGAACTGGGTTTCTGCGGGAAGCGAGCTGACCTCGCCCCAGCCGTGCGCGAGGAAGCGCAGCGGGCGCGACGCGGTGACGTTCGCATCCTTCTGGCGCAGCGACCCTGCGGCGGCGTTGCGCGGATTGGCGAACTGGCGGACCGTGGCGGGGTCGAACTCCTGTTCGCGCTGGACGGCGAGCGCCCTGCCCTCTTCCATCAATCGCGCGTTGAGAGCCGTGAAATCGGCCTTCGCCATATAGACTTCGCCGCGGATCTCGAAGACGTCGGGCGCGGCGCCCTTCAATTCCTGCGGGATGTCGGCAATGTGGCGGACGTTGGCGGTGACATCTTCGCCGACGCTGCCGTCGCCGCGCGTCGCGGCCTGCACAAGCTTGCCCTTTTCATAGCGCAGCGAGCAGGAGAGGCCGTCGATCTTGTCCTCGGCGGTCATCGCAATCACGGCGTCGGCGCCGAGGTTGAGGAAGCGCCGCACGCGCGCGGCGAATTCCTCGACATCTTCGGCCGCAAACGCATTGTCGAGGCTCATCATCCGCTGCGCGTGGGTGACCTTGGCGAGCGGTGATGCCTCGACCGCGGCGCCCACCTGGTTGTTCGGGCTGTCGGCGCGGATCAGCGCCGGGAAAGCGGCTTCGAGTTCATTGTTGCGGCGGACGAGCGCGTCATAGTCGGCGTCCGAAATCTCGGGCGCGTCCTCGGCGTGATAGCGCTTGCTGTGATGGGCGATCTGCTTCGCCAGCCGCATCAGTTCATTGGCGGCGTCGGCCTGCGACAGGGATTCGATTTCGGTCATGCACCGGTCTTTGCCACCGGCTTGAACTCGGCGCGAGTACCAAATCCGGCGATCAGCGGGCGACCCTTTTTGATCGCGTCCTGCACGACGGGAAGCTTGAGCGAGGCGGCGTGCGCTTCCTTGCTGTCCCACAGCTCGACGATCCAGATCGCGTCGGGGTTCGCGCTGTCCTCGCCGATCAGATAGGCGATATTGCCGGGCATTGTCCCGGTGCCTTCGGTGAGGATCGCGATCAGCGCAGCACGTTGGCCGGGCTGCGCCATCATCTGGCCGAGCAGGCCATATTGGGGATCGGCTTCTTCCATCTTGGCCTCCAGGGCGCGCAGTTTGGTGGCGGGGAGCAGCGCGGTCGCCATCGCCAGCATTGCGGCGAGATGGTCGCGCCGGCTCATCATTTCGCGATCGCCAGCACATGCACCTCGCGGCGAATACGGAAACCGAGCGATTCATAGAGTGCGATCGCGCCGGCATTGTCGGCATAGCTGTGCAGGAACGGCTGCTCGCCGCGCGCGACCATTTCGCGCATGACATGGCCGATCAGCGCGCGTGCGAGCCCGCGGCCGCGGCAATCCTCCCATGTCGCGACGCCGCTGACCTCGGCCATGCCGGGGACCAATATGCGTTGCCCCGCCATCGCGAGCAGCCGGCCGTTTTCGCGAATCCCGAAAAAGGGGCCATAGCGATGCGTCTTTGGACCCCATGGTCCGGGCTTCGCATGCTCGGCGAGCGACGCCATTTCGGGCGCGTCATCGTCGCCGAGCGCGATGATGACGGGCTCGCCTTCGCGCGGCGGCGGCGGCGCGCCCTCGGCGACCATCTGCGCGAGCACCGCGCGCTTCACTTCGCGCGTGCCGGGCGGGACCGGCCATGGCTCGCCCTCGACGATCCAGAGTTCGCCTTCATCGGGGACGAGTGAAGCGAGTGCGGCGAGCGCTTCGGCCCCCGTGTCGGGTGCGGCACCAAAGACGCCATAGCCGCGATCGATCCGCACCGCGCGGCCATCGCCCTCGGCGAGATGCGCCTGCCGCCCGGTGAGCATGCTCCAGACCGGGCGGTCGAGAGGGTGTGGCGTCATCACGGGAAGGCTATGGTGTGTTTTGACGACGCCGAGTGGTCAATTGCAACGACGTTCCGTCCAGCGAATCCGCGGCCGCTTAACCAGCCAATTCTTGGTGTGTGCTTTTGAACATCGTGGCACTCCAAATGAACAGCGCCACCCGACGGAATTGAATCCACATATGTCTCTTCGTACGGTTGCTCAGCAGCACCCAGAACAAAGGGTCTTTTACACATCAGTTCAAACTCTCTAGCCCAGGGTCGTGCCCAAGGCTTCCACGTATAACCAACGCCGCCACACTCAATGTGAATCGTATGGTTCGTCAAGTTTGTGATCGTGCAGCAAATTGATTTGTGTGTAACAGTGAACTCATCGTTGAATTTTATCGATAAAGTTCTGCGGCTATGCTGATGTTGTCGATATTGGAGGATCGCGACGGCGGTGGATAACACCGCAGCATAAATGGCGATCATATCTCCTACGCCGAAGCCATCAAACATATCTAGACCACCTCCAGCAGCCTCTCGGCCTGCGCGCGCGCCTCGGCCGTGACTTCGGCGCCCGAGAGCATGCGCGCGATTTCCTCGCGGCGGCCGGCTTCGTCGAGTTCGTGGACGCTGGTGCGCGTCACCGTTCCCTGGCTCGACTTGGCGATGATGAAATGCGCCGCGCCCTTGGCGGCGACCTGCGGGCTGTGCGTCACCGCGAGCAATTGTTTTCCGGCGCCCGCAAGGCGCGCCAGCCGCTCGCCGATCGCCGAGGCAACCGCGCCGCCGACGCCGCGGTCGATTTCGTCGAAGATGATCGTGTCGGCGCCGCCCTCTTCGGCGAGCGCGACTTTGAGCGCGAGGATGAAGCGCGAGAGTTCGCCGCCCGACGCGATCTTGGCGAGCGGCGCGAAGGGCGCGCCGGGGTTGGTCGAGATGAGATATTCGACGCGGTCCATGCCCTCGGGACCCCAGCGCTCGGCGGGGAGGCGTTCGACAAGCGTCTGGAAGCGCGCGGCGTCGAGTTTCAGCGGCACAAGTTCGCCCGCGACCGCAGCATCGAGGCGGGTCGCGGCCTTGGCGCGCTGATCGGACAGCGCGGTCGCGGCGTGGGTATAAGCGGCGGCGGTTTCGGCGACCGCGGTTTCGAGCTTCGCGAGCCCCGCGCTGCCGCCCTCGATCGCGTCGAGCCGCGCCGCGAGCGTGCCAGTGAGTTCGGCGAGCTCGTCGGGCTGGACATTGTGCTTGCGCGCCATAGCGCGCAGCTCGAACAGGCGCGTCTCGGTCGCCTCGAGCCGCTCGGGATCATATTCCATCGCGCGCGCGGCTTCGTGGAGCTTGCTCTCGGCCTCGTCGGCCTCGATGATCGCGCGATCGAGCGCCGCGAGCGCCTCGGCGAGCAACGGATGATCGCCCGCGAGGCGGTCGAGCCGCCGCGCCGCGCCGCGGAGCTGCGCGGGACCGCTGTCGCTGCCCTCAAACGCTTCCATGATCGCGCCAAGGTCGCCCGCAACCTTCTCCCCCTTTTGCATCGTGGCGCGCGCTTCGGAGAGTTCGGCGTCCTCGCCGGGTTGGGGAGCCAGCGTCTGCAGTTCGGCGACGCAATGCTCGAGCCATTCGCGGTCGCGCTCGGCTTCCGAGATTGCGGCCTTCGCCGCAGCGAGCTTGTCCTCCGCGGCGCGCCAAGCGGCATGGGCGGCCGTAACGCCGCGGGTATCGGCGCGCGCATAAGCGTCGAGCAGCGCGCGGTGCCCCGCGGGGGCGAGCAGGCCGCGGTCGTCGTGCTGGCCGTGGATTTCGACCAGATAGGTTCCGACTTCGCGCAGCAGCGCCGCCGAACAGGGCTGGTCATTGAGGAAGGCGCGGCTGCCGCCGTCGGCCTTGAGCGTGCGACGGATCAGCAAGGGTTCGCCGGTTTCCAGCGCAATCTCGTTTTCGGCGAGCAGCGCGGCAAGCTTCGTACCGGGTGCGGGCGCGACAAAACTCGCCGTCACCTGCGCCTTGTCGGTCCCCTGCCGCACCAGCGCGCTGTCGGCGCGCGCGCCGAGCGCGAGGCCCAATGCGTCGAGCAGGATCGACTTGCCCGCCCCCGTTTCGCCGGTCAGCACGCCCAGCCCGGCCTCGAAATCGAGGTCGAGCCGTTCGATCAGGACGATATTGGCGATAGATAGAGCGGTTAGCACAGGCCGTCCTTACCGCAGAACAAAGGCAGAATCTATTCCCGGCGCAATCAGGCGCTCGGTGCGTTCTTCTGCATCAGCTTGTAAGCGCGCGCATACCATTCGTTGCCGGGATAGTTGGCGCCGAGCACCGCAGCCGACTTCTTCGCTTCGGCGGGGATGCCGAGCGCGAGATAGGATTCGGTCAGGCGATAGAGCGCCTCGGGCGCGTGGCTCGTCGTCTGATATTTGTCGACGACCTCGCGGAAGCGGATCGACGCCGCGAGCCAGTTCGAGCTGCGCTGGTAGAAACGGCCGATTTCCATTTCCTTGCCCGCCAGATGATCCTGCACCAGGTCGACCTTGAGCCGCGCGTCCGACGCATAGCGGCTGTCGGGGTAGCGGCGGATCACTTCGCCGAGCGCGGCAGACGCCTGCTGCGTGATCTTCTGGTCGCGGGTGACGTCGCTGATCTGCTCATAATAGCTGAGCGCGATCAGATAATAGGCGTAGGCCGCGTCCTTGTTGCCCGGATGGATCGCGAGGAAGCGCTGCGCGGCCTCGATCGCCGGGGTATATTCGCGGTCCATATAATAGCTGAACGAGCTCATCAGCTGCGCGCGGCGCGCCCACGGCGAATAGGGGTGCTGGCGCTCGACCTCGTCGAACAGCGCCGCGGCGAGGCCGTACTGCCGGCGATCGAGCCGGTCCTGCGCCGCGCGGTACAGCGTGTTGACGTCGCGCGCGACGTAACGCGTGTCCTTCTTCACATTGCCGCCCCCCGCACAGGCCGCCAGCATGGGAGTAATCGCAAGTGCGGCGGCGAGCAGGCGCAGGGTCGCGCGCGAAGGGGCATGTTGAGTCATGCGCGCGGTATAGCCACAGCGCGGATGAACGCAAAATAAATGATGGGGGTCCGGCGCAGCTTTACGGCGCCTTGACGACACACCCCTTCGGCGCATCCGCCGGCGCCGGGACGCGGCGTGCGGTCTTGATCGTGACCTGGGGTTCGAGCATCTGGCCGACCATCACACCCTCGCCCGCGGTCGGCGAGATCGGGGCGTTGAAGATCGCCTCGGCGATGTCGGCGCCGCCGACGATCTCGCCGAACACCGCAAAACCCGCGCCGTCGCCGCCGGGCGCGTCGGCGTTGAAGCCCTTGATGTCGGACAAGAGCAGGAAGAAATCGCTCGTCGCGTCGCCGGGGTTGAGCCGCGCCATCGACAGCGCGCCCTTGCAATTGGTCAGGCCCGTCTTCGTCGTCGGTTCGTGCGCGATCGGCGGGAAATTCTTGCGCGCATCGCCGCGGTTGCCCGCCTGCACCAGCTGGTTCGCCGGTCCCCAGCTTTTGGTCGAGCGATAAAATTTGAACCCGTCCATCCGCTTCGCATCGACATAGCGGAGGAAATTGGCGGCGGTGATCGGCGCACGCTTGTTTTCGATCCGCAATGTGATCGTGCCGAGATCGGTGGCGAGCGCGACATAGGGCCGCGTGTCGGCCTCGACGACGGGCGTGACGGGTGCGGGAATCGGCGGCAGCGTAGCCGGCGGCAATTGCGTCGCCTGCGGCGGGACGGGGGCCGACTGGGCGGCGAGCGCGAGCGCGGAGAAAAGCGTGATCAGCATGGCGCCGATCATAAACGCAATGCGCCGATCGATGCGAGCGGTTTCAGAATGGTTGCCGGGAACAGTGCCGATTGGAAAAGTCCGTAAGTCGGTCTAGTCATGCGCCCCCAGCAGCGAAAGAGGATAGTGATGAGCGAAACGTCGAACCGCGACACCACGCCTGGACCTGCCGTATCCGCATCCGACGTTGCGACGATCGGATCGCGCTTCCTGCGTTATTTGCCATTCATTACGATCGCGCATTTCCTCATCGGCCTGCCCGCGCTGATCGCCTCGCTCGCGCTCGCCTATTTCGCCTTCGTTCAGGCCGACGCGACGCAGAAGATGCAGAGCGGCGGGGTGATGCCGTTCGTCACCTTCGGGACCAGCAATGGCGACAAGGAAGGCAATCAGGATATCGCGCTGACACTGACGAACAACGGCGTCGGCCCCGCGATCCTCGGCCCGATCGAAATCCGCTATGAAGGCAAGCCGGTAAACACCCCGATCGACTTGCTCGAAGCATGCTGCACCGACACCGGCGCGCGCCCCTTGCGCTTTTCCACCTCGCCTTCAACCGGAATCGCCGTGCGGCCCGGCGAGACGATCGAATTCGTCAGCTTCCCGCGCACTCCTGCGTCCGAGCAGATCTGGCAGACGTTCAACAAGGAGCGGTGGAAGCTCCAGGTCCGTGCCTGCTATTGTTCGATCTTCAACGATTGCTGGCTCACCGAAGGCATGCAGGGGTTGCCGAAGGCGGTGAACAAATGCCCCGCCAACTGGTCGCTCTATCGCGAGGATGCAGGAAACCGGATCGCGGGGGTCGACGTGAAATAATTCAACCGATCGGTTGACAATCAAATCGGGCCGATCAATATTCAACCTTATGGTTGAACATGATTCGCACACCCTCGATACGATCTTTCACGCACTCGGCGACGCGACGCGCCGCGCGATGCTGGGCGAGCTGGCCGCCGGCGAACGGACGGTCGGCGAGCTGGCACAGCCTTTCGCGATGTCGCTCGCCGCGGCATCGAAGCATATCAAGGTGCTGGAAAGCGCCGGGATGGTCCGCCGCGACGTGCGTGGGCGCACCCATGTCTGCAGCCTCGACCCGGTGCCGCTGATGAGCGCCGACCGGTGGATCGGCATGTACCGCCGCTTCTGGACCGACCGACTCGATACGCTCGAACGGCTGCTGCGCGCCGAAGATGCCGCCCCCCCTCCCCCCAAGAAGCCCCTCCCCGGGAAAGAAGGAGAAAAGTGATGACGACGATGCTGACCGAGAACAATTATGGCGTGCTCACCGAGCCCGCGACGCTGACGATCGAGCGCCTGCTCCCTGGCCCCGTCGAGCGCATCTGGTCGTATCTGACCGATGGCGAGCTGCGCCGCCAATGGCTCGCCGCGGGCGCGATGGAGCAGATGGTCGGCGCGCCGGTCGAGTTCGTCTGGCGCAACGACGAACTCACCAACCCGCCGGGCGCGCGTCCCGAGGGCTTTGGCGACGAGCACCGCATGACGTGCGAAGTCCTGGCGATCGACGCCCCGCGCCTGCTGGCGATCAGCTGGGGCAGCACCGGCGGCGTGACCTTCACCCTCGCGGAAAAGGGCGACGAGGTGCTGCTGACGATCGTCCACAGCCGTGTCGAGGATCCCTCGGTGCTGCTCAACGTCAGCGCGGGCTGGCACAGCCATGTCGATGTGCTCGAAGCGAAGCTGCGCGGCACGACGCCGGCGCCGCACTGGGACAATTTTGCGCAGCTGCGTGGCGTTTATGCCGAGCGCCTGTTCGACTGACCTGTCCGGTATCGCAAGAAGAAGGGGCTGCGCGTGCGGCCCCTTCTTTTTTGTGGAAAAGGCGCGAGGTGTTCTATATTAATAAGACAGTCAAAACATGGAGGGCGGCCATGAAACGGAAATGGAAGATCACACTCGGCATCTTGGGTGGGCTGGTCCTTGTCGGTGCGGGCGGCATGACGTGGATGATCGTGCAGCCGCCGGCGCCGGCGAAGATCGTCGAGGCTGGTCCCACCGGCCAGCGGATCGCGGGCGACGGCATCTTCGCCAATTATTTCCCGGCAAAGGGCACCGGCCCGCATCCGGCGATCCTGCTGCTCGGCGGGTCCGAAGGCGGGCTCGGCAAGGATATACGCGCGCTCGCGCTGCTGTTGCAGGCCGAAGGCTACAGCACACTCCAGCTCGCTTATCACAATGCGCCGGGCAAATCGGCGAAGCTCGTGAACATCCCGATCGAGGATTTCGCGCGCGGGATCGACTGGCTGAAAAAACAACCCGGGATCGACGCGGGGCGGATCGGCATCGTCGGCTATTCCAAGGGCGCCGAGGCGGGGCTGGTCGTTGCGACGCGCTATCCGGGCGTGCGCGCCGCGGTGCTCGGTATGCCGTCGAGCGTCGTTTGGGACGGGATGACGGGCGAGAATTACATGTTCGGGTCGTTCAGCTCGTCGTGGAGCGAAAATGGCAAGCCCCTGCCCCACCTCGCCTATAAGGGACGGCCGGGCAGCGACGGGTTGATGCCGGTGTTTGTGAACGGCCTCAAGGAAGTGGGCGCGAATCCCGCGGCGGTCATCCCGGTCGAGAAGTTCAAAGGCAAGCTGCTGCTCGTGTGCGGCGAGGCCGAGAAGCTGTGGCCGAGCTGCCCGATGACCGACCAGATCGTGGCGCGTGCGGCGAAAGCAGGCGCGGCGGCGCCGGTCGTGCTGCGCTACAGCGATGCCGGGCACGGCGTGATGGGTGCGCCCTTTACCGACGACAAGGCGCGCAAATCTTGGGCGAAGCTGGGCGGCACCGAGGCCGGAAATGCCGCTGCCCGCATGGACAGCTGGCCGAAGGTCGTGGCATTCCTGAAAGCCGAGCTCGAACCCAAGCGGATGCCGGACGATGGAACATGATGAAGAATATCTGCGCGAGGCGATCGCGCAGGCCTATGCCAACGCCGAAAGGGGCGGCCGCCCGTTCGGCGCGGTGGTCGTCCGCGACGGCCGGATCATCGCCTCCGCAGTAAACGAGGTCATCCAGACGGGCGATCCGACGTCGCACGCCGAGCTCAACGCCATCCGGCTTGCCAGCCGCACGCTGGGCTCGGCCGACCTCAGCGGTTGCTCGGTCTTCGCGAGCGGCCATCCCTGCCCGATGTGCATGGCGGCGATGCGCCTCGCGGGCATTCAGGCCGTGACCTACGCCTATTCGAATGAGGACGGCGCGCCATATGGCCTGTCGACGGCGGCCATCTACGAGGATCTGGCCAAGCCATTTTCCGAACAAGCGATGGCAATCCGCCACCTTTCCGTTCGTCTGGACGGCAAGCCCGATCTCTATGCAGACTGGCGGCAGCGGCAGGGCTGATAACGCGGCGACCATATGCGTGCGTGCGCAGATGACCGCCAGCGGCTGGTAGCAGCCGCGCCCCCTCCTTACTTCGTCATTCCCGCGAAAGGGAAAAACATCCGCTGCAGCCCCTAAGCCGAGACCCACGACAGGACCGCCCAAGAAAAAGGGGCCGCTTTCGCGGCCCCTTCTCTGTTTCCGATAGCGGAAGGCTTAGTCCTTCAGGAAGTCGGGCACATGGCCCTGATCTTCCGGACCTTCGCTGCGTTCGCGGCGCGGGCCACGATCGCCGCGGCCTTCGCCGCCGCCGTCGCGGCGCGGGCCGCGATCACGGCCACCGCCGCCACGCGGGCCGCGGTCACCGCGGTCGCCGCCATCACGGCGCGGGCCACGGTCGCTGCGGGGTTCGCGCGGCGGGCGCGTGTCTTCCAGCTCTTCGCCGGTTTCCTGGTTCACGACGCGCATCGACAGGCGAACCTTGCCGCGCTGGTCGATCTCGAGGACCTTGACCTTGACTTCCTGACCTTCGGCCAGAACGTCGGCGACCTTCTCGACGCGCTCGTTGGCGATTTCGCTGACGTGGACAAGGCCGTCCTTGCCGCCCATGAAATTCACGAACGCACCGAAATCGACGAGGTTGACGACCTTGCCGTCATAGATCTTGCCGACTTCGGCTTCTTCGACGATGCCCGAAATCCACTTGCGCGCGGCCTCGATCTGCTCGGGATCGCTCGACGAGATCTTGATCAGACCTTCGTCGTCGATGTCGACCTTGGCGCCGGTGGTCGCGACGATCTCGCGGATCACCTTGCCGCCGGTCCCGATGATGTCGCGGATCTTCGACTTGTCGATCTGCATCGTTTCGATGCGCGGCGCGTGCGCCGACAGCTCGGTGCGGGCTTCGCCCAGCGCCTTCGCCATTTCGCCGAGGATGTGCGCGCGGCCTTCCTTCGCCTGGTTCAGAGCGGCTTCGAAGATCTCGCGCGTGATGCCCGCGATCTTGATGTCCATCTGCATCGTGGTGATGCCGTTGGCGGTGCCCGCAACCTTGAAGTCCATGTCGCCGAGGTGATCTTCGTCACCCAGGATGTCCGACAGGATCGCATAATCCTTGCCTTCGAGGATCAGGCCCATCGCGATGCCCGAAACCGGACGCTTCAGCGGAACGCCGGCGTCCATCATCGCGAGCGAACCGCCGCAAACCGACGCCATCGACGACGAGCCGTTCGACTCGGTGATGTCGCTGGTGATGCGGATCGTGTAGGGGAACTCGTCCTTCGTCGGCAGCACCGCGTGCAGCGCACGCCATGCCAGCTTGCCATGGCCGATGTCACGGCGGCTGGGCGCCCCGAAACGACCGACTTCGCCGACCGAATAGGGCGGGAAGTTATAGTGCAGCATGAAGTTCGAGTAGCTGAGGCCGTTGAGGCCGTCGATCATCTGTTCGCTGTCCTTGGTGCCAAGGGTACAGGTCGCGATCGTCTGCGTCTCGCCGCGCGTGAACAGCGCCGAGCCATGCGCGCGGGGCAGGAAGTGCGTTTCGGCGACGATCGGACGAATCTGCGTCGTCGTGCGGCCGTCGATGCGCTTGCCGTCCTTGAGGATGGCGCCGCGAACGATTTCGGCTTCGAGCTTCTTCATCAGCTTGCCGGCGGCCATCTGGTTCTGCGGCGTCGCGTCGGCGAACGCGGCCTTGGCGGCGGCGCGGGCTTCGTTCAGCGCGTTCGAGCGGGCCGATTTGTCGGTCAGCTTGTACGCGGCGGCGATGTCCTTGCCGATCAGCTTCTTCAGCTTGTCCTTGGCGGCGGTCAGGTCGGCCTGTTCGGCCATGTCCCAGGGATCCTTGGCAGCCTGTTCGGCGAGCTTCACGATCGCCTTGACGACGTCCTTACAGGCATCGTGCGCGAACAGCACGGCGCCGAGCATGATCTCTTCCGACAGCTCATTGGCTTCGGATTCGACCATCATCACCGCGTCGTAGGTCGCTGCGACGACGAGGTCGAGGTCGCCTTCGGCAACCTGCGCATCGGTCGGGTTCAGGATATATTCGCCATCGACATAACCGACGCGCGCGGCGCCGATCGGGCCCATGAAGGGCACGCCCGAGATGGTGAGCGCGGCCGACGCGGCGACCATCGCGAGGATGTCGGGCTCGTTGTGGCCGTCATAGCTCAGAACCTGGGCAATGACGTTGATTTCGTTGTAGAAACCTTCGGGGAACAGCGGACGGATCGGACGATCGGTCAAACGCGAAACCAGCGTTTCCTTTTCGGTCGCGCCGCGTTCGCGCTTGAAGAAGCCGCCGGGGATGCGGCCCGCGCCCGAATATTTTTCCTGATAATGGACGGTAAGCGGGAAGAAGTCCTGCCCTTCCTTGACCGTCTTTGCAGCGGTCACCGCCGCCAAAACCATCGTTTCGCCGAGCGTCGCGACAACCGCGCCGTCGGCCTGGCGGGCAACCTTGCCCGTTTCGAGGGTCAGCGTTTCACCGCCCCACTCGATCGATACTTTTTTCACGTCAAACATGGATTTTCCTTCGCCCGCCGGGCCCGATGCCGGGCGGGGCCTCTAGTTCCGGGCAATCCGGCCCGGGGCGGTTTAGGGCGTCTGTCTGCCCCAATGGCGGTCCCGCCGGATGCGGGAGCGGCCCTGTGGTCCGGCACTTTGCGCGGAGCCAATATGACAGCGGCCCCGGAAATCCGGGGCCGCCAGAAATTCTTACTTACGAAGACCCAGCTTCGCGATCAGCGCCTGATAGCGGGCCTCGTCCTTCTTTTTCAGATAGTCGAGGAGGCTGCGGCGCTTGTTGACCATCATGAGCAGGCCGCGGCGGCTGTGATTGTCCTTGTGGTGCGCCTTGAAGTGGGCGGTCAGCGTGTTGATGCGGTCGGTCAGGATTGCGACCTGCACTTCCGGCGAACCGGTATCGCCCTTTGCGCGGGCATTGTCGGTGATGACTTCGGTTTTGCGCTCGGCGGTAATCGACATATTCGTTTTTCCTCGAACATCCTTGTTTACAGATTGAAGCCCCGGACGACTTTCAGCGTTCCCGCCAAAGCCTCGATCAGGGCAACGGGACGCATTTCGCTGTCCCTTCCCCAATAGAGCCCGTCATCCGTGCTACCCCCGGTCCAGACACGACCCTGACGGATCGCCCCTGCCGCTTCCGGGGAAAGGTTCAGAGCCGGGATGTCGACCAGCCCTGCCTCAAGCGGCAGAAATATTTCTGATTGCGCGGCCCCTTGGCCGAATGCGTTCAATTTGTCCAGCGAAATCGCCTGTGACAGGTCGAACGGCCCTGCCTTTGTGCGGCGGAGCATCGTGACATGGCCGACGGTACCGACGGCGTGCGCAATGTCGCGCGCAAGGCTGCGGATATAGGTGCCCTTGGAGACATGCGCGGTGAGGGTGATTTCCTGAAGCCTCTCCCCTCGCTCGTCGCCCCGGACTTGATCCGGGGTCCATTCTTCCGGCGCCGCGATGGATGCCGGATCAAGTCCGGCATGACGAAGGGAATGGATCGTCACACTCCGCGCCTTCATCTCGACAGCTTCGCCCTTGCGCGCGAGGTCATAGGCGCGTTGGCCGTCGATCTTGATCGCCGAATAAGCCGGCGGCACCTGCTCGATCGGGCCGGTGAAGCGCGGCAGCACCGCTTCGATTTCGGCGAGCGTCGGTCGCACATCGCTCGTCGCCACCACTGCGCCCTCCGCATCAAGGCCGTCAGTTTCGGTTCCGAACTTCACGGTGAAGTCGTAAATCTTGCTCGCGTCGAGCATCCGGCCGCAAAGCTTCGTCGCCTCGCCGAGCGCGATCGGCAGCACCCCCGACGCGAGCGGGTCGAGCGTGCCGCCATGGCCGACCTTGACCTTGCCCAGCCCCGCCTCGCGGCACACCCGTTTCACCGCGCCCACCGCCTGCGTCGAGCCGAGTCCCACGGGCTTGTCTAGGATGATCCAGCCGTTCATCCCGCGCCGCTAGGGCGCGGGTTGAAGGCTGTCAATTTTGGGCGGCCTTTTCTGCCTCGCGCGCCGCCTTGCGCTCCGCCTTCGTGGGCGGCGGCGCCGACGTCACAAAGGACGAGAGCATGCACCGCTCGCCGCGCACGACAATCGACGCGAACTTGTCGAGCCGCCCGGCGCCGCGCGTTTCAACGCCGATCGCCTGCGCGAAATCGACGTCGCGGCAGATGCCGGCGAAGGTTCCGTAGTACCATTCACCGCGGCGGCCCTCGATCCAGATGCCGCGATCGCGGTCGGCCTGCCAGTTGCGGATCGTGCTGTCGCTCGGGAAGACGATGCTCGATTCGACGCCGAGCGCGCGCGGTTCTTTTGCAGGCTCGTTGGCCGCCGCGGCCGCAGAAAGGGGAAGCAGCACGGCGGCCAGGGAGAGTGCGAGATTCTTTTTCATGTCCTATCTTTCGGTCGGTGTTACCCTACCCGGTGCGCGTGCTAGCAGAGGCAAGCTGAACCGGCACTGACCCGAAATATGGTCTCAGCGAGCCGCCCACTCGCTTGCAAGTAGCGACCAGAGGCCGGTGTCGCGCACATAGCCGGTCCAGGTGATGCGTTCGGAGCGCAGCACGCCGTCCTTGGTACAGCCGAGCTTGGCGACCGCGGCCTGGCTCCGCTTGTTGCGCTCGTCGATGCGGAATTCGATGCGGCGAATGCCGACCGCAAAGGCGTGATCGAGCATCTGGCGTTTGACCCGGCCGTTGAAGCCGGTGCCGCGCGCATCGGGGTGGATGAAGCTGTTGCCGATCTCGACCGTCTGCGCCGACCAGTCGGGCCGCAGCCAGGCGGTCATGCCGACGAGCGTGTCGCCATCCATGATCGCATAGGGCATGCGGCCGCCGCCGCCGATCAGCGTGTCGAAGCTCTTGTCGAAATGGTCGGGGCCAAAGCTCGACGAATAGATTGCCCAGACATCGGCGTCGGCGGCGCAGACGGCGCGCAGATCTTCGCGATGCGCTTCGGTCAGCTTGACGAGTTTGAGGTCGCCGTCGGCGAGGTCGACATAGAGGCGGTCAAGCATTGGCGCCCACCTCCCTTGGCGCCTCGGCGGCTTCGCGCCGTTTCGCCATGAAGTGGCGGCGGCACATCGCGACATAGCGGTCGTTGCCGCCAATCTCGGTCTGCGCGCCCTCGACGACGGCGCGGCCGCTTTCGTCGACGCGCAGGTTCATCGTCGCCTTGCGCCCGCATTCGCACACCGCCTTCAGCTCGACGAGCGCGTCGGCGATGCCGAGCAGCGCCCCCGATCCGGGGAACAGCTCCGCCGAAAAATCGGTGCGCAGGCCATAGCAGAGCACCGGTATGTCCGCCTCGTCGGCGAGCCGCGCGAGACCCAGCACCTGGTCGCGCGTCAGGAACTGCGCCTCGTCGACGAGCACGCAAGCGAGCGGCCGCTCGGCATTTTCGGCATTCACAGCGGCCCACAGGTCGCTGTCGGGATCGAATTTATGCGCTTCGGCCATCAGCCCGATGCGGCTCGTCACCTGCCCCGCGCCGTACCGGTCGTCGAGCGCCGCGGTCCACAGCATCGTTTCCATGCCGCGCTCGCGATAGTTGAAATCCGCCTGGAGCAGCGTCGTCGATTTGCCGGCATTCATGCTGGCGTAGTAGAAATAGAGCTTGGCCATCGGCGCCCAATAGCGCGGACATGGGCCTTGCACCAGTTGTCAGGACCTAAAGCGCGAGCCGCCAGTGTTCGCTCTGTTCGGGCTTGCCGAATTCGTCGTGCGTCTCGACCTTTTCGATGGTGAAACCATAGTCCGCATAGATGGCGCGCGCCGAGGCGAGGACCGTGTGCGTCCAGAGCACCAGTTCGGCATAGCCCGCCTCGCGCGCAAAGGCGATGCAGCGCCCGACGAGATCGCGGCCCAGACCATGGCCCCGCGCCGCGGCATCGACATAGAGCAGGCGCAGCCGCGCGACCTTGTCGGACTCCGCGACGAGGAAGACGCTCCCGAGCAGTTCGCCATGGCGTTCGGCGACCCAGCATTGTTCGCGGCCGGCATCGAAATCGCGAACGAAGCGGCTCGTAATCTCGCCGATCAAGACCTCCATCGCGTCGCCCCAGCCATAGGCGCCGCGATAATAGACCGCCTGCTGCGCGGTGATCAGCCCCATGTCGCCCGGCCGCCACGGACGGACCGCGGGCGGCGGCAGCGGCGCACCCGCCAGCCGCGCCTCGATCCATGCCAGCCGCTCGGCAAGCCCGGCCTGCTCGCCCGGCGACAGATGCGCGAGCGTCGCCGATGTCGACGCGGCGGTCGTGCGATCGAGCTCGGAAAACAGCGCCTCGCCCGCCGCGGTCAGCCGAATCGGATGCTCGCGCGCGTCGGCACCGCGCGTCCGCGCGATCCAGCCGTGCTGGGTGAAGCGGCGCAGGATGCGGCTGAGATAGCCGGGGTCGACCGACAGCGTCTCGACGATCCGCTTCGAGACGATCGGCTGGCCCATGGCGATTTCATAGAGGATGCGCGCCTCGATCAGCGACAGCTCGCTGCCCATATATCCGGGGCCGAGTACACCGGCAAAGCGCGTGTAGAAGCGGTTGAAGCGGCGCAGCGCGGCCGTGGCGGCGTCGGGTTGCGGCGCATGATCGTCCGGCAGGTGGAGGTTGACCGATGGCATGTCGATTCGATGCGTCAATTACTTGACTTTGTCAACTAACTAGCCTTGGCCCACGCGCTTGACACACCCACACCCCCTGTCATGCTGCGCATTAAAAGATGCAGCAATTTGAGTGGGGAGAGCTGCCATGCGGCTGATGCCGGTGACCGACGCGATGTTCCTGGTCGCGGAAACGCGCGAGACGCCGATGCATGTCGGCGGGGTCAATCTCTACACATTGCCCGACAAGGTGGACGAGACCGAGTGGCTGAACGAGCAGCTCGCGATGCTGCGCCAGTCCGAAGGGCTGCGGCGGCCGTTCAGCGAGGTGTTGAAGCTCACGCCGCTCGGCCAGTACGGCCCGATCCGGCTGCAGCCCGACCGCGACATCGACATGCATTACCATGTGCGCAGCGCCGCGCTGCCCAAGCCGGGGCGCTATCGCGAGATGTTCGAGCTGGTATCACGCCTCCACGGCACCTTGCTCGACCGCACGCGGCCGATGTGGGAGATCACGCTGATCTCGGGTCTGCCCGACCGGCAGATCGCGACCTATTTCAAGATCCACCACGCGCTGATGGACGGCGCGTCGTCGATGCATTTCACCAATGCGATGCTGAGCGCCGATTCGAAGGAGAAACGCGGCTATTCGCCGATGTCGGTCGAGGCCTATGAAGCCTATAAGCGCAAGTTCCCGGCACCGAAGAAAGCACCGACGCCGAGCCTCACCGACCTCAAAGCCATTGGCACCTTCCTGAAAGAGCAATGGGGCAACAGCGTCGGGGTAACCAAGGCACTCAACCAATATGCCGCCGCGATGTTCGGGCTGGGCGGCAGCGACCTTGCGACGCCGTGGGGCGGGCTGCCGCGCACCAGTTTCAACCGCAACATCACCGGGGCGCGGCGCTTCGTTGCGCAAAGCTGGTCGCTGGAGCGCGTGCGCGCGATGGGCAAAGCCTATGACGGGACGATCAACGACGCGGTGCTCGCCATGTGTTCGGGGGCGATGCGCAAATATCTGCAATCGCTGAACGAGCTTCCCGACAAGCCCTTGAAGGCCATGGCGCCGGTGTCGATCCGTGCGAAGGACGATATCGATTCGGGCAATTCGGTCGCGGCGGTGACCGCGAACCTCGCGACGCATATCGACGATCCGGCGACGCGCATGGCGACGATCCAGGCGTCGATGAACGCCGCAAAGGCGCAGCTGCGCGAGATGACCGCGCAGCAAATCCAGATCTATACCGCGATCACGCAAATGCCGCAGATGCTGACCGCGCTGACGCGTACCGCCGACAAATTCCCGGCGTACAGCGTGACGATCTCGAACGTCCCGGGTCCGCGCGAGCAGCTCTACTGGAACGGCGCGCGATTGGACGGCATGTACCCCGCAAGCATCCCGGTCGACGGCATGGCGATGAACATCACGCAGGTCAGCAACAACAAGAATATCGATTTCGGGATTACGGCGTGCCGCCGCAGCGTGCCGCATGTCCAGCGGCTGATCGACTATCTGGAGGACGCGCTGGTCGAGCTGGAGCAAGCGGCGGGGATCAAAAAGTAGCCGTCGCCCCCGCGAAGGCGGGGGCCGTTGTCGGCCTGTTACGACATTGCGGCTCAAGGCTGCCAGCGGCCCCCGCCTTCGCGGGGGCGACGGCTTTGTTCAGGCTTCGCCCTCGCCGCTCGTCAGATCGCGCGCCACCTTCGGGTCGCGCAGCAATTTTTCGATATGGCTCGCCTCGTCGAAACTTTCGTCCGAGAGGAATTTCAGCTTCGCGGCATATTTCATGCGGACGCGGCTGGCGACCTCGCGCTGAAGATAGGCGGTGTTGGTCCGGAGCGCTTTCAGCACCGCTTCCTCGTCCTTGCCGAGCAAGGATTTCACGAACACCGTCGCGTGGCGCAGGTCGGGCGACATGCGGACTTCGGTGATGCTCACCGGATGCGTCGCGAGGACGTCGTCGTGGACGTCGCCGCGCGCGAGGATTTCGGAGAGGAGGTGGCGCACCTGTTCGCCGACGCGCAGCACGCGGACCGAGGGGCCGCTATCCTTTTTCCGGTCCTTTTCGGTTTTCATCGCCTAACCCTTTGCCTCTTCGTCCAGTTTCGCGATGATCCGCGCGATCGAGCGCATGTTGCGCGCGGTGCCCTTGTGCCCCAGCCGTCGTTCGATCAGCCGCGCGTGCAGCTTGCTGTCGCCCGCGCCGTCGGCAAAGTCGATATAGAGCGCGCGGTCGCCGAGCGCGAGGCGCTCGTTCGGCCGGACGCGGTGGTCGGTCGCCAGCGCATCGAACTGCTCCGCCGTGGGCTGGCCGTCGAGGAACATCGTATGGACGATGCGGTCCTCGTTCGTGCCCGCGAACGGATTGTCGGCGATCGCCGCGGCGAGCTCGTCGCGGTCGCGCACCAGCGCCGCGCTCGTCATGTCGAAACGATCCTCGACCATGATCGACAATTTCTCTTCGAGCCCGCGCGTCGGCCGCGCGTCATGGTCGAACAGCACATTGCCGCTCGCCACGACGGTTTCGACGTTGCTGAAACCCTCGGCCTCGAACGCCGAACGCAGGTCGGCCATCGTCAGCCGGTTGCCACCGACGTTGATGCTGCCGAACAATGCCACATAGCGAGCCATGCCGGCACCTCCTGATCCGCGCGGAGCGGACGCCCGTTAGAGCGTCCGTTCGCGCAGTTCGACTTCGAAGACTTCGAGGTGGTCGCCCGCCTTGATGTCGTTGGTGTCCGCCAGCACGACACCGCATTCGAGACCGGCGCGCACTTCGGCGACATCGTCCTTGAAGCGGCGGAGCGACGAGATGGTCGTGGCCGACACGATGACATCGTCGCGCGTAAGGCGTGCGTGCAGCCCCTTGCGGATCGAGCCTTCGAGCACGAGCAGACCCGCGGCCTTGTCGCGCTTGCCGGCGGGGAAGACGTCCTTGACCTCGGCGCGGCCGACGACGGTTTCGACGCGTTCCGGACCCAGCTCGCCCGCCATTTCCTTCCTGATTTCATCGGTCAGGTGATAGATGACGTCATAATACATGAAACGGACGTTTTCGCGCTTCGCGATGTCGCGCGCCTTGGCGTTCGGACGGACGTTGAAGCCGATGATCGGTGCCTTGGTCGCCGCCGCCAGCGTCACGTCGCTCTCGGTGATCGCGCCGGCGCCCGACTGGAGCACGCGGACGCGGATCTCGTCGGTCGACAGCTTGTTCAGTGCATTGACGATCGCCTCGACCGACCCCTGGACATCGCCCTTGATGATCACCGGGAACTGGATGACGTTCGTCTTGTCGGCGAGCGCCTCGAACATGCCTTCGAGGCTGACCGGCGCCTGGACGGTGCGCTTTCGCGTCGCCTGTTCCTGACGATAGGTCGCGACTTCGCGGGCACGCGCTTCATTCTCGACGACGGTGAGCGTGTCGCCCGCCATCGGGACGCCGCCCAGACCGAGCACTTCGACCGGCATCGACGGGGTCGCCGATTTGATCTGCTTGCCCTGGTCGTCGATCAGCGCGCGAACACGGCCGCTTTCGGCGCCGCAGACGAAGATGTCGCCGACCTTCAAAGTACCACGACGAACGAGGATCGTCGCCACGGGGCCGCGGCCCTTGTCGAGCTTCGCCTCGACCACGGTGCCTTCGGCGGCGCGGTCGGGGTTGGCTTTCAGCTCCATGATTTCGGCCTGCACCGCGATCGCGTCGAGCAGCTTGTCGAGGCCGGTCTTTTTCAGCGCCGACACTTCGACATTCTGCACGTCGCCGCCCATTTCCTCGACCACCAGCTCATGTTCGAGCAGGCGTTCGCGGACGCGCTGCGGATTGGCGCCTTCCTTGTCGACCTTGTTGATCGCGACGATGATCGGCACGTTCGCCGCCTTCGCATGGTTGATCGCCTCGATCGACTGCGGCTTCAGCCCGTCGTCGGCCGCCACCACCAGGATGACGATGTCGGTGACGTTCGCACCGCGCTGACGCATCTCGGTGAAAGCTTCGTGGCCCGGCGTATCGAGGAAGGTGACGAGCGAACCATCGGGGGTCTTCACCTGATAGGCGCCGATATGCTGCGTAATGCCGCCGGCTTCGCCCGCCTGCACATTCGCACCGCGCAGCGCGTCGAGCAGCGAGGTCTTGCCGTGGTCGACGTGACCCATGATCGTGACGACCGGGGCGCGCGGCTTCAGATGTTCGGCATCGTCGACATCTTCATCGTGACGGATGTCGATATCGCCTTCGCTGACGCGGATGATCTCGTGCCCGAACTCGGTGACGAGCAATTCGGCGGTGTCCTGATCGATCGTGTCGGTGCTGGCCGACGGGACGCCCATCTTGAACAGCGCCTTGACCAGATCGCTGGTCTTTTCGGCCATGCGGTTGGCGAGATCCTGGACCGTGATGCTTTCGGGCACGGTGACTTCGCGGACCTGCTTTTCGCGCGGACCCGACGAGGCGGTGTGCGAACGCTTTTCCTTTTCGCGGGCGCGCTTCAGCGCCGCGAGGCTGCGCGCGCGCGCGCCTTCGTCTTCGTTCAGCGCCCGCGTGACGGTCAGCTTGCCCGACTGACGGCGGCTGTCGCCGCCACGGGTTGCCTTCGGCTCGGGACGCTTGGGTTCGGGGCGCGGAGGAGCCGCGACCGGCGTAAAGCGGCGCGGTGCGGGAGCAGCGCTGGTCGTGCTGCGCGGTGCGGGTGTCGGCGCTGCTTCGCTCTGCGGCGCAGCCGCAGGCGCTTCGGCGGCGGGAGCCGCAGCGGGCGCTTCGGCAGCGGGTGCGGCAGGAGCGGGCTCGGCGGCCTTCGCCGTCGCCTGTTCGACCTTGGCTTCGGCGCGTGCCTTTTCTTCCTCGGCGGCGCGGGCGCGCGCGGCTTCGTCGCGGCGGCGATTGTCCTCGAGCGCATTCATGCGCGCTTCTTCGGCCTCGCGCAGCAGCTGCGCCTGGCGTTCCTGACGCGACATCAGGCTGTCGTTCTCGCTGACGCGGGGCGCGGCCGGCTTCGGAGCGGGCGCGGGTGCCGGAGCAGCGGGAGCCGGTGCGGGTGCCGGAGCGGCCTCGACCTCTTCGGCCTCGACCGGGGCGGCTTCGCCCGGACGACCGAGCACGCGGCGACGCTTCACCTCGACCACCACCGTGTTGCGGCGCCCGTGGCTGAATTGTTGCTGCACCTGTCCGGCCTCGACCGTCCGCTTCAGCCCCAGGGGCTTGCGGGTAAGGGTCGGTTTGTCCTGTTCGTCACTCATCGAAAACCATCATTCCTTCAAAACGCGTCCGAAGCGGCGCTGCTGGTCGGCAACGCCCCAATATTTTCCTCGCCAGAAGCCGGCGCGGCGTGCGGGTCGGAATCGCGGTTGGTCGCGTCCCTACTCCATCCTGTGAAAAACTGCCAGCGGCTCAAATGCGCCAGCACCCGGTCCGCGGCGCGGGCGTCGGTCAACGCCAGATGCACCGCATTCTCGCGGCCCAATGCCATAGATAGGGTGCCGCGGTCCACCGGCAAGACCCGACCCTCGCGGCCCGAGCCCTCATCGTCCTCGCCGACGCGCCATGCCTGCGCCAATTTCTTGCGCCCATCCTCGCCGGCATCGCTGGCGTGGAGCAGCAGGCGAACCTGCCCCTTGCGCGCCGCGGTCTCGATCTTTTCATTGCCGCTGAGCAAGGTGCCCGACCGCGATTCCAGCCCCAGCCGGTCGAGCGTCGCGCGCTGAAGCTGCGCCTCGATGCGCGCGCCAAGATCGTCGGGGATGGTGAAATTGCCATCCTGCAGCGCGCGCGCGAGCCCGCCCTTCAGCTTGCCCTTTGCCTGTGCGGCTTCAAGCGTCGCGCGATCGACGCCGATCCACGCGCCGCGTCCCGGCGCCTTGCCATGGACGTCGGGCGCAATCGTGCCGTCGGGCCCGAGCGCAAGGCGCACGAGCCGTTCGGCCGGCGAAACCTCGCCGGTGATGACGCAGCGCCGCTCGGGCACATGCTGGCCGCGCCGACCAGCGCGGTCTGGTTCGCTCAGCTGATCATTGTGCGGGGTCCGCATCGGCGGCCTCCCCGGTTGCCGGCTCGCTCGACTCTTCGTCGTCGAACCAGTGCGCACGCGCCGCCATGATGATTTCGTTGCCCTGCTCTTCGCTCAGGCCATATTCGCCCAGCACGCCGCCCTTGTCCTCGGCGCGTTCGCTGCGCGGCGGGCCGCGGCGGTTGTCGGTGCGCTTCTTGGCGATCAATTCGTCGGTCGCAAGATCGGCGAGGTCGTCGAGCGTCTTGATCCCGGCCTTGCCGAGCACGACAAGCATCGCTTCGGTCAGATGCGGGATTTCGGCCAGAGCATCCTCGACGCCGAGTTCGCGGCGCTGCGCGCGCGAGGCTTCTTCGCGGCGCTCAAGACCTTCGGCGGCGCGGCTCTGCAGTTCCTGCGCCAGTTCCTCGTCGAAGCCTTCGATGCTCGCGAGTTCGTCAATGCCGACATAAGCGACTTCTTCGAGTTCGCCGAAGCCTTCGGCGACGAGCAGCTGTGCGAGCGTTTCGTCGACGTCGAGCTCTTCCTGGAACATCGTCGAGCGTTCGACGAATTCGCGCTGGCGCTTTTCGCTCGCGTCGGCCTCGGTCATAATGTCGATCTGGCTGCCGGTCAGCTGGCTGGCGAGACGGACATTCTGGCCGCGGCGGCCGATGGCGAGCGACAGCTGGTCGTCGGGAACGACGACTTCGATGCGGCTGTCATCCTCGTCGATCACGACGCGCTGCACCGTCGCCGGCTGGAGCGCGTTGACGACGAAGGTCGCCGTGTCTTCGGACCAGGGGATGATATCGATCTTTTCGCCCTGCATTTCCTGGACGACCGCCTGCACGCGGCTGCCCTTCATGCCGACGCAGGCGCCGACGGGATCGATCGAGCCGTCATAGCTGATCACGCCGATCTTGGCGCGCGAACCCGGGTCGCGGGCGGCGGCCTTGATCTCGATGATGCCGTCGTAGATTTCGGGGACTTCCTGCGCGAAGAGCTTCTTCATGAAGTCGGGGTGTGCGCGGCTGAGGAAAATCTGCGGCCCACGCGTTTCGCTGCGCACCGACAGGATCAGCGCACGGACGCGGTCACCGACGCGCATCAGTTCGCGCGGGATCTGCTGGTCGCGGCGGATCACGCCTTCGGCGCGGCCGAGGTTGACGACGATGTGACCGAATTCGACCGACTTCACGACGCCGGTGATGATCTCACCCGCGCGGTCCTTGAATTCCTGATACTGGCGTTCGCGATCGGCTTCGCGGACCTTCTGGAAAATCACCTGCTTCGCCGACTGCGCGTCGATGCGGCCGAGGTCGACCGCGGGCAGCGGATCGACGATGAAGTCGCCGATCTTGGCGTCCTTCTGCAGCTTCTGGCCGGCGGCGAGGTCGACCTGCTTGAAATAATCCTCAACCTGCTCGACGACCTCGACGACGCGCCACAAGCGCAGGTCGCCGGTCTGCGGGTCGAGCTTCGCACGAATATCGTTCTCGGCGCCGTAACGGGCGCGCGCGGCGCGCTGGATCGCTTCTTCGATGGCTTCGATGACGATGCCCTTGTCGATCATCTTCTCGCTGGCGACGCTGTTGGCAATCGCGAGGAGTTCGGCCTTGTTGGCGGAAATGGCAGTGGCCATCAGTCCTGTCCTTCTTCTTCCATTTCGTCGGCGCCCTCGATCGAGAGCGGGACGGTTGCGGCAATCAATTTGTCGGTGAGAACGAGTTTCGCCGTGTCGATCGCATCGAACGGCAGCTTATGTTCCACACCCTCTTTATCCGAAATCGTGACGACATCGCCGTCGATGCCGATCAGCTCGCCGTTGAAGCGCTGGCGCCCGTCGCGCTTTTCCTTGAGCGCGATCTTCGCCTCATGCCCCGCCCAGTCGGCGAAGTCGGTGCGGCGCGTCAGCGGCCGGTCGATGCCGGGCGACGACACTTCCAGCCGGTACGCCTGATCGATCGGGTCCTTGCCCGCTTCCTCGAGCGCGTCGAGGCGGTCGGAGATGCGGCGCGACAGGTCGGCGCAATCGTCGATCGTCAGCTGGCGCGTGTCGGGCCGCTCGGCCATCACCTGCAAGGTCGGGTCGCTCTCGCCGCCGAAAAAGGCGACGCGCACGAGCGCCAGGCCCAGAGCCTCGGCTTCGGGCGCGATGATCGCATTGAGGGCGTCGAGATCGGCCAATGAAAATTCCCGTTTCGGATGACCGGAAAGCATGTGGGTATAGCCGCCGCGGCCCGCGGCCCCGACGTCCCAACTGGCTAACCATGTCAAGAAGTAGGGCGCATATAGGCTTTGGCGGATGAGTCGGCAAGGGGGGAATGCGGGGACGGCGGCCGGCGACCGGAAGCAGCATTGTGATCAAGGGGGCGCTTTCCACTCTGTGGCAGCCTGGCGCCTTTCCCCATCGCTTGCCATTCTTCGCTTTTGGGATAGGGAATGGCCATGTCGTTCGATAGCGAAATCGAGGCGCTGGCCCACGACCATGTCTTCCTCGGCAAGCGGCATGACGAGAATGCGCGGCGCACCTTGTGGGTCGTCGCGCTCACCGCGGTGATGATGGTCGGCGAGATCGCGGCAGGCCTCGCCTTCAACTCGATGGCGCTGCTCGCCGATGGTTTTCATATGGCGACGCATGCCGGCGCGCTCGGGATCGCGGCGATCGCCTATGCCTATGCGAAGCGCCACGCCCATGGGCGCCGCTACAGCTTCGGCACCGGCAAGGTCGGCGACCTCGCGGGCTTCGCCTCGGCGCTCGTGCTCGGCATCGTCGCGCTCGGCATCGCGTTCGAATCGGCGATGCGCCTCGTCGATCCGCGGCCGGTCGCTTTCACCGAGGCGACGATCATCGCGGTGATCGGGCTGGGGGTGAATATCGTGAGCGCGCTGCTGCTCGGCCATGGGCATGATCACGACCATGGGCATCATCACGGCGAGGACCATCATCATGGCCACGCGCACGAACGCGACAATAATCTCCGCTCGGCCTATCTGCATGTGGTCGCCGATGCGCTGACCTCGGTGCTCGCGATCGCCGCCTTGCTCGGCGGGCGTTATCTGGGCTGGGTGTGGCTCGACCCGTTGATGGGGATCGTTGGATCGGTGGTGATCGCGGCGTGGGCCTGGTCGCTGATGCGCGACACCGGCGCGGTGCTGCTCGACGCGACCGATGCCGCGATCGAGGCCGAGATTCGCGAACTGGTCGAAGGCCCGGGCGACGCGAAGATCACCGATCTCCACGTCTGGCGCGTCGGCCCCGGTGCGCATTCGGCGATCATCAGCGTCGTCGGCGCGACACGCGAAGTCATTTGCGCACGCGTCAAACCCGTCCACGAAATCGAACATCTGACGGTCGAGATTCGCTGAATCGGGCTGGGCACGGCAGGATATTCGATATCGGCTGCGCCGGGTAAATTCCGCTCGAATATTTCCTTCGTAAACAGCGGAGAATTACGGAAATTGCCAAAAACCTTGACTTTTTGGCAAAATAATTTCAATGTAATTTGGCTAACGTCGCCTGCGACGGAAATTTGATGCCTTTGGGCGGATACTTCCCTTCACGCGCTACCAGCTCCGCCGGTGCTTTTGCCGGAGGATTCCCTGTTTTCGTGAAAGGAAACACCCATGCCCATCGGCACCGTAAAATTCTTCAACAGCGACAAAGGCTATGGTTTCATTGCCAATGAAGATGGCTCGGGCGACAGCTTCGTCCACATCAGCGCCGTCGAGCGCGCCGGAATGGCGACGCTGAACAAGGAACAGCGCGTTTCTTACGAGCTGGAAACCGACCAGCGCGGCAAGACCTCGGCTGTCAATCTTCAGCCTGCATGAATGACATCCGGCCTGGCGCCCATCGGGCGCCGGGCCGGACCATTCGCCGATCGTTCGGCACCATGCTCGCGCAGTCACAAGGAATAATCCTATGGATATGAACGAGCTTTTCTACCGGCACCAGATGGCCCTGATGGCCACCCGCCCCCTGCACGGCGCCAGCGCGCGCCATGCCGATTTCGACCTGCCCGGCCATTATGCCGACCGCATCGACGCCTATCGCGCGCGCCGCGGCATGAGCAAATATTTCGCTGAACCGGCGAGCCCCGCGCCGCCGGCCGCCCGGCCCACCATCCCACATTTGCCCAACTAGGCCGTTCCAGCGGCGGGTCTTCGGCGCTATGCTTGCTGCGTGACCCATGCCGTACTGCCATGCCGCGACCATCTGGGCGCATCGCTGCGGCGCTGGCGCGCGCTCAATCGCATCAAGCAGTCGGCGCTGGCGGGCGAAATGGGCGTCTCGCAAACGACGGTGTCGCGGTGGGAGGCGGGCGTGCTGACCCCCGGGACAATCGAAGAGGATCGGCTGACGCGCCTGCTCGCAGCGCGGCCCAACTCGGCCGCCGACAGCGCCTTGCTCAACCTTGTGCGTCAATCGCCGCAGCCGGCACATCTCATATGCGACCTGACGCATCGGCTTTTCGCCGCGTCGCCGGCACGGATCTCCGGCTGGCGGGTCGGGATCGAGGAGCTGACCGGAAAGTCGCTGTGGCGATTCGCCTCGCCGGGGATCGCAGAGGGCGAGGCGGCGCTGGACGCGCTCGGCTGGTACGAACCGGTCGCGCCCGCGGTCATCGTTGATACCGAATATGCGGATTTCGACGAACTCACGATCACCGCCGGCCGCCTTCGCTACACCCGAATGCCGCTTTCCAACGGCAGCTTTGCGCGGCTGGTCCAGGACGGCGGCGCATAAATTATTCGGCGGCTTGAGTCGGCGATCCCGCCGGCTAGCCTCGCCGCATGACGACACCAGATACCATCGCCCCGTCGCGCCTCGCCGCGATCATCGACTTTCTGCAGGCGGCCGAAAAGCTGAAGGACACGCTGCGCAGCGGGATCACATCGAACGGCCGCACCGAAAGCACCGCCGAGCATAGCTGGCGGCTCTGCCTGATGGTGATGCTGTTCGATCGCGAACTGGCAGATTATGACCGGCTGAAGCTGCTCAGGCTCTGCCTCGTCCACGACCTGGGCGAAGCGATTTCGGGGGACGTCCCGGCCACGTGCCAAAGCCCCGACGACGGCCGGGCGGCGCGCGAGCGCGCGGATCTCGAGACATTATGTGCGCCGCTGCCCGACGACCTAGGCCGCGAAATCCTCGGCCTATGGGACGAGTATAGCGGCGGCACGACGCCCGAAGCCCGAATGGTCAAAGGCTTCGACAAGCTGGAGACGATGCTCCAGCACCTCATCGGACGGAACGCCGCCGATTTCGACTATGCATTTAACCTGACCTATGGCGCGCAGCATACCGCCGCGCACCCTCTGCTTTTTCAGATACGCGAACTGGTGGACGCGGCAACGCGCGAACGGATCGCGGCATGCGGGACGCGGAAATGACGAGGTCCATAAACCCGTCCGTCGCTTAAGCGCCGCCGCTTTGCCTGTTCCGCCGCGACCCACCGCACAGCCATTGCAACATTTTGTTGGCGTTTCAGCGTATAAGGTGGGCTGACACCCGTCCACGCGAATCGGCGGCGGACGGAGCGATGGAATTTGATGCGCGAATGAAGCCCGAACTGTCCCTGACCGCCCGCTCGACGTGGCGCGACCCGGTGCCGGAAAAACCGGCGGGGCCGGGAGGCGCGTTCTGGGCGGCGATCGTCGCGGTGATGGCGGTCGCGTGCCTCGCCTTCCTGCTGTCGAGCGGCCAGTTCCGTGCGCCCGCGTTCTTCGGACCGTATAGCGTGTCGGTGCCGCTGAACTTTCGCGCCTATGATCCCGAACGCTGGGCGATCATGAATGCCGAGGATTATGCGGACGCGCTGAAGATCGACCCGACGCTGCCCAACCCCGACAGCGTCGGTTATGGCGACGCGGCCGCGCTGCCGCCCGCCGACCCGGCGCTGCTACGCGACGAAGCCTTTGTCGGGCCGCCCGCCAAATCCTATATATTCCGCGGCGTCACCGCGCTCGACCGCGAGCGCGCGCATTATTGCCTGACCGCCGCCATCTATTACGAAGCCGCGTCGGAAACCGACGACGGGATGCGCGGCGTCGCGCAGACGGTGATCAACCGCGTCCGCCACCCGAGCTTTCCCAACACCGTATGCGGCGTCGTCTTCCAGGGATCGCAGCGCGCGGGCGTGTGCCAGTTCACCTTCAGCTGCGACGGCGCGATGGCGCGGAGCCCAAGCAAGCCGAACTGGCTGCGCGCGAGCCGCGTCGCGTCGGCGGCGCTCGGCGGCTATGTCTTTCCCAAGGTCGGCCTCGCGACGCATTATCACACGCAGGCGATCTGGCCGCGCTGGGGCAAAAGCCTGGTGATGACCAATATCGTCGGCGCGCATATCTTCCACCGCTGGCGCGGACGCTGGGGCATGCCCGACGCGTTTCGCGCGCCCTATCTCGGCCGCGAGCCGGTGCCCGGCCCCTATCTGCCGCTCGCGCAGCAACTGGCGATCCTGAAGGGCCAGGGCTTGCCGCCCGGTGCCGGCCCCGTGCCGATGCTCACCGGCGCCGCCGCGCCGTTGCCCGATGTGGCGGCCGCGCCGCTGCCCGGCACGATTGCCCCCGCCCCCGCTATCGCGCCGCCGCCCGTCGCGGCTCCCGTCACGCCGACCTATGCCGATCCGCGGCTGAACCAGTCGGGTCAGGTCCGCGAAGAATTCCGCGGCAGCGGAGAGTGGAAACAGTGACGCAAACGGCCTAGGCTGCCCGCTTCACGGACGGGAGGCCATCATGGGACATGTCAAAGGCATCGGCGGGCTGTTTTTCCGGGCACGCGACCCCGATGCGCTGAACGCCTGGTATCGCGAACGGCTGGGTATCGGCGCCGGCTGCAACGCCGACGATACCGGACCGGTCAACGAATGGGTGTGGAACGTCACCGCGGGCCCGGTGGTGTTCAGCGCGTTCAAGGCCAACACCGACTATTTCGCCGCCGACAAGCAACATATGCTCAACCTGCGCGTCGACGATCTCGACGCGGTGCTGGCGCCGTTTCGCGCGGCGGGCGACGAAGTGATTACCAAGCCCGAATGGGACGACCCCGCGGTCGGGCGGTTTGCCCGGGTGCATGATCCCGAGGGCAATCCGATCGAATTGTGGGAACCGCCGCAAAGCTGACCCTATCCGTTCGTGTCGAGCGAAGTCGGGACACCCCGAAGGCATGCATGACCGTGGGGCATCTCGACTTCGCTCGATGCGAACGGAAGTTGGGGTGGTTTCTTATCTGCCCTGGCTGCGCCAGCGCTTGACGACGCGCTCGAGGATTTCCGCCTCGCCGCCGGTTTCGCGCCACAGTTTCGAGAAGAGCGGGTCGCTCGATGCCGGCCGCTTTTCCTCTTCGAGGGTGTCGAGATAGACGCGGATCGGGATCGACACGCCCTCGCCGCAGACGATGCATTCGCGGTTGCGCAGCGCCGGGATCGAATCGATGAAACCGCGCGCGCCTTCGGGCATCGCGGCCTTCACGAAATGCTGGTCGCGCTCGTTGTTGAGGCGCATCGAGATGATCGTGCCGCACTGCGACAGCACACCCTCGGCAAGGTCCGACGGGCGCTGAGTGATCAGGCCAAGCGACACGCCGTATTTACGGCCTTCCTTGGCGATCCGTTCGAGGATCTTGCGCACCGCCTGCCCCTGCCCGGTATCCTTGGACGGGATGTAACGGTGGGCTTCTTCGCAGACGAGCAGGATCGGGCGTTGCGGCTCGCCGCGCGACCAGATCGCATAGTCGAAGGTCAGGCGTGAGAGCACCGCGACAACGACACCGGTAATATCAGACGGCACCCCCGACACGTCGATGATCGAGATCGGCCGGCCGTCCGATGGCAGGCGGAAAATCTTGCCGATGAAATTCGTCATCGTGTCGGCGACGAGCATGCCCGAAAACATGAAATTATAGCGCGGGTCGGCGCGCATTTCCTCGATCTTGCCCTTGATGCGCATGAACGGCGCGCTCGACGTCGCCTTGTCGAGCTTGCCCATCTCGTTCTGCAGAATGTTGAGCAGGTCGGAGAGCAGATAGGGGATCGGCGAGTCGACGGTAATCTTCGTCATGCCTTCGGCCAGCCGGTTCTTGGTCCGTGCCTGAAGCAGGCAGCGCGCGAGCACGTCGCAGTCGGCCTGGCGATCGCGGCCCTCGGCGGTGACGAAGACTTCGCAATGTTCCTCGAAGTTCATCAGCCAATAGGGCATGGCGAGGTTATCGACGTCGAACAACGCGCCGATGCCCTTGAAAGCGGCCGAATATTCGCCGTGCGGGTCGATCATCACGATATGGCCTTGCGGCGCGAGTTCGCAGATCTTGTGAAGGATCAGCGCCGCGCTGGTCGATTTACCCGTACCGGTCGACCCGAGCAGCGCGAAATGCTTGCCCAGCATCGCGTCGACATAGAGCGAGCCGCGAATATCCTTGGTCGGATAGACGGTGCCGATTTCGACATGCGCGCGCTCGTCGGCGGCGTAGATCTGCTTGAGATCGGCGCTGGTCGCCGCAAACACCTGGCTGCCCGGGATCGGGTAGCGGGTGACGCCGCGGCGGAAATTGTGAATGCGGCCGGTGATCTTTTCTTCTTCGCCTTCGCCGAGGAAGTCGATCGTCGCGAGGATCAGCCCTTCGCCGCGTTCGTGCAGCTGCTGGTCGCGGATGCTGGCGATCAGCCAGATATTGCCGACACGGACCTTGACCTGCGCCCCGACCTGCCCGGCCATCGCCACCGCGGAATCGCTGGAGGACGCCAATTTGCCGATCGCCGCGGCGTCGAGCAGGATACGCGAGGCCGATCCCGAAATATCGACGACTTCGCCGATCATCAGATCGTCGCGATGATGGTTGGTTACCGGCGCAATCGAGGCCGCTACGCCGCCGCCGGCAAGCCGAACATGCTGTGCCGCCGTCAAATCCCCGGCGTTGAATCCGCCGCCCTGCATGTCCATGTATCCGCCCCGCCTATTGTGGTCCCCGGCCGACTATCGCAGCTGAGGGTAAATAGGCCGTGAATGATAGTCAGCGACGGCGGAAAATAGCCGAAGCCCCGTAACCGAGCACCAGCGACAGGAGCACGGCCGACAGGCCGTACAGAAAGCCGTGCCGCTGCGCTGCGAGCGCAACGAAGCGTTCGAACCCGGCCTTGCGAATCTGGACGTCGCGCGACGCGACGGCGAGCACGCGCCCGCGGCTGATGAGATAGGTTTCGGCGCGGTAGGTGCCGACCGGAACGCGCGCCGGCACCGGGATGCGCGCACGATAGAGCACGCCTTCGGTGATTTCGACAGCGGCCGGATTTTCGACGAAAAGACCCGAGCGGCGATAGAGGTCGGTCAGCCCCGCCTCGAACCGCTCGAGCTTCTTCGCCTCCGAAAATCCGCTTGGCGACATCGACAGATTGGCGAGGCCGAGTTCGAAGATCGCCGCGGTCCGCTCGTCGACCAGCTTGTCGATCGGGCGCGACGAGCCGATCGCGTAAAAGCCCGGAGATGTGCGCAGGCGGATGCTGCTGGCATTGACCCAGATGCCCGCAACGCGCCGCTTTTCGCGCAGCACGATCGGCCGCACCGGCCCCTTCAGCACCACGACGATGTCGGCGCGGTCGTCGGGCAGGCGCTGACCGGGATAGAGGATCGCGCCGAACAGCAGCAACTCCTCGCCGGTAAAGCTATACTGGATATCGATCGCGCGGCTCGACACATCGGGCACCAGCCGCGGATCGGCGGCGTGGGCGGCCGCGGGCAGCAGCAGCGCCGCGAGCGACAGGAGCAAGGCGCGCGGCGCGCTCATTGCACCGTGTAGATTTCGTCGGGACGGATGAAGAGGTCGACCCCCATGCGCAGCGCGACGAGCAGGACGATGCCTGCGAGCGCCATGCGGAGATATTCGGGCTTTACGCTTTGGGCGAAACGCGCGCCGAACTGTGCTCCGATTACGCTGCCGAGCAACAGCAGCCCCGCGAGCACGATGTCGACCGCACCCGTGGTGAGCGCATGGACCATCGTCGTCGCGATCGTCACGAACAATATCTGGAACAGCGAGGTGCCGACGACGACCTGCGTCCCCATGCCGAGCAGATAGAGCATGGCCGGCACCATGATGAAGCCGCCGCCGACGCCGAGCAGCATCGTCAACACACCCCCGACCATGCCGAGCAGCAGCGGCGCGAGCGGCGAAATATAGAGGCCCGACCGATAGAAGCGCCAGCGCATCGGCAGGTTCGCGACCATCGGGTGATGGCGCCGCTTGCGCGCGGGTGCGGGCAATCCGGTCTGCGCGGCGCGGTAACTGCCCCACGCCTCGCGCCCCATGAAAGTGCCGACGGTGCCGAGCAGCGCGACATAAAGGATGTTGATCACCGTATCGATCTGACCCCAGGCGGTGAGCAGTTCGAACAGCCCGGCGCCGATCAGCGACCCCACGAGGCCGCCCGCGACGAGCACCCAGCCCATGCGCAAATCGACACCGTCGCGCTCGAGATGCGCCATCACGCCCGAAACGCTCGCGCCCGTCACCTGCGTCGCCGCCGACGCCGCGGCAACCGTCGGCGGGATGCCGTAAAAGATCAGCAAAGGCGTGGTCAGGAAACCGCCGCCGACACCGAACATGCCCGACAGGAAACCCACCCCGCCACCGAGCAGGATGATGACCAGCGCATTGACCGACAGATTGGCGACAGGAAGGTAAAGGTCCATGGGCCCCGATTGCGCTCAGCGGCGCTGGAACCGCGCCGATTCCAAGGACCCTAGACCATTTTTTCGGCGTGGGGAATCGGCCGCGGCGGCTAAATTTTCCGAAGATCAGAAGTCGCTGGCGAGGGTCAGGGCAAGGCCGCTTTCGGGGCGCGCATCGCCCGCGACGCGCTGGCGCCAGTCGAGCGCGATACGGCTGCCCTCGCCGACGTCGGGCAGGCGGAGCGTCAACCGCGGACCGACATCGACGCGCGCCGCGCCGGGCTGCACCGCGCCGGCCGCGAGCGCGCCGAGGCGCAAGGATGTTTCTTCGGAACCAAGGCGGCGATCGACGACAATCGCCGCATCGGCAAAACCGTCGCGCCGCCGCGTCCCGACGACGCCCGCCTGCGCATAGGCGTCGAGCCGGAAACCGGCGGGCAGCACGACGTCCGAGACGCCGCCGCTCGCCATCATGGCCAGCGCGGTCCGCCCCTCTTTTCCCGCAGCGACGCGTTGCTCGATCGCGAGATCAACGGGCAGCTGCGCGAGCGGGGCAAAGGCGAGGCCGAAGGCAAGCTCGCGCTGCTGCGGCCGCTGCACCGCGATCGTCGCGCGGCCATAGGCGCGGATGCGGCCGGTATCGCCGAACCCATAGGCAAGCCGAAGCCCGGCCTGACTGCCGCCAAGCTGGCTCGCGCCGCCGATGGTTTCGGACGCATTCCCCGATCCTTCGCGCAGATAAAGCCAGCTACCGAGCGACCAGCTCGAAAGCTGTCGCTGCAGCCAGAAAGGCTTGCCCTGCCCCGGATCGGCGCGGGCGGCGGGTGCTAACGAAGACCATACCGGCCCGCCCGCGCCAAGGGCCGAGCGTGCGCCGCCGCCCGGGATTGGCGGCAACAGCCGCGCTATCAGAACCAGCCGAAGGGTGTGACGATCGCCGCCAAAGCCGCCCGAAACCGGCTCTTCTCCCCGCGTGAGCAGCTCATCGGCCGATCGCTCACCCGGCACGGCGGAACTATGCGACGCGCGCGCACGCAGCGACGGCGCGGCACGCATCGGCACGGCGGCAACGCGCGGCGCGCTGTCCGAAACATTGTCGCTCACCGCAAAGGATGACGGCACCGCCCAAGGCATGGTGGCCGCATCGGGCGGCGGCGCGATCGCTGGATTCCAGACGACCATGATCCGCACGGCAATCCAGCCGCCGACGCAGAGCAGCAGGAAGCGCAGCGCCGGCGCGTCGCGCCGTGCGTCGGCCCGGCGTGTCATCACCGCGCCATCGTCCTTGCAAAAGCGTCGTCATATGCGGTTTCATGTTCCAGATGTTCGGTCTTGTCCCATATGACTTCGCCCGATCGCAGCATGCGCCAATAAAGACCGATTGCGCGCCGCGCCGCGAGCATCGCGATCACATTCGAAAAAAAGGCGCGCGGCAGCGCAAGCATCGCTTCGCTGAGGCCGTACCAGCGCGCCGTGAAATGTCCGCGCATCGCCAGGCGCCAGCACAGCATGACCGCATTGAAGGCGAGAAGCAGCCGCATGCCGTCGCCGACGATGATCGCATTCCAGCCAAGCAGATATTGCCCCGCCCAGCCCAGCGCCGTCAGCAGCGCCCCGACATACGCGGCAAGGAGAATAAGCGCGGCGAGCGGCGCGCGGCGGTCGCGCCACAGCATCCAGCGCGCGACCCAGGCGCGGCCGCTGCGAAGATCGGCGTCATCGCGCCGCGACCCCGGCCAGCCGAGATGATCCCACCCCGCCAGCGCGATCCCGGCGATCCAGCGCGATTTCTGCCGCACCGCCTTTTCGGCCCGACCGGGAAAGGCGCCGCGCGACACGATACGGTCGCCCGCGGGTCCGACCGTGTCGACGAATCGAGTTCCAAGGCCATAGGCGCCGATCACCATGCCGATCTCATAATCTTCGGTCAGGCTGTCGCAGCGAAAAGGTTCGCCGCCGCGTTCGATCGCCAGCAGCGCAAGCGCCGTACGCGTCAGCGCGCAGCCAACCCCCGCCGACGGAAGCGGCAGGCCAAGGCGCGAGCGAACGACGAGTTCCTTACCATGCGCCTCCGCAAATTCGTCGCCATAATGCCCGCCGACCCAGCGCTCATCACGCTTGATCAGGGGCACGACGGGAATTTGCACCATCGCATTTTCGCCTAGATAGCGGCGATAGAGCGCAAGTTCACCCGGATGCACATGATCCTCGGCATCGTGAAGGACGACGGCGGCAAACCGAACGCCCTCGGCGCGCTCGTCCTCGGCGAGCGCCGCCCACAGCCGATTGAGATTGTCGCCCTTGGTCGTCGGCCCTTCGCCGCTGCCGACGACAAGCCGCAGCCGTCCATCGCGCGCGACCAGCGGCGACACGGCGAAGAGCGTCTCGGCGTCATTGGGATAGCAACCGACGTAAAGCCGGAAATCCTCGCCCTCCCACGCGCCAAGCGTCCGCCGCAGCATTGCGGGAAGCGCTTTGGCCTCGTCCCATGCGGGCACGAAGATCGCGAAGCGCCCCTCGACCGGCGGCGCGGTCGGCGTCAGCGACCGTCCGCGCCGGCGCGTCGCCAGCCAAAGCGCGTCGAAAAGCAGGTCATCGAGCCCGAACAGCAGGATTCCGACCGATGCGAACAGCATCAGTTCGTGGCTGGCGCCCAGCACCAGCCATTCCAGCCATGCGGTCGACAGCTCCACTGTGCTAGCCCCGCCCCCACTGATGGCCTAATGCCATCTGCGCCGATAGTGCTAGTGAATGAGTCCAATTTGTAAAGATTGACGCCCACCGGTAGAGAATCGTCAAATCGCCTGACGAACCAAGGAAATAACCAACTCATGACTCGCAGTTTTCCGCCCCGTTCCGCGTTACGCGACTTTCTTGCCAGCGAGAGTGCCGGAGGAATTTTGCTGATTTTCGCAGCCATTTTGGCGATGATTGTCGCAAATTCGTCGCTGGGGACAGTTTACCACGACGCGATCCATGCCGTGACCGGACCGGTACTCACCGACAAGCTAGGCCCGATGACGGTCCATCTGTGGATCAACGACGGGCTGATGGCGATTTTCTTCCTGCTCGTCGGGCTCGAGATCAAGCGCGAGTTCGTCGACGGACGGCTCGCGAGCTGGGACCGGCGGCGGCTGCCGTTCATCGCGGCGGCGGCGGGGATGGCCGTGCCGGCGGCGCTCTACATGGTGTTTGCGGGCGGCGAACCCGGGCTGGCGCAGGGATGGGCGATCCCGGCGGCGACCGATATCGCCTTTGCGATGGGGGTGCTCGCGCTGCTCGGCAAGCGCGCGCCAACCTCGCTCAAGCTGTTCCTCGTCACGGTCGCGATCGTCGACGACATGGGCGCGGTCGCGATCATCGCACTTTTCTATACCGCGAAGATCAACCTGCTCGCGCTCGGCGCGGCGGCCGCGATCCTCGCCATCATGTTCGCAATGGGGCGCATGGGCGTCAAAAGCCTGTTCCTCTACCTGCTGATGTTTCTCTTCCTCTGGTACGCGATGCTGCTCTCGGGCGTGCATGCGACGATCGCCGGGGTGCTGGCAGCGATGACGATCCCGTTCGAGCGTACGCCGGGCGCGCCCGACAGCGCGACGTCGCCGCTCCACCGGCTCGAACATGCGCTCCACCCGTGGGTCGCCTTCGCGATCGTGCCGATATTCGGCTTCGCCAACGCCGGGGTCGACATCAGCGGGCTGACTGCCGAGCAGATTTTCGCCCCGCTGCCACTCGGTATCGCCGCGGGCCTGTTCATCGGCAAGCAGGTCGGGATCTTCGGCAGCGTTTGGCTGTCGGTCAAACTCGGCATCGCGGGCAAGTTGCGCGGCGCGACCTGGTTGCAGATCTATGGCGTCGCGATGCTGTGCGGCATCGGTTTCACGATGAGCCTGTTCATCGGCGGCCTCGCCTTTCCAGGCGATGCGCTCCTGGTCGAAGAGGCCAAGATCGGCATCCTCATGGGCTCGCTCGCGGCGGCGCTGGTCGGCTTTGCAGTGCTGCGTTTCGCACCGCTCCATCCGAAACATGATGCGGTCGAAAACGCATCCAACGGCGAAATCGCCGCCGACGGCGATGTCCGTGACACGTCCGAAGCCCAAGGCTAAGCCGCTGGCCATGACCAAGCTGATTTCGCTGTCGCTGATCGCCACCGCGGCCCTGTCCGGTTGCGCCGCCACCGGTACGGACCCTGCCCCCAATGTCGGCGTCGCGACGCTCGACGTGCGCCGTACGGCCGCATCGGCGAAGGCGCTCGACGAAATCGCGGCCGCTTATCTGCGGCTCAGCCTCGAAATCGGGACGCACGAGCCGGGCTACATCGACGCCTATTATGGCCCGCCCGAACTGCAAAAGGCGGCCGAAGCGGCGCCGCGCGACAAGCCCGCTCTGCTCGCCGCGACGCGCGCGTTGATGGCAGAGATCGATCTTGCAGCGCGGCGTGTCTCCGACCCGCTCGCAAAACGCCGCGCCACGTTCCTCCGCGCGCAGCTTCGCGCCGCCGAAACGCGATTGCAGATGATGCAGGGCACGCGCTTCGCCTTCGCCGACGAAGCCGAGCGGCTGTTCGGCGTCCGCCCGCGGCTGAAGCCGCTCGCGAGCTATGATGCCGAGCTCGCGAAAATCGACGCGCTCGTTCCCGGCGACGGCGCGCTCGCGGACCGTGTCGAAGCCTATCTCGACGCTTTCACCATCCCGAAGGAGCGGCTGCAGAAGACCTTCGACGCCGCGATCGCGCGCTGCCGCGGGCGCAGCATGGCGCATATCGCGATGCCCGAGGGCGAGAGCTTCCGGCTCGAATTTGTTACGGGCAAGAGCTGGAGCGGCTATAATTATTATCAGGGCGGCTATCACAGCCTGATCCAGGTCAACACGGACCTGCCGATCCGGCTGTCGCGTGCGCTCGATCTCGGCTGTCACGAAGGCTATCCCGGCCACCACCTCCTCAACATGAAGCTCGAGGAAAAGCTGGTGAAGGGGCGTGGCTGGGCCGAGTTCAGCGTTTATCCGCTCTACAGCCCGCAAAGCCTGATCGCCGAGGGCAGCGCCAATTACGGCATCGACCTTGCCTTTCCCGAGAGCAGCAAGGCCGACACCGAACGCGACGTGCTGATGCCGATCGCCGAGATCGCGGTGCCGTCTGACGATCGCTATTGGCAGCTGCTCGCGGCGATCAAACGCGCGTCGGGCGCGCGACTGACGATCGCGCAGCAATATCTCGATGGCGTGATCGACCGCCCGGCGGCGGTGGCATTGACGCAGAAATATCTGCTCGTCTCGCCGCAGCGCGCCGAGCAATCGGTGAGCTTCACCGACCAGTATCGCAGCTATGTGATCAACTACGGCCTCGGCGAGACGATGGTGCGCGCCTATGTCGAGCGCGGCAAACCAAGCCGCGACGAGATGTGGCGGCGGATGGCGAAGATCGTCAGCGAACCGACTTTGCCTGCGGATTTGCTAGGGCGATAAGGGAATCGGCCTTATACTCCGTTCGCATCGAGCGAAGTCGAGATGCCCCTCGGCAGGGCATGACCTCACGGTGTCTCGACTTCGCTCGACACGAACGGGAACAAGGGCTGGCTACTCCGCCGCCATCGCCATTTCGACGCGCTGCGGGCCGCGGATCACGCCGCCCGGGGTCGGCCCCTGCATGGCGCCGTCCTTGAACGTCACGACACCCGACTTCACCGTCGCGACATAGCCGTCGGCCTTTTGCAGCAGGCGCTTGCCGCCCGCGGGCAGGTCGAAGGCGAGCCAGGGCTTGCCGAGCTTGATCGCGTCCATATCGATGACATTAAGGTCGGCGAGATAGCCCGGCGCGAGCACGCCGCGATCTTCGAGGCCATAAAGCAGCGCCGTATCGCGGCACTGGCGCTTCACGGCATGTTCGAGCGCGATGCGATGGCCTTTGCGGTCGCGCACCCAATGCTGGAGCATGAAGGTCGGCGAGGCGGCGTCGCAGATCGTCCCGCAATGCGCGCCGCCGTCGGACAGGCTGTTCACCGTGTCGTCCGACGCCTGCAAATCCTCGAGGAAATTGAGGTTGCCGTCGCGGTAGTTCAAAATCGGGAAATAGATGAAGCCCTTGCCGTCGTCCTTCATCAGCAGGTCATAGGCATATTCGGCCGGTGAGACGCCCGCCGCGCCGGCGCGCGCCATGATGCTTTCGTCCATTTTCGGCTCATAGTTGAAATCGGGGTCCATTTCGAACTGCACCGGCCAACCGAGCGCGACGACCTTGAGGAAGTCGATGATATCACTTTCGGGCCAGATATTTTCCTCTTCGATCATCCGCGCCTTGAACGCCGGGTCTTTCAGCTTCGCGAGCTGCTGATCCCAAGGCAGGTCGATGATCTCGTTCCACGCGGGCTTGAAGCGGAACGGATGCACCGTGCCCTGCCAGGCCATGATCACGCCGTTGCCGCGCAGCGCGATTTGCGCGACGATGTTCGCGCCGGTCGCATTCTGGCGCCGCATTTCCTCGATCTGCTCCTCGAGCGGCAGCTCCTTGGCGATCGACTGCAACGCGGCAAAGGTCACCGGCAGCCCGGTTTCGCGGCTGAGGTCGCCCATCCACTGGAACTCGTTCCATTCGCGCTTCAGGTCGCTCGCCATTTCGAACACGCCGTAACCGACGCGGCCCATCGCGCGGCCGATCGCGATCAATTCCTCGGCGGTCGCGGTGGTGCCGGGGACGAGCTCGCCGTCGATCGACTTGTGGAGCACGGTGCGGCTGGTCGAGAAGCCGAGCGCGCCCGCGCGCACGCCTTCCTCGACGATCCGCGACATTTCGGCGATGTCGTCGGCGGTCGGGATCGCGCCGGGCTTTTCGCGGTCGCCGAGCACATAGGCGCGCACCGCGCCGTGCGGCACGTGGCACGCGACGTCGACAGTGCGCGGCAGTTTTTCGAGCGCGTCCATATATTCGGGGAAGGTCTCCCAGTCCCACGACATGCCTTCGGCGAGCGCGGTGCCGGGGATGTCCTCGACGCCTTCCATCAGCGAAATCAGCCAGTCGTGGCGGTCGGGCTTTGCGGGTGCAAAGCCGACCCCGCAATTGCCCATCACGACGGTGGTGACGCCGTGCCAGCTCGACGGCGCCATTTCGGCATCCCACGTCGCCTGCCCGTCATAATGGGTGTGGACATCGACGAAGCCCGGCGTCACGATTTTGCCCGCGGCATCGATTTCCTCGCGTCCCGTGCCGAGGTTTTCACCCACCGCGACGATCCGGTCGCCGTCGATCGCGACGTCCGCGACAAAGGGCGCTCCGCCCGAACCATCGACGACGGTACCGCCGCGAATCACCAGATCATGCATGTCCGCTCTCCCAATTTTTTAGTTTCACGAAGAAACCTATCATCAAAATCGCGAGATGCAAATAAACGCGCGGCCGCCCCGGCAAGGCGCTATGATGGCGGGACAAGAGATAGGGAGTCGATGCCATGATCCGCCCGCTTACCCTCGCCCTGATGCTCGCCGTTTCGGCGACCCCGCTCGCCGCCAAACAGGCGGCCGCCCCCAGCTATAAGGCCGCGCTCGCCGATCCCGCGCGGCCCGCCACCGACCGGACACGCGACGCGGCGCGCAAGCCCGCCGAACTGCTTGCCTTCGCGCAGATCGCACCGGGCGAAAAGGTCGGCGATTATGTGATGGGCGGCGGTTATGTCACCCGCCTGCTCGCCGCCGCGGTCGGCCCGACGGGCAAGGTCTATGGTTTCCAGCCCGCCGAATTCATCGCGTTCAAGAAACAATATGGCGACGATCAGGCCGCGGTCGATGCCGCCTATGTCAATGTCGATGCCGTCGCCGGACCGTTTGCGGCACCCGCCTTTCCCGAGCCGCTCGACACGATCATCACGGTGCAGAATTTCCACGACCTGTACCTCAAGCCCTTCCCCGCGGGGACGGGCGACAAGGCGAGCGCCGCGCTGTTCGCGGCGCTGAAGCCCGGCGGCACGTTGGTCGTCGTCGATCATAGCGCGGCGAAAGGCAGCGGCACGACCTTGTCCGACAGCCTGCACCGGATCGACAAGGATGCGGTCGTTGCGACGCTGACCCAGGCGGGCTTCAAGCTCGAGGCGGAAAGCGACCTCTATCGCCGCCCCGCCGATCCGCGTAGCGCCAATGTCTTCGACGACAAGATCCGCGGCAAGACCGACCAGTTCACCCTGCGCTTCCGCAAACCGGGATAAGAATATGACCAGCGACGACGAAGATTATGTCTATGACGAAGCGAGCGGCGAATGGATGTCGGCCGGCGACATTGCCGCACGCGATGCCGCCGCCGCCGCGGGTCCCGAGGTGCGCGACGCGGTCGGCAATCTGCTCGCCGACGGCGACTCGGTCGTGCTGGTCAAGGATTTGACCGTGAAGGGCGCGGGACAGACGCTGAAGGTCGGGACCGTCATCAAGTCGATCCGCCTGTCCGGCGACGATCAGGAAATCGACTGCCGGCATGAGGGGATCAAAGGACTGGTGCTGCGCGCGGAATTTGTGCGCAAGCGTTGATCCCAGCGATCCTCCCTGTCGCGCAGCGATGGGGAGGTGGCAGCGCGAAGCGCTGACGGAGGGGTTTTGGCGCATACCCCTCCACCACTCGCTTCGCGAGCGGTCCCCCTCCCCACGGCTGCGCCGCGGGGAGGATCTTAAAACTACCCCAGCGTCCCCTTTCGCGGCCCCATATATCCGAACAGGTAAGCCGCGACTTTGCGCATCTGGATTTCCTCAGCGCCTTCGGTGATGCGGTATCGGCGGTGGTGACGGTAGATATGCTCGAACGGCTTGTGGCGTGAGTAGC